>Ga0189285_100007_pt1 | contig 442416 bp, 393 predicted proteins | sample GEYOminimetaG_FD_130315 | JGI IMG/M metagenome (GOLD analysis project Ga0189285, IMG submission 130315) | Marine microbial communities from the Costa Rica Dome - GEYO mini metaG | ecosystem: Environmental > Aquatic > Marine > Oceanic > Photic zone | place: Costa Rica: the Eastern Pacific...
CTCTGATAAGCTTGCTGGATACGATGAACCGGCTTCAGCGCCGTCCATGAACCGCCGTGGTACGGAACCGTATGCCCGGTGGTGTGAGAGGACGGGGGAGGTAACTCCCCCTCCTACTCGATTCAATCGGCGGCCTGAACCGGGTTCCCGAATGTGAAAAAAAGCAGGATTGAAACCAAAGAATGGGTTGTCTTGCTATTCTTGACCCTGTAAAACAGTGAGCCTATACAGATTGGCGGCGTATGAGTGTTTTCTAGCCGACTGATTTTACAGCGAGTTTACGGTTTGCTGATTAATTGACCGATTTATCGCCAAGGATACAGAACTCCGATATGGGTAAAAGTCTCGTAATTGTCGAGTCACCAGCGAAAGCGAAGACCATCAACAAGTACCTGGGCTCTGACTTCATCGTCAAATCGAGCGTCGGGCATATTCGTGATCTTCCCGTCAGTGGCAGCGGATCCCAAACCGATCCCAAGGAGCGTGCCAAGCAGGCTGCGCTCACCCGGAAGATGAGCCCGGAAGAAAAGGCGGTGCATAAAAAGCGCAAGGCCCGTGAGCAGCTGGTCGCCCGGATGGGCGTCGACCCGGATCAGGACTGGAGTGCGCGTTACGAGATCCTTCCCGGCAAGGAGAAGGTGGTCAGCGAACTCAAGCGTCTGGCTAAATCGGCAGACCATATCTATCTGGCAACGGATTTGGACCGCGAAGGGGAGGCCATCGCCTGGCACCTTCAGCAGACGATCGGTGGCGAGCCAGAGAAATACCGACGTGTAGTGTTCAACGAAATCACCAAACGTGCCATCCAGGAAGCCTTCAAGGATCCCGGTAATCTTGACAATAACCGGGTGAATGCCCAGCAGGCCCGACGTTTCCTGGACCGGGTTGTCGGCTACATGGTGTCGCCCCTGCTTTGGGCCAAGATCGCCCGGGGCCTGTCTGCCGGTCGGGTGCAGTCAGTCGCCGTACGGCTGATTGTTGAGAGGGAGCGGGAGATCCGGAAGTTTGTTCCGGAGGAGTTCTGGCAGTTACACGCCGATCTCGCGTCCGCCAAGGCGGATCAGCCGGTCCGCTTTGAAGTAACCCGCCATGACGACAAGCCTTATCGCCCTGTCAATGAGCAGCAGAGCAGCGAGCACGTCAGCCGCCTCAAGGCGGGTACGTTCAAGGTTGCCAAGCGGGAAGACAAACCAACCCGTTCCCGCCCTTCGGCTCCGTTTATTACCTCCACGCTGCAGCAGGCGGCGAGTAACCGCATGGGCTTCAGTGTCAAAAAGACCATGATGCTTGCCCAGCGTCTATATGAAGCTGGCTTTATTACCTATATGCGTACTGACTCCACCAACCTGAGTCAGGATGCGATCAACAGTTGCCGCACCTATATTCAGAAGCAGTTTGGCGATAAATACCTGCCGGAAAAGCCCCGGATTTACGGTAGTAAAGAGGGCGCCCAGGAAGCCCACGAAGCCATCCGGCCAACGGAAGTCAGTCGCCGGCCCTCGGATATCAGTGGCCTGGAGAAAGACGCGGAGAAGCTCTACGACCTGATCTGGCGCCAGTTCATTGCCTGCCAGATGTCCGATGCGGAGTTTCTCAGTACCTCGATAGTCGTTGCCAACGGCGATTATGAGCTGCGCACCCGGGGCCGGATTATCAAGTTCGACGGTTTCCTGAAAGCCGCGCCACAGGCGGCCAAGAAAGATGAAGACATCGCGCTGCCTGATATTCAGGTAGATGAAGTGCTGGACCTGAAAAAAATCGACCCGAGCCAGCACTTTACCAAGCCTGCGCCGAGGTACACCGAGGCGAGCCTGGTCAAAGAGCTCGAAAAGCAGGGTATTGGCCGTCCCTCGACCTATGCGTCGATTATTTCGACGATTCAGGATCGCGGCTATGTCAGGCTGCAGAACCGCCGCTTCTATGCCGAGAAGATGGGCGAGATTGTGACCGAGCGCCTGTCAGAATCTTTCCCGAATCTGATGGACTTCGATTTCACCGCGAAGATGGAAGATGAGCTCGACGAAATTGCCGAGGGTGATGTCGAGTGGAAGAAAGTCCTGAATGATTTTTACGGCCGTTTCAAGCAGCAACTGGAAACGGCAGAAAGTGGTGAAGACGGCGGCATGCGTGCCAACACGCCCACCGAGACTGATATTCCGTGTCCGAGCTGCGGTCGGAATATGCAGATTCGTGTGGCCAGTACGGGTGTATTCCTGGGCTGCTCCGGTTACTCATTACCACCGAAGGAGCGTTGCAAGACCACCATCAATCTCGTGTCCGGCGACGAAGTGGTCAGCGCTGACGATGACGTGGAAGGCGAGGGCGAAACCCGGCTGCTGCGCAAGAAGCGCCGCTGCCCCAAGTGTGGCACTGCCATGGACAGCTACCTGGTGGACGAAACCCGCAAGCTGCATGTCTGTGGTAACAATCCGGATTGCTCTGGCTACGAGGTAGAAAAGGGCACGTTCCGCATCAAGGGCTACGATGGGCCGACCCTCGAGTGCGACAAGTGTGGCTCTGAGATGCAGCTGAAGACGGGGCGGTTTGGAAAGTATTTCGGTTGTACCAATACCGAGTGCAAGAACACCCGTAAGCTGCTCAAAAATGGCGAGCCAGCACCGCCCAAGATGGACCCGGTACCCATGCCGGAGCTTCAGTGCCAGAAGGTGGATGACACTTACGTTCTTCGTGATGGGGCGTCCGGGTTGTTTCTGGCCGCCAGCAAGTTCCCGAAAAATCGGGAAACGCGACCACCTCTGGTGATGGAGATCAAACCACACCGGAAGGAAATTGATCCGAAGTATGATTACCTGATGGATGCGCCCGAGCGTGATCCTGAAGGCAATCCGACGGTGATTCGCTACAGCCGCAAGACCAAGGAGCAGTACGTCATGTCCGAGAAGGAAGGCAAGGCGACGGGCTGGTCCGCGTGGTATGTGAACGGAAAGTGGCAGCCGCAGGACAAGAAAAAGTAGTGCCTGTGGATTCGGGGCCGGGTGAGAGCTTTCATCCGGCCCCAGCTTCAGAGACTTACCGGAACTTCCTGAGTCTCTGGATTAAAGAGGATGTATCCCAGCGTTTGCCCCCCATGGACTGCACATCCGCGTAGAACTGATCCACCAGAGCGGTGACTGGCAGAGACGCGTTCACTTTTCGTGCCTCTTCCAGGCAAATCCCCAGGTCCTTACGCATCCAGTCAACCGCGAAGCCGTGTTCGAATTCACCCGCAATCATCGTTGCCGAGCGGTTTTCCATTTGCCAGGACTGGGCTGCCCCTTTCGAAATCACATCCACCACTTTTGCCACATCCAGCTCAGCCTGCTCGGCAAAGTGCAGCGCCTCTGAAAGGCCCTGTACAAGACCGGCAATGGCGATCTGGTTCACCATCTTGGTTTTCTGGCCACTGCCAGCTGGGCCCATTCGGTTGAGTGCGCGCGCATAGTGCTCCATAACCGGCTCGGCTTTCGCATAGTCCTGTTCAGAGCCGCCGCACATGATGGTCAGCTTGCCGTTTTCGGCTCCTTGCTGGCCGCCGGACACAGGCGCGTCCACAAATCCCATGTTGTTTTTACTGGCAGCTTCAGCAAGATACTCGGCAATGCCGGCTGAAGCCGTAGTGTGATCGACCAGAACCGCACCTTCGGAGGCATTGGCGAGGATGCCTTCATCGCCTTCGTAAACTGCTTTAAGATCGATATCCGCACCAACGCAGGTGAGTACTATATCCGCGCCCTTCACGGCCTCGGCAATGGAGGTGCAGCTGGTTCCCCCGTATTCGCTTGCCCATTGCTCGGCTTTGGCGCTGGTTCGGTTCCAGACCCTGACGTTGAGCCCGGCCTTGGCCAGGTGCCCGGCCATTGGATAGCCCATTACGCCGAGGCCGATAAACGCTGCTGTAGTCATTGCTTTCTCCTCTTATGTTTTTGTCGGGTTAACTTAGCACAGAAGGGCGGGGCGGCACGCAATAAAAAAGGCCGCTGAATCAGCGGCCTTTCCATGCGTTGCCCGAGAAATCAGGCTTATTTCGCCGGATAATCCCGGGAATCCGAGCCAGTGTAAAGCTGGCGCGGACGGCCGATGCGATAGTCGCCGCTGACCATTTCGTTCCAGTGCGAGAACCAGCCGATGGTCCGCGACAGGGCGAAGATAACGGTGAACATCGAAGTCGGGATTCCGATGGCCTTGAGGATGAGTCCGGAGTAGAAGTCGACGTTCGGGTAAAGCTTGCGCTTCACGAAGTACTCGTCTTCCAGCGCGATTTTTTCCAGACGCTGGGCGATCTTCAGCAGCGGGTCGTTTTCGAGGCCTAGCTCGGTCAGAACCTCGTGAGCGGTTTCTGCCATTACCTTGGCGCGCGGGTCGAAATTCTTGTATACCCGGTGGCCGAAGCCCATCAGACGGAATGGATCGTCTTTATCCTTGGCCTTGGCAATGAACTTCTCGATGTTGGACTCGTCGCCGATCTCGGCCAGCATGTCCAGAACCGCTTCGTTCGCGCCGCCGTGCGCGGGGCCCCAGAGGGCGGCAATGCCGGAAGCGATACAGGCATAGGGGTTGGCGCCGGTGGAGCCGGCCAGACGCACAGTGGATGTAGACGCATTCTGTTCGTGGTCTGCGTGCAGGATGAAGATCTTGTCCATGGCCTTGGCTAGGATCGGGTTCGGCTTATATTCCTCACAGGGAACGCCAAACATCATCTGCAGGAAGTTCTCGGAATACGAGAGGTCGTTACGCGGGTACATGAAGGGCTGGCCGATGCTGTACTTGTAACACCAGGCTGCAATCGTAGGCATCTTGGCGACCAGGCGGTGAGCGGTGATCTCACGCTGCTCCTGGCTGGCTACGTCCATCTCGCCGTGGTAGAAGGCGGACAGGGCGCCGACCACACCACACATGATGGCCATCGGGTGTGCATCACGACGGAAACCCTGGAAGAAGTTCCGCATCTGGTCGTGCAGCATGGTGTGGTTTTTGATGGTCTCGTGGAACTTCTGGTTCTCCTCGGCGCTTGGAAGTTCGCCGTGAAGCAGGAGATAGCAGACTTCAAGGTAGTCGGAGTGTTCCGCGAGCTGTTCGATCGGGTAGCCGCGGTGCAGGAGAACGCCATTTGCACCGTCGATGTAGGTTATGGCCGATTCGCAGGCTGCGGTCGATACGAATCCGGGGTCGTATGTAAAAACGCCTTCCTGGACTAGGCCTCGTACGTCGATAACGTCAGGGCCGACGGTGCCGGAATAAATCGGTAGCTCAATGGACTTGTCCCCCACCGAGAGCGTGGCTTTCCTGTCGGTCATGGTGCTCTCCTATTTATCAGCTTTGAAAGCTTTATCTACAGTTATGGATGCGCTAGAAGGCGCGTATTATCGCAAAACTGGCGGCAAAATATAGGGCGTTGGCTTTTTTTGTCAATGGAAGAGTCGGGAAAACCCAGAATTTGACATTCGCTGTAAATCAGGGATATCCCGAATAACAACGGATTGGGGATGGAAAAGGATTTGTCAATCATCCTTATAGCTGGCTTAACCCCCTGAAATACGCGGCTTGAGCGACGTTGCAGGTTTGTAATTGGTTAGGGTACTCCTTATAATCCCTAGCCCGGAATTGGGGATAAACCTTCTCCCGCTGCCTGTAAATAGTGGTTTGCCGGTGAGGTTATCTCCCTTCTGAGCCAATCGTGTGCCGGTTTCGTATCTGCACGCCGATCCTTACATACCAACCATCCGCACCCGGTTTTCCGGTCCCGCGGAACCAAGAGAGAGTGTGAGAGCGCTGTGAATAGCAAACGACCAGTAAATCTCGATCTCGGCAAGTTTCATTTTCCGCTGCCAGCCATTACGTCCATATTGCACCGTATCAGCGGCATCATCATTTTTGTTGGTGTTGCGTTCCTGCTTTACGGGCTTCAGCTTTCCCTGTCGGGGGAAGAGGGCTTCAGTCGTGTCAATGAACTGCTGGACAGCTTCCTTGCCAAGCTGATTATCTGGGGCATCTTGTCTGCTCTGTTGTACCACCTGGTTGCGGGTATCAAGCACCTGTTCATGGATATGGGCATTGGTGAAGAGCTCGAGAGCGGCCGCTTCGCCTCGAAGATCACGATTGTGGTTTCCGTCATTCTCATCGTTCTGGCAGGAGTCTGGGTATGGTAAACAGCGTCACGAACCTGGGTCGCAGTGGTGTCTATGACTGGCTGATCCAGCGGGTAACCGCCTACGTACTTGCTTTGTATACAATTTTCCTGCTCGGCTTTCTGTTGACCTCCGACGTCAACTACGAAACCTGGAGTGCGCTTTTCGACCAGACCTGGTTCCGTATCTTTACCCTTATGGCACTGCTTTCAATCGGTGCTCACGCTTGGGTGGGGCTCTGGACGGTGACGACCGACTATATCAAGGCCATGGGTCCCAGGTTTATCGTGCAGGCGGCTTGTGGGCTGACCATGTTCGTCTATGTGGTTTGGGGCATTCAGATTCTTTGGGGGCTTTAATCGATGGCTAATATCAAGACCATGTCCTTTGACGCAATTGTTATCGGCGGCGGCGGTTCCGGCATGCGTGCCGCGCTCCAGTTGACCGAGTCCGGCGTCAATACCGCGTGTATCACCAAGGTTTTCCCGACGCGGTCTCATACGGTCTCTGCCCAAGGTGGCATCACCTGTGCGATCGCCAGTGCTGATCCGAATGACGACTGGCGCTGGCACATGTATGACACGGTTAAAGGCTCGGACTACATTGCCGACCAGGATGCCGTCGAGTACATGTGTTCCGTTGGTCCTCAGGCGGTATTCGAGCTTGAGCACATGGGTCTTCCGTTCTCGCGCACCGAGCAGGGCCGTATCTATCAGCGTCCGTTTGGTGGTCAGTCCAAAGGCCCTGATAACCCGACTCAGGCAGCACGTACCTGTGCCGCTGCTGACCGTACCGGTCACGCCCTGCTTCACACTCTGTACCAGGCCAACATCAAGGGCGGAACCACCTTCCTTAACGAGTGGTACGCGGTAGATCTCGTCAAGAACAGTAAGGATGAGGTCGTTGGTGTGGTTGCTATTGAGGTTGAGACCGGCGAAGTCGCCTACATCAAATCCAAAGCGACCGTTCTTGCTACCGGTGGCGCGGGACGTATTTACGCCTCCACAACCAACGCGCTGATTAACACCGGCGACGGTATCGGTATGGCACTGCGTGCCGGTTTCCCGATGCAGGACATGGAAATGTGGCAGTTCCACCCGACCGGCATTTACGGAGCGGGAACGCTGGTAACCGAAGGTTGTCGGGGTGAGGGTGGCTACCTGATCAACGCCGAGGGTGAGCGTTTCATGGAGCGCTATGCGCCGAACGCGAAAGACCTGGCGGGCCGTGACGTTGTAGCCCGGGCAATGGTGATCGAGATTCTGGAAGGTCGTGGCTGCGGTCCGGATAAGGACCACGTTCTGCTGAAGCTGGATCATCTGGGTGAAGAGACCCTGAACCTGCGCCTGCCGGGCATCTGTGAGCTGTCCCGCACCTTTGCGCATGTGGATCCTGTCAAAGAGCCGATCCCGGTCGTGCCTACCTGTCACTACATGATGGGCGGCATTCCGACCAACGTTGGTGGTCAGGCGTTGACCCAGGATGAAAACGGAAAAGACAAGCCAATCCCCGGGCTGTTCGCCTGTGGCGAGGCAGCGTGTGTATCGGTACACGGCGCCAACCGTCTGGGTGGTAACTCTCTGCTGGACCTGGTGGTGTTTGGTCGCGCAGCTGGCCTGCACATTGAAGAGCAGCTTCGCGGCGGCTTCGAGGTAGACGGTGCCAGTGAGGACGATATCAAGCGTGCCATGGCGCGGCTTGACCGCCTGAACAACGCAACCGAGGGCGAGAGCGTTGCAGAGGTCCGCAAGGATCTGCAGAACTGCATGCAGTTGTACTTCGGCGTGTTCCGTGACGGCAAGAGCATGGAAGAGGGTCTCAAGAAGCTGGAAGCGATTGGTGAGCGTGTTCGCAACACCAAGCTGGCCGATACCAGCAACGCCTTCAACACCGCCCGTATCGAAGCGCTCGAGCTGGATAACCTCTACGAGGTTGCCCTGGCTACAGCGGTTTCCGCCTTTGAGCGGAAGGAAAGTCGCGGCGCTCATGCCCGGAACGACTACACCGAGCGTGATGATGAGAACTGGCTGAAGCACTCCATGTTCTTCCCGCTGGAAAAGCGTGTGGGCAAGCGTGATGTGAACTTTGCACCGAAGACGGTGGACAAGTTCGAGCCGAAGGTCCGGACTTACTAAGGGGGACTCCGAAAATGTTAGTAAGCCTTTATCGTTATAACCCGGAGACTGACAACGCGCCTTACATGCAGGACGTGGATGTTGATATTCCGGAAGGCAAGGATCTCATGGTTCTTGATGTGCTGAACCTGATCAAGGAGCGGGATCCTTCAATGGCCTACCGTCGTTCCTGCCGGGAGGGCGTGTGTGGCTCTGATGGCATGAACATGAACGGCAAAAACGGCCTGGCGTGTATTACGCCGGTCTCCCAGGTGGTGAAGGGCGACAAGCTGGTGCTGCGTCCGCTGCCGGGTCTGCCGGTTATTCGTGATCTGGTTGTAGATATGAGTCTTTTCTACAAGCAGTACGAAAAGGTCATGCCTTACCTGATTAACGACAAGCCTGCTCCCGCGATCGAGCGGCTGCAGTCTCCGGAAGACCGCCAGAAGCTGGATGGCCTGTACGAGTGTATTCTCTGTGCCTGCTGTTCCACGTCCTGTCCGTCGTTCTGGTGGAACCCGGACAAGTTTATCGGTCCTGCTGGCCTGCTTCAGGCTTACCGTTTCCTGGCGGACAGCCGGGATACAGCCCAGGACGAGCGACTTGCCGGCCTTGATGACCCGTTCAGTGTATTCCGCTGCCGGGGCATCATGAACTGTGTCAGTGTCTGCCCGAAAGGTCTGAACCCCACAAGGGCTATCGGCCACATTCGGAATCTTCTGCTGCAAAGGGCGACTTAAGCAGCAGGATTTGCGACAGACGCTATACTGTTCTGATCAGGTTAGTACCCGGAAGGCCTCGCAAGTTTGCGGGGCCTTCAACCAAAGGCTTATAGTCAAAAGTCTTACCCGGGTGCACACTACGCAAGCCGTGGCGGGAACTTATAAAGTTTTCTCCCTGTTTTGCTGAGTACAAAAACCACCGGGGAATGGAAAACATCCATGTCGGGTGTGGTGGCCAAAGTCGATCCCGTAAAAACCCGTATTGACTGAGATATACCCCTGGCCGACCATATCGGGCTCCCCGCACCAGCCCAAGGTGAGCTATTCAAGATGCACGAAAGCATAATGGAGCAGTTATGGCAGACTTCCCACCTTCAGGGTGGAAATCTCGCCTATGTTGAACAGCTTTTTGAAACCTACCTGACAGACCCCAATGCCGTTCCCGAAGAGTGGCGCAGCTATTTCGACAAACTCCCCAGTGTCGATGGCTACAAAGGCCGTGACATTGTCCACTCTTCCATCCGCGAACAGTTCGAACACATCTCCCGTAACCAGCGCTTTCTTGCCAGTGGCGGCGTTCCCGCCAGTGCAACGTCGGATGCGGACAAGAAACAGATTCGCGTTCTCCAGCTGATTAACGCCTACCGCTTCCGCGGCCATCAGGAAGCGAAGCTGGACCCGCTCGGTGTTTGGCAACGTCCCAAGGTTGAAGACCTCGATCCCGAATTCCATGAACTGTCCGACTCTGACCGTGACCTCGAGTTCCAGACCGGCTCACTGAACCTCGGCTCCGAGACAATGAAGCTCGGAGATATTGTCGATGGTTTGCGCCAGACCTACTGCGAAAGCATTGGCGCTGAATACATGCACGTTGTCGATACCCGCATCAAGCGCTGGTTCCAGCAACGCATGGAGCCGGTTCGTTCACGTCCCGCATACGAGGACAACACCCGTAAGCACATCCTTGAGCGACTGACGGCTGCCGAAGGTCTCGAAAAGTACCTGGGTTCCCGTTATCCGGGTGTGAAACGTTTTGGTCTTGAAGGTGGCGAAAGCCTGATTCCCTGTCTGGACGAGCTGATCCAGCGTGCCGGTTCCTACGGCGCCAAGGAAATTGTCCTGGGTATGGCGCACCGTGGTCGCCTGAACGTCCTGGTCAACACTCTGGGCAAGAATCCGAGAGAACTCTTCGACGAGTTTGAAGGCAAGAAACTGGCCGATTCCGGTTCAGGTGACGTTAAGTACCACCAGGGCTTCTCATCCAACGTGATGACACCGGGTGGCGAAGTGCACCTGGCGATGGCGTTCAACCCGTCGCACCTGGAAATTGTTTCGCCGGTGGTTGAAGGCTCCGTTCGCGCCCGCCAGACCCGTCGCAACGACGAAGATGGCAGCAAGGTAGTGCCAATCATCATGCACGGTGACGCGGCGTTTGCCGGCCAGGGCGTTGTGATGGAAACCTTCCAGATGTCCCAGACCCGTGGGTTTGGCGTTGGTGGTACCATTCATATTGTTATCAACAACCAGGTTGGTTTCACCACCAGCAAGCAGGAAGATGCGCGGTCCACGGAGTACTGCACCGACGTGGCCAAGATGATCCAGGCGCCAATCCTGCATGTGAATGCGGACGACCCGGAAGCGGTCATGTTCGTGACCCAGATGGCCATGGACTACCGCAACGAATTCAAGAACGACGTGGTGATCGATCTGGTCTGCTATCGTCGTCGTGGTCACAACGAGGCGGATGAGCCGGCCGCAACCCAGCCGGTCATGTACGAGAAGATCCGTAAGCTGAAGACCACTCGCAACCTGTACGTTGACCAACTGGTGGAAGCCGGTGTTATCACCGAGGAAGAAGCCAAGCAGATGGAGAACGACTACCGTGACGCCCTGGATAATGGCGAGCACGTGGTCAAATCCCTGGTCAAAGAGCCCAACAAGGAACTCTACGTGGACTGGACGCCGTACCTGGGCCACGAGTGGACGGCCAAGTGCAAGTCCAGCGTTGCGCTGAAGACCATTCAGAAGCTGGGCAAGAAACTGACCTCGGTCCCTGAAGGTTTCAGTATCCAGCGCCAGGTCTCCAAGATTGTGTCCGACCGCGAGAAAATGACCGCCGGCGCCCTGCCGATCAACTGGGGCTACGGTGAAGTCATGGCCTATGCGACGTTGCTCAACGAAGGGCATCCGATCCGCATTACCGGCCAGGATGTTGGCCGCGGCACCTTCTCGCATCGCCACGCGGTTCTGCACAACCAGAAAGACGGCTCGACTCATATTGCCCTTGAGCAATTGTCGGAAGACCAGCCGAAATTCGAAATTTACGACTCGCTGCTCTCGGAAGAAGCCGTGATGGCGTTCGAGTACGGTTACGCGACCACCGCACCTGATGGCCTTGTGGTCTGGGAAGCGCAGTTTGGCGACTTCGCCAACGGTGCCCAGGTCGTGATCGATCAGTTCCTGACCAGTGGTGAGCACAAGTGGGGGCGCCTCTGTGGCCTGACCCTGCTGCTGCCTCATGGCTACGAAGGGCAGGGGCCGGAGCATAGCTCTGCACGCCTCGAGCGTTTCCTGCAGCTGAGTGCCGAGCATAATATCCAGGTCTGCGTGCCGACCACGCCGTCGCAGGTATTCCATATGCTGCGTCGCCAGGTGAAGCGCCCGTTGCGCAAGCCTCTGGTTGCCATCACGCCCAAGAGCCTGCTGCGGCACAAGGAAGCGACGTCCGATCTTGACGATCTGACCACCGGTACCTTCAAGACCGTGCTGCCTGAGAAAGAGCCGTCCGATCCGAAGAAAGTCACCCGTCTGATCCTGTGTTCCGGCAAGGTCTATTTTGATCTGCTCGAGAAGAAGAAGTCGGACGAGCGTGAAGACGTCGCCATTGTCCGGATCGAACAGCTGTATCCTTTCCCCGGAGACGACCTTGACGAGCTCCTGAGCGAGTACACCAAGCTCAAGCACGTTGTCTGGTGTCAGGAAGAGCCGATGAACCAGGGTGCCTGGTATTGCAGCCAGCATCACATGCGTAATGCGCTGCATCGCCTGAATCCCAAGCTGTACCTTCAGTATGCCGGTCGTGACGCTTCGGCTGCTCCTGCCTGTGGCCATATGTCGGTCCACATTGAAGAGCAGAAGAAACTGGTTAACGACGCGTTTGAAATTTGACGAGCTACCGAACTAAGGATCTGTAATGTCAACTGAGATTAAAGCCCCCGTTTTCCCGGAGTCGGTCGCGGAAGGTACTGTCGCGACCTGGCACAAACAGCCGGGTGAAGCCTGCTCCCGTGACGAGCTGATTGTCGATATCGAGACCGACAAGGTCGTTCTTGAGGTGGTTGCGCCTGCTGACGGCGTGATCGAAGAAATCATCAAGAACGAAGGCGATACCGTTGAAAGTGGTGAGGTAGTCGGCAAGTTCAAGGAAGGTGCCAAGGGCGAGGCCAAGCCTGCCGAGGGCAAGAAAGAAGAGGCCAAGGAAGAGGCTCCGAAAGAAGAGGCCAAGAGTGAAGCCGCTTCCGGCGAAGCGATTCTGAGCCCGGCAGCGCGTAAGCTGGCCGAGGAAAACAACGTTGATCCGAACAGCATCCAGGGTACCGGCAAAGATGGCCGTGTAACCAAGGAAGACGTTCAGAACCACGTGGACAGTGCCAAGTCCTCCGGTGGTGCTTCCGCGCCCCAGCCTGCGGCGGGTATGCCGGAAGTGAGCGTCAGCCAGGGCGAACGTCCAGAGAAGCGCGTGCCGATGACCCGCCTGCGTGCGAGCATCGCCAAGCGTCTGGTCAACGCGCAGCAGAGCGCAGCCATGCTGACCACCTTCAACGAGGTGAACATGGCGCCGATCATGGAACTGCGCAAGCAGTACCAGGAGAGCTTTGTAAAGCGTCATGGTATCAAGCTTGGTTTCATGTCCTTCTTCACCAAGGCGGCCACCGAAGCCCTGAAGCGGTTCCCCGCGGTGAACGCGTCCATTGATGGTAACGACATGGTTTACCACGGTTACCAGGATATCGGCGTGGCCGTATCCACGGATCGTGGTCTGGTCGTTCCGGTACTCCGCGATTCCGACGCCATGGGCCTGGCCGACATCGAGAAGAAGATCGTTGAATACGGCACCAAGGCGAAAGAGGGCAAGCTGGCCATTGAAGACATGACCGGTGGTACCTTTACGATTACCAACGGCGGCATCTTCGGCTCGCTGATTTCCACACCGATCCTGAACCCGCCACAGACTGCAATCCTGGGCATGCACAAGATCCAGGAGCGTCCGATGGCCGTGAACGGCAAGGTGGAAATTCTGCCGATGATGTACCTGGCGCTTTCTTACGACCACCGAATGATTGATGGCAAGGAAGCGGTGCAGTTCCTCGTTGCCATCAAGGAAATGCTTGAAGACCCGGCACGTATTCTGCTGGACGTCTGAGTCGACTTTAAACGTATCGGAAAACGGGATTAACTATGTCTGATAAATACGACGTCATTGTTATTGGTGCGGGCCCGGGCGGCTATGTTGCTGCCATCAAGGCTGCCCAGCTGGGTCTCAAGACCGCGTGTGTCGAATCCTGGACCGCCGAAGACGGCAAGGCGCAGGTACTTGGCGGTACCTGCCTGAACGTGGGCTGTATTCCCTCCAAGGCACTGCTGGAGATTTCCCACAAGTTTGAGGAAACCACCCACGATTACGAGATGCAGGGCATCATCGCCAAGGATGTCAAGATGGACATCGGCAAGATGATGGAGCGCAAGGCTGGTATCGTGAAGCAGCTGACCGGCGGTATCGCCGGCCTGTTCAAGTCCAACGGCGTTACCTCCATCCACGGCCACGGCAAGTTGCTCGCCAACCGCAAAGTGGAAGTAACTGACAAGGACGGCAAGTCCAAGACCTACGAAGCCGAAAACATCATTCTGGCCACTGGTTCCAAGCCGATCCAGATTCCGCCTGCGCCGTTCGATGGCGAGTACATTGTGGATTCCGAGGGAGCCCTCGAGTTCACCGAAGTGCCCAAGCGTCTGGGTGTGATCGGTGCCGGTGTTATCGGCCTGGAGCTTGGCAGCGTCTGGGCACGTCTGGGCTCCGAGGTGACGGTCCTTGAAGCGGTGGATACCTTCCTGCCGGCGGTGGATCAGCAGGTTGCCAAGGACGCACTCAAGCAGTTCCAGAAGCAGGGTCTGAACATCGTCATGGGTGCTCGCATGACCGGCGCTGAAGTCAAACGCAAGCTGGTCAACGTTACCTATGAAGATTCCAAGGGCAAGCAAGAAGCCAAGTTTGACAAGCTGATTGTTGCCGTTGGACGTCGTCCGTACACCGATAACCTGCTTTCCGAGGATTCCGGTGTGCAGATGGACGAGCGCGGTTTCATCTTCGTGGATGACAACTGCAAGACCGAGGCGCCGGGTGTCTGGGCTATCGGTGACGTGGTCCGCGGCCCAATGCTGGCCCACAAGGCGTCCGAAGAGGGCATCATGGTTGCCGAGCGCATTGCCGGGCACAAGCCCCAGGTCAACTACGACTGCATCCCCAACGTGATCTACACCTCGCCGGAAGTTGCCTGGGTTGGCAAAACCGAAGAGCAGATGAAGGCAGAGGGTGAAGAGTACAACGTAGGTACCTTCCCGTTTGCGGCCAACGGTCGTGCCATGGCTGCAAACTCGGCGTCCGGTCTGGTCAAGATCATTGCCGACGCAAAAACTGACCGCATTGTCGGTTTCCATGTAGTTGGTCCCCAGGCCTCTGAAATCGTTGCCCAGGGCGTAATCGCCATGGAATTCGGTTCCAGCGCCGAAGATCTGGCCCTGACCTGCTTTGCACATCCGACTCTGTCCGAGTCCGTGCACGAAGCAGCTCTGGCCGTCGGTGGTGGCGCGATTCATATCGCCAACCGCCGCAAGAAGAAGTAACGCAAACCAGGAATTTTTTAATTCGGGACATTAACTATGAATTTGCATGAATATCAGGGCAAGCAGCTTTTCGCTGAATATGGCCTGCCCGTATCCAAAGGCATTGCCTGTGATACTCCCAAGGAAGCAGTAGCAGCTGCTGACGAAATCGGCGGTGATGGTTGGGTAGTGAAGGCCCAGGTGCACGCAGGCGGCCGTGGTAAGGCTGGTGGCGTTAAGCTGGTCAAAAGCAAAGACGAGATCCGTGAGTTTGCCGAAAAGTGGTTGGGCAAGAACCTGGTAACCTACCAGACTGATGAAAATGGCCAGCCGGTCAGCAAGATTCTGGTTGAATCCCTCACCGACATCGACCAGGAACTGTACCTGGGCGCGGTCGTTGACCGTGGCACCCGTCGCATCGTGTTCATGGCCTCCACCGAGGGCGGTGTTGAGATCGAGAAGGTTGCCGAAGAGACCCCCGAGAAGATCCTGAAAGCCGAAATCGACCCGCTGGTTGGCGCTCAGCCGTACCAGGGCCGTGAGTTGGCCTTCAAGCTGGGCCTGGAAGGCAAGCAGATCGGTCAGTTCACCAAGATTTTCATTGGCCTGGCCAAGCTGTTCGAAGAGTGCGACCTCGCGCTGGTAGAGATCAACCCGCTGGTTATCACCCCGGCCGGTGACCTGCATTGCCTCGACGCCAAAGTTGGTGTTGACGGTAACGCCCTGTATCGCCAGAAGAAGATCCACGAGATGCACGATCCCTCCCAGGAAGATTCCCGGGAAGCGGAAGCGGCCAAGTGGGAGCTCAACTATGTGGCCCTGGAAGGCAACATTGGCTGCATGGTCAACGGTGCTGGTCTGGCAATGGGCACCATGGATATCATCAAGCTTTCTGGTGGCCAGCCTGCCAACTTCCTGGACGTTGGTGGCGGTGCAACCAAGGAGCGTGTTTCCGAAGCATTCAAGATCATCCTGTCTGACTCCAACGTCAAGGCGGTTCTGGTCAACATCTTCGGCGGTATCGTTCGCTGCGACATGATTGCAGAAGGCATCATCGGTGCCGTTAAGGAAGTCGGCGTCAAGGTTCCTGTTGTGGTTCGCCTTGAAGGCAACAACGCGGAGAAGGGTACTCAGGTACTCGCCGATAGCGGCCTGAACATCATTGCCGCTACCAGTCTGTCGAATGCGGCAGAGCAAGTTGTTAAAGCCGCAGGGGGTAAATAATGAGCATCCTGATTAACAAAGACACCAAGGTTATCTGTCAGGGCTTTACCGGCGCACAGGGCACCTTCCACTCAGAGCAGGCAATTGCCTACGGCACCAAGATGGTTGGCGGCGTTAGCCCCGGCAAGGGTGGCACTGAGCACCTCGGCCTTCCGGTGTTCAACACCGTTCGTGACGCCGTTGAAGCAACCGGCGCAGAGGCGACCGTTATCTACGTACCGGCGCCTTTCTGTAAAGACGCTATTATCGAAGCCGCGGATGCCGGCATTCAGCTGATCGTCTGTATCACTGAAGGTATCCCGACCATCGATATGCTGTACGCCAAGGAATACGTGGATCGCAAGGGCGTTCGCATGATTGGTCCCAACTGCCCGGGTGTTATCACTCCGGACGAGTGCAAGATCGGCATCATGCCTGGCCACATCCACAAGAAGGGCAAGGTTGGTATCGTGTCCCGTTCAGGTACCCTGACTTACGAAGCGGTCAAGCAGACCACCGACTTCGGCTACGGTCAGTCCACCTGTATCGGTATCGGTGGCGACCCGATCCCGGGCTCCAACTTCATCGACATTCTGGCCCTGCTGCAGGAAGATCCTGAGACTGAAGCCATTGTGATGATTGGTGAGATCGGCGGTACCGCCGAAGAAGAAGCCGCGGCCTACATCAAGCAGAACGTCACCAAGCCGGTGGTTTCCTACATCGCTGGTGTTACTGCGCCTCCGGGCAAACGCATGGGCCACGCTGGCGCCATCATCTCCGGTGGTAAGGGTACTGCAGACGAGAAGTTTGCCGCCCTGGAAGACGCTGGTGTTCGCACCGTCCGCAGTCTGGCCGAGATCGGCCAGGCCCTGAAGGAAGTCACTGGCTGGTAAGCTGGCCTTCTTTCAGCAAAAACCCCCGTTTCTGCCCTGCAGAGCGGGGGTTTTTTATTTATAATGCCGGGTCGCCTGAACTATGATGGCGGTTCCAATATCAAATAAGGAGTTCGTGCTTTGAGTTCTGTAGATTCCCAGCAAAGGGTTTTGTCCGGCATGCGTCCGACCGGCAAGCTTCACCTTGGCCACTACCACGGTGTGCTGAAAAACTGGGTTAAACTCCAGCATGAATTCGAATGCTTTTTCTTTGTGGCAGACTGGCACGCCCTGACCACCAATTATGACGACCCCTCCGGCATTGAGCAGAGCGTCTGGGATATGGTCATTGACTGGTTGGCGGCCGGTGTGAACCCGGGTTCGTCCACCATGTTTATTCAGTCACAGGTGCCCGAGCACGCAGAATTGCACCTGTTGCTGTCGATGATTACGCCTCTCGGTTGGCTGGAACGTGTGCCGACCTTCAAGGACCAGCAGGAGAAGCTGCGGGAGAAGGATCTGGCGACCTACGGATTTCTGGGTTACCCGTTGCTTCAGAGTGCAGACATTCTGGTTTACCGGGCAGGGAAGGTACCGGTCGGTGCCGATCAGGTCTCCCATGTTGAAATTACCCGGGAGATCGCCCGTCGCTTCAACCATATCTACGGTCGTGAGCCCGGATTCGAGGAGCAGGCAGAAGGCGCCATCGTGAAGATGGGCAAGAAAAACGCCAAGCTGTACCGCAATCTGAAGAAGCGCTACCAGGAAGAGGGCGACATGGACGCCCTGGAAACTGCTCGTGCGCTGTTGAAAGAACAGCAGAACATCTCCCTGGGCGATCGCGAGCGTCTGTACGGCTACATCGAGGGTGGTGGCAAGGTGATTCTGCCAGAGCCGCAGCCGCTGCTGACACCGGAGTCCAAGTTGCCGGGTCTGGATGGGCAGAAAATGTCCAAGTCCTACAACAACTATATTGGACTGCGGGAGGAGCCGGACAGCGTTGCCCAGAAGGTCCGCACCATGCAGACCGATCCCCAGCGAGTCCGGCGTACGGATCCGGGTGAACCCGAGAAATGCCCGGTGTGGGGGATGCACAAGATCTATTCGGACGCGGACACCCAGGAGTGGGTACAGACCGGTTGTCGCAGTGCCGGCATTGGCTGCCTTGATTGCAAGAAGCCGTTGATTGACGCGATTGTCGAAGAGCAGCGTCCGCTCCACGAGCGCGCGCGTGAGTATGAGGGCAACCCGGACTTGGTTCATTCCATTCTTCAGGAAGGTCGCGAACACGCCCGCGATGCTGCCAGAGATACCCTTGAGGAAGTCCGGGCGGCCATGGGGCTTCATTACCGCTGAATCCGCAGGAATCGGTCCCGCGGGCACAGAGCCGCGGGACCGATCCGGAGAGAAAGGTTATGACCGAAGAATCCACCGATCAGGCGACGCCGGAAGCTCAGGACGCCGGCCCGGAGCAATCGCCCCTGGCGCTGGTGTCCGGCAAGCCGGTGGTGGATCTTCCCAAGGACCTGTACATTCCGCCGGATGCCCTGGCGGTCTTCCTTGAAGCGTTTGAGGGCCCGTTGGACCTTCTGCTATACCTCATACGTCGCCAGAACATGAACATACTGGACATCGACGTCAGCGAGATTACCCGGCAATACATGGATTACATCGGTGCCGTCGAGGCCATGCGCTTTGAACTGGCTGCCGAATATCTGGTGATGGCGGCCACCCTGGCGGAAATCAAATCGCGGATGCTGTTACCTCGCCAGGAAAGCGACGATGAAGAAGAGGTCGATCCTCGTGCCGAACTGATTCGTCGGCTTCAGCAGTACGAACGGTTCAAGCAGGCCGCCGAGGATATCGACGAACTGCCGCGGCTGGAGCGGGATAACTTCGCAGCCTCGGCCGCCCTGCCCAGGATGCCGTCAAGTCAGCCCCATCCCGATGTGGATCTGAGGGAGATGCTGCTGGCCCTTCAGGGTGTTTTACAGCGCGCAGACCTGTTCACAAGTCACCATGTTGAGCGTGAGAAGCTGTCCACCCGTGAACGCATGTCGGCAATCCTTTCGGTGCTTCAGGATGACCATTTTGTGACCTTCGAGAGCCTGTTCACAGTCGAAGAGGGGCGGCTGGGGGTTGTTGTAACCTTCCTGGCGACGCTTGAGCTGGTCAAGGAGCAGTTGATCGAGGTGGTTCAGGCGGAAGTTCTCGGGCCGATTCATGTTCGCGCCAGGGCGGCAAGTTAGGGCCCCGGGAAGTCGGAAGCACGGAAATACGGATCAGACACCATGAACGAAGAGCACCTGCTGAGAATCCAGGCAATTGCCGAGGCCGCCCTGCTGGCGGCGGGCAAACCGCTGTCTCTTGACCAGCTGCGGGAATTGTTCAGTGAAGAGGAGCGGCCGGCGCGACAGGTCATGGAGCACGTCATGGTGCTTCTTGAAGCGGCCTGTGAAGGGCGAGGCTTCGAGCTGAAAAAGGTCGCCAGTGGCTACCGACTCCAGGTGCGTGAGGAGTATGCGCCCTGGGTGGGTCGACTGTTCGAGGAAAAGCCCCAGCGTTATTCCCGGGCGTTGCTGGAGACCCTGGCATTGATTGCGTACCGACAGCCCATCACACGGGGTGAAATCGAGGACATCCGGGGTGTTACGGTAAGCAGCAATATCATTCGTACACTGCTTGAGCGAGAGTGGGTGCGCGTCGTTGGGCATCGGGATGTGCCGGGTCGGCCGGCCATGTACGCGACCACGAAACAATTCCTGGATTACTTTAATCTCACGGGCCTGGACCAGCTACCGCCCCTGAATGAAGTCCGCGATCTTGAAGAAATCGGCCGGGAAATTGAAAAGAACATGCAGGGTGAGATCGAGTTCGAATCCACGACTGCCGAGAACGACGACGAATCTTCGAGCCAGACACTTCACTGACGCCATTCGGGTGTCAGTCAGAAACTAAGGATTGATTACATGGCGGCAGAACGCCCCAACAAACCAGCCAGACCCGCCCGTGACCCAGCCAGTCAGGGCGGCCCTGAGCGTATTCAGAAATTGCTCGCCCGGGCAGGTGTTGGTTCGCGCCGGGAAATCGAGGGCTGGATGGAAGCCGGTCGTCTCCTGGTCAATGGACAACCGGTGGCACCAGGGCAGAAGGCGTCCGTTGAGGACCGTTTCGAGCTCGATGGCAAACGACTGGAAGTGTCCGGCGCGGCTGAAGTGATGCGACGGGTGCTGATCTATAACAAGCCCGAGGGCGAGGTCACGACCCGAAAGGACCCTGAGGGCAGACCGACGGTGTTTGATCGTTTGCCACGCCTTAAAGAGCATCGGTGGATCTCCATTGGTCGGCTTGACATCAACACCACCGGCCTGGTGCTGTTTACTACAGACGGTGAATTGGCGAGCCGCCTGATGCACCCGTCCAACCAGATTGACCGGGAATACGCAGTGCGGATTTTCGGGGAAGTGGACGACGCAATGATCGAGCGCCTGCTTCAGGGCGTCCTTTTGGAAGACGGCATGGCGAAGTTCACCGATATCTCTCCGGCCGGTGGCAGCGGTATGAATCGCTGGTTCCACGTTACCCTGCTGGAAGGGCGCAATCGGGAAGTGCGTCGCCTGTGGGAATCCCAGGGCGTTCGCGTCAGTCGGCTGAAACGCGTGCGTTACGGGCCGATCTTCCTGCCAAGCAGGCTGACCGTGGGAAAATGGGAAGAGCTGGATCAGCGGGCGGTAGATACCCTCAGTCGAACCGTTGGTCTCGAGTCGGTCGAGATTCCCCAGAAAACGCCAAACGAAAAGGCAGCCCACGATCGCCAGAGGCGCAAGAGCCCTGGCCGGTCCGGAAAGAAAACTCCTGGCAATAAATGGGCGGTCAGCGACACCAAGCCCGCCAGGCCCGCCGGGCGTGCTCCCAGGCCAGAGAGAGCCCGAAGCAAGACGCCGCGGGGTTAAGCGTCACGAAATGGTGGCAAACACCCGGGTGCAGTTACGACCCTGGTGTTTGGCACGATAGAGCGCTTCGTCAGCCCTGGCCAGCCAGGCCTGCGGGGCTTCCTGGGGCAGAAACGTAGCAACGCCGCAGCTGGTTGTGACTTTCAGCTCCTTTTCTCCGCCATCCACCCGGATTGCCGCGATCGCTTTGCGAACCCGCTCCGCCACATCTTTTGCATCCTGCTCCGAGGTATGCGGCAGCAGGATGGCAAATTCCTCGCCACCAAAGCGATACACTGAATCAGATGTGCGGATGGACTTCTCGATTTCCGCCGCCGCGATCTGAAGGATATGGTCGCCTACCACGTGACCATGTGTGTCGTTGATCGTTTTGAAATGATCCAGGTCGCAGAGCACAAGTGAATATGGTTCGCCATGTCTTTCCGACAACAGGCTGGAGCGCTGAAGCGCGTCATCCAGGGCGCGTTTGTTGGGAATGCTGGTCAGGGAATCGGTCAGAGACGCCTGCTCAATGGCGACGTACTGGCAGGCGTTACGAATCGGACAAATGGCAGCGCCCAGAATTATCTCGATGCCTTCAAGCTCCTGTTCGGTGAACCTCTGACGGCGTTGCAGCACAAGAGTCCCGTAATTGACGCCCTCAAGGCTCAGACGATACTCGCAGCGGTGCGGGCCGCCCATTCCGGTGGCATAGACGAAATCCTGTTTACCGATCCGGTGGCGGTAGTTGAGGGAACTGAACGGGATAATGGCGACCAGTTCTTCGGCCAGGATGGCCAACTGTTGCTCCAGCGACAGGGTAGTCGAGAGCCGTCGTGTCAGTCTTGCGAGCACATCCGGCGTATTGGTCCAGTCCTGATGTGCCTGACGCAGCGCAGCCAGTTTCTGGGGCTGGGAAGGAGACTGATGGATCGACGGTATGTTTTTCACTACGGTTCACTCTGTCGCAGAAATTTACAGTGCTTTCGGGGTCAAAAGCAGAAACCGTGCCTACTTAAAAAATAACAACAAAAACAGGTGCTAATGAACTATTTTTCACTCAATTTATGATTTTTCAGCGGTAGTTCAGGAATTGCTGTCAAAAAACCGGCAGTGATTTGCCGTGATGCGTTCCTGACCGCTCAAAATGTCAGACAAGGGGTGGGGCTATAGATTCCCTGTGGTAAACTTCTGCGTTTGAAATCGTGCCGTCTTCAGGAATGAGTGACCAACTTTATGAGGTTTCAGGCCCCGGAAAGTCTGTCTGAACAAATTGCCCAGCATCTGGGGCAAAGAATCATCACGCGAGATCTCAAACCCGGCGAACGCATTCAGGAACTGAAAGTGTCGGGTGAACTGAATGTCAGCCGTGGCTCTGTGCGCGAAGCGCTACTTATTCTGGAGCGCCGCCATCTGATCGAAATTTTCCCGAGGCGGGGCGCGGTTGTCTCCAGCCTGACGCCGGAAAGCGTCAACAGCCTCTACGATATCTACATCGATCTTCTCTGCATGCTAGGGCGCAAGGTGCTTGAACGTTGGTCCGGCAAAGAGCTTGGCGGTGTCATGGGGCAGGTCCGTGAACTGCAGGCGGTCATTGACGCCCTCAACGCCACCAGCGCAGACGCTGCCGAGCAGGTCATCGACGCCGGATTCGGGGTAATGCGCTACGCCTACGGGCTGGTTGAGAACCCTTTTCTTGAGGAGACTCTCGAGAACTTCCGGCCGGCCATCAGCCGAACCTATTTTGTGGCGCTGGAGCACTTCCGGGAAGAAATTGGGGAAACCGCGACCTTCTTCCGGCAGTTGGCCGAGGCTGCCGTTGATGACGACGCGGAACGATTGCAAGCGGTCATACAGGCCTTTGGTGAACACCAGCGGCAGCAGGTGTTGACGATTCTCCGGCAGGAGGCGAGCGCCTGATATGCGTCTGAAGTCCATCAAACTGGCTGGCTTCAAATCCTTCGTTGATCCAACCACCGTGCCGTTCCCATCGAACATGACAGCCGTGGTCGGGCCAAATGGGTGTGGCAAGTCCAACATCATCGACGCGGTGCGCTGGGTGATGGGGGAAAGCTCCGCCAAGTACCTGCGCGGCGAGTCCATGACAGACGTTATCTTCAACGGCTCCAGCGCAAGAAAGCCGGTAGGTCAGGCCTCCATAGAACTGGTGTTCGATAACAGCGATGGTTCGGCCCCGGGTGAATTTGCGAAATTCAACGAAATCTCTGTTCGCCGCCGGGTTTCTCGCGAAGGGCAATCCGAATACTTCCTGAATGGCTCCAAGTGCCGGCGCCGGGACATTACCGATCTGTTCCTGGGGACTGGCCTTGGCCCGCGGAGCTACGCCATTATCGAGCAGGGCATGATCTCCCGCCTGATCGAGGCAAAACCGGAAGAGCTCAGGATCTACATTGAGGAAGCGGCCGGCATCTCAAAATACAAGGAACGGCGCCGGGAAACGGAGAATCGCATCCGTCGGACCCAGGAAAACCTGGAACGGCTGACCGACCTCAGGGAGGAGCTGGGCCGACAACTGCAGCACCTGGAGCGCCAGGCGGCAGCGGCGGAAAAGTACAAGGCTTACAAGCAGGAGGAACGCCAGAAGAAAGCCGAACTGACGGTACTGCGCTGGCAATCCCTCGACAATGACCTGCAGGCCTGGCGGGGCAAGATCCGGGACACCGAGCTTGAGCTCGAAAAATACCTGACCGAACGCGTCAGCCTTGAGACCTCTCTCGAATCCCTCCGGGACAATCATCAGGAACGGACCGAACATTTCAATCGGGCACAGGCACGCTACTACGAGGCCGGCGCCGATATCGCCCGTATCGAACAGAGCCTTGAGCACCAGCGCGAGCGTAGCCGGCAGATGGCCGCGGAACTGGACCAGGCCATGGCCAACCAGCGCGAGCTGGCCAGGGAACTGGAGCAGGACGAGGACAAGCTGGCGGGTATCCAGGAAGAGCTGGACATGATGGAGCCCGAACAGGAAGCGTTGGCGATACGCTCTGAAGAGTCGGGCGAGAAACTGCAGCAGGCCGAAGACGCCATGAGCGACTGGCAGCACCAATGGGAAGATTTCAGCGCCCGCTCGTCGGATGCCCGGCGCCAGGCCGAGTTGGCCCAGTCCAGGATTCGCTCGCTCGAAGACGCCATTGAGCAACTGCTCACTCGGCAACGCAAACTGCAGGATGAGCAGGAATTGCTGGAAGGCCAGATGGATCGGGCGGAACTTGAGGAGCTGCTGGAACAGCAAGAAACACTGGAGCTGAAACGGGAGGAAGCGGCTGAGCGCATTGCGGCGATCCAGGATGAGCTCTACGACGCCCGGCAGCATCAGCGTGACGCCGAGCAGGCCGTCTCGGAGGAGCGCCAACGGGTCCAGAGCCTTCGCGCCTCTCTGGAGTCTCAGCAGGCGCTTCTGGATGAACAGATGGGGGCCGGAGATGATGTCCTGCAATCCTGGCTTTCCCGGAACGATTTGGGCGATATGCCCCGGGTAGCCAGCCAGCTCGATATTGCCGATGGCTGGGAGTTTGCGGTTGAACAGGTTATCGGGCGTTTTACCCAGGGCCTGTGTCTTCCCGACATCGACCAGCTCTCCTCGGCGATGAGAGAAGCGCCAAGGGGCCTGGCACTCGTTGAAGCCGGGGCGTCTGGTAATGCTGGAACAACGGGCCTGGCGGCCAAGGTTTCCGGTGTGCCCGGAATTGCCTCGTTGCTTCACGGCATTGACGCGGTGGAAACCGTTTCCGATGCCATGGGTATGCGAGCCGACCTCCAGAAAGGGCAAAGCCTGATGACCCCGGAAGGCGTCTGGGTTTCGCGGGATTGGGTATTGATGCCGGACTCCGACGCAGGCCAGGTCGGGGTGATAGAACGACAAAAGAAAGTTACCGAATTGGCTTCGCAACTGACAGAGGCTGAGGAAGCACTGGAGGCGGCCAGCGAGAAACTGGACGAATTGCACGAGCGCGCAGAGCGCTCCGAATCTGCCCGGGATGAGGCCCAGGCCCGTTTGAGCGAGGCAGACCGCGAGCTGAGCTCGCTGTCGTCGAGAGTCAGCGGCCTGCGAGCCCGAGCCGAGCAGATTGACGCCCGTCTGCAGAGAATTCGGGACGATATCGAGGATGTCTCTGAAAACCTGGAGGGCCAGAAAGAGAGCCTGCAGGAGGCTCGGGAAGAATGGCAGCTGGCGCTGGCGTCCAGTGAAGACAGCGATGAAGAAAAAGAGCGGCTTCTCGAGCAGCGGGACAGCCTGCGCGAGAACCTCGACCGTCTGCGCCAGGAGGCCCGGCACGACCGTGACCACGCGCATCAGTTGCAGCTTCAGCTCCAGACTCTGCATAGTCAGCGGGACGGTCTGAGGCAGACGATTGACCGGATGCAGTTGCAGAAAGAGCGTATCGATGAGCGACTGGAAATTCTGAGGGAATCCCGGGAAAGCGCCGAGGAACCCATTGAAGATCTGCAGATGCAGCTTGAAGGCCTGCTGGATCGCCGATTGGCGGAAGAGGAGAAGCTGAGCGCGGCGCGCGACGCCCTGGAAGAGATCGACCGAGAGGTCCGGGAGAAAGAGCAGGGGCGAAGCGGCACCGATCACCGCATCCAGGAAGTCCGGTCCAGGCTGGAACAGTTGAAGATGGAATCCCAGGCCCTGGAAATCCGCTCAGGCAATCATATCGAGCAGCTCAAGGAGCTGGACGTAAAGCTCCAGGACATCCTGTCGCAGCTGCCTGAAGGTGCGAATGAAAAAGACTGGGCTGACGAGCTGGAGCGCATCGGCAACCGGATACAACGACTGGGCGCCATCAACCTCGCGGCTATCGAGGAGTACCAGGTACAGAGCGAGCGCAAGACCTACCTGGATTCCCAGCACGAAGATCTGATGGAAGCCCTGGAAACACTCGACAATGCGATCCGGAAGATCGACCGGGAGACCCGTCAACGCTTCAAGGAAACCTTCGATCAGGTGAACGGTGGCCTCCAGGCGCTCTTCCCGAAGGTGTTTGGAGGTGGTAATGCCTATCTGGAGCTTACCGGCGAGGATCTTCTGGAAACCGGCGTTGCGATCATGGCCCGGCCACCTGGCAAGAAAAACAGTACCATCCATCTGTTGTCAGGTGGTGAAAAGGCCCTCACGGCGATCGCTTTGGTGTTCTCGATTTTCCAGCTGAACCCGGCACCCTTCTGTATGCTGGATGAGGTGGATGCACCGTTGGATGATGCCAACGTGGGTCGCTATGCCAATATGGTCAAAGAAATGTCCAAGCAGGTTCAGTTCATCTACATTACCCACAACAAGATTGCGATGGAGATGGCGGATCAGTTGATGGGGGTCACCATGCATGAACCGGGATGTTCGCGGCTGGTGTCGGTGGACGTGGACGAAGCCGCAGCCCTCGCGGAGGCTTGAGGCTGTTCAGAATTCGGGCAACCATGACAAAAACGCCATCTGGCCCGGGTGTGCGTTGTATTCATTACGGGCTTTTCTTAGAGTAGCAACGTTACGGGATCTGCAAACAGGACAGCAGCACTATGTCACTTAGGGAATGGTTAATTGCCATCGGTACCCTGGTTATAATCGGCATTGTCATTGATGGCGTGCGCCGGATGCGGCGCGCCCGTAAGGAATCCATGGCGATTTCATCCGGTATGGGCGCCGACGAGCTGGAGGATTCGCCACTCGACGAAGAGTACAACCCCGAGTTGCCCAATGGCGGAGCAAGAACCATTTCCCGCGATACCCTCGAAGAACGGGGCTATGTGAAGCGCGAAAAGCCCAGTCGATTCGGTTCTCCGAAACCCAAGCCGACCCGTCCTGTCACTGCCGCTGCCAAATCGGAGCAGCCCGAATCGTCAGAACCGGATCCACAAACGGAAACCGAACCGACGGCTGAGCGCTACGAAGAGTCCGTTGAGTCGGAGCCCGATTTCGGACTTTCCAGTCAGGAGCCTGAGGAAACCGAGCTCGAATCCGGCTGGGGCGCCATTGAAGACGAGGCGGAAGCCGTCCCGCCAACGGTCACGACCGAAGTGGAAGAGGACACTGCGCGGCGTGAGCCCTCCCGACCGTCGGCCGGTCAACCTCTGGCGGGCGCGAATCGCCCCGAGGCCAGAGAAGTGATTGTCATCAACGTGTTGGCGAAGAGCGACGAGGACTTCAAGGGGCCGGCGTTGAAGAAGCTGTTCGAAGCGTGCGGTCTGGAGCACGGAGACATGGACATATACCATCGCCATGAAGAATCCGATACCACTAGTCCCGTTCAGTTCAGTGTTGCCAACGCCGTGGAACCCGGCACATTCAAACCCGGGGATATGCCGGCCCTGACCACGCCCGGGATCAGCTTTTTCATGAGTATGCCGGGGCCCACCAATGCGCTACAGGCATTCGACTTCATGCTCGAAACCGCCCAGGCAGTGGTACGTAACCTTGGCGGGGAACTGAAAGACGAGCGCCGAAGCGTGATGACCCCGCAAACGATCGAGCACTGCCGCCAGAGAATCCGCGAGTTCGAGCGTAAGCAACGTTCCCAGAAAGTGTGAAACCAGGCGGTAACAGATGGCCCGATGCCCGGTTCGCTCCGGGCATTTTTTTGAGATACGAGAGTGCCAGTCCATGAGCAAAGCCACGCCCGATATTACCCAGCGTGTAGAAGAACTCCGTTCGGTTATTGATGATCACAACTACCGGTACTACGTGCTGGACGATCCCCGTATTCCCGATGCGGAATACGACAGGCTGTTCCGTGAGCTGCAGACCCTGGAAGCCGATTATCCGGAGCTGGCCTCAGATACGTCGCCCACCCGGAGGGTTGGTAGTGCCGCGGAAACCAGTTTCGAGGAGGTGGTTCACCGGCTGCCCATGTTGTCGCTGGACAATGCCTTCAATGAGGACGAACTGCGGGAATTCGATCGGAGGGTGAGGGACCGGCTGGGCATCAGCGAAGATGTGGAGTACGTGTGCGAACCCAAACTCGATGGGCTGGCGGTCAGTCTGCACTACGAGAATGGCGCCCTCACCACTGCTGCCACCCGGGGTGATGGTTACTCGGGAGAGGACATCACCGCCAATATCCGAACGATCCCTTCGGTGCCATTGAAGCTGCGGGGCGAAGATGTGCCGGACCTTGTAGAGATCCGTGGCGAAGTTTACATGCCCAAGGACGGTTTCGAGCAACTGAACCGTCGACTGGCCGAGCGCGGAGAGAAAACCTTCGTAAACCCCCGGAACGCGGCGGCTGGCAGTCTCAGGCAGAAAAAGTCCACGGTAACGGCGAAGCGTCCGCTGGAAATGTGCGCCTACAGTGTTGCCGTGACGGACGAGAGCCTGTTGCCCGATACCCAGTGGGATGGCCTCCAGCGCGTTCAGAGTTGGGGTTTCCGGATCAATCCCGAGATGCGCAAGGCGAAAGGCGTGGAGGAGTGCCTTGAGGCCTACAGCGAGCTAATGGCCAAGCGGGACACGCTGCCATATGAAATTGACGGAATAGTGTTCAAGGTGAACCGCCTTGACCAGCAAAATGCCCTGGGTTTTGTCTCCAGGGCGCCGCGCTGGGCGATTGCCCACAAGTTCCCGGCGCAGGAAGAGCTCACCGTTATTGAGGATGTGGAGTTCCAGGTGGGTCGAACGGGTGCCGTTACCCCGGTGGCCCGTCTCAAGCCTGTGTTTGTCGGTGGCGTGACCGTCAGCAATGCTACTCTCCACAACATGGACGAAATCCGCCGGCTCGATGTTCGCATCGGCGATACCGTGTTTATCCGTCGCGCCGGTGATGTGATACCTCAGGTGGTCAAGGTGGTTCCCGAAAAGCGTCCGTCGGGCGCCAGGGAAGTGGAATTGCCCGCCCATTGCCCGGTCTGCGATTCCGACGTTATCCAGATTGAAGGGGAAGCGGTAGCCCGATGCTCTGGCGGCCTGTTCTGTCCGGCCCAGCGCAAAGAAGCCATCCGTCACTACGCTTCCCGGAAAGCCCTGGACATTGAAGGGCTGGGTGACAAATGGATCGACATCATGGTTGATCAGGGCATGGTAAAAACCGTGGCCGACCTTTATCACCTGACCACCGATGATCTGGTCAAACTTGAGCGGATGGGGGAGAAGTCGGCCGCCAACCTGGTCGCTGCCATCGATAAAGCCAGAAAACCCGTTCTATGGCGTTTTCTATACGCGCTTGGGATTCGCGAGGTGGGGGAGGCCACCGCCAAGGGCCTGGCTTCGCACTTCGGGACTCTCGAGGCCATTGCCGCCGCCGATGAAGAAAGCCTGCAGTCAGTTCCCGATGTCGGGCCGATTGTCGCTGGTCATATTCGCAGCTTCTTCGAACAGACCCATAACCGGGAAACCCTGGATGCCCTGCGGGACGCCGGCGTGGAATGGCAGGAAGAGCAGATTCAGAAAGGGGACAAGCCCCTGAAAGGCCAGACCTGGGTGCTGACGGGCACGCTCTCCGGAATGACTCGTGACGAAGCCAAAGAAAAGCTGGAGTCTCTGGGAGCCAAGGTGGCCGGAAGCGTCTCCAAAAAGACCGCCTGCGTGGTAGCGGGCGAGGCCGCGGGTTCCAAGCTGGCGAAGGCCGAACAGTTGGAGGTCCCTGTCCTGGATGAGGCGGGCCTGGTTGCTCTGCTGCATGAGCATGGCGTGGATGCGGGCTAACCGAATCTGAGAACTCGCGCAGATCCCCTGCGTAACAAATTGGCTACCATGGCGTTGTTCTGTAACGGTGTGTAAACCGCCCGGTGTTTCTGCTTCACCCGGCGGTCGCTACCACAATAACAACGATTGAAACGGATTTTTCCATGGGCGCCGATTTTTACTCCCGCATTCATCCCGTTCGCCAACTTGTCTTTCTGGCCCTGCTTTCGCTCGGGCTCTCTGGCTGCAAGACGGAAAAAGATCCCGATCAGCCCACCATTCTCGGCGTGCCCCCGGTGTTTGCCTATCTCGGCGTTGAGTACTCCTACAACTTCGGGGCCTACGGTGGCGAGGACATCCTTGACTATTCCTTGACCAACGCGCCGTCCTGGCTGGCGCTCGAAGACACCAGTAACAAAGCCCGGCAGGGCATCATAATGCGTGGCGTTCCTGGGCTTACAGGCGGTAGCAGGGGAGAGGCAGACCTTGGCAAAACCGAAGATATCAACCTGGTAACAACCGATGGCCGCATGGCGGGCGCCCAACCGTTTGATATCGATGTTAAATACAACGTGATGTCCCTGGATGCCGAGCCGTTCACGGAGGGCGAAAGCCCGGAGATTCCGGCAAGCAATCGCGAACAATGCGCCTTGCCGGATCTGGAGACCGGCGGTGAGCACAGTTTTACCATTAATCTCTACAACGACGACGGCTCGGTCTCCGGCACCAAAGATCTGACACTTCCGACGCGCCGCGTTTTCGTCAAGGTAATCCTCGATCAACCGTCGGTTACCCGGGTTGCGGTCGCCTTTGAGCTGCTGTCTGATTATGACGCCTCCAGCTGCGACGTCGGATTCTCGCCTCCACACCAGAATTGCGATTACAGTGCCTCCAACGCTGGTGATGCCATTCTGGGCAAGGACATCGTTGGATTGGGCAGTAACAGTCCCGCACCGCTGGACGAAACCGGTGAGAATGAACTCGACTACATCGACTATGAGCTCGATGACCAGGGCTTCTATACCCGGGGTGTCATCACCCTTGAGCCCGGTATTACCGAGTGTTATCTGCCGCTGGAAGTGGTCGAGGACAGTTTTGCTGAGCCGGTTGAATCCCTCAGGCTGGCTCTCACCGAAGTACGCTCCGGTCTGGCGGGCCTCGGAAGCGGTAACGGTGGCGTCGTCACCAATCTTTCGATTCAGGATAACGAGCCTGTCCTGTCCCTCGAAACGGTAAAAGGTGGGGGCAGGGATACCCTGAACGTGGGTGATGTGCGCGAGTATGTTGCCACGCTTTCCGGCGATAGAGACCGGGATATTTTTGCCAAACTCAGCCATACCGAAGACTCTACGGCGAGGCTTGATTCCGAGTTCGTTATCGAGCGGCTGGAAGGCGGTAACTGGGTTGAGAACGACGAGCTGGTTTTCCCCGAGGGAACTGACGAAGTGCCATTCCGGATCCGGGTACCCGCGGGCAGCTACGCCAATCCGGCTTTCAGTGACCGATTCATATTGCTTGGCATCAATGAGAGTTTCCAGGCTGGCCGCGAGGACTACGCCCGGGCTGCATCTGACAACCTGCTCCGGATCAGCCTCAACGAGCTGACAACGCCCCTCGCGCTGAACAGCGGTAATGGCTTTGTTGCCACGGATATTGCCATGGGGCACGACGGCAGGCTGTTTGTCGCAGGCTTCGACACTGAGGATAACAATAGGGTACTGGTGCGGATTTTCGACCAGCGCGGTGCCCAGTTACAGCAGGTGGCCATTTCCTCTGCCGGTGACAGCCTGATTTCGCCAGATCCGGTCATTAACGTGGTACAGCGTAAGGTGACCGAGGGTGGCACCAGAGTAGACCGATTCGAATTTGTCGTCGCGTACAGCACCGATCAACCGGTCGCGGGCACCACCGCACTCGGTGGCAAGGATGTTGTAACCTCCCTGTACTGGTTTGATTCCGCCTCCAACGGTGGAGAATACGTTCCAACCTGGACGACCCGGACCGGGACGGATGCCGACGATCAGGTGCGCTGGGCCGGAATCAACCGGGACACCGGCTATGTGGTGTTGGCAGGGGAAACCGATGGTGTTTTTGATCAGCAGCAGGCAGCGGGCGGCACGGACAGCTTTTTGCAGCGTATTGATACGGAGCTGGACGGCAATACCCAGCAGCCTGCGGTGGCCTGGACCCGCCAGGTGGGGTCGGCTGCCGATGACAGCGTCGCCGGCGGCAGTATCGAGTCTATCAGCCCGGGGTTATTTGGTTCCGCGGCGGGCTCTGTTGAAGGCGTTCCGGTAATAGGAGGCATTGATGCTTTCTTCTACACCGCGTCCAGTGCAACCAGCGAACTCAGTGTCAAACAGGTGGGCACTGCCGGGGATGAACCGGTATCCAATGGGCTGTTCCAGGGCAGCACGCTCTGGCTGATAGGCGCCAGTGACGGGGCGTACTCTGTGCTGGAGCAGGAAGAAGAGGACCCTGAATTGGAGCGGGAGCCGCTTTCCAGTACGGCAGGGTTCCTTCTGGGTTACTCCTCCTCAGGCCTCGTGAGTCGTGCCTTTTCCCTGAATGATGAGAACGACCAGGCTACTGAAACACTTCAGGGCCTGACCGGTTTCGATGGTGACTTGGTTGTTGCAGGGTCCACGGACGGAGATTTTGCCAGTGAAGGCGTTGTGTCTGGTATGGAGCAGGGCATCGTTGCCCGGGTATCGCTGGTTCCGGAAGCGGAGACTGAGGGTGAAGACACCGGGTTCAGAAACGACTGGCGCTATCAGCTTGCCGTGGACAACTCGGAAATCCTCGCTCTGACGAATTACCGGGAGGATGAGATCGTCGCGCTCAGCAGAACGGGCAGTGACTGGTACGTGCTCCTGTTCAGCCCCGAGGGTCAGCTGTTGACGCCACTGAACTAGCTGGCCGGGGGCGCTAAACTGTCCCCTCGTGTCGCCCAGAGCTGGCGTATAGCTTGAGGTAGTCTGTACTGGTTACGATACCCGCGGCTGCGCCACTGGCGTCTACCACCAGTGCGGCATTGAGCTGATGGGCCAGCATCAGCCTGGCGAGTTGGTGGGCATCGGTTTCGGGAGAGGCCGTCAGAAAGGCGGGAAGCTCAATGTGAACCAGGCTCTGGGTCATGGCATTGGCGTCGTGTTCGTGCAGCCAACCAAGGAGCCAGCGCAGATCAACAAGGCCAGCCACGTTGTTTTCCGCCATGATCACCAGGTGATGAACCTGATGCTCATCCATCACTGACAGCGCTTCGGAAATGGTTGCTGAAGCCTGCACCGAGTAAAGTGCCGGTGATGAAATACGGGATACGGGCAGGTAAGCGCGGTCTTCGCGACGCTCGCCGGCTGCCGCTGCCCCATATTCTTCCAAAGCCTTGTACCGACCGGCATTAGCCGCCTGCTGAAACTCTGCGTCTGTTGCCTCGCTCCTGCCGGGATTGATCGCCTTGGTTTCTGCCAGCTCCGTGACATCGCCCACGGGCCTTGCCCGGAATGTCTCCGGTAGCCGGGTGCCGACCGGTCGGCCGGGTTCGCTGACATAAATGGACATGGGCTCTCTCCGTGACTATGCCACTCTTTCCACGGTTAACGGCAGTCTGACCGGAAACTTCAGAGGTAGTTTATTACGAAACCGCCACATCAGTCTGGTACAGACGCCGTGTTTCCAGCCGTCTGACCAGGTTCGCCGGGAGGCAGGCAGGCTGCCCGGTCAGTTGGTCCGCCAGATACTCGGCCAGCAGCGGAGCGTAGGTCAGGCCTTTGCTGCCGAGGCCGGTGAAGAGAAAGAGACCATCCAGAGAAGCGCTTTCGCCATCGAATACCGGGCCGGCGACGGGCTGGTAGTCGTGGGTGGTGCATCGAAAGGCGACCCGGCCGTCCAGATCCGCGCCACCGGGTTTTTCGCTTGTGGAAGAAAACAGGGACGGCAGCATTGAGCCGAGTTCCTGCAAGTTTTCGTTATGGCTTTCGATCGTCGGCAACGGGTTGTTGTCGCGAAGATCAAAGGTGGCTCCAGTCACGGCGATCTCATCGAGCGTCGGATTCAGGTACCGGTTACCACAGATAACGGCCTTGGGGCTGATAATGGCTGGTGCCGGAAGGTGTGAAACCTGGCCCCGTATTGCTTTCAGGCGAAAGCGTCCCTCTGTCGGAATGAGTTCCGGGCTGAGATGACCTGAGCAGATGGCCACCCGGTCGGCCACGATGGGCGATCCGTCTTCCATGAATATGTGCCATTGCCCGTTGCAGGGCCGGAGCCCGCTAACGGTAGTACCGAAGGCGGTCGATATCAGCGGGTGGTCGGTCAGTGTTCTGCACAGATTTCCCGGCTCCAGCCAGCCACTGCCGGGAAACCAGAGACCGCCTGTTTGCGTCGGAACGCCGGCAAGTTCGCTGGCCTGATCCCGGTTCACCGGCCATAGAATATCCCCGGGGTATTCGTTGCGATCGAGAAATTTCGCCTGTCGGGCCTCTTCCTGGGGGCTGTGGGCCAATTGCAGCAGGCCAGTCGGATGCCAGTACTGGTTGCGCCAGTTGTTGTAAAAGCCCTGGGCAAAGGTCAGGGCGGTGAGGGCCAGTTCGGTCTGGTCGTTGAACTCAACTCCCAGTTTTACGTACAGTGCGCCCTGGGCGTTTCCGGACGCGCCATTTCCCGGCCCATGGGAATCAACGAGTGTGACGGGCAAACCCCGCTCTGCAAGGTTTCGTGCCAGCGTACAGCCTGCAATGCCCGCTCCAATGATGGCGATGGTCCCGTGTTGTTCGGGTTCAGCCCGGGCCGACGCCTCAAGCACTCCCTTCAGCATTTCCCGCTTGCGGCCGTATCCGGAGGTTTTCTCCATCTGGAATCCGGCTTCGAGGAAAGCCCGACGGATCCGACCGACGGAAGTGAAGGTAGCCAGCGTTGTGCCCGGCTTGCTATGCGCGCGAACCAGGCGGATGGTGTTCTCCAGCCACATGTCCGGATTGCGGGCCGGAGCAAAGCCGTCCAGAAACCAGGCGTCGGCTTTAAAATCCAGGGCTTCCCAGGCGTCATTGATGTCGCCGAAAAACAACGTCAGTCGAACCCGCCCTCCGTCGAGAACCAGTCGGTGAACCCCTCGCACCAGAGGTGGGTAATGCAGAAGCAGTTCGTCAGCGAGCACCTTTAACTCGGGCCACAAGGCGAGGGCGCGGGTCAGGTCTTCCCGAGTGAGTGGGAAACGTTCCACCGAGACAAAATGCAGGGTAGCAGCATGGGTTGGCGCATGGTGGCGCCAGGCCTGCCAGGCTGCCAGAAAGTTCAGGCCGGTTCCGAAACCGCTTTCTGCAATAGCAAAGCTCCCGCCCCGGGGAATCTGCGAGAAGCGCTCCGGCAACTGGTTATGCTGCAGAAAAACGTGGCGGGTTTCCTCCAGGCCGTTGTCCCGGCTGAAGTAAACATCGCCAAACCGCTTTGATTCCGGGACCCCGTCGTGCCAGACCAGTTCAGCTGGCTCGATCGCAGGGGGCTGCAATGGCCGGTTCACGGTGTCAGCCTTCGGATTCAACCACGGTGACGGTTTCGATGGTCACAGGTTCCACCGGCACGTCGGCCATGCCCTGTTTCCGGGTGGTCTGTTTGCGGGCGATGGCATCGACAACACCCATGCCCTGGGTGACCTTGCCAAAAACCGCATAGCCCGGGCCGCGGACGCCGGCATTCAGAAACCCGTTGTCCGTAAGATTGATAAAGAACTGTGACGTTGCAGAATCGGGCGCACTGGTTCGCGCCATGGCAATGGTTCCACGAAGGTTCGGCAGGGTTTTTGTGGCTTCATTGCGGATCGGGGCGCGGGTCGATTTCCGGGACAGCTCCTCGGTAAACCCGCCGCCCTGGATCATGAATCCGGGGATAACGCGGTGAAAAATGGTGCCGTCGAAGAAACCTTCCCGGGCGTACTGCAGGAAATTGGCAACCGTATCCGGGGCGACATCCGGTCGCAGCTGGAGCTCGATTACGCCCTCGCTGGTCACCATGCGAACCATTGGCAGTGGCTCGTTGGCGGGCTGCTCATTGGTCTGGGCCATTGCCCAGGAGGCCGGCACCAGCAAGGCGAGAGCCATCAGCAGTACGGGTGTCACAGTTTTCAGGGGTTTTACCAAGTTTGTCATTTGCAACCGCTCTCTTTGTTATGCGCAGGCGTTTTAGCTGCGACAATTCAGCGAATTCTGTTATCAGGTGCCAGATCTTACCAGAAGGGGATGGTAAAACGATGACTGTATCCACGCACATTGCGTTGTGATCGTCTAACATTCCGGGTATCGGAAAGCATGGATCACATTAGCCGGGCCGGGTTGTACGGTTTTCACTGTTCAAAAGGAGACACTGGGTGAGAATCCGTCAGGGATTTGAAGAAAAGTCACGCCTCGGGCGGCTGCTTGTTAATCGCGGCTACCTGTCCGAGAAACAACTGGATGAGGGCCTGAAGCTCCAGCGCGAAACCGGACAGCGCCTGGGTGAGGTGTTCATCCAGGCCGGCTGGATCAGCGAAAAAGAACTTCACCGGGTCCTCAAGCACCAGTCCCGGTATCGCAACGCTGCGGCGCTCGTCACAGCGGTAACACTGCCATTCCAGCCCCTGGTCACCTTTGCGGCGAGCAATTCGGCCGAAGCGTCCCAGGCATCGCTTGAGGCTGGTGAATTGTATGAGCGCGGTAATCTCGCTCCATTGAGCGAGACTGAGCTGGCGGCCGTCTCAGGTCAGGGAGACCCGAACCTGCTGGAGCGTATCGGTATTGTACGCGATATGGTTGAGAATCCGGCGGGTGACGGCGAACAGGGCGCAGACGGATCCCCAGATGTCATCGAGGGGCTGAAACTTACCGCCAATATTTTTGTACCGGTCCTCAACTTTCTCGACTCGGACCTGACCATTTCCGGTGTCCACTACCGCGAGGGAGAACCCCGCTATCGGGTGAGGGAGGATGGAGCCTTGATGCTTGCATTCCCCGAGCGCATCGAGGAAATCCGCATGGACAATATCCGGGTCAGCGGTAGCCAGGGCGCCTCAATGGGTAACGTGAGTATCCACGACATCCGCTTCCATCCTGACTCCCAGATGACAATCTATACCCGATGAAGTAAAAAGCGTTGTTTGCCAGGGCCCTGCTCAGGCGCTGGCAAGCACTGTGCTGCTGGAAACTGTGGTCTGCTGGCCCTGGGCACCGTACAGCTTTTGCTGACCCGTGGCGCCACGGAAGATGTCGGTAAGCCGGGACAGGCGTTTTTGCAAATGGCTTATCACCCGACCGTTGGTCTGGTTCAGCGTCTGACAGGCCCGGAGTTTCTGATCCGCCTCCTGCCAGAGCTGGAACAACTCAGAAAAGCCGGCGCTGCGGATAAAACGGGAAGGCTCGCCACTTTCCGGCCGGTATCCCATCTGGACCAATGTCCGGATTTTCTGTTTGGCGCGTTCGCGAACGGCACCCAGAAGCTCGTTTTTTTCTTTGGTCAGAGTTTCCAGCTGGCGGAGGTCGGAACTGGCAAGGCATGTCTTTTCTTTTTCGAGAATATCAGCCAGCGTCTCCAGCTGACTGACATCCTGGGAAAGAAGGGTCTTCAGATCATCGATTGCGGCCATGGTTTACTCACCCGAAAATGCTTTCATCCATCTCAAGCATTTTCTGGGCCAGTTTCTCGGCGTCAATCTTGTAGGTTCCGTTCTCCAGGGCGGAGCGGATCTGTTCGATGCGGTCGTCATCCATTTCCGGATAATCGCCCAACTTCTGTTCAAGCTGTTTGAGATTCTTGGCCTGATTGCTCAGGCTGACGTTCTCGCCCCGGGCACCCTGGGCCTGGGTTTTCGCCTGTTCGTTGGTCGCCGGCTGGGTATTCTGGGTGCCGGCGCTCTTGTCGGCCGTGGTTCTCTGGGTGTTGACCTGGCCGGGGCCAATTCCATTTAAGTCAACTGACATATCTGTACCTGCTTGCCTGTCGCGCCACGTGAATGCAGCGCTTACTCGAGTTTATGTCTTCTTAACGGCGGGGCCGCGAAAACCTTTAGTAATTTTCAGTAGTTTTTTCGTCTCTTTTTTCTACCGGGTTTCCGGCAGGGATTTGCCGCACCGGCAAGCTCATGCCGAGCCGGGCTTACATCGGGATTTCGACATGACCTGGCGCAACAACGCTGGCCTTGATAGTGCGGGAGGATCGCAGATTCTCAACCAGAACCTGTTCGCCAACCCCTGCGCTGGCAAGAGCCTTCCCGCGCGAACGCACTGAGAATCCGCCCGTTTTGGCGGTGATGATAACATGGTCGCCCCGTTCCACGGCATTTGGCGCAGAGAGCATATCCGGCGTGATCAGCGAGCCTGCGTTGACCGACCGGCGCACTTCCATGCCAATGGCCTGTTTCGCGTCGGTAATGACGCCGCGCCGTGAGGCGTTGATTTCAACGGACTGCTTGGCGAGGAGGCCTTCGGTTACCCGTTCTCCCCGTGTCAGCGGTCTTGCCGCTACAAGGGCCGGCCCGTGGATGGAAACGGAAGCCGTCACAAACATCCGCCAGGGCCTGGATCCTTCGCAGGCCACCTGCATGGAAGGGCTGGTGCTTTTCCAGGGATCTCCGCTGAATTCGACACTCAAGGGCTTCTCGCATTCCGCGAGTGCAAGTCGGTCGTCGATGGAGCCCGGTTCAAAGGATACGGTGTAGCCTTCTGCGGCCTGTTCTGTGGCGAAGCCGTCAAGAAATTCCTGTGTCGCCTGGCGAATCTGTTCAGCGGTTGTGTCAGCCAACAGAGGGGCGCTCAAGCAAGACATTAGCAGTATCAGAGCGAATTTGGTGGTGCGCATACGTAGCAGTTTGTCCTATGCTGTCAACAACAAGGCAGAAAAGCCCGAATCCGGCTAAGGATTCGATGGCAGTGGCCGTTAAACGGGCTAATCCGCCGCTGATATGACGGCTTTCCGTCAATCACGCTATTATTCAGTGACCAGCAAGATATATGCCGTTGTAATTCCGGCAGGCCAGGAGAATCGAAATGGCAGGGGTATTGGACAGTGTTAACCAGCGAACCCAGTTGGTGGGGCAGAATCGCCTGGAGCTCCTTCTTTTCCGCTTAAGGGGGAGGCAGATCTATGGGATCAACGTCTTCAAGGTGAAAGAAGTGCTGCAGTGTCCGAAACTGTCGTCACTGCCAAACAGTCGGCCTGTTGTTCGAGGCGTCGCTCACAGCCGCGGTGAGACCATCCCCATCATTGACCTGAGCATGGCCATTGGCTTGCCCGGCATTCCCCAGGAAGAGCTGGCTACCAGCTTTGTTATCATTACCGAGTACAATCGCAAGACACAGGGTTTCCTGGTCACCGGCGTCGACCGGATCATGAACATGAACTGGGAGGACATTCTGCCTCCGCCCAAGGGAGCAGGGCGCGATGTGTACCTTACCGCTGTTACCAAAATCGATGATAAGCTGGTCGAAATCATTGATGTAGAGAAGATTCTTGCAGAAGTTTCTCCGCTTGGTGAGGATGTTACCGAGGCGGTTCTGAGCAAGAGTGCGGAGCGCGTCCCGGGGCATCTCCCGGTGCTGGTCGTGGACGACTCCTCAGTGGCCCGTCGGCAGATCGAGCGCTGCCTGACGGCCATCGGGATGGAAGTCATCACAAAGAACGACGGCAAGCAGGCGCTCGAATACCTGAAGGAGGTGACTTCTGACGGTTCAAAGGCTCGGGATCATTTCTCATTGATTATCTCCGATGTCGAGATGCCGGAAATGGATGGTTATACCCTGGTCACCAAGGTGAAAGGTGACCCGGCCCTTGCAGACATGTTTGTCATGCTCCACACCTCCCTCAGTGGTGTGTTCAATCAGGCGATGGTTAAGAAGGTCGGGGCCGACGACTTTATGGCAAAGTTCAGTCCGGACGAGCTGGCGGAGCGGGTAATGGAGATCATCGACCAGGGTTGATGGCGCCGCTCGAAGATTCACTCAGAACAGAGATCCAATGAAAGCGGAAATAACGCCACAGGAATATGAAGCCTTCAAATCGTTCCTGCAGGATGCCTGTGGGATTTTACTCGGTGAGAACAAACAGTACCTGGTAAAAAGCAGGCTGCGCAGGATTCTCGAAGAGAACAGTCTGAATACCCTGGGTGAACTCCTTGATCGCCTCAAGCGTCCCGGGCGGGGCGGCCTGAAGGAGGTGGTCATCGATGCGATGACCACCAATGAAACCCTGTGGTTTCGCGACAATCACCCTTTCCGGATTCTCCAGGAAAAACTGCTTCCCGAGTTCGCTGAGCGCAAAACCGCCCAACCCCTTCGTATCTGGTCGGCGGCCTGCTCAACAGGTCAGGAACCCTACTCCATCGCCATGATCGTGGAAGAATTCCGGCGTGCGAGGCCCGGGAAGCTTCGCGACGTGAAAATCACGGCCACGGATATCTCCAAAAGCGTTCTGGAAGTCGCCCGCAAGGGTGAATACGAGATGATCGCCATTGGCCGGGGCCTGTCACCGGAGCGACAAAAGCAGTTCTTCACCCCGTCCCTGAACGGCGGCTGGCAAATCAAGCCGCAGATCCGGAGTATGGTGGAGTTCAAGGAATTGAACCTGCTTGAGCGCTACATGCTCGGCAAGTTCGACATCGTGATGTGCCGGAATGTTTTGATCTATTTTTCCGCAGATCTCAAAAAGGACATCCTTACCCGGATGCACGCCACCCTGAATCCCGGCGGCTACCTTGTTCTGGGTGCCTCCGAATCGCTGAACGGTTTGCCTCACCTCTACGAGATGGTGCAGTGCCATCCCGGAATCATCTACAGGAAAAAGTAGCCCATGCCCCTTAATGTCTGGGTCCTGGTTGCTGCCCAGGCGCTCGCCATGTGCACCGCGCCTTTTATTGTGTTTATCGGCAGCATCCAGGGACGATTGCTGGCTCCGGCGCCTGAATATGCAACGCTGCCCGTAGGTCTGGTGGTGGTCGGTACTGTACTGGCCATCAAACCGGCAACCTGGTTGATGGAACGCATGGGGCGCAAGCGCGTGATGCTGCTCGGTGCGGTCATGGGCATCCTCGCCGGTCTTCTCGGAGCGTTGGCCTCCTGGTCTGGTCTTTTTTCACTGTTGTGTCTGGCGGCTGTGGTCGGTGGTACCGGCCTTGCGGTTGTTCACCAATACCGGTTTGCCGCCATGGAATCCGTGGCACCGGGTATGGCCGGCTCTGCCGCCGCCCGTGTGCTGCTGGGTGGTCTGGTCGCGGCCTGGCTCGGGCCGGAAGTGGCAGGGCTTGGAAGCGGCGCAGCCGAGCAGTATCCATTTCTGATCAGTTGGGTTGGGCTCGCCGTGGTTCAGGCCGCAGCCCTGTTGATTCTTGGAGCTGGCTACCGGGCCGGCGCCGAGCGTGTTCAGGAATCAAAACCCGGCGGCGGGCGCCCCCTGCGGGAAATTCTCGGCAACCCACTGGTCTGGGCTGCCATCAGTGCGGCCGCCATTGGCTATGCGGTCATGAGTTTTATCATGACAGCAACGCCATTGAGCATGACGGAAATGGCAGGCCACGACCTGGACGACGCCAAGCGCGTGATCCAGCTTCATATCATGGCCATGTATTTACCCTCGCTGATCAGCGGCTGGCTGACCCGAGTTGTGGGCATACCGCTGATGATGGCCGCGGGATTGCTGGCATATTTGGGCTGCATCGGCCTGGCGGCCAGTGGCGTGAGTTTTCATCATTATCTTTCAGCCCTTCTGTTACTGGGTGTCGGTTGGAATTTTCTCTTTGTTGGCGGCACAACGCTGCTGCCCCGGGGGTACCGGGATGCCGAACGTTTCCGGGTTCAGGGTCTGAACGACATGATGGTCTTTGGCTCCCAGGCCACCGCCGCGCTGTCTGCCGGCGCTATTCTGAGCTGGCTGGGGTGGGGCGGCCTGGTTATGGTGGCAGTGCCATTCCTTATAATTCACGGGTTGTTGATGACTCTGTGGCTGTTGCGCGAACGAGCGCCCGAAGCCGCCGTCAAAGGGAGAGAATAATGCTGATAGATTTCGAGGGTATGGATCCGAAGGACGCCTACCACATCCTGACCCAGACGGTTATCCCCCGACCGGTGGCCTGGGTGCTGAGTGAAAATCCGGACGGCGACTTCAATCTGGCGCCGTTCTCTTTTTTCACGCCCATTACCAGCAATCCACCCCTGCTGATGATTTCGGTTGGTAAAAAGCCGGCCGAGGGTGTTTCCAAGGACACCCGGGTCAATATTGAGGCAAGAAAGCATTTTGTGGTTCACATCGCCCATCGGGATCTCGCCGCCGCAGTTACGGAATCCTCACGAACGCTGCCCCATGGCGAATCGGAGCTCAAAAATCTTGATCTGGAGCTGGTGGATTTCGAGGGTACAGGCTTGCCCCGGCTCAAGGACTGTCACGTCGCCTTTGCCTGCGAGCTTTATGACATCAAGGAAATTGGTACAGCGCCGCAGTCGCTGGTATTCGGGAAAGTTACCCGGGTCTGGGTATCGGATGCGGCAGCCCGTTACGATGATAAGAATCGTTTGACCTTTGATGGCGCAGCCATTGATCCGATTGGCCGTCTTGGTGGAAGCGAATACGTCACCTTCGGTGAGATTCTCAAGATCCCTCGGCCATCCTGATCAGGGGCAGGGCAGAGAAATGGAACAGCTGAACCTTCGCCATCTTTATTATTTCTGGGTGATTAGCCGGGAAGGCTCGATTGCTCGCGCCAGCGAGGTTCTGGAGCTGGCCCCCCAGACGCTCAGCGGGCAGCTGGCGACGTTTGAAGCTTCCGTTGGAGGACGTCTATTTTCGAGGGAAAGACGCAAGCTTATTCTTACGGACCTTGGCCGGCTGATTCTCGGTTACGCCGATGACATTTTCGCCCTGACTGGTGAGCTTGCAGAAACCCTCCGGCTGGATCCTTCCGAGCGCCCCTTGACCCTGCGCGCCGGCGTATCGGCTTCCATTCACAAATTGATTGCCTATTACCTGCTGCAACCGGCCATGGCAGGTGAGCGCTCCGTTCAGCTGGAATGCCAGACGGGCCGGACCGAGGATCTGGTGCTGAGCCTGAAGCGCAAGGAGCTGGACCTTGTGCTGACTGACCGCATGCCGAAGCTGCAGGAAGACGGTAACCTCACAGTACATCCCCTTTCGGGGTCCAGCATGAGTCTGTATGCCGCACCGAAGCTTGCGAAAAAGCTGAGGAAAGGGTTTCCGGAATCCCTCAATGGGCAGCCGCTGCTGGCCAACGCCACTGACGCCCCATACTTCGAGCGGTTGATGAACTGGTTCTCCCTGAGCGGGGTTCGCATGAAACTCGTTGCCCGTGTCGACGATAGCGCCCTGATCAAAGTGTTTGGCAGCCAGGGCTATGGCGTTTTTGCCGCACCAACATCAATCCGTGAGGAGGTGTGTCGTCAGTATGAGGTAGAACAGATTGCCTCAATCGACGAGGTAATGGATGAGTTGTTTGCCATCACCCGGGGCCGAAAAACCGCCCACGAAGGTGTTCGGGCGATCGTTGAGGCTCATGCTGACAGACGAGAAGCCTGAGTGCATCGAAAATATCGAAGATAAAAGCTCACAAAAGCTTATTTTATCGATTCCTGTTCCTGTCCATGATGGAGTTGTGAAAGGCAGCAACCCGAAGAGGAGCAGCAGCTATGAAAACCATCCACAAATTCCGTCTGGAACCGGGCAAGGAGCCGACCACGCTCACGCTCAAAGAGGGTTACAGGGTGGTGCGCAGCGAATACATCGTGCCCCACAAGGCCGTTTACCTTTGGGTAGAGCAGCCCCTGAGCGTGACCACACCGACCCTGGATCGCCAGTTCCGTGTCGCTTTCTCGGGTGAACCCGTGCCGGACAGCTTCGAGTATGTCGACACCGCTCTGGATCCATTTGGCCCTGAGGCGTATCACGTGTTTGCGGTCCCCGCGGACGAAGAGACACTCTTCAGGCCGGTGCAAGAGGGCGCAAGCAACGACGCATTCAGCAGGCACAACTGGCAACACACAGCGATCTCTTAGCCTCTTCAGGGCCCTCCGGGGCCCTTTTTTAATGCGCTTCGATCGGTAGATGACCGGTTTTTACCCAGATAATCGTTTCCTCGTCCACGAACGGGTGATGCTGACTCATATGCGGGCTGCGAATCCAGGTGCCGGCGGGGTAGCGCCCATGCTCGTCACAGAATTCTCCGGACAGCACAAAAATTTCCTCACCGCCGAAGTGCCGATGGGGCTGAAAGATCTCCTTGGCCGGCCACTTCACCAGGGCGACGTGCTCGTGCTCGAACTCGTGTAGAGGCATTACCTCTAGCCCTCCGATACCCGGGAGCCACGGAGTATTGCGGGTGTCGATGCGCACCGTCGACTGATCACGCTCATCGAACTGATGAAGTTTGACCAAGAGGGTGCAACCTTCCTTGCTGAACGGGGCGTGTCCGCTGCCGGGCGGATTGCGCAAATAGGTGCCGGCCGGATAATCGCCGGTCTCGTCGGAAAACACGCCTTCCAGAACCAGAATCTCCTCGCCCAGGGGGTGCTCGTGTCGCTTGAAGGAGGCTCCGGGCTCGTATCGGACGACGCTGGTGGCATGCCCACGTTCGGCCTCCTCACGGGCCAGGGGCTTTCTCAGAACACCTCCCGCGGGGCTGGGAACCCACTCCTCCTCGGTGGTGCGAACGACAACCTTCTTGGAAAAGTCCATATTGAGCATTGTGAACCTCGAAACCACCTGTGCCTGAAGCGATTGTCTACGAATGCGGCCGCACAGTGGATGCCTCTATTTGATCAGGGCCTGGATGTTCCGGAACTGCGGATGCTTGCAATGGCGCATCCACTCGAACGCGACCATTTCAAGCGTTACGATCCTTGCGCCGCTCTCGCTGAGGCGGTCCAGCGCAACATCGCGATCAAACTCGTTACGGGACCCGGTCGCATCCGCCACCACCCAGACCTTGTAACCCGCATCAATCAGGCTCAGAGCGGTCTGCATCATACAGACATGGGTCTCGCAACCGCCTATGACAATGTGCTGTCGGCCCTCGGGTAGCTGATCAACGAGACCATCCGGGCAGGCATCAAAATGGTGCTTGGCCAGAGTCGTGTTACACAGTTCCCGAATGGCTTCAACGTTATGCCCAAGCTTGTCAGGCAATTGCTCGGTTCCCAACACAGGAACCTCCATAAGCCCGGCAATGGTGGCCAGAACGATGCACCGGTCCACCACTTCATCACCGTGGCTGATGGCGGGCATCAGCTTCTCCTGAACATCGATGAGCACCAGTGTCGATTGCTCGGCTTTCATCAGCATTTTTATTATCTCCCGATTGCTTTGATGATTCCTGTCCGCATTGTGTTAACGATAGCCCTGAATCTGTTCAACCGGTAAACACAAAACCGCCCAGGCAGTAATTTTTTCGACGATTTTCCGCCAGGGAGTTGCCAACCGCCCATAAAACCATTAAAGTTTGCGCCCTCAAATGAGCGACGACATCGCTGATTTGAAACAGTTTATTGGAGAGGTGGCCGAGTGGCTGAAGGCGCACGCCTGGAAAGTGTGTAAACGTTAATAGCGTTTCGAGGGTTCGAATCCCTCCCTCTCCGCCAATATAAAACCCCAGCAGAAATGCTGGGGTTTTTTATTGGCTGATTGGCAGGGTAGAAAGAACCCTCGCGGGTTCGACCGAAGCCTGCAAAGCAGGCTGAGGAACGTCGGAGCAAAGCGACGACGGCCCCGAAGGGGTGAGGGCCAACGGCCCGAATAATCCCTCCCTCGCAGATTCTAGGCTTTCCTCCAAACCAACAACCGATTATTAGCCGGCATCCCGAAGTCCTCCTCGAGCACAAAGCCGGTATCCTCAGCCAGCGCCTTCAGATCCTCCATATCCCGTATCCCCATATGCGGCGCCTGCGTTCTTAGCGACAGATCAAACCGCGCGTTGCTCTCACTGGTGTGCCGGCCGCCATAGCTGAACGGCCCATAAAGACAGAAGATTCCCCCTATCGGCAACACCTCCGAGACACCGCGAAACATTGCCTGAACCTCCCGCCAGCCCATGATATGGGCGGTATTGGCAGAAAACACGCCGTCGATGGCGGGCAGATCGGCCCAGCTTCTACCAAGCACGTCCAGGGCCAGGGGCGCGTTGATATTGGTGAGCTCCGAGTCATCGATCCACGCCCGAGAGAGCTGGGCGTTGTCGGGATGATCGGTGGGCTGCCACACCAGGTGCGACAAGTGGCCGGCAAAGTGCACCGCGTGCTGGCCGGTGCCTGTGCCAATCTCCAGAATGGTGCCTGGCTGTTTGAAAAGTGCCCTCAGTTTTTCCAGAATCGGCGCTTTATTGTTTTCGCAGGCTTGGGAAAACGGCTTGTCCTGTTGCATGCTCGACCTTTTGAAAGAGGGTAATAGATGGCGGTATCGATGATCCGGCTCAGCGGCGATCAGATTAACCCATACATTGATGATCTCGCACGTCTGCGAATCGAAGTATTTCGCAGCTTTCCCTACCTGTACGACGGCGATATGGGCTATGAACGCAAGTACCTGGATACCTACGCCCGCTCGCCAGAGAGCCTGTTCGTTCTGGCAACGGATGGGGAGTCGGTTATTGGTGCCGCAACGGGTATCCCGATGGACCACGAAACAGAAGAATTCAAAGGCCCGTTTATCGAGCAGGGTTATGAACCGGAAAAGATCTTCTATTTCGGCGAGTCGGTGCTGCTGCCGGACTACCGGGGGCAGGGCATCGGGGTGGCCTTTTTTGACCACCGGGAAGGCCATGCCCGAGAGCAGGGCCGTTTCACACACTGCTGTTTCTGCGCCGTCGAGAGGCCGCTGGATCATCCGCTAAGGCCGTCGGATTACCAGCCCCTGGATCAGTTCTGGCACAACCGCGGTTACCGGAAAGTACCTGAGCTGGCCACCACCTACACCTGGAAAGATGTGGACCAAGCGGAAGAAACCGCCAAGCCAATGACCTTCTGGCTCAGGCGAATCTATTAACGCACGCTGAAACTGCTGAACTCGCCGGTCGGGGACTCCTGGGCAATATCGACCGCGTCCACCCGGGCATCCGGTGGCCCTTCGGCGCACCACGCTTTCAGCTGATCCAGTCGGTCTTCGGGCCCTTCGGCGACAATCTCGACCCGTCCATCGGGCAGATTGCGGGCGAAACCCGTGAGGCCAAGGGAGGAGGCCTTCTGTTCCGTGGAAGCGCGGTAATAAACCCCCTGTACCCGGCCGGATATCAGAAGTTGCCAGCGTTTAGTATCCATGGTTTGCCCCCGCTCGTTGTGTCATGTCAGTCTTCATTTCAATCTACCGGTTCGGGCATCACAACTTCAAGGAGCGCGAAAGTCGATGGTCAATACCTACCTGAAACACAACGCCACTGATTATGCTGATGCCCTGATCTGTGAAGCGGAGGGGTTGGAACGCCTCGCCAGCGCACTCGATGAGGCCGGGGTGACGGGCATTGGCGTCCCGCGCGTTCACCGGGTGGATGAAGATGAACTCGAAATCACCGCCATACAGTCGTCAGGTGCCTCGGATCAGACCCGCGCGGTCCTGGGTGAAGGGCTGGCGAGAATGCACGCATTACGTCAGAAGGCCTACGGCTGGGGACGGGACAACTACATTGGGCTCTCGCCGCAACCCAATCGCTGGTGTGACAGCTGGGGTGAATTCTTTGTTCGGGAACGCCTTGGCTATCAGGTCTCCCGTATCCGTGATACGGGCCAGAGGAGCCGTTTCCAGAAGGTTCTGGATGAGTACGGAGGCACGTTGATTGATTGGCTGAACGCGCACTGTGAGCACCCGAGCCTGCTCCACGGCGACCTCTGGAATGGCAACGTGCTCTATGGCGCTGACGGCCCCTGGCTGATTGATCCGGCTGTTTACTGCGGTGACCGCGAGGCCGATATTGCCATGACCCAGATGTTTGGCGGCTTTGGGGAGGCGTTCTACCGGGCCTACGACGCGCACTACCCACGAACGGCGGTGTATGGCACCAAGCGGGAGGTCTACAACCTCTACCACTATCTGAACCATTACAACCTGTTCGGCGGCGGATACCTAGGGGGATGCCAGGCGGGGTTTGCTGTTGTCGAGTCTGTCGGGCGCGGTGACGCCTAGATCAAACCCGCGCTGCGAAGTACAAAGACACCCAGAGTTACGGTAATACTCGCCAGCAGGGTGGTCAGCGCAATGATATTGGCCGCCAACCGGTCGTTACCGCCCAACGCCTTAACCATCACGAAACTGGCGGCCGCCGTCGGGCTGGCGAAGAACAGGAACATCAGGCCCAGCTCGGAACCCCGAAAACCAGCCAGCCACGCTGCGGCTGTGCAGAGCGCTGGCAATATCACCATCTTGAACAGGCTGGACCCCAGCGCCGTCTTGCTGTCGCTGCGGATGGCGCTCAGGGAAACCGTGGCGCCAATGCACAGCAGCGCCAGGGGCAGGGTGAGCGAGGCGAAATAGTCGCCGCTGGTCATTACCCAGCGTGGCAGCGTGATATCCAGGGCGGCAAAGGGTATGGCCACAAAGACCGCCAGGATGAGGGGATTGCGGACGATGTCGTGGAAGATCTTTGTCCAGTCCGTTGTCTGTCCCGGCTGGTAGGCCACGAGCACGATCACCGAGAGAATGTTGTAGGAAATAATCACCAGGCCAAGCAGGATGCCCCCTGCCGAAAGGCCAAAGTCGCCGTAAAGATTGGCGGCCAGAGCCAGGCCGACGATGCCGCAGTTGCCCCGAAAGGCCCCTTGTACGTAAACTCCTCGATCTTCCCGAACCACGCGCCACCGGGCCCAGAGCCACGTGATGGCAAAGCTGGCCAGTGTCGCGGCCAGGTAAAACACCAGCAGGCCAGGATTGAACGCGGTATCCAGGTCGGCCCGAATGATGCTCAGGAACACCAGCGTCGGCAGCGTGGCTTTGAACACCAGTGCGGAGGCGGTATTCACAAACGCATTGTCGATCCAGCCAATCTTCCGAAGCCCCAGGCCGATAAACACCATGGCAAACACGGGCAGTGTGGTTTCCATGGTTTGCAGGAACAGATCGATCAGGGTCATCAAGGGTGGCCGTTCGGTCGAGGGAAGTGAAGAGATCCAGACGGATTATAAGCGGGGAGAAAGCTAGGATGCTATGGGAATACCACGAAGGTATGGGCCGGAAAGAAAATAACCAATAAAAAATCAGGGCCCCGGAGGGCCCTGATCGATTTCACCCTTTCAGCTGGTCACCAACCGGCAACCGCCTGATGCGTTTACCGGTTGCTGCATAGATCGCGTTGCAGAGCGCCGGCGCTACCGGGGGCAGGCCAGGTTCACCTACGCCCCCCATGGCCTCACCTGGATTGTCGACCAGATGGACCCTCAGGGTTTTAGGGGCGTCCGGCATACGCGGGATCAGGTATTTGTCGAAGTTACCCTGCTGCGCCACGCCGTCTTCAAAGGTCACCTCGCTTTGCAGCGCGATGCCGATGCCCATCACGATGGCGCCTTCCAACTGGGAACGAATTCGCTCCGGGTTGGCCTGGGGGCCGCAATCGAAGGCGATGTCTGCCCGGTGAATGGTTAGCTCGCCCTGGTCATCGACTTCCACGTCAAACACGATCGCGGTGTAGGAGACAAAGCTGTGGTGAAACGCCAGGCCAAGCCCTCTGCCTTTACCCATGGACTTGCCCCAACCGGCTTCGCTGGTCGCGCGCTCAACGACGTTGCGCATTCGGCCAATATCGATGGGGTAGAGGTCCGGGTCTTCGCCATAGTTCCAGCCATCACCCACCGTCAGGTTGTGGATCTTCCGGTCCGGCCCTAGCAGGTCCAGAACGTAATCCCGATGGTCCTTGCCGGCCGCCACAGCCATTTCATGGGCAAAGCTCTGGATCGCCCAGGCATGGGGCAGGTTGTAGACCGAGCGGAACCAGCCAATGCGCACATGAGCGGGTGCAGGCGGGTTTTCCAGCCTCAGGGCAGGCACCGAGAACGGCATGGTGTTAAAGCCCATGCCCAGTTCAAACTCACCCTTGTGCTTCGGGTCGGGCGCGAACAGCGAGCCGATACTCGGTGACAGGGTCCGGTGTAGCCAGCCTGTTGCCTGGCCATTGTCGTCCAGCCCGGCCTCCAGATAATCGACAGACACTGCATGGAAGTAGGCGTGGTGGATATCGTCTTCCCGCGACCACTGCAGCCTTACGGGCCGGCCTTTGAAAGCCTCGGCAATGCTGGCCGCCTCAATGGCAAAATCCGGTTTCGATTTGCGCCCGAAGCCGCCCCCAAGCAGGGTAACGTGAACGGTGACATTCTCTGCATCAAGGCCGAGCCGGCCGGCGACCGTATCGCGGGTTGCCTGCGGATTCTGGACTGGCGCCCAGACTTCGGCCTGGCCGTCCTTGATTTGTACCGTTGCAACCGGAGGTTCCATGGGTGCCTGAGCCATGTGAGGCATGTAGTAGGTGGCGGAGACACGCTTGGTGGCATTTTCCAGAGCTTTATCCAGATCGCCATGCTGGCGGACCACCGTGCCGGGCTGCTGCGCTGCCTTTTCCAGAGATTCTCGATAGGCGGACGAGGTATAACTGGCGTTGTCTCCGGGAGCCTTCAGATCCCAGTCGATCTTCAGTGCTTTGCGTCCTTCCAGGGCGGCCCAGGTATTGGAGGCCACAACGGCAATCCCACCGAGAGGGCTGAAGCCAGCGGGCTGGCCAGTACCCTCAACCTTCATTACCTTCTCTACGCCGGGCACCTTAAGGGCTTCGGTATCATCGAAGCTGGCGACGATTGCGCCATAAACGGGTGGGCGTGCAATCACGGCATAGAGCAGGTTCTCAAACGGCACATCTGCCCCATAAATCGCTTTACCGGTCACGATATCTTCGCCGTCAATCGCTTTCGGGTAAGCCGATTTCAGCTCGCCGTTGATCAGACCGGTTTCCTTGCCGATAAACCGGAGTTCGTCGTCACGCTTGAGTACCAGTGCATTGCGCCCGGGAACCTCGAGTTCCCTTGCTTTTGCGGCGAGTTCGCCAAAGCCGAGCTCTTTGCCGGAGGACCTGTGAACTACTTTATGTACACCGGCCTGAACGTCACTGGCCGAAACGCCCCACTCATTGGCGGCGGCTTGTTCCAGCATCTGCCTGGCGGCTGCTGCGGCGCGGCGCATCGGCTGGTACCAATGGCGCATACTACGCGAACCGTCGGTGTTCTGGTTGCCGTATTTGCTGTGATCGCCTTCGGCCTGTTCGACTCTAACCTGGTCCCAGTCAGCACCAAGCTCGTCGGCACCGACCATCACCAGACTGGTGCGGATACCCTGACCCATTTCAGATCGGTTGTTCACGATAGTGACGAGGCCATCGGCGTCAATATGAATAAATACGTTGGGGTCGTCGACCCAGCCGCCGGGCATTGCACCGGCACCAAATTGAGCTTTTTCATTGCCACCCAGGGCCACATCCCATCGGGCTGCGAGCACCAGGGCAGAGCCGCCGGCCAGGCCCATCAGGAACCGTCGACGGCTAACGTTGGCAATCATCAAGTTGTCATCGGCGCTCATGCTTCACCCTCCTTGCCGGAAGCCCGTTCAATTGCTGCAAGGATTCGGTTGTAGGTGCCACAGCGACAAAGGTTGCCCGCCATGGCGTCAACAATCTCTGCAGTTTCGGGATTCGGTGTCTGTTTCAGCAAAGCGGTCGCGTTCATGATCTGGCCACCCTGGCAGTAACCACACTGGGCGACACCGAGGTCGAGCCAGGCCTGCTGAACCTTGCTGCCAACCGGGTCGTCAGCCATGGCTTCAATGGTGGTAATCTCGCCGGCGGCGGCAGAGACCGGGGTCACGCAGGAGCGGATTGCTGTTCCGTTGAGGTGTACCGTGCAGGCGCCGCACTGGGACATGCCGCATCCAAACTTGGTTCCTTTGAGGCCGACAACGTCGCGGATCACCCAGAGCAGGGGCATGTTATCGGGAACGTCGAGCTCATAGCGCTCGCCGTTAATCGTGAGGGTAGCCATATCGTCCTCTCATTCATGAGTTTTGCGTCTCCTTCACTGTAGCCTTACGAAGAAAGAAGGCAAAAAGAGCAAACTGAATGAAAGGTAATGAAATCGCTTGCGCGTACGCCTCCGGCCTGGGCTATAGTAGGCCCCGGAAACACGAGAAGAAGAGGATAAGGATGGACGCCGTTAATCCCACTCCCGAACAGCTGCAGAAAGTCCTGGCGGATACCCCGAAAGACCAGCCTGTCGTCATGTTGAATCTGCTGCGCTTCCGCGACCGGGCCAACTACAAGGAAGAGGCACCGGAGCGGACCGGTCGGGAAGCCTACACGCTCTACATGGAAGAGGCCGCTGCCTGCGTAAGATCGGTGGGCGCAGAAGTCATCTGGTCCGGCCGTAGCGTTGGATCGCTGATTGCTCCCCCGGATGAATCCTGGGATCAGGTACTGCTGGTCCGCTACCCGTCAATCGACGCCTTTATGGCCATGATCGAAAGCCCGGAATACAAAGGCGTGGTCAAGCACCGGACCGCTGCATTGCAGGATTCCCGGCTGGTCGCCAATCTCGAAAACAGGGTGTAGACCCGGCCAGGTCAGAGCCCGGCTTGCTGGATGGCCATGTAGCTGATGGTGCCCGCAGCAATGGAGAGCAGGGCGTTGCGGCGCCACAGATGAATGATGACGACCAGGGCACCGGGCAGCAGGGCATCAAAGCCCATCCATGCACCTGACCAGTCCGCCGAACGTTGCAGGAACACCGTTGCCAGCAGGGCCATCACCGCCGCAGGTAAATAGCGCCCCAGGTGTCGGACCAGCGGGTGTTCCGTATGCCGCTCGAAAAACAGGAAGGGAATCACCCGTGTGGCGAAGGTGGCGAGTGCCGCCACCGCTATGAAGGCTGCCAAATAGCCGGATTCACCCATGGTTACTCTCCCTGTGCAGTGCTTGCCTGCGATGCTTCCGGTATTCCACCAAAAGCACGGCGGTTACCAGCGCTATGGCCCCGATCAACTGGTGTGCCGGCGGCAGTAGCAGCATGGCAACACCCGCTGCGGCGGCCCCAATCCAGATCGGAAAGCCTTCGCCCAGAGCCTTGAACTGCTCCAGAGCAAGAACAATGAACAGAGCGACCAGCGCGAACTCGATGCCCGTGCTGTCAAAGGCCACGTTGTCACCAAGCAGTGCACCGATTGCGCAGCCTGCTACCCAATAGCACTGATTGAACCCTGTAATACGGAAATCCACCTCCTGCTCATGAGCCCGATCGGTTCCGCGCCGGCGACTGGTGAGCAGGGAATAGGTTTCGTCCGTTAAACCGAAAATCAGGTACAGCTTGCGCCAGCCCGCCCCCTTGAACTGGTCAAGCAATGAAAGCCCGTAGAACAGATGACGGGCATTCAGAACGAACATCGCGATGAAAACTTCCAGCAGGCCGGCGTTAACCGCCAGAAGACTCACAGCCAGTATCTGGCCGGCGCCGGCGTAAATCACCAGGCCCATCAGAGGTGCTGCCCACCAGGCATAGTCGAGCTGGGTGGCAAACAGCACGCCAAAGGCCATGCCCAACGGTAAGTAGCCGAACAGAATGGGTAAGGTGAGTCGAAAGACGGACTGGTTCATTAGCATCCAAACGGTCTGAAAGCGGCGATCATAGAGAATTCGTCACACTTTTTGAAGTAAGTCGCAGAAGCCGCACAGGTTTTCAACAGCTTGTTACCTTCATTCCCTGTCCGTTTATCCGTAATATGGTGGCGTCACAGGAGGTAGTATGACTGACAGCCCTGAAAACCAGCCAGAGCAAGATCCCCGGCAGGAAAAATTCATTGTTGATACCGAGTTGCTGACCGAAGACCAGCTCCAGGGCCTGGTGGAAGAATATTGCACCCGGTACCACGGCCTGAACGATACTGAAAACCCAATGGGCGAGCAGAGCAGGGTGATGTCTGCGGTGCGGCGGGGCGAGCTGGTGGTCTGGTTCGATCCGGTTGAGAATACCGCCGGTCTGGGTGTGCCGGGTTAGGCGTCAGGTGTGTCACGGTATTTATGTTTGCACCTACCCGGCGCCGGAACTAAACGTTACAATCGCGCTGTTTTCCCGAAAGCCGTGTGCGAGGTGAATTTTGATCAGGGTACTGGTTGTAGATGACCATGAGCTGGTGAGGTCCGGTATTACCCGGATGCTGGCTGACAACCCGGACATTGAAGTCATCGGGCAGGCGTCATCCGGCGAGGACGCCATCGATTTTGTTCGCCAACAGCGGCCGGACATTGTGCTCATGGATATCCGCATGCCGGGTATCGGGGGCCTCGAGGCAACCCGTCGTATCCTCCGCATTGATGATTCCATTCGTGTGATTGTGGTCACCGCCTGCGCAGACGATCCCTATCCGACCCGCGTCATGCAAAGCGGCGCCACCGCCTACATCACCAAAGGCGCTGATATAAAGGAAATGGTCCGCGCCATCCGTATGGCCCATACCGGTCAGCGCTATATCAGCCCGGAAATCGCCCAGAAGATGGCCCTGAAGCAACTGGGCGGCGGTGATCGGGATGAAGACGGCGAGCTGTCTCTGTTCGACCGGCTGTCCGAACGGGAAATGCAGATTGCCATGATGGTGGTGGATTGCCAGAAGGTGCAGGATATCTCCGACAAGCTGTGCCTGAGCCCCAAGACAGTAAATAGCTACCGCTATCGGATCTTCGAGAAACTGGAAATCTCCAGTGATGTTGAATTGGCCCTGATGGCAGTGCGGCTCGGGTTGCTTGATGCCGACAAGGTCTGACCCTGAGAGCACCCGCATCGGGGAGTTTGACAGCAAGAGCTTCCTGAAACAGTTGACCGAGCGGCCCGGCGTCTACCGAATGTACGACGAGGGTGGCTCGGTTCTTTACGTGGGCAAGGCCCGCAACCTGAAAAAGCGGGTTGGCAGCTACTTCCGCAAGACCGGCCTGGCGCCCAAGACCGAAGCCCTGGTTGGCAAGATTGCCTCCATTGAAGTGACCATCACCGGCAGCGAAACCGAAGCACTGCTGCTCGAACAGAACCTGATCAAATCGTTACGGCCGCCCTACAACATCCTGCTCCGTGACGATAAGTCCTATCCCTATATCTATTTGTCTTCCCACAGCGATTACCCCTCGCTGACGTTTCGACGTGGGCGCACAAAAAAGGGTGGCGGCACCTGGTTCGGGCCGTTTCCAAGCTCGGGTGCGGTCAAGGAAAGTCTTAATGTTTTACAAAAGATTTTCCGCATAAGGAACTGTAGTGAAAGCTTTTTCAGGAATCGAACAAGGCCTTGCCTGCAGTACCAGATCAACCGTTGCACGGCACCTTGTGTTGAATACATCACGCCCGAGGAGTATCAGCAGGACATCCGTCACGCCACAATGTTTCTGGAGGGCAAGAACCCTGCGATTCTCCACGATCTGATGAACGCCATGGAGGCGGCATCAAAGAATCTGGAGTTTGAAAAAGCGGCAGCCTACCGGGACCAGATCAACCACCTGCGCCACGTGCAGGAGCAGCAATCAATCGAAGGCGAGGGCGGCGACGCGGATGTCATTGCCATTGCCCAGGATGCCGGGGTTGTCTGTATTGTTGTGATCATCGTTCGGGGTGGCCGGGTGTTGGGGACCAAAGATTACTTCCCCCGTTACTCCATCGAACAGACCGAAGGCGAACTGCTCAGCGCCTTTCTTGGCCAGTACTATTTCGGGGGCAACACCCGCCGGGAGATTCCTCGGGACATCCTGGTGCCGGTTGAGGTTGAAGGCCAGGAACTGCTGGCCCAAGCCCTCAGCGAGTCCGCAAACCGGGAAACCCGGATTCGCGGCAATGTGCGCGGTGAACGTCGCCGGTGGCTGGAACTGGCGATGACGAACGCCCGCCAGACCCTGCTCACGCACCTGGCGAGCAAGGAGACCGTATACCGGCGCCTGCTGGCATTGAGGGATCTTCTGGAGCTGGCAGAAACTCCGCAAAGAATGGAGTGTTTCGACATCAGCCACAGCCACGGGGAAAATACCGTCGCATCCTGTGTGGTTTTCGATGAGAATGGCCCCCTGAAGAGCGATTACCGCCTGTACAATATCGAGGGTGTCACCGCCGGCGATGATTACGCCGCCATGCGACAGGTGCTTACCCGCCGCTACAAACGGATGGTGGCCGGGGAGGGCAAGCGCCCGGATCTGGTCTTCATCGATGGTGGTAAAGGGCAGTTGAATATTGCCCGGGAAGTGTTTGATGAGCTTGAGATTTCCGATATCCCGCTGATTGGTGTCGCCAAGGGAGTGACCCGTCGTGCAGGCATGGAGCAGCTGATTGACGCCATGACTGGCGATGTGTTCCGGGTGCCGGCCGATTCACCGGCGCTGCACCTGATCCAGCACATCCGGGATGAATCCCACCGGTTTGCGATTACCGGGCACCGGGCCCGGCGGGACAAAAAACGCCGGCAGTCTACACTGGAAGGCATTGAAGGCGTGGGACCGAAGAAGCGTCGCGACCTGATCCGGTATTTTGGCGGCATTCAGGAACTCCGCAAGGCCGGGGTTGATGAGATGGCCAAGGTGCAGGGCATCAGCAAATCACTGGCCGAAACCATATACGCAGCATTGCACGACGAGTAAGGACAGCATGAATCTACCAAACATCCTCACCCTCTCCCGCATCATCATGATTCCGGTGTTTGTGGTGATTTTTTACCTTCCGGTGGGGTGGAGCTACCTCGTGAGCGCGGCCATTTTCGGGTTGGCAGCGGCCACGGACTGGCTGGACGGCTATCTTGCCCGCAAGCTCAACCAGAGCACGCCTTTCGGTGCCTTCCTCGACCCGGTTGCAGACAAGCTCATGGTGGCCGTTGCGCTGGCTGTGCTGATCGAGGAACACTCGGCGATCCTGCTGACCATTCCGGCCACGGTGATTATCGGTCGTGAAATCGTGATTTCCGCCCTGCGGGAGTGGATGGCAGAAATCGGCAGCCGTGCAAGTGTGGCAGTCTCCTACATCGGGAAGATCAAGACTACGGCCCAGATGGCAGCCATCGTGGGCTTGCTGGCCTTCCCCCCTGGCGTGCTCTGGGCCAATGTTGCACTGGCGCTGCTCTACATCGCCGCAATTCTCACGCTCTGGTCCATGGGTCTCTACCTCAAGGCTGCGTGGTCTGATCTGTTTCCCGAGAAGGCTTCAGCCGAGGCGGATAGTCACACGTCGTAGCCCAGTCAATCACCCTGGCGGCCAGCTGGCTGCCAGCGGTTCCGAACGCCTCAACAATCTGGTCAACCGATGTGCCCGCCGCGGGCTCAACAATCCGGACGGTACGTGTACACAGGTTGGCCCTGGAACGATTGTGAATCATCTGCAGGTGTAGCTCGATAACCACCTGGGGGCCGGTGCCCGGGGTTTCCGAATTAAACGCAGAGAGTTCGGTCACCAGCGTCAGCTCAGCCTGCGCGGGATTGGTATCGGTGATGACGTTTGTGAAGGCGCCACTCTGGCGAAGGCTGGCAACCAGGGTATCCCGGACCACCACAGGCGCTGTATCTCTCCATCGGATGGTCTCGTAGGCCCGAAACTCCTGCGGTATTGGCTTTGCCAGAATGAGCGAGCCATTGAAGGGCTCTGAGGCGTAGGGTGTATCCACGCGAAGGGATGCCTGAACCGTTTGCTCGAGCACGGGAATTGGCTGTACCAACGCCAGGTCCATAACCCTGGGTGGCTCGGGATTCGGAAACACCGTGCAGCCACTGGCAAAGGCAGCACCCAGGAGAAGCGCAACGCTTCTGATTGACCTCAATGTCACTGTGCCATCTCCTTCATGGTTTCATTGCCGAATAGCGTGCCTGTGGGATCCTGTTCCAGCCGGTGAGTGAACTGGTTCAGGCTGCGCAGGGTTGCCCTTAGCTCCCGAAGCGCGGGTGCCAACTCGCCCATGCCTTGAAGCCCGGCATCCATGGCACCCTGATTGTCACGGGTCAGCTCATCAATTCGCCCAATGGTCGTGGTGATGACCGCCAGGGCCCTGTCCATGGATTCCAGAACCCGTTGGCCATCGGTTTGCAACAGTTCGTTGGCATTATCCGATACATTGGACACCTTGATGGCGGCTTCTTCTGCGCGAATGGCGGCCGCGTCGAACTGTTCAAGCAGGGCGGTCAGCTGATCCCGGCGATCGAGCAGGGCATCCGTGGCCTCGCGCGTGTTCCTCAGAATCGCAGAGGCGTTCTCGATATTGTCTCCGGACAGCAACTCCGTGGCGCTGGTAAGCAGCTGGTCCGCCTTGGCCAGCAGTTGTTCACTGTTGGCCAGCAGGTTGTTGAATGCCGAGGGCTCGGCAAAAATGACCGGCGGGTTGTCCCGGTCGCCCTTTAGCACGGGCTGGTCGGGGCTCCCACCGCTGAACTGGACGCTCATGCTGCCGGTAATATTGGCGAGCACCATGCCGGCCTTGGTGTTCTCGCGGATGGGGATCGACTGATCAACCCGCACCAGAACCCGCACATGAGCGGGGTTGTTCGGATCGAGGTTCAACTCCACGACATCGCCAATCTGCACGCCGTTATAAAGCACCGGGTTACCCTCGGACAGGCCGCCAACTGCCTGCTCGAACACGATCTCATAGTAGCCCCATTCCCGGTCGGCAGAGGATTTCGCCAGCCACAGCGAAAAGATCAGTGCGGCGGCGAAGGCCAGGATGGTAAACAGGCCAATGATCAGGTGATGGGCCCTTGGCTCCATGGTTACTGCTCCTGCGTCCGTGTGTTCGAATGGTCCCTGAAGGCGTAGCTCGCCGCCCGACCGCGGGGGCCGTGAAAGTAATCCTGGATCCAATCGTCTTCCTTAGCGGCAACGGCCTCCAGCGTATCAGCTACCAGGACCTTTCGCTGTGACAGAACCGCAACCCGGTCACAGGTTGAATACAGGGTGTCCAGATCATGGGTGACCAGGAACACGGTCAGCCCCAGGGCATCCCGAAGCGTCACTATCAGCCGGTCGAATGCCGCGGCCCCGATGGGATCCAGGCCGGCAGTGGGTTCGTCCAGAAACAGGATTTCCGGATCAAGGGCCAGCGCTCGTGCCAGGCTCGCGCGTTTAACCATGCCGCCGGAGAGTTCGGACGGGTAGCGAAGCGCCGCATTGGGCGGTAATCCGGTCAGCGCCAGTTTCATGCGGGCCAGCTGTTCCGCTTCGGGCCGCTTCAGGCCGGCGTGTTCAATCAGGGGAACCGCTATATTCTCCTGCAGGTTCAATGAGGTGAACAGGGCGCCCCCCTGGAACAGTACACCGAACCGTTGCTCTATCCGGGAGCGTTCACGGGCCGAAAGCTGGATCAGATCCTCGCCAAACACGCGTATGTGGCCCGAGGTGGGCGTGTTCAGCCCAACAATGCTGCGCAAAAGCACGGTTTTGCCGGTTCCAGAGCCACCAACCACACCCAGAATCTCGCCCCGAAGCAGGTCCAGGTCGAGGTTCTCGTGGACAACATGATCGCCAAACTGATTGCACAGGTCCCGTACCGCAATAACCGGTTTACTGCCGGCTTCACTACCTGGGGATTCGCTCATAGCCGCCATGATTACCAGCCCATTTCCATAAAGAATAGTGCAGCGATGGAATCCAGCAGAATCACCATGAAGATGGACTGAACCACGCTGGAAGTGGTGTGTTCGCCCACGGACTGAGCGCTGCCGGCCACCTTGAACCCTTCCAGGCAGCCAATGACGGCAATCAGGAACGCAAAGATCGGGGCCTTCACGATGCCCACAAGGAAATGCTGAAGGGCGATGTCCCGCTCAACGATAGCCATGAACTGCGTCGGAGAGATATCCAGCACCAGGGCGCAGACCATGGCGCCGCCCACCATTCCCGAAATCATACCTACAAAGGTCAGGATCGGAAGGCTCACCATCATGGCCATCACACGGGGCAGCACCAGCAGTTCGATCGGGTTAAGGCCGAGGGTGCGGATGGCATCCAGCTCCTCGTTCACCTTCATGGCGCCGATATGAGCGGTAAAGGCACTGGCGGTTCGGCCGGCGAGAAGTATCGCGGCCAACAGCACCCCGAATTCCCGCAGGAAGGAGAAGGTCACCAGATTGACCGTGTAAATGGTCGCGCCAAAATCCTCCAGCACGGTTGCGCCGAGAAACGCCACCACGGCACCCACCAGAAACGTCAGCAGTGCCACGATGGGCAGGGCATTCAGGCCGGTGTCGTGAACCGCGGCAACGAAGGGAGTCATACGCCAGCGCCAGGGCCTCGGAAGGTTCCAGGCCAGGGTGCCGAGCGTCTGGCCGATAAAGCCGACGAGGATCCACAGCAATCGGAATATGCCTTCCACTTTCTGACCGGTCCCGATCACAAAGCTCCGGATAAGGGAAGGTGCGCCGCTTTCTGGCTCGGGCTGGTCTTTCATCGCCTCGCAAACGGCCGCAATCAGTGCTGATTTTTCCCTTGGTAAGTCGCCGGCAGAGGTCACCGCTTCCAGCAGGCGCTGGGGGCCAATGAGTGAGGCCAGCTGGGATGCTCCGGCCGTGTCGATCCGATCCAGCCTCGAGAGATCTATTGATAGTGCGCTCGTATCCCTGGAAGACATGGACGAAGCCAGGGACGCCAGTGACCGGTAATGACTCAACAGCCAGTCATCCGTCACTCTCAGTGTGCCGGCCTCAATGGTCACGGATCCGGGTTTGGAAGACGGTGGTTGTGGGTCGGTCTGCTCGGAAGAATCAGGACTGGGCACGTTCTGTCGAATCCCTGAGTGATTTGGCCTGCCAATTACTAGCTTACCCACAATCTCCGATAAAACAAAAACTTGATAAAAAACTGTTGACGCCCGAACGGTAATCCGTAGAATACGCAGCCGTTGACGAGGCAATGCCCCGGAAACAAAGAGCGGGAATAGCTCAGTTGGTAGAGCACAACCTTGCCAAGGTTGGGGTCGCGAGTTCGAATCTCGTTTCCCGCTCCAATTTCAAGTCTCTCAATGCCCACCTGAGAGCACAAAGATCCGATCTCTTCGATCTTTTCCGGCGCGGTGGCAGAGTGGTTATGCAGCGGACTGCAACTCCGTGTACGCCGGTTCGATTCCGACCCGCGCCTCCATTATTTCTCTAGCTTCAAAGTTCCAGACCCAAGGCCAGGACAGACCCCCGGTTCATTCCGTTATTCATCGTCTGGCGCCATCCCGTCTTCCTATGCTTCAATGATCGCAAAGCAGTCAAGCCAGCCAACAAGGCTGTAACTGGACCCCCGGCGCCTGGTCAAAAACATGGATACGGACGAGAAAGTGGTCAAACGTCGGCGCTCCGCCCTTCGGGGCCGTCAACTGGAACCGGCTGTATTGTCGGAGCTGCGGGAGCTGATCGGTGACGAGCGCGTTGATTCGTCATTACGAGACCGCGATCGCCTTATCGAGCACCTGCATGTATTGCAGGATTCAGACGGCTACCTTTCCATGCCTCGCCTCCGGGCCCTTGCGGCTTTCATGAATCTGCCCATGGCCGCCATCTATGAAACCGCCACCTTCTACGCCCATTTCGATGTCATTCACGACGAACAAACGCCACCACCGGCAATAACGCTGCGGGTTTGCGATTCGCTTTCCTGCCAGTTGGCCGGTGCCGAGGCGCTTCATCAGGCGCTGTCTGAAGGCACTGATCCCGCCCAGGTGCGTGTGCGGCGCGCTCCCTGCATGGGGCGATGCGACAAGGCCCCAGTGGTCGAAGTCGGCCATCATCACGTGTGCCATGCCAATACTGAGAATGTCGGTGCGGCGGTAGAGCAGGGCCGGATTCACCCGGAAGAAATCCAGTGGCAGGCGCTCGAGGATTATCGTTCGGCCGGCGGTTATGGGTTGTTAGCCGATTGCCAAGAGGGCCGGGTGAGCGTTGAATCGCTAACCGAGGAACTGGAGCATGCAGGCCTGCGCGGTCTGGGTGGCGCCGGATTTCCCACCTACCGCAAATGGCAGGCCGTTCGGGCGGAACCGGGGCCACGCTATGCGGTGATCAACGCCGACGAGGGTGAACCGGGCACGTTCAAAGATCGCTATTACCTGGAACGGGAACCCCACGTATTCCTGGAAGGTGCACTGGTCAGCGCCTGGGCCGTCGAGGCCGAAGCTCTCTACATCTATTTAAGAGACGAATACCCCGGCCTGCACCGTGTTCTGAAAGCGGCCATTGCCGAGCTGGAAGCGGCGGGCATCGTCGAGCCAGGTTTTATCATCCTTCGCCGTGGCGCCGGCGCTTATATCTGCGGCGAGGAATCCGCCCTGATCGAATCCCTGGAAGGCAAACCCGGCAAGCCACGCCATCGCCCGCCGTTTGTGGCCCAGAAGGGACTGTTTAACCAGCCCACACTGGTCAATAACGTTGAGACGGTTTACTGGATTCCGCGCATCCACGCCCAGGGCGCCGACTGGTTTGCCAGCCAGGGCCGGCACGGGCGTAAAGGGCTTCGCAGTTTTTCAGTTTCCGGTCGTGTCGCGCGGCCCGGGGTGCATGTGGCACCTGCAGGCATCACTCTCAATGAGCTGATCGAGGAATACTGCGGCGGCATGGCCGAAGGACATCGTTTGCTGGCCTATCTGCCTGGTGGAGCCTCCGGCGGCATACTGCCGGCCAGCAAAGCAGACATTCCCCTGGATTTCGATACCCTGCAGGAACACGGCTGTTTTATCGGCTCCGCTGCCGTGATTGTTCTCTCTGATCAGGACGATTTGCAGGCCGCGGCCGCCAATCTTCTGGGCTTCTTTGCGGATGAGTCCTGCGGGCAGTGCACCCCCTGCCGTGTGGGCACCGAGAAAATGCTGACGCTGCTGGAACGCAAAGCCTGGGACGAGGAGACCCTCCGGCAACTGGCGGGAGTTATGGCCGATGCGTCCATCTGCGGCCTGGGCCAGGCCGCGCCCAATCCGGTACTGAGCCTGCTGCGAGACTTCCGCAGTGAACTTGCCAGCAGCAACCTGATCGCGAAAGGTTAGGGGAGCCAGCCATGAGCCATTCAAAAACAGCCATGATTGATGCCACCACAAGCTTCACCCTGACCCTGGATGATGTGGAAGTTCAGGCCTACCCCGGCGAAACCCTGTGGCAGGTCGCCAAGCGCGCCGGCGAGACCATCCCGCACCTATGCTTCAAAGATGCCCCGGGTTACCGCGCAGACGGCAATTGCCGCGCCTGCATGGTGGAAGTAGAGGGTGAGCGCGTGCTCGCCGCAAGCTGCATTCGCGAAGCATCACCGGGCATGGTGGTTCGCAGCGCCGGCTCCGCGCGGGTTCAGGCAGCCCGTAAAGGCGTGCTCGAATTGTTGCTGGCCGATCAACCAAAGCGAGAGGCTAGCCCGGACCGCTCCAGCCACCTGTGGGATACGGCCGACCAACTGGCCATCGATGCCGCTGCCGTGCGCCAACGCATCCCAGCGCATTCAGAACGTAATGAACCCACGGTGCATCATGTGGCGCCGCGGTCGGATTCACTGGCCCATGCCCGGGGTCATGACGCTTCCCATTCCGCCATGAACGTGAATCTGGATGCTTGCATCACCTGCGGTTTGTGCGAGCGCGCCTGCCGCGAAGTGCAGGGCAACGATGTCATCGGCCTGGCGCATCGTGGTGCGGCGTCCAAAGTCGTGTTCGATTTTGATGATCCCATGGGCGACAGCACCTGCGTGGCGTGTGGCGAATGCGTGCAGGCCTGCCCAACCGGCGCGCTGATGCCCGCCACCCTGATCGATGCCCAGGGCCACGGGGATTCTGCCACGGCCGACCGCACGGTGGATTCTGTTTGCCCCTACTGCGGCGTGGGCTGCCAACTGACCTATCATGTGAAAGACGAGCCCGCTCATGTCGAAGGCGCATCAGGCGAGCAGCGAGGGCGCATCCTGTTTGTTGAAGGCAAAGACGGCCCCTCAAACCAGGGCCGGCTCTGCGTGAAAGGCCGTTTTGGCTTCGATTACCCTTCACACCCGGCGCGGCTCACCCGGCCGCTGATTCGCCGGGAAGGCATCCCCAAGGGCCTCGATCCAGACTTTGATCCGGCCAATCCGTTAACGCACTTTCGAGAAGCGAGCTGGGAAAAGGCACTGGATCTTGCCGCAAACGGACTGACCCAGTTAAAGGCACAACACGGACCGGATGCGCTCGCCGGCTTCGGCAGCGCCAAGTGCTCCAACGAAGAAGCCTGGCTGTTCCAGAAACTGGTACGCACCGGATTCGGTTCCAATCACGTGGACCACTGCACGCGGCTCTGCCACGCCAGTTCCGTGGCGGCGCTGATGGAATGCCTGGGCTCCGGCGCCGTCACCGCCTCCTTCATGCAGGCGCTCGAGTCCGATGTGGTCATCCTCACCGGCTGCAACCCGGCGGTAAACCACCCGGTAGCCGCTACCTACTTCAAGCAGGCCGCGCGAAACGGCACCAAACTGATCATCATTGATCCCCGGGGCCAGTCGTTGGACGCCTATGCCTGGCGCAGCGTGCGTTTTTCGCCGGGTGGCGACGTATCGCTTTTCAACGCTATGCTCAATGTGATTATCAGCGAGGGGCTTTTCGACAAGAACTACATCGATACCCATACCGAAGGCTTCGAGGCGTTGGTGGCAAGCATCGAGGGCATGACCCCGGAAGTGATGAGCCCGGTATGCGGTGTCGACCCCGACACGATCCGGGAAGTGGCTCGCGCCTACGCGAAAGCCGATAAAGCGATGATTTTCTGGGGTATGGGCATCTCCCAGCACGTGCACGGCACCGACAACGCCCGTTGCCTGATCTCTCTGGCGCTCACCTGCGGCCACACCGGCCGGCCCGGCACTGGTTTGCACCCATTACGGGGGCAAAACAACGTGCAGGGCGCCTCCGATGCGGGCTTGATCCCTATGGTATTGCCCGACTACCAGCCGGTAGGCGATCAACAGCTGCGGGCCGCCTTCGAAGAACTCTGGAACACAGCGCTGGACCCTGAGCCGGGGCTCACCGTGGTGGAGATCATGGATGCCATCAAGGCGGGCACCATCAAGGGCATGTACATCCTGGGCGAAAACCCCGCCATGTCCGATCCGGACCTGACCCACGCCCGGGCCGCGCTCGCTGCCCTTGAACACCTGGTGGTGCAGGACCTGTTTGTTACCGAGACCGCCCAGTTTGCCGACGTTATCCTGCCGGCCGCCGCCTGGTCGGAAAAATCCGGCACCGTCACCAACACCAACCGCCAGGTGCAAATGGGCCGTGCCGCGCTGGCGCCGCCGGGGGATGCAAAGCCCGACTGGTGGGTGATCCAGGAAGTCGCCCGGCGTTTCGGGCTGGCCTGGAACTACGCCGGCCCCGAGCAGGTGTTTGAAGAAATGAAGCAGGGCATGTACTCACTGGATCATATCTCCTGGTCTCGCCTGGAGCGCGAAGGGTCCGTTACCTATCCATGCCCTGCCGACGACGCCCCTGGCAACGACGTTGTCTTCTCCGATGCCTTCCCGCGAGCGGGAGGCCGCGCCAGATTCTCACCGGCCAGCCCGCTACCGCCGGACGAGCCAGTGGATGAGGCCTATCCGATCGTGCTGACGACCGGGCGATTGCTTGAGCACTGGCACACCGGCGCCATGACCCGTCGCAGCAAGGTGCTGGACGAGCGTGAGCCGGAAGCGGCGGCGTATCTCGCACCAGCAGAGCTGGCACGCATGGGTGTAGCACCGGGGAATGACATTCAAATCGCCACCCGGCGCGGCACCATCACGCTCACGGCCCGAGCCGACCAGACCATGCCCGAAGGCATGGTGTTCGTGCCCTTCGCCTTTGTGGAGGCGGCAGCGAACGTGCTCACCAACCCGGCGCTGGACCCGTTCGGCAAAATCCCGGAATTCAAGTACGCCGCGTGTCGACTGAGCCCGGTGTAAAGGAATGTGTTGGTGAGAGCTTGCAATTAATTGAAATCTAAGCAACGCTTGTCCCGTGTCCAAAAACTAGGGACATCCAACGTATGGATGGAATCAAGAGTCAAGATCTCGGCCTGTTGCTCAAATTGGTTTCGCTGCGTCAGCAAGAAGCGACCGGAAGTGGGGTAGACACATCAGCCTACACAGTGCGCAATCTTGAGCTGGAAACCGGCATCGGGAAATCCCAGGTTAGCAACTCACTGCGCCGCTGTTTTGAGGTTGGTCTGGCTAAAAAGGATCGCAATTCCGGTGTACCGCGTGTCAACACAAAGAGCTTGTTTGAATTCATAGTTTACGGTGCCAAATACGTATTCCCTGCCAAGCCAGGCCAGTTGGTGCGGGGTATAAGCACCGCATTCGCTGCGCCCGTGTTGGAAACTCGCTTGTTCAGCGCAGGAGAACTTTTTCCGGTTTGGCCAGATGCGCGGGGTAAAAACAAAGGCTTGGAGATTGTCCCTCTATTTAAAACCGTGGGCCATGCGGTTCAGCGCGACCCGGAGCTTTACGCCTTGCTAGCCCTGGTAGACGCAATACGCATAGGCAGCGCGCGTGAGGCAAATCTGGCAAAAGACCTGTTGAAAAAACACATGGAAGTGAGTGAATGAGCATACCGGTGTTACAAAAGTGGATGGTAAGCAAAGTTGCTGAGGCGCTTGGTCCCGACCTGCGAGAGCAGGTGGCCTTTGTAGGTGGTTGTACCACCAGTTTTCTATTAACCGATGAGTTCGTACTTGAGCAAGTTCGTCACACCGAGGATGTGGATCTGATCGTCCATGTCATGGGCTATCCGGGATTTTATGCGTTGCAACAGGCATTGAGAGCAAAAGGCTTTAAGGACATGCCGCCAGACCCGGAGGAAAGCGCCCCCGTGTGTGCTATGAAGCTGGGCGATTTACGAGTGGATTTTATGCCGGACGATCCACAGGTCCTGGGGTTCAGCAACCGCTGGTATGGCGATGCGTTGAAGACTGCCATGCCTTACAAGTTGTCTGATGATCTCTCTATCAGACTGGTAAATCCGTCATATTTTCTTGCGACAAAGCTGGAGGCATACAAGGGCCGAGGTAAGGGCGATACACTCTCCAGCCACGACATCGAAGACTTGCTCACGTTGATTGATGGTCGTGAGTCATTGATCAACGAGGTCAAGGCTGCGCCCGAGGAACTACGAGGCTATCTGGCAGAAGAATTCAGGCAATTGTTGCAAGATCCCAACTTTGAGTATGCCGTTAACAGCCAGGCGGGTGGAAATGCAGAGCGAGAGCAAATTTTGTTTGAACGGATTGAAACTCTGGCCCAGTTTGGGCATTGATGCGAAGCGATAGTGTTTTCGAACTTCAAGAATGCGGCGTGCAGGTTGAGCTCCGTTTAGGGTCCGAAGCAAACCATCTCTTCCAGAACGACCTCTAGTGTCGCGTTACGTCTGTAATGTATCCGTGTGTAGTCTAGAATAACGCCAAAATTTCCAGATCTTTCAGGTAGATAAAATGCCAAAGTTTTTGCATACGGCAGACTGGCAGATGGGCCGCGCATTTACCCGTTTCGAAACGGAGGACGGTGCCGCCCTGGTCGAGGCCCGGTTCGAGGCCATTGAAACGCTTGCACGACTGGCCAACGAACACCAGTGCGATGCGGTTCTGGTAGCTGGTGACGTTTTCGATGCCCAAACCGTCTCCGACCGAACCATTCGCCGGGTGTTCAACGCCACGAAGGATTTTACTGGCCCTTGGGTCATGCTCCCCGGAAACCACGACGCTGCACTGGCAGAAAGCGTGTGGACCCGAGCCCAACGCCTGGGTGCGGTCCCGGAGAATGTGCATCTCGCGCTGCAGCCTGGCGTGATAGATCTGGAACCCCAGCGCCTCAGCATCCTCTGCGCACCTTTGACCCAGCGCCACACGTATGGCGATCTGACCGAGCCATTCAGCGGCTATGAAACGCCCGAGGGCTTTCTCAGGGTCGGCCTGGCCCACGGCAGCGTTCAGGGCCTGCTGCCGGACGAGATTGATTCAACCAATCCCATCGCGCCGAACCGTGCCGAAGCCAGCAGGCTCGACTACCTCGCCCTGGGCGACTGGCACGGCACCAAACAGATTGATGAGCGCACCTGGTACAGTGGAACGCCAGAGCCCGAACGGTTCAGAAACAACGAAGCGGGTAATGCCCTGATTGTTGAGGTTGCCGAACCCGGCGCCACACCTGCGGTAACCCGGGTTCCAACAGGGCGGTACCAATGGCACCAGTTTCGGGAAACCCTGGCTGTACACTCCGATCTTGAACAGTTGCTGGAACGTTTGAATACCTTGCCCGAATCCGCCGTAGTCGACCTTCGACTTGAAGGCTCGGTGACCCTGGCCGGCGAGGAAACACTGTTGAAGGCGTTGTCGGTTGCTGAAGCGCGATTCCGCAGCCTTCGCTGCGAGCGAAGTGGGCTTCAGCTTGCCCCGACCGACGAAGACATCTCGGCTCTGAAGGCCGATGGCTACGTGGGCGAAGTGGTTGAGAGCCTGCGCGATCGGCAAGAAGACGCGCAGGATGATACCGCCCGGGATGCGCTGGCTATCCTGGCGGGGTTACTGCGGGAACGTGAACAGGAGGCGGGGCAATGAAGCTGCAGCGAATGCGCATTGAACAGCTGCGCCAGTTCCGCAAGCCGTTTGAGCTGAACAACTTGCAACCGGGCCTCAACCTGATTCACGGCCCCAATGAGTCCGGCAAAAGCACCCTGGTGCGGGCCATCCGTGCCGCGTTTTTTGAGCGTTATCGGTCCACAGCGGTGGACGACCTGCGTCCCTGGGGCGACTCCGCCGCGGCTCCCACCATCGAGCTGGATTTCGAGCACGAGGGCCGTGCCTGGCGCCTGACCAAGAGCTTTCTCCAGCGCAAGCGGTGCGACCTGGTTGTTGGCACCGAGACCTACAGTGAAGACGATGCGGAAGAAAAACTGGCCGAACTGTTGGGCTACCAGTACCCGAAACGGGGCGCCAGCAAAGCCGAACACTGGGGCATACCGGGATTGCTGTGGGTGGAGCAGGGCACCGGGCAGGACATTGAGCAGGCCATAGAACATGCCGGAGATCATCTGAAGTCCGCGCTGAATTCCATGGTCGGTGAGGTGGCCAGTTCCGGCGGCGACGACCTGATCGAAACGGTTCGCAGCCAGCGGGACGTCCTGCTGACCGGAACCGGCAAGCCCCGGGGCGATTATCTGAAACTGGAAAAAGATCGCGCCCAATACGAAGTTGAGATTGAAGAACTGAAAGAGCGGGTACACAAATACCAGGAGCAGGTCGACCGGCTGGGCAAACTGACCCACGACTATGATCAGGCCGAGGCCGAACGCCCTTGGGAAGACGCCCAGCGCCATCTGGAGGAAGCCCGGGCGCGCTATCAACAGGTTGAGCGCCTGGAGCAGCAACAGAGCCAGGAGAAAGCCACGCTCAGCCAGCTGCAACAAAACCACCGCCTGTTGCGGCAGAACAAGCAACACCTGGAAGGACTCAGTCGCCAGCTTGAAGGCCGAAAAGCCGAACTGGACCGGGCGGAGCGAGACCTCGCCACCGCGGAAGCCCAAACCCCCGTGGTTACAGGCCGTTTGCAAGAAGCCAGAACCGCCTATGAGCAAGCGGAAAAGCAACGCAAACTCGCAGGCTTGCTGCAAACGCGACAGCGGCTGGAGCAGGATGTCCGCCGGCTTGAACAGCAAAAACAGGTGCTGACCCAGAACCTTGCCAAAGCAAAGGAATACCACCAGCAGTTGGAGGAGGCCAGGCAGCAAGCCCGGGAAAACCGGATTGATGCAGAGTTGGTCAAAAAGTTGCGCGCAACCGCGAACGAGCTGAACGAGGAAACCATTCGCTCACGGACCATAGCCACCCGGTTAAGCTGGCAGCTGGAGGCCGACGCATCCCTAACGCTGAACAACGAAGCGCTAACCGGCCAAGGCGAACAGCAGCTTCTGGAAGAATCCACACTGGTGATTCCCGGTGTGGGCACTCTGGGCATAACACCCGGCGGCGAAGAACTGGCCAGTACTCGCAGGAAACTCAAAACCTTTGAGGAAAGCCTGGAAGAAAAGTTTAAGACCCTTGGTGTAGCCTCCGTGGAGCAGGCAGAGGAACGTCTTGCTGCCTTTGAAAGCGCCGGAAGAGCCCAGAAGCACGCCGAAGATTTACTGAAATCCGTAGCACCCGCCGGCATTGAGCAACTTGTCTCCGAGCAGAAAGAGGCAGAGAGCGAACTGAAGAAAGCCAAAAGCCAACTGGAAGCCACCCCAAAACCGGACCCGAAAGAGGATGTACCGCCTCTGGAAGAAGCGGAGGCAGCTTTCGCCCGGGCGGGAACCTCACTGGACAAAGCTGAATCCGATGACCGTGAGCATCAGTCCAGGCTGTCTGCCCTGAAGCAGGCCCGGGACAACGCCAAAACCGAATGGCAGCGGCTGGCGGATGAAGAAAAAAGCCCGGAACGTCAGCAGCAACTTCGCCAAATAACCACCGATCTGGCCAACCTCGAAAAACAGCAGGCCGAGCTGGAAGCCAGCCTAGAATTCCGCGAACGGGAAATCCGCGAGGCTCGCCCGGAATTTCTGAAACAGGACATCGAGCGCTACCAGAACGCCGTCAACCAGCTGCGCCAGACCCAGGAAAACCGGGGCCGCGAACTGCGAGATATCAAAGTCAGGCTGGAAGCCTGGGGCGCGGAAGGGCTGGAAGAACAGCTCAATGAAAAAGAGGCCGAGTACGATCAGTGCAACCGCCGCTATCAGGAATTGCACCGCCGAGCCCAGGCGCTGGACCTCCTGCTCAATCTGCTCACGGAAAAACGCCAGGCCCTCACACGCCGCCTGCAGGCGCCGCTGCAAAAGCACCTCAACCACTATCTCTCTGTGCTCTTCCCGGAAGCCTCCCTGGAAGTGGACGAACAGCTACGGCCGGGCACCTTCAGCCGGGGCACCGAACTGGGGCAGATCACCGAATTGAGTTTTGGCGCCAGGGAACAGATGGGACTGATCAGCCGCCTGGCCTACGCAGATCTGCTGCGGGAAGCAGGAAGGCCAACGCTGGTGATACTGGACGACACTTTGGTGCACAGTGACAGCGACCGCCTGGAAGACATGAAACGCATCCTGTTCGATGCGGCGAGCCGGCATCAGATATTGCTGTTTACCTGTCATCCCGAGAAGTGGCAGGACTTGGGGGTGCCGCCTATTGACCTCCAGAGCTTGAAGGTTCATGCAGTTGCACAGGTATAACTAGCGACGGCAAGCAGTCCTTTGCAAGGTACGGACGGCTGACCGGCAAGCTGGATATTCGGTTGTGGCTGTCCGGTGCGTCCACATTGTGGAAGCGCTCGATCTACCTGGTGTCATGTAAGGCTACACCGTAATCGATAGCATTGGCTCAATGGTCAGAAAAAACCTGTCGAGAGGATCGCGGATCTCATGGAAATCCGACACGTTAGGGGTTAGCGCCATTCTGCCGGATTTAGTTAGATTGCGAGATATGAGGAATGCCGGTGGCCACAGCGCCGCTCTTCTGGAAGTCATCAATGTGGGACGTACACGATGCAGCAGACCGGAATCTACGAGCAGCTTATTACCCGGCTCGTAGAAAACAGATTGGACCGGAAACAGTTTTACGTAGGTGAGCGTCAGCTTAGCAGTGTGGAAGCATCTGTATGGTTGTCACGATTCCTGACTAACATTTTGGAGTTCGCTATTGGGTCGGTGCCTTCGGGCGACAACCGACTTCAGGAGCAAATCGAGTTATCGAATCAGTTGCTGATGTGGCTCAAGGGGCAGGTGCAGGATGATGGGTTCCTGGATGAGAACCTCCTCGATAGCCAAGGAAAGATCCTCACGGCGCTTTATGAGCTGAAAAACCCGGTTGCTGCGAACCTGAAACAGTATGTTGAAGACATTTTCCCGCTTACAGGACTCACACAGAGTGAGTTATTTTCAGGCAGTAATGCTGGCTTGTCACTGGAGTCAGAGCTAAAGCGCGAGATTTTGTCAGCGGACCGGATTTACTGGTTGGTCTCGTTCATCAAATGGGCCGGAATTCGCATATTCCGGAAAGAACTGGAAGCCTTCACCGCGAGTGGCCGAGAGCTGAAAATCATCACCACTTCCTACATGGGGGCAACGGATGCCAAAGCCGTTGAGTATCTGGCTAGCCTGCCGAACACCGAAGTGAAGCTGAGCTACAACACCGAGCGTGAAAGGCTGCACGCCAAGAGCTATTTGTTCCTCCGGAACACGGATTTTCACACCGGTTACATCGGCTCATCAAACCTATCTCGATCGGCGCTGACCAATGGCCTTGAGTGGAATCTTAAGATCACCGCTCAGGAAATCCCTCACATCATCAACAAATCGCTCAGCACATTTGAAACCTATTGGGCTTCGGAAGACTTTGAAAGCTTCGATGGCCAGGCTGAGAGTACCGAAAAGCTCAACCGCGCACTAAAACAACAAAAAGGGTTGGACGCTCCCGGCTCCTTTCACTATTTCGAAATTACGCCGTTTCCGCATCAGAAAGATATCCTAGAGCAACTCTCTGTTGAGCGGGACGTGCACCAGCGTTTGCGAAACCTCGTGGTGGCCGCCACTGGCACCGGCAAGACTCTGATCTCGGCTTTTGATTTTCGGCGCTTCCTGAGAGCAAAACCAAACGCCCACTTTCTGTTTGTGGCGCACCGGGAAGAAATTCTGCGCCAAGCTCGGGAAGCATACCGTGGCGTGCTGCGTAATAATGCTTTCGGTGAACTCTGGGTAGGCGGCCAGTTGCCGGAACACTACCGGCAGTTGTTCGTTTCGATTCAGACTCTGAATAACCAGCTGGATCAGCTAAAGCTCACTGAAGGCTATTACGACTACATCGTAATCGACGAAGTGCACCACATCGCCGCATCGAGTTATCGGACGGTATTGGAACACTTCTCACCCGAAATACTGCTGGGACTGACAGCGACTCCGGAGCGACACGATGGCGGCGATATTCTCAGCGACTTTGGTGGCGTGATTGCGGCTGAACTCCGGTTGCCGGAGGCCATCAACCGCCGCCATCTTTGCCCATTCCAATACTTTGGAATAGATGATGACACCGACTTGCGCACCATTCCTTGGAGTCGTGGGCGTTACGATATTGCTCAGTTGACGAACTTGTATACGCACAACCAGAATCGCGTGGAAAAGATTCTGCGAAGCTTGCGGGAAATCGTCACTGATATAGCCAGCATGAAAGCTCTCGCTTTCTGTGTAAGCCGTGAACACGCGACCTTCATGGTGGAGCAGTTCCTGTTGCACGGCATCAAGGCCGATGTGCTCACCAGTGACAACAGCCACGAACGCCAACAAAAGCAGCAAGCCATTCGTTCCGGGCAAATCAACGTGCTGTGTGTGGTCGACATATTCAACGAAGGCGTCGATATTCCGGAAGTCGACACTCTGTTATTCCTGCGCCCAACCGAAAGCCTGACCATCTTCCTTCAGCAACTGGGTCGGGGTTTGCGCCTTGCTGACGACAAAGATTGCTGCACAGTCTTGGACTTTGTTGGTAATTCTCGGCCTGAATATGATTTCGCCAATAAATTCCGGGCACTGGTGGGTAAATCAGAACGCTCAATTTCGGAAGAACTGAAACAGGGCTTTCCCCATGCACCTTTGGGTTGCCGAATTGAGCTCACCAAGAAAACCCAGGAAATGGTGCTGAGCAACATCCGGCAAGCCACGCTAACCATGAAGCGGCTGGTGACTCTTGTTCGGCAGTTCCCACAGCATTCCACTCAGCCACTCACGCTGAAAAACTTCATAACCCATCATTCCCACATCGACCTGAACGAGCTCTACAAACGGAGCAGCTGGGCCGAACTGGTGAGCAAAGCGAAAGGCGAAAACGTAGACGATGACTCGCCGTTCAAACTGGCGAAGAAGGCCATCTATAACCGGATTTTGATTTGCGACGATCACCAGTACCTGCTGTTTCTTAAGAAGCTATGCCAGGCAGGGTTTAGCTGTGACGACCCGAAAGGTCGCCAGGCACTCATGTGCCATTACGACTTCTGGCAGAAAGCAGGGCCAGAGCTGGAATTTGATTCGCTGACACAAAGCTTGGCAGAACTCAGCAAGCTGGGGCTGGAACAGGAGCTGGTGGACGTGCTCGACTGGAAGTTGGCGAAAACCAAACACGAGCAGCCGGCGATGCCGGAGTTGCGGGAAGTACCGCTACGATTGCACGCCCGCTATTCCCGAGAGCAGATTCTGGTTGGCTTTGGTGCGATGACGTTCGAGCATCAGCCACCATCGAGGGAAGGTGTATATGTCATTCAGAATCAAAATATTGAGCTGCTGTTTGTCACCTTGGACAAAAACGAAAAGCAGTTCTCCCCAACCACCATGTACCACGACTACGCCATTAATGAGCAGTTATTCCACTGGCAGTCGCAAAACAGTTCCCGGCCTGACCGTGGTAAAGGGAAGGACTATATTCAACACCAAGCCATCAACAAGCGGTTGTTCTTGTTTGTAAGAGAGCAGGCGAAAGACGAATATGGTCGCACGATGGGGTTTGTGAATTATGGTGAGGTGGATTACGTGTCTCACACCGGTTCCCAGCCGATGAGTATTACCTGGAAACTCCGAACGCCGATGCCGAACTTTATGTGGCAGCAGGCAGCGAAGCTGGCGGCGGCATGAGTTACGGTCCCTACAACAAAAACGCCAGAAACTTCTTCACCCAATACCAGTCCCTGACCTTCGAACAGGTTCACCAAGACTGGCTCTCCTTCCTTGGCGATAAAGCAAGCCTTGCTCTCGATGTGGGCGCAGGCAGCGGTCGCGATGCCTGCGCTCTCGCAGCGAGGGGCTGGGATGTTGTCGCGGTAGAACCAGCAGCTGGCTTACGAGATTTGGGGCAGGGCGCTACTCGCAATCAGAGCATTCACTGGGTAGACGATCAATTGCCCGATCTAGGTAAGATCCGGGAGCTGAGCTATCGCTTCGATCTCATTCTTGTTTCCGCCGTCTGGATGCATATCTCCCCATCCGATCGTGAACGTGCTTTTCGAATCCTGACTGAGCTTTTGGCGCCCGGTGGAATGCTGGTGATTACGCTTAGGCATGGGCCGGGCGATGGCGAACGCGTTTTCTACGATGTCAGTAGGGAAGAGCTGGAGGGTTTCGCCAAGAGCCGGGCATTGATTCCACTTCCGTTGCCGGTGGTGCGTCGGCAAGATGAATTCCAGAGGGATGAAGTGTCCTGGGAGACTCTGGCCTTTCGATTGGCAGACGATGGCACAGGCGCATTGCCAACAGTCCGCCACATCATCGTTAACGATAATAAGTCCTCGACTTACAAACTGGGTTTGTTGCGAACCCTTGTCCGGATTGCGGACGGTGCGCCTGGTTTGGCGCTCAGACGTACCGATGACTGGGTGGATATTCCGCTTGGGGCGGTCGGACTGTTCTGGATCATGCTCTATCACCCTCTGGTCCTGCGGCATCAACTGAGGCAAGCGCCAGGTAGCCGCGGCTATGGTTTTGCCACTGAGGATTTCTTCAAGCTGCAGGACTTCACGCCTCTGGATTTCAGAGTGGGTCTGTCGTTGTCAGCAGATGTTGCTCCGGTGGTCCTTCGCGCTATCCGGGATGCTTGCTCGACCATTCTCAAGAACCCCGCACACTTTACGACCTGGCCTGGCAGCAAGCGTCCGATCTTCGAGGGTGGTTCGGCCAGGATGACCATCAAGAAGGCACCAGCGCGTTTGGACAAAGCAACGCTGTCCCGGTTCGGTACTTTTCGTGTTCCTTCGTTTCTCTGGGATGCATTCAGTCGCTATGCTTGCTGGATTGAGCCTGCGATTGTTAATGAGTGGGTTGATTTGATGGGTAGCTGGGATCTGCGTTACCGCATTGATGACTATCATCGTGGTTTGCATTGGGTTGAAGGTCGTCGCGATACGTCAGCTGTTCGCCAAATGATTAACCAGCAGCTCCAGACGGGCAGGGTGGAGTGTGTGTGGACAGCCAAAAATCTCAAAGCCGAGCGGTTTGACGTCGACCACTGTTTTCCATGGTCACGGTGGAACAACAACGATCTCTGGAACCTGATGCCGACCACTCATCAAGCTAATGCCTCCAAGTCCGAAAAGCTGCCTGCGGACTTGTTGCTCAAAGAGGCGCACCCACGAGTAGTAAATTGGTGGGAACAAGCCATCGTGGGCACGTCTCGGGAGGAACAATTCTTCTCGGAGGCAGAGGCCTCGCTGCCATTGCTCGGGCAGGAGCGAACCGTAGAGAGTGTCTTTGAGGGGATGCTTCAGCAGCGATTGAGGCTGAAAACCAATCTCCAGTTAGCCGAATGGTTGGGCCTGTAAAACTGAAACCCTATGATTAGCCAAAAGGAATTCACCGTGACCGACTCGCCCTTAGCCATACCCCTTCAACTCCCCTGCGGAGCAGTCCTACCCAACCGCATCGCCAAGGCCGCTATGACCGAAGGCCTGGCAGACGATCAGCTCCACGCCACCCAGCGCCATGAAACCCTCTATCGGCGCTGGTCCGATGGCGGAGCAGGGCTGTTGATTACCGGCAATGTGATGATTGATCACCGCGTGCTGGAGCGGCCGGGTAACGTGGCGATCGATCCCGCGCCGGCTGAAGGCGAGCCGGAGGGGATGGCGCAGTTGCGGGCCTGGGCTGAGGCGGGCACCCGCAACGGCAATCATTTGTGGATGCAGATTTCCCATGCCGGGCGGCAGTCGCCGCGTTACGTTACCTCGCGCCCGATGGGGCCTTCGGAGGTGCAGCTATCGCTGATGGGTAACTATGCCCGCCCGCGGGCACTCACGGAGCCGGAGATTCTCGACTTTATCCAGCGCTTTGCCAACGTGGCGCGGATTGCCAAGGAGGCGGGCTTTACCGGTGTTCAGGTGCACGGGGCCCATGGGTATCTGTTGTCGTCGTTTCTGTCGCCGGTCACCAATCAGCGCACAGATCGATGGGGTGGACCGTTGGAGAATCGCGCCCGTTTCCTGCTTGAGGTGGTGCGGGCGACTCGCGCCGCTGTGGGGCCGGAGTTTCCGGTGGCGGTAAAGCTGAATTCTGATGATTTCCGCAAGGGCGGTTTCTCGCTCGATGAGTCAGTGAGCGTGGTGCGCTGGCTCAATGAGGAGGGTATTGATCTGCTGGAGGTGTCCGGCGGCACCTACGAGCAGCCGCGGTTGCTGGGGTACAGTGGCGATGCCGACACGGCGAGCGACGGGCCGGCCATGCGGGAAAGCACTCGCAAGCGGGAGGCTTACTTCCTGGATTACGCCCAGAAGATTCGTGAGGTGTGCGAATGCCCGTTGATGGTCACCGGCGGTTTCCGTTCGCGGGCGTTCATGGAGGAGGTGGTCGCCAACGGGGAGACCGATGTCATTGGCCTGGGCCGGCCGCTCTGCACGGATCCGGCTACGCCCAGGGATCTGCTTGAAGGGCGCATCGAGAAGACGGTCTGCCATGAGGATGACATCAAGCTCGCCCAGAGCGGACTCTTCTCGCCGGCCAGTCCTTTGATGCCGTTCAAGGTGATTAACGTTCTAGGCGGCCAGGCGTGGTACTACCAGCAGATTTTTCGGCTGGCGGATGACGAACAGGCCGATCCGGACCTGGGCATCCTCAAGGCCATCGGGGCTTACGTGAAGGATGAGCTGACCCGGGCCCGGAGGATCAAGAAGACCCACTCTACCTCAAGATAATTCTCTGGATCGAGCGGGGAATAAACCGGGTAATGAATTCGCCGGCATAGGTCTGAGGTGTCACCAGGTATCGAGGTTTGGGTCTTGTAGCCTCGGCAGCTGTGACTATCTTTTTGGCGACATCCGATGCACTGGCTGTAAACGGCTTGAAGCTGGCACCTGGCGCAAGCGCTGCTTTCATGGCTTCATACTTTTCCCGGTGTACCTCGCTTGCTTGCCCAAGCACCGGCTGCAAAGCGGCCAGGGCATGTTCTCTGAACCGGGTTTTCACGGGGCCCGGGAGCACCAGCGAGACACTCTCCAGGCTTTTGCTGCCCTGTTCATCAAACCAGAAGCTTTCGTGGGCCGTGTTCATCGCGGATTTGGCGGCACAGTAGGCGCCTTTCATTTTCTGGGGCGTCAGTGACAGAACGGAGCTTACGGCTATGACCCTCAGGGGCGTACCGTGTTGCTGGCAGAGCCGCAGGCAGACGGCGGCCAGTTTGATGGGGCCGAATACGTGGGTGCTGAATTGCTTTTGCCACATGGACTGGGACAGGTCGCTCACAGCGCCGAACTGCCCATAGCCGGAGTTGTTAACCAGAATAACTTGCTCCGCCTCCGCAATCTCAGCGTCCAGCGCACCGGCCAGGCCTTCAATCTGCTCAAAGGACAACAGATCCAGGGCCAGCTCCCGGTCCGCGGCTTCGACACCGGTTGGCTGTCGCGAGAGGGCGATCACTCTGTAGCCTTTCCGGGCAAAGAGAGCGCAGGCTTCATGGCCAATGCCGGCGCTGGCACCCGTTATCAGGGCTAGTTTGGTCATTGTAAACTCCGCATGGTCGTGTTGTGCCGGGGATCCCGATCCTTTTGCGCATCGTAATGCTCTCATACCCGGCGATTCAGGCATACGCTGAACAAAAGGAAACTGATGGTGTTTCAAACTAAACGAAAGCAGGAACTGCAGGCCGCTCTGGAAAAGCTGGAGGCTGCCGAGAACCGGGTATCCGAACTGGAGGCCGATTGGCAGGCCATTCGGCGGTCGGTGGCGGTTGCAGTGATGAGCGGCGATGGACTGTTTGAGTCGGTCAGCGATGTCTTTCTTGAGTTGCTTGGCTACGAGGAGCAACAACTGATTGGTCAGCACCACCGGGTGCTCTGCAAGCCTGAAGATGCTCGTGGTGAGGCCTACATCCGGTTCTGGCGTGAATTGGTTACAGGCCAGGTGCAACAGGGCCGATTCCTGAATCTTGGTGCAGACGGGCAATCGATTTGGCTGGAAGCTCGCTATTTACCGGTTCTGTCTGATAAGGGCATCGTAAAGCGCATTATCATGATAGCCAGCGGTATTACTGAAGCCTTGCCAGCTTAGCTCCTGAAACAGCGCCAGGTCAGCTTTCACAGACGAAAATCCGTCGTCTTTGTTAAGTCGCACAGTGCCGTGAAAGAGGCCAATACCGTCATCGTGACAGACAACCTCGCCATCAGACTGCTTGCCAATGACCTGGTCACCGAGTGGCTGCCAATGGAAGTCAGGGTTCTGGCAGTTTTCTTCGTATTATTGCGAATCTGCTATTGAGCTTTAAAGTAGAGCTTAACAAAGCTTCCGGGAAAGGAATTGATGGACGATTTCGTAGTTGAGGCCACTAGTCGTAAAGCAGGGGCTGATAGTCAATTTTCAAGGATGGAGAAGTAGCATGAGTGAAGGAAGCGATACCCCGATCGTTATCTATGAGAGTGCCGATCGGGCAGTAGAAGTTCGCCTGGATGCTGATCAAGAAACTGTCTGGCTTAGCCTGCAGCAGCTTGCAGATGTTTTTAGTCGCGATAAATCAGTAATTTCTCGGCATTTGAAGAACATATTCCGCGACGCGGAGCTGGACCGGGAGGCAGTTGTTGCAAAAAATGCAACAACTGCCGCGGATGGCAAAACCTATCAGGTTGAGTATTTTAATCTGGATGCGATTATTTCTGTGGGCTATCGCGTTAATTCCAGTCAGGCTACGCGTTTCCGCCAGTGGGCCACCCGTATTCTACGTGAGCACCTCACTCAGGGCTGGACCATCAATCGGCACCGTTTTGAAGAAAACGCCCAGGAATTGGAAGCGGCTTTGAGACTGGTTCGTAAGGCTGCCCAGAGTCCTGCGTTCGACACAGACAGCGGTCGTGGATTGGTCGACATCGTCAGCCGCTATGCCCAGACCTTTCTTCTTTTGCAACGTTATGACGAAGGGCTGCTAACCGATCCGCAGTCTCAGGCCGGTGGCACTTTGCCATCGCTGAAGGAGGCTCGATCAGGCCTGGATGGCTTGAAGAGCGAGTTAATGTCGAGGGGCGAAGCGACCGAGTTGTTCGCGCGTGACCGGGGTGATGGCCTAGCTTCGCTATTGGGCAACCTGGACCAGTCTGTTTTCGGCGAGCCCGCTTATCCCAGTGTGGAGGCAAAGGCGGCACATCTGTTGTATTTTGTGATCAAGAATCACCCGTTTTCCGATGGCAACAAACGCAGCGCGGCCTTTCTGTTTGTGGATTTCCTGCACCGCAATAGTCGGCTTTTTAACAACAGTGGTGAGCCGGTAATCAATGATGTCGGTCTGGCCGCCTTGACATTGTTAGTGGCCGAATCCGAACCTGCGAACAAAAACACTATGATCCGGCTGATCATGAATATGCTGGCCGGGGAGAACGATTGAACGATTACCTCCAGAAAATCCTCCGTGGCCAGCCCATTAATTATGAAGCTTTCCTGAAGAAGTTGCCCGAGGCTTTTCGACGTCGCCATAGAGAATTGTTCGCGACGGAAAAGGTCAAAGGCAACCGCTGGCTTGTCTTCATCCTGGATGAAGCCGCTTTCAAGGAGCTGCAGGCTGTTGCGCAAACGCCGGTAAGCCGGGTAGACGCCGCGAAAAAGGGCAACTCTCACCGCCATGGCACAGAGGTCAGTTTTCTTCTCGTTTACCATGAGGGGTTGTCGCACAGCAGGCCCGACACTGTCGTTGTTGGAACGGAGTCCGTGGATATGGGGTTTCAGCAAGCTCGGTCGGTGCTGGTGGTAGAGAATGAGCGTAATTTTTATCAGTATGCGCAGATGCTCGATTTCGCCGGTGAAGTACTGGGCAACTCTCTTGAGCTAGCGGAGTGTGACGTGATGTTGGGAGGTGGCAACCGAATTACCCGGGGCGCGATTCTTGACTGGCTGCAGGGCTACGAAGAAGTATTCTGTGCATTCGATTATGATGCGGGTGGTCTGCAAATGTTCTCGACAATCGCAGCCTCTCTTGGTGACAAAGCCAGGTTTGTTCAGCCCCGCGACTGGCAACCCTGGTTGGGTCGGTTTCGCAACACACCGGACAGTACCGAACGATTTACAAGAGCGATATCGCTGGCGGAAGGGCTCGGCTTTGATAGCCTGGCAGAGGCCTTTCGATCGACCGGCAAATTCATGGAACAGGAGATGATTCTGGATGAGTGACTCCCAGGGGAGCCCAGGCAATTTCAATTTTGGTATCCGTCGTCTGGTGTTGGTGGATTCTGCCGGCTTCTGTTACGTGGAAATTCCGGTGGATAATCATGGCCTCATTCTCGGCCCGGGGAACCTTGGCAAATCCAGCCTTTTAAATAGCCTGCGCCTGTTCCTGCTGCCGGAAAACAACTTCAAGAACAGCCGCAAGAAATTTGCCTTCCGTAATGCCAGCGCCGGCAGCTTTTACACCAACGAGGAAAGCTACCAGCATTACTTCCCCAGCCAGTTCAGTTTCCTGATCATGGAAGCCGAGAACCCGGCCGGCGTGCATTGCCAGATCCTTTACCGCGACAGCGCCAGCCAGCTCAGTTATGGCCGGGCCTTTGTGCCGGTAAGCTACGATCAGCTGCGGCCACTGTTCTGGGATGGCGATGATGAGGACGGCATTGGCCGGGCGGTGCCGGAGTTGTCGTTCAGCCGCTTGTCCGAAAAGCTGAAAAAGCTCTCCAAAGAAACCCGGCTTGTGAATGACCCGGGCAAACTCAAACAGATGCTGTACAGCAGCGAGCTGATGAACGCCGATTCGGTGCGTTATTCCGTGCTGCCTCTGGGTGAGTCTGACGAACGCCGGGTGCAGTCGCTGCGCACGTTGATCCTGTTGCTGTTTGAAATGAAGGCGGACGATCAGGCCATGTCCAATGCGGTAGCCAGCATTATCGAGGCGGATAAGAAGTTTGCCGACGATGCCTTCGATTTCAACATCGACGACTTCCTCAACCGCCATGACCAGTTGAAGCAGCAGCAAACCCAACTTAACCGGATCGAGAAAGAACGTTCACGGTTTGAAAAGCTCGAAAAGGATTATCAGGCCTACCAGACGCTGCTTCGCAGCCAGCACGATTTCGCCGCGTTTCGGGATGGCGTGAGCAATGCCCTGCAGGACATCGGTTCAAAACGCAAAGCCGCGGTAGAGGCGTTCAATGAACAGAATGAGACGTTGCGCCATGTGCTCCAGGCCCTGAAAAAACTGGAGCAGGATGCCAGCGGCCTGAAGGGTGAGGTCCGTTCGGCCGACCGTCGCATCAAACAGGCCGAGCAGAACCAGAAAGATGGCGACCTCTTGTTGTCCCAGTATGGAGAGATGACCCTTCAGGAAATCGAGGATATCCAGAAGGAAGAGCTTGAGAGCAGGAAAGGCCACCTGGCCGCATTGAAAAGCGCCGCCCAGGCGGAAATTCGGTTGGAGCAGATCCAGAAGAAGAAGCAGGAGCTGGAGCGCAAGCTGGAATCCCTGAAGGAACGGGAAAGCAAGCAACATTGGCAGTTGCAGAACCAGTTGGACGAAGTTACCGCTGCGCCGCTGCGGGCCGTGGATCCCCGTTTGGTCATGGCCAGCCCGGGCCGGGATCTGGATGCCGATAGCAAGGCTGCCATTGAGGCTTTCGCCCGGCTGTTCGTGTCCAATGATAAAGGCTTTGACTGGTTCGATACGGAATACCAGGCACAGCCCGCCAGGCAAACAGACTTCGCCGAGCAGCGCCGGCATGTGGAAGGCGAACTTCATGGCCTGGAAAAGGAGCGGGCTGAGCTGGCGGACAATGCCAATCAGGAACATGATCGGCCCCGGTTGATTGAGCGCACCGAGAAAGAGATCCGCGCCATCGAGAAAGATCTGGAAACGCTTCAGCGTTACGCGGCGGCCGCGACCACCCTTCAGGACGCCACTGAGGAGAAGCAGGCGGCCGAAGAACAGTTGGCCAAATTGGAAGAACAGGCCCGGCTGGAGCAGGAAAAGCAGGATGCGGTGCAGCAGAAAGCCGCCAAGGCCAGAGCCGAGAAAGAGCGGATCGAAGAAAGGGAGCGGGAACTGGCGGGTCTCAGCCGGAGCGTTGGCACCGTGGAGCACCGGTTCCCGCACCTGAAAACAGTGGAAGCGGAAAAGCCGTTGGACATCGAACAGGTGTCCGTCGCGGCCTTTGACGACCTGCAAACCCAGCTGGACGACCTGGAAGAGCGTCGGCGTAGCATTCTCGACCACCTTCGCCAGTTCGTGTATCTCGGCATCCACGAAGATACCGAAGGCGAACTGCAGAAAGACAGCCCGGCGTCGTCAGTTATTCGGGAAACCTTCAAGAGCCTCTCGGACCTTTTTGCCGGCATGGCTGAGCGCTGGAACGTGCTGGAGCAACAGGTTGGCATCCACAATGAAACCGTGGCCAGTTACCGGCAGGCGCTGAAATCCAACCACGAGCACATTGCCCGTTTCGAAGCGCAGCTGAATCGCGAGCTGGATGGCGTGCGCATCAACGATCTGGTGGAAATCCGGGTGGATATCCACACCGATCCGAAATTCCGCAACCTGGTGGAAGAAGCCAACAACATCGACCCGTATGGCAACCAGCTGCAGTCCGATGCGTTCTATGACCGTTTGCGGGTGTTCGTGGCGGACTTTTTCGGGGAGGGCGGCAGCAAGCGCCTGACCATGGACAAGGTGATCACCGGCATTTCCTATCGCACTCGCAAGGAAAACGCCGCGAACCTGGATAAAAAAGGCCAGTCCACCTCTACCACCGCACTGATCAATCTGGAATTGGTGTACCGGCTGCTGAAACGGGTTCTGTACCCGGGTGTGCAGTTGTCGTTCCCCATGGTGCTGGATGAGCTGGCCAGCGTGGACATTAGCCAGATGCCCTCCCTGTTGGAACGGCTGCGCAAGCAAGGCTTCAACCTGTTCTCTGCGGCCACCCACAGTGCCAGCGCGGAAGTGATTTACCTGATTGGCCGGCACCTGGAAGTAGGGCAGATGCGCACCTCGAAGCCTTACAGTCCGCAGCGCACCCTGGTGTTCTGGGGTGGGGCGGAAGGCTTCACCAACGGCGAGGCCATGAGCCACTGGGCGGACCAGACCCAGGCCAGCCTGATGGAGCCGATGGATGAGTAAACGCTTCAGCACCCTGGATACCACCCGGCTGCTGTTTGAGCACCCGAAGATTCTGTTCCGGATGATTGAACGGATGGATCGGAACGAAGCCCGGTATATCCGCGAGAGCGATCTGGTGGCCGAGGTGATGGACTACACGCGCACCCTGGGTAATGCCGACCGGGACAGGGTGCGTCTGGCGCTGAATACCGACAATCTGTTCCGCAGTGGCCTGGTGATCGACATCATCAAGGCCGAGGGCGAGCGGCGCCTGGTGTTCCAGGATGCCCTGATCAATCTGATGCGGGCCTGTAACGCCTCGCTGTACCAGGAACTGACGGATGCTCGCCTGCGCGGCCATCTGGTGACCCTGCGGGATGTGCGCAATCGGCTGGAAACCAGCAGTTTCAGCGACGCGGACCCGGACTATACGGAACTGCGCGATGACCTTAATGAACGAGTCAGCCAGCTGATTGGTCTGTTGCGCCAGAATGTCCTGCGTATGCAGACCATCAGTGCCCAGCTTGCAGATCTGTCCGGCGACGCCAGCCGGGCGCCGGAGAAATTCCTGGAGTTCCGCCAGAACCTGTTTGAGCAGATCGTTACCCTCTACGAGCGCCACATCAAGCCAACCCTGGTGTTCCTGAACCCGGATACCCGGCTGCCAGATGGCAGCAACCTGTTTGAGACCCTGGAAGCCATGGTTCGGCTGCTGGAAAGTCATGGTGATCACAGCCTGGCGGACCAGTTGTTCCGTTCCTCCATCAGCCTGAACGCCCTGTACAAACCCATTCAGGTGGTGGCTCAGGAGGTGGAGCACTTCCTGCGCAAGACTCGCCAGGGCATGGTCCAGTACAACGCCATGGAGCATTTCTACGGCAAGCTGCAGGAACTCAAGGGCGAAACCGAGACCCTCAGCCTGAAACGAAAGTGGCTGGAAGGTGGTGACTTTGCCCGCAGCACCGGCTTCCTGGTGGGTTTGCGGGCCCAGCAGCGCCCCAAACATTATGCCTTCGGTGAATCGTCCAGCTACTACCAGCTGTTGTTCAGCGAATTAGAGCTGCGTCTGAATGATCTTCGTCGTAAGGCCGAGGTTCCGGTTCTACAGGAAGTGGAGGGCAGTGGTCGTCATACCCGAATCGATGTCCAGCGCATCAACCAGCTTTATCAATGGCTGGAAACGCTGGAGCTTCGGCCAACACTCGATCTGGTACGCGAGCTACACGGCCGTCTGGACGGCTTTATTCCGGGCTATCGCTTCCCGGATTTGCTGGCGGCCCTGAATCGGCTGGTCAATTCGCCGCCGAAGGGCCTGCAGGTGGTCACCACCAACCGTTTCCGAATCCTGGATCAGTCATCGGACAGCGAGCAGTTTGTCTACCGCAAGCGCCGTCTGGAATCGACTGAAAGCAACGTCCTGGTCAACCAAGAAGAGCAACAGCATGCCTGACTTATCAAACGCGATGGATACGAAGGAATCCGCCGATCAATCACAAGCGTCGAGCAGCTTCGAGCAGATCCTGCCGGCCCAGAGCGCCGCGATCTACCGGGAGTTCCAGGCCGGCCGGGTGATTGTGCGTGATGTGTGGGACAGCAACCGCTCCGAGCTGCGCGCCAATCCGCTTTACAACCTGTTGTACAACCATCTGTCCCACTTCCGCACTTTCTACGAGCACCTGGGCAGCGAGCTGGTGTTCAACGAAACCGGCGCGTTTTTCTTTCTCAAGGAAAGCAGTGACGACGAGAACGAGGAACACGATGAAAACGCCTTCCGGGTCCAGGTGATCCTGCTGCTGATCGGGCGCTATTTTGCGCGCAGTGGGCGGGATCTTGAATATCTGGGGCGCCCCGATGCAGGGCTGAATGAGCAAGACCTGTCGGCGTTGGCGAGCGATGAGGAGTATCAGGAGATCCTGAGGGCAGCCCGGTTCGAAAAAGGCGTGCCCGAAGCGCTGGACTACCTCGATAAACGCCATCTCCTGTTCCGTGCCGGTGCAGGGCGGTGTTTCCTGAGTTCCGCCGGCCTGTATTTTCTGCAGGAACTGGTTCGGGAATACGAGCAGGGATAAGGTTTTCTGGTCAGAAGCTTGCCAGGAACTCTTCCATCTTTTGGGCCGGCATCGGCTTGGCATACAAAAAGCCCTGGGCGAGATCACAGCCCAGGTCTGTCACCAGCTGGGCCTGTTCATCCGTTTCAACGCCCTCCACAAGCACGCTTAACCCCAGACTGTGCCCGACCGTAATCATGGCCTCCATGATGGCCATATCGGCGTTGTTCTGCATCGCATGCTGGAGGAAGCTCCGGTCGATTTTTATGCCACAGACCGGGAGTTTTCTGAGATAGACGAGCGATGAGTATCCGGTGCCGAAATCATCGATGGAAATATGCAAGCCAGCCTCTTTCAGTTTTTCGAGTTGTCTGGTCTGGTTCTCATCACTGCCGAAAACCTCATTCTCGGTCAGCTCGACCCCTAACTGGTGCGGCTCCAGTTTATAGCGTTTGAGGGTTTCGAGAATGTGGTTGGCAAGGTGCGGATTCGTGAGCTGACGTCCCGACAGGTTGATATCAACCCGCAGGTTCTCCAGAGGCGTTCCTTTCCAGGCGTGGAGCTGTTTGCAGGCCGCTTCGATAACCCAGTCGCCAATCCGGTTAATGAGGCCGGACTTCTCTGCCACGGGAATAAAAATGGCGGGCGAAACGGCCCGTGATTGACCGTTAAAACACCGGAGAAGCGCCTCACAGGAGTCACTTTTCCGTTCGCTGAGGCTGATCTGGGGCTGAAACACCAATTCCAGTCCATCGTTGTTCAGGGCGTCCCGGAGCAGGTTGGTGATTTCCTGGTATTGCACCAGTCGATCATTGATATCGGGGGTATAGAAACAGAGGCCGTTCTTGCCGGTTTCTTTGGCCTGGTACATGGCCGCATCTGCATTGCCCATAAGCTCCGCCACGCTGGTGCCATTGTGCGGAAACAGGCTGACACCGAAACTGGCGGTGACCTGGTAACAGTCGCCTTCCAGGTGAACTTGATGTTCCAGGGCATCAATCAAACGACAGATCAGCTCATGAAGCGCTTCGGGGCCATCGAAGTCGAAGATCAGGAGCACAAATTCGTCTCCACCAAAGCGACTCAAAAGGTCGCCGCCCCGTAGTTCGGCCCTCAAGGTTTCCGCCACCGCTTTGAGGAGGCTGTCACCGTGATGATGGCCCAGCGTATCGTTGATGATCTTGAAATTGTCCAGATCGATGAACACGACCGCCAGTTCCTGTTGCAGGCGATCCGCCTCGTTGAGTCGGCTCGACAATTCCGCTTCCATGAAATGACGGTTCGGTAGTCCGGTCAGGTCGTCAAAACTCGCTCGCCGGTATAGCTCATCCCTGGCACGTTTTTGTTCTTCCAGGCTGATGTCGATACAGAACATCTCGCAGGCGCCGCTCTCCTGTTTGATCATGACATGGCTGGAGTAAACGGGAACCAGGTGTCCTTCTTTGTGCTTGAGTTCGAGTTCGTCGGAGGGAATGCTGATGTTGTTTTCAAGCCAGTTGCGATGCGCTTCGATCACACCGTCACGCATGTGATCGGGAATGATCAGGTCTTCCAATAACTGTCCGAGTGCTTGCTCGCGCGAGTAGCCGTAAAGGCGGGCGCTGGCATCGTTCCAATAAATGACCCGGCGCTCTCTGTCGTATCCCTGGACAGCCACCATTGGCAGACTCTCAATCAGCTCATAGAACCTGCTTTCACCGTCTTCTGTCGCTGATCGAAATCCTTGTCTATGTCCCATTGCGGGTCAGGATCCTCCTGGTAAGCGTTTAGCGCACCGCAAAGCGATGATGCGATAGAACTGAGCATAGTTCGGGACCGGTGTGTTATCTAGTTGATCTGCCAACTGGCAGGGCAACGATTTTCAAGAGGGGTCAGGCATTGTGGTGCGCAGTGTCTGCGTCCAGCTCTTTTTCCAGAGCGGATATGCAGCGGTCAAAAGCCCGGCTGATCCGTGTCTGATCCTTGATCATCGCCAGCCTTGGCCAGGTGGCCTGTTCCCCAAGATTGATAAACATTTCCAGATCCTCAGGGCTGGGGTTCGCCAGTACCTTGCGGTAGAGCGCGGGTTTCGGCGGGAAATGGATGTTGATGTCTCCCAGGTACTGCTGGCTGGTCATGGCGTGGGCCTGCTCTATCAGCGGGCGGATGAGGCCGGGGTGCGGGCTTTGTTTGGTCAGTTTCAGTGCCGTGGCGATCTGGCCGTGGGCCAGGGAAACCGCCGCCCGTTTGGCCCAGGCGGTAACGCCGCTCTGGTCATGGTGGCTGATGAATGGCACCACATGGGGATTGGCCTGGCTCACAATGGTTTTGTTCACGTTGTGCAGGCGGGCCATCCGCATCAGGGGCAGGTCACCATGCACGCTGCCATCAATCCAGCTTTCGGTTGGCATATAGGGCACGCTGCTTTGCCGGCTGCCGTTTGATTCGCGTGCCTGAAGAACCACTGGCGGGAAGATGCCCGGCACGGCACAGGACGCCATCACTGCCGAATCCACCAGTACAGCCGGTGAGGACAGCCAGTTCAGCAGCCTGGGTTTTTGCTGGGTGCGGGTAGGGGATACGGAAATGTTCAGTGTACGGCCGCTGTGTTCGTAGGCCTCTTTGAAACTGACGCTGCCAAGGTTGTGCTGAAGATGCTCCTGCAGTTGGCGTGGGTCCATGGCATGGCCGGCTTTCAGTCCTTCCCGGACGCCCAGCCAGCGGAAGGCATTGAGGTGGATGCGCTCGGGATGGTTAAAGAAGTCTGCCAGTTCTTTATCGTCCCGGGTACAAATGGCACCTGCCACGATGGCACCCATGCTGGAGCCTGCCATGACATCCGGCAGCAGGTCCTGACGCCAGAGCGCCCGGGTAACGCCTATGTGGTAAATGCCGAAAGCCGCGCCGCCGCTGAGCATCAGCGCGGGTCGGCCATAGACCCGCTCGGCGTCCTGAAACATTTTCAGTTTTCTGGCGGTTGTCACTTCCGGAATCGGGTGTTCGCAAATGAATTCCATGGACGTCTCGACGGCATCCAGGAATTCACCCACTAACCGGTTGGTGCCGCTGCGGGCCACGGTGTACAGATCAGGGTTGGAGAGTTCGCCCAGGTGTCTGTAAAGGCTTTCCTGAAGAATGCGGATCAGGCGCCGAGTGTCGCCATTCTGCCGGCAATGATCCATCAGGCCCATGTGCTTGCGCATCAGGCTTTCATGCAGCATTCCGGTTTCTTCCTGCTCGCGCCAGTCCAGCAGGCCGTCCATGTCGTCGAGCGCGGTGGCGGCCTGGCACCACTGCTCGTAGTCGCGGGCCTGTTCGAGTTGCTGCTGGAGTTGTCTGCGGGTCTTCGAGGCGTGTTTCATGATCTTTACCTTAACTGATCTCGGCGGAGCTGTGCAGCGGCTGGTTTCCTGGCTCCGGGTTATTTGCTATGTTTAGGCCCGTGGGTTGGGTTTTATTACCAATCAGACATGTCTGCGGGAGAGACTGAATCCCTTGCGATCAGCGCCGAAGGAGCAACTGCCCCGGAAACTCTCAGGCAAAAGGACCGCTGACATGAATACTTTCCGAAGAGCTGTCGACAATCGCGTCAGTCGGCACACCGAAGGAGCAAGCGACTGTTTTCATTGAAACAGGTCGTGAATCTCTCAGGTCCCGTGACGGAAGGGGTGCTTCCTGCCATTTCGAGCAGGGAGGAAACCCTTGGCGCTCACGGAGATTGGAATGAAGCGAATTGCAGTTATCGGCGGTGGTATTACCGGTATTACCACAGCCTACACCCTTGCCAAGCGCGGGCTTGACGTTACGGTTTACGAGAAACACCGCTATGCGGCGATGGAAACCTCCTTCGCCAACGGTGGGCAGCTGTCGGCCTCTAACGCCGAGGTCTGGAACAACTGGCAGACCGTTATGAAGGGCATCAAATGGATGTCCCGCCGGGATGCGCCACTGCTGGTCAACCCGAAGCCTTCCTGGCATAAACTGAGCTGGTTCGCCGAGTTCATTGCCGCAATTCCCCAGTACGAGAAAAACACCACGGAAACCGCCCGTCTGGCCATTGCTGCCCGCGACCACCTGTTTGCCTGGGCGCAGGAAGAGGGCATCGATTTCGATCTGAAGAAGCAGGGTATCCTGCACATATACCGGGACAAGGCTGGCTTCGATCACGCGGCCAAAGTGTCTCGGCTTCTGGCCGCGGGCGGCCTTGAGCGCCGTTCGGTTACCCCGGAGGAAATGAAATCCATCGAGCCGACTCTGGCCGGTACCTACTACGGCGGCTTTTTCACCGAGAGTGACTCCACCGGTGACATTCACAAGTTCACCAACGGCCTGGCCGACGCCATCCAGCGCCTTGGCGTAAAAACCTGTTATGGCCATACCGTGACCGAGCTGAGCGCCGATGAGCGTAATGCCTGGGTGACCGCCCATGACGGCAACGAGCAAACCCGGGATACCTTCGACGGCGTGGTGATCTGTGCCGGTGTCGGCAGTCGTGGGCTCGCGAAAAAGCTGGGTGACCGGGTGAATATCTACCCGGTGAAGGGTTATTCCATTACCGTAGAGCTGGAAGACGAAGCCTCGCAGAAGGCAGCACCCACTGTCAGTCTGCTGGATGACGCCACCAAGATCGTCACCAGTCGCCTGGGCGATGGCCGTTTCCGCGTTGCCGGTACTGCCGAGTTCAGCGGCTACAATCGCGACATCAAGGACGACCGAATCCGCCCGCTGACCCGTTGGGTTGAGCAGTGCTTCCCCGGAGTCTGTACTCGCAAGGTAGTTCCCTGGGCCGGATTGCGGCCAATGCTACCGAACATGATGCCCAGGGTTGGGCCAGGGCGCCTGCCAACCGTGTTCTACAACACCGGTCACGGCCACCTTGGCTGGACCCTTTCTGCAATTACCGCTGAAATGGTCGCGGAGCGTGTTACCGGGGATAGCCGGTAATCTCCCGGATTTTCCGGTAGAGGGGTTGGAGCTGGGGGTACATCCTCAGGTACACCTCGGAATAGAGCCTCTGGTACAGGGCCCGGGTTTCTTCGTTGGGATGGAAAACGTCGCCAACCCGGGTCATGTTTGTCACTGCCGTATCGAAATCCGGATGCAGGCCCAGGCCTACCGCCGCGTCAATGGCGGCACCGAGCCCGGAGGTCTCATAGGTATGAGGCCTTTCGGCCGGCAATCCGAACACATCGGCGGTTAACTGCATGGCGGCATCACTCTGGGAGCCGCCACCTGCCACTCGAAGCTTCCGGATCTTCACACCGCTTCGCTTTTCGATTTTTTCCTTGCCTTCCCGCAGCGCATAGGCAAGGCCTTCAAGGATCGCGCGGTATATGTGCGAGCGGGTGTGAACGTCCCCGAATCCAATGATCGAGCCTTTTGCTTCCGGCCCGGGCTGACGTACACCGGGTGACCAGTAGGGCTGGAGCATTAGACCCATGGATCCCGGGGGAACGGCCTTGACCAGTTCATCGAACAGCGCTTCGGGCTCAATGCCCCTTTCCTCGGCGATTTTCCGCTCCCGAAGGCCGAATTCCCGCTTGAACCAGCTAACCATCCAGAAACCCCGATAGATCATCACTTCCGTGGAATAGTGACCGGGCAGTGCAGAAGGATAGGGCGGCATCAGCCGGATAGGTTCCACGTAGCGCTTGCTGGTGGTGTTGATGGTGGCGGTGGTGCCGTAACTCATGCAACCGATGTCTGGTGTCAGCCCGCCGGACCCGAGTATCTCGCAGGCTTTGTCGGAGGCGGCTGCAATAACGGGCAGGCTTTTTTGCAAGCCGAGGTGTCGGCAGGCTTCGTCGGTCAGATGCCCCAATGTTTCCCCGGGCGCTACCAGTTCAGGCAGCATGGAACGCTCGACCGGCATGGTCTGCCATTTGAAATCCCGTTGGCCGGCCCAGCGGTGCTTCTTGTAGTCGAAGGGCAGGTATCCGACCTGGCTTCCGGTGGAATCCCTGAATTCTCCTGTTAGCCGGTACGTGAGGAAGCCCGAGAGCAAGAGAAAGTGTCGGGTTTTCGCCCAGATCTCGGGTTCATTCTGGGCAATCCAGTTAGCCTGGGTCTTTTCCCGAAACCGGTTGATGGCGTCTTTCAGCCGGGCGAGTTTGAACAGCCATCCCCAGGGCCCTTTGACCGGGCCATCAACTCTGGCATGGCGCTGGTCGAGCCAGATGATCGCAGGGCGCAGAGGTTGGCCGTTTGCATCAAGATTGATCACGGTGCCCCGTTGGGTGGTCACGGTGACCCCGGCAACCTGATCCGGCGTTGCCTCTGTTGAATTCCAGAGCAGCTTGCAGGCTTCCCCGAGCTGTTCCCAGAAATAATCCGGATGCTGCTCGGCCCAGCCGGGTTCCCGCGAGAAGTAGGGCTCGATTTCCTGCTTGCCTTTGCCCACCAGGTTGCCGCGGGTATCAAACAACAGCGCGCGAACGCTCTGGGTGCCATTGTCGATGGCCAGAATCAGTGAATCAGCCGGCATCGGACAACTCCCCGGATGGCATCGAATAGGCATGGTGGTAGATCGACAGGTAGCGGGCCTGTTCCTCGTACCAGCGCTGGTCATCCCAGCCAAGCACGGGTTGGCAATGCCTGCGGATCTCCGGCAGAAGGCTTTCGGCCGCATTCGGAAGCACCAGGCCCAATCGGGTTCTGCGCAGGAGCAGATCATCCAGGTGCTGCACATCTTCCTTCTGACAGGCCCAGCAGAGCTCCGCCCAGAGAAGCTCGGAAGCCTGGTAAGCAGTAACAGCTTTCAATGGTCCAGCTGCAAGAACCTGGTCAAGCTCGGGACCATAGAACCCCTGGAGCCGTTGCCAGCACTGATGGCCGATCGCCGCAGGTCTTGCCAAACCATGTTCTGGCTGGAAGACCGGCTCGGATTCTGGCCGCAGAACCGTGGCGGCGCCTTCGCCAAGTCCCCGGTTGAGCGCTTCCCGGGCGATAACCCGGAAGGTGGTGAGCTTGCCCCCGGCAATGCTGACCAGGCCCCGGTCTACCCTGAGTTCGTGTTCCCGGTTTTCCTTCGAGGGCGCTTTGCCCGTGCCGTCGGTTACCACGGGCCGCACCCCGGCCCAGGTTGAGAGAATGTCCTCGCGGGCAATGGGACTTCCCGGAAACAGCCGTGACGCGACCTCAAGCAGATAGGCGGTCTCTGATTCGGAGATAACCGGCTCCTGATCAAGATCCCCTTCATGATCAATATCGGTCGTGCCGAGAACGGTTGTGCCGAGCCAGGGGAAGGCGAACACCGGGCGACCATCCTCAGGATGGAATAGGGAAACCGAACAGGACACCGGCAGGCAGGACCACGGGAGGACTAGATGGCTGCCGCGCAAGGGCCGGATGTGCATGGTGTCCCCGGTAGTCTGGTTGGATTGCAGCCGGTCGGCCCACGCGCCGGTGGCATTGATCACCAGGGGCGCGGAAATCATGATGGGCGCATCGTCTTCCTCTGGCTGAATCAGTAATCCAGACACCTTTCCGTCATCGCTGCGCTTTACTTCCGTCGCACGGGTGTAGTTCAGGCACAGGGCTCCATCACGTCGGGCTTCGGCAATCAGGCGCAGCACCAGTCTGGAGTCGTCGGTAACCGCGTCGGTAAAACCACTGGCGCCGGCAAGTTTCTCGCTGGTCACGCCCGGCACCCAGAGCATGGATTCGGCCGGGGTCAGAAAGTGGCGGCTGCGATTGCGGGCAATAAAGTCGTAAACCCAGAGCAGCGTCTGAAACAGGCGCGGTCCGGGGAACTGGCCTTTGAAATGCGGCATGATGAAGCGCAGGGGGTCAATCAACCCCGGTGCCTCCGCCATCAGCCGTTCCCGCTCCCGCACAGCATCCCGGGTAAGACCGTAATGGCCGCTGCCCAGGTACCGAAGGCCGCCGTGGACCATCTTGGAGGATCGGCTGGAGGTGCCCCAGGAGAAATCCTTCTGTTCCACCAGAAGGGTGCGCAGGCCGCTGCCTGCTGCTTCCCGGGCCACGCCGGCACCGGTGATGCCGCCGCCGACCACCACCACATCAAATTCGGTTGTCCCTGAACGCAGCGCATTGAGGCTTTCAGTCCGGGTCATAACGAGGCTCCCATTCGGCGTTGTGCTCACTTCACCAGGGTTTCCGGGTTCAGGATGGCATTGGGATCAAAGGTGTTGCACAGGGATCGGATGGCGAGCATTCCCAGTTCGCCTTTCTCCACCGGCAGATAGCGCGCGTGATCCTTGCCAACACCGTGCTGGTGGCTGATAGTGCCGCGGTTTTTCACGATCAGTTCAGAGGTTGTGGTCTTGAGCTTTTGCCAGCGAGCGAGTGTTTCCTCGTAGCTGTCGCCTACCCGGAACACGTACGTGGTGTAAATGCTGGAGCCCTGGCTGTAAAAATGCGACAAATGAGTGAATACGTGGGTGCCCTCCTGCTGGTCGGTCAGTCCCTCCCGTAGATTGGTCTCGATCAGCCCCAGGAGATTATCGACGTTGTCCCAATCGGTGGCCGTCTCCAGAGTGTCGACCGCGTAGCCCATCTGCCAGAGGGCTTCCCTCAGATAAGGCATGGTGAAACGCTTGGCTGCCCATTTATCGCCGAGCCGGGTGCCGGTATAGACGCCATTCTGAGCCTTACAGATGCTTCGGGCCTCTTTGAGGGCGTTCCGGGTCTGGCGCCGGGTGCCGGTGATGCCGAAGGTCATCATGCATTTGCCAGTGCCTGCGCCACGGAGTGACAGAAAGCGCTCGAGCATGCCGATCAGTTTGGGGTGGCCGGCAAGGGCGAGCTGGGTTTCGGTTTCTACCGCGTTGCTGAGCCTGAGCATGGACAGCTGCGTGCGGTTCTGCACCAGCTGGCGGCTGGCAGTCCGGGCACTGTTCCAGTCAGGGAAAAACACCACATGGAAGCTCTCGTGTTCGGGAAGCGGGGTTACCCGAACCTTCACTTCGGTGATCAGCCCGATGCGGCCTTCGGAGCCCAGAATCATTTCGCGGATATCCGGGCCGGCGCTGGAAGCCGGAATTGTGGGCAGATCAAGAGTGCCTTGCAGGGTTTCGACCCGTCCGCCAGCAAACAGTTGTTCAATTCGCCCATAGCGGAGGGATTGCTGGCCACTTGAGCGGGAGGCCACCCAGCCGCCCACGGTGGACAGCTCAAACGACTGTGGGAAATGCCCGAGTGTATAGCCGTGGGCCCGGAGTTGGGACTCGACCAGTGGGCCGGGCGTACCCGCGCCGAAGGTTGCGATCTGGCTTTCCCGGTCCAGATCCATCAGGCGATTCATCTTGCCCATATCCACGGTCAGCACGGGCTTGCCTTTGTCCAGCGGGTTGATATGCCCAGCCACACTGGTACCACCACCATAGGGGATCAGGTGAATGGTTTGCTCAACGGCCCAGGCGAGCAAAGCCTGAACTTCGTCGTTGGTGGTAGGAAAAGCAACGCCATCTGGAAATACACCAAACTCGCCACTGCGCATGGCCAGCCAGTCAGCGAGGCTCTGGCCCCGGGCATGCCGCACCCTGGCTTCCGGGGTTGTGTCGATCAGTGATTCCAGTTCTGCCGGCGGCTTCAGCCGGGAATCCGGCACTTTGGCGCAGACTGACTCCAGAGTGGCGTCGGCCAGAGGGCGGCCGTTTCCAATCCGCGAAGCCAGAAAATCCTGGCCCTGTTCCGGCATTGCCAGGTTGAATCCTTCATCGCCCCAGCCGTTCCAGCGTCGCATGTGTTTCATTCTCCTGATTAAAAAGCAGTGTGGCGCATTCTAGCGGGTCCGGGTGTCCTGCAGATGTCGCTTGGCGCCAGTCGCGCTGTCATTTGCCGCCAGCCGATTGGTTGAAATGGAGCTCAGGGGCGGAGCGATTCGGTCAGCCGGCTGTTCAGATCCTGCCACCGGGAAAGCCGTCCCGCTTCCCCGATTCGTTTGCGGGCTCCGCCGGATCGATTGAGCCAGAGGCCTTCGCCATTGAAGCTATAAACCGGTTCAAGATCAGTACGTTGAGACGCAGGTTTTATGTCGTTTATGAGATTGTCCAGAATCAGCGGGTCCGCGTCCGGTTCCGGGTACCATGCCAACACCATGTGGGCCTGATTCAGCTCCAGTGCTTTGACATACACGATCCGGAGCTGGTCATCGGGCACCCCCATGGATTTGAGGGTCAGATATTTGGCGATGGAAAAATCTTCGCAATCGCCGCCATTCGTGGTGAGCAATTCCACTGGCGTTGCCCAGTAGTCTTCCTCGCCCCAATGGCGGATATCGCTGACGAAAGCAACCCTGTTGAAGAAGGAGTTGACCAGTCGAAGCTGCCGGTCGACGGGGGCGTTCGTGGCCAGGGCATGAAGGCGCTGCCAGTTTTCCAGGCGCTGGTGGGCCTCGGTGCCGAATTCTTCCTGTACATAGTTCATCAGGCGGGAACTGAGCTCAAAGGCACCTACAACGGAAACCGCCAGTAATAGTGCCGGCAGAAGGCTGGAACGGCGGCGTATCTGGATAGCGGCCGTTTCCATAGCGCGCCTCAGTTATTGTTCCGTAGGCGTTCCCTGAGCTGCTCAAGGCGCCGGCGGATTTCCTCCCGGCGCTGCTCATCGCTGGTGGCGGAGGCGGGCGCTCTTGAGGGCGAGGGGGTGGCAGCCTGTTGCGTTGCAGGCGTGGACGATTCCTGTTCGTCCGCTGTGAAGGAGATGCCGCTGCGGTCCTCGGATTCCGGGAAATACAGGTTCTCGAGTTTCCCGGAGCGTTCAATGATCACACGGTTCGGGTGGACCGAGCGCAGCTTGGCATTGCCAGGCAATTCATCACCCACCAGGTAGGCTTCGGTCTTACTTTTGTCATCTTCGATCAGAGCGCTGCCGGGGAATTCTCCATCAGCGGCCAGAACACCGCGGAGAAACAATCGAAGGTTGGTTTCCGGCAGGTTCTCGGTATCCATTTCCGCCGGCGCGGCTTCACCCGATGCGGCCCCGAACAGGTCCAGGGACGACAGGTTTACGCTCGGTGGCTCACGGCTGGCAGCCGGATCTGTGACCAATGGCTGCGCAGTGTCGTAGTTTCCTTGTCGGCTTTCCATTTGCCAGAAGCGGTAACCCTGCCAGGCTGTCAGAGCCACCATGGCAGCCCCTGCCACAAGCGCAAGAATCAGGGGAAGCCGTTCATTGTTTAGGAGCATTGATCATCCTGAATGCAAGTTTGTGGGCCGGGAAAAAGCTCACAGGTTATCAGACTGCAACGTTTTATTGGCAGTATAGTGTATAGAGTTATTCAGCGGGTCCATATCCTGTGGTAGCCTTTCTGAATTAGTTGAATCGAAAAGGGTTTCACGAACGAGGACGACCTTGGACACAGATACTGAACTTCAGCCGCAGGATGCTCCGCTGGGCCGTCTTCCGTTTACTTTCGCCAAGCGCAACGGAGTAATCCTGACCCGTTCGGATGCCGGTGAACCGGTTATTCTGGTTCGCCCCGGTGCGTCCCATTCAGCCCTTGCGGAAGCGAACCGAATCAGTGGCGGCCGGGCCCGTTTCGCCACCATTGACCCGGATCGATTCGATCAGGCCCTGAACTCCGCCTACCAGAATGATTCCGCCGAAGCCATGCAGATGGTGGAGGGCATCGGCGACGATATGGATCTGGCCTCCCTGGCGGACTCGGTGCCGGAAACCGAAGATCTGCTGGAGCAGGAAGACGATGCTCCCATCATCCGTCTGATCAATGCCATTCTCACCGAAGCGGTGAAAACCAGCGCCTCGGACGTTCACATAGAAACCTATGAAAAGCGGCTGGTGGTTCGCTTCCGGGTGGATGGCGTGTTGCGGGAAGTCGTGGAACCCAAGAGGGCCCTGGCGCCTTTGCTGGTGTCCCGGATCAAGGTTATGGCGAAGCTGGATATCGCCGAGAAGCGGGTGCCCCAGGATGGTCGTATCGCTCTCAGGGTAGCCGGAAGGGAAGTGGATATTCGTGTGTCGACCATGCCGTCTTCAAGCGGTGAACGGGTGGTTCTTCGTTTGTTGGACAAACAGGCCGGTGCCATAAGGCTGGAATCCCTGGGTATGGCGGGGCGGGACCTGAAAGTTCTGCGCAAGCTGATTTACCGGCCCTATGGCATCCTGCTGGTGACCGGCCCAACCGGTTCCGGTAAGTCCACCACGCTCTACGCCTCGCTGCAGGAAATCAACGATCGCAGCCGCAACATCCTGACCGTTGAAGATCCCATTGAATATAACCTGCCGGGCATTGGTCAGACCCAGGTCAACACCAAAGTAGACATGACCTTTGCCCGGGGCCTCCGGGCCATTCTGCGTCAGGACCCAGACGTGGTGATGATTGGTGAGATCCGGGACCTGGAGACGGCGGAGATCGCGGTTCAGGCGAGTCTGACCGGCCATCTGGTTCTTTCCACATTGCACACCAATACAGCCGTTGGCGCCATTACCCGGCTTATGGACATGGGGATTGAGCCCTTCCTGATTTCATCAAGCCTGGTGGGCATTGTTGCCCAGCGGCTGGTCCGGGTTCTGTGCCACGAATGCCGGGAGCCCTACACGCCAACCGAAGAGCACTGCGAGTTCCTGCAGCAGGACCCCGCCAATCCGCCCACCATTTACCGGGCAACGGGTTGCAGCCACTGCAACCAACTGGGTTACCGCGGCCGTATCGGTATCTATGAGGTAGTGGAGATCTCCGAGGAAATCAGCGCTCTGATTCACAAGCGGGCTGGTGAACTGGACCTTGAAAAGGTGGCGCGCCAGCACGGCCCGAGTATTCACGCAGACGGCGTGCAGAAGATACTGGATGGTGTGACAACGGTGGAAGAAGTGCTCCGCGTTACACACCGGGGTCAGTAAGCCATGCCTGCATACGAATACAAGGCGCTTGATGCCCGCGGCAAGCAGAAACATGGTGTGGTCGAGGCGGATGCCCCGAGAGCCGTTCGCCAGCAGTTGCGGGAGCGCGGCCTGACGCCACTGGCGGTTGAGCCGGCAGCAGAAAAGCAGGCCCGAAGCAATCCCCTGAGCAGCCGGGGCTCCCTGGCGGCTGCCGACCTGGCCCTGGTCACCCGCCAGTTGGCAACGCTGATTCAATCGGGTATTCCCATCGAGCAGGCACTTTCTGCCGCCGCGCAGCAGTCCCCGAAGCCAAGAATTCGGAGCATGCTGATCGCTATCAGGGCCAAGGTCATGGAAGGCTACACCCTGGCGGACAGCCTGGGCGAGTTCCCGCGCGCGTTTCCGAGGCTTTATCGGTCCACCGTTGCCGCGGGCGAGCACGCCGGCCATCTGGACCTGGTGCTAAACCGGCTGGCGGATTACACCGAGAGCCGTCAGGAGGCACGCCAGAAGATTCAGCTGGCGGCAATATATCCCATCATTCTGAGTATCGTCGCCATAGCCATCGTGGTGTTCCTGCTCACCTATGTGGTGCCGGATATCATTGATGTGTTTCTCAAGCAGGGGCAGGAGTTGCCAACGCTGACCATGGCGATGCTGGCGGTGTCGGAATTTCTGGCGGATTGCGGTGTCTACCTGTTTATACTGCTGGTTGCGGCGCTGATGGTGTTCCGTTTTTTCCTGACCAAGCCCGGCTTCCGCCTGCGGTTTCACAAGCGTCTGCTACATCTGCCCCTGTTCTCCGGGATGGTTCGCGGGGTAAACACCGCCCGGTATGCCAGCACCCTGAGTATTCTGACTACCAGTGGTGTGCCGCTGGTAGAAGCGATGCGCATTGCCGGTGAGGTGCTCTCCAACGATTTTCTCAGGCAGGAATTGAGGGACGCGGCCAGGAAAGTGAGTGAAGGCGGCTCGTTGCACCGTTCTCTGGATCAGACCGGGTATTTCCCGCCGATGATGCTGCACATGATCGCCAGCGGGGAGGCCAGTGGTGAACTGGACAGCATGCTGGAGCGGACCGCGCGAATGCAGGAAAACACCCTGCAGTCCAAGATAGCTGCGATCGTAGGGCTGTTTGAGCCCATGATGCTACTGGTAATGGGCGTAGTGGTGCTGATCATCGTGCTGGCCATCATGTTACCGATACTGAATATGAGTAATCTCGTGGGATGACACCCATGCCGGGTTGTCAGTAGACGAATCCGGACCGAAAGCAATCAATGCCAATGACGAGTGAGACAATGACCATCAAGAAACTCAACACACACAACCACAGCCGCGGCTTCACCCTGATCGAAATCATGGTGGTGATGGTGATCCTCGGCCTGCTGGTGGCCATCGTGGCGCCAAACATTATGGGCCGTAGTGATCAGGCAAAAGTCACCGTGGCGGAAACCCAGTTGAGCAACATTGCCAATGCGCTGGACCTGTATCGCCTGGATAACAGTCATTACCCGTCTACCCAGCAGGGTCTCGAAGCGCTGGTTTCCAAGCCCAGCGGCAGCCCGGAACCGAAGAACTGGAACGCGGATGGTTACCTCAAGAGCGTGCCGGAAGATCCCTGGGGATCTGAATACCAGTACGTGAGCCCGGGTACCGAAGGCCCCTATGATCTGTATTCCTATGGCTCTGACGGCCAGGAAGGCGGCGACGGCGATGCCGCCGATATCAGTGTCTGGGATACCGAAGGCTAAATAACTGTGCAGGTCAGCTCCCGACAGACCGGTTTCACCCTGATTGAGATACTGGTGGTCCTGGTGGTTGTGGGGCTTCTGGCATCCCTCGCCGTGTTTACCATGGGGGGGAGCTCTCAGCAGCGGGAACTGGAGAACGAAGTCAGGGAGCTTTATCTGCTCATGCAGACGGCGTCTGAGCAGGCCGTGCTCAACAACCTGGAACTGGGCTTGAGGCTTGAGGATGACGGCTACCAGTTCGTAGCCTTCCAGGATCAGACGGGGGACTGGAAAGCCTCTGGCGAGCGCATGTTCCGGGCCCGTAGCCTTCCCGAATGGCTAACGGTTACCGAGTTTATCGAAAGCGATGCACCGAGGCTGGCGTCCTCTGAAGACACCTTGCTCCCGGACGTGGTGTTCTTTTCCAGTGGCGAGACAACACCGTTCGAGCTTGAATTCACCATCGGTAGCGGGTCGGACAACGTACACGTCCTCGCCTCTGATGGTGTATCGCCCATGGAGTGGCGCAAGCCGGGCGATGAGGGGAGCAGCGGGTGAAAACGCAAAGCGGGTTCACGCTGATTGAAGTGCTCATCGCGCTGCTTGTCTTTGGTCTGATTGCAACTGCAGCAGCCGAAGTGGGGAGCCAGTACATTTCCAGCTACGAGCGGGTACGGGATAAAACCCTTGCCAGCTGGTTGGCGGATAACCGGATCAATGAAATCCTCCTGCAGGAAACTATCCCCGGCATCTCCGAAAATTCCAAGGACACGGATTTCGGGCCCTATCGTTGGCGTGTGACCACGGCAGTTCTTGCCACTGCCGAGGCAAAGATGCGGCGTGTGGAGGTCACGGTTGCCCTGTACCGTGAGGAAGGCGCGGCTCCGGTTCCGGTCCATACCCTGTCTGCTTTTGTGGGGGCACAGTGATGATCGCCCCACCAAAGACCTCCCAACCGCTGCAACAGGGCTTCACCCTGCTGGAGGTGTTGATCGCGGTCACCATAACCGCCGTCATTGGGCTGGGCGTGTGGCAGGTTATCAATGGGGTGGTCAACTCCCGAGATCGGGTGAATGAGCTGGCTGAACAGTTCGACGGCCTGCAGCGGGCCATGCTGTTGCTTGAGCGGGATATCATGCAGGTGGTAAACCGGCCGGCCAGGGATATTTACGGCGATTTCCAGCCGGCACTGTCGAGTCGTGATGATGATTTTTCCCTGGTGTTGACCCGTCAGGGCTGGCGTAACCCCCTTGGAATTCGCCGCAGTGGCTTGCAGCGTGTTGGCTGGGAATACACCGGCAGCGAATTACGGCGCCGGTACTGGCCTATGGTGGACCAGGGGCAGGAAGATGACAGCCGCGATGTGCTGCTTCTGGAGGGCGTAAAACGCCTGGAAGTAAGGTTTCTGGATTCCAACCGAAGCTGGCAGCCGCAGTGGCCCACCGATGAAGTCATGGCCGGATTGACCCCGGGCAGCCGCCCGGATGTTCCGTTGCCACTGGGTATGGAAGTGACCCTGGAGCACGAGCGTTTTGGCACGCTGGTACGGACCTTTGCCCTGCCGGATTTTGATCCGGCGGTCGCCCAGGGTGCGCTGAACCAGGCGAACCAGGCTGCCAGTGAAGCGGAGGAAGAAAGAACCGAAGAAAAGGGCACCACGCAACAACCCGGTGAAACCACCGGCGCAACGGGGCAGGGAGGCTAGGCCAATATGGTGCAGACGACGGCGTTACCGGCGCGTCAGCGCGGCGTTGCCCTGATTATGGTGCTGCTGGCCATGGCCCTGGTGGTCATGTTGGCGTCAGGCATGACCCAGCAACAAAGCCTCCGGGTGTTCAAGGCAGGTCACTACCTGGCACAGCAGCAGGGTCAGAGTATTGCGCTGGGTGCAGAAGCCTTTGCCCGCCAGATCCTGCGCAGGGATTACGACGAGGACAAGGAAGAAAACCTGATGGTCGACAGCCTGGACGAATTCTGGGCGGCCAATGCAGCCGTGTTGCCACTGGATGATAACGGCGTGGCCGAAGTTCAGATTGACGACCTGGGTGGCCGACTGAACCTGAATGATCTGGTCGGTGCCAATGGTCAGGTAGACCCTATCGTCAGGGATCGCTTTGTTCAGTTGTTCGCTGCATTGGGGATTACGGCTGTTTCCGTCGACTCGCTGGTGGACTGGATAGATCCCAATGACCAGACAGTGACTGCCTATGGCGCCGAGGATGGCCAGTACCTGATGGCGGAGCAGGGATACCGCGCGGCGAATCAGCCTTTCACAACGGTGACTGAGTTACGCCTGATCGAGGGCATGACCGAAGAGATTTATCGCGCCCTGCGGCCTCACGTGACGGCACTGCCGGTAAACGGGGCGGGCATAAATGTGAACACCGCCACTGCCATGGTGATCCGCTCACTGCATGAGGAGCTGACGGACGCCCAGGCTGCGTCTATTCTTGAGAAGCGGGAAGAGGAACGGTTCGAGAACCTTCAGGACTTTATGGCATTACCGGAGTTCGCGGGCCTCGGGCTCAAATCGGTCGGCCTGGGGTTGCAGACACGGTTTTTTGAAGTTGCCTCGCGGATTACCTACGATAACCGTGTCGTGAATATGGTCAGTACCGTGTTCCGTACTCCGGAAGGGGAAGTCCAGACGGTTCACAGGGATACCGGGCAGAAGAACCGAATTACCAAAGAGCCCTTTACCATTTCAGAAGGATAATCATGTCTTATCGCCTCTACGTCCGCCCGATACCGCCGTTCGCGGACGCTGACCAGGATCCCGACGCCCAGATGTTCAATTGGGTGCTGCACGACGCCAGCGGCGATGCCCAGGCCCGGGGTGCCGGCGACAGCCGTGATGCCATCGAGCATACCCTGGGGCAGAATGCCCTGGATAACGTTCTGTTGATCGGCCTGATTCCCGGTGAGGAAGCGATTTACTGCCTGGCTGACATTCCCGCAAAGCAAAGTCGGTTTATCAATCAGGCCTTACCCTACGCCGTTGAGGAGCAGATTGCCCAGGACATAGATTCCGTGCATTTGGCGCTGGGCTCCCATACCGAGCATGGTTACCGGGTCGCTGCCATAGACCGTGAGCGTATGGGGCAATGGGTGCAGTTATTCAGCGGTTGGGAGCATCTCCGCCTGGATGCCATTTTCCCGGACGCCTCGTTGCTGCCCCGCACCGAAGGCGGCTGGTCAGTCTGTCTGGACGGCGAAACGGCCATGATGGTCAGCGAGCGGGGCGAGTGGTTGAGCATGCAGTCTGCCAACCTTGGTATGTTTGCCCACACCCTCGCGGCGCCATCCGCCGAAGAAGTGGTGGCGGAGATCCCGGTCACCGTGTACGGCACCGACGAAGAGTTCGATGTCCAGCAATCTGCACTTACCGAGTTAGCTGGCTCGGGGCGTCTTGCGGTTCGTCGGGAAACACTGGAGCTCATGCCGCTGGAACTGCTTGCCTACGCCCATCACCATCATCTCTGCGAGCCGGTGAATCTTTGCCAGGGCGTGTTTTCGTCCAAATCAGGCAAGGCCAGCCCGCTGAAACCCTGGAAACCGTTGATTGCGGTGGCGGCAGTCTGGTTCGGCGTTCAGGTGGCGTTGAACCTGGGCATGGGGTTGTATCATCAGAATCAGGCGGAAGAGCTACAAAACGAGGCCATGGCAATCTATCGCGATGCTTTCCCAAATGACCGGCGTACTCACGCAGGTAATGTCCGGCGTGTGATCGAAGGTCAGTTGCGGGTGGCTGGCGCCAGTGGACCGGAAGTGGACTTCATCACCCTGATGAAATACACCGGCCAGCAATATGCCCGCCTCCCGGGTAGTCAGGGGGTGAACTTCAATTCGGTGAACTACAGCCGCTCAAGGGGGGAGCTTATCGTGGATGTGCGAGCTGACAGCTATGATCGCCTGAGTGCCCTGCGTAACGGCCTCGCGAACCAGGGCCTGGAAGCGCAGATTGGCTCGGTCGTGAACGAAGCGAGCGGCGCCCGCGGCCGCCTGACGGTTTCAGGAGGTTAAGGCTATGCTTTCACGAATCAAGGATCAGCCGGCAGTGGGCAAACTCATTGCACAGTATGATCAATTGCCCCGCCGCGACCAGCAGGCTCTGGTCGTGCTCGCCATCGCTGTTTTTCTTGGCATTCTGTATTTCGCCGTCTGGCGCCCTGCGGCCGTATTCCATGATCAAGCGGAATCCGCCCGGGACAACGCCGGCGAGCTGCTGGCCTGGATGCAGGCAAATGAACAGACGATCCAGCGTTTGGGGAATGCCGGAGGTGCCAGCACGTCGGCGTCGGCAGACAAGCCTGCCGATGGCCGTGCCCTTATGGCCCTGGTGACCCGTTCCGCCGGTGAGGCGGGGTTGTCGCTCCAGCGGTTTGAACCCAGCGGGGAAGATGCAATCCGCGTCTGGCTCGAGAACGCACCTTTTGCAGAGGTGGCGGCGTGGCTGGAGCGGCTGAATGGCAGCCATGGTGTTGTGATCGACCAGGCGGCCATGGACCGGGCAAGTGAACCGGGCCGGGTGTCCGTTCGTTTAACCCTGGCCATCTGATTCTGAAAACCAGATTCCGGGCCTTCCGTCCGGAACTGATGCAGGAGAGGGAAGCGATGAGTAACGGCAGCGACAACAAGAACAAATCCGAGCCAGCCATTGTTCGCCTGGACGAAACAGCGGTCAATGAAGCCAGATCCATTCTGTTTCACGCCTATCGAAACGAGCCGACGTTTCAGTACCTTTTTGATCATCGGCGCCCCGGTTACGATCAACGGGTTCGGGCAACCATACGGGAACTGATTGACCTGTATTTTGAGCTCGATCAGGAGGCCATCGGTGTGATGGTAGACGACACGCTCGTTGCTGTGGCGTTTATCGGGGACCCGGAGCTGAGGATGAACCTGGCTGATCAGCTCAGCTGGCGGATCCGAATGGTGCTGACTACCGGTTTTGCATCCACCCGCCGATACCTGGATTACCACCAGAAAATCCGGGACATGTTGCCACAGCCGTTGGCGCACCAGTTGCCAATGATGGGCGTAAATCCCAAATACCAGAATCGCGGCTATGGCCGGCTGTTGCTGAAAACTGTTGAAAGGCTGTGTGCAGAGAACCCAAGGGGTAGCGGCCTGGTGCTTGATACCGGCAACAATCGCTATCTGCCTTTCTACGAGTCCGAGGGTTTCCGGAGCCTTGGCAAGATACAGCTCGGCGATTTCGAGGATCACGTGCTGTTCAGGGAAGTGCATCCGGAAAGTAAAACGGCCGCGCCCGGCCAAACCTGACTTTTTTAACGTTTAACGGGAGAAGCTGTGTCTGACCAGCAGGATTTTGATCTGATCGTTATCGGAGCCGGCTCTGGCGGTGTTCGTCTGGCCCGTATGTCTGCCCAAAGGGGCGCAAAAGTGGCCGTGGTTGAATCCCGGTACCTTGGCGGAACCTGTGTGAACGTGGGCTGCGTGCCCAAGAAGCTGTTTGTGTACGGCGCTCATGTTCACGATGAGCTGGAAGACGCCGCCGGCTATGGCTGGCAGGTCCCTCTCGATGATGTCAGTTTCGACTGGCCAAAGCTGGTGGCGAACAAGAACGCCGAGATCGAGCGTCTGAACGGCATCTATGGCCGGTTGTTGGAGAATGCGGGCGTAACCATCATCGAAGGGACCGCGTCTCTGTCAGACGCCAACACAGTGGTGGTCGGCGAAACGTCTTACCGGGCCAAACACATCACTATTGCCACGGGTAGCTGGCCGGTCATTCCGGACGTGCCTGGCAAGGAGTGCATCCTCACCTCCAACGAGATGTTCTACCTGCCACAGCTGCCCAAGCAGGCCGTGGTGTGGGGCGGCGGCTATATTGCCGTAGAGTTTGCCGGCATCCTGGCAGGACTGGGTGTTGAGACCACGCTGTTGTATCGCGGCGATCTGTTCCTGCGCGGGTTTGATAATGACATCCGCCGGTTCACCGAACAGGAAATGCGAAAGAAGGGCGTTAACCTGCGTTTTGGTGTGACTATTGAATCGGTTGAAGCCGAGAATGCCCATTACCGGGTACAACTGAACAATGGTGAAACCCTGGAAACCGGGCTGGTGATGGCAGCGACCGGACGCCGGGCACTCGTCGACGGGCTTGGCCTGACCGATCTTGGTGTCCAGCTCAGCGCGTCAGGCCATGTTGTGGTGGATGATCATTTCCAGACCGCGGTGCCTTCTATTACCGCGCTGGGTGATGTAATCGGAACCCCACAGCTTACGCCGGTGGCTTTGGCCCAGGGCATGGTGCTATCCCGGCGTTTGTTCGGGGATGGCAAAGGCGACATGGACTATTCCGCAATTCCAACCGCCGTGTTCTGTCAGCCCAACATCGGCACCGTGGGACTGACCGAGGAAGAGGCCCGGGAAGCGGGGCATCGTCTCAGGATTTATCGCTCCGAGTTCCGCCCGATGAAATACACCCTCAGTGGGCGGGATGAGCGAAGCCTGATGAAACTGGTGGTGGATGATGAGACCGACAGGGTACTCGGTGCCCATATGGTCGGCCCGGACGCCGGCGAAATTACGCAGGGCCTGGCAGTTGCCATCAAGGCCGGAGCCACCAAGGCCCAGTTCGATTCTACCCTGGGCATCCATCCCACCTCTGCGGAAGAGTTTGTCACCATGCGGGAACCCGTCGCCTGATCCTGCGCCGGCGCCCGCGATGACGGCGCCGGCATTCTTCTAGAGCTGAATCCAGCGGCTCAGCACTTCCCGCAACATTTCCTTGCGGACCGGTTTGGCCAGATAGTCATTCATTCCACAGTCGAGACAGCTTTTCTCGGTGCCGGGGAGTACATCGGCCGTCAAGGCGATGATCGGCGTGCCGATCTGGCCGTTACTCTGTTCCCATTCCCGGATAAACCGGGTTGCCTCATAACCATCCATCACCGGCATCTGGCAATCCATCAGAATAATGTCGTAACCCGTGTGATTGGTAGTGACCTTCTCAAGTGCTTCCTTACCGTTATTGGCGGAATCCGTCTGGAAGCCCAGCCGCTTGAGCATGGCCGTGGCAACGCGCTGGTTCACGGGGTTGTCTTCCACTACCAGGGCATGGCTGGTGCTGTTGATGGCTTCCCTGGGCGGCGGGCCGGAGGGCTCTGATTGGTTGGTCGGATTGGCCAACTCGAAGGGCAGTTCAAAGCGGAATGAAGAGCCTTTGCCCAGATCGGTTTCGACCTGAATGTGGCCACCCATGAGTTCCACCAGCCGTTGAACAAGGGACAATCCCAGGCCGGTGCCACCGAATCCCCGGCTGTTGCCATGGTCTAACTGTTCGAAGGAGTTAAAAATGTCCTGAAGGCGTTCCACCGGAATCCCGGAACCGGAATCGCTGATTGAGCAATTCAGGATAATGCAGTTGTCTTCCAGGGCAAAGAATCCCGCCTGGATATTGATGAAACCATCTCCGGTAAACTTGATAGCGTTGTCGGCCAGTCCGGCAAGTATCTGACGCAGGCGTGCCGGGTCGCCGACCACTACCGGGTTGTCAGGCCAGTCACCGAAGAACTTCAGGTTGAGGGCCAGGCCCTGTTGTTCCGCCAAGTGCCGGTAGGTGGCGGTACAGTTGGAAATCAATTCCCTGAGATCGAATTCCTGGCTTTCAAGTTTCAGGGTGCCGCTGTCCATCTTTGAATAGTCCAGGATGTCCGCGATCACCGTGAGCAGATCCTCGGTGGATTGCCGGGCGGTGTTCAGGTACTCCCGCTGGCGATGGGTGAGCGGCTCTTCCTGGATCAGATCCACCATACCCAGAACCCCATTCAGAGGGGTGCGGAGTTCATGACTCATGGTGGCCAGAAACTCGGATTTTGCCTGGTTCGCCATTTCGGCTTTTTCCCGGGCGCTTTCAGAGGCTGTGAGTGTCTGGTCACGAGCTGTCCTCAGACCTGCGAGGTGTCGGGCAAGTTCGTTGAGTTGCTCCTCAATGGCCACGATCTCGCGGGAACTCTGGTGGGTGTTAAGGGCGCGTTCCTGATAGTCGCCGGCGGTCAGCTTTCCGATTCGTCCGGCAAGATCCCGGATGGGCGCGAGGATGGTCCCCAGAAAGTGGTTGATGATCAGAATAGTGAACAAAAGCAGGGCCACGCCAACGGCGATGGACGTCCAGAGAATATCCTGTCGCCTGTCGGCAAGAACATCGTGATCCATGCCGACCTGTACTGTGCCGACTCGCAGGGAGCCGGAGCCAAAGCCATAATCGGGTTCAAACCATTCCGCTGTTCTTTCCGAACCAAGCTCCAGAGGTTGCTGGAGAATGTCGGCCTCGAAAATCTGGTAGCGACTGCGCAAGTCGCTGGCATTGACCGGTTGGTGGGAGACGAACCCAATCTGCTCTCCCATCACGTCAGAAACGCGGATCCAGTCGGCGTTGCTGCGTCGCAGTGATTGGGACAGGATCTGATCCAGTGCCAGGGTGTTGCCCGAAACCACGGCGTACTCGAGTGCGGGCGCCAGGCTGTCCGCAAGCATCTGGCCGCTGTCTGACAAATCCCGGCGGGCGTCCTCGAGGCGCGCGGACGTGAAGAACACCATGAGCACGATAAACATGACAACGGCCGGGAGCGCACCCAGGAGCAAGAGAGTGCGGGAGAGGGGCCGCTGCTGTCTCTTGACGTTACTCATCGGCCACCTCCCCATTGGCAGTCAGTTGTCTGTCCACCCGTTGGGCAATGTCTTCACGGCTGGGAAGGGGGATATTCAGGGAACGAGCAACCTGAGCGTTCACTTCAACCCGGAAGTCTTCCGGGTAGGAGGGTGCCGGAAACTCTCCTGTCTCGAAATACTTGGTCAGAAAATCATCTGCCATCTCGATCATTTCTGGAAACGGCGCATAGCTGGATGCAAGTGATCCCGCCTTCACATAAGCTTGCGTTGGTCCAATGACGATCTGATTACGGCGATAAGCGGTCAGCAGAATGTGTTTGATGGTTCTGGGGTTGTAGATGGCGCTGTCCGGGGCGGCTAACAGAAAATCACCGTAACCCAGCGCGCGGACGAGCGTCGGAATCAGCTTGTCGTCGTCATCGACAAGAAATAGCCGAGCCGACATGCCATAGGCCGGCAGCTTATCAATCAGTGGTTCGTAGAGTTCCACCGAATCTGCGGTTGCCAGCAGGGCAATCTTGGTAGCCTGTGGCAGTATGGCCTTTCCCGTCAGAGCCTGACGGATGAGAGGAACGTCATACAGAACGCCGGTGATCTGGCCGGGGGAGCGGTCCGCAAAACCCGAAATAAAGGACTTATCAACCAGCAGCGCGAGAATGGGCGCGGAGCGATTTGCCTGCCGGGCGCGGGAGAAGGCGGAAGGTCCAGCAGTAATGATTGGTCCGGAATCAAGCGTCGCCAGTTGGTCTTCAGTGACCTCTACAAGAGAAATGGTTGGCCCCATCTGCACTTTGAGGAGTTGCACGAGGTGCTGATCAAGCGGCGCGTTGCCTGAGCCGGCGAAGTAGACCGTTCTCGCCGTAGATTCCTGAGCGCTGACAAACGTGGAAAAAACGGCCAAAAGCAGAAAACACAGGGCCTTGTGAACAAGACCCCGGATTCGGCTTCCGGGCCGATTAGGGTGATTCGTGCCTGACCTTCGCTCCATACCGTCCAGGGCTCATGCTTTCCTTGTTAAATTCAGAAACGAATACCAGCCTCAACAAAAAACTGGTTGTGATCTTCAATCCGGTTATCCGGGCTGATCCATGGCTTGGCGTTAAGGTAATGCTGGATCGTCAATGCCAGCATATAGCTGTAATCTGTTTTGTCCACCCGGCGCGCCAACCGGAAATCGGCACGCTCGAACCGGGTTTCCCTGACTTCATTGGTCCAGTACATCGCCGCTGACGTCATGAAGCCCTTTGGGAGATCCTGGATCCAGGCGAAGCTGCCGGAATCGCGGGCGGACAGACGGGCCAGAAGATCGACAGCTCGTTCCTGTTTGTTCAGCGGAAGTGCGTTGGGGTCACCCGTGTATCTGCCCTCCTGCTCAAGATAGGCGTAGGTGGCCCGGAGTTTGGTGCCTGAAAATTCGAGTGAGGTTTCCAGTTCGACGCCTTCCTGCTCCAGATCAACGTTGTTGGCGATATACCATTCTTCTTCGTTGATGACGCCGCTGATCATGTCACGGAAGTCATCATTGAAGTAGCGCACTTCCACGGAGAGCAGGGCGCTTTCCAGATGGAACTGGCCGAAGTAGCTAATCTCCCTGGAGGTGATCCACTCTTCCTCCAGCCTCTCTCCGTACGTGGAGGTGGTCGGATCCAGAAGGCTTTCGACCTCGATTCGCTGGCCGTCCAATGCCTCAAACGGTGGCTGAACATTGGTAGGCGTATAGCCCCAGTCCGGATTCTGTTCAAAGGCGTCCGGTGTGCGCACCGCCCGGGAAAAGACAAATCGCAGGGCGTGGTTGTTGTTCAGGATAAAGTTCGCGGCGGCTCTGGGCGAGAAATAATCTTCATCGGTGGTTGTAGTCTGCTCCCAGTTGCCGCCTGCGTTGAAGGTCAGCCAGCGGAAAGGCGAGTACTCGGCGTTGGCGAATACCCTGGATTGGTAGTTATTCCCTTTACCGTTAAAGAAGGTCTGAGAATTGAACGAGTCCTTGCGATAGCCCAAGCCGGAGACCAGCTTGAACTGATCGCTGAAAATTATGGTGTCCTGGAGCTCGATTTCCTGCCGGGTTTCTTCCAGGTCTTCATTCAGGTCAGCGATGAACGGTCCCTGGTCTTCTGGAAATGGCGGGAAGCCCGTCGGAAGAAGGGCATTGATTACAGGCGCAGGTGTTGAGACTGTCCAACGCTGACGCTGCCGCTGATTCTGATAACTGGCCTGGATGTGATAGAAATGATCAGGCGACGTCGCTCCATCGAACCGGACATGGAGGTAGTAATCGTCCATGATGATGTCCGGGTTTGTGGTAGCTCCCAGCTTGCCCGACTTCTCGAGATCTTCTTCATTCACACCGTCCAGAACGCCTGCCCGCACGTCAATGGAGTGCTGGCGGTCAATGCGAAATACGCTGTCGAAATTGAAGTTGTTGATATCGTGGCCATCGTGGAAAGGGATTTCCTGTCCGCCATCAATCTGGTTGTCAAAACCGTTGGATTTCCGCTTTTCATAGGACAGACGCCAGCTTTTATCGGCGTCGGCATCACCCACCGACGTAAACGTGCGCAGATGTCCGCGGGACCCTACCGAGGTGTAGGCTTCCACGCCGGCTGTATCCTGCGGTGAGCGGGTAATGATATTGATGCTACCGAGAAAGGCATTGATGCCATAGGCGGCGGAATTCGGTCCCCGGCTCACTTCAATGCGTTCAATGTTCTCCAGTGCCACCGGCATGCCCAGCCAGTCTACGTCGGCAAGGCTGATTCGATAGGCAGTTCGCCCGTCAATCTGAACCTGCAGCCGGCGCTGCTCGTACTGGGAGGTACCGTGGTAGGTTGCCACCGGATTGGTGCTTCCCCAGTGGCCAACCACCATGCCAGGAACCAGCCGGAGTGCCTCTACGAGATTCATGATGCCGAGGTCGCGAATCATGTCTCCGGTGATGATCGTGGTGGTGCCGGGCACCCGGAGTTTTGACTGGCGCAATCGTGTTGTCGTCAGGACTTCGGGGATTTCGCTTTGTTCGCCTTCCAGGGCAAGTAAGCCGGGTATGAAATCAGGGGTATCGGTCTGGCCGACTGCTGTGGTTGGTAGCAGAGCGGACAGGGCAAGGCTGAGGCCGAAGCAGGCTACGCGAGGGTGGCGCTTACCCATCCCTGCCGTTTTGGTCGATTGATGCATGGTTGACGTTCTATAATCTGCCGAGAAAAACGGATAAAGCGGTTTTATTATCATTGGGTCCTATCGTAAGGGACTACAGACGTTTTGTCTCTCTTAAATGTAATGTATCTCGGCCCGGGAGTGGCAGCTGTATGAATTGTTGGGAAATCCTTGGAATTGAACCCACCGACGATCGTCGGAGAATCCAGGATGCGTATGAGCAACAGCTCAAATTTGCTTCGGAAAGCGAGGCAAGAAGTCTGGAGCAGGCGTTTCGGGAAGCGGTGGGTGATGCGCCAGCGCCGGCAACCCGGCCAGCCGACACTGCGCAGCCCGGCCAGCCGACTCATGAGGTAGAAGAGGCAAGTGAACGTCCCCTCGATGCCAATGATGGGCAGGTAGTTCGTGAGGTTGTTATTCAGATCAAGGCACTGCTCAATGATTCATCCAGAAGCAAGGATGCGGGAATCTGGCAAGCCATTCTTTGCGAACCGCCTGCCGATCAGCCGCAGTTGCGACGTGAAATTGGCAGGCAACTGGAGCCCCAGGTGCGACCAATGGCTGAAAACGGAACCTTTCCGGCCCCGGTTGCCCAGTTTCTGGGGGAGTGGTTTGGCTGGTTCAGCATGGAGGAGGCTCCTGAGGTAGCCGACGAGCGCAACTACCCGGAACCCGGCATGGCAGAAGAGCAGGGTGACCAGCCTCCGCAGATGGTGAATTTCTGGCCGGCGGTTATTGGCTGGATTGTCGGCCTGGTGATCCTGGCCGCGCTGTTTGGCGGAATGGGAGGCGGTTAATTCCGCCATCCCGGTTAGCTGGTCTCGCTCGCGTTTGCCCGTTCAATTTTTTCGCGGTACTTCTGGGCCAGGATGGCTCCCACAATCACCTGTATCTGGTTGTAGCACATGATCGGTAACACGATCATGCCGAAACCGGGATGGCCCGAGAACAGAACTTTGGCCATCGGCAAGCCAGACGCCAGACTCTTCTTCGAGCCGCAGAACACCACCGCAGCTTCATCTTCCAGGCTGAAGCCAAATCGCCGCACCAGGAATTTCGCGAACACCATAAACAACAGCAGCAAGCCCAGGCACAGCGCGATGGCGAACAGAATGGCCCGGAGCGGCAGGTTCTCCCAGAGCCCGCTTTCCACTGAATGCGAGAAGGCCGAGTAAACAATCAGCCAGATCACGCACTGGTCATAGCGCGACATCAGCGTCTCGTTTCTTCCCAGGAACCCTCCGAGCCAGGGCCTGAGGGCGTGGCCCATGGCAAAGGGCAGCAGTAGTTGCAGGATAATGTCTTTGAGGGCCTCCGCAATGGAGAAATCCCCGCCACCGGATGTACTCACCAGCAGCAACAGCAGGAACGGCGTCAGCATCATGCCGAAGACATTGGAGGCGGCTGCGCTGCAGATGGCTGCGGGTACATTGCCCCTGGCCATTGCTGTGTAGGCGATGGAGGAAGAAACCGCCGACGGCAGCACGCCCAGGTAAAGGAATCCGAGCCCGAGATCCCTCGGCATCCAGGAAGGCGCAATGTCGCTGAGTCCGTTGATCGGCAGCACCGCCAGCGGAAAGAAGATGAACGTGAGCGAGGTGATCAGGATGTGCAGTCGCCAGTGAGTGGCACCGGCGATGATCTGTTCCCGGGAGAGTGCCGCGCCATGAAAGAAAAAGAGCAGGGCGACGGCAACGGTTCCGGCGGTTGCCAGGGCGTCCCCGGCCTGGCCGGTGGCCGGCAGGAACGTCGCGAGGACGACGGCACCGAGCAGCAGCAAGGTAAAGGTGTCGATCCGGAATTTCATGAATCAGGACTCCCTGCGCTTGAGCGCCTGCAGGCTTGGCTTAAGAAGTTCCCGGGCCAGAGTCTCGGCTTTGCTCTCATCCTGCCGTCTGACGGCGGCGAGCAGCAGTTCGTGGTCTTCCTGGGAGGGCTCCGGAAGATCCGTATCCGTCTCGGTCTGCTCTATGGTCTGGCTGACGGCGTGGGAGAAGTAATCGTAGAGCTCTACCAGCGCGGAATTATGGGACGCGGCGACCAGGGCGTGGTGGAAGGCTTCGTCGTGGCGGATGCGGGCCTGAAGGTTTTGTCCCGCCCTGGCGCGTGCATCCAGGGCCTTGGTCATCTGCTGCAGATCCCGGTCGGTTCGCCTCGCCGCGGCCAGTTTGGCGGCTTCCGTTTCCAGCATGATGCGTACTTCGAGCTGGTCCGCCAGCTGGGTGCGGGCAATCCTCCGTAGGGTTTCCCCGGCGTCGCGAGTGGCGCGCACGTAGGTACCATCGCCCTGGCGGGTTTCCAGCATGCCTACATGCACAAGTACGCGAACTGCCTCCCGCACGGTATTTCGGCTGACTCCGAGGGAATCAGACAGCTCCGATTCCACGGGCAGGCGATCTCCCACCGACCAATCGCCTTTCTCGATAGCGTTTCTGAGGCTCTCTATGGCGGTTTCCACCAGCGAGCCTTTGCGGATACGTTCCAGCATGGTGTTTATCATCCCTCAAACCGATAACCCAATCATCCTATGAATTAAGCCAGCCTTCAAGGGAATGTTGAAATCGGACACCTAGCCCGGGGGCTGCCCCGGGTAGAGAAATTGATAATCAGCGGTGTCTACGTGGCGGGTAGCGAATCGGTAGGTGAAGGTGAATCCCGGCCAGTTGACCGTATTTCGGCCGTTGGCGTCGAGATACCAGGACGTGCAGCCGGAGCTCCAGACCGTATCTTCCAGGCCTTGCTGAACCACCTGGGTGAAGCGGTCCTGACGGTCCTGGCGCACATCCATGGCGGATTGGGGGTATTTTTCCAGTGCTTCGAGACATTCCAGGACGTATCGGAACTGGGATTCCAGCATGTAAAGGATCGAGTTGTGGGCCAGATTGGTGTTGGGGCCATAGAGCATGAACATGTTGGGGAAGCCGCTTACGGTAATGCCTTTAAAGGCGGCGGCGCCATTCTGCCAGGCGTCGTTCAGGGTTTTTCCTTCACGGCCGGTTATCCGGATGGGCGAAAGAAACTCCGAGGCCCGGAAACCGGTGCCGCAGATAATGGCATCTGCAGGATGGTGGTGACCGTCCCGGGTGATCACGCCGGTTTCATCAATACGCTCGATGGGGTCTGTAATCAGGTTCACGTTGGGCCGGTTGATGGCCGGATACCAGTCGTTGGAAATCAGAATGCGTTTACAGCCGATCTTGTAGTCGGGAATGATCTTTTTCAGTTTGGCGGGGTCCGATACTCGCTTTCTCGCCTCACGTTTGGCCTGGTTGGCGTAATACTCCAGCAGGCCACTGAATTTGGTGAACGCCAGGGCCCGGCTCTCGTTTTTCCAGTAAATCAGGTAACGATAAAAGCGGTCCCATAGAGGCAGTTTCTGGAACAGCATCTGCTCCCAGCGCTTGAATGGCCGATCTGGTTTGGGCAGTATCCAGGCTGCGGAGCGCTGAAACAGATCCAGTTGTTCAACCTTATTTGCAATCTCCGGGACAAACTGGATGGCGCTGGCGCCGGTACCAATAACGGCCACCCGTTTACCGGTCAGGTCGTAGTCATGATCCCACTGGGCCGAGTGGAACATCTTGCCCTGGAAGCGATCCAGGCCGTCGAGTTTTGGCCAGGCAGGTTGGTTCAACTGGCCCGTGGCGGTAATGAGCACGTCCGCGGTGAGTTGCTCGCCGTTAGCCAGTGTGACCGTCCACTGGTTCGAGTGATCGTCGAAGGTGGCTTCCTGTACTTCGGCCTGGAAACGGATGTGATCGCCAAGCCGGTATTTCTCGACGCAGTGCTGCATGTAGCCGAGTATTTCCCGCTGCAACCCGAATTTTCGCGACCAGTCGTGCTTCGGTTCGAAGGAGTAGGAGTAGAAGTGTGACTGTACATCGCAGGCAGCGCCGGGGTAGGTGTTATCGCGCCAGGTACCGCCAACACGGTCGGCTTTTTCCAGCAGGGTCAGGTTGGTGAAGCCTGCCAGTTTCAGTTTGATGGCCATTCCCAGGCCACCGAAACCGGTGCCGATAATCAGAATGGACGGGCGTTCACGGCGACTGGCTTGGGTCATATTCAGGAGTCCGGCATTATTATTGTGGTCTTTCGAAGTCAGTATACGCATGTAACCACCCGGTAGGGATGACATTTCTCGCCACACGGGCTAGTCAGAATGACCAATTGGCGTGCGGCTCAGGAAACTGTCCTCGGTTTGAGACAGCAGTTCCCGAAGCGCCGGCGTCTCGAACTGGCGTCGGATGCTGATGGCGTAAAACTCTTCGAAAACACCGGGCAGAGCGCCGTAATCCGCCAGAGCCCCGCTTCTCATTTCGTCCCGCACGACCACCGGCGGCATGATGGCAAAGTGGCCGGTATCCCGGGTCAGCAGTCGCATCAACGCCATATCGTCCACTTCCGCGGCGATGCTCGGCCGCAGCCGGTGGTATTCGCAAAGCTGATCAAAGGCTTGGCGTATGTTGTTGTCGGGCCCTGGAACGATCAGGCTCCTGCCGCGCAGCACGTCGACAAAGTCGCCCTGAACATCCACCCCCCGGGGGCCGATGATGCTGACCGGTTGTTTCGCGATCAAACGCGACCGCCACGGATTCTGCTCGTCGCCGTGTACCGACTGGTTGGCAAGGATCAAATCCAGCCGGTGGGCTGAAAGCCGCCGCAGCAATTCATCGATGTGACTGCTTTGCAAGCTGAGCTCCAGGTCCTCGCGATTAAGGAGGGGTTGGAGAAAACCCTCCTGGAAGTTCCGGGAAAGGGTAGCGACCGCCCCGATCCTCAGGATTTCCCGATTGGGCTGGGCGCCAGAGGCAAACAACGCTGTCAGTTCCTCACCCTGTCGGAAAATCTCTTCTGCGTATGAAAAAGCCATGCGCCCCGCTTCAGACAGCTTGAGGCGCCGCCCCTCACGGATAAAAAGGTCATGCCCCAGGCTCTCTTCCAGCTTTCGGATCTGTCCGGACAGCGCGGACTGGGAAATATGCAACGAGTCGGCGGCGCGGGTCAGATGGCCTGTTCGGGCGACCTTCCAGAAATAGTAGAGATGGTGGTAGTTGAGCTTCATGGCTTTTCGTTCTCAAAAAAAGAATGAAGTGATCATTATAAACCATTTTTTATATGTGATTGGTCAAGGCAAAGTACTGCAAACAGGAGGTTTGCTGATATGCACCCAATCGCTGAATCCTCATCGCTATTGATCCTCGCAATCTGGTTGCTGCTTCCGGTGAGTCTTTTCGTACTGGCAGGGTTGAGTGGCTGGTTGAAAAGCCCGCTGAAGCTGAACCACTGCTGGAGAGTGGCCGGATGGCTGCTGGTGTCCTCTATGGTTGCGTCTCTGATGGTGGGCGTGTTGCTGTTGTTGCAGGCCAGCGTTGGCGGAAACAGTGACACCCTGGCGAACCTGGGTAGTCGATACGGTCTCTACCCGGATGGCATTGCAGTCTGGATGGCGCTCATGGTGGCCTTTATCGGGTGGGTGATACTGCGGTTTGCGGACAATTATCTCAGACAGGATCCCGGCCGCGACCGGTTTTTTCCCTGGTTTCTTGTCACCGTTGCCTCTGTCCTGGTCCTGGTATTCACCAACCACCTGTTGATTCTTGCAGGCGCCTGGATTGGTGTCAGCCTGGCATTGCATCATTTGCTTACCCTCTACCAGGACCGTCCCCAGGCCCGTATGGCGGCAGTGCAGAAGTTTATTGTCAGTCGGGTAGGCGATGCACTGGTGATCTCCGGTGTGGTGGCCCTGTATCTTCACTACGGCACCTTTTACCTCCCGGAAATGGTTCAGGCTGAGGCCGCCCGTGATGGCGGATCCACTGCCCTGACAGTGGCATCGGTTGTTCTGGCCCTGGCGGCAGTACTCAAGTGCGCCCAGATTCCTTTTCACGGTTGGCTTATCCGCGTGATGGAAGCGCCGACGCCGGTATCGGCGTTGCTTCACGCCGGTGTGATCAACCTTGGGGGGTTCCTTTGGCTGCGCCTGTTCCCCGTGTTTGACGGCTTTACGGCCGGCCATATGGTGTTGCTCGTCTTCGGTGGTATGACAGCGATCGTTGCGGTCCTGACCATGATGACGCAGTACTCCGTAAAGCATGCCCTGGCGTGGTCCACCTGCGCGCAGATGGGGTTCATGCTGTTTGAGATCGGTATGGGCGCTTACACCCTGGCTCTACTGCATCTGCTGGCTCACTCGCTGTACAAGGCGCACTCTTTCCTGGCTTCCGGTCGCACCGTGGCAGTATCTGCGGCAAATCCATTTCCGGAATCGTCTCCCGCCAGTCGGCTCGTATGGGCCAGCTCTACCGGCCTGTTGGCCGCTGCTATCCTGGTTGTGGCTCCGTGGATCGTGGAGAACAACCCGGTATTCGGAGCTTTGTTGGTGTTGGCGGTCGCCGCGGCTGCTATGGGTATTCCGGCCGGGGCGACCTCTGCGGTGAAACTGAGGCTTGCAGGCCTGGCGGTACTGCTGGTTCCCCTGTACTCGCTGCTGCACTTCCTGGTTGGGCCGGCAGTGCCTGTGCACGAGGGCTTTGTTATCCCCATTGCAGCCTGGTCGGTTGCGTCCGCAATGATCGCGGTGTTGGCCGTCTTTTCTTTGATGATCGTATTCGGGGCCCGTTTCCGGACAACCCGAACGCTGTGTGTCCATTTCCGTCAGGGACTTTATCTTGAGTTGCCGTTTGACCGGCTGACGCATTACCTGGCGGCGGAAGCCCTCAAAGTGCCTGCCATGTTTCACCGTGTTCCCCACCATCCGTTCAGACTGGAGGAGAGATCATGAGTGGCGTCAGCGAGTCCGCCCCGGATCTGCGTCCAATAACGGATGACTGGCAAAAGCCTTTCCGGCAGGCCTGCGAGCTTATCGCTCCAGTCTGGCCCCTCGACCAGTGGATTGCGGTGAATCCGTTCTGGGGGCTGCGGCACCTGCCGGCTTCGCGGGCTGACCAGGTGCTCGGCGAACGTGGCGGATTCAGCATGCTTATGCCAACAGAGTTCTATCGGGAGGCCTGGCAAGGTGGTCGGATCCGCCGGGAGGATTTGCAGGCAAGCATCGCCGAACGGGGCGATGTGCAGAACACAGCCTGGTATCTGGATTGGCTTGGTCGCGCACCTTCTACAAGAGCACCCCTGAAAAGCTCCATACTCGATACCTACAAGTTGGCAAGCGACGACGATCAAGCTGGTTTGGCCATCACGGCGTGTGATCAGGTGTCACGTGCATGTGGTGCCTTTTTCGATCAGCGGCAGGGCCGTTGGTCAGCTGCTGACGCTAGCGCGGATACGGGTCTTTTCCAGTTTTGGCTCGAGTCCGTCCGCAGTGACCTTTCTCTGGATTTCAATACCGGCCTCAAAGGCGCAAGGGCCTTCTTCAAAAGCGTGCCAGACAAGATGGACAAAGCCATTCCTGACGCCCTTAATCGGATAGGTGTCTTCGGGGAAGAGCTTGAGGCCCTGTGCCACAGCCTGTTGCTGAAGGTGAACGGCTGGGCGTCCTGGTGCCGGGGTGAGGATTGGCGGGCTGGCCTTGAGGGCCGCTCATCGGATCGGTGCGCGGAAATACTGGCCATCATGCTGGTATGGGAATCCGCCGGTGTTGCCTTCGCAACATCGGCCCAGAAAGCCGAGTGGCAGAGGCAAAGAGCACGGGCGCGTCGCAACGGAGACCACGACATTCGCACGAGGCTCTGGGTGTGGCAACGTGCCTTTGAAATCGGCTATCAACGCACTCTCTGGAGTAGGCTCGCGGCTGGTCCCGACAAGCAACAAGCATCCGATCATGAAAGCCAAAGACCGGACGCCCAGGCCGTCTTTTGTATTGACGTTCGCTCTGAAGTCATGCGCCGCCACCTGGAAGAGGTTTATCCCGGGGTTCAGACCCTCGGCTTTGCCGGGTTCTTCGGGATGCCAATTGACCACCAGCAGCACGGGCCGTTCGCGCCGACTCGCCGTTTGCCGGGTCTTTTGCCCGCCTCGTACCGGTTGATCGATACCAGGGGCAGCTTGCGTGAGGATTTGGCAGAGAACCGCTCCCTGGATCAGAGAGAAATTGCCCGGGAATCGGTGAGGAAGGCGAAATACACCAGCCTGTCGACCTTCACGCTGGTGGAAACCACCGGTCTGGCCTGGGCCTGGAAGCTGCTGAAAGACTCGTTGAAAAAAGGCCATAGTGCGAAAGAGGAAAAAGCCGTCGAGGGCCGGTTGGTGCACAGTCTGGGCGGGGACCCGCTGTCAGATCCTCAAAAGGTTGCGCTGGTCGCAAATATGCTCCGTGGCATGTCTCTGACCCGGGGCTTTGCCCCCTTGCTGGCGCTGGTTGGCCACGGAAGCCATACCGACAACAACCCGAACCAGGCGGGGCTGGAGTGTGGCGCCTGCGGTGGGCAAAGTGGCGGCGTTAATGCGCGGCTGGCGGCGCGCCTGTTGAACGACCCACAGGTTCGGGCAGGCTTGGCAGACGAGGGCATCAGGATCCCGGACTTTACGTGGGTGGTGGCTGCCGAGCATTGCACGGCGACGGACAAAGTAACGATTGCCGATCGCCACCTGGTTCCGGATTCCCATGTACAGAGGCTGGCGGACCTTGAAGCCGGTTTTGCAGAGGCTGGCGTTCGCGTGCGGAAGGAGCGGGCCACACCATTAAAACTGAACGGTCTGGACGATGCGAACCTCGAGGAGGCCATGGAAACCCGAACCCGGGATTGGTCTGAGGTGCGCCCGGAGTGGGGCCTGGCCAATAACGCGGCCATCATATTTGCCAAACGAAACAAAACCCGGGGGTGCGACCTGTCGGGGCGGGTATTCCTGCATGACTACGACCCGGCTCAAGACGCTGATGGTTCTCTCCTTGAATCCCTACTGGCGGCACCCATGGTGGTCGCCAACTGGATCAACCTCCAGTATTTCGCGTCCGTTACCGTTCCCGAGGTTTACGGTGCCGGTAATAAGCTGCTGCATTCGGTGGTTGGGGGTAACGTGGGTGTGGTCGAAGGCAACGGCGCGCATTTGAGAATCGGTCTGCCGTTACAGTCTGTGCATGACGGCACCTATTGGCGTCATGAACCGGTTCGTCTGACGGTTCTTGTTGATGCACCAGCGGATCGAATCGAATCGGTATTGCATCGCCAGCGGGATGTAGCCGCGCTGGTGGATAATCAGTGGGTCAGTCTGCACCGAATGGCTGACCAGGGAATCGTGCGCTATGACAATGGCAGATGGATAGAAGTTGGGTGAAAATAGGGCGGCAACTGCCTGCCGCCCTTGAAGTTTTTTACTGATCCGCGTTCAGAAGCTCTGGCTTTTTGAGGGCCTTCTGGAACAGTTCTTTATCCTCGGCGATGGCCATGGCGCAGCGTTCGGCCAGGTCGTCACCCAGCCCCTCGACCTTGCGGCCCAGGAATACCTGAATTTCTTCAGCCAACTCGAGCACTTTGTCTCGTGCGTCGGCTTCGGCTTTTGAAGTGAACAGCATCGTCTCAGGATTTTTCAGTGCCATATCCAGGCCGTCCCTATCAGAAAAGTAGACTGCTTGTACTGCCATGGTTTTTCCTCGCAGTGGGATTGCTTATTACTGTATAAAAATACAGTTTAGCCGAATGGCCTTTCGGGTGCCAATCTCATTCAGGAACGCTTCACTGCTTATTTACATTCCCTCACATCCCGGGAATGCCGGGATACGTAAAAGCTATCTGAGCAAGTGTTTTTGCAGGCTTTTGGTACCAATTCCAGCGACTCGAGAGGATGTTCAGATTGTCCGCAGCAGGTTACCCGAAAAGACGAATATTTGTGCCAGCCGCAGTCGCTTTTACCGTAGGCGTGGTCATCAGTCTTGCCCTTGGAAGATTGTTCTATATCGAGGAATCGAAAGCCGTTGAGCTCGAGTTCAAGGCGGACATAGATCAACTTTCCGATAGCATTGAACGCGAGGTTTTGTTGAACCTCGAGATTCTCTATGCGCTGAAGTCAGCCGTGGGAATCATGCCCGAAATGACCCGGGCCCGGTTCGAGACTCTCACGCGTAACGTTCTCGACCGATCCCCGGCCATCCAGGCGTTTGCCTGGGCCCCTGTGCTGGAGCAGGAGCAACTTAGCGAATTTACTCGTAAGCAAAGCGAGGTTTTTGAGGACTTCACTGTTCGCGAGGCAGGTTCGGACGGGCTGGTTCCAGTGAATTCGAGAGCGCAGTACGTGCCCGTTCAGTTCATTGAGCCGCTTTTTGATAACCGGGCGGCGCTTGGATTTGATCTTGCCAGTGAAGGCTCCCGCTTCGAGGCGCTTGACCGGGCAAAGGCGACCGGTGAAATGGTGGCGACGGCAGGAATCCGTCTGGTTCAGGAACCGGATAATCAAAAAGGGTTTCTGGTGTTTGCGCCGCTTTATATGGTCGAGCCGGGCGCCATGGCTGGGCAAGGTGACTCCGAAGCTTATCATTCCGGCTTTATCAACGGTGTTTTCCGGGTTGGAGAGCTGGTTGGGCAAGCGGTCGGAAGTGAGCTTGGAAGCGATCTTCTGTTGGAAGTGATTGATCGAACGGGGGGCGATGAGACGCTGCTTTTCAGATCCGGGGATCCGGCGGCCGAATCATGGCAGTACGATAATCGATACCGGGCGGGAGAATTCGAGATAGCGGGTCGTCAGTGGACCGTTGAAGCGGTTCCGTCTGCCCGCTTGATTCGCGAAAAACGCGGACTGCTGCCAGTGTTTGTAGCCTCGTCCGGCATTGTTCTTGTGTGCGTTGTTGTCGGGTATTTCCTGGCAGGTGCCAGGCGCAACCTGGCGTTGACGGATGCAAAGGCCCAGTTGGAGCAGATTTCACTTACGGATGCCCTGACAGGGCTCGCTAATCGGCGACATTTCGATACCGTGCTTGAGCGAGAGGTCAGGCGGGCGGGGCGAGACGGTACCCGGTTGTCTTTGATCATGATCGATATCGATTTTTTCAAAGAATACAACGATGAATATGGTCACCCGGCAGGCGATGCTTGTCTGAAAGAGGTCGCGAGCATTCTGAGAGATATGGCAAAGAGGCCCGGGGACCTGGTCGCACGGTATGGCGGTGAGGAATTCGCAATCATCTTGCCGGACACTGCCGATCCCGGGGTGATTGCGGAGTCCTGTCGGAAAGGGGTTCTTGAACGGGCAATGCCCCACGAGCTGTCTTCAGTTGCAGAGTACGTAACCATCAGCCTTGGCCTAACCACAACGGACGTGGCAACGGAGGTCACGCCCGAGGGGCTGGTCGATAGAGCCGATTCAGCCCTTTATGAAGCCAAGGAATCGGGGCGCAACCGGGTGTGCGTAGGCTGACTCAGTATCTCAGCAACGCTGAGCCCCAGGTGAAGCCGCCGCCGAACGCTTCCAGCAGCAGTACTTCATTGCGCTTGATGCGACCGTCTCTTACCGCTACATCAAGGGCCAGGGGAATGGATGCAGCTGAGGTGTTGCCGTGCTCATTGACGGTAACGACCACCTGGTCCATAGACATGTTCAGTTTCCTTGCCGTCGCCGAGATAATGCGGAGATTGGCCTGGTGGGGGACCAGCCAGTCGATTTCCGATTTCTGCATCTGGTTGGCGGCCAGGGTTTCGTCAACGATCTTCCCGAGCGTGTTAACCGCCACCTTGAACACTTCGTTGCCTTTCATCTCAACGAATGCGCGTCCGGCTTTTACCTGATCGTAGTTGTCCGAGATACCACAGGGTACGTGCAGCAGATCTTCATACTGACCATCCGCGTGGATGTGGGTAGACAGGATACCGGTTTCCTCATCGGCCTCCAGGATCACAGCACCGGCGCCATCACCGAACAAAACACACGTTCCCCGGTCGTCCCAGTCAATGATGCGGGAAAACACCTCAGCGCCGATAACCAGCGCTTTTTTGCTGCTTCCGGTCTTGATGAATTTGTCGGCGGTTGCGAGGGCGTAGACAAACCCGCTACATACGGCCTGAATGTCGAAGGCAGGGCAGCCATGGATTCCCAGGCGGGCCTGCAGGATGCAGGCGGAGCTCGGAAAGATCTTGTCTGGCGTGGAGGTGGCAAACACGATCAGGTCAATGTCTTCAGCCTTGATGCCTGCCGCGTCGATGGCATTCTTAGCAGCCTGCTCCGCCAGGTCCACCGTAGTCTGGCCTTCGATGGCGATGTGCCGTCTTTCAATGCCCGTGCGCTCGCGAATCCACTGGTCGGTGGTGTCGACCATTTTCTCGAGGTCTTTATTGGTAACAATGTTGTCAGGCAGGTAAGAACCGGTGCCGGTAATTCGTGCAAAGGTCATTCGCAAGTGTCCCGAGGCGTAACTGGATAACGTTCTGACATGCTATACCCATGCAACGTCGTGCGTAATTAGCGATTTGTCAAAGACGCCCAGAAACTGGCACGCTCGTCTATGCTGAAGGTGATCAGCTTTGATCAACACTCTGCAAACAAAAGGAGCGTATAACGATGGGCATTTCCAGCCACGAGCTTCACGTAGAATTCCCCCAGTACAAAGACCTTATCCAGGAACTCAAGAGCAATGACCTGAAGTTCAGTGAAAAGCTTCAGGAGTACACGCATCTTGATCACGAAATTGAAGGGCTGGAAAAGAGGGACTCTCCCATTGGCGACGACAAATTGCACCGCATGAAGCAGAAGCGGGCACAGCTCAAGGACGACCTTTACCAGGTGCTGATTTCAAACGCCAAGGCGTCGTGAAACTGCAATTAAAATGACACCATTCTGAAACGCTAAAATGCCGGGAGCCCCTGTTTATAGGGGTTTCCAAGTATTCAGAAAACTCCTTGGCAAGCCTAGAATAGGATCCTAATTAAACAAGGTCCCGGTTTTACCGACCGAATTCTGGGTTGACTAAGGAGTAATGAAATGAAAAGAGCTGCTTCTCTTTACAAAGGCTGGCGGATGAAGCGCAACTTTGTCCATTTGGTAATGACAATGGATCGCCGTTTGCTGAACGATGTGGGATTTTCCCCGGAGCTCGTTGAACAGAAATTGAGCACCCCGTTCTGGAAATTCTGATCGGTAGACGCGATCGAGTGTGGATAAGGTAACCTTCTGAGTTGGTTGAAAAATAACCGGCTCGGAAGGTTACATGTTGTCACAATAATGAAATATGCCCTTGTTCTTAAAGTATTTTTATCTCGAAAAAGTCTAAGAAAATTGATCTGAATCTGTATTCTCTATTAGCGGATCAGCTTATAGTTACGCTACCTCCAGAACCAGACCGGTTCACCCCGAAAGGAGAGCTTGACGATGATCCAGGAATTCCTTCAAAGCACCTTACCTCTAGACTCTTCCGTAAGCCTCAGACGTTCTGACACAGATCCCGACAAAGTAATGGCCAGGGCCCACAGTGAAGCCTTTGAAATCGTTTCAGATGACGGTGAAACCGTCGGCTTTGTGAAAGCCTGGGAAGATGACCCCAGCTTTCGTGGTTATGTCCATTTCGACTCTGAAGGCAACGTGATCGACTGGAAAGTCTTCAAAGACCGGTTGCAGAGCTGACGCTCATACCAGCCAACCGAAAAAGAAATCGAACAACTTGCTGAAAAAGCCGCCCCCGGTGCTCTGAGGTTTCTCGGCAGCCGTGGGTGTTGATGTAGTGGTCTCTTCCTCGATTGGCTGGGCTTTCCTGGTATCGGTTGCTTCCTGCTCGGCGTATCCCGCGCTGGTCGGTTCCGTAGGGAGTTGGGCCAGCACCGGGTCTGGTTCTTCGTTGACTTCCGGTGTTGTTACTTCGGCGACCACAGGTTCCGGCGTGGGAACTGGCGTTGGGGCTTGGGGTTCTGAGGGCGCCTTTTCCTCAATCGTAACTTCAGGTTGTTTTGAAGTATCCCAAGTAGCTACTTGTTTGTCCGTCGTTTTAATGTCAGGTGAGGGTGTCTGGGCAACCTGCTCGGAAGGAGTTCGAGTGGGTGTCGCCACAGGTTGAGGCGCAGGCTCCGGCTCTGGCTCCGGCTCTGGCTCTGGCTCTGGCTTCGGTTCAGCTCTGGCAACGGCAGGAGAATCGGGTGCCGGCTCGGGCAGGGACAAACCAAGCTTTGCCATTGATGCCTTTCGACTGCCGACCGAATTTGCCGCGATGGTTGCGCTCGAAGTTTTGGCCACGCCGAGTGCTTCCAGTGTTGCTGCATCCAGGTTGCCGTTGGTTTGCAGCCCATTCTTATCTTGATAGGCGCGTATGGCAGTTCGGAGTTGTTCATCGATCCAACCATCCGCGCGTCCGATATCATGGCCGGCCCCGTAAAGCGCATTCTCTGCGGCGAAAATGACTTTCTCGGGTTCGGCGGCTTGAGCCGTGCCAAGGCAGGCAGCCGCTGTCAGCATGGCGAGGACAGGGCTGCGTGCGCCTGCCTTCCGGGATGATTGAGAGCGCGTCATGGCGGGATACCTCCGGGCAGTCCATTTCCGGTTACATTGTGTAACTTGAAGCCCCAAGGTATCAGGTAATTATGGACGCGCTCGTGAAGTGGTTAACATCTGCAACCATTGTCCGCTCAGGATTCGCTGGCGCGGAAGCGTCTCACCAGAGTGTTCAACTCATCAGCCATGGTGGCCAGCGATTGGCTTGAATGGTTTACCTGGGAGATATCCCCGGCGAGTTCTTCAATGGCACCGCTGCTTATCTCCACATTTTGAGTCATCTCGGATGCCGTGGCTCTCTGCTGTTCGGTGGCGCTGGCTATCTGGGTTGTCATTTCGACGATGCTGTTGACCGCGGCGAGAATATCGGTCAGTGCTTCGCCGGACTTGCTCGCCTCCTCGCTGGCCTCTTCGGCCATCTGCTTGGCCTTGCTCATGTCAACGACTGCACCGGCTGCGCCACTTTGAAGCTGTGACACAATGCGCTCGATATCGACGGTTGATTCCTGCACCCGTTTGGCCAACCCGCGGACCTCATCGGCAACCACGGCAAAACCCCGTCCTGCCTCGCCGGCACGGGCCGCTTCGATAGCGGCGTTCAAGGCCAGGAGGTTGGTCTGTTCTGCAATGCTCTGAATCACCGCAAGCACATTGCCAATCTCGGCTGACTCATTTTCCAACTGCTGGATGCGCGTCGATCCTTTTTCTACCTGATTGGCAAGGTTAGTGACTGCTCTGATGGCAGAGCCAACGGTTTCCTGGCCGGAATCGGCAAGTGAAGCCGCCTTACGAGCGGATTCGTCAGTTTCGCTGGTGTTTGAAGCGATTTCTTCAGAGGTCGAGACCATTTCCTGCATGGCGGCAGACACCTGAGTGATCTGATCGCGCTGCTGCTCGGAGTTGGCGGTGGTGCGCTTGGTGATGCCGGAGAGGGACTCCGACTCGCCCGTAAGCTGGCGGGAAGCCCTGACGATTTGCGAGATTGTCTTCTCGAGGGTTTCCAGGAAGGTGTTGACGGCACCAATGAAATCACCGATTTCGTCCGGGCGACCCGGGGTCAGCCTGGTGGACAAGTCGCCGTTATTGTTGGCGATGTCGTCGAGATAACCGAGGATTTCGGTTTTCGCACGTTTCACACTGGAGCCCATCAAACGGCTCATCAACACCGCAACGATCAGCCCGAGTACCGCAGACACTGTGAACGCGGCGAGAGTGAATTTGAGTGCGAGGGATGTTTCTGCCGTTGCTTCATCCGCTTCCTGATCCAGGGACGCGAAGATACTGCTTTCGAGTTGCCGTGCCATACTCGCAATTTCCGGCCCAAGGACATCCAGCTTCTGGGTTTTGACGCTCACCAGAATACTCTGTTGTTCCAGCATCTGCTGAACGCCGGTCCTGTAGGCTTCCAGCTCCTCGACGACGGTATTGAGGTACACCTGAACGAATTCCGGCCCGTTTTCAGCATCAATCAGTTCCAATGCATCAGAAAGGTCCTCGATGGCCCATCCCAGTGCCTTTTGCGAATCCTCGTCGCCAGTCGCCAGATAGCGCTGAGCAGTCATTCGCATGATCAGCGCATCGTTCAGGAGCTGTTCCAGGCCAGCTCTTAATTCGCTGTCTGGTTCACGATTGGCGACGCCGTTTAAAGCGAGTCTGAGGGCCTTTGTTGCGTTCGGCCCATGCACATCGAGTTTCTCATCGATGATGCTGAGCACCTGACGCTTTGCTGGAACCAGTTCGTTTCTGAACGATTCAATGTACTGATTGGTTGTCTCTTCAATGCGATCAACCAGTTTGGCTCGCTCGGGCTCCTGGATGTCTTCCTGGGCTTTTGCCATCACCGCCCTGAAATCCGCCTCCGATTCACCGAAGCGTTCAAGGGTCTTTTCGTTTCCGGTCGAAAAGTAATCGAACACGCGAAGTCTCATTCGATAGACGCTGGTGATCGAGTCGGTTCCTATCGCGGTATCCGGTGCCAAATCCCGGGCAACCGTGTTCATTCTCTGATCCAGTTTCTGGAATTCAAAAACGCTGAAAAGCGTGACAGCAGCGAACAGTAAGAGAATAAAAAGGGGAGCAATTAATAACTTGCCGGGAACACCTAATTTTCTTTCTAAGGAGTTTAGGAAAGAGGAAGCCAAAGCATAGCCCTTCTATTAATTTGTTTTGTTTCTTATCGGCTGCGCCGACCAAATCTGAAGTCTGGGGCCAGATTTTCCGGATCGGCGCAGCGGTCGTTAATGGAAAAGCGACGAATCTACTCCACAAAGTTAGCCTGACTGGCGATCAGCGGAGAGAGTTGAAGGTTCCAGTGCTCGAGTCCGCTTTCGCTGTAGACATAATGTCCGCTGAGGGATTTAAGCTGCGGTATCTGGTCTGGTCTCATGCCATTGAGGATTAGCGAGGCCAGTCTTGCTGCCGTAAGCCCCTCCTGTTGGGCTGAGATGGTGAAACCGCCGATGCTTTGTTCCTCACCAACAAAGATATCCCAGAAGGAAAAAAGCGGAAGCTGAGCGCTGTAGTAGGCCTCTTTGAGCAGTTCATAAGGAGTAGCGTAGTTGCCGTCCTTGTCCCGGATGGTGTGGTGGGTTCCCAGAACCACGGCGTCATAGCGCTCATGAGCGTTTACCACCGATTTCAGCCAGGTATCCCGGTCGTTGGTCAGGACGATATCCAGGTCCGAGCCGTAAATAGTGGCCTGGCGTTTGTCACCGAAATATTCGTTCACTGCATTGCGCATGGTGGGTGAGTCATCCATCAGCACCAGGAAGCGATCCCTCTGCCGAAGGACTTTTCGCAGATGCCGGATACTGTCGGCGAAGAAGGGGCGTTCCAGTATTCCGGTAACCAGAGGGTGCTCAAGGGTAGGGTGCTGAACCGGGCCACCATTCACTCCCAAAAATACCACTGGAATCTCGCGCTGCACCAGATGCTCCGCCATCAGTGAAAATGCATTGTCATCACCCAGGATGGCCACATCCGGCTTGATCTCGGCGATCTTGCCCTGAATCTCAGCCACCTTGTCTGGCCATTCGGGCTTGGGCAGGCGTTTGGTGTCCAGTTCAAAGACCTTTATGTCGTGGTCATTCCCAAGAACCGAACGGACAGCCTCAATGTAATCGGCATCCCATTTGTATTCGATGTGATAGCTTTGAACGATAACGACGGTTTTGGCAAAACACAGGGGGCTAACCAGCAACAGGGCCAGTAGGAGAAATCGCATAGTTGTTCCTTATTGTTATCCGAGCAAACGTGAAAAACAGTCTTTCTTAACGATTTGTTCTTCAGGCAGTTTTTATCGTTATGTCCGGTTCTGATACAGGAACCATGCCAGTTGCCAAGTCATTGTTTTTACCTGTTTTTAGGAGCCTTGAGCGGTTTCGTTCATTGATTCTGGAAACCAAGTGTCCGGTGGCTGGGACAATTCGGGACTTTCGTGTTGGAAGTTGTCTGCTTTACCGGACAAAGCGTCCGAAACAGCGGACGAATCGGATGGGGTCGGCTGGAGCCTAAGCGTGTTCGGACCTGGGGTTGCGCGGGTAATACCGGTCGGGCAGACGCTCGATATGCGGGAAAAAGCGCGTGTCCTTATAGGGCATCTTCATATACCCGGAAACTCCGAGCCCGGTGATCTGTTCGACAGCGGAAAGGATTTCATCCAATAGCCGAGTAAACTCCGCTTCCCGGTCGGGATCCAGCAGCCGGTAGTGGCTATGAATCTTAAGGTGCCGGGGCAGGGCTTCGAAGATAATCATGCCGGTGTGGTGGATGTCGTTCAGGGCTTCCAAAGCGTGGATTATTATATCCGGGAGAACCAGAAACTCCTCCGGATCGGGGCCGTCCTCGAAGTAGGAATGCACGCGGCTTTCATCTTCCACCTCCGGCGCAGCGCTGACCTCGTAATGAAGTTTCATTCCCGGTGACAGGAGAAAGGGTTGATCCGGCTCGTCACGGTCGATGTGCAGAGTGTTCCGGGCATTGAACAGGCAGCTTTTGAAAATGCCTTGTCGGTAAATTGCCTGGGCGAGGTAAACCATGTTGTTGACCGCCTGAACAAATGCTGACTTCAGTGCCGGATCGTGCAGGTTCAGCGACGTGTCGATGTAGATTCCATCGGTTTCCCAGCGCACGGCCAGGCCACCTTCCACCGGGTAGCGCCCCAGGCGGCTGACGGCCGCCAGGAAGGCTTTCTCGGTTTCGCCCATGCCCTGCATGAAGTTCTTGTAGTAGCGGTCGAGCTGAACGTCGTTAACGTCGTTGAGGGTTTCCGGCGCTCCTTCTTCCCGGAGGAAGGATTTGCGGGAGCTGTAAACCACGGTGTCGATTTCCTGGTCCGAGGCTCGCACCCAAACCGGTACCTGGGCCGCGACCGGCTTTTCGGGCAGATCGATCATCACCGTTCGGGCCATCCGTGGCATTTCCCTAAGGTAGTAATCACCGGCTTTGCGCCGGGTGTCTGGATCCGGCGACAGCATGCCATCCAGCATCCGGGCGAACTCCATGGGCAGTCCCAGGGAAGTGGCGGGAATGGCACGATGACCAAAACGGCAGGATTGCGCCGAAGCGAGGGCATAGAGCGTGCCGGCCGCACCTTGTTCGTCAAACCGCGGCGAAGACAGGCCGCCGTTGAGCTGTTCCTCACCAATAAAATAAACATCCCCCAACCGCGCGTTGGTTTGCTGCAGGTTGTCGGACATCAGTTCCATGACGTTGGCGGTAATGAACTGCTGGTTAGCGTCCAGCTGGGCAAACACCGAGGAGCCCCAGTCAATTAGCGCGATGTTTTCGGTGCTGGCGTCGAACACCAGATTGGATGGTTTGATATCACCGTGAACGATCGGTCTTCCGGCAGGGCCGTTTTCCCGGCGCAGGTTGCGCAGGATGTCGGCAAGCTGGTCGGCAATGCGGATAATGAGTCGTGGCTTCAGGCGGCCATCACGAAGGGAAACCTCTTCCAGATTCAGCCCGGCAGCCCGTTCCATCACCAGAATCGGTTGGTTATTGGCTCGCTGATAGGAAATCAGCCGCGGCACCCTGGGGTGACGGACCTGTTCAAGAATGTACGCTTCGTCTTCAAGCCGGTCCTGAAGATGTCTGGGCAGGTTGATGCGGGTGAATTTGAACACATGTTCCGGACCACCGATGGCTGTGCCCGGCAGGCGGCCGGCAAAGACAAAGCCGTAGGCGCCCTTACCAATCAGTTCGATGTCCTGATAGCCGAGTTGGCGAAGCTGGGCGGCGCAAAGCGCCACCCAGTCCTTGAGCTTCTTGGCATCATCATGGCTGAGCAGATAGATCGACTGCTCTTCGGGGATGTAGAACTGCTGCAGTTGAGTCTTCTGCGCCATGATTGTCCGTCAGCCCATATGCAGCAGCATGGTTTGGGGCGATTCCAGGTAACCTTTCCAGCGATTGCAGAAGCGGGCGATGGTGCCGCCGTCGATAATGCGATGATCGCCGGCCCAGCTCACCGTCATGATAGCCCGTTCCACCACCTGGCCGTTGGCGTCAAACCGGGGCAGTTTCTGGGTGCGTCCCAGGGCCACGATAGCCACCTCGGGTGCATTGATAATGGGTGCGGCGTAGGTGCCACCCAGTGCGCCAATGTTGGAGATGGTGATGGTGCCGCCCTTGAGGTCTTCCTGGCTGACTCGGCCGGATCGGGCTGCTTCGGTCAGGCGCGCCACCTCGTCAGCGATGCCCAGCAAAGACAGGCTCTCAACGCCCTTGATGTTCGGCACCATAAGCCCGGCCTTGCCATCCACCGCCATACCAATGTTGCATTGGGGCAGGTAGTGAATCTCGGTGACGTCGTCGTTGAGCTGACTGTTGAGTAACGGGAATTCCTGGACCGCCAGGGCCATGGCCTTCATGAAGAAGGGCATGAGCGTCAGCCGTGAGCCCCGAGCCTCCGCCTCTGGTTTGAGTTGTTCCCTGAGCTTGAGCAGATCGGTAACGTCGATATCCTCACTGTAGATAAAGTGCGGAATGGTGGTTGCCGATTTCACCATGCTTTTCGCCATGGCGGCTTTCATGCCTCGGATCGGTTCCACACGAACGTCCTGCTCGGGCGCGTTCTGCCGGCGTGTCACGGTACCGCCGGAAGCTTGCGCTTCGTGGCCGGAATCCGGAGCCTGCGCAGATTTTGAACCACTCTCAATATGCGCCAGCACATCGGCCTTCAGCACCCGGCCATCTTTGCCGGAGCCGGCGATGTCGCTGAGGTTGAGCTCGTGTTCCCGCACCAAGCGACGGACAGCCGGGCTGGCCGGAATACGCTGTCGGCTCGCCGTAGCAACCGGTGAGGCCGTTGCGGTTGAGAGTTGCGCAGCGGGCTCCGGTTTGGCTCTGGACTCATCCGGCTCTTCCCGGTCACGGGGAATGAACGCGAACAGGGGCGCATGAACTTTGGCCATCGCCTGCTGTTGGTGATAAAGCTTGGTTACCCGCCCGGCTTTGGGAGCAGTAATTTCGACCATGGCCTTGTCGGTCATAACGTCCACGACAGGCTGGTCTTCCTCAATCTCATCACCTTCGGCGACGCGCCATTCCACCACCTCGCACTCGACAATCCCTTCGCCGATATCCGGCAGGATAAAGTCCTCGGTGGCATTATCTCCGGACTCGGTGTCGGAGGTAGATTGCTTTTCAGCCGCGGGGGCAGCCTTTGGCTCCGCAGGCTCTGGAGAGCTGGCAGCCGGTGCTTGGCGACCACTTTCGCTCTCATCCACCAGTTCAAACAGCGGGGCATGAACCTTGGCGATATCGCCTTCCTTGTAGTAAAGGCGTGTCACCCGGCCCTTATAGGGCGCCGGAATTTCCACCAGGGCCTTGTCGGTCATGACCTCAGCCACCGGCTGATCTTCTTCGATCACATCACCTTCACTGACCAGCCATTTGACCAGTTCACATTCCACGATACCTTCGCCGATATCGGGCAGAATAAAATCACTCATAGTTGCTCTCCTGTCCTGATATCAGCCTAGAATTCAACGCTCGCCCTGATGGCCTCGTAGACCTTCAGGTGATTGGGCAGGTGCTCTTTTTCCAGCACCAGCGGGAACGGAGTGTCCATTCCGGTTACCCGAGCGATCGGAGATTCCAGATACAGGAAGCAGCGCTCCTGAATCGTGGCAGCGATTTCACCGGCGAAGCCGCCGGTCAGGGGAGCTTCGTGGGTGACCACCAGCCTTCCGGTCTTGAACACGGAGTTGGCCACGGTTTCCACATCCCAGGGCAAGATGGTCCTCAGGTCGATGACCTCACAGGAAATGCCATCCTTCTCGGCCCGTTCTACGGCCTGATCGATGACTTCCATCTGGGCGCCCCAGCCCAGAACCGTCACATCCGTGCCTTCCTTGGTGACTTCGGCTTCACCCAGGGGCAGGCGGTAGTCCTCGTCTGGCACTTCACCCACCGAGGCCCGGTAAAGCCGCTTGGGCTCGAAGAACAGGGTCGGGTTGGGATCGTGGATGGCGGCCAGCAATAGCCCTTTGGCCTGATGCGGGTTGCGCGGTACCACGATTTTCAAACCCGGGGTGTGGGCGAAGTAGGCTTCCGGGGACTGGGAGTGATACAGGCCGCCGGCAATACCGCCGCCGTAAGGGGCGCGAATGGTTAGCCCGCCAACGTTGAACAGGTTGCCCGAGCGGTAGCGGAACTTGGCGGATTCGTTCACGATCTGATCGAACGCCGGGAAGATGTAGTCCGCGAACTGGATCTCGGCTACCGGTACCGAGCCCTGTGCCGCCAGGCCGTTGGCAAACCCGATGATGCCTTGCTCTACCAGGGGCGTGTTGAAGCAACGGGCCTTGCCGTACTTCTGTTGCAGGTTGCTGGTAGCACGAAAAACGCCGCCAAAGACACCTACGTCCTCACCGAAACACAGCACTCGCTCGTCTTCCGCCATGGCAGTGTCGAGGGCGTTGTTGATGGCCTGGAGCATATTCATCTTGGTCATATCATGCTCCTCCCTTGGCGTGTTCGGCACTCTTCGGGTACTCGTCCGGATACCGGCGAATATGCGCCTTCAGTTTGTCGAACTGCTCAGCCAGCGCCGGCGGGACTTCGTCATAGACATCACTGACCAATGATTCAAGCGGTGGTGGCGGCCGTTTCTGCGCCCGTTTCATGGTTTCGAGCACTTCCCGGCGCATGTTCTCCTGCAGCTGCTTTTCGTCGTCCTCACTCCACCATTTCTTGCTTTCCAGCCACAGACGCATGCGCAGGATCGGATCTTTTTCCCGCCATACTGCCTCTTCATCCTTACTCCGGTAGCCGGACGGGTCGTCTGATGAAGAGTGGGCCGCCAGGCGATAACTCATGGCCTCGATCAATACAGGACGGTTGTGTTCTACGGCCAGCTTGCGGGCCTCTTGAGTGGCCTGATACATCGCCAGAATGTCGTTACCGTCCACCCGGATCACATCCATCTTGTAACCGTAGGCCCGGGGTGCAACGCCGTCGGCTGCAAACTGTTCGGCGGCCGGTGTGGAAATAGCGTAACCGTTGTTCCGGCACAGGAAGATCACGGGCACCCGATGAACCGCAGCCATGTTCAGGGCCGCGTGGAAATCGCCCTCGGAAGCGGCGCCTTCGCCAAAATAGGTAATGGTGCAATGACCTTCGCCGCGAAGTTTCTGACCGTAAGCATAGCCCGTGGCCTGGGGAATCTGGGTGGCCAGCGGTGAAGAGATGGTCATGTAGTTCAGCTTTTTCGAGCCATAATGGACTGGCATCTGGCGACCCTTGCCATAGTCCATCTCATTGCCGAACAGCTGGTTCATGAATTCGTCGATGGTAAAACCGCGGTAGGCGAGGGCACCTTGCTCCCGATACTGCGCCATAATCATGTCGCCATCATCCAGCGCCGCCGCGCTGCCAATTACGGCCGCTTCTTCACCGGTGCACTGCATGTAAAAGCTCAGGCGGCCCTGCCGTTGGGCGGCAAGCATGCGTTCATCAAGAATTCGGGTGGTAACCATGGCCCGATAGATACGAAGGGCCTTGTCTTTGTCGAGATCAGGAGCCTTGGCGCTCTTGTAGAGCTTGCCGTCCTGTTTCAGAAGCCTGAACGTGGGAATGCGGAATTCCGCACCGTCGGTAAACACTGGGGAATACACAACTTTGGACTTTGTTGTTGTCATAATCCTCTTCCTGGGGTAGTGGCCTGAGGAACAAACACTCCTTGTGGGAGTGTAGTTAATGTCATTGTAGACAGCCTGGCGGAATCTGGTGTGATTCGTGCCAGGTGATGTTTACCTTAACGTAAACTGCTGGACAGGGGTAGACCCCCGTTGAGAGATTTTAAGTGATGAGTAACCGCTGTCTCCGCGTTTTCCGCGCCTGGCGAAGCGTGCTACCGTCAAGGTATACACTTTTTAACGGATTCAGCCATTTGACTCACGCGGGCAGGTTTTAATGAACGTAATCATTATCGGCGCAGGAATAATGGGCACCACTTTCGCCACCCTGGCGAAAGAGTTGGCGCCGGAACTGGATATCACCATTCTGGAAAGACTGGACGGCCCCGGGGCCGGGAATTCCTGGGTGTTCAATAACGCAGGTACCGGGCACGAGGCGAACTGTGAGCTGAACTACACACCGGTGGACGAAGAGGTTATTTCGGTCGAAAAGGCGGTAAAGATTCACGCCCAGTTTAACGTGGCCAAGCAGTTCTGGGCCTATCTGATCCAGAAGGGCGCCATCAAGGATCCCAAATCCTTCATCAACCAGACCAAGCACTGCACCATTGTCTCGGAACCGTCGATTCAGGAACTGAAACTCCGCTTCAACGAGATGTCGGCGCACCATTTCTTTGAGCAGATGCGCTATTCAGAAGACTTCGACGAGATCAAGAGCTGGATTCCCTACACCATGGAGGAGCGGCCGCGCCATGAGAAGATGGCGGCGACGGTTATCGAAACCGGCACGGACGTCAACTTTGGTGCGCTGACAGAGCAAATGGCCCGGCACGCCGTTGACGACCTCGGGGTAAAGATTGAATACGGCACCCACGTGAAGCGCGTACATCGCAGCCCGGCCGGTAGCTGGCTCGTGGAAACCCAGAGCAGCGGAGGTGATCGACAGTGCAAGGCGGATGTTCTGTTCGTCGGTGCGGGCGGTGGTGCATTCCCGATCCTGAAAAAGAGCCATCTGCCTTTTGCCCGTCGTTTCACCGGTTTTCCCGTTGGCGGGCGTTTCCTGCAGGCCGAGATCACCCCCGAACAGGCCAAGCAATACAGGGCCAAAACCTACGGTAAGGCAAAGGTGGGTGCACCGCCGATGTCCGTTCCGCACCTCGATCTGCGGGTATCAGACGGAAAGTATTACCTTCTGTTTGGCCCGTTCGCCTCGTTCAAACCGGTACTGGAAAGAGGGCGGGGGTTCCTCGACTACCTTCGCTCAATGCGCCTCCACGATATTCCGAGCCTGCTGAACGTCGCCCTGGAGCACTTCCCTCTGGTCAAATATCTGGTTTCAGAGACCTTCAAGGGCGAAAAGAGCATGTTCGAAGAGCTGGACAGCTTCGCTCCGGGCATGAGTAAGAAGTTCAACTGGAAAGCGGTTGAGGCTGGCCAGCGGGTACAGATCATCCGGGATGGGGACCTGCAGATGGGCACCGAGATCCTGGTATCCAGTGACAAGACCTACGGTACCTTGCTCGGCGCATCCCCGGGTGCTTCGGTGTCGCCGGAGGTCATGCTGCGTTGCCTGGAACAGCTTTTGCCGTCTATTTTTACCAGTGAGCAAGCGGAAAAGAAGAAGAAAGAAATATTCCCCGAAGATAACCTGGAGGCGCTGGCGAAGAATCCCGACCGATACCGGGAGATCCGGGATTTGGTCAATGAGCGGTTGGGTATCAAGCAGTCGGCATCACAGCAGGACTGAACAGGCCAACAAATAACAGGGAGATTTCCATGGACAGCAGAATCAGTGTCACCTCGCCTCTTGTGATCCTCCACGGCGACGAAATGGCCCAGGTTGCGTTTGACCATATTCTGAAGAAGTTCGTGAATTCACGGCTTGATATTCAGCTTGAAGAAATCGACCTGTCTGCGGAAAACCGACTGTTGACCAATGGCCAGGTAGTCATCGATGCCATTGATGCTCTCCAGCGTCATGGTGTGGGAGTCAAAAATGCCGGCATGACCGTAAACCGGCAGCAGCTCGAGGACTTGCTCCGTAAGCATCCGGATGTGGACGGCAACAACCTGCACCCGCTGGCAACCAAATCACCCAACGGTGCTATCCGGAAGGGCATCAGCGGCAACATAACCCGGGAAGACATCAAGTTCCGTAACCTCAACATTCGCCGCCCGGAATGGGTAGGGCGCGACATTGAGGTGGATACCATGGAATTCGGTGGCATCAAGGACAGCTCTAACCAGCTAGCCATGGCAACCGGTGTGGTCAAGCTGATGTTCGTCGGGAGTAGCGGAGACCCTGTGGAGCTGCATCGCCGAGAGATTCGCAAGGGCGATCCCTGGCTGTTGGCGACCAATGACCTGGAGGACGTTAAAGCCTGGGCACATCGCTTCTTCCAGCGAGCTATTGCCGAGAAACGGGATGTCTACCTGGGCCTGAAAGACACTGTGATCCCCGGCTACGACGGCGCCATGAGAGCAGCGATCGAGGACATCTACCACAGTGACTACAAGAAGCAGATCGAGGATCTGGGTCTGAAGTACTTCTACGAGCTGATTGATGCCCAGGCGGCACGGATTGTTTCCAACCCACCGAAGCGAGCGCTGTGGGGCGTGCCGGACAACACCACCGGGCGCAAATTGCTCAAGCTGGTGAACCAACTTAAGGAATTTGGTATTCCGGGCCGGGGTGCCCACGTCTCCATTTCGCGCATGAGTGCCGGGGGCGGCGACCAGTACGGCAGCTTCAACATGGCGGCCAAGGAAGATGGCATTCTCAAGGTGATCGTCGACGGTGACGAAAAGCATGCCCGCCAGGTCAGAAAAGGCGATCCCATGCTGTTGATGTCCAATGACCGCGAGGCCATCAAGGACTGGGTTTTGCAGGTTTTCAGGGATGCCTCGCGCAAGGACAAGGAGGTGTATTTTGGTCTCAAGCGCGAGTACATGGAGTACGACGAAGTCTACAGCGATGTGATTACCGAAGTACGCCGCGAGTTGGCCAGTGAGGACACGCCGCCACCTTCGTTCATGATCATGCGGCCGTCGAGCCAGCTCAAGAAGATGATCACCGATCCCCCCAGAAACGCGCTTTATCCCTCCCAGAACCTGGATGGGGATATATTCTCGGACATTTCCGCCGCTCTTGGCGGCAGTCTGGCGACCGCGAGCTCCATCATCGAAAGCAAGGACGGCACCATGCTGTTCGAGGCGCCCCATGGCACGGCACATGATCTTTACCTGAAGTATCTTGAGAGTGACGGAAAGATCGCCCACTTCAATCCATCGGCCTTGATCTTCGCGCTGGCCAACGCACTGGAAACCCTCGGTGAGCGAGAGGGCAACGAGCCCTTGAGCCAATACGCCGTTCAGTTGAAGGCCGCGTTAACGGATACCGTCGACAGAGGAATTGTTACTGCCGATTTGAAAGGTAAAACCGTTGATCCGGATTCCGAACAGGTGGTGGACATGACTGGCTTCCTGGAGGCGGTGGAAAAGGCGCTCGGATGAAATCTCAAAAAAAGCCAAGCCCCATTTAAAAAAATCGAGCCGCGATGTAACACCTGGGCCAGTCGGGTTACTGATAGCAAATGGGATAACATTTTCAGAACCTCGGGAGCCCGCCATGGCGCACAAGTTTGCCGAAATCGCGTTTACCAGAACGGTAAAGCAGGTCCAGGAAAAGATGGGCAGCCGTTCGGGGTATTCATCCAAAGAGTCCGGGCCTGACCGTAACAATCTGCTGAGAGACCGCGAGCGTGGGTTCATCGAGGCCCGTGACAGCTTTTACATTGCCAGTGTCAGCGAAACAGGTTGGCCCTACATTCAGCATCGGGGAGGACCGGCCGGTTTTTTGAAGGTGATAGATCAATCGACAATCGGCTTTGCCGATTACTCCGGCAATCGCCAATACATTACCACGGGCAATGTCCTTACCAATGACCGCGTCGCCCTGTTCATGATGGACTACCCAAACAAAAGGCGGCTGAAACTGCTCGGGCGGATGGCACTGGTCGGCTCAGACCAGCCTGACCTCCTCGAGCAATTGCAGGATGGCGATTACAACGCCCAGGTAGAGCAGGGCATGATCATTCGGGTTGAAGCGTTTGACTGGAATTGTCCGCAGCATATTACCCCTCGCTATGCTCAATCAGAGGTCGAAGCCCTGCTCGAGGCCATGCGTGATTGAGGCTGAAGAGGCGTCAGAGGGTCGACTGGAGTTTACTGCTGTAGCGCCGGAGCTTTCCCACGGTCTCTGACCAGTCACCTGCACCCACCATGTTGGTGAACTCATCGTGAGCTTCCTCCCACCTTGCCAGTGCCTGCACGTAAATGTCTTCGCCCTCCGGCGTCAATGAAAGCCCCAGAGAACGCTTATGCCCTGTAGGCTGCGATTGCAGAAGCCCCTTGGCGATCAGTTTTTCAACCGTGCGCTGAAGGGATGTGCGCTCCATCCCGAGAAGCTCGGCCAGCTCGTTGATAGAGTTTGGCGGCGACAGTTTGATCGCATTCAGAATGGAAAACTGGGTAATCCTGAGGCCGGTGTCCGAAAGGTGATGGTTGTAGTGACGGGTTACCAGCCTGGAAAACACGCGGGAGTATAGAGCGGCGCAGGTTCTGGCAACATCGAGAGGCGTTGTTTCCTGGTCTGATGAGTGCCCGGACACGGTGGGTTTCCCTGTGTTTAAGTGTATATGCATGATGCTAGGTGGAAGTGCCCGTGATGTCCAGCCGATCAAACCAAAGAAGTTCAGGGAATCTTGCGTGTTTTCAGTAACAGTCAGGCCTCCAGGGCGTCTGAGAAACAGGTATCACGTTCTCTCCGATGTCCTCTTCACACGCAAGCGAGGCACCATGAAAAATCAGGAACTCAACTTGTTGCATGTCTTCAGCGCCATCATGACTGAAGGCTCCATTACACGAGCGGCGGACCGCCTGGGCATGACCCAGCCCGCGGTTTCGAATGTAGTTTCCCGAATGCGCATCGCCTGGAAGGATCCTCTGTTTGTGAAACGAGGAAGACAGGTGGAGCCGACGTCCTATGCGCAAAGCCTCTGGGACCAGATCCGAAACCCCCTGCACGAACTGTCCAACGCGGTAAACTCCACCCGCTTCACGCCCGGCGAATCCCGCAGGACCTTCAGGGTAGCGGTCACCGATCTGATACTCGAAATGGTCTGGCAACCGCTGGTCTCCGAGTTGCAGCAAAGTGCGCCCGGGATTGATCTGCATGCGGTGCCTTTCTCTCCGGCCACGGCAGCGAACCATCTGCGAGAAGCGAGTGTCGACTTTGTGATTGGATTTTTCGAGCAGCACGATCACAGCCTGAGAAGCCTCTGGTTATTCGACACCGGTTACGTATTGGCCATGAGAAGCGGCCATGACTTGAGTGGTCGGCCCGTGGACCTGGATTCCTTTCTGGATGCTCAACACCTGCTGGCAACCATGTCTGGTGAGGCTCACGGTGTTGTCGACGATACGCTCAACAGGCGTGGCCTGGAGAGACGCGTCGCAGTGACGGTAAACCATTTTTCCGCCGTTCCAAATCTGCTCAGAAACTCCGACCTGGTCGCTACCATCCCGGAAGTTATTACCGGCGACTGCGAATTCTGCGCGGGTATTTCGATCACCAGTCTGCCAATTGAGGTGGAGCCAACCAGCCTGTACCTCGCATGGCACACCCGCCACGACCGGGACCCTGGCATCATCTGGATTCGAAGCGTAATCGAGCGAGTGGCGAAGGCGTGTTGGGCAAAAGCCATGGCCGCCAGAGAACTTGATTGTGGACCACTGACGGTGATTAATCCCGGTCTGGACAATCGGCCCATAAACTAGAACACCTGTCCATTTGTCGGGGTGTTCGGGTGGTTAGTATTTCTCCCGTAGACATCAACCACTGGAGAAACCCATCATGAAAAACCTTACTGCCAAAGCACTGCTTCTTGTTTCCATCGCCCTGATCTCGGCATCCGCCAGCGCATCTCTGGCGGACCGAAAGTCCGATATCGACGATTTCAGCGAGACCGTGAGTAGCCCATACAGCGGGCAAAAGGTCATCCGCGGGCAGATTGTTCTGAAGTAAAACGCTAAACCAAACGAAAAGCGGGCAAGGATTCTGAATCCTTGCCCGCTTTTCGTTGAGCACCTTTCACGCCACGTTGGCGTTCTCCTCAGCTACGGTGTTCTGAGCCTCGGTAGCTGTTGCGTTCAACTTTTTCCATTCCCTGGGCGTCATGCCCGTATTCTTTTTGAAGGCCCTGGAGAACCCGGAAGCGTCTTCATAGCCAACTTCGAAACAGATAATCGACATGGGCTTGTCTTTCAGGATGAGCTTCTTGGCTGCGGAGATACGGGCATTCTGGACGTATTCGCCAGGTGCCAGGCCAAGCACATTCTTGAAGTGTTGGATGAAGGTTGATCGGGACATGGTCGCCACGTCAGCCAACTTATCAACCGAAAGATCTCCATTGAGATTGCTGTCGATGCAATTCAGTACCTTGCTCAGCTGACGGTCCGCAAGCGCGGATAGCATGCCCTTGGGTGTTTCCCCCTCGGAAACGATATGCCGGAGCACATTTACGAAAATGACCTCAACGAGCCGGTTCATAACCGCGTCCCGCCCTTCCTGGGCTGCTTCGGCTTCCGCGAACAACACATCTACGAATGAGCCAAGGCCCTGAACCGAAGACAGGGGAAGTACAACGGAAGGGGGCAGCGCCTGAAGGACCGGGTTTCGGGAACCAGTCTGAAACTTGATCGAGGCGCAAATCATCTCGGCACCTTCCTTGTTCGCGCCGAACAGCTGATGGGGCTGGGAGCGCACCGAGAAGATCATGGTCGGCTCCGTGAGTGTCATTTTTTCCCGGTTCGCTTCCATGATGTCGAGCACCCCCGAACGGAGTACATGGATGTACCCGGTTCCTTCCTCTTCAAAGGACGCGAGTCCACAAAGCTGGCCCCGGAAAAACACGCCGGCGTTTACGTTGAGCTGGTCGAGAATGTAAGAAAGCCTGTCCATAAGCCACTCCAGATAATTGGCATAGAAGTTTGAACGATCGTACGCATTCAGTACCGCCCGAGGCCTTAATGTTTCAAACGTAGTCATCATTCATTCAAAGGAGATACCCAATGACTCGTTTCAACAAACTTCGTGCCTTCGTTGCTTTTGCTGCCATGAGCGCGGCTTCTGGTGTTTTTGCTGCCGATATCGACATGAACGCCGACGCCAATGATGTCGCCATCAGCGGTTACGACCCGGTGGCCTACTTCTCTGATTCAGAGGCCACCAAAGGTTCGGCCGAATACACCGCCACCTACAAGAACGCGATTTACCATTTCTCCAGCGCGGAGAACCGTGATCTGTTCCGTGCCGACCCCAGTGCCTATGCGCCCCAATACGGCGGCTACTGCGCATTCGGCGTAACCATGGAGAAGAAGTTCGACGTTGATCCCGAGGCCTGGCGGATTGTCGATAACAAACTCTACCTGAACCTGAACAAAGATGTGCAGAAGCGTTGGCTCACTGATGTACCTGGCTTCATCGCCAATGCCAACGACATCTGGCCGGAGATCAAAACCGTGGAAGCAGCCGAGCTGTAAAGCGCTGCCAGTGATCGGAGCAATTCGCAGGGTCCTTGATCTCAAGAACAAGGACCCTGAATCAAACTTTCAGGGTGATCGATATGAACCAGAAGCTTCTTTTTAGCGCGGCACTGGCCGCTGCACTGGCCGGCGCCATGTCCGCGCCACTGGCTCACGCAGGCGGCAAGGAAAAATGCTATGGCATTTCCCCGGTTGGCGGTAACGACTGTGCGAACCTTGCGGGAACGCACTCCTGTGCTGGCCAGGCAAAGGTCGCCAACGACCCGGGTGAGTACAAGATTGTTGAGAAGGGCACCTGTGAAAATCTGGGTGGTTTTGACAAGGAAACGGCCCTGAAAATCATTGCTGAGAAAAGCAAGGGTTAAGGGTCATGAGTAATCGTCAGGACTCAGGCCAAAGCCAGTCGGAACTCAAGAGCACCGCCGTTGGGGTAGGGCTACGACCAGAGCACTACCAGGACGTTCTGGAGCAGGCACCCTCAATCGATTTTCTTGAGGTTCACTCGGAGAACTTCTTCGCAGACGCCGGCATCTCTGTCGATCTTCTACAAGAGGTCTCGGCCAGCACGCCGATCAGCCTGCACGGCACCTCGGCAGGTTTGGGGTCGGTTGAGGCTGTTCCTGACGATTATCTCAAAAAACTGAAACGCCTTGTGGATCGGGTGGATCCGGTACTCGTGTCGGACCACCTGTGTTTCACCTGGGCAAGGATCGGTGGAAGGCTTTTTCACGGTGGTGATCTTCTACCCATTCCCTATACCGAAGACAGCTTGCTGCATGCAGTGAACAACATTGATCGCATACAACAGTACCTCGGTCGTCAGATCGCTATCGAGAATGTCTGCGCCTACATCGAGTTTGACCAGAGTGATTTCGACGAAGCGAGTTTTATCGGTGAAATCGTAGCTCGCACGCAGTGTGGACTGATCCTCGATATCAACAATCTGATGGTGAACGCCCGAAATGGGCAAGTCTCAAATCTGGAGAATTTTGTTGATCGCTATGTCGGATCACTCGACCACTCTGCGATTACCGAGATTCATCTTGCGGGCTCGACGCCCGTGGGCGAAGAAGAGCTGCTGATCGACGACCACGCCTGCCCGGTAACCGTGGCTGGCTGGCAAACCTACGAACGCGTGCTCAATGTGATTGGCCCAAAGCCCACGTTGATTGAATGGGATAACAATCTCCCATCCTGGCGCGAGCTTCTTGGGGAGGCTACCAAGGCCAGAAAGGCACAGCGCCGGGTACTGGGGAGTGAGCGCAGCCATGAATCTCTCTGATTACCAAGCTCATTTCCTCGAATTCCTGTTCGGCGGTACGAGCACGCCGGTGCAGCCCAATTCCGAGGTGTATCGATTTGGGGTTGAGGCAAAGGCAGTTCGAGCCCTCGAGCAAGGTTATCCAACCGTGAGGGCACTGCTAGGCCCTGCCGACTTTGAAGGGCTGGCCCTCGACTATTTCAGGATGATCCGGAAACAGAGCGGAGACTGGGGCGAATTCGGTTGGGGCTTTCCGAGCTGGATTATCTCCCATCGGATTTCAGACCGCGTTCCTTATCTTTCCGATGTAGCGCGACTCGACAATTACGTATCACGCGTCGAAAGGAGCCAGTACGAAGAGGTGAATGTAGCGAGCTTTAACGCAATTGGAGAGGACCTGGCGTTTTGCTCTCTGATTCTCAACAAAGGGCTGCAGTTTTTCCGCTCAATGTACCCAGTAGTCAGTATCTGGGAGGCGCACAAAAGCGAGACCCCGAAGGACACACTCAGTTTCGCTCAGGCGAAGAGAATGATCGCCAAAGGCCGAGGCCAGAGTGCGCTGGTCTATCGCGCAGGCTGGAAAGGCATGGCGGAAGTTATTCCTGAGAAAGACTTGTTGTTGCTGGAGGCGGTCAGAGACCAGCGAAGTATTGCCGAAGTCTTTGGCGAGGATGTTCTGAAAGACACCAACTTTACCTATTGGCTGCGAGACATGATCGCTAAAGGCGTCATTGTTGGCGCCAAGACCATTTATTAAGAGGAGATCGACATGAAAACCTTGGCTTACAGTTTCTACGGCTTGAACGATTCGGCTCAACGACTGGTTGGCAGCCTGCTACCCATTGCGTTGCTTCTCGGGCGGCTTTATGTGGCCTGGGTCTTTTTCAAGGCTAGCCTTACGAAAATTGATGACTGGGGAACCACGCTGTTTCTGTTTGAGGAAGAATACAGTGTTCCGCTGTTGAGTCCTGAGGTCGCAGCTTTCCTGGCGACCTTTGGCGAACTGGTTTTTCCGGTGTTGCTGGTCATTGGTCTGTTCTCCCTGGTGTCCTCGCTGGGTCTGTTCGTCATCAACATTGTTGCGGTCATCAGTCTTGAAGCGATTGCACCAGCGGCAGAGTTATATCACGTGGTCTGGGGCCTGATTCTGATGGGGTTGGCCATGTGTGGGCCTGGTCTGTTGTCGCTCGACAAGCTGATCAGAACCCGTTTGAGAGGTGACTATGCCGCTAATTAATCTGAATAACTTTGAAGAACTGGGCGAACTCGCCAATAAACACGAATGGCTGCTACTGGATTTCTGGGCACCCTGGTGCGCGCCGTGCAAGGTAATGAATCCCGTGCTTGAAAAGTTCAGTGAACTGAATCCTGACAACGCCGTCATCAAGGTGGATGTGGATCAGAAGCACGAGATCGCCGCCAAATTCGGAGTCAGGGCGATACCGACTCTGGTTCTGCTCAGACGAGACCAGTTTATGGGGCAGGAGACCGGGTCCAGATCACTGAACGATCTGAACAAGTGGATCGACGGGCTAAAACAGAAGGTATCCCATTTGGCGTGAGTTGTTTGCGGTTTTCAGAGTAAACTCAGTTCGCCGGGTCCACGCCCGGCTTTTTTATTTGGAAATCGGGTAAGGTTCGCTTTCGCTCGATGTTCCGAATAGATTCCTGAGTGTGTGTGGAGATGGATCAGGCAATGACAGTCGATTTGCCCAAATACCAGGCGCTTGAGAATACTCTTCGAAAGAGTATCGAGGGTGGTCGATGGCGGCCCGGCGAACGAGTCCCATCCATAAGAGAACTCTGCAGCCATTACGGCTATTCCAAGATCACCGTACAGCATGCGCTGCAGCGGCTTGAGGCTCAGGGATTGATTCAGGCCCGGGAGCGAAGCGGCTTTTTTGTGTCGTTGGGGCAAAGCGAGTTTGAGCCCCCCAGGCAAGCCGCCATGCCTGCCGCGCCCCAGCCTGTCTCAGTTAGCCAGGTGTTTCAGGACATCATGACCCGGAGTGCTGCCTTTGATTTGCTCCCCGACCTAAATAGCGACGAGCCGCCACCCGGTATAATCCAGCTGAACCGGTCAATCGGCCGGGCGCTGCGTCGCCAGTCTGCGAGCTTTCAATATTATGACGAACCGGCTGGTGATAAGGCGTTGAGGGCCCAGCTTGCGCTTCGAGCCGCAAAAAGAGGGTGGACGGCGGAGGCCAATCAGTTCTGCATTACTGCTGGTTGTCAGCAGTCCCTGTTTCTGGCCCTGATGGCGGTTTGCCAGAGTGGTGATGTGGTTGCGGTGGAAGCCCCTGGGTTTTATGGGGTTCTACAGATGCTTGAACAGCTTGAGCTCAAAGTGATCGAGATACCGGCCTCGCCTACAAGTGGTATGGATATCCGGGCGCTCGAAGAGAGCCTTCAAGTCTGGGACATCAAAGCGTGCGTGGTTTCCCCGTCCTTTGCCACCCCTACCGGGGCTGTCATGCCCTCCGAAGACCGTCGACGGTTGCTTGAGCTTGCTGATCGACATGATCTGGCCATCATTGAAGATGACATATACGGCGAGTCAGGTTGGTTTAACACCCCAGACTCCCTGAAGGCGATTGATGAATGTGACCGTGTCATCCACTGCAGTTCTTTCTCGAAAGTTCTCTCGCGAGACCTGCGTTTGGGGTGGGTTTCAGGTGGCCGTTGGCATCAAAACATACTGCAACTGAAATTGACCTCTCAGTTGGCAAGTAGCCGCTTCTTGCAGCAAGGTGTGGCAAGCTTCATTGCCGAGGGCGGCTATACATCGTACCTTCGACGGTACCGGCAAAGCTTGCGCCTGCAGCGAGACCATTTACTGGATTTGTTGGGGGACTGGCCGTTGCCTCTGAAAGCAACCGCGCCTCAGGGGGGGTTGGCTTTGTGGGTGGAATTGCCGCCAGAAGTCGACACTCTGAGCCTTTACGCCAAAACCCTCAAGGAAGGTATTGTCATAACGCCCGGTAGCCTCTTCTCGGTTTCCGGAAAGTTTTCGAACTGCCTGAGAATCAGCTTTGCCCATCCGTGGAACGAAGCACGAACAGATGCGTTGCAGAGACTACCCGCACTCATGTTCTGAAGTTCCGTCATCTGTCCCTAACAAATATTAAAAAAGTGGTCCTGCCCCCGGTAAGTGCGATCCATTAACCTCGCGTCACCTTTTATTTCTAAATGATGGCAAGGTGCGCAACAAATGAGTCGCCTTATCTCTGTAAAGCAAATTGAATCTACCTCGAAATGTCTCGAGGCCGACCACAAAATCCAACCCCGAAGCTTCTCCGGTTTCTATCGTCGAATGCGAATTACCGGAGGTCTTGTTCTCTTTGCGCTGTATTTTGGTGTGGCCTGGCTCGACTGGGGTGGCAGACAGGCAGTCCTCTGGGATCTCTCAGAGAAGAAGTTCCATATCTTTTCCGCCACGTTCTGGCCGGAAGACCTGGTGTTGCTCTCCGGGATTCTCCTGATTTGTGCCTTCGGTTTGTTCTTTCTCACGGTGCTGGCCGGTCGGGTGTGGTGCGGATACGCGTGCCCTCAGAGTGTCTGGACCTGGGTCTTCTTGTGGGCGGAGAGAGTGGCGGAGGGCGATCGATCAAAAAGAATCAAGCTTGATGCAGCGCCTCTCAGCGTGAAGAAGCTCGTTCGCCGCGGTTCCAAACATGGGCTCTGGCTCCTCATCAGTCTCTTAACGGCGATAACGTTTGTAGGGTATTTCACACCGATACGCGATCTTGTCGGAGATCTTTTTGTCTTGGAAGCATCAGGATGGGCCGTGTTCTGGGTTCTGTTCTTCACGGCGGCCACTTATATGAATGCTGGTTGGCTGCGCGAGAAAGTGTGTTTCCACATGTGCCCTTACGGCAGATTCCAGTCGTCCATGGTGGATGCAGACTCCATGGTTATTTCCTATGACGCTGAACGGGGTGAACCCAGAGGTTCTCGGAGAAAGGATGTTACGCCAGCTTCAGCGGAGCTGGGAGACTGCATTGATTGTCAGCTGTGCGTGCAGGTGTGCCCGACAGGGATTGATATTCGGGACGGGTTGCAGATGGAGTGTATTGGGTGTGCCGCCTGCATCGACGCCTGCGACTCGATCATGGACAAGATGGGATACGCCCGTGGCCTGGTGCGTTACGCCAGTGAACGCGACCTGAAGGGCGGGAAAACAAATCTGTTGAGACCACGACTGGTGGGGTATTTCGCCTTCCTGGTTGTGATGATTGGGCTGTTTGCATGGGGCGTGGTGTCCAGGCCTTTGATTACGCTCGATGTTGAAAGAGACCGGGGTATGTACCGGTATACGAGTGAGGGCGAGATCGAAAACAGCTATCTGCTGAAACTCACGAACAAAGACAGCAGCCAGAAGTACCTCATCATAGAGGTTGAAGATCCCTTGCGAGCGTCAACCACAGGCCCCTTGGGCGTGGTAGTTGAGGCCGGAGAAAAGGTTGAGGTTCCTTATTCCGTGGCCCTGCCTGCATCCTCCCTCAATGCTGGCGCCAACGACATCGTTTTTCAGATCAGCACCCTGCATGGCGAGAAGGCGTTGGTTACCGAAACCAGTACGTTCCTTGCTCCGTCAGAGCATTGATGGCGTCGATCAATGCTGCCAGCTAAACTCAAAAAGTTGAGTATGACAACTAAAGGTATCTGAGATGTTACAGACGCAGGATGTAACAGGCCCCATCTCTGGGGGCAGTGCCATTCCCTATGATGAGTGGACTGAAAAACTGGGGACCGTTTATGGGCTTTGGAGGCCCAGGAAAGCCGCGTCTGATGACTTTACGGCGGGAGTCGTCCATCGTTCCGTTGGTAACTTCGGAGTCGTCAACTGCGTTTGCGACCCCTGTGGTGGTGCTCGCCAGGCTAAAGAAATATCCGGCGATGACCTGGAGACAGTCATCCTGCAACTGGTTCTTTCGGGGCAGGAGAGGTTCACGATTGATTCGAAAGGCTTCGAACTGACTGCCGGGGACATTATTTTATGGAATACAACGCGCCCAATGACATTCGATGTTACGGAAAAGCTGCACAAGATCTCGGTGCTGATGCCTCTGGCGCGTTTGAGGAACTGGCTGCCAGGCTCCTGGCATCTGATTGACAACAAATTTGCCAGAGACTCCACCACAGCATCTTTGTTGTGCGCGTTGATCCAATCAATGGCGCCGCAATTTTTAGCCGGCAGGCTGGAGAACAGCGACGCTTTAACGGATGCGCTAATGGGCACACTGGTCAGTACTCTCGGACCGCCGACCAGTCGAGGCGAGTTTTATGAACGGCATCAACTGATTCGGATCAAGCGTTTCATTGATAAACATTTGAGTAATCCGGACTTATCCCTTCAGGGCATTGCCTCTGCGCACCAAATTTCCTTGAGGCACCTGCATTCTCTTTTCCAATCGGAAGGGCAAACTGCATTGCAGTATCTGATAAGCCAGCGCCTGCTGCGCTGTCGGCGGGATCTTTCGAATCCTGCGATGACGGGCCGAACGATCACGGAGATCGCGCTTGGCTGGGGTTTCCAGCATCCCACGCACTTTAGCCGACGTTTTAAGTCCGAGTTTGGCTTGACCCCCTACGAATTTCGGCATGCTTCGAATGAAGGTTTAGTTCTTCACGACTAGGTGAACAAGCCTGCACGGACAGTTCAAAGAAGATTCACCCAGAAGCATGCTGCCATCTCTGAATCCCCCTAATGTGGATGCATAACTGATCTATCGCGATGTGTCCCCAAGGCGGAGCTGGAGGAGTGCAGCATGAATATCCAACCAAAAAACATTCAGAAAGTACCCGCCTTTGGGCGGGAGGCTGATTTAATAGAGGGCTTGCAAACTGGGGATCCGATAGCCTTCGATGAAGCGTATCGGAAGTATCACCCGGTAATGCTGCGAGTGGCCGCCAAGTACACCTCTGCGGCCGTTGCCGAAGATATTGCCCAGGAGGCCTGGTTGGCTGCCATTGGAGCCATCGCGTCGTTCGAGGGCCGTTCGTCGCTGAAAACCTGGCTGTGCCGGATCGTGATCAATAAAGCGTTCAATACCTATCGGGAAAAGCGGCCAGAGTTCCCTGCGACGCCCAGCCTTGCAATGCTGTCAGACCAATCAGCCGAGAACCAGGGTGTCAGTGCTTCCTGTAATCTCAGCGAACCGGAACTGGCTGTGCAGACGTCCAGGGCCCGGGAGCGCATTCGGATTGAAATGAAGAATATGAACCGGGATCACGCCCACGCGATTCTGTTGAAAGGCATGACCCAACTGACGGGCTCGCAGGTATCTGAGGTGTTGCAGATTTCTCACGGAAACCTCCGGGTCATACTGCATCGAGCGAGAAACGAGCTAGCGGCCGTGCTCCAGGCATAAGGGCAGCGACCGCGCTCTGAGAGTTAATAGTCCGCCAGCTATATAAAGTATCACAGCCCCAGATCACTCAACCCCGGGTGATCATCCGGTCTGCGCCCCAGGGGCCAACGGAAAAGCCGATCTGACTCTTTGATAGGGCTGTCGTTGATGCATGCGAATCGACGCCGCATGAGACCGTCCGCACCAAATTCCCAGTTTTCATTGCCATAGGAGCGGAACCAGTTTCCGCTGTCGTCATGCCACTCATAGGCATATCTCACGGCAATGCGGTTGTCGGTGTAGGCCCAGAGTTCTTTGATCAGACGGTAATCCAGTTCACGATTCCATTTGCGGGTGAGGAATTCTTCGACCTCCTTCCGGCCGTTGGCGAACTCGGCCCGGTTACGCCAGCGTGTGTCCTCGGTGTAGGCGAGGACAACCTTTGCCGGATCCCGGCTGTTCCAGCCATCTTCGGCAAGGCGAACTTTTTCAATGGCGCTTTCCCGGGTGAAGGGTGGCAGTGGTGGACGTTGGGAAGTCATGTTGGTTCTCCATTTCTTGGCAAACAGATTGGTGCGGCCGCCTGGATCAGAGCAGGGCGGCCAGCTCGTTTCGTGCACGGTGCAGGATGACTCGCAGATTTCCATGGGAGATCTGCAGCACATCCGAAACCTGCGAACCGGTGAGCGCGCTCATGCCCTTTAGCAGAATCGCGTTGGCGTAATCCCGGTTCATATTCTTCATTTCCACGCGAATGCGTTCCTGAACCTTTGCAGTCTGGGTAGCCAACTCCGGTTCGCTAAGATGCCCGGCGGTGCCACCAAATTGGTTGTCTGGTGAGTTATCGGATAACAGAACGAGGCTTGGCGAAGCAGGAAATTCCCTTCGGTTTTCACGGTAGGTGTTGAGGGCTTTGTTGGTGACGATCCGGCACAGCCAGGTTTTCAGCGACGAACGGCCCTCGAACGACGCGATGGCTCCAATCGCAGCCATCCAGGCCTCCTGCGCGATATCTTCAGCAACGGCCGCAGAGGTGTACTTGGCGGCCACTCGCAGCATTACCGGATGGTATCTCCGGTAAGCTTCATCAAAGGCCTTCGGATGGCCCGCTTGCAAGCCATCAATCAAGCCTGCCTCATGCACAAAAGCCGTTTCCTTCCGGGTGACTTTAATTTGAATGTCCATCCTGCTTGTCTCCATGCCGTTTTCATTGGTGGTTCGCAAATGAAACCGACAACAACACCAGTCAAAAAATACCCTGCTTCGCTTCCCAAACTGGCATTTCCTGAAGTAGACAAGTCGGTCTATTTTTAATAGTAGACAGGTTTGTCTAATTTGGTCAAGATATATTCAATGAAAAAGGTGGAGGTTTACCGATGGGACGCAGACAGGATCTGATCGATACAGCACTAAGACTGTTTTATGAACATGGAATACACGCCATCGGCATTAACCAGGTGCTGCAGGAAGCGGGTGTTGCAAAGCAAACGCTCTATAACCATTTTGAGAGCAAAGACAGCCTTGTAGAGGCTGCCGTTGAGCACCGGGACAAACTTTTTTTCCAATGGCTTGAGTCGCGAATGAACAGCCAGCCGGCGGGAAGAGAGGCTCTGATGGAGATGTTTGATGCGGTTCACGACTGGTTCAATGACCGAGTTCCGTCACTCCAGCGTTTCTACGGTTGTTTTTTCATCAACACCTGCGGTGAGTACAGCGACCCGGATCACCCGGTCCACAAACGCTGCGCGGCTCATAAAACAAAAGTTTTTGAGCTACTGAAGCGGCACGCTCTGGAAATCTGTACTTCAGAGACTGAAGCAGATGAACTGGCCAATGCGCTGTTTTTGCTTAAAGAGGGTGCCATCGTTAAAGCGCACGTTGAAGGCGATCTGGATGCGGCGTTGAAGGCAAAGGCAATTGCCTCAAGGATGATTTCGCCGCACTGAAAAAAACTGTGCGGCGAAATTCGGGGTTTAACGGTACCTTGAAATTGGCACATTGAGGCCAGACGACCTTTTACAATCCCGTTCGCTGGACCATTTGCCAAGCATGAAAACGCAAAATGGAACGCAGTAGGTCAGGACTGCCGGCAGCCATTGAATGTCCCGATATTCAAAAAGCGCATCATGCTGGTTGATCAGCAGTAGAATCGAACCTACGACAAGAGCAACCTTTGCTGCCTGCGTGTGGTAACGCCTTAACAGATCAAGCAGCTGCATGAGGCGCCTCCTTACGTTCGGTCTGTTTGAGCTTTTCTGCAGCATCCCGGAAGGCGGTGCGAACACCTTCTTCAATAACCGGGTGATAGAAAGGCATTCCGAGTATCTCGTTCACCGTGAGAGACTGCTGCACGGCCCAGGCCAATAGGTGACCAATATGCTCTGCTGCTGGCCCAAACATCTCAGCGCCCATCAGCGTGCCGGTGCTCTTATCGGCGTAGACTTTCAGCATGCCCTGGTTTTTGGCCATTACGCGGCTTCTTCCCTGATTGTGGAAGCTCACCTTTCCGGAGATGAAGCTGTCGGCCAGCAGTTCGTGCGCTCGTTTGCCGACACTGGCAATTTGCGGGTCGGAAAAGACAACGCCCAGCGCGGCACGACGATGACCCGCTTCTACCGTGGGAAACGTGCCGGCGTTACGGCCTGCGATACGCCCCTCATCTGAGGCTTCATGCAACAAGGGCAGCTCGTTGTTAGCATCACCTGCGATGAATATGTGCGACTCACGGGTCTGCAAGGTGTAATGATCGAAGCCAGGAACGCCGCGGGCGTCCAGTTCAATGCCGGTATTCTCGAGGCCAAGCTTGTCAGTATTCGGAATTCGACCGGTCGCTGCCAGAACATAGTCCACCACGACTGTATGAACCACACCTCCGGACGTGCGGTAAGTCACCTGCACTCCGTTCAGGGTTTCCTTTGCTCCGAGGACATCCGCGTAAAGGATCAGGTCAAATTCAGACTGGAAAGTATCCGCTGCAATCTGACGAATTTCGTCGTCGGCAATTCCGCCAATCGATTCGTTGCGCGACAGCATTGTAACGTCAACGTTTAGCCGGCTCAGAGCCTGCCCTAACTCGAGTCCAATAACGCCTGTGCCGACCACGAGCACGGATTGCGGAAGTTGCTCCAGTTCGAATACATCGTCGTTGATGAGCAGGCGTTTGCCCGCACCCTCGAGTACTTCAGGAATGAACAGTCTGGAACCCGTTGCGATAACAATCCGGTCGGCGGTAATTTCGAGCCCGGTATCAATCTGCAAACGATGGGCGTCGAGAAAGCGAGCGTAACCACGGACCTTGTGGCTATCATCAAACTCATCGACGTCTTCAACAACAAACCCCACGAAACGGTCGCGCTCTTTTTTCACGCGATCCATGACCGCCGCACCGTCAGTCTCAACGGTCGGGACATTGAGCCCGAAAACCCCCGCATGCTTTGCGCCGTGGGCGGCTTCTGCCGCGGCAATCAAAAGCTTACTGGGCATGCAGCCGACACGCGCGCAAGTGGTGCCGTAATGGCCGCCCTCAATCAGCGCGATGCTGTCGGTAAATTTGCGAGCTTCGCGGTAGGCACCCATACCAGCCGTGCCCGTGCCAATGATGGCAACATCAACCTTTCGTTTGAGCATTTTTACTTTCCTGTAGGTTATGAGGACCGTTCATGCGGTTTGATTGTGATCAGCCGACTGGGCGGCATGGCGCTGCAGGTAGAGGACGATATCCTGGGACTCATACAACCACCGAATCTTGCCGTTTGATTCGATTCTCAGGCAGGGAACCTGTGCCCGCCCTCCGCCTTTGATCAGCTCTGCCCGGTAGGCAGGGGTTCTGGCGATGTCACGTTCCTCCACTTCGATGTCGATGTGCTTCATCGCAGAGCGGGTATATGCGCAAAAAGGGCACGCGCGATAGTGGTAAAGAGAGAACGATGTGGTTTGCGAACTGACGGACATGGACTGTCTCCTTCGTAGTGAATGTGCCTGCCATTCTCTGTTCTTCTGGCAGACCGGATGCGGCAGGACGGTTGGAATAGTTGTCCATCTGTTTCAAAGGCACCCTGTTGGCGAGGGATGGTGTTGGGCAAGAAATATACAATTCTGCTTGCGGCTCTGATTAGAATGTATATACACTTTATGAACACCGATTCGAGACGGAAAGCGGTTCCGCTCAATCGACGATTCATTGTTCATCAGACTGAGGAAACGAACATGAACCTTTCGCTTACTGTGTTCCAGGCTGCTTTCGGTTTCTACAGCCGATTGATGCCAGCAAAAGCGGCTTCAAAAGCTGTCGAACTTATGACCAGCCCACGAATCAAGACAGAACGCAGAAATTCATCCCGAACGCTGTTCGAACGAGTCGTGCCGCTCAGTAATGACGGTCTACTCTCGATCTACGGAGTTGGCCCAAAGAAAATCCTGCTCTTGCACGGGTGGTCCGGCTGGATCGGGCAATTCAAGGATCTGATCAGTGAGATTGATCCCCAGGAATACACCATCTACGCGGTGCATCCGGCAGGGCACGGTGAGTCGCCGGCCACCGAATCACATCCGGGGCGGTTTATCGAGGCTGTACTGGAAGCCCATCAATACGCTGGCTCGTCTTTCGACGTTGGGGTTGGCCATTCATTGGGAGCCGCTGCGCTTGTTTATGCCCAGTCCACCAGAAACTGCTTTGAACGCCTGGTACTGGTTTCTGGACCGGCAACGATTGAGGGGGTCCTGAGCCGGTTCGCCCGTTTCGTAAACCTTGGGGAACGCAGTAAACGCCTGTTCGTAAACGACATGGAAAAAACGGTGGGATTGAGTGTTGACCGATTGGATCTTGTTGCGCTGGCCCCCTCGATCGAAACACCTGTGTTATTGATTCACGATGACCGGGATATCGAGGTTCCGGTTGCGGAATCCAGAGCACTGCACGCGGCGTTCCCGAGGAGCCGTTTGACCCATACAACGGGTTATGGCCATAGCCGGCTTTTGCAAAAACCTGAGGTCATTAAGGAAATTGTTGAATTTTCGAATTCACCGTTCAGGCCTTAGTCCGAAATGGTATCGGATCAGGAAAAACGCACCGTCCCTGGTGCCAAGACGCAGATGAAATGTCTAACGCTTAACCGTGGGTGCCAGAACGTACTTCACCACGAATGACAATTTGGCCGCTGTAGGGAGCCGGTTCTGCATTCTCGTGGTTAGCGTCCCGGTTCTGGATCTCGCCACGAATCACGATCTGGCCACTGTAGGGCGCAGGTTGGGCCTGCTCGGAACGCGGCTGATCGGATTTCCGGTCTGCCAGGGTTGCATGGGCGGGCAGGGCAGCGATGGTAACGAGTGAAGCGAGGGTAACCAGTGCAAATTTACGCATTTTCAATTCTCCATAGTGTAAGTCGGTTCAGCTGACTCCGACGCCCCAATGGCTCGGACATCAGATGAGCGAATTATGTGGATGGAGAAGGTGGAGGAATAATTCTGAAACAGTATGAAAAGCATCATTTTCAGTGATGAAGCGTGGCCGTAAGCCCCTAAAAGACACTCGTATTACTACTTATTTATAAGCGCAAGTGATGTTTTAAATATCGACGCTTGATTAGTCGTGCGGGCCCGGTATTCGAAAAATAGCAGCCAACGTTTTTACCGACACATTTTCGGAGTTGGCTATGATTTTCCGTTTCTTGACCGTTTCTCTTCTGGCTGTGGCTATGGCTTCAACTGTGCAGGCCGAGTCTGCTGATTCTGTGCTTGCGCTCTCTACTGATAATGACCTGTTTGCGCCCACACAGACAGATCGGGATTACACAGCCGGTGTTGCGATTACCTATTCTTCCAATTCAGAGGATTTCATCCGTAACCCGGTGTCCAGTGTGAGTCAGGGGTTGGACAGTGTTTTGCTGACTCATCTGGGCGGGGAGGTTGGAGAACCGGGGAGTGCCGCACTTGAACTGGGTGTTTACGGCTTTACGCCCGAGGAAATCAAGGAATCGGCAATTGATCGTAGCGATCGACCCTACAGCAGCCTGGTTTACTTTTCCTCAAGCCAGAGCTACCAGACGCCAGGCGCTGATTCGGGGTGGACAACATCTATGACGGTTGGCGTACTCGGGCTTGATATCTTCAAATCCGGCCAGAACGCGGTGCACAAAATAGTGGGTAGCGATCGTGCGAACGGTTGGGATCATCAGATCTCGAATGGTGGTGAGCTGACTTTCCGGTACTCTGCGGCGTACCACCAATATCTGGATGCCAGCGAATCAGACCAACAGTTCAAAGTGACGTATTTTGGATCAGCCGGATACCTGACTGAGTTTGGTGCGGCACTCGTCTTCCGGGATGGTCTGATTTCCTCCCCGGATAACCGCTTTAATCCGGAGTTGATGGCTTACGGCGAACGAGCGCCCGGGGTATCAGCTCCAGGGGGACGTGAACACTATTTCTGGGGCGGCTTGTCGGTAAAAGCTCGGGCCTATAACGCCTTTCTTCAGGGGCAGTTTCGTGACTCAGACCATGAACTGGATGCCAACGATCTGAACATCCTGCTTGCTGAAGTGTGGGCGGGCTACACCCACAGCTTCCTGGCAGGCACTGAATTGAGTTATGTGCTGCGTGTTCAGAGTTCCGAAATCAAATCCGGTACAGGGAACCGCACCTTGGCGTGGGGTGGGCTGGTTTTTAGCAAGCGACTGTGAGAGCCGGGTAGGGAATCATCATCAGAAGAAATACAACTTATACAGTCCCGCTATTGGTTTTCGCCAACAGAAGGCTTCAGTGTTTGAAACAGGTTTTTACAGAGAAGAGGTTTGCCGATGAGCAACATGATAGAAGTAACAGATGTGAATTTTGAGCAAGCGGTTGTTCAGAGTGATCGCCCCGTACTGGTCGACTTCTGGGCGCCCTGGTGCGGCCCCTGCAAGACCGTCGCCCCCATGCTGGAGGCAATCGCTGATGAATTTGGCGAGCAGTTGACCATCGCCAAAGTGAACGTGGACGACAGCCCCGATATAACGGCAAAGATGCGCATCCGAGGTATTCCGACTCTGGCGCTGTTTCAAGAAGGCGGCGTTGTTGCCCAAAAGACCGGAGCTGGGAGCCTGAGTGAGCTGAGAACTTTCGTAAAAGGGAATCTGTAAACCTTACCCAAAGCCTCCCGATCGGGAGGCTTCTTCGCTTCTTACTCAAGAAAACCACGCCTAAATACATACCGCAATTGCGGTCCAGGCACTTCCAAGCCAGACTTGACCGGACCCATTCCCCAGGAACATTGAATGAAAACGCAAGAACTCCAGCTGCTGTACATCTTTGATGCGATCATGACCGAGCGCTCCGTAACCCGCGCAGCAGATCGGCTTGCCATGACCCAGCCTGCGGTATCGAATGCGATTTCCCGGATGCGCCAGATCTGGAACGACCCATTGTTTGTGCGAAAGGGCCGCAATATAGAGCCAACATCCTATGCGCTCAGCCTGTGGGATCAGGTAGGCGACCATATGTACGCATTGACCAACGCAGTCGGCGCCACGCAATTTGATCCGGCCACATCAAAGCGAAAATTCCGGATTGCCGTGACGGATGTGATTGTTGAAATGATCTGGCGGCAGTTAATTGAGTTGCTGGAGGAGCAGGCGCCTGGTGTTGATATCCACGCGGTGCCCTATACGCCCGAAGGCACCTACGACGACTTGCGCGAGGCCCACGTGGATCTGGCGGTCGGTATGCTGACCCAACATGATCACAGTCTGCGCAGTACGTGGCTTTTTGAGGGCGGTTATGTTCTGGCGATGCGCGCCGACCACCCCCTGGCTGGCCGACAGATTACCATGGAGGAATTTCTCGAGGCCCGGCACCTGCTGGTGACAATGTCCGGCGATGCCCATGGCTTCGTGGATAGCTACCTCGACCAGAAGGGCCAGAACCGGCGCATTGCCGCGACGGTCAACCATTTTTCGATTGTTCCCCAGGTTCTACGGGATTCGAATCTCATCGCCGCGGTTCCCGAATTGATCAGCCAGGATTGTGGGTTCGTGGATGGCCTGTGGATGGGGCAGCTTCCTTTCGAAGTCGACCCGACCAGCCTGTACCTTATCTGGCACACGCGCCATGATCGTGACCCCGGCATTGTCTGGTTGCGGGACCACGTGGAGCGGCTGCTGCGAGAACGATGGCATGACATCATGACCAACTCGCCTTGCGGTCTTTCGCCTGCAAAAGCCATCGCCTGAGCGGTTGGCCAGAGGCAGTCATCATTTTTCGTGATGACAAAGATACAGCAACGGAATTATTCAGGATCCCGGAAACTCCCAATAATGCTCCCCAGATGACGCTAGCAGCGGCATCGGCATGAGTGCCGGTTGGGAGACGCCCAGTTCGGTCCTCTTGCCCCAATTATCTGAGTTCTTCACGAATTGGGAGGAGGGTATGAACGGTCAAGTGAACTGCCCGTCAATGGGGTCCGGCCTGGAGCCCATCAAAGTCAACGATGCCGCAAACCAGAAATGGTATAAGCCAATCATCTCTGTTGATGCGGACGCCAGTGGCAACAGACACGTCTACAAGGCGTTCAGGTTTTCCCACGGCCTGTTGGGAAACTACTTCAGGTTTCTGGCGTTTCACGAATTCAGGATGCTAAGAAAAGTTGAGCATCTCGACTTCACTCCAGACCAGGTAAGTCGCCGGTCCGACGCCTCTCCGACAATCCATTACCGGTTGATTGAAGGGAAGTCGATAAAAGATGTCGCGGCAAGCAATGGCGTGCCTGCAAACTTCTTTTCAAAGCTGTTCAGCGATGTAAAAACGTTGCATCAGCATGGCGTTGTACACATGGATCTGGGCAATTCCGGAAACATCCTGGTTTCTGCCCAGGGAGCGCCGGCCATCATCGATTTCGGCTCGGCGATACCTTTGAGCTGGCTGCCATCGTCTGTTCAGAGCTGGGCCTGTCGCAAGGATATACTCGGAGTTCTGAAGCTGTGGCACCGTTTCGACAAGGAATCCATGCCGTTGTTTCTACTGCACTACTATCAGAGCAATTACCGCAAGAACATCTACACGCCCAAACGTTTCCTGAAAGCTGCGCGTCGGTGGGTAACAGGCGACACCGGCAGCGCGGACCTTTCTGGTGTCACGACTGTTATCAGCGTGTTTTTCGGACTGTTGGTGCTTGTGTCTTTCACCTGAAGAGCGGCGTTCTGCCGCTCCATTTTTCCCTTAAGCGCAGCGCAGGAAACTGGATCAATAGGCAGGCAAAAAAAGGGGCGGTCGTGATGACCGCCCCTTTTCGGTGTGCTCAGCTTAGTTGCTGATACCGAGCTCGACCGTTTCGATGGCCGGGTTGTTGCCACGATCGATATCTTCCTGGCTTACACCTTCGGCCTGTGCGAAAGCAGAGAAAGCGACGACAGAGAAAACGAGAAAGAACTTGTTGATTGCGTTCATGTGATATTCCACCTTTCAAGAGAGTTAAGTTAAACAGCATCGCCGTATTGGCTTGATGGTTATTCTCTTGGTTTCCCGTCTTCAGAAAAAATTGCTTTGCGGTATACAACACATCAAGTCAGGTGATGGGTTTAGACGAGCGCTTTCGTGCTGATAGCGCTCGTCTTCAAATCATCATAGGTCCAGGTGAACGACTTCTTTGATTGATCCCCGACCACCCGCGAACAGGTTCTCGATCCCGTTGTCGTTTCCAATGGTCAGTCTCACATTGATAACGCTCGGTGAGGGTGTGGCCATCCAGCGTCCCTGTTCGATTGTGAACTCGTGCTTTTGCATGCCCAATTGTTCACGCAGATAACAGGCGAGCGGGCCCGCCGCCATTCCCGTTGCAGACTCTTCCAGAATGCCATAGCGGGGTGCAAACATGCGGGTTCCTGCGTCCCTCCCATCGCCAACGCCATCAAGGGAAAACACGTAGAATCCGATCAGATCCAGGGATTCGCTGAGTTTCTCAATGAGGTCAAAATCTGGCTTCAGGCCTTTAATCGTTTTGCTATCTCGAATGCCGATGACGATGAAGCTATTGCCGGTGTCGACCAACATCGGCACAGCCCCTTCGATCAGATCGTCGGCCGCCAGGCCAAGGGACTGGAGGGTTGCTTGCAGATCATCCTCGCCAAGCGTTTCGAACCTGGGTGCTCTTTGCTCCATATATGCCGAGTCGCTCTCCATATTGACTGATCTCAGGCCATCGATTGTTTCTTTCGATGACCGATCGCGAATCAACAAGCCGTTTTGTTTCAGAAAGCTGAAGGTGGCAATTGTTGCGTGGCCGCAATGAGCGATCTGCTGGGTTGGCGTGAAGAATTCCAGCTTGATGTCTGCAGATTTGGAAGGTGAGACGAAAGCGGTTTCTGACAATCCGACTGCCGCAGCGATTTTCTGCTTTTGCTCAGAGCTGAATCGTTCGGCATTCAACACGACACCTGCCGGATTTCCGCCGGCTTGGCCGTCGACAAAGGCGCTGACTACAGGGACTTCGATTTTCATGTGATGTTCCTCGGGTGGTTGGTATCACCTGATTCTTTCAATGGCCGGTTCCTGGAACAAACGGATAAAACTGGTCTATGCTTAATTAAAAGTTAACTATGGGTGAGCAGACGAATGCAGAAACTCCCTCCTCTGCGGGCGCTGCAGGCGTTCCGATACGCGGCCAGGGAGCTGAGCTTCAAGTCTGCGGCCGAGGCGCTCAGCATTTCCCAGGCAGCCGTTAGCACTCATATTCGCGGCCTGGAAGATTTTCTGGGCCTGAAGCTTTTCGTTCGAATGACGCGCGAAGTGGAATTGACCCACGAGGGCAGGGTGCTCTCAGGCTATGTGGAAACGGGCTTTCAGGAGTTGGAACGAGGGATTGCCCTGTTCCGGCCCGATTCAGATCCAGGACGATTGACCGTCGCAACCGTGCCATCCTTCGCCAGCCGCTGGCTTGTTCCAAGGATCGAGTCATTCCAGCGGGCCTACCCGGAAATCAGGCTTAGCCTTCAACCCAATCTGCAGTTGGCGAGTTTTCAGGGAGATGGAGTCGATCTGGCGATTCGTTATGGGAAAGGCGACTATCCCGGGCTTGAATCCAGGCTATTGCTGGAAGAAAAACTGATGCCTGTCTGTCATGGCATGCTCGTTGACAGTAAGCCTGTAACCCGGGAATCACTGGCGCGCCTGCCCTGGCTTATCGATGAATCAGCCGATCTGGAGAGCTCCTGGACTGACTTCCAGGAAAAACTCGGCACCCAAATACCCGATTCCTCCATCATACTGAGGGTTAACGAGGGAGCGACGCTCGTGGAAGCGGTGCTTGCGGGCAGGGGAATTGCATTGATGCGGTACAGCCTTGTGGCCGATCTCCTGAAAACCGGGCTGCTCAGGTGCCCGATGGATATTTCGGTTCCTGCGGAGTACCAATACTACTTGGTGGCACCGGAGGCGAAATTTCGAACGGATAAGGTTCGGGCATTTGTTTCATGGATTATCGGGGAAGTCTCATCACTGAGGGAATGAAAGGCTTTGCAGTTCGATGGCTGCACCAGGAAAGCACCAGTTTGCAATGAGCGGCCCAAAACGGTGCTAGATTGTCATATGTGCGCGACATTCGGCTAGAGGAAAAGAAAAGATGATGCGAACTCAGTTTCTGCAGGATTTAATCAAACAGCTTTCGCCAACCGTTGATCCAACTCACTACGTCTACTGCACTGTAGAGAAAGCGAAGTATGGTGAGCTGGAGCACCTGAAACCTATTGTCAGTATTGCCGAACTTGAGGGGCTGACCCTGGTAATCCCCCTGGAAGAGGCCAAAGCAGAGGGCCTGGATTATTACAGGGTATTCCGGCGAATCACTCTGGAGGGACACTCCAGCCTTGAGGCTCTCGGGCTTACGTCTGTCGTGACCAGTGTCCTGGCAGAGCGGGGCATCACCACCAATGTCATCGCCGGCTTTTACCACGACCACATGTTCGTGCCGAGCGATCGCATCGACGAGGCGCTGAAAGCAGTCAAAGAACTTGCTAGCCAACCGGGTGGATAGGCATCGGTTCGACCGTTAAGGCACTACAACCCGACAGGCGCCAATCAGGACCCAGCCAGTTTGCCCTGGTTGTCTTGCTTTTTACCTTGGGTACTTGCAGCTGCGACGCTCAGAGCCAAAGAGATGGAGAAGAATACCGCCAGGCCGCCAAACAGAGAAATTACGGGAAGAATGTTCATAGGGTAAAACCTCCAAACGATCCGTTGTCGGCTACACCTCATTTACTCAGAAGTATTGCCGAAACTAGTGTGTAAGCTCAGTATTAGTATACGAGGAAGATGTGCACTGGTTTGTAGGCAGAAACCATTACCGGAGGTATGGAGATACCCGTATATTCACTGAAAAGGGCGAAAGGCCAGCTCCGGCAAAGCACTTGAATCCCGCCCGCCTCTAGAAGTTGCGCAATCACTCGAATTTGGATTACTTATGTCCTCATGGCCCAAATAACGTCACTGTATGTTTATAAAGTCTTGAGTCAGGCAACCCCGGGTGTCGAAACGGGGGACTTGATGGGCAAACTTGGTCTTTCAATGAATGGCCCCATCGATCCGACCCGGATGGTGTCTTCATCGGAGTATTATGATTTTTTTGCTGCTTTGGTTGATCGTGACCCCGGCGGCCTTTTATTACCGCTTAAGATCGGTGCCTCGATGCGAAGCGACGAGTACGGCGCTTTCGGTCTGGCCTGGAAATCCGCGCCGACCCTGCGCGGCTCTTTCAAACGGGCAGAGCGGTACGGGCATGTTCTGGGCAGTGCAGAGACGTATTCGCTTGAAGAAACCGCGGAGGGGTTCCTCTTCAACCTTGAGAAGGCTGGCGATGGTTGCCCTGGAATGCTGCTTTCTAATGAGGCCAGCATGGCTGCGGTGAACACCATCAGCAGAGAAGTCAGTTCATCGAACTTTGTTCCTTTGGCGATCTGTTTCAAGCATGCGCCGAGAGGCGATACCAGAGTTTACGAAACCCATTTCGGTTGCCCGGTTCATTTCGAGACTGGACGAGATGCTGTACTGGCGAGTAAAGAAAGTATTGAAAGTCCGAACAAACTGGGCGACGAGACGATTGCCCGGTTCTTTGACCAACATCTTGAACAGCAACTGAATTCGCTCAAAAGCGACATAGACCTGCAGCAACAAGTCAGGCGCGTTGTCGTGAAAGTGCTCAGCGAGGGCGTGCCCAGGCTGTCACGGATTGCATCCGAACTGAAAATGGGCGCCCGCACGTTGCAGAGGAGGTTGTCGGAGCAGGGCTATTCCTTTCAGAACGTTGTCGACATGGCGCAAAGGGATCTCGCTCAGAGGCTGCTCCGGGAGACCGATTACAGTCTTGCCGAGGTGGCCTTTTTGACCGGTTTTGCGGAGCAGAGTGGATTTACTCGTGCTTTCAAGCGTTGGGCAGGGCAGACTCCTCGATCCTATCGACTTGCCTACCGTCAGTGCTGAGTTTCAAGTTGTCGCTCTCTGCACAAACTCTGACATGCTGAGGCAATAACAAGCGACGCTGTTTCCCGAAAATAGACTTGCACTTACATCAAAGGGAGCAAGTCAATGAAATCATCCAACCAGGCACATCAAACCATTCTTGTCGTAGGCGGTACCGGGAAAACCGGGAAACGCGTCGTTGATCAACTGAAAGATAACGGTTATGAGGTTCGAGTGGGATCCCGCTCGGCTATCCCATCTTTTGATTGGGGCAACGAGAAAGGCTGGGATGCCTGCCTTTCCGGTGTCACGTCGGCTTATATTACCTACTCGCCAGACCTCGCGATGCCGGGTGCCACGGACGCTATCCAGGCCTTTGTTGGCCTGGCAAAGCGACGCGGAGTGAAGCGACTCGTTCTGTTGTCCGGGCGTGGCGAAGCCGAGGCTCAAGCCTGCGAAGCCATTGTTCAGGAATCTGGCATCGAGTGGACCATTGTCCGCGCAAGCTGGTTCAACCAGAACTTTTCTGAAGGCGCATTCATCGACATGGTGTTAAATGGTGCCATTACTCTGCCAGCGGGCGACCAGGTCGAGCCTTTCGTTGATGTCGATGACATTGCAGACGTCGCTGTTGCTGCGCTGACTGAAGACAACCACAACGGCCGTATCTATGAAGTGACAGGGCCACGCCTCATGACCTTCGCCGACGTGGCCAAGGACCTTTCCCGCGCGACCGGTCGCGAAATTTCATTCATAGACGTGCCGCACAAGGCCTTTATCACCGAGATGGAGAACGCTGGAGCGCCCGAGGATGTGGTCTGGATGCTGGATTATCTCTTCGCAACGGTTCTTGATGGCCGCAACGCCCATTTGACTGACGGCGTTCAACAAGCTCTCGGTAGACCACCGAAAGACTTCGCTGCGTTCGCAGAGGAAGTGGCCAACACCGGTATCTGGGAAGAACGCTGAAGGCGGCGGCGCCCGCGAAATTATACAGGTTTGACAGTTGTTAACGGCGGCTGTCAAACCTCGTGCCCTCCCAAGTCTATAGCACAGAGAATATTAAAAATGCTCGATAAGATACTGTTAACAATATCAATTGTGCTTTACGCAATTGCTGTCCCGTATCTGGAAATTAACGACACCCACGTGTTCAATCCGGACTGGGTAGCCCACGCAAAATTGCACGAAGTCTGGCAGTTGATCACCAACTCTTCCCTTGGGGCGGTCGCCCTGTGGCTTACCTGGGTGTCTGCTGATGGCAGGGGCAAAGCGAGTGTGATCGCACTTTTAATCACCGGTGGGTTCCTGGCAGCCTATGCCATGCAGGGGTTGTACGGCGGCTCAATGGTCCATCCGGATGGAACTGAAAAGACTGCCTTTGGCATCAATGTTGGCGTGATTGGATTCGGCTGGGTATTTGTGAGTTCCGTTTTCACACTCGTGAGAGCAGGGCGCCAAGATGTTGTTAGGAGGGCGATTTAAAGGCAACGAACCCAGCTCTGGAGAAATCTAGGGCTAAACAGTGATCGTGATGTCCGGCCCCACGGGGCCGGATTTTTTCCGTCCGTGTTTTTCATGATCTCGAAACAAAGGATTGTTTGAATAGAGTACTCGGAAGGATAATTCGGTAAGCACCGGTTCCGGGTGCTTTGCTCAGGATGAGCCCTCTGAAGCAGATCTATCTGCATGTCGTTTCAACGAGGGCATATATGTCGATCATGGAAAATGCCATCGAAGGCGTGGAAGCTCGCGTCCTCTGGTCTTGTAAGGAAAGATGTGTCGAGCTCCTGGAGCTTGGGATCAGAGAAATGAGTGGCTTCTTTAAGCCCTTCCGCTACGAAGTTCATATCGAAGGCGAAAACTCTCTGTTCCGCAGCACAAGTGAATTTGCCGCAAGGCATTATCTGACGATGCTGTTGGGAGAGGGGCAGGTTGAGCCTTGCACTCAACCTGCTCAATCGAATTAAGAGCGCACCAACTGGTGCTTTCTTCAGGCGGCCTGGGGTTCAGAGGAAAAGGCATTCAATACAGTTTCAAGCTTTTCAACCAGATCGCCATTCGTCAGCTTGCCACGATCGACATCGAAGTTATCGAAAAAGCTTGGAATGCTGAGGCTGCCAACGACCTTGCCATTGAAGAACGGTGCGGCGGTTTCAGCAAGCTTCAACACGGTATTTCCGCCACCTGGACCCGGAGACGTAGCGAGCATCACGATTGGCTTATCACGGTAGACGTTTCGGCCAATTCGGCTCATCCAATCGAAAAGGTTTTTAAACGCTACCGTGAAATTGCCATTGTGCTCGGCAAAGGAAACAAGGATCACGTCCGCTTCTTCGATTCTCGCCTGGAAGGCTTGCGCGCACTTGGGAATGCCGTACTGTTCTTCCAGGTCGATGTTGTAGATCGGCAAGTCAAAATCATTAATCTCGACATAGTCGATCTCAGCATTCCCCAGCTTGGTCGCGGCGTACTTCACGAGTTGTTTATTAATGGATTTGCGACTGTTGGTCGCGGCAAACGTTAAAACTTTCATGTTAAATCCCTCGGCAGGGTTGATCATTGGTGGAACAGCTGTGCGGTTGGGGAAGGGGATTTCGCCGTCATGCAAGGCTCCCAAACTCTCCCGCGTTATATCGAGCAATCACCTCGTCGATTTCTTTTTGGGTGCTCATTGCAAACGGTCCTTGTTGAACGAAGCTTTCATTGATTGTCTTGCCCGAGAGCACAACAAAATGGCTGCTTGATGGAGACTTTCCGCGTATTGCGACGGCCTCGCCCTCCGTACCAACAATCGCGCTGGACTCTCCCTGGTGAAGCGTGAGCCATTCGCCGCGAACATGAACTTCGATGTCGCCTTCAACTGAATAGATCCAGGCATTGAAGCCCGTTTGAATGTGGTGCTCGAATGCGGATGTCTGGTCTACAAAACCATCAAGAATGGTGACCGGCCACACCGACGCTGCGTCTGTCCCGAGCCCATTGCTTTGACCAAGAACCAGCCGTACACGGTAGCCTTGTCCCTTCAGGGTCGGCATGTCTTCTCGCTTCACATGGAGGGAGCTTGGCGCCTGGTGTTTCATGCGGGCGGGCAAGTTGACGAATATCTGCAGGCCATGAATGCTGGCGCCTTTTCGCGGTGCTTCGTCGTGAATGGCACCGCTGCCTGCATTCAGCCAGTAGAGATCGCCAGGATTAATGTTGAAGTCATTCCCCAGGGAGTCGCGGTTGTTGAATTTACCTTCCGTATCTTCAAACAAAACGGTGACTGCCGAGAGCCCCGCGTGAGGGTGGGCGCCAAAGGTCGGTTTCGTCATGGTGTAGTGATCAACCATGATGAGGGGATCCATGGCCCCGGAAAATTGCCCGTGACGGAATCCCACACCCGTAAACCCAGAGCCAATACTCAGTGGGCTTCCGTATACCGGGCCAAAAGCTGTTATTGAGTTATGTTGTCGAGAAACTTGGTGGGTCATTGTTCCTTCTCCGTTCCGTATTTGGTCTGAATAAAAGTTAGCAGCTTGGTATCTTGATAAAAATGGCTAAACTTTGAACTATTCGTTCCATATTTAGGACGCAACTATGAGCGTTGACCTGAATGACTACTTCTATTTCGTGCATGTCGTTGAAAAAAAGGGATACACCGCGGCGGCAAAGGCCTTGGACATGCCGAAGTCGCGATTGAGCCGCCATGTTGCTCATTTGGAGGAACGCCTAGGTGTGAGGCTGCTTCAGCGAAGTTCCCGCAATGTTGCGGTTACCGAAGAAGGGAGGAGCTTCTACCAGCACGCTCGCAAGCTCGTTGACCACTTCGAACTGGCTGAAGCAGCAATGGACAATAGAAGCGGAAACCTTTCAGGAAAGGTTGTGATCAGCTGTTCGCTGGGTGTGGCGCAGTTTGTTTTGTTCGATATCGTGACTGATTTCGCCAGGCAACACCCGAAAGTGCTTATCGAACAACGCGTCACCAACTCCATGGTCGACTTGATTAGTGAGGGAGTAGACATCGCTATTCGCGGGCACAGCGGCGAATTGCCTGATTCGAACTTGATACAGCGCTTTATCGCGAACGTGGAATGGCAGTTTTATTGCTCGCCTGGTTATCTCGAGCAATTAGAACAATTGGAAACACCCTATGATTTAGCCGGTTGTCGTCTTTTAAAAGTGGGGAGAGCCGGCGCGAAAGAGGCGATCCCGTTACAGCACAAAGAGGGTCTCCGAACCCACCAGAACACTCACATCGCACTATGCTCAGAAGATATGTCGACTATCAGGCAAGCCGCAATCGATGGCCTGGGCGTTACCGCATTGCCTGACTATGTCTGCCGAGCGCCCGTTGAAGCTGGCCAACTCATTCGGGTATTGCCAGACTGGGTATCCCAGCATGCGAGCCTCAGTCTGCTGATGCCATCTCGGGTGGGTGTGCCACCGCATACAAAGGCTTTTGCGGAGTTTATTCGTGAGAGACTAGCGGATGCTGTAACGCCAGAAACCTAGAACTTTTGGTTTATGCTCAAACACCCTTGAAAGAGCATGAGAAAACCATACTATACTGCGCATAATGTATATTATGTTAAATACGCTATAGACATACTCAAGCTCATCCCTATACAGTCGTTATACTCTACCAACCCAACTCACCCTTCCGGCTTTCAGGTGTTCGTTAATGAAGTCGTACCGGCGGCTGTTTCTGTTTTCCCTGTTGTTATCCTTGATACCGCTTGGACCGGCTGCGGCCAATCAGGAAACTATTCGGATCACTACCGGCCAGTGGCCTCCCTACCTGGATGAGAATCGGACGGATGGCGGCTTTCTGGCGCAGATTATCCGTGAGGCGTTTGCCTCTCAGGATATTGATGTTGAGTTTTCTTTTTTCCCCTGGTCGCGTGCGTTAGCGCTGGTGAAATCCCGCGAGTACCAGGCGTCGGCCGTCTGGTCATTCCGGAAGCTATTGCTAGAAAGAATCGATCTTTTTCCGATGGATCCGATCGTTGGTGAAGCAATGCTTGTCGAACAGCTTGGTCCCGAGGCCAGAGAGAGCCTGGAGTTCCATCCAAGGCCACTAAGAAGTGCCCTCTACCATCTTCCGTTTTCTCGTGAAGATCCGGAGGCGGGTCGCCTGAAACGGGCCTTTGATCGGGGGTTGGCAAAAACTACGGGAAAGCGGCCGCTATCAGGAGATTATTGAAAAAGCCTTGAAGGCTCACAGTTCCCCAGCGGCCGCTGAAATACTGGAAGAGAAACTGGTAAACTGGGATGAGGATCCCAGTACTTGCGATTAGGCGTCCGGATCGACTTCCTCGACCACACTCTCGGCATGCCTCGTTGCCAGCTCTTCCAACGTCATGTATTCACATTCTTTTTCGGCCATAAACGCGTCCGCCGAGTCGATGAGAATGTTGTCATCGCGCATGAATCGCCGGCCTAACAGCGCCGGATAGGAGAATTTGCCGCGGTCTGTCAGTGAAAACTGTGTGGTATGGGTGGTTCCGGCAATGCAGAAGTCCATCATGACCACGTAGCGCTTCTGGGACGGCGCGCCTTTGCGCTTGATCAGTACGGTTCGTTCCACCGGCCTTTCAAATTCGAGGATCACGTCTTCGTGGTCCAGTTCGCCTTCAGTGGGCTGATCTTCGTGGTCACCAAGTGGGATCTGAAAGCTCACCCATTCGGCGCCATCCTTTTCGAAGGGTTCGACGTTCACAGCGTGCAATGATGAGGTTTTTGCGCCGGTATCCAGCCGTGCCTTGAGACGAAGGCTGGTGTCCTGCATGACTACCCACTCCACGTAGCCAAGCGTTTCCGGTGGACGCTGGTCATTTTTGGCCTCCGATTCGGCGGAAAGCGCCATCGTTGATGGCAAAATCAATGCTGCGGCCAGCAACGCCCTGTTGAGAACCCTCATTCAATACCTCCTGCAAATTCCTGTAAATCCGGGAAAAAAGATAGAAACCTGAATTCCAGTTCTTCGTGGTTTGCGCGGACCTCCGTAATAATACCGGCGAACTCGTTTCTGAAGCGTATGCGTCCCGCAACCCGGTCCAGAGCGTTCCCGATGTTTTCAAGGTCCTTGTAGGCTCCAAACCAGTCATTCCAGACCATGCTTCGGGTAACCCGGGCCATCTTGTCCGGCATCAGATGCTCTTTCTGCTGCAACTCATTGTAAATACGCCGAATAAATGCCTCTCGCTCAATGTCACTGAATTGGTCCCAGTGCTTGAGAAGAAAATGGTCGTAGAGAATATCGAGTGCAACCCCGGCAAATCGGCGTCTCTGACGTGAGAACACCTGCTTGCTCGCAAGTACATCCGGATGCTGATCGGTAAAAGTATCCACCGCCCGATGATGGCGAACGCCGTGTTTTACCGAGTCCGGGAGTGCCGAGAGATCGACACCCCGGGTAAAGTCACCGAGGATGCTCCCCACCCTTGCTTCGGGCGAGTCCGGCGCCAGAAATACATGAGCCAGATGGTTCAAACAGTCTCCCCGGTGGTCTGGTCTCAGAAGTTGAATTGAATGCCGACACCCAGACCATCGATTTCAGCATCACTGTCTTCATAGTAACGCATGTACTCGAGGTTGCCGGACAGGTTCGGCGCAAATTCCATATTCATACCGATGCCATAAGAGACATCCGTTTCATCCTCGGTGACCGTGCCAAGGAACGAAGAGGCCTCGAGTTCAACCCGGGTGAAGCCGAGTATGGCGTAGGGCGTGATCGGCGATTCGTTGGCCAGATTGAACGTGGTGTAGCCGCCGAAGAAATTGTCCAGTGAATAGTCGACGCCACCAACGCGCTCATCATCTACTCCGAAACCGCCGCGGGCTTCGATCCCCAGGTAAGGCGTCGCCATTACGCCCACCTTCGCAGAAAGAGTTCCGACATCGGCATCGGCGTTACCGCTTTCCAGATTCACGAAGGTGTAGTTTAGGCCTGTATACAGTCCGCCAACGCCAGACTTGTACATATCCTGGGCCGAAGCCGTGCCGGCAGCCGCCAGAGCGGTCGCAAAAATAACGGCAATTGAACGTACGTGTTTCATTCTGGTATCTCCTTAACCGAATCATTCGGTGTACATCGCTGAAGTTGCACCAGCCTCACGGATTTTTCCATCAGAAAGATCCGCATTTACGCGTTATTTACACCGATTTAATTCGCCGGTAATTTCAGTATCCGCGCGGTGTTACCTTGCGGAAGCCGGAACCCACAGGTATTCTGACGCCGTCTCCCGGTATCAGCTGGCTCGAGCATCCATTGAGAAATCTCTACCCCGTCATTTTTATTGTCAGCGTCATGTTTGTGCTTTTGAGCATTTTCATGACTTTGCCTGTCATTTTACTTGCGGGCTCCGAGACGCCGAATGCCATGGCGTTTGCGGAATCGGCCGCTATTGTCTGCGGCCTGGGCATCCTCGGGATGGCTGCCACCTATAGCAAGCCTCGGGATCTCAAACCCCGCTACATGTTTGTGCTCACGGTTTCGTCCTGGTTCATCATCGCACTGTTTTCATCCCTTCCTTTCTACCTGAGCGACCTTGGAATTTCCGCGGCGGACGCTTTCTTCGAGGGTACCTCCGGGATTACCACCACCGGGGCAACCGTTCTCAGTGGCCTGGACGACATGGATCGGGATCTGCTGATCTGGCGTTCCATTCTGCAATGGATCGGCGGCATCGGTATTATCGGCATGTTCGTTGCGGTGCTTCCGTTTCTTCGCGTCGGTGGCATGCGGCTGTTTGCCACGGAGTCCTCGGAGTGGACCGACAAGGCATTGCCGAGAATGAAAACCCTTAGCCGCGGTCTGCTGGTGGTTTACCTTGTTTTCTCGATCATCGCAGTGGTCACCTACTACTTCTCTGGCATGACGCTGTTCGATGCCTTTAATCATGGCCTGACCAGTATTGCCACCGGCGGCTTCTCCACGTCGGATATGTCCATGGGTAAGTTCAATGATCTGATTCTCATGGAAGCGACGTTGTTCATGATTATCGGCAGCCTGCCCTTCTTCCTTTTTGTGCGCGAAATGCATGGCCAACATGGCGTGCTCTTCAGGGATCAGCAGGTTCGGCTCTTCCTGGCGATCCTGTTTTTCGTACCGCTGTTGTTGACCCTCTACCGCTGGATGGTGTCTCCGGTACCTTTTGATCCCATCCACAATTATGCGTCGACTCTATTCAACGTTACTTCGGTGGTAACAACCACGGGCTACGCGTCCGAGGATTATTCAGCCTGGGGCCCGCTTGCATTCGTGTTGTTTTTCTTCCTGATGTTCGTGGGTGGCTGTTCAGGATCCACCGCCGGCGGTATGAAGATTTTCCGGTTCCAGCTTTCCCTTATTATTCTTCGTGAACAGCTGATGCGGCTTCTGCACCCGCGAGCGGTGCTTACCCGGAACTACAACGGGCGGGCAGTGAGCGATGAGATCATCTCGTCCATGATTGCCTACACGTTTATATTCCTGTTATGTCTGCTGTTGATTACGATTGCCCTCGCCGCAATGCAACTGGACTTCGTAACCGCACTGTCAGGCGCCCTCACCTCGCTGACCAACGTTGGCCCCGGTCTTGGTGACATCATCGGTCCGGCCGGGAACTTTGGACCACTGCCCGACGCGGCGAAATGGGTGCTGTCTGTGGGAATGTTGATGGGGCGTCTGGAAATCCTGAGTGTTGTAATCGTTCTTTCGCCGGCGTTCTGGCGAAGCTGAGGTTTACTTGAGCCAGAGTATTGCCGGATTTTCCAGCGGCAGGTTCAGGCGCTCATCACGCACTCGGAGCCTGGGTGTGTAGTGTCCTTGCGGCCTTGAGGGCACTGTGCACTCGTATAGATAGGTGTGTGCAGAACCGCCCAGGGGATGCTTCATTTCCATCGCCACCACCGTTCTGGGCCCCTGCTCTGATTCTTCCGCCACCAGGTCAACGGCAATCCGCTGCTCGTCGATTCCATCCAGGTAGACTTCCACTTTGCAGAACAGGCCGTCTGGGGTTTCAATGGCATTGAAACTGTTGAACCTCAATCGAGGCCAGTGCTGCGCTATTGCGTTGCATTCCGCCAACAGTTCCTTCGAGGTTTCCATCGTCCGGTTTCTGCCTTTTTCGGCCATGGGCAGGTAAAACTGCTCCACGTACTCTCGCACCATGCGATTGGCAGAATACGCGGCTGTCAGCTGGTCCATGCTGGCACGCATTCGCTTCAGCCATTGCCGGGGAATGCCCTCTTCGTCCTCATTGTAGAAGTCGGGAACGACCTCTTTTTCAAGTAGATCAAACAGTTCACTCGCGTCTGAAAGGTCGTGGTCGTGATTGTTAGAGCCACTGAGCTCTCTGAACGTAGCGCCGGGTCGAATGGCCCAGCCCACATCCCGGTTCCAGGCCTCCGCCCACCAGCCGTCGTACTGGGACAGGTTCAGGCCACCGTTCACCAGTACTTTCATACCACTGGTGCCGCAGGCTTCCCAGGGGTGTCTCGGGCAGTTGAGCCAGACATCGACTCCCTGAACCAACTGATTGGCCACACCCAGGTCGTAGTCTTCAATGAACACGACCTTGCCCTCCACATCCGGTCGACGTGAGAATGCTTTCCACCGGCGGATGATGTCCTTCCCGACAAGGTCATAGGGATGAGCTTTGCCGGCAAGAACGATCTGGAGTGGGCGGTCCCGGCTTGCCAATAGCTTTAGCAGTCGATCCTGATCCTTGAGCAGGAGGTCCGGTCGTTTGTATTCGGTAAAACGCCGGGCAAAGCCCAGGGTCAGGGTTTCATGGTCCAACAACAGCCCGCAGGCAGCAGCATGGTCGAAGCCAGGATTCTGCTCGCAGTGCTGGCTTGAAAGCCGTCTGCGAAGGTAGCCGACCAGCCGTGTCCGCTGCAAACGCCTCATCTCCCACAACGCCTCATCGGTGATGTCGGTCATTGGGCAGGATTTCTGGAGTGGTCTGCGCCATCTGTCCTTGCCGCAGGCCTGTGTCCAGATGGCATCGGATTCCGGTGAATCCCAACTGGGCGTGTGAATGCCATTGGTTACATAGTCTGCGGGAATATCCTCGGCCGGCCAGCGGGGGAAAAACGGCTGAAAAATGGTCTGGGTGACTTTCTGGTGGATTCGGCTGACGCCATTAAACCGTCCGCTCATGTTCAACGCCAGCAGGGCCATGTTGAGCTTCTGGCTGCAAGACTGATCTTGCGAATCCTGGTTTTCGCTGCCCAAATCCATCAACTGGTCGATATTGAGGTCGCGCCCCTCCAGCCAGGGAGCCAGGTACAACCGGAGCAGCGATCGGGAAAAATGATCAAAGCCAGAGGCCACCGAGGTGTGCGTGGTGAACAGATTGGTTGCCCTGGTCGCGGTACGGGCGAGCTGGAAATCGGCGCTGTATTGATCCTGCCAGCTGAAGGCCCGTTCAATCAGTGCCAACGCGCAATGTCCCTCGTTCAGATGGCACAATCTAGGCTTTCGGCCCAGCTGTTTGATCAGGCGCCAGCCACCAATGCCAAGCACCATTTCCTGTTGCAGGCGTTTTTCCGGGTCGCCGGTGTATAGCTCACTGGTAATCCCCCGGTCGCCGGGTTCATTGCGCGGGTCGTTGCTGTCTAGCAATAGCAACTCGCAGCGTCCAACCTGGGCCTTCCAGGCGCGTAGGCGAACGTTTCGCCCCGGGAAAGGCACAACCACCCTCACCCACTGGCCTTCGTCATCCCTTAAGGGGGAAACCGGCAGCATCGTTGGGTCGTTGTAGGGATAGAATTCCAGTTGCTCTCCATCGGTGCTGATGGCCTGGCGGAAATAGCCCTGCTGGAAAAGCAACCCGACAGCCATCACGGGCACACCAAGATCGCTCGAGGCTTTCAGGAAATCCCCCGCCAGGACACCCAGTCCGCCACTGTACAGGGGCAGAGATTCGCTCAGCCCATATTCCATGCAGAAATAGGCGATGCCCTCACCAAGATCCCCGGAGCATTCCGACGTATACCAGGTATCAGCCTGAATAAACTCACTATGTGCTGATATCTGGTCACGGTAGCGTTTCTGGAAGTCAGGATCGGCGGCCAGTTCTTCAAGCCGGTCGCCGGAGACACTGTTCAGCACCAGCCAGGCGTTCCGGGTGGTATCCCAGATTTCCTCATCGAGGGCGCGCCAAAGCTCATCGGTGCCATGGTGCCAGGTCCATCGTAAATCCAGGGCCAGCTGAAACAGACCGGCCAGGGAGTCCGGCAAGGATCGCGTGGTATAGGCTGCCAGCGTCAAAGTGGGACTCCGCTCAGGTTGGCCGGTACATTAAAGGGAGCTCCATGAGAGATCTCCCACATCAATTCAGAAGGCTTGCTGACGACGAACCGGAAAATAATTGACGGGCATATGGTGCTTTTTTAGCCATTGCAGCAGAGAAGAGATGGTGAAGCTGTCGTTCTCAACGCCTTCAAAGTCGACACCCAGCCCCCGGTCGGACTTACGTACTACGTGTGCCTTGAGCCGACGAAACCGCTTTTCCTGCTGGTCTGGGAAACGAAACTCAAGCTCTACCGTCTGGTTTAACTGCACGTCCGTGTAATCGGTCGCGATGAAGAGCCCTCGTTTGGACGCATCCCTAATCTGTCCGGTGGCCACCGGCATCCCTCGTTTGTATACCAACAGGCCAAGCTTTCCCTGAACGCGTTTACTGAGTCTGTGTTCCATGTTTCCCCCCGGTGACTCATCAAGAACGGCAATTGTTGATACTGTTCGTGCTTTATAGCGAAGGTTGGGAGACGCCTCTTTGACTCTGGTCAAAAAATGCTCAGCCAGCAGGTAAGCGTCCATGTCGCTTTACAGCTTCAGCAATGCGTATTGACAGATCTTCCTGTGGAAAATTCCAGTCCAGTTGCCAAACCCAATTATTGGTAATCGTTCCCGGCGTATTGAATCGCGCCTCGGTTCCCAGCCCCAGAAAGTCCTGCATTGGTACCACCGCGATAGAGCATACGGATCTGAGAGCCGCCTCAATCACCGGCCATGGCATGCCCTCGCCGGTGGTTCCCAGATAATCGTTCACGTTGCGTCTGGTGTGCTCGTCGAGACTCTGATACCAACCGAGTGTCGTATCGTTATCGTGGGTACCTGTGTAAACCAGATCCCGATGATGGTGGTTATGCAACAGGTGGGGATTGCTGGGACTGCCATCGAAACCGAACTGCATCACCGTCATCCCCGGCAACCTGAACCGCTGCCTGAGCTCTTCGACGTCGTCGCTGATGATGCCGAGGTTCTCGGCCACCAGCGGCAAGTCCGGAAACCGGTTGAAGCAGGCTTGCAGAAAATGATCGGCCGGACCTGGCACCCAATATCCGTTTCTCGGCGCTGGCGACTCGGCAGGAATCTCCCAGTACGCCTGAAGACCCCGAAAGTGATCAATCCGGATCAGATCGAAAAGCTGACGCTGACTTTCCAGCCGTTCCAACCACCACCGATAACCGTCTTCCGCCATAATCTGCCAATCGTAGAGAGGGTTTCCCCAGTGCTGTCCATCGGCGGAAAAGTAATCCGGCGGGACGCCAGCAACAACGGTGGGTTCACCCCGGGCGTCCAGTTTGAACAGGTGTCGATTGGCCCAGACGTCCGCACTGTCATGCGCGACGAAAATGGGAATATCACCGAATAACAAAATGCCCCTGTCGCGCGCATAGTCCCGCAGGGCTTGCCATTGATGATTAAACAGGTATTGCTCGAATTGTATGCGGGCCAGCAGAGCCTGATTCTGGTGAATAAAGCTCTTTAGTGCGCTAGGGTCGCGGTCTCTCAGGGGCTCTGGCCACTGCAACCAGCCCGGCGACTCCTGAACCTCACGGATTGCGCAGAACAGGCAGAAATCATCCAGCCAGTAATCGTTCCTGGCCCGGAAATGCTCGAACCCGGGTTGATCAAGACCGTTCCGGCCTTGCGCCTTGCCATCGAAAAAACGCTGGGCGGCAATGCCCAGAAGCTGTTGCCGGGACTCGCCAATCGGCTGTGCAATTTCCGAATCCACCAGCAGGCCGACCTGCAGAAGCTCGGCCAAGTCGATGAAATCCTGATTTCCCGCGTGGGCGCTGAGTGACTGATAGGGGGAAAGATCGGAATGTGTTGGGCCGATTGGGAGAGTCTGCCAGACCGTGATATTGCTAGCGGCCAGGAAATCCACGAAACGGCGCGCACCAGCTCCCAAGACGCCGAGACTGCCCGGCAGACACGTAGGATGCAACAGCACCCCCGCTCTCTTTACACTAAACAGGTCGTTGGTGTTCGTAAGCGTCATGCCTGTTTTTCCGCGTCATGGCCCGGACGCATGGTTCCGCCCCGGGCTGGTTCTCCGCTGCCCTGGCTTAGCTGCTGGAATACCGAGGGCGGCGCCGGGTACCCGATCATTTCATAGAGGTTGACCAGGTGGCGGCGGTAGAGATGTTCAAAGTCGCTGACGATCTGAGCCGGGTTGTAGTCGCCAAACCACCAGAACCAGTCGGAGCCTTCACAGATCGCCAATTGTTGCATTGCAGCCTCTTTTTGTTCTGAATTGAGGCTGCCGTTATCCATCACACGGTCAAAGTGGACTTTTGCCTCGCAGAGCAGATCCCAGGCGCGGTTCTTGTCCGGATCACCTATCCAGGTAGAGAAGTTGCCGTAAATCCAGCTCCCGGCAACCAGATGTGGCAGATTCATGGGCTCGGTGACGGGGTTGGCTATCAAATCGCTATAGGTGGTCAACTGCAGCTTGGGGTGGTTCGCCAAAACCCGATAAAGCTCATCCAGAAAATGAAAGCCGTTTTCCGGGTAATACTCCCAGGCGTTTTCACCATCCATGATCACCGAAATCACCGGCCGTGTTTTGCCTTTGCCCTGGCCGGCGATGTTTTCCATGTGATGAACCAGGTCGCCGACGGCATCCCTGGCATGCCAGTCCGCGTAGGTAAACCCGATGAGATCAGACAGGCCGTCGTCCCGAAAGAACACGAACGTGCCCGATTCACCAAAGGTATACGGCCGATGAATGCCGTAATCGGGCAGTTCCGGGTTGGTTTCCCGGGCTCGGTTCAGGCTGTTGTGCACCACCGAATCCCCACTGGCCGTCCAACGGAATTGATGGTCTTCCAGCAAGGCCAGTGTGGCGGCGCTGAGGCCACCCTCTGAGGCCCAGCAGCCGGATGGTTCAAGGCCGAAGAATCGCTGGAAGACGGTTTTCGCCTCCTGGAGCTGCCAGCCGGCCCGCGCCTCACCACCCGGGTAGTCACTGTGCACCGGCAAAGTGATGTCTGGCATGGCCTCCCGGGCGGAAGCCAGGTCGATGAGCAGAGGCAGCATGGCATGGGTGTAGGGGCTCACGGAGAGTTCAACCTGGCCCTTCTGGGCGAGATGGCGGTATCTCGGGCCGATGCCGGATAACACATCAAAGATCACGTCCAGCAAAGCTCGCCGGTCGTCCATCGAGAAATTATGGCCTTTTTCCTGAAGGCTCTGGATGCAATGGCTTTTCCTGCGAATCGTCTCCCCCATCCAGCCGAGGTGATACCAGACCAGCAGATCCGAGAGAAATCTACGGGAAATATACCTCTGAAGCTCCGGTTTTCGACGATAGACGTCAGCCAGTTCAGCAAGACGCGCGAACGCGGGGTAGCGATTGATTATCCGCTCGCGGTTCGCCCGAAGGGACTTTTCCATCAGGCCAAGAAAAGCCGGGGTACCGGTTTCGGGCAACTCCTCGGCGACAAGGGCAGCCAGCAGAGGATCACCGATCTCACCTGCTCCATGCCGCCAACGCTCGATCTGGATCAGATAGGTCTCGATCTGCTCAAGCAGAACGGGCGCGAAATTGACCACTGCCCTGGCCTCTGGATTACCTTCCAGATGGGCAGCCATGTCGCTGTAATCCTTTATGGTATGCAGGTATACCCAGGGAAACAGGAATTGATTGGTTCGCATGTCCAGATAGGACGGCTGGTGCATGTGCCAGCAAAGTACTACCGGCGTTTTTGTGTCAGAGGCCATGGGGATAATCCTGCCCGAGCATCTCGGGCGTGATCAGCACAATACCTTTTGGAGAAACATGGAACCGCTTCCGGTCTTCCTCGGCATCAAAACCAATCCGGGTGCCCTCCGGAATCCGGCAGCCACGATCAATGAGGCAGTTTCGAAGGCGGCAATGGCGCCCTATCTGCACATCCGGGTAGATCACTGAATCTGATATTTCACTAAAGGAATGCACCATAACCTGCGAAAAAAGCAGGGAATGTTTTACCAGTGAGCCGGAGACTATGCACCCGCCCGCCACCATGGAATCCACTGCCATTCCGCGCCGGTTGTCGTCGTCGAACACGAACTTGGCCGGGGGCAGTTGCTCCTGGTAGGTCCATATCGGCCAGTGAGAATCGTAGAGGTTCAGTTCCGGGCTGATGCTGATGAGCTCAAGGTTCGCCTGCCATAGAGCATCAATGGTACCCACGTCCCGCCAGTAGGCAGGTTTGTTCTCGACCGGGTTCCGAAATGGAAATGCCACCACCCGCAAACGTTTGATCACCGATGGAATAATATCCTTGCCGAAATCGTGGGAGGAATCGCCATCCATCTGTTGATCACGCATCAGCTCATCAAACAGCACCTGGGTGCTGAACACATAGATGCCCATAGAGGCGAGCGCCTTGCCGGGTTGGCCGGGCATCGGCTTTGGCTGCTCCGGCTTCTCGACGAATTCAGTGACTCTGAGTTCATCATCCACCGACATAACGCCGAATGCGGAGGCTTCATCGAGTGGCACCTCGATACAACCCACGGTGATATCGGCATCGTTTTCCACGTGGTGGGCCAGCATGGTGCCGTAGTCCATCTTATAGACATGGTCACCTGCCAGGATCAGCACGTACTCCGGCTGATGGCTGCGTATGATGTCTAGGTTCTGCAGCACGGCATCCGCTGTTCCCTCATACCAGGAGGTTTCGATCCGTTGTTGTGCCGGCAGGAGTTCGACGAATTCATCCAGTTCCCCACGTAGAAATCCCCAGCCCCGCTGGATGTGGCGAATCAGGGAATGGGATTTGTATTGGGTGATCACACCAACCTGACCAATGCCCGAGTTGATGCAGTTCGAAAGGGGAAAATCAATAATCCGAAACTTACCGCCAAACGGAACCGCCGGTTTGGCCCGCCATTTGGTGAGATCATAGAGGCGGGAGCCCCGCCCTCCGGCAAGTACCAGAGCAAGAGTCTGACGAGTGAGACGACTGACGAAACGTTTGGCCGTTTGCATAGCTGCTTCCCTGAAGAAAACCTTCCCTCGGACCGATCGTTCAACCGCTAGGATTTGCCACGTTTTTGACGCCTTAAACTATATTAGAACACTAGCACGGAATTATGACGTAAACTTGTTTTGGGTCATTTTTTAAACAGGCCCTTTCGCGTCCAATGAACGGATGCCCAATGCGCTTTACCCGGTCAGGAACAGCACGGTCTATGGACAGTCCAACGCTCAGCGAATTTGACCTCCACCTCTTCGGCGAAGGCCGTCACTGGCACATTTACAATGTCCTTGGGGCCCACGTTTGCCGGAGCAAGGGAGTGGAAGGCGTGCGATTTGCGGTCTGGGCACCCCACGCCAAGGCCGTCAGCGTTGTCGGGGATTTCAATCACTGGGCCACCGGCGCCAACCCCATGGCCTCCAACGGGGACACCGGTGTCTGGTCCTGCTTTGTTCCCGGCATTGGTACCGGCGCTCTCTACAAGTACTCCATCACGACAGAAAAAGGCGACCAGCTTCTAAAAACCGATCCCTACGGGCAGGCCTTCGAATTGAGGCCCTCCACCGCCGCTGTTGTGACCGAACGCGGCCGTTTCGGCTGGGGCGACGGCGACTGGCTTGCCCGCCGTGGCCGCTGGAACTGGCAACAGTCCCCCATTTCCATTTACGAGGTGCACGCTGCCTCCTGGCGACATCACGGTTCCGGTCGCTGGCTGACATACAGGGAACTGGCCGACCAACTCGTTCCCTATGTCCTGGAACTGGGCTTTACCCACATTGAGCTTTTGCCGGTAACGGAACACCCGCTGGATGAATCCTGGGGTTACCAGACCACCGGTTATTACGCCCCGACCAGTCGTTTCGGCAGCCCGGACGATTTCCGTTACCTGGTAGACCAGTGCCATCGGCACAACATCGGCGTGATCCTGGACTGGGTGCCGGGTCATTTTCCCACCGATGAGCACGCCCTGGCCCGGTTTGATGGCAGCGCGCTCTACGAGCATGAAGATCCCCGCAAGGGGCGTCATCAGGACTGGGGTACCCTTATCTACAATTACGGGCGCCACGAGGTACGGAACTTCCTGATCGGGAGCGCCCTCTTTTGGCTGGACGCCTTCCATATTGATGGTTTGCGGGTAGATGCAGTGGCGTCGATGCTCTATCTCAATTATTCCCGCAAAGAAGGCGAATGGCTGCCCAATGTCCACGGAGGACACGAAAACCTTGAAGCCATCGAGTTTCTCCGCGAGTTGAACCGCGTTTGCCAGAGCCGCTTTCCGGGAACATTGATCTGTGCGGAGGAATCCACGTCCTGGCCCCGTGTTACACGGCCGCCCGAAATCGGTGGGCTGGGGTTCAATCTGAAATGGAATATGGGCTGGATGCACGACACCCTCGATTATCTGGCCCAGGACCCGGTATACCGACAGTACCACCACGACAAACTGACCTTTGGGCTGTTATATGCGTTCTCGGAGAATTTTCTCTTGCCGCTGTCCCACGATGAGGTTGTTCATGGCAAAGCCAGCCTGATCAACAAGATGTCCGGCGACGACTGGCAGCAGCGGGCAACCTTGAGACTGCTCTTCACCTATATGTTCTGCTATCCCGGCGCAAAGCTTCTTTTTATGGGCGGGGAGTTTGGTCAGCGCCGTGAGTGGAGCGAATCCCGGGAGCTGGACTGGTCTCTGCTGGCGCACCCGGAGCATCAGGGAATCAAGAAGCTGGTCCACGACCTCAACGGCGTTTACCGGCGGGAAGTTTCGCTAAACGGCGCCTGCTTCACGCCGGATGGATTCGAGTGGATCGATTGCCATGACTCCCCACAATCCGTTATCAGTTTCCTGCGCACGGCTGGAGGCGAAACCTCGGTGATTGTGGTCAATTTCACCCCGGTGCCCCGGCACCATTACCGGATCGGGTTGCCCCAGGGTGGCAACTGGCGGGAAATCTTCAATTCCGATTCGGAATACTACGGCGGCAGCAATCTCGGTAACCCTTACACCATGCCAGCGGATCAACAGCCGTGGATGAACCGTGACTGGTCACTGGAACTCACGCTGCCACCGATGGGCGCGATAATCCTGAGGCCAGCGTTATGATCCGGGTTCTTTTTGCCACCAGTGAAGTCTATCCACTGGTGAAGACCGGCGGTCTTGCCGATGTTTCTGCCAGCTTGCCCGAAGCGCTCTGTCGTCTTGAATACGATGTTCAGATTCTCCTGCCTGGTTACCCGGACGCGATAAAGGCCGCCAGAAAAGCCGGTTCCCGCAGAAAGGCCCGATTCCAGCTTGGCCAATACAATGTGAGCCTGTGGCAGACTCGGCTGCCAGGCACCGCGGTTACTCTCTGGTTGGTTGACTGCCCGCCCCTTTTCGATCGCCCCGGCAACCCCTACAAAAACGAGGAAGGGAGAGACTGGTGGGACAACGCCCACCGGTTTGAGCTGTTTGGCAAAGTGGGGGCCATGATCGCCATGGGCGAAGCCGGTCTGAACTGGAGGCCCGATCTGGTGCACTGCAATGACTGGCAAACCGGGCTGATACCGGTATTCCTGGAAGCCTATCAGGAGCGGCCGGGCACCGTGTTTACCATTCATAACCTTGCCTACCAGGGGCTCTTTTCAAACGAGACGTTCCGCGCCCTCGGTCTGCCCGACACCCTCTGGAGGTTTGAACAACTGGAGTTCTATGGCCAGCTTTCGTTTATCAAGGGCGGCCTGGTATTCAGTGATCGGATCACCACCGTCAGCCCCACCTATGCACGTGAGATTCAGACTCCGGAATTCGGCAATGGCCTCGATGGTCTGCTCCGGCACCGGCAACACGCCTTGACCGGCATTCTCAACGGCATCGACACCCGGGTCTGGGACCCGGAGGAAGATCAAGAGCTGGCCTTCCACTACGGACGCGACCATCTGAAGAACAAAGCACAGTGTCGGGCAGCGCTGCAACACGAGCTTGGGCTGGAAGTGAACGGCGCGCCGCTTCTTGGTTTCATTGGCCGACTGGTGGAGCAAAAAGGGGTGGACTGGATAGTGTCCGTGATGCCGGATTTGCTGGAACAGGGCTGCCAGTTTGTGATTCTCGGTTCGGGAGAGGACCGTTATGAGGAGCCGCTGAAACAACTGGCCCGTCAATGGCCCGGGCAGTTCTCACTCACCCTGGGCTACAACGAAGGGCTGTCCCATCGCATCACGGCGGGCTGTGATCTCTTCCTGATGCCGTCCAGATTCGAACCCTGTGGGTTAAACCAGATGTACAGCCTTCGGTACGGGACAATTCCGGTGGTGCACGGTGTCGGAGGGCTGGCCGATACGGTACAGGATCCGCAGCAGGTGGGAATCGACAAGGCCAACGGATTCGTGTTTGCCGGTGCCAGTGCCGCATCGCTGCTGGCTGCGATACACCGGGCACTGCAGGTGTTTGAAAAGCGAAAACAATGGCGGCGATTGCAGGAAAACGGCATGGCCATCGATTATTCGTGGAAGCAGCGCGCTCGCACCTATGGTGACCTGTATCAGGGCATTCTCAAAGAACGTGATCACCAACAGCTGGATTAGTGCGAGCGTTTGCCCGCCTGGAGGCAACCAACATGCATAAAGCAACGGAATTTCGACTCGAAGCCCATCCCTTGATTCCAGAACCCCTTGAGCGACTGGAAGAACTTGCCAACGATCTGTTCTACAGCTGGGACCATGGCGTCCGTAGCCTGTTCGCCAGGATTGACCTGCGGCTCTGGCAGAAAGTGGAGCACAATCCCAAGCTGTTCCTGCGCCGGGTCGCCCAGGACCGACTGGACGAAGCATCGGAAGACCGAGCGTTTCTGGCTGAGTATCGCCGGGTTCTGAGCAGTTACGATGCTTACCTCGAAGCCGGCCCCGGCCCGGAAGTCACCGAAAAACTGGATCCGGAGCAGGCTCTGGTAGCCTACTTCTGCGCCGAGTTCGGTTTCCATGAGAGCTTTCCGATTTATTCCGGCGGCCTTGGCATCCTGGCCGGGGACCACTGCAAGGCCGCCAGTGATCTCGCCCTGCCGTTCGTGGCTGTGGGCCTTCTGTACCAGCAGGGGTACTTCATCCAGAGTATCGACGCCCACGGCCAACAGATCGCACGTTACCAGTCCCATTCAAGCGATGAGCTGCCGATAACACCCGTGGAAATGGATGGCCAGGTGCTGAAGGTATCGGTTCCCTTCCCTGGCCGTGATGTGGTCGCACGGGTCTGGGAGGCTCGGGTTGGTCATATCCGGCTGTACCTGCTGGACAGCAACACCGAGGAAAATAACCAAGAGGATCAGGACCTCACACTACAGTTGTATGGTGGTGACGAGTCCACCCGCATCAGCCAGGAAATGCTCCTTGGCATCGGTGGAACCCGGGTTCTGGAGGCATTGAATCTGAAGCCGACGGTCTGGCACATCAACGAAGGGCATGCCGCGTTCCAGATCCTCGAACGCTGCCGAAGCACCATGTTGAGTTCGCAATTCGGCTTTGAAGCGGCCCTGGAAGCAGTTGCCGGTGCCACCCTCTTCACCACCCATACGCCTGTACCCGCCGGCCACGATATTTTCCCCAGGGCTCTGGTGCATCATGCCCTTGGCCGCTACCTGGAGGAGTCCGGGCTGGATTTCGAGCAGGTGTTCGCCCTCGGTTCGAAAGATGGCGGCGACAGCTTCAACATGACCAGCCTGGGGCTCCGTGGCTCCCGCTATCACAACGGCGTCAGCCGCATTCACGGAGGCGTCGCGTCGTTGATGGAGGGCGATGTCTGGCCCCAGGTACCACCAGCCGAGAACCCTATCGGTTACATTACCAATGGCGTTCATGTACCCACCTTTCTTGCGCCGGAATGGTCCAGCCTGTTTGATATACAGGCGCCCACCTGGAAAAGCGAACTCAGGAATCCGGATTTCTGGGAATTTATCGACCAGATTCCAGATTATCACTACTGGAGCGTGCATAAAGCGCTTAAACAGCAAATGGGCGAGTATATTGTCCAGCGCCTGAAGCGCCAGCATAAGCGCAATGGCACCGGCCACTCCGTGACAGACCGGATGACCCGGCAGATTATGTCCTCGGAAAAGGACACGCTGGTTATCGGTTTTGCCAGACGCTTCGCCACTTACAAACGCGCGACGCTGATTTTTTCAGATCTGGAACGGCTTGAGCGGATTCTCACCAATCCGGACAGGCCGGTGGTGCTGGTCTTTGCTGGCAAGGCTCACCCGAAAGACAAGCCTGGCCAGCAACTGATCAAGGTTATCCACGATCTGTCCATGCATCCCTCCCTGATGGGGCACCTTATTCTGCTGGAAGATTATGATCAGGCCATGGCTCGCCGGCTTCTTAGTGGTGTGGATGTCTGGCTGAACACCCCGGAATACCCGAAGGAAGCGAGTGGCACATCCGGTGAAAAAGCCGCCCTGAACGGCGCCCTCAACCTCAGCGTGCTCGATGGCTGGTGGGGGGAAGGCTACAACGGCAAGAATGGGTGGGGCATTCCGCCACGAGATACCGAACTGGACCCGGAGTTCCGGAACGAGGAGGAAGCCAGAGATCTGATCGATCTGATCGAGTTGGAGGTGGTGCCCCTGTATTACGATCGGGCATCCCAGGGCTTTTCGAAGGGCTGGGTCAAGCGCTCCAAAGCGTCGATGAAATCCATAACCCCCAGGTTCAATGCCCAGAGGATGGTGATGGACTACGTCAATAACTATTACCACCCCGCCTCCAGTCAGGGCGCGCTCCTGATGGCCGACGGCGGCCGGGTAGCGATTGAACTCGCAAACTGGAAAGCAAGGGTGCGACAGGCCTGGAACGGGGTTGAACTGCGGGTAGTGGGCTGCGTGAAATCCTCATGCCCCCACGATGGCGCCGTGGAACTGCGGGTTGAGGCGGCGCTTAACGGCCTGACCGCGGAGGATGTCCGGGTGGAGTGCCTGGTCAGCCCCGAGTGCACCGGCACCGATGGCAGCCCCGGGCCAAACAGCTTCCTTCTGGAAAAAGAGGGTGAAGAGGACGGCCGAACCCTATTTGCCACCCATGTGCAGCCACCCTACCCTGGCTTGCAGACCCTGAGGCTGAGGATGTATCCATACCATGAGTCGCTGACCCACCCGCTGGAAATGGGCGCCATGCTCTGGGTCTGACCCGGAGCATGGCTGAGCCTCATAGCAGGTGTCGGCGAATGAACCGGCCAATATCCTGTATTTCCTCCAGGCACACGCTGTGTTCCATGGGAAATGTCTGGTACGACGGGTCGTAGCCCATTTCTTTCAGGGTTTCGACACTGCGAACGCCCAGAGACTCCGGCACCATCGGATCGAATGTTCCGTGATACACACTGATCGGCACATCGGCATTTGCCTCTGAACACTGAACCGTCTTGGCGGTGGCAAAGTAGGTGGAGAGCGCCAAAATGCCGCCCAGACGTTCCGGGTAGCTGAGCCCCAGTTCGTAGGCAACCGCCCCACCCTGGGAGAAGCCGGCAATGATGATCCGGTCTGCCGGAACACCTTTCTTCTTTTCGCGCTCCACCAGTCTGGCGACGGCATCGGCAGAGGCCCGCAGTTGTTCGGTATCCACTACCCGGTCAATATCCATTGCCTTGATGTCGTACCAGGCCGGCATGGACATCCCACCGTTAATCGTCACAGGCAGGTTCGGCGCATGGGGAAAGATGAACCGCACCGCGGCATCTTCCGGAAGGCCCAGTTCAGGCACGACCGGCTCGAAGTCGTGGCCACTGGCACCCAGACCATGAAGCCAGATCACGGCCGCGGTCGGGTTTTCTCCGGTTTCAATCTCGATGTACTGAAGATCCTGCACGGTATACCTCTTTTCTGAAAATTGGGTGCCGAATTACTCGGAATGGCCGGATTTTTCGGCATTGGCCTCAAGCGCGGTAACTACCGGATTGGCATACATATCCAGTAGATAGGGCCGGATGGCCGGATCGCAGGCTTCCAGGCGCCGCTCCATCTCCGCCTCGGCCGCTTCCATCTCCGCCGGTGACCAGGTTTCGGCGGTGACCACCGCATCGCTGACGGTATCAGGCGTGTCGTGAGCCTGGGGATGAAGGCCGCGTTGCTGGTAGGCCACCAGGTTCGAGGCATGCAGGTGGTAGTTCGCATGCATCTCGCGGTCTATACGCTGGGCCAGATCCTTGGGGTTATCCGGTGAATCATGAATGGGCGCGCCGAAGTGCACATGCACGTGCCCCTTGAATCCGGTCAAACCTTTCATGATCTGCTCGGTGTCCTCGCCCTCACGCTTGATGTATTTGCCGGTTCTGGCGCGGGTTTCCAGTTCCTGAGCCTTGTCGGCATCGCATGGGTCGTACTCATAGGCGATGGAAACCGGCACGATGTGCAGCCGGCTCATGGCCTCGCCAAAATCCAACCCGCTCTTTTTACGGCTCATGTAGAACATCTTGATGATGGCGGGATCGGTGAAATCAAGGCCGTCCTTCGCCCTGCCTTCCCGTTGGGCAATCCAGATACTGTGATTGGTATCAATGCTGTGGTTGATGAAGCCGGAGAGCGTTATGTAGGCATCGCGCATCTCCCGCGGGCTGGTCATGCTACGACGTACAACAAAGCTCTTGTTCAGCCGCATCATTTCGGCGAACACACGGTTTGCCAGCAGATTGTCGCCTATGGCAATTCGGGTGGTGTGGAAGCCGTTTTGAAACAGTAGGTAGTTCACCACCATGGGGTCAAACACGATGTCCCGGTGGTTTGAAATAAACAGATAGGCGCCGTGTTTATCGAGTTTATCCAGGCCGCTGGTCGTCACTCGTGTGGTGGTGCTGTCGACCAGTTCACCGACGTAGCCGGAAAGCCCAGCCTGGAGATCATCAACACGCGTATAGCGACCAAAATGGCTGGTGAGCCATCGGCGGGTAAACACACGCAACATGGCCGGAGCCCAGCGTGCCAGTGTCGGAGACTTGAAGCGACCGACCATATCTAGAAATTCCCGGTCGTTGACCAGGCGGTTAATAGCAGCGCCGGTTTCTTCGTCCGAATACGGACGGATGGCATCAAATTCCTGCATGGAAGCCCTGTTATTATCAGTGTCTGTCACAGTATGGCGTGAAACGGTGGTTCAAAAACGCGGTATTGTAGCGTTTCTTACACTGCTTTGCCTCCATCCGGCACATGGGTTTGCTGGCCAACCCTCAGGGTTAATCTGGTATCATTGCCCACCGTGCCGAACCCGGCATTCCACCCGTCTCCATAAAGCGGCTCTACGTCGACGAACCGGTTACCCTATGTATCTTGATCAGGACTTCGAACAGCTTTCCACCGAGCGCCCCACCACCTCGGGACGGGATCCGGAACAGGTGCTGCACGAAGTCTTCGGCTACGAATCGTTCCGGCCGCTGCAGGGTGACATCATCCGGGAAGTGTCGGAAGGCCGCGACGCCCTGGTGCTTATGCCAACGGGCGGGGGTAAATCCTTGTGTTACCAGGTGCCGGCACTTGTTCGCTCTGGCACGGCGATTGTGATTTCCCCGCTGATCGCCCTGATGCAGGATCAGGTGGCGGCGCTGAAAGAGCTCGGGGTAAGAGCTGCCTTTCTCAACTCCACCATGGATTTCGAGCAGGCCCGTGCCACCGAGTACGCGCTGATGACGGGTGAGCTGGACCTGCTGTACTGCGCGCCGGAGAGGCTGATTCAACCTCGCACGATTGAACTGCTTCATAATGCCTCGATTTCGTTGTTTGCCATAGATGAAGCCCACTGCGTGTCCCAATGGGGCCACGACTTCCGGTCCGATTACCTGCAGCTGAGCATGCTGGCCGAGCAGTTTCCCGGCGTACCCCGGATTGCGCTGACCGCAACAGCCGATGAGCGGACCCGCAAGGAGATCGCGGAACGTCTGTCGCTGACCGGGGCAAGGCACTTCGTCAGTGGCTTCGATCGCCCGAACATTCAATACCGAATTGCGCCAAAAACAAACGCAAACAAACAGTTATTGGACTTTATTAAAGCGGAGCATGAGGGCGACTGCGGCATTGTGTACTGCCTGTCCCGCAACAAGGTGGACGCTACCGCGAAAACCCTCGCCCAGAAAGGCTACACCGCTCTGCCCTACCATGCCGGCCTGTCCTCGGAACAACGCGCCCATCACCAGGAGCGCTTCCTGCGCGAAGATGGCGTGATCATTGTTGCCACTATTGCGTTCGGCATGGGAATCGATAAACCCGACGTGCGCTTCGTCGCTCATCTGGATCTCCCAAAAAGCCTTGAAGCCTACTACCAGGAAACCGGCCGCGCCGGACGGGACGGCAAGCCTTCGACGGCCTGGATGGTGTATGGCCTGCAGGATGTGATCAAACTGCGGCAAATGTTGGAAAGTTCCCAGGGCAACGACCATTTCAAACGGGTGGAGCGCCAAAAGCTCGACGCCATGCTGGGTCTCTGCGAGGTCACCAGTTGCCGTCGTCAGGTTTTACTGCGATATTTCGGGGACGAACTGGAGCGGCCCTGCGGCAATTGCGACACCTGCCTGAATCCTCCGGAAACCTGGGATGGAACAGTGGCCGTCCAGAAAGCGCTGTCCTGTGTGTTCCGCACCGGGCAACGTTTCGGTGTGACCTACTTGATCGACGTTCTCCGTGGCTCAGAGAACGAGCGGATTCTGCAGGCCGGCCATCATCAGGTTTCCACTTATGGCATTGGCACAGAGCTCAGCGCCAACGAATGGAAATCTGTCTTCCGCCAACTGGTCGCCAACGGCTATTTGCGGGCAGATCCGGAGGGCTATGGCGCACTTCAGCTTACAGAAGAATGCCGGCCGCTGCTGAAAGGTCGGCAAAACATTGAGCTGCGCAAGGATCCGGTGGTCAAGAAGGCAGCAGGCCGGGCCTCCGGTGGCCGCTCAAGCGCTCCGGTTAAAGACCAGATAACGGATCAGGCCGGCTGGGACGCCCTGCGGGCCTGCCGCAAGGAGTTGGCTGACAAACAGGGCGTGCCTCCTTACGTTATCTTCCATGACACGACCCTGTTCGGAATGCTTGAACGCAAGCCCCGCACCCTTGAAGAGCTGGCCGAAGTCAGCGGTGTGGGTGCCGCCAAGCTTGAAAAATACGGCGAGATCTTTCTTGAAGCCATTGCCGGCCTTGATCCGGCCTGATCTTCAGGCCTCTGCTTTAAAGCCTTTCTTACGTACCCGGTAATGAGCAATGGAGGTAGCCACATGGTTGCCCTCCTCGTCTTTCAGTGTCCCCTCCAGGGTGAACTTGGCCCGGCCGGTTTCGTCGGCGTCTGCAAGGATGCCTGCCACGGTTTCCGGCGGCAGCGTGAACTCCACTGTGACATCGCTATTTGCCGGTTGCAGGAATTGCAGGGTCATTTCCTTGAGGATCGGGGTGTACGCAGGGCCCAGGTCAAACAGCGTCAGGACGCCACCCGGGATTTCCGCCACCAGAAAATAGGCGCCGGCATACAAACTTCCAAAGTGGTTCTTGTTGCCTTTGAGCCGGATTCTCGCCCGCACATAGCCCGGCCGCACTTCTTCCACACTGAAGTTGTTCCGCGGCGCAAAGGGTATGGACAGGCCTATGATCTTGTTTACCGCCGCATAACCGCCGGTTTTCTTTAGCCAGGCCAGCGGGCTGGCCAAGGTGGCCTTTGGGTCTGTGTTGGCGACCCACTGGCCAGTGGCGCCGATAAGGTTGTCGATAATTGCCATTCACTCGCTCCGAATTCTTGGTCGAAGCCGATGATTACAATGGTCTCTGGCAGCCGCAAGAATCTTTTACAATTTTTTTGGACATCGTCCGATTTATTTTTGAATTTATGTTCTAAAGTGAGGGTGGCTGCCTGAATTACGGCTGCTTTTTTGCCGGTTTTTCCAGTATTAAGAAAGGATTTCTGATTTGGAATGTTCTCTGCCCGCCTTCAGGAACTTGTTCCGGTTGCCCAAATTGGCCATCTTCCTCGCTCTGCTCGGTCTGTGCCTTGAAGTGGCCCCCATCGCAGCCTCAACCTCAACGTCCGGCATTACGGGGGCAGCCAGTCGTGACTATGTTCTCTGGTACAGGAATTATGACAGCCCGGCTATTCGTGCGCTTGTCGAGCTTGCATTAGAGAAAACGCCGGAATATGGCGACTCCCGGGTTATTCGCAGTGAAGAACTGAGTCAGGGGCGCGTGCTCCGCGAACTGGCAGATGGCCAGTCTCGCCTGGTTGATATCGCCAATGTAGCCACCTCGGCCGAGCGGGAAGAGTTTCTGACCGCGATTCCTTTCCCGGTTGATGGTGGCCTTCTGGGCTTTCGCGTCTGCGTGGTGTTGCCGCAATCTCTGCCCAAGTTCGCCGACATAAAGAATCTGGATGACTTTCGAGCCAGCCAGATCTGGATCGGTCAGGGCTCACACTGGCCAGACACGCCGGTGCTGGAGGCAAATGGTATTCCGGTGGTGACGCACTCGCGATACGAAATACTGTTCGGGATGCTCCGTAACGAACGCTTTGATTGTTTCGCCCGCGGCGTGAGTGAGGTCCTGTACGATCTGGAAATGGAGCAGGATCCCAATCTGGTGATTGAGCCCAATCTCCTGATCGCCTACCCCATGCCGTCCTATCTGTTCGTTGGCCCAGACGACCAGGAGACCGCTCATCGCCTGCAGCTCGGCATTGAGCGCGCCATCCATGATGGGAGTTTCAGCGAGTTCCTGAAGCGCTACTACTCCCGTGCTGTCAAGGAGCTCAACCTGAGCCAACGCCGGGTAATTGCCCTCGAGAACCCGTACCTGAGTGAGGAATCCCGATACATAGGGCGCAGCACCCTTGAGAATCTGCGCCGGCGCCTCGAGATCCTCAGCCGCTAGGTTTTCCTGCTATACCCGGAACCGGGAGACGTTCTGGTTCAGGGCCTTGCCAATGCTCTCTATCTGCCCGCTGTAAACGTCATTTTCCGTGGCTGCGGCGGCCGCTTCCTGCCCCTGATCCGCGATTCTCGTAATCGACGAGTTTAGCTCTTCGGTCACCGACGTCTGCTCTTCGGAGGCCGTGGCAATCTGCGACGTCATCTGGCTGATCGAGGTAATGGCTTCGGCAATCCGGTTCAGGGCCTCCATGGCATCCTGGGCTTTTTCCATGCTGACACTGGAAACCGCAGTTGACGCTTTCATTACATCAACCGCATCGTTAGCGCCTTTCTGCAGACGCTCGATCATATTGTTGATTTCCTCGGTGCTGGATTGGGTGCGTTGGGCAAGGTTGCGCACCTCGTCGGCCACCACCGCAAAGCCCCGCCCTGCCTCACCGGCCCGTGCGGCTTCAATGGCAGCATTCAGCGCAAGCAGGTTGGTTTGTTCGGCAATGCCCTGAATCACTTCCAGGACAGTCGTGATTGAAGCGACATCCTTGCCGAGTGTGTCGATGACTTCAGCCGCCGCGTTGACCTCCCTCGAGAGCTTCTGCACCGCATCCCGGGAGGCGGCGACGGTCTCAAGCGATGCCCGGCTGTCGCCGTCGGCAGTATTGGCGGCGTCGGCTGTCTGTTGGGCGTTCTGTGCGATTTCGCCTGCGGCCGCCGACATTTCGTTGATGGCGGTGGCCACCATGTCGATCTCGACCTGCTGGCTCTCCACGCTTGAACGGCTGGTGCTGGCTGTGTCTCTCAGGGAGCTGACATTCTGGCCCAGCTCCGCACTGCCCTGCTGTACGTCCCGGACGACGTTCTGGATATTCTCGACAAACCGGTTGAAGCTTCTGGCCAGCTCACCAAATTCGTCTTTTGCACTGTCGTCAAGGCGCTGGGTCAGATCTGCATCGCCGCTACCGATGTCTCCCATGGCTTTGTTCAGACGACGAACAGGCGCCATAAGCACCTTGATGCCCAGATGCAGAATGACCAGTGAAACGATCAGGCCAATGACTGCCATGATCAGACCGGTCATGCGGGCACTCTGAACCGGCGCGTTGATCTTGTCTGCATTCACAAAAGTGCCCAGATACCACTCCACGCCGCGGGCATCGCTGATTGGATGGAAGCTGGCCTCCCAGTTCCCCTCTTCATTGGTATATTCGTGGGCAGCTCCGCCGAGGTCCGGGCTGCCGCCAATCAAAGCATTGATGTTCTTGCCCACAAGCGCCTGCTGAGGGTGGAACAGAACGGTTCCGCGTTCGTTGATCAAGGCTGCGTAGCCGGTATCCGCCAGGGTTACAGTAGAAAGGGTTTCCGCGATAGCGCCCAGACCGATATCTGCGCCGGCCACGCCTTCGTACTCACCGCGCTTCACAGGCGCAAGCGTGGAGATAATCATGTCGTTGGTGCTGGCATCCTGGTACGGTTCGGTAAATGAGGCGCTTCCAAGGCTCATGGCCTTCTTGTACCAGGGACGTTCGCGGGGGTCGTAATCAGACGGCAGGGTTGCATTGGCTTCCGGCGATTTCATCAGCATGTAACCGTCGGTGCGGCCCACATACACATCTCGGAACCCGCCACCGGTCGTAATGGCCTGGAGGACAACACGCGCCTCTTCATCATTGTTGGCGCTTTCCAATGCTTTGGCAGTGGCTTCGGTCATCACCAGCCGTGTATTGAGCCATTCGGCAATGCTTGATGTGCTTTGCTGCACTGTGTCGTCAATCAACGCGTCTACATAGGTTTTCGTGGTGTTCTGCAACCGTAAATCGCCAGAGAGGGTGAAAGCCCCCATAACCAACAGCAACAGAATACCGAAAGCAGTCAGGAGCTTTTGCCCGAATGTCAGCTGCACGGTCAAATCCTCAGCAATGAAAATTGATATTCGTTAATTTGTCTTTCGGCCTGCGGTGCGAAGTCTTTAGCGGCTTCTGTTAAACTTCCAAGTATTGACGCAAATGCCGAGCTTGTCCTACTCCATAACGAACGGGAGCCGAACTGAATGGCCCATGAAGAACTGCACCTCAACCTTCGGAACCTGCAGCTTGACGATTACGAACAGCTTCAGAAGCTTATGGACCGAGTTTATGACGACATCGGAGGCGCCTGGCCCAAGGACACGATCAAGGCCCTGGTGGAACAGTTTCCGGACGGCCAGATCTGCATTGAGGAAAGTGGCCAGCTGATAGCAGTCGCGTTGACTGTTTGCGTGAAATACGACCGCTTCAGCAACCCTCATACCTACGACGACCTGATCCTCCGCAACGAGAAGATCTGGCACAATGCCAATGGCGATTCGCTTTACGGTCTGGATGTTTTTATTCACCCGGATTATCGGGGTTACCGGCTCGGGCGTCGTCTCTATGAGGCCCGGAAAGAACTCTGCCGCTCCATGAACCTCAGGGGCATCCTGGCTGGCGGTCGCATACCCAACTACTTCAAGTATGCCGAGCAGTATTCCCCCGAGGAGTACATCCAGCGCGTGGATCGTAAGGAGATCTACGATCCGATCCTGAGCTTCCAGCTTTCCAATGATTTCCAGGTCACCCGGCTGATGCACAAATACCTGCCGGAGGACGAGAAATCGATGGGATACGCCACCCTGTTGGAGTGGCGCAACATCCTTTACACCCCGCCTTCTCCGGTCCTCAGCGTCAAGAAGACGCAGGTGAGGCTTGGTGCCGTGCAGTGGCAGATGCGGGAATTCACCTCCGTTGAAGAAGTTCTAAAGCAGGTGGAATACTTCGTGGATGCGCTGTCTGATTACAAGAGTGACTTCGCTATCTTCCCGGAATTCTTCAACGCGCCGCTGATGGGGCTTACGGACCAGATGGACCAGACCCGCGCCATTCGCTTCCTCGCCGGGTTTACCCAGCAGTTCAAGGAAGAAATGTCTGAAATGGCGGTGAGCTACAACATCAACATCATCACGGGCTCCATGCCGTTGATCGAAAATGACCGGGTGTACAACGTTTCCTATCTCTGCCACCGGGATGGCCGAGTGGACGAGCAGCGCAAGGTTCACATTACGCCCCATGAACGGCGCGACTGGGTTATTGAAGGTGGTAACCAGTTCGAGGTCTTTGAAACCGACGCCGGCCGGGTCGCTATCATGATCTGCTACGACATAGAATTCCCGGAGCTGGGGCGAATTGCTGCCAGCCAGGAAGTCGATATCATCATGGTGCCCTTCTGGACCGATACCAAGAATGGCTACTTGCGGGTTCGCCAGTGTGCACAGGCGCGGGCGATCGAAAACGAGTGTTATGTCGTAATCACCGGCAGCGTGGGCAACTTGCCGAAAGTCGAGAACCTGGACGTCCAGTACGCGCAGTCCTCCGTATTCTCGCCATCGGATTTCGCCTTCCCCCACGATGCGGTGATGGCCGAAACCACGCCCAATACGGAGATGATCATGTTCTCCGATATGGACCTGGAAAAGTTGAAGCTGGTTCGCAACGAGGGGTCTGTCACTAACCTGAAAGATCGCCGCGTTGATATGTACGAGCTGAAAACAAAGTAAACTGGCCTGATCTGCCGTAAAAGATTGTTAAAAAACTGCCTTAGCGGTGGAGCGTATGGCACTGATGGCGTTGCAAAACCAAAGTCCAGTGTCTATTGTTTAATCAATATCCAGCCTGTCTCCCCATGAGACAGGCTGCTGTGGATACGGACATCACCAGAGAAGCTGATTCATGAACGAAGCATTGCCGGATCTTGTCGCCCGATTTCGAATCAGACAGGGCCTTTTTCGAAAGGAACTTGTCGAGGCAGCCCTCTACGAACTGGACGGCTATGGGTGCGTGATGAAAACCGACAAGGTGTTCAACCCCGGTGATACCGTGGTGCTGGATCTCGTGATGGACATGCCCTTTGACAAGATCCGTGCGGAAGGCCTGTCCGGGCTGGTCACCGAACGCAGAAAACACTGCAGCAATTTCTTCTATTCCATCGATTTTGTGGAACTCGACTCCAACGGTGGCTCGTCCCTGGCGGAGAAGCTTCGCAGAATTCGGGAAGTGGTATCCAAGAAGCAGTCACTCAAGTCACGTCGTTCCCCAGGCTCCATTTCCGGTTTCCGGCAAATGGCCTGATTCTGATTTTTCGTTGAAACCTGTCCGTAAGGAGACAATCCATGGCGAAGAAAGCCAAACAGAACGTTGATAAGATCGTGAAGAAGGTCAACAAGGAGTTCGAAAAGACCTCCGCCCAGATCGAAGGTCTGGTGAACGATGCACTGAAGCAGTTCGACAGTCTGCAGAATCAGGTTCAGGAGCCGGTGCGCAAACTGCTCAAGGAAATTGACGAACTTCGCGACCGTGAGATGAAGCGTTTCCACGAAGAGTTTGAACGCCGCCTTGACGAATTTCACGAACTTCAGAGCAGTATTCTTGAACGTCTGGGTGTTGCCTCCAAGGAGGCGGGCAAGGAAGTGAAGAAACTCACCGACGAAGTGAGCAAAGAAGCCGGCTCCGCCGCTAAAAAAGCAGCCCCGAAGAAAGCCGCCAAACCGGCCGCCAAAGCAAAAGCCGCTACCAGCAAACCTGCTGCCAAGAAGCCGGCTGCCAAGAAACCTGCCGCCAGGAAAGCGCCTGCGGCCAAAGCGGCCAAGCCGGTGGACAAAAGCGACCTGACACTGGTCAAAGGCATTGGTCCTGCCACTGCCAAGAAGATGAAGGACGCTGGAATCACTTCCATCGACCAGATCGCAAATCCTTCTGCAGCAGACCAGGAAAAGCTGAAGGCTTTCTCCAACGTCAAGGGATACAGCCAATTTACAGCTGAAGCCAAGAAAATCAGCTAATGCGAACGCCTGACCAGCCTGTATTACGGGACATTGTCCTGATTGGCGGCGGGCACAGCCACGTCGGGGTACTGAAACGGTTCGCCATGAACCCGGTCCCCGGCGTGCGCCTAACCCTCATCTGCCGCGACACCCACACCCCCTATTCCGGCATGTTGCCTGGCTATGTGGCCGGCCACTACAGCTACGATGATGTCCATATAGATCTGAGCCGCCTGGCAGAATACGCCGGTGCGCGCTTTTATCGTGCCGAAGCCATGGGCATCGACCGGGAACGCAAGCGGGTTATCTGTCGGGGGCGCCCGGACGTACCCTACGATATTCTTTCCATCAACATTGGTTCCTCGCCGCGGGTTAACGAAGTGGAAGGCGCCTCCGATCATGCCGTGCCGGTGAAGCCGATTACCGGTTTCAACAACCGCTGGCTTGCGCTGCTCTCCCGGATCGAGAACCACGAAGGCCCCCTGACGGTGGCGGTTGTCGGAGCGGGTGCCGGTGGCGTCGAACTCACCCTGGCAATGCAGTTCCGGCTCAAGAACGAATTGAAACAGCGTGGCAAAGACCCTGGGCAGCTCCATTTCCACCTGTTTGACGCAGCAAGCGAAATCCTGCCCACTCACAATCCGAAGGTTCGCGAGGTTTTCCGCAGGACGCTGGCGGAACGCGGTGTGAAGGTGCACCTGGGGTCCCCGGTAAGCAAGGTTCAGGAAGGGCTATTGATCACCGAATCCGGTGAAACGCTGCAAACCGACGAAGTGCTCTGGGTAACGCGGGCTGGCGGACCGGAGTGGTTGAAGGATACTGGCCTCGCCCTGGATGACGGACTGTTCCTCCGTGTGCGGGATACCTTGCAGGTGGAAAACGACGACACCATTTTCGCTGCCGGCGACATCGCCAATGTACTGAACCATCCCCGGGAGAAAGCGGGTGTGTTCGCGGTAAGGCAAGGCCCACCGCTGGCTGACAACCTCAAGCGCCTGGCGACTGGCAAGGATCCAAAGGATTTCTACCCCCAGAAAAAATGGCTGGCGCTGATCAGCACCGGCGATAAATACGCCGTTGCTTCCCGTGGGGATACCCAGTTCGACGGCGCCTGGGTGTGGCGATGGAAGGATTGGATCGATCGCCGGTTCATGAAAAAGTTCAACGATCTCCCTCCCATGGAGGAAGAATCCAAATTGCCGGATACCGCGGCGGCCCAGAATGCCGAGGAGGCTTCCCAGGCAATCTCAGCCGTTGCCATGCGCTGCGGGGGTTGTGGTGCCAAGGTGGGCAGCACCGTGCTTTCACGGGCCCTGGGGGAACTCAAGCCCATTGAACGGGACGATATCCTCATCGGCCTTCACGCCCCGGACGATGCAGCCGTCCTGAAGGTACCGCCGGGCAAAGCCGTGGTTCACACGGTGGATTTCTTCCGCGCATTTATCGACGATCCCTACATCTTCGGTAAAGTCGCTGCGAATCATAGCCTGGGTGACGTGTTTGCCATGGGCGCCGAGGCACAAAGTGCTACCGCTGTTGCTACCGTGCCCTATGGCATTGAATCCAAGGTGGAGGACGTGGTCTACCAGATGATGTCCGGTGCCGTGGAAGTGCTGAACGAAGCCGGTTGTGCCCTTGTTGGCGGGCATACCGGTGAAGGCAAGGAACTGGCCCTGGGCTTTGCGGTTAACGGCCTGATCGACCCGGAAGAGGTCATGAGCAAAGGTGGCCTGAAAGCCGGAGACGCTCTGATCCTCACCAAGCCCATCGGCACGGGTACCCTGTTCGCTGCTCACGCAAAGCTGGCTGCGAAAGGCCGGTGGATCGACTCTGCCCTCGCCTCCATGGTGCAATCCAACAAGGCCGCGGCAGACTGTCTCCGTAAGTTTGGCTCCAAAGCGTGCACGGACGTGACCGGGTTCGGCCTGCTTGGGCATCTGGTTGAAATGACCAAACCTTCGGGCGTCGATGCCGAGCTGGACCTGTCTGCCATACCGATTCTTCCGGGCGCCGAGGAGACCGCAGCCGCCGGGATCCTCAGCTCCCTGCAACCGGCCAATATCCGCTTGCGCCGGGGGATCCGGGATCAGGGAAAGTGGGTTAACCACGCAAGGTATCCGCTGATCTTTGATCCGCAAACAGCGGGAGGGCTACTGGCAAGTGTTGCGGCAGACAAAGCCGAGGAATGTGTGCGGGAGCTAAAGGCCCTGGGCTACCCACATACTGCAGTCATCGGCCGCATCACCGCTCAGGATGAATCGGGGCCCATCGAGCCCATTTCCCTGCGGGATTAACGTCTCTCTGAGTAGCGCTGCATCGCCAGTTGTAGCGCCTGCTCCAGGGATGCCTGCTCCTTTTCTGGAAGAAAACGCTCTGCCAGCTTTCCAACCTGTTGCGCCAAAGTAGCCAGAAACCCGGGATCGGTCTCGGCGCGATTCAGCAGCTCGGCCAGTGCCTCCTCGTTGCCAACTGGGAAATATCCACCATAGTCCGGCCCCAACAAACCGACGTTGCCCGGAATATCGGATGCCAAAACCGGTAAGCCAGCCCGACAGGCCTCGGATACCACGTTTGCTCCGCCTTCCATGATGGAGCTGATCACCATCACCTGGCTGTTTGCCATCAACTGCCGGGTATCGGCCTGATCCAACTCTCCGAGCCAACGGAAGCGAAGGTTCTCGGCCATTTCCCGTTCCGCTTTGCGTTGCCACTCGTCGTTGTGAGCCTTGCCGGCGCAGACAACCTCGATCCGCGAGTCCCCTGGCAGCAGCCGCGCAGCATAGGCCGCCCGGAGAGAGTCCTTTTCGTGCCGCAAATGGCCGATTACACACACGCCGAACCGGTTGCTCCTGGAGTCCATTTCCGGTTCTGGAAAGGACTCTGGACCCTCGGCCGACTGATACAGCGTTACCAGTTTCTCCGCCAGACCGGCCGGTATGTCGTCGGCTACCAGACCGTGCAGTCCGATGAGCGCATCCGCCACGTTCATGGAATAGAGGGTTTGTTCAGGATACTCGTGCTGGTGGTGATAGATATCCGTACCAGTCAGCGCCACTATGAGTGGCTTTTCGGGCCAGGTTTCACGGAACCGCCGGATGGCACCAGCGCTGCGCCAGGCATGCAACGCTATCAGGGCATCACAGGGCTCACCGTCGTATTCAGTAACCACACGTACGGAATGACCGGCATTTGCCAGCAGGGTTTTCCAGCGCTCAGCCGTTGCCCGGTTCCCTGCTTTCGATCCCGGCTTCGCCGGTGTAACCAAGATTAAACGCATTCTAATCGCCTGAATTGGTCGGCCGTCTTGAGCCATTTAAAAACGTATGCCGTATAGCTGTTCAGAGTTAACGTGAATACAGGTATCCTTCTGTAACAGGAGCCGCTCGTTCAGACTCCCCACTCTAAATATCCGTTTCAACAAGGAAAAACCATGACCCACAATCTTATACGGAAATTGCTGATTATTGGTCTCTGTTCTCTGTTCTCTGCAGCCGCATCGGCCCAGACGTTTATTTTCACGGCCATCCCCGATGAAGACGAAACCAAGCTCGTCGAGCGTTTCCGCGGCATTGCGGACTACCTGTCCGAGGAACTGGATGCGGATGTAAAGTACATCCCCGTCAAGTCCTATGCAGCCGCCGTATCTGCATTCCGGAACAATCAGGTGCAGTTGGCATGGTTCGGCGGCCTGTCCGGCGTTCAGGCCAGATCCCTGGTACCCGGTTCGCAGGCGATCGCGCAGGGCACCGAAGACCAGGCCTTCTACGTTTATTTTATTGCTCATGAGAGCACCGGCCTGGATCGCGCAGACCGTTTGCCGGAAGATGTGCGTGGCAAGACATTTACCTTTGGATCGAAAGGCTCGACTTCCGGGCGATTGATTCCCGAGTACCACATCCGCGAAACCTTTGGAGAAGCTCCTGAAGACGTATTCTCCCGCGTGGGTTACAGCGGCAACCACACCCGCACCCTCCGCCTGGTAGAGTCCGGCACTTATGAAGTGGGCGCCATGAACTTCGCGGTCTGGGAAAAAGAACTGGAAAACGGAAACATCAATACCGATGCGGTGAAGGTGATCTGGAAAACGCCAAGTTTCCCCAACTATCAGTGGAGCATCCGTGGCGACGTGGATGAAAACTACGGCGAAGGCTTTACCGATCGCGTCCGCGAGGCCCTGCTCTCCCTGGATGATCCTGAGTTGCTTGAAAGCTTCCCGCGCTCTGCGTTTGTTCCCGCTTCAAACGATGATTACGAGCCGATTCGCAAGGTTGCAAAAGAAATCGGAATCATTGATTGATGGCAGGCTTTGATCTCTCGGGCCTGACGGCCTCTTTTGGGGGTGAGCGGGTTATCGGCCCGCTCACCCTTACTGTTAAGGAGGGAGATCAGGTCGCCCTGGTTGGGAAGAGTGGTGCCGGAAAATCCACTCTGATCCGGCTCATTCACCAGAGGGTGGATCGGGAATCGTCTCTTGTGCCACAAGAGCTTGGCCTGGTTAACGCCCTACCGGTATTCCACAACGTTTTCATGGGGCAGCTGGACAAGCACGCCACCTGGTACAACACCGTTACCCTGATCCGGCCCTTCAAGCAGGATAGAATGCAGATTGCAGAACTGCTGGACGCGCTGAGAATGTCAGAGAAACTCTGGATCCCGACGGCGTCCCTTTCCGGCGGACAGCGCCAACGGGTGGCCATTGCCAGAGCCCTTTATCGCAACGCTCCCGTGTTACTGGCAGACGAACCGATCTCCGCACTGGATGGGCCAATGGCGCATCACGTCATGAAACTGCTGAAAGACCGCTTCAAAACGAGCGTTATTGCGCTGCACGACGTGGACATGGCCATGAAGTACTGTAACCGCATTGTTGGCATCCAGGATGGCCAGGTCGCCCTGGATGAGCCTACAGAACGATTGACGGCTGCAGACATCATGTCGCTGTACTAGGATCTGTCCTACGATGCTCTCCTACCCGACGGTACGCACCAGCCTGATTTTTCTTGCGATTGCGCTCGTGGGGTTGCTGTTTGCCGACATAGCGATAACCGCCAACAATCCCTGGCGCGACCTCGGCAATTTTTTCCTGGGCGTACTGACCCCCAATTTCTTCAGTAGCGAAGGGCTGCTTACCGCCCTGTTACGAACCGTGGCCTTTGCGTTCGTGGGGGTAACGGTTGGCGCCATTTGCGGCTTTCTGTTGGCACTGGTGTATCGCTTTCTCCCGGTGCGTATATTCTGTGCCTTTATCAGGGCCATTCACGAGCTGTTCTGGGCTCTGATTTTTCTCCAGTTTTTCGGCTTCCACCCGCTGACGGGCGTACTGGCGATCGCAATTCCCTATTCCGGCATTTTTGCCAAGGTTTACTCCGAGATTCTTGAAGAGGCAGATCCGGAACCGGGCAGGTTATTGCCTCCGGGCACCGGCACCATTGCAGCCTTCCTGTACACCAAGATCCCGGATTGCTGGGTTCAGCTACGGACCTACACGGCCTACCGTCTTGAGTGTGGTCTTCGCTCAAGCGCTATCCTCGGTTTCGTTGGCCTGCCAACACTGGGGTTTTATCTGGAAACCTCATTCTCGCAAGGCATATACTCCGATGCCGGCGCGATGCTGATCCTGTTCTATGTGCTTATTGCCACCATTCCCCTCTGGGTGAAACCCAAGTTGTTGCCCGTGTATATCCTGGGCGCTCCGTTCTTCCTCGGCGATGGCTTGCCCATTGTCTGGGGCAACGTTGAGCGGTTCTTCACCCAGGACATTGTGCCCAGCCCATTGAGGGATGGTGAGGGCCTTGTTGGCCTGATACCGTGGCTCAATGAATTGATGATTGAACAGGCCCTGCCCGGTATCTGGAATACCGTGATTCTCACGCAGATCGCGCTCGTGGCCACCGGCATCCTCGCATTACTTGCGTTCCCGCTGATATCGAACCATTTTGGCGGCCCAATACGCCGGACCTCCGGGCATGTTTTCCTGGTGATTGCGCGCTCAACACCGGAATACATCCTGGCCTACATTCTCCTGCAGCTGTGGGGGCCCTCCATGCTGCCGGCCGTAGTTGCATTGGCGCTGCACAACGGCGGAATCATCGGCCATCTCATTGGCCGGCAAACCAACACAATCCGGTTGAGATCCGACGCTCCCCACGGCTTCAATCGTTATGGCTGGGAGTTGGTACCCCGAATCTACCGCGCATTCCTGGCCTTCCTGTTCTACCGCTGGGAAATCATCATGCGCGAGACCGCCATCCTGGGCATTCTTGGTATCTATACCCTGGGTTTCTACGTCGATAGCGCCATTCAAAGCATCCGTTTTGACCAGGCAATGGTGCTCATACTGATCACCGCCATGCTGAACATTGGCGTAGACATCCTTGGCCGCTTCATTCGCCGCAAGCTGGCCCTGCAGACCATGCCTACCTGCTAGCCCCAGCCACTGCGATCCCCGTCACAGTTCCGTCATTTCAGCCAATCCTCGCCAGGGTAATGGGGACGGGTTGGCGGTATTGGCAGAATACATTCCGTTACACTCCGATAACCTCTTGCAACATTCAGAGTTCTGGTGATGATGGCAAACGGATTGATTCTCTTGGTTCAGCTTGGGCTGCTTGCACTGCTTGTTCTTCTGGCTGTGAAGATGATCTCGCTGATGCGCGCCGAGCCTCTGGCTGCCGGTCATCAGGAAGACTGGGCAGGCAAGCATCCGGGAACCCATCAGTCTGAACCAGCCTCACGGCATTCAGAGTGGCCGGTCGCAGTGCGCCAACCGGTTGTCGACGCTGCCCCGGACCGCGCCGAGCTGATTACCCAGCTGCTTATTCTGGCGGGCCTTCAGGAAAGGGATTGTCGAGTGAACGGCGTGGATCTATCAACGGCGCCGAATGCGGTTAAAACGTACGCGGCGGTCTGGCTCTATGGCGCCGGTTGTGCCCTCAGCGATAAAACCAATCGGCACTCGTCGGCTCTGGCAGCCACCGTTGCCCAGATTGCCAGTCGAAAAACCGGAATTCGTCAGTCAGAGATTGTTGAGGCGATCGATACCTTGACGGCCAGTACGGTTTACCTGGCGTGTTTCAGGGCGGGGTTGGAAGGAGCGGAATTCTGGCGGTTCAACCACTATGTACCGCCGACTTCGAGCCTTTACGAGGCCATTACCGCTAACGCGTTTATTTAGCAGCCTGCCCGGAGGCAGTCTCAAGTACCCAATCGGTGCCCAGTGCCACAGGTTCTGCGTGATCCTGTTCGTCAGCACGGGTGCCGGTGATCTCGGGCCGGCTGAATCCACCATCGTCCGTATTGGCCATGCTGTCCACGTCGACAGAACGAACCACATAGGCCACGCCATCGGACAACACTTTTGCCCGGTGAGTTAATCCGAAGACAAACCGGCAGTAATCCAGTTTGAGCTGAATCAGATCCTGCTCCGCTTTGCGGATTTTTCTCAGCAGTACCTTCTGAACGCTATCTCCGTAATCCATCACGTTGTCCCTGGTAGTGGCGGTATGGTGATTTTACACAATCCGGGCCCGTTGTCAGCCGACTGACGTCCGGTTGCCCCTGTCTCAGTGTGGCTCGGCCTGAAATACCAGCTTTACCGGAATGCCCTCGATAGGCTGTTGCCCCTGCTGCAGATCAATCCGCCAGGTCATGGTAGCGTCTACGGTACAGAATGGCGCCGTAAAACGCGCGGAGTATTTGTTTCCGTCCCGGTTGCCCAGTGGTACGGGATACTCGCCCATGTACATGGACTCTCCCCGAAGAACGGCGAGAAAACGCTCCGGCCGCTCTGGTGTGACTACCGTGAGTTGGTACTCCATGCCCTGGGTGCCCTCACCCAGTTCGCTCAGGCTGATTTGCCACTCGCCCGAACCGTCTGACCAACTGCAAGGGCCCTCCTGAAGCAAATCACAACGGGCAAGGGGCGCGGCACTCCCTTTGGCAGTAGCACTTTCCAGATCCCCATTGGCATCCTTAAGCAAGCCCGGACCAAACATTGCCACGGCAACAAGCCCCAGAATCAATCCTGCCACTGCTATTACACGTAACATAACGGCACCCCGAACAAACCTGCCGGGCATTATGGGGATTTCTCCCGCCAAGGCAAAGGTTTCTAAACTGGCGCCAGTCATGAGAAAATACCGCGCCTTCAATTCGACCCATTTTGACCACAGGACACGCCCGTGCAGCCGGATATTTCCGTTAAGCACCTGAGCAAGGTATATGGTGACGGTTTCCAGGCCCTGAAGAACATCAACCTGGACATCCGCCGTGGCGAAATCTTCGCCCTGCTCGGCCCCAATGGCGCCGGCAAGACCACGCTGATCAGCATCATCTGCGGCATTGTTAACCTCTCCTCAGGCGAGGTAAAAGCCGCCGGCTACGACATTGTCAAAGACTACCGCAAGGCCCGCGAGACCATCGGCCTTGTGCCCCAGGAACTGAACACCGATTCGTTCGAAACCGTGTGGGATGCCGTTTCCTTCAGCCGCGGTCTGTTTGGCAAGGCGCCGAAGCCGTCCCACATCGAGAAGGTGCTCAAAGACCTCTCGCTCTGGGACAAACGCAACAACCGCATCATGTCGCTGTCCGGCGGCATGAAACGCCGGGTGATGATTGCCAAGGCACTCTCCCATGAACCGCAGATCCTGTTCCTTGATGAGCCGACGGCCGGTGTGGATGTGGAGCTGCGGAGGGACATGTGGGATATGGTCCGCAAACTCCGGGAAAGTGGTGTGACCATTATCCTCACCACCCATTACATCGAAGAGGCCGAGGAGATGGCCGACCGGATCGGCGTGATCCGGCAGGGTGAAATCATTCTGGTTGAGGACAAGACCCAGCTGATGACCAAGCTGGGCAAAAAGGAGCTGCGCCTGCACCTGGCGCACAAGCTCGACAAGGTACCGGGCGAACTGACCCTGGAACCGGTGGAGCTGTCCGAGGACGGCTACCAGCTGATCTACACCTTTGACTCCCAGCAGGAACAGGCCGGCGTTGCCCGGCTGCTTCGGACACTCGGGGATCTGGGCATTGAATACCGGGATCTGCAAACCCGGGAAAGCTCCCTTGAAGAGATTTTTGTCGGCCTGGTGCACGAGTAAGCCCGCCGGCCCAACGGAGAAAGGCATGAACCTTTACGGTATCCGCGCAATCTACAAATTCGAAATGGCCCGCATGCGCCGAACGGTTATGCAGAGCGTGCTCTCACCGGTGATTTCCACCTGCCTGTATTTCGTGGTCTTTGGCTCCGCGATCGGCTCGCGCATGGGTGATATCGACAACATCGCCTATGGGGCCTACATCATTCCAGGGCTGGTGATGCTGTCCCTGCTGATGCAGAGCATCTCCAACGCCTCGTTTGGCATCTACATGCCCAAGTTCTCCGGCACCATCTACGAAGTGCTCTCAGCACCGGTGTCCTACGTGGAAGTGGTCCTGGGATACGTTGGCGCCGCTGCCACCAAATCCGTGATCCTCGGGCTGATCATACTTGCTACGGCGAAGTTCTTTGTGGATTACGACGTACTGCACCCGTTCTGGATGTTCTCGTTCCTGGTGCTGACCTCCATCACCTTCAGCCTGTTCGGGTTCATCATCGGGATCTGGGCGGATGGCTTCGAAAAACTCCAGATTGTCCCGATGATGATCATCACCCCGCTGGTGTTCCTCGGCGGAACCTTCTACTCCATCGATATGCTGCCGGAGGTCTGGCAAACGGTTAGCCTGTTCAATCCGGTGGTTTACCTGATCAGCGGCTTCCGCTGGGCATTCTACGGCGTGTCCGACGTTCATGTCGGCATCAGCGTGGGCATGACCCTGGTGTTTCTCACCGCGTGCATGGTGGGCATCTGGTGGATCTTCAAAACCGGGTACCGGTTACGCTCGTGACAGCGACACCGCAACGCCTTCGAGGCCTGAAAGTCTGGGTCGTACTGGCGGTCAGCTCGCTGATTTACGGGTGCTCTTCAGGCATCGCAGCGCCGCAGGAAGGTCTTCCGGTTGTCGACGCCTGCTTTGTGTCCGCAGCGGGCACAGTGCCGGTAAAACTGGAAGTGGCCAATAGCTCTGAACAGCGCCGGAAGGGATTGATGGGCCGTACGTCTCTCGCTCCCGACGCCGGTATGCTGTTCGAGTACAGCGAGCCCAGGGAAGCGAGCCACGGCTTCTGGATGTACAAAACCCTGATTCCCCTGGACATTGCCTACCTCAACGAGGATGGCGTGATCGGCAGTATCCGGCAGATGGTGCCCTGCGCCTCGGCGAGCGGTGCTGGCTGCCCCACCTACCCCGCCGGCGTGTCGTTTATCCAGGCCGTTGAGATGAACGCCGGTTTTTTCCAGGAACATGGAATCCGGACCGGCGACGGGCTATTCATTGGAAACGGTAATTGCCCGACCCAGTAGGCCGGGCTGATACTCCCAGGCGATTCTAGCTGTCCTGCCACTCCGGTTTACGCTTCTCCAGGAACGCACAGATACCCTCCTGAGCATCGTTGGCCATCATGTTGTCGGCCATTACTTTCGATGTGTACTCGTAAGCATCTTCCAGCGGCATTTCCAGCTGCCGATAGAAGGCTTCCTTGCCAATTTTCAGGGTGTGGCCAGATTTGTCGGCAATGGTGCGGGCCAGCTTGTAGACCATCTCGTCCAGATGCTGCTCATCGACAATCTGATTGACCAGCCCGATGCGTTCCGCTTTCACGGCGCCGATCATTTCACCGGTCAGCAGCATTTCCATGGCGTGCTTGCGGGACACGTTCCGGGACAGAGCCACCATCGGTGTGGAACAGAACAGCCCGATGTTCACGCCCGGGGTGGCAAACCGCGCCGTATCCGCCGCTACCGCCAGATCACAGCTGGCCACCAGCTGACAGCCCGCGGCCGTGGCAACACCCGCTACCCGGGCAATCACCGGCCGGGGCAGATTGACGATCTGCTGCATAACCTTGCTGCACTGGTTGAACAGCGCCAGCTGGAATTCATGGCTATCAAACTGCTCCCGAACTTCCCGAAGGTCGTGGCCGGCACAGAACACATTGCCATGGGCCGCGAGCACCACAACCCGGGTTTCCGTATCGGAGGCAATAATCTCCAGCTCTTCAGACAGCGCCTCCAGCATGGCCATAGACAGGCTGTTTTTCTTCTCCGGCTGGTTCAGCGTGAGCGTGGTAATGCCATTTTCGCTGTACTTGTGAACCAGTTCTGCGGTTTGTTCAGTCATGAGGACACTCCATTTTTAACGGTGCTGCACCAGGCAACCTGCAAACTTACCCTGAGTATTGCTGACTGCGTCTATACTGTCGAAGCGACTTTTGTAGGATGCTCAGTTTTCGGGGCTTTGCGGTTGTTATAGCCCTCTCCCGCCCATAGGCTGTTTGTATAAGCCAGAACGCAGAGAGGAAGAACGCATGTCGAAATCGATAATCCTCAAAGCCATCTTTGCCATCGCGGTTATTGGCGGCGCTATCTTCATTATCATTGAGGACGAACCGGCAACACCAACTGGCGACATCAATAGCATCCAGCCGCTGCCAGAGCAGGATAACCCCTGAACTGAACAACACACCTCACCAGAACAGGCGAACACACATTGCAGACAACCCGAATCAAAGGACTGACCATCGCCGCCCTCGGCGTGCTGTTTATCGTTCCGGATGCGCTGCTTGTGAAAATCACCTCCGTGGACCCGGTGGTGTTCCTGTTCTGGCGGGGCTTATTGCTGGCCCTCAGTTTCTTTGTGATCAGCTGGGCCCGTTACCGTTCCCGGCTGGTGCCTGAAATTCGCAAATGTGGCCGCAAAGGCCTGTTCTGTGCCGGTGCCTTTGCAATCAGCACCCTCGGCTTCGTAGTCGGCATGAAAAACACCGCCGCCGGCAACGTGCTGGTGATTCTCAACACCGCCCCGGTTATCGCCGCCGTCATCGCCTGGGCGGTCTGGAAAGAAACCCTGCCCCTACGAACCTGGGTCGTCATTCTGGTATGTGTGACCGGGGCCACCTTCATGGCCGTGGGCGAGTTCGGCAAAGGCGATCCCCTCGGCCTTCTAATGGCGGTGGTTGCCGCCACGGCACTGGCCTCCAACCTTAACGTGGCCCGCTCTAAACCCGACAGTGATATGAGCGTGATGCTCATGTTCGGGGCCCTGGTGTTGGCCGCTGTGGCCGCTCTGTTTGGCGGGGCCCAGATGCCCTCAGGCCGGGACTTCTTCTTCATTGCCCTGCTCTGCCTTGTATTCCTGCCGACTGCCTGCATCCTGATCCAGATTGGCCCGCGCTACATTCCCGCGGCAGAGGTCAGCCTGATGCTGCTTTTGGAAACCGTGTTCGGGTCCTTCCTGGTGTGGCTGTTCCTGGGCGAGGTACCGCCAAACCTCAGTCTGGTGGGCGGGGTCATCGTATTCTCAGCTCTGGCTGTGCACGGCTGGACGGAAGTCAGCCGCTACCGAAAGGCGCGGCTATTAGTTGATTAATCCGGTTCCCGCGCGCGAAGATACGCGCTGATCAAAAACAAGGAACCGCATTCATGACCAACGTACCCAAGCTCACCGATGCACTGCTCACCATGGAAAACCGGGTAGCCACCCTTACCCTGAACCGTCACGACCTGCGCAATGCGCTCACAGGCTCACACCTGATCGACGACATCGTGACCACCGCAGAATGGGTGAACCAGTGCGACGATGTGTCGGTACTGGTGATCACCGGGGCTGGCTCTGCCTTCAGTGCTGGTGGCAACATCCGGGACATGGCCAACCGAAGCGGTGATTTTGCCGGCGACGTGGCCGAATGCGCCGACCGCTACCGCAAGGGGATCCAGCGCATTCCCCTGGCCCTGCAGAACGTCGAAGTGCCCATCATCGCCGCCGTGAACGGCCCCGCCATTGGTGCCGGCTTCGATCTGGCCAACATGGCGGATATCCGCATTGCCTCGGAAAGTGCCAAGTTCGGCGAAACCTTTCTCAACCTCGGCATCATCCCCGGCGACGGCGGCGCCTGGTTCATGCAGCGCCTGATCGGCTACCAGCGCGCCTTCGAGCTCACCCTCTCCGGCCGCGTGATCGACGCCGCCGAGGCGAAAGAGCTGGGTATTGTTCTGGAGGTCGTGCCAGCGGACGAATTAATGAACGCCGCCAATGCCATGGCTGATCGCATGGCAAGCCAGCCGCAAAAGGCCACACGCTTGACCAAACGCCTGATGAAAATGGCGCCGAGGATGGAACTGAAGGATTTTCTGGATGTGTGTGCCAACTTCCAGGGCATGTGCCACAACGAGCCAGAGCACCTGGAAGCGGTGAATAAAATGCTGGAGGCGATGTCGAAGAAATAGTGGTGCTCCGGGCCGGAATCGAACCGGCACGACCGTGAGGTCGAGAGATTTTAAGTCTCTTGTGTCTACCAATTTCACCACCGGAGCATTCGGGGGGAGGTTTTGACGGGCAGAATTGTATAAGTCTGCGTGGGGTAACGCAATTCGGATTCTGCCCTCGCTCTCAGGCGGCCGGGCTGGCTGTTGCGGGCTTGGTTGCCCTGCCCTTGTAGATGTATCCGGCGATTTTCGGCGCCTTGGGGATGTAGAGGTTTTCCAGTTCCTGGATTTCGAAGCCCGCGTGTCGGATCAGGTCGGCGATGTGGCGGTTCAGGTGGCAGCCGCCGGCGAGCTTTTTCCACCCGGGGGTGATGCGGTGTTGCCACTTTCGGGTGCCGTCGTCGGGGGATTCGCCGTGTTCCAGGAACAGGAGTTCGCCGCCCGGTTTGAGTACGCGCCACATTTGCTGGAGGGCTGTATGCCAGTCCGGGATCGTGCATAGGGTGAAGGTCAGAAGAACGGTATCGACAGAGTGGTCTTCCAGTGGGATTTTCTCGCCCGGCAGGTCCAGCCACTCTACCTTGATGGGGGATCTTGCCAGATTCGGCTGGGCCTTGCGTCGCATGGCTTCTGAGGGTTCCAGGCCATACACCATGTCAACGTGCTCGGATTTGTAAAATTCCATATTGATGGCCGAGCCCATGCCAACTTCCAGCACCACGCCTTTTGCATGGGGTACTACCTGGCTACGAAGCTTCATCACCTGGCCCATGGAGCATGCGCGGTCTATGATGTGGGGGAGAATCCTGTCTTCGTAAAAGCTCATCGGCAACACCATAATTGTTTTAAATCAAGGGTGCGGCAAAACGCCCTATCGAATTTGCTACCATGTTTAGTAGCATAGTAAGTATCTGCCGGTAATAACAATATAACAAACAGAGCTAAGGCAGCGGCTGAACGGGTTCGCTGGGCCCGTTTGTTATGATGTGACCGTTACCGGAGGGTTCCCATGGAACTTGATCCTCTCATTCTATCGCGAATCCAGTTCGCGTTCGTGGTGTCATTTCACGCCATCTTTCCGGTGTTTACCATCGGCCTTGCCTCCTACATTGCGGTACTCGAAGGCCTCGCCTTCAAAACCGAGAATCCTGTGTGGGTGAAGCTCTCTGCCTTCTGGACCAAGGTGTTTGCCGTGGTGTTCGGTATGGGGGTGGTGTCGGGCATCGTGATGTCGTTCCAGTTCGGAACCAACTGGAGCAATTTCGCGCAGGCCTCAGCCAATTTCCTCGGCCCTATCCTGAGTTATGAGGTGGTTACGGCGTTCTTCCTGGAGGCGGCGTTCCTCGGGGTGCTGCTTTTCGGCCGGGATAAGGTGCCGGCTGGCGTTCACCTGTTTGCCGCCATCATGGTTGCGACGGGTACCTTTATTTCCTCTTTCTGGATTCTCTCGGCCAACAGCTGGATGCAGACTCCGGCCGGCACCGAGCTCCGCGACGGCGTGTTCTATGTGACTTCCTGGAGCGAGGCGATCTTTAACCCGTCCTTCCCTTACCGCTTTGGCCATATGGCGCTGGCGTCCTTCCTCACCGGCGGCTTTGTGGTGGCCGGCGTGAGCGCCTGGTATCTCCTGCGGGGGCGCGAGGTGGAGGCCAACAAGAAAGCGCTGTCCATGTGCCTGTGGCTGTTGCTGTTCATTGCGCCTGCTCAGGCGGTGCTGGGTGATTTCCACGGTCTGAACACCCTGGAGCATCAGCCCACCAAGGTTGCGGCCATGGAAGGTAACTGGGAAACCTCCCGCAATGTGCCGTTGCTGCTGTTCGCCATTCCCGATCAGGAAAACCAGCGGAACCTGTACGAGATTGGTATTCCCAGCCTGGCCAGCTTCATTCTGACCCATGAATGGGACGGAGAGGTGCCCGGTGTGAGCGCAGTGCCGGTTGAAGAGCAGCCTCCGGTGGCGATTGTGTTCTGGTCCTTCCGGATCATGGTAGGTATTGGCCTGCTGATGATCGCCTTCGCGGTAACCGGCCTGGTTCTGCGTGCCGGCGGCAGGTACTGGCGCACCAACTGGTTCCTGCAGGGGATGCGTTTCATGAGCATTGCGCCCTTCTTTGCGGTGCTCACCGGCTGGTTCGTCACCGAAGTGGGCCGCGCGCCCTGGCTCGTGTATGGCCAGATGACCCAGGCCGAGGCACTGACCCCGTCGCTGACCGGCGGCATGGCGTTGTTCACGCTCATCGGCTATATCGTTGTGTACGCTCTGGTGTTTTCTGCCGGTGTCTACTACCTCATGCGTGTGTTGTATGTCGGTCTTGAAGACCGTGATGAGGACGAACACGAGGCAGATCGACCCAAGCGTCCGTTCTCCGCTGCACATGTGCCTTTCGAAATCGAACACGATTCTGACGATACTGTTGGTACTGCCAAGCCCGTCAACCAGGGAGGTCACTGATTATGGAACTGTTTGATCTGCCTCTTATCTGGGCATTCATTATCGGCTTCGGCATTATCATGTATGTGTTGATGGACGGGTTCGACCTGGGCGTGGGTATTCTCTTCCCTTTTGCACCTAACGAGGAAGCCCGCGACACCATGATGAACTCGGTGGCCCCGGTGTGGGACGGTAACGAAACCTGGCTGGTGCTCGGTGGCGCCGGTCTTCTGGCCGCCTTCCCCATGGTGTATTCCATCTTCCTGCCGGCGCTCTATATCGGAGTATTTCTGCTATTGGCGGGGTTGATTTTCCGGGGTGTGGCCTTTGAGTTCCGGTTCAAGGCCCGTACGTCACGTTATCTCTGGAACTGGGCGTTTGCCGGCGGCTCCACCGTTGCATCCTTTGCCCAGGGCGCCGTGGTCGGGGCCTATATCCAGGGCTTTGAAACCGCCAATGGCGTCTATGTTGGCGGCGCGCTGGACTGGCTGACGCCGTTCACTGTGCTCACGGGTCTGGGTATGCTGGCCGGGTATGCCCTGCTGGGTTCCACCTGGCTGATCATGAAAACCGAGGGGAATCTGCAGCAGTGGGCCTACAAGATCACCCTGCCCTTGCTCCTCGCGGTGCTGGTGGTCTTTGGCATCATCGGTGTCTGGACGCCCTTCGTGGATGAGATGGTGCGTGAGCGCTGGTTCTCCAACCTGAGCATTATCTGGGTCCTGCCGGTTCTGACACTGCTTTGCGCTATCCAGATTTACCGTTCGGTTCGTGATCGCAAAGACGGCATGCCGTTCGTGGCTACCATGGGCCTGTTTATCACCACCTATCTGGGCCTGGTGGTCAGCCGCTGGCCCTATGTGGTCCCGCCGGAATACACGCTCTGGGAGGCAGCCTCCGCCTATGAATCCCAGCTGTTCCTGCTGTTGGGCCTGCTGTTCGTGATTCCGATTGTGCTGGTCTACACCGCCTGGACCTATTGGGTCTTCCGCGGCAAGGTACGCGCCGGCGAGGGATATCACTAAGTGGCGGAGCCATCGGCCAATGGGGGCGGAGAGAATACCTCCGCCACTGATCAGAAAGCCGTCAAAGGATGGCTTTCTGATCTGGCCCGTGGCAGTCGCCTGTGGATCCGGAGTACCGTGGCTGCCGGCACCGTTGCCGGCATTGCCACCATTGTTCAGATGGTTTTGCTTGCCCGGATTATCCATCTGGGCATCATTGACGAGGTTCCGGTTGCGGACCTCACTCCTCTTTTTCTGGGTCTGATTCTCGCCCTCGTTGTGCGCGCACTTGGCCAGGGCTACCAGACCCGCTTCGCCGCTCGATGCAGCGAACAGGTTCGCCGTGACGCCCGCCGGCAACTCCACAAGCACTGGCAGGTCACCGGCCCTGTTGAACTGGGCCAGTCTTCGGCTGGCGCGCTTGCCCGCGAATGGATAGATCACGTGGAAGCCCTGCATGGCTACTTCGCCCGTTTTCTACCGCAGATGACCCTGTCGATGATTGTGCCACTGCTGATCCTCGCCCTAGTGTTCTGGCTGGATTGGCTGGCCGGCATCTTCCTGCTGTTGTCCGCGCCTCTGATTCCCTTGTTCATGGCGCTGGTGGGTATGGGTGCGGAGAAACTGAACCAGCAGCATTTTGAAACCATCAGCCGACTATCCGGCCAGTTCCTGGACAAGGTACGCGGCCTGACTACGCTGCAGCTCTTCGGGCAGACCGAGGGGGCAGCCGAGCTGATTCGCAAGCGCTCGGATCATTACCGACGCATCACCATGAAAACGCTCCGGGTCGCGTTTCTGTCGTCGGCGATTCTGGAGTTCTTTGCCTCGGTGGCCATCGCCGTTATCGCCATCTACATCGGGTTTGGTCTGCTGGGCTACATCACCTACGGCCCTTCCGAAGATCTGACCCTGTTTTCCGGGCTGCTGATTCTTTTACTGGCCCCGGAGTTTTTCCAGCCGCTGCGCACCCTTTCCCAGCATTATCATGATCGTGCCGCAGCGATGGGTGCTGGTACCGAAATTCTTGAGCGGCTGGCATCCCCGGTAAACCTTCAGAGCGCGAGTGAAACCGTGTCTGTGGAGGGCGCGGAAGACCGGATCGAGCTGCGTTCCGTCAGCAAGAGCTTCCGGTCGGGTCAGAAGGTGTTGAGTGATCTCACGCTGACCATCCGCAAAGGCGAAGTGGTTGCCCTGACTGGCCCGTCCGGCGGCGGGAAATCTACCCTGCTCCATCTCTTGGCAGGATTTCTGGCACCGGATACCGGTGATATCCACCTGTTCGGCGAGACGCCGGGCAGCTTCCGGTTTGGCTGGCTGGGCCAGAAAGGGTTTCTGGTTCAGGGCACCTGGGCCGACAACCTCAGACTGACCACTCCGGATGCCTCTGATATCGCCATCGAGACGGCCCTGCGCAATGTGGGCCTCGGTTCCCTGCTCGACAGTCGCCAACAGGGTATTTACAGCCCGGTATCCGAGGACGGCCAAGGGCTTTCCGGCGGCCAGGCGAGAAGGCTGAGTCTGGCGCGTATTTTCCTGGCAGATTACAGCCTGATTTTACTAGATGAACCCACTGCCGGCCTGGACAGCGACAGTGAAGTGTTTGTGCTGGAGGCCCTGCATAAACTGGCGATGGCCGGCAAAACCCTGATTTTCTCAACCCATCACCAGGCCCTACTCACTCTGGCAAACCGCGTGCTGCTGATTTCCGAAGGGGAGGTGCGCGATGCGTGAGCTGAAGCCCTGGCTGGACCTGATCTTCAAACGCCCAGGGCGCCTGGTTGTGGGCGGTTTCCTGATTTTGGCCACCCTGCTCTCCGGCATAGGTCTGTTGGCGGTATCCGGATGGTTTATTACCGAAACTGCGCTGGTTGGCTTGCTGTTGGCCGCCGGTGTGGCGGCGACCATAAACCTTTACGTACCCGGCGGCGCGATTCGGTTTTTTGCCGTTTCCCGCACGGTGTTCCGGTATCTGGAGCGGGTCTACAACCACGATACCGTTCTGAGATTGCTCACAGATATTCGTGTCGCCTTGTTCAAACGTTTGTCCCGCGCCAATCGCGTTCGCCGTGGCGAGCTGAGCGGCGCCCAGTGGCTATCCAGGCTCACCACCGATGTGGACGCCCTGGACACCCTCTACCTGCGCCTGATCGCACCCACCGCCCTCGCGGGCCTGGTTACGCTGCTGGTGGTGGTTCTGGCTGCCGTGCTCTTCGATATCAGCACGGCGTTGCTGGTGGGACTGTTGCTGGTCATTGCCCTGGTAATCGCGACCGCAGGGGTTTATCTGAGAACCTGGCGCCTGGCGGCCCGGCAAAGCGACCGGCAGGAAGACCTTCGAACGGCGGTGATCGAGCACATCGAGGGTTTCCCGGAGCTGACCGCCGCCAGGCGTACTGGTAAACATTCGGCCTGGCTCATGCGCCAGGCTCATCAGGTAACTGCCGAGCAAGCCAGGGCCGATACCCGGGTAGGCTGGCATCTGGCTGGCTCCCATTTGTTCGTCAATCTCTCTGCCGTTCTGGCCCTTTGGGCAGGCTTCGCCCTGTTCCAGTCGGGGTCTGTGTCCGGCCCGGTGTTGGTTTTACTGCCCATTGCCCTGCTCGGCCTGGCCGAGGTCTACGCCATGCTGCCGGATGCCTTTGGCAAGCTCGGGGCAACCGTCGCGTCTGCGGCGCGGTTGAACAGGGATTGCCGGGAGGATGACCAGAACGCCGCAGCCAGCGCCTCAGAACTGCCACCGAAAAAAGCCCTTCTGGCGGAAGATATTGCCGTAAAACATGAGGGTTACGCGCCTTTATTTACGCACTTCAACCTTGGGATTGAGGATGGAGAGCACATCGGCATTCTCGGGCATTCGGGCAGCGGCAAATCCTCTCTGGCGGATGTGCTCGCCGGCCTGCTGCCCACCGCCCAGGGCAATCTGGCGAGGCGGGAGTGCGTTTACCTCACCCAGAAAACCGTGTTGTTTGAGGATACCCTCCGGGCCAATCTGCTATTGGGCTCCCCCGAGGCCTCGGACACCGAACTCTGGAGCATCCTGGAGCAGATGGAGTTGGCTGAGCGCTTCGCCACCGAACCGGACCGCCTAGATACCTGGCTCGGCAGTGCCGGTAGCCGACTCTCCGGCGGTGAAGCGCGGCGTGTGGCCCTGGCGCGTGTGCTATTGAACCCCGCCCCGCTGGTAATACTGGATGAGCCGTTTACCGGCCTGGATGCCGATACCCGGACGCGGATTTCAAAACGGATGGAAACGCGTCTGGAAGGAAAAACCGTGGTTAGCCTGGCACACGGGTCGGATGCCCTCCCGGACACCGACCGTGTGATTTACCTCAGCGGTTAACGGGTCTCGAGTACCTCGAAAGTCAGGCCCGCCTTGCTGGTGAGACGGTCCATCAGCTTGCCGTCGAGCAGCGAAGACGGCGTCCAGAACCCGCCGGGCTGATCCGCCGGAATATCGAACGCCAGACACATCCCTGCTTCACCCAACATCTTGCCGGTGGAACCGTAGCCCGGGTCCTGATCGCCGGTCACCTTGGTGATAATGGTTTTGCCATCCTCTGTGCGGCCAACAAAACGAAGGTCATAGAACCCGGCCTTCTGGGCTTCCGGGCTGGGTCCTTCGCCCGGCTTGGGCACGAACTTCTCAACCAGCCAGCGGGTGGGTTTGACGGCAGAGGCCATCAGGAATGCCCCCAGACCGCCGGTGACGGCATACGCTGCCAGACGGCCCTTGGTACCACGACCGGTCATCATGGCTTCGTCGTAGGTGAACTCCTTGCCATAACGCGCGTTCTGCAGGGCGTTGGAACGATGAACCACGCGTGTGTTGATCGCTGCCATCACAAAAGGCGCCAGCCAGGCGTTGAAGGTCTTGTCGTACTCTGCACCTTTCAGGCTCGGCTGACGGGTCTTGGAGCGATGATCTGGCGGGCAGATTGAAAACGGATTGGCCATTTGTTTCCGCAGTTTCGGATCGGCCGCGGCTTCCTTTATCGCGTTCATCAGGGAGGCAACGGTCCCACCCGAGAATTCGCCTTTGGCGGTTTTCACCCGCATGCGAACATCCCGGCATGGCGCACCGAAGGTCTGCTCTGCCTGGTTCTGAAGGAACCACACGCCCATGTCGGAGGGAATCGAATCGAAGCCGCAGCAATGCACGATGCGGGCACCGGAGGACTTGGCTTCTTCCTCGTAGCGCTCTACCATCTTGCGGATCCACTGCACTTCGCCGGTCAGGTCGCAATAATCCGTGCCACTGCGCACGCACGCCTGCACCAGAGGCTCACCGTAAAGCGCGTAGGGGCCAACGGTGGAAATAATGACTCGGGCTTGCTCGCACATGGCCTTCAGGGCAGCCTCGTCGGACGCATCCGCCAGGATCACTGGCAGGTCTTTGGCTTTGGAGCCAAGCTCACCCTTCAGGGTGTTGAGCTTGCTCTCGGAGCGACCGGCAATTGCCCATTTCACCGACTGGCCCACTCCGTAGGTTTCGAGCAAGTAACGGGTGAGAATCTGGCCAACGAAGCTGGTGGCACCGAACACCACCAGGTCATAGGCCGTTTCTGAGGATTTGGTCATTGCTCTTCCTTAGTCAAAATTAGCTGGAAAGTTGATAGAGAATTAACAGAGCACTGGTTCAGGGTTCAACGAACGGCTGCGGTTGCCTTGGTGCCCATCAGGCGCATGAATACGGCCACACCCAGGCCCCAGAACCCGTTGAGGATAAGCCCGCCAACCCAGGTCTGAGCAGAGACATCGAGCCCTTTAAGAGGAAACACCACCAGCATGGCAACGGCTGTGGGACCAACTGCCCCTACAATGACATGCCCCAGCCAGAACTTCATCCCCGCAAGGAGACCGAGAATCAGCCACAGCAACATACCCCAGAGGCCACCAAAGAACGCCAGTGATACAACCTGCGGAACGCCCAGCGGTGGCACCGGTGACATGTTGAACGGCGCTGCGGGCACAACACCGCCCAGCCAGAACAGTGCGAACAGGCCCTGATGGAATACCAGGGTCGCGAGAAAACCACTTGCAAACGCCTTGAACCAAACCATGAACAATCCTCTGTTGGTGTGAATAGGTGGCCTTAACTCGTTGATTCTGCGTAGCTCATCCTACAACTGCAACCGATATTAGCAGTTTTGAGCGCTCGTTCTACTTTCCCCGCCGCGCTATTGGATCCGTCGTCACGGCCAATCGTTTGTCATACTTCATGGGGCACACTGCAACACAGTGCACGACACGATTTCCGGAGGTTCGAATTGATCACCTTTTTGATGGTACTGAGCATCTTGCTTGTGCTGTTCAGCGCTTTCGTCTGCTGGCAGGTTCTTGAACAGCGCAAAGTGATCGCACAGATGATGGAGAATGACGACATCGCAGATTCCGAGCAGCAGCCGGAAATGGTTATTACGCTACGGGTACTCGATCCGATTGCCCTGGCCAAACGGGAATCACGCTCTGCCCGCGTGCTTGCGGACAAACTCCCCGTGATGGTCCGCAAAATGGTGTACCAGGAAGTGCTAAAAGAGCTCGAAAACGAAATGGCAGAGCGTGAAATCGAGGTCGACATGCAGCTTGAGTATCGATGATTCGGGTAGTCACTCTGGTTGATGGAAGCGCATTAACATGATCACCACCGCGATCGTATCTTTTCTCCTGCTACTGGCCTTCATGGGCTTCGGCATCGCCTATTGGCAGCTCCTGCTGTGCCGCCGTGAAGCCCGGATTCTCAATTCTCACCGGGTGGCGGCACACAGCGCCCTACAGAAAAGCAGAATGGATCTTCTGGAAGTACGGAACCGTGCCCGCCTGCTGGAAGATTCCGTCTCAGGCGGTGCCAGCGCAGTGGAGAAAGTTCACAAGGCGATTTCCAACACCACCTTCGGGCTGATTGATCTATTCTCGAAAGATGAAGAGTTCCGGCAGACGGCCCGAAAAGCGCGAGCCACCCATGACCAGACCAGCCAGCAGATCTACCGAACGGTGCGCACCACCAATAAGGCGCTTCACATCCTTGCCGATACCCTGATCATCGGCAAGGCCGAAAAGCGGCTCGCGTCGCGCAAGCGTGGCAAGGACTCGGGTTCCGACGATCAATAACTTTCGGGAGTCAGCTCTTTTCCCAGGATTTGAGCACCACGTCGACGGTCACCTCCAGTGAGTCAAGCGCCGCTGCCTTCTCAAGTCCCTCGGCGCTGGCCCGGTACAGATGCGGAGTCATGGCCAGAAGATCGGCAATACTTTCCTGATCCGGCAGTGTCAGGGGAAAACGCACGACGGTAGAGTCCAGTTGTCGAAAGCCCTCCGGCGCTGCACTGTCGGTCTTTCCAGGCGGTTTCAGCTCGGGATAGATGATTTCTCGCAATTCCCGAAGATGATCCGCACCGCCATCCACCTGGATCACCCGCCCTCCTGGCTTGAGCACACGGGCAAATTCGCCATAGACCGGAAAACCAAACAGGCAAAGAACCAGATCCAGCGATTCCGCCAGAACCGGCAGGTTTGCATTGCTGCCCACTACCCATCGGGTCTGTTTATCCTGTTTTGCCGCTGCGAGGACCGCCCATTTCGAAATATCGACACCAATCATCGCAAGGTCTTTATCGCCAGCCTTGCCTGCCAGGTGCCGTAGGTAATAGCCTTCTCCGGAACCCGCGTCCAGCACCGACCCCTTCCCCTCATCGGGCAGCGACTGCAGCGCCCGATCGCTAACCGACTCAGCGATCCTTGCGTAGAAGCCGGAATTCAGGAACCGTTGTCTGGCCGCCACCATCGCCTTGCTGTCGCCCGGGTCCAGGGTACGTTTCTTCTGGACCGGCAACAGGTGCACGTAGCCCTGCCGGGCGACATCAAAACTGTGCCCGTTCTCGCACCGCCAGGACGTTCCGCTGGCGGTGAGCGCGCACCCGTCCAACGGGCAGGCTAAAGCATCAAAGGGTGTGGTGGTCATGGTGTTTGAATCCGGTTCAACTGTCAGGCCGGGTATCATGGCAGGTATTGAGGTTTCACCCAACGCAAAAAGGCACCCGGAGGTGCCTTTTTTCAAGCTTGTTAGAAAGTTACAGAACTTTCTTCAGCTCTTCCTCAAGCTGCGGAACCGCTTCAAACAGGTCCGCTACCAGGCCGTAATCGGCAACCTGGAAGATCGGCGCTTCTTCATCCTTGTTGATCGCAACGATCACCTTGGAATCAGACATACCGGCCAGGTGCTGAATGGCACCGGAAATGCCCACGGCGATATAGAGCTGCGGAGCAACAATCTTACCGGTCTGGCCAACCTGCATGTCGTTCGGTACGAAGCCGGCGTCAACAGCAGCACGGGATGCGCCAACAGCGGCACCCATCAGATCGGCAACCTGCTCAAGCATCTTGAAGTTTTCGCCGTTTTGCATGCCGCGACCACCGGAAACCACGATACCGGCGCTTGCCAGATCAGGACGGTCAGACTTGGCCAGCTCTTCGCTAACGAACTGGGACAGGCCAGCGTCTTTTACAACGTCCAGCTGTTCAACGGCAGCGGAGCCACCCTCAGCAGCAACCGGGTCGAACGCGGTCGGACGAACAGTAACGACTTTGATGCTGTCACTGGATTTTACAGTGGCAATGGCGTTACCAGCGTAGATCGGGCGAACGAAGGTATCTTCGGACTCCACGCGCATGATGTCGGAAACCTGGGCAACGTCCAGCAGTGCAGCAACGCGCGGCATGAAGTCTTTGCCCACGGTGCCAGCGGCGGCCAGGATGTGGCTGTAGCCCTTGCCAACTTCGGCAACCAGCTCACCCAGGTTCTCGCCCAGGAAGTGACCATAAGCAGCGTTGTCGGCAACCAGTACCTTGTTAACGCCTTCGGCCTTGGCAGCTGCTTCAGCAACGGCACCACAGTTCTCACCGGCAACCAGTACGTCGATGTCTCCGCCGATGGCCTTGGCAGCCGCTACAACATTCAGGGTAGCCTGTTTCAGGCTGCTGTTGTCATGTTCAGCAATTACAAGGATGCTCATTTAGATCACCTTCGCTTCGTTCTTCAGTTTATCGACCAGCTCGGCAACGTCGGCCACTTTCACACCCGCCTGACGGGAAGCAGGCGCTTCTACCTTCAGGGTGGAAAGGCGCGGAGCGATGTCGACACCCAGATCGGCCGGGCTCATGTTGTCCAGCGGCTTCTTCTTGGCCTTCATGATGTTCGGCAGAGAAGCATAGCGCGGCTCGTTCAGACGCAGGTCGGTGGTGACAACCGCAGGCAGATTCAGGGAAACGGTCATCAGACCACCGTCTACCTCACGGGTAACGTTAACCTTGTCACCCTCAACAACCACTTCAGAAGCGAAAGTGCCCTGACCCATGCCGGTCAGCGCGGCCAGCATCTGGCCAGTCTGGTTGTTATCGGAATCGATGGACTGCTTGCCAAGAATGACCAGCTTCGGCTCTTCTTTCTCAACAACAGCCTTCAGCAGCTTGGCCGCTTCGAGAGACTGAACCTCCTCGTCGGTTTCGACGTGGATGCCACGGTCTGCACCCAGCGCCAGCGCAGTACGGATCTGCTCCTGAGAGGCTTTCGGACCGATGGATACCACCACGATTTCACTGGCAACACCCTTCTCCTTCAGGCGAACGGCTTCTTCTACCGCGATTTCGCAGAACGGGTTCATTGCCATCTTGACGTTGGCGAGGTCAACACCGGTGTTGTCCGGCTTGACGCGCACCTTTACGTTGTAGTCGATTACTCGTTTTACAGCGACCAGAACCTTCATAGATTCCTCGTTCTTCTACGATGGGTTTATGACTTGCAGTCCTCGCGCAGAGCCTGCCGACATTCAATGCGCGTTAATGATGGAGGCAACACTCGGCAGAATCAATAGCCTCAAACGACGCGCCAGGACTGAACTTTCAGCCAATTCCCCGGTATTGACCGGGAACGGCAATGAGACGATACTAGATTTCGACTCAAAACACACGATGTTTCAGTGTGCTCTTACAATGCCAAAGGTCAGAGTGAATTTCAAACAAACGTTTGTTTGATTCTTCAAATACGGTATCCTTTTGGTTATGCAAGTCGGGACAAACGGCTTGGGGCGGTCGTCTATACGCAGTTTTACCGGTATGATGGCGGCCCAGAATAATTGGCCTGCGGGCACATAATTTCCATTAAAGATGTTTGAGGAGACCAACGTGGAACGCGAATCGATGGAATTTGATGTTCTGATCGTCGGCGGCGGCCCGGCGGGCCTGTCTGCAGCGTGCCGTGTCATGCAGTTGGCACAGGAATCCGGCGAGGAACTCACCGTATGTGTGGTAGAGAAAGGTTCTGAGATCGGCGCGCACATTCTGGCCGGTACCGTATTCGAGCCCACTGCCCTCAACGAACTCTTCCCGGACTGGAAAGAGAAAGGCGCTCCGCTGAACACGCCCGTTACCCGTGATGACATTTTCCTGCTGAAAAACCAGGATAGCGCCACCAAGATCCCCAATGCCTTTGTGCCCAAGAACATGCACAACCATGGCAACTACATCATCAGCCTGGGCAACCTGTGCCGCTGGCTGGCCGAACAGGCCGAGCAGCTTGGCGTTGAGGTCTATCCGGGCTTTGCGGCCGCCGAGACCATCGTTGAGGATGGCCAGGTAAAAGGTATTATCACCGGCGATATGGGCGTGGCCCGCGACGGTTCCGAGAAAGACGGCTACATGCCGGGCATGGAACTGCGCGCCAAGTACACCCTCTTCACCGAAGGCTGCCGTGGCCACCTGGGCAAGCGCCTGATCAACGACTTCAAGCTGGATGAAGGCAAGGATCCCCAGCACTACGGCATCGGCATCAAGGAGCTGTGGGACATAGATCCGGCCAAACACGAGCCAGGCCTGGTCGTCCATACCACCGGTTGGCCGCTCAACGAGACCGGCTCCACCGGCGGTTCTTTCCTGTATCACCTGGAGAACGGCCAGGTTTACGTGGGCCTGATTACCGATCTGTCCTACAGCAACCCGCATCTGAGCCCATTCGAAGAGTTCCAGCGCCTGAAGCTGCACCCGGAGATCAAGAAACACCTGGAAGGTGGCAAGCGGGTGTCCTACGGTGCGCGCGCCATCGCCAAGGGCGGCTACAATGCCCTGCCGAAAATGAGCTTCCCGGGCGGCCTGCTGCTAGGTTGCGACGCCGGCACCCTGAACAGCTCCAAGATCAAGGGCTCCCACACCGCCATGAAGTCCGGCCTGTTGGGCGCCGAAGCGGTCTTCGAGGCACTTAAGGAAGGCAAGAGCGGTGAGGAAATCACCAGCTTCCAGAAGCGCTTCGAGGATAGCTGGCTGTACAAGGAACTCTACGCCGAGCGTAACTTCGGCCCGGCCATGCACAAGTTCGGCAACGTGGTGGGCGGCGCCATTGCCTTCTTCGAGCAGAACATCCTGCGTGGCAGCTTGCCGATCACCTTCCACGATACCACTCCGGACTACGCCACCCTGAAGCCGGCGTCCGAGTGCAAGAAGGTGACTTATCCCAAGCCGGATAACACGCTGACCTTTGACCGCCTGTCCTCGGTGTTTATCTCCAACACCAACCACGAGGAAGACCAGCCGGTACACCTGAAGCTGACGGATCCGGAGCTGCCGATTCGTGACAACCTGCCGAAATACGACGAGCCTGCGCAGCGTTACTGCCCGGCCGGCGTGTACGAAGTAGTGGAGAAAGACGACGGCAGCGGCAAGCGTTTCCAGATCAACGCCCAGAACTGTGTTCACTGCAAGACCTGCGATATCAAGGATCCTGCCCAGAACATCAACTGGGTGACTCCGGAAGGGGGCGGTGGCCCGAACTATCCGAACATGTAAGTTCGGTTCCCCGTAAAAAAAGCGGCCCTTTCGGGCCGTTTTTTATTTTCGGACATAAAAAAACGGCTCCCTGAGGAGCCGTTTTTCATTGCGCTTCAGAAAAGCTTAGTGAGCGTGACCGTGCTCTTGCTCTTCGTCAGTCGCGTCGCGAGCTTCTACCACTTCTACGTCGAAGTGCAGAGTCTGCCCGGCGAGCGGATGGTTGGCGTCGATGGTGACGGTTTCGTCGCCAACTTCAACCACGCGAACAACCTGGGGGCCGCCCGGGGTCTGCGCCTGGAACTGCATGCCCGGCTCGATGGTGTCGACGCCTTCAAATGCAGAACGTGGAACCGGCTGGATCAGTTCTTCGTTTACTTCGCCGTAGCCTTCTGCAGGTTCTACAGAAACCTTAACCTGATCGCCTGCGTTCTTTTCGTTCAGTGCACTTTCCAGTCCACCGATAATGTTCTGTGCACCTTCCAGGTAGGACAGAGGCTCGCGACCTTCTACACGGGAGGAATCAAGCTGCTCTCCCTGATCGTTGGTGAGCGTGTAATGGATGGTGACAACACGAGGTTGGGCCATGTGATCTCCTTGCGTGTCCGCAATGACTGTTTAATTGATTTAGGCAATCGAAAGTGATCGTGAACAGCCAGACTGAACAGAGGGACTAACGACCACCGGGCCTCGTTAGAGAGCCAGGCTCATAACAAGTATGAAAACACAGTTTAACAACTGAGTTGATGCGTTTTCTACCGTAATTCTGGGGCCGCAGTACGGGTTTTCAACCACCCTGCCCGATTTTATAGAAAATTCCGTGGCTAAAGACGCCGAGGGTCGGATGACCACCCTCGTTTCGCTCGACCACATGGTCAGCCAGATCATAATAGGCAGCCGTGACCAGGCGTGCGTCGACGCCATGGCGAACCTTCACAACCGGGCGAGGCTCGTCGGAGCCCGGATAGGTTCCCACTTCCAGCGGGTGGTTCTGGCCGATCTCCAGGGTTTCGCCCACATTGGTAGTTAATGAGATGACCTGCCGGTCGCCCTCTCCGGTTACCTGGAGCGAGTGCGCCAGAAGCGGTGCATCCTCAACCTGGATTCGCCACTTCTCGACCGGGGTCACCAGGTAGTACTCGCCATCTTCTTCCTTGCGGAGAATGGTGGAGAAGAGACGCACGATGGCTTCCCGTGCCAATGGCTCACCCTTGAATATCCACTGGCCATCACGGGTGATGCGCAGGTCCATATCGCCCGAGAGCTCGGGGTTCCACTTATCCAGGGGCGGGTTTCCGGCATTCTTCACGGTTTCCTCCACCTGTTTTGCAAGATTATCCGGATTCATGCTCATAACCGTGGCTCCCGGTCCGGTAAATTACAACCCGCGCATCCATTCCGCACGCAGCGGCGCCGCACCGGGATTGGTGATGGCCAGGTTCACCTGGTCCAGCATCTTCTGTTTGTCCCTGCCCAGCGTCCCCTTGAGAACGAGATAGTTGGAGGCGTGATCACTGCGGAAGATGGTTTTATCCAGTTCCAGGTGCTCCAGGAACAGGCGGATTTCCTCGAACAGCCCTTGCTGTGACAGCGGCACGAAATCGTCACCGAACCCTTCCCGGAAACGCTCCTGCCCCTGTGGGAAGCTCACCACCAGGGTCGACAGGTAGTCCGGCTGGGTTTCATTACAGAGGGTGGCGGTGTTGATCGCATGCTGACGGGAGAGACTTTCACCGCCCAGCCCATTCAGCACCATTACAGAACTGGTAAGGCCCGCTTCGCGAATCTTGACCAGCGCCGAGCGGGTAGATTCCCAGGTTTCGCCTTTGTTGACGCGGCGCAGAACCTCATCATCGCCGGATTCCATCCCGACGTAGAGAATCTGGAGGCCGGCTTCCTTCAGCTGTGCCAGCTCTTCCACGGTTTTTTTGGCAAGATTACGAGGCAGGCAGTAGCTGGAAACCCGCTGGAGGTCGGGGAAAGCCTCCCGTAGTTGCCCGAGAATCTCCAGCAGGCGACGGGTCGGCAACACCATGGCGTCCCCATCCGCCAGGAAGACACGGCGCACACCACCCAGGCTGCGAGCTGCATTCTGGATATCCTTAAGCACGTCGTCGGGCTTGCGGGCCCGGAATTTCTTCTGGGGCTGGGTGTACATCTCACAGAAGGTGCATTTGTTCCAGGAACAGCCGTTGGTAACCGGAAGGATCAATGACTTGGCTTCACTGGGAGGCCGGAATACCGGCTCTACGTAGTCAATCGGAAAGCTGTACATAATCAGGCTCGGATTTGAGAATTCAGAAATCGGATAAACCGAGTATCAGGGCAGAAACTGCGCTTTCAAGTCTGCGCAGCCCGGGCCAACCACCGGCATATCGAGCATCACCGCCTGGGAAGTCATGAACGGAATGCCCCGGCGGTGGGCATCTACCAGGAGGGTGGCAAGACTACCGACCAGCGGCATGTGGGAGACAATCATCAATGGCGACTCGTGCTGCTCAATCAATGCATCGAGGCACGCGCCGGGATCGTCGTCCGGGGTGATAAACAGCTTTTCTTCAACGGGACAATTCAGGATCTCGGAAACAATTGCCGCCGTTTGCCGGGCCCGGACGTAAGGGCTGCTCCAGATCAGTTTTGGGCGCCAGGGAGACTCGGCGATGCGGGCAGCCACTTCGGCCGCGCCCAGGCGGCCGGATTCTGTCAGTTCACGCTCCTGATCCAGAGTGTGCCAGCCGGCTTCGCCGTGACGCATGATGAGCAGTTGCAAGGGCTCTCTCCTTTCAGACCGTCTCCGGCCTTTGCAAACCGTTTTACTGGCTGATGGTACGCGGCAAGATGAACTCTACGTCGGAATTCTGGACCGACATCATCAAGCTGTTGATCACCGCTTTGATGGATGCGTTCTCGTAGAGAATCTCGTAAAGACCACGGACCAGCGGCATATAGATACCGATCGCCTCGGCCTTTTCCTTAACCAGTTTCAGGGTATAGATACCTTCGGCTACCTGCCCGAGCTCTGCCACCGCATCATCCAGCTTCTGGCCCTGGCCTACTGCATAGCCCACTCGGAAATTTCGGCTCTTGGATGAGGTACAGGTGACAATCAGGTCACCGACGCCCGCCAGCCCCATGAAGGTCATCGGGTTGGCACCGAGGCTGACGGCGAACCGGCTCATTTCCGCAAGCCCCCTCGTGATCAGCATGGCCTTGGCGTTCTCGCCCATCTCCAGGGCAGAGGCGAGGCCAGCAACGATTGCATAGATATTTTTCAGTGCTCCGGCGAGTTCTACGCCATACACATCCACATTGGCGTATACGCGGAAGTATTCACAGCCCAACAGATCCTGAACGGAACGGCGCACGTCCGGATCCTTGGCGGCGATAACGGTAGCAGTCAGATCTCGATTGACGATTTCTCCTGCCAGATTGGGACCACTGAGCACGCCTGTGCGGCAACGGGGAATCTCCTCCTGGAGAATCTCGCTCATCAACTTGAAGCCGTGCTCTTCAATGCCTTTGGTCAGACTGATCACAATCTGGTCATCGCGGAATTTTTCACAGTTTTCGCGAATGACGGCCCGAAAGGCCTTGCTGGGAATGGCGACGAAGACAATTTCGGCCTTGCTGACCGCATCCGCAAGGTCCGTGGTGGGCTGAATATCTCCGGACAGTTCAACGCCGGGCATATAGCGGCTGTTCACCCGGGTGGTACGAATTTCCTCGGCCTGGTCCTGGCCGCGCATCCAGAAGTGCACGCGGTGGCCGTTTTCACCCAGTACCTTGGTCATGGCGGTGCCGAAGCTGCCACCGCCGAGAACCGTTACGTCGTGCACCGGTCTGGTTGCCCCGGTGTCTTGAGGCGTCGATTGTTCAGACATAGTTCTTCCGTTTTGTCAGATCAGGTGTGAAACCGGCAGCGCCTCACATCGAGGCAAGGAGGCATTAACCGGGCTCTTCACATTCCAGAGCGCGCACCAGATTCTTGAATTCTTCCCTGTTTCGGTTGTTCAGGCCCATCAGTACCTTGTGGGCATCGAGCACCTTGTCCCGAACCTGCTGTTCGCTGGCTCTGAGTACAGGTATCTCTTCAAGCTCTTCAATACGGGACGCGGGTTCTCGAACGATGATGAATATCTTGTCGAACCCCATGGAAGTGATAATGCGGGTAATGTCAGGGTTGGTCGAAATCAGTGTGGGCAGGAAGTGGCTTTGTTTCTGGGCCGCCATGGCTATTTTGGCAAGCAGTCCGAGCGTGGTGCTGTCGATGATCTCGGTTTCGGTCAGGTCGATTACCACAGTCTTGAACTGTGGGTCCTGGGTAATGGACTCAACCAGATTGTCCAGCGTCGAACACAGGTTCAGCCGGATTTCCCCGATAAACTTCAGGACATAAATGCCCTGTTTTTCAGCTTGCAGGATCTTGTAACCAGCCATGTCTCACACTGCCACTAATTCGACGGGGTGTTATCTGATGTCCCAATGGTATCAGTAACCGATACGATAGCGATATCGTCCGGCAGCTCTGTGATCTGGTCGAGATTCAGAGCATCGCTCAGAGAGGCGATAGTGTGACGACCTCCCGATACGAGTTCAAGTAGTGTCCGTTCCTTTTCATCCAGACCTTTTTCCCGGATAACTTCCAGAATTCCATCCGAAAACAGGGTCAGATGAAACGGTTTGTTCAGGGGGACTTCGTACACCTCCCACTCCGGGGTCTCAAACAACCCGACCGGTAGCCCGCTCCCCTCCAGGAAAGCCGTCTTCCCTCCCTCGAAGGACAGGATGGGCATCGGGAAATGTGCGCCCACTGCGTAGTTCAATTTACGCTCACTCAGGGAAATGATGCCAACGAATACGGTTACGTGTTTGCCGAGACCGGTATCCAACAATTCCGAGTTGATTCGTTCCAGGAAGCGGTCCGGGTGCAGGATATCTTCACTGGAGCCCCGGCGAAGGTTGCGCTGGAGGCGGTTCGTCAGGTTTTTCAGCAATACCGTCACGAAAGCTGAGCTGGCGCCATGGCCGGAGACATCAGCAATGTAGACCAGTACCTTGTCGTCGGAAATGCGGAAATAATCCAGAAAATCGCCGCTCAGATAGAGCGACGGCTTGATCATGTGGTCCACGTGTAGGCCGCTCATGACCTGCTCGTGCTCGGGCAGCATTCGTAGCTGGACTTTCCGTCCGGCACGCTGGTCTGCCCGTAACTCGGCAATGCCGTCCCGGAGATCCCGGTTGGCCTCTTCCAGTTCCTGTCGGTACAGCTGATTCAGCCGATTGACCCGAACCCGGTCAAACAGTTTCCCGAGGACATCATCCAGGGCACCTTTGTCGTCGTTGCAGGGTTTCAGGACAAAATCGGCCGCCCCGGCCCGGAGCGCATTGACCACATCGGCACTGGATTCACTGGAGGAACAGGCCACGATCGGGGTGAAGGTTTCGGCTTCTTCCAGGCGGCTGGCAAGGTCCCGGATGGCCTCCGGAGACAGATCTGCAAAGATGACATCGGGAATGTTATCGTCAAACAGGGCCTTGGCGCCGGCGAGATCCGGATACCCCGTTACGTAGAACCCCCGCGCTTCGAGGTATCGGGCGAGATCCGTACGGGCCTTTTCATCGGCGTCTATTATAAGTATGCGCTCGGTGCGCGAGGTCATGGCGACTGCCCTAAACTACCAGCGATAAACGATAAATTGGCTTGAATAAGCCTATTCTGGCACGCCCCTGTGATATAACAAGGCCAAGTTCATGAAATCGGAGGATTCCAGCTGATGCGACGTGCCGTAAACGATCTACTCGGAGCCTATGACAAGCTGATCATGGATCCGGTTCATGGAGGCATTCCACTCTACCGGCACGAAATCCAGGTGATCGACCATCCGCTGTTCCAGCGCCTTCGAAACATCTGCCAGAACGACATCCTCAGCCTGGTCTTCCCCGGAGCAACCCATTCCCGGTTTCTCCACAGCATCGGCGTGATGCACGTGGGCACCCGTATGTTCCGCTCGATGATTGACGCCTATCTGCGGGAACGCCAGCTGAGCGAACAAACCGACCTGAGCCTGAGCCAGCTCGACGCCATCGACTACCTGGCAAAAACCATCCGTCTGGGCTGTCTGCTGCACGACAGTGGCCACTCCAGTTTCTCGCATCAGTTCACCCAGGCTCGACGCATTCGGGAGTTGATGTCCCGGCCGGGACGATTCCGGGATCTCTGGCACGGCGTGGATTATTCCACGTACCACCCGAAAGAGCCCGATGAACTCGAACACGAACACTACTCCGTGCGAGTCGCCCACGATGTTCTGACGGCCGTGGATCTGGACAGTGCCGGCCTCTTCGCCCGCGATGTCATCGGCATCATGGAAACGACCGTGGTAAGGCCCAGCGAAACATTCTGCCGCCACGCTCGAACGTTCTGGGCCTTTATCGCGGGAGAGGATGCCGCCGCCGGTTCTCCCCTGAGCGAAGACATTCCGGGCCTGGTAATGGATCTGCTGTCATCCATCGTATCGGGCGAAATCGATGCCGACCGCGCTGATTACATGTTGCGGGATGGCTTCCACTCGTCTGTCACCATAGGCGGCTTCAATCTGGACCACCTGCTGAGCAACCTGCGCTTTGGCTGGGATGTTTCTGAACCCTGGCTGGGGCTGGCCATTACCCAGAAGGGGCTGGGGGCGCTGGAAGACTTTGTCTACAGTCGCCACCAGATGTACCGGAAGGTGTATGCCCACAAGACCGCACTCGGCTTTGACTGGCTGCTTCGGGAAGCAATCAACGAAGTGCTCGATGACCCGGACAACTTTGAATGGGTGGATACCTGCCTGAGCGACATGGCCTATTTTGCAGAGCTGACCGACAACTTTTTCTGGGAGGCCTTCCGGAAAGTGGCCCGCAAACACCCCAAGAGCTTTTCCTTCTGCATCGTAAACCGGGTGAAGCTGAACCACCTGGATACCCGTGAAGACCTGTCCGCCAGGGGCATTGAGCAGCACAGCGCCTGGCTGGCTGGCGAGCTTTCGCTCAACCCGGCCCAGGTGGTGACCTGCTCCATGCGGGCACGCTTCTCGAATATCCAGGACAATTTCAACGGCATCAAGGTGCTGGTGCGCGAGCCCATTCACCGTGGCCGTTCACTGAAGAAGATCACCGATGTGAGCGCCTTCTTCAGCAAATTCAGCGACGGCACCATCACCCATTTCTACACTCGCCCGGATGTTACAACGGGTAGCCAGGAGGCTCTCACTGAGTAACAGCCCCAGTGGTCAGTTCGGCAACGAGGCCGCTGGCGCTGTCAAAGGCGCCTTCAACCCGTCCGCCACTGAGCCAGTCGCCGGCAAGCCCCAGCCCGTAATCCGGAAACCATAAGTGCCCAGGCTGGTCGCCACCCTCGGAGCGGGCATAGAGCCAGCGGTGCGTGACCCATTCGTCTGGCGGGGTTTCAAAGCCGGTCAATTCCCGGAATGCAGCCAGGAGTTTGTCGGCTACTTGTTCGGCAGGCGCATCCACATGCTCTTCGGTCCAGGCCGGACTGGCGTGCAAAACCCACCACTGCCCTTTGTCTTCCCGACCGGGTTTGCTGGAATTGTTGGCCACCCAGAACAATGCCGGATGCTGGCAGCGCATGCCCTCATGGTGCGGCCAGGGCGACTCGGGGAAATGAGCAGCGACAGCCCAGCATGGCAAAACCTGACTCACCGGATCATCAAGTTGCGAAGCAAGCTCTTCCAGACCGCTGTCGGCGAGAAGATCCTGGGCCTGTGCCGGCGGAGCGGTAATGATCACCTGGTCAAAGTCGCCAAGTTGAGTGCCAGAGGTATCCAGGAGGCGCCAGAGCTGGTCGTTTCGGGTCAACTTGCCCACTCGGGTTTCAGTAACAACGGTTGCGTGGGCCGACAGGGCGCGGGTAATGGCCGTCATGCGCGGGGTTCCAACGAAACGCGTTTCGTCCGGAAATGGCTCCCAATTGCCTGCTTCGGTCTGGAAACCAAACCGCCCTTCCCACGGTCCGAAACTTTCCGGGCCGGCGAAGTTGCGGAGAAACAGCAGGAAATCCGGATTCCGGAAGGTGAAGTACTGCGCCCCGACATCTGCCGAACCGCCGGTTACCCGTTTTGCCGCGAGCCTGCCACCGGGCCCCCGGCTTTTCTCGAAGACCGTAACGTCATGGCCCAGGCTTCGTAACTGGATCGCCGCTGTCAGCCCGGCAAGGCCTGAACCAACGATAGCGATACGGCGTATAAGTGGTGAATCAAAGGTTTGATTAAACATGGTTTATCGTGCATCCAATTCCGGTAGTCAGATCGTACAACATCCCATGAAACGGCTTCGGCCAAAGGGTTGAGCGTGCGATCAAGGTTCCATACAAGAGAAAGGGCAATCAGGGTATGACCCGAATGCAGCATTGGTTTACAAACATTCTGAGGTGGTTCGATTCCGAGGCGGGTTCGGATCACATCGACACGACATCCAGATCATTCAATTTTTTGCGGGTTATCCCGTTCATAGCGCTTCATCTGGCATGTTTGCTGGCGTTTTACACGGGGGCAAGCGCATTCGCCATCGGGTTTGCGTTTGCGTTTTTCCTGGTGCGGATGTTCGCGATTACAGGATTCTATCACCGGTACTTTGCCCACAAAACGTTCAAGACCAGTCGCCCTGCCCAGTTCGTCTTCGCTGTTCTGGGCGCCAGCGCTGCCCAGCGTGGCCCCCTGTGGTGGGCAGCGCATCACCGACACCATCATCAGCACTCCGATGACGAACTGGACCTTCATTCGCCTCACCAAGGCGGTTTCTGGTGGTCACACATGGGCTGGTTCACCTGTGACGCCGGGTTTGCAACGGACGAACGCCGCGTTCGCGACTGGCTCAAGTTTCCAGAGCTCAAACTGATCAACCGGTTCGATGCGCTGGTTCCTGCCCTGGCAGCCGTCGGCATCTATGCCCTAGGCGAAGCTCTGGCAGCCTGGGCTCCGGGCCTGGGCACCAATGGGCTGCAGTTGTTGGTGTGGGGTTTCTTTATCTCGACCGTGGTGTTGTTCCACGCCACTGTGTCGATCAATTCCCTCTCCCACGTCTGGGGCAAACGCCGGTTCGAGACATCCGACGACAGCAGAAACAATTTCTGGCTGGCTCTGATTACCCTCGGGGAAGGATGGCACAACAACCATCACCGCTGGCCACAGTCTGTCCGGCAGGGCTTTCGGTGGTATGAAATCGATATCACGTGGTATGGACTGTGGCTGATGTCGAAGCTGGGAATCATCTGGGAGCTAAATCCGATTCCCAAGCATATTCAGGAGGAGACACGCGAACTGGATAAAGCGAGGAGGAGCAACAAATGACAACCGCCTCAAAGATCGAAGTCGGTAAGCGGAACTCGGCGCTTCCGGCGGCGCTCGGCCATTTCAGGGCGCTCTTCAACGAACTCGATAAAGGCAATCTGAACAAACTTTCAGAGGTCTACAGCGAGGATATCCGCTTTCAGGACCCGCTGGAGACAGTACAAGGGCTTGATGAGCTCACCCGCTATTTCGCCGGTGCCTATGCAAACGTTATTTCCTGCCGCTTCGATTTTGGCGAAGCGATTGTACAGGGAGAATTTGCCGCCGTGCCCTGGGTGATGCACCTGCGCCACAAGCGGATTCGCAAGGGGCGGGAGGTCCAGGTTCGGGGCATAAGCCATCTGGAGATACGTGATGGCATGGTGTGCTACCACCGTGACTACTTTGACGCAGGGGAAATGCTCTACGAAAACCTGCCGGTAGTTGGAAGGGTCATTCGCTGGATCAAGGATCAGGCAGGATGAGTGATCGACTTCAGGAAACCTCGAATATCTGGATAACCGGTGCCAGTTCGGGCATTGGCGAATCCGTTACCCGCGCGCTTGCACGCGGCGGTCATCGGCTCGTTATTACCGGGCGACGCAAGGGAGCGCTCGATGAACTGGCATCCGTGGCGCCCGACAGGATTATCCCGGCTGCAGCGGACACCACCAGCAAGGAGGATCTTCAAGCCATTGCGGGGTCGCTTGAGAACCACGGCGACCTGAACATGGTGATTCTCAACGCCGGTACATGTGAGTATCTGGAGATAGCACACTATGACAGTGATGTTATCGAGAAGAATATACACACCAACGTGATTGGCACGGCCAGGTGCCTGGAGATTGCTCTGCCCGCTCTGCGCCGCAGCCGGGCAAAGGGGCAACCGGCCACCCTGGTAATTGTCAGTTCGTCTGCCTGGTGGTTCCCGTTTGGCCGGGCCGAAGGTTACGGCGCTTCCAAGGCTGCGCTGACCTACTTTGCCCAATCCCTCAGGGCGGATCTCGCGGCCGAGGGTATTGATGTGGTCGTAGTCTCTCCTGGCTTTGTAAAAACCCCTCTGACCGACCGCAATGATTTCCCGATGCCCTTCCTGGTCTCGGCCGAGGACGCGGCAGAACGGATTGTAAGCGGGCTGGCACGTGGTAAAAACGAAATCGCTTTCCCGAAGCGATTTACCTGGATGCTCAAAGTGCTTGGTGCCCTTCCCCGGCCCCTGATTGACCGGATGTCGGCCTCCATGGCCCGTAAAAGTAACGCCGAACAGGAAAACAATGGATGAGTAGTGAACGTCAGCGAATTGCTGTCATTGGGGCCGGCGTTTCCGGCCTCACGGCTGCCTGGCTTTTGGCCGAGAAACACGAGGTTCAGGTTTTTGAGGCCGGCGACTACGCCGGTGGTCATACCAACACCGAAGAGGTAGAGGCCGGTGGTCGTACCTGGCCGGTAAACACCGGGTTCATCGTGTTCAACGACTGGACCTACCCCAATTTCATCAAGCTGATGGAGCGGCTCGGAGTTGCATCTGAGGTCAGCGATATGAGCTTCAGTGTGGATTGCAGCAGCACCGGCCTGCAGTATAACGGCACCAGCCTCAATACCCTGTTCGCCCAGCGGAAGAACCTGCTCAACCTGCCATTCCTGAAGATGGTCAGGGAGATTCTTCGGTTTAACAAGGAAACGCGGGCTGACCTGGAAGCGGGCAACATCAACAACGAAGAAACCCTGGGCGAATACCTGAACCGGAATGGCTATTCCCGTTACTTCCGGAACTACTACATCGTGCCCATGGGAGCGGCCATCTGGTCAGCCCCGGAAATCGTACTGGAACAGTTTCCAATCCGCTTCTTCCTGCAGTTTTTCAACAATCACGGCATGCTTTCGGTGGATGACCGCCCCACCTGGCGGGTGATTTCAGGCGGCTCCGCCCAGTACGTAAAGAAAATGATGTACAGGCTCGGTGATGGCATGCATCTGAGCAGCCCTGTTGACAGGGTTGTCCGGAATGAAGGCGGCGTTACGCTTACTGTGAAAGGCGAGGAACACCACTTCGACCAGGTGATCTTTGGCTGTCACAGCGACCAGGCGTTAGCGATGCTCGCCGACGCAACCGACAAGGAACGCGACATTCTGGGCGCCATGGCCTACCAGAATAATGATGTGGTACTCCACACCGACAGCAGTGTGTTACCGGATAATCGCCGGGCGTGGGCGGCCTGGAACTATTTCATCCCGACCCATAGTACCGAACCGGTCTCGGTTACCTACAACATGAATATCCTGCAGAATTTCCACGATGCCCCGGAGACTTTCTGTGTGACCCTGAACCGCAGCCGTGATATTGATCCCGACAAGGTTATTAAACGCTTCGAGTATGCTCACCCGGTATTCACACTGGACGCGGTGGCTGCCCAGGAACGCTACGACGAAATCGGCAATCAGAATCGGACCCATTTCTGCGGTGCATACTGGTTCAACGGGTTCCACGAAGACGGTGTTCGCAGTGCGCTGCGGGTAACCGAAGCCTTCGGGGTGGAGCTTTGATCATGAACAGCCAGTGGCTGGAGGGTACTGTTCGGCACAGACGGAAGTACCCGGTGCAACACGAATTCAACTACAGCACGGGCATGCTGGCCCTGGACACCGACGAGTGGGACACGGTTTCAGGGGTCAGTCCGCTGTTCTCCCTGGAACGTTTTAACTGGATTTCCCTGAAACGCAGGGATTATTTCCGACCGGACACCGGGGACCTCTCGGTTGCGGTTCGCGATCACGTTGAGGAAGCCACGGGCTGGCGCCCCGACGGCGAAGTGGAGCTGATCACCCATCCCCGGTATTTCGGTTATGTGTTCAACCCGGTCAGTTTCTACTTTTGCTACCGGTCCGGGGAGCGCCCGGCTGATGGCGTGGTTCCCAAAGTGATCGTTGCCCAGATTACCAACACCCCCTGGCACGATCGCCATGTCTATTGTCTGGAAACCATGGGGGCAGAACCTAACCAGGCCGGGTGGCGCACCGAGCGGTTCGGCTTCAGCAAGCGTTTTCACGTCTCGCCATTCAATGGCATGAACCAGCACTACGAATGGACATTCAGTTTCCGCGGCCCGGATCTCAGAATTCACATGAATGTTCTTGAGGGCGACCGAAAACATTTTGATGCCACCCTGGTAGTCCAACGCACCCCTCTCAATCGTAAAGATGTGCACAGAAGTCTTCGAAAGTTTCCGCTTGAAGCGTTCAAGGTTGTGGCCGGCATTTACTGGCATGCGCTGCGCCTCAAGCTGAAGGGGGCGCCATTCTACAGCCACCCGGACAAGCTTCCAGAAGACGACAGCGCCTACCGCCGTGGGCACGATGATTCCGGGCTGGATGTCACCAGCTCCGAGACCAATGACAAGATCCGTGGAAGGGTAAGCTCATGGAGAACCTGAATACCTCAGTTGAAAACACCTCATCCGACTCCGGCAGCCTGCCGGTTCTTAGCCGGTTTGCAAGGACTCTGGTGATTCAGCAGCTCCGTTTACTGGGCGAAGGCAAATTGACAGTCAGGGAATCCGGTTTTGAAGACCTGGTATTTGGAGATGACAACAGCCAATACCAACCTGCCGAGTTGATCGTTCACGATCACAGTACCTGGCGTGATCTTCTGACCGGCGGAAGTGTCGGTGCTGCGGAGGCCTTTGTGGCCGGTGACTGGTCCACGCCCGACCTGGTTGCCCTGCTCCGTTTCTTTACCCGTAACGTTGACCGAATGAACGAGTTTGAAGACCGGTTCAGCTGGGTTACCAAACCGGCCCTGAAAGGGTTGCATTGGCTAAACCGGAACACCAAGGAAGGCTCGCGGAAGAACATCAGCGCCCATTACGATCTGGGTAACGATCTGTTCGAGGCGTTCCTGGACCCAACCATGATGTATTCCTCAGCCATATACCCAAGTGCCGAATCCACGCTCGAAGAAGCGGCTGTGCACAAGCTGGATACCATTTGCCGGAAACTCGATCTCCAGCCTGGCGACAAAGTGATTGAAATCGGCACCGGCTGGGGCGGCTTTGCGATCCACGCCGCCAAACATTACGGCTGCCACGTGACTACCACGACCATTTCCAGGGAACAGCTGGAGTGGGCGAAGGCGCGGGTTCAGAAGGAAGGCCTGGAAGACCGTATTACCCTTCTGTTTGACGATTACCGGGATCTTGAAGGCCAGTTCGACAAGCTGGTATCCATCGAGATGATCGAAGCCGTCGGCCCGCAGTTCCTGGACAGCTACTTCTCCCAGATCAACGCGCTGTTAAAGCCCGATGGGCTGGCACTTGTGCAGGCCATCAACATGCCGGAGCAGAGGTACCACAGGGCCCTGAAAAACGTCGATTTTATTCAGCGCTTCATCTTCCCGGGCAGCTTTATTCCCTCTTTCGGCGCGATCCTGGAGTCCGTCCGCAATGAGAGCAAACTGGTGCTGACCCATGCCGAAGACATCGGATTTCACTATGCCCGAACGCTTCACGACTGGTGTGAACGCTTCATGGCTCAGCGTGACAAGCTGGATTCCATGGGCTACGACGAGGCCTTCCGTCGCCTGTGGCACTTCTACTTTGCCTATTGCGAGGCGGGCTTCAGTGAACGTGCCATTGGCGTGGCGCAGCTGGTTTTCGCCAAGCCCGGCAACAAACGTGAGAACATCCTGAGCGTATGATCGCCTCTGAAACTGCCCGTAACATCCTGAACTTTCTGCTGTTCCAGGCAGGCTGGTTTGCCTGCGTGTTTTATCCGGGCCTGATCGGAACTGGCGTGGTGGTGGTTTTTCTGGTGCTGCACTTTGTGCTTGTGAGCCAGAACCGAATGACAGAGCTGCAGTTCATCGGCCTGGGAACCGTGGTTGGCTCCGTTCTGGACGGCATCTGGTTCCGGACCGGAATTCTGGACGACGGAACCGGACAGGTGATGCTGACGCCACCGTGGTTGGTGGCCATCTGGGCCATTTTCATGACCACTCTGAGCCACTCTCTGGACTGGATCAGCAAGAAGGCGTGGTTGCCATTCGTTCTTGCGCCCTTCGCTGGCCCGTTCGCCTACTGGTCCGCCAGCCAGCTCGGCGCCGTGCAGCTGCCGGAGTTGATGCCCTCATTGATCGCACTCGCGTTTGGCTGGCTGTTGGTTTTTCCATTGCTTTTGTTCGCCCGCAAAACGCTTTATCCGGAGCTGGTGCGATGAGAACCAGGCCTTTGGTCGTCTTCTTTGCCTTGATGACTGCAGCGATGCCGGCGGTGGCACAGGATTTTCGCTTCACCGGTACCGCGACCACCGACGGCGGTAACGTCATCTACGAGGAACGGCATGACGTTGATGGAACCTGTGAGGAAGGAATCTTCCGGCCCCGACAGCATGAAGTGGCCTATCACAAGCCTGGCTCGGAAGAGTCGTTCGCGCGTAAATCCCTGGAATATGGGGCGTCAGTTCTGCGACCGACCGTGGATTTCTTGCAGCCCACGTTCGACGAAAAGATGGAGATCACCTATCCCGAACCCGATACTCTGATGATCAACTGGCAGACGCCTGTGGGCGATTCGGAGCGATTCCAGGTTGGGTACTCGTCCAATACCGTTGTCGATGCGGGGTTCGACAACTTTGTCCGACAGAACTGGCAAAGCGTACTGGCCGGTGATCCGGTAGAATTCCGTTTCCTCGGGCCTACCCGGGGCGAGCACTATGGCTTTGTGCTGGAACGTGTCGAGAACGAACAAATAGACGCCGACCATGTAGTCCAGATACGTCCGACAGGCATGGTGCTGAGGTTCCTGGTGGATCCTATCGTGCTGGGTTACAACAACGCCGGTGCCCTTTCCGATTATCTTGGCCTGACCAATATCCGGAAAAACCAGGACGAGAACTACACCGCACATATTCGCTATTCCGTGCAAACCAGCCCGGATTGTGAACTGACCCCCTGAAACTGTCGCCCCTGCCAAGGCAGACCCAGGGGGTCAGTGTGTTAAACTCCGCCGGGAACCAACGCCGGAGAGTTTTTCGTAATGATGTTCGTCTCTTTCAACGTCAACAGTATCCGTACCCGCCTGCATCAGCTTGAGGCCGTCATCGACGCCCTGGCTCCGGATTTTATCGGTCTTCAGGAAACCAAGGTCCAGGACGACGACTTTCCCGTCGAAGCAATCCGCGAACTCGGCTACCACGTCCACTTTCATGGCCAGAAGACCCACTACGGCGTTGCGCTGCTCTCAAAGGCTGAGCCGGACGAGATTGTCAAAGGCTACCCCTGGGACGGCGAGGACTCCCAGCGCAGATTGATCACCGGCCAGTTCACCGTAAATGGTGAAAAACTGACAGTAATTAACGGCTACTTTCCCCAGGGCGAGAGCCGCGACCACCCGGTGAAGTTCCCTGCCAAGGAAAAATTCTACGCCGATCTGATGCGCTACCTGGACGAGCTCAAGCAAGCCGGAGGGCATGTCGTGGTCATGGGCGATATGAACATCTCTCCAACCGACAAGGACATTGGCATTGGCGCAGACAACGCCAAGCGCTGGCTGCGCACCGGCAAATGTTCCTTTCTGCCCGAGGAGCGGGAATGGCTGGGCCAGGTTGAGTCGCGCGGCTACACCGATGTATTCCGCCACCTGCACCCGGACGAGGCGGACACATTCAGCTGGTTCGATTACCGCAGCAAGGGGTTTGAAAGGGATCCCAAGCGCGGTCTCAGGATTGATCTGATCATGGCCAGCGACAGTCTGCTGCCCAAAGCCCGCCAGGCAGGCGTTTCCTACGACATTCGAGCCATGGAACGGCCGTCCGACCATTGTCCGGTCTGGGCGAGCTTCGAACTCTAGGGGCTGGCCGGGCGCGACATGAAAAAAATCAAAACCCGCGACCGTATTCTCCAGACCAGCCTGGCGCTGTTTAACAGCATTGGCGAGCCCAATGTCACAACACTGCTGATCTCGGATGAGCTGGATATCAGCCCGGGCAACCTATACTACCACTTCAAAAGCAAGGGCGACATTGTCGAGGAGCTGTTCGACCAGTTCGAGCACGACATGGTGGATCTTCTCGCGGTTCCGGAAGATGCCGACATCAGCCTCGATCAACAGGGGTTTTTCCTGCACCTACTGTTTGAGACCGTCGCCCGCTACCGGTTTCTCTACCAGGATCTGGTGAACGTTCTGTCCCGGTACGATCAACTGCAGGTTCGTTTCAAGCGCATCCAGAAGAAGAAAATCGTCGCGTTCAGAACCATTTGCGACAGCTTCCGGCGCCAGGAAATCATGGCAATAGACGCTGAAGAACTTGAGTCTTTGTGTGAGCAGTTAACGCTAACTGCCTGTTACTGGAGTGCTTTTGACACCCTATCCCACTTGGACGACAGGGAATCGATCGATCCGGGCCGTGGGGTCTACCAGATGATGCACCTGATCCTTCCCTACCTCGAACCCGGACACCGGGAAGAAGCCCGACTGATGAGCCGGGACTATCTCTGAGGGGCGTGATTATTCCTCTTCATCGTCACCGGCACGATTGCGCAGGCGGGCAAGCTCTGATTCAAGGGCTTCAATCCTCCGTTCCAGGGATTCGATCTCTTCCCTGCGGTGGATCCCCAGGCGCCTCAGTGCCCCGGAAACCCGTTCATCAAACATGTGCTCAAGCCGGTCCCAGGTACCGGTGGCACGTTCACGAACCCCTTCGACCCGGTCTTCCACGGACTTGATCTGCTTCTCGACCACACCCCGGGTCTTGTTCTCCAGTTGCTCACCTTCCTGAACAAGACGATCGAAGAATCGGCCGGTGTCCTCTTCGGCTTTAGTATAGGCACCCAGCCCGGCCAACCAGATCTGGCGGGCGGAATCCTTGATTTTTGCCGCCAGTTGCGGATCATTCTCCGGCTTATTGTCGTTCTCGTCAGACATGTAACAACCTCGGGGGTACGGATATTTCTTTCGACGGCCTATTGTATTACAGGTTTGGCCGGATTTCAGTCGGCCTGAGAGCCGCACAGTGAAAGGCCGCAGTATAAAGACGTATCCGATATGAAAAAATGTTTTCAAACGAAAGTGACTCTCGCTTGAAGTGTTCAAAATATAGTCAATACTTCCCAATACCGGCGTCCCTGCTGATGCCGGTTTGTCTGGAAGTCTTTCATGGATACTACTCGCACGCCTCTGCCCGGCATCCTTTGCCGGGCTTTTTTTTGGTATTATCGCCCCTAGATATATGCTTATTCCAAAAACCACGTCTAACGTTCGGAGTAACAGATGATTGAAATCGCCTGGAGTAACTTCACCCCCTGGTCCGCGCTTCTGGGGGGCATTCTGGTGGGCATCGCCGCTGCCAGCTTTCTGCTTCTGAACGGTCGTATTGCCGGCATCAGCGGAATTCTCGGTGGGCTTCTTGCGCCGGCAAAGGGCGATATCGCCTGGCGCCTCGCGTTTCTGTTGGGGTTAATCGGTGCTCCGGCTGTCTGGGTACTGGGTACTGAACTTCCCCCCATTGAAATCGAAGCCGGCTATCCGGCTCTGATTATTGCCGGACTGCTTGTCGGTATCGGCACGCGATACGGTTCCGGCTGCACCAGTGGTCACGGAGTTTGCGGGCTGTCGCGGCTTTCACTTCGCTCGTTAGCCGCCACCCTCAGCTTCATGGCAGCCGGATTTGTCACTGTTTATGTCATTCGTCATCTTCTGGGAGTCTGACGCCATGAAATTTTCACTTGCCTCCCTGTTTGCCGGCCTGGTTTTTGGTCTGGGCCTTATCGTGTCCGGTATGGCAAATCCCGAGAAGGTGCTCGGCTTCCTGGATATTGCCGGCGCCTGGGATCCTTCACTCGCCTTTGTGATGGGCGGAGCCATCATGGTGGGCGTGGTCGCGTTTGCCGTTGCCCGTAAACGTACCCTCTCCTTTCTCGGCTTCCACATGAAGATGCCCACCAGCAACCATATCGACAAACGGCTGATCCTGGGCGGTCTGATGTTCGGCATCGGCTGGGGCATAGCCGGTTTTTGTCCCGGCCCCGGGCTGGTCGCGCTCGGTGCCGGCGAAATCAAGGCAGCGGTGTTTGTGGCCGCCATGGTCGCGGGTATGGGCATCTTCGAGGTGATTGAGCGCAGCCGCGCGAAAGCATAAGTAATTTCTGTTAATTTCCCTGCCGCCATTCTGACACAGCCCGGAGGCTATGCGATCATGGCGGCAGCCCCACTACTCGATCCGGAGAGGACATCCATGGATATCAGAAAGATTGATGACAACATTTCAGTTGCACCCCAGATTTCCGTCGAAGATGTGGCAGAGGCCGCCAGGCTGGGTTTCAAGACCCTGGTAGCAAACCGCCCCGATCACGAGGAACCCGGCCAACCGGCAATGGCGGACATTGAAGCGGCCGCGCGGGAACAGGGCCTTGAGTGGGTCTATATGCCGGTGGAGTCAGGCAACATCACCGATGACGATGTAAACCGATTTGCGCCAATGATCCGGGACGCGGAAAAGCCCGTACTGGCCTTCTGCCGCTCCGGAACCCGCTGCACCGTGTTGTGGGCACTGAGCTCGGCCAGAAATACATCAGCCAATGAAATCTTTACCAAGGCACGCAACGCCGGCTACGACATCTCAGGCCTTGCGCCGAGGATGGCACAGCAGGCCGCCGATAACAGCTGATAATCCAACCGTTTCATCTACGTTCAGGATCCACCGCATGCAATACAAAGGTTCAGAGAATTTCAGCCACAACCAGCCCGACCGATTGGGCGTGCTGGTCACCAACCTGGGCACCCCGGACGCCCCGACCACCTCGGCACTCCGGCGTTACCTGGCTGAATTTCTCTCGGACCCGCGAGTGGTGGAACTGCCCAGGCCACTGTGGTGGCTGATCCTGCACGGGGTTATCCTCCGCATTCGGCCCAAGCGCAGTGCGGAGGCCTATTCCAGTGTGTGGCAGCCAGAAGGCTCTCCCCTTCTGCTGCACACCGCAAAGCAGGCTGAGGGCATCCGGGAGGCCCTGAAACGCAAGTATGGGTCCAACGTGGTCGTCGGGTTTGCCATGCGGTATGGCAATCCGTCGATTGCACGGGTTCTGGATGAGATGCAGGAACAGGGAGTGCGGAAGCTGCTGGTTCTGCCGCTGTACCCCCAGTACTCCGCCTCGACCTCTGCCTCCACTTTCGACGCCATCGCCAGGGATTTCACCAAACGGCGCTGGCTGCCGGATTTCCGGTTTATTTCCCATTACCCGGATTACCCGCCGTACATTGAAGCCATGGCGCGCCACATCGAGGCCCATTGGTCGAACCACGGGCGAAACCAGAAGCTGGTGTTCTCCTATCATGGGGTGCCACTGAAATACCTGACCAAAGGCGACCCCTACCACTGTGAATGCCACAAAACCTCACGGTTGCTGGCGGAACGCCTTGGCCTGAGCAAGGAAGACTACATGACCACCTTCCAGTCCAGATTTGGCAAAGAAGAGTGGCTCAAGCCCTACACGGATGAAACCCTGAAATCTCTGCCGGGTAAGGGCGTGAAATCCATCGACGTGTTCTGCCCCGGCTTCTCATCGGACTGCCTGGAGACCATTGAGGAAATCGACGAGGAAAACCGCGAGTACTTCATGGAAGCCGGCGGTGAAGGCTTCAGCTATATCACGGCACTGAACGCCACGCCCGGCCACATCGAAGCTCTGGTGAAACTGATCGAGGATAATCTGGAAGGCTGGCAGGTGCCGAAGAACGAACCTGATGCACTGGCTGCACGGCAACAAAGAGCCGATGAGCAAAAAGAAATGACCTATCCGGGCCGGGATCTTTGAGCCGGCCCAGGCTTACAACCGGGGCAGTATCAGCTGCTCCGTTCCTCCCCCGTCTCCCGCTCATTCGCTGAAAGATCCGGTACAGACTGGCAGAGCGTGCATTCCTCAGTATCAACCGCAGCACCGCCTGCCTCCACGTAACGCACCCTGTGACTGGCCTTACCCCGATTTGCGGAGACAGAGAACTTCCGATCGCGGCGTTCCACTGAGCGGTCGCGTGATGGGTGATTCTTCTGGAAGTTAGTCATGTTTCGCCCTCATACGTTCGATAACTGGATAGTGAGGGTGACCTGGCGCCAAACCAAGTAGGGATAAACACGACGATCCGTGGGGAATTGGTGCTAAAGAGTTCTTCGGGGAGACAAGGGATAGAAGAAAAATGGCGGTGGGCCAGACCTTACAACAAAACACCCCAACCACCTGAAAATTCTCTCCAAACCGTTAGAAATACCCACTTCTAAACAATCACCTAGCTGAATCGCTTGTTTCGTACCATAACACCCTGTAGCATCGATTAACAACATTTTTGTGTGCCGGGATGTGGGCCAAGCGATGCCAAAGATTGCAAAAGAGCTTTCACCGATTGAGGTTAAACGCCTCACCTACCGAACTGACCCTGAGACTGGCGAAGCTACTGAGGTTCGCTATCCCGTTGGCGGAGTCTCTGGCCTTCTCCTTAAGGTTACACCCTCTGGCTCCCGTCAATGGATCCTGAGAACGAAGATAGGTAGCCGGCGCCCGGATATTGGACTTGGCCCCTACCCGGAGATATCGCTCGCTCAAGCCCGTGAGAAAGCCAGAGAAATGAAATCCAAAATCCGTAATGGCATCGACCCACTTGAAGAAAAGCGAGCCCTGAAGCGTGCCCTGCTGGCGGAGCAAATCAGCACACTGACTTTCCAGAAGGCGATGGAGGAATATATCCGAATGAAATCCAAGGAGTTCCGTAATCCTCGCCAGGAGAAACAGTGGACCAATAGCCTGAATACCTACGCCATTCCGCACCTTGGCGCGCTGCCGGTTCGCGAGATCGACCTCCCCCATATCAAGCAGGTACTGGACCCTATTTGGGAAACTAAGACCGAGACAGCCAACCGCGTTAGGGCCCGGATCGAAAATATACTTGGCTGGTGCGCGATTCATGGGTACCGCTCAAAGGAGAATCCGGCACGGTGGCAAGGCTACCTGGATGAAGTCTATCCCTCACCGGAAAAGATTAAAAAGCGTGGCCACTTCGCTGCGCTGCCAGTAGATGTGATGCCGGAGTTCATGAAGGATCTTAAGAAACGCACTGGCACGGCCGCCCGCGCCCTGGAGTTTCTCATTCTGACCGCCGCCCGTACCAACGAGGTAATCGGAGACAAGCGGATCGGAAAGGCTGGCGTGACTTGGCGGGAAATCGACCTGGCTCGCAAAGTCTGGACCGTACCGGCTGACCGCATGAAATCCGAAAAGGTCCATCGTGTCCCGCTAACAGATTCCGTTATCGAAATGCTCAAGGGGATAGGTGAAGGTGCCCCGGAAGATTTGATCTTCCCTGGCCCCAAAGGTGACGTACCGTCAAACAACTTTCTGACCGCCCTGCTGAAACGGATGGATCGGATGGTTACCGCGCATGGTTTCCGTTCGACGTTCAAGGATTGGGCCAGGGAGCGCACAGCTTACGCTGACGAGGTTTCAGAGCTGGCCCTGGCCCATGTGAACAGTGACGCCACACGGGCCGCCTACGCCCGCTCAGAGCTGATAGATAAGCGCCGGCTAATGATGGCGGATTGGGAGCAATTCTGTCTGCATGGCGAGAAGAAAGAGGAATCCGGCAAGGTGGTAGCCATTGGCGAGGGGAAGGTATGAGTGGCGACTCGGAACAAAAAATGATGACTTCAAGAATGGCAGTCGAGGAGTTGCGAAGGGGCAACACCGAGCCATTAGCGAGACATATTGAAAACGGCGGCGCCATTTTACTTGGCGGGATGCACCCCGACGACAGAGCTAGGCTTGCGCGGCTTGTTCGGACAGGGGATCCCTTGATGAGAGGGGAAAAGCGACAAAATAATTACGAGTGCAAGATTCGGGATTGCTTTTTAATTGTCCGCGTTTTCTATTGGCTAGGAAATGGATATCCGGGTTTCTCCAACACTGCCATGGACACCGCGTTTCACAGAGCCGTCGAAGATTACGAAAGCAACGTTGTTCCCCGCGCCCCCTCACGGACAGCGGAGAGTCTTTACAGGCACGCGTGGAAACCATATCTACGCCGATACAAATCCGGAGAAAGAACCCCTGAAGATGAGAGCATGGTCCACTATCAGTCACTGCAAGAGTTCCTTCTTGGCCTGAAACGCTCCCGGCCGGGGCAACGTGAGGCAGAAGCCAGACTCTCATGGTTTTATCGGGAATTCATGCTTAAGGGAGAGCAATTCACTATTCATGAAATACAGGCTCGAAGCCTGAGAATGCTGCTGGACACCGCTGATTTATCGCCTGAACCATGGCGCCCCCATCTGAGACTGTATTTTGGCCGAGGTAACAGCCTCATCGATGAGATTCTTTTCGGTTAGTGGACAAGAAACACTGAATAAGCCGTCCATTATAAGAATTTCCCGCCCTTGATTTACTGCCCATGTGTTACGCGAAATCACATGAGGCAAACCGATGAACCGCGAGCAAAAAGAAAAGTACCTTTCTGATCGAGAGCTGGCCTCTCGCTATGAAGTCTCCAGGGTCACGCCTTGGCGCTGGGCCAAAAAAGGCGCGTTCCCCTCTCCCGTGAAACTGGGACCAAATTGTACCCGCTGGAAGCTTTCGGACGTTGAGGCGTGGGAAGCAAGCCGGGGGGCCGCCGCATGAGACCAAGCAACCGCTTCCAGCCTGGCTGGTTCTTCAAGGATGAACACCCTTACCTGGCAGTCAGCCATGTACCTAAAGTCGCAAACATGACCCCAATTGACGTTGAGTGCGCCGTCACAACTGGCGACCTCACCATAGAACGCGTGGCCGGATGCAAAGCGATAGCGCTTCAGGATCTGATTGGCTTTCTGGAGAAACGAGCTGTTGTATCAGCTCTGAAAAGGGGGGATCACGAATGAGCGACCAAAGAAAAGCCCCCACCGGCCGCAATCCGGCAAGGGGCTCCAAGGCGACTTCCAAAGCACAAAATCAGCCTACCACAAACCGCCTGCATTCTCCTCGCCAATACAGGGCTCTGCGTGAGCTGATGTGTGGCCCTCGCTCTGTCCGCCAGCTGTTTGACAGTGTTGGTTGTAATGGCGTCCCTCAGCTTATCTCAACGCTGCGAGAGAAAGGGCTCCAGATCGACACAAGCGAGCGCAAAGGTCAGGACCGCGATGGAAAGCCGGTGACATTCTGTGTGTACGTCTTGCACGAGAAATCGCGCCGCCTGGCCTTCAGGTTATTGGCCAATTTCGCGGGGTGAGTCAGTGCAGGACAAACGAGCGAAACACAAAGGGAGAAAGGGAAATGCCTCCTTTCTCCATATACCGCACGAAGTCCTTAACAGCGATGCCTACCGCTCTCAGGACGGATGGACTGCCAAGCTGCTGGTGGATCTGGCAGGCCAATTCAACGGCGGCAACAACGGCGACCTGTGCGCCGCCTGGACCATCATGCGGGAGAAAGGGTGGCGCTCAAAGGGTACGCTGCACAAGTCGCTGAACAACTTACTGGAGGCAGGCCTGATCGAGCAGACCCGGCAAGGAGGCAAAAACAGATGCTCACTTTACGCGGTTACCTGGAGAGCTATAGACGAGTGCAAAGGGAAATTGGACGTCCGGCCAACAAGGTCCCCAAGCGGTTTGTGGAAAGAGCCAATCAAGTTGACCGCCTGAAAATTAAAACCGGTGCCCGCTATGTGGGACAACTTACCCGCTATGTGGGCCAGTCATGAAAAACGCATCACGTTTCGCTCTGGAATTACCCGCTATGTGTACCAGTCAGCCTATTTTTTCGGCTTCCACTACCCGCTATGTGTACACCTTTATAGATTACCAAGGGTAGTTGTCTTTCAATCTGTCTCTCTAACGGCATTTGCACACCGCGGGTCGAAAATCCACCCACCTCACGCGCGTACTGGTCCGAAAACTCCCCCCATAGCTTCAAGAATAAATACTGGTTATCCATACATATCTCAAAGCGGAAATGATATATTTGTAGGACAGTCGGACAATGAATTAGAAAGAGAGATTGTCAGACAATCCCGCAGTAACCCGTAAGCGGGGAATCTTTTATCGTGAGGTATCGCTATGGCACGAACCAAAGGCGCAACGAACGCCAAGCCCACCAAGAAAGCCCTCAGAAACTACTACGCAATGCTTCGGAGCGCTGCCGACCAGGGAGACCTGGCAGCGGCCGGGAAACTCATTGAATTGGACCACCTCGAGAAGCAGAGGCAACTTCAGACGCAGGAGAGACACCCATGAGAGTTACCAAATTTCACCCAGAGCTTGCGCCTCCACCGCTCGGCAAGAACTTCGAAGAAGGCACAGAGCCCACTGGTGATGGCTGGGTTGACCATCCTTCAGAATTCCCAAACACGAAGGTTTATCTGTACCACCCCTGGAAGGCCCCTCAGGGCCAGACGTTCGAGCAAAGCGAGCAGCCAGAAGACCCTGAGTGGGTTGCCTCCAGAAAGCTCCTTCCCCCAATGCCGGATCCACTAGGGCCGATTTACAACGAGAAGCGAATTCCTGCCCTCGTGAGGGTTGCTGAAGTGCTGCGTGCTCGAGGCTTTCCCGAAGTTGAGATCAAGAGGCACTTGGAGACGGTTAACCAGCGGGAATGCTTGCCGGCAGTAGAAGTGCACAGCCTTGATAAGGTTGTTCAGGGCACAACGCCAATCGGAATGCCTCACCTGAGTTTTGTTCTACAGGACGTTGCAGATGAGCTGGCCAGGCAAGGCAAATCCATAGAGGCCGCATACGAGACGCTGAACGACTTGAACACCAACCGGGGCAACAGCGCGCTTGGTGACGATGACATGCAGCAATTCTACAACCGCTTTTCCTGAAGCAGCTGGCCGGGAGGCTTCCATGGTGAATCCATACAACGAGATTGCAGACCAGATCGACCAGAAAGCGATAGGAAATGATAAGTCAGCAACACCGGAGAGACGCCAACCGCTGGCGCCACCCAACCCTTACGAGGCGTCAATCAAGAAGGTAGAACAGCAAAGGAACGTGCTGCTAAACCGCGCACTGAAACGCGCAATGGGTAACCCGCCTGATGAGATTGCTGAGGTAATCGGCCTTTCCAGAGCCACCGGACTGAACCCCGAAATCGTCAAAGGTCACAAGCAGGAGGTGGAATTTCGAGCCAGGCAGCGCGAGACCGGCGCCCAGGTGGCTGCACTCTCTCAGCCTGGCCAGGAATGGCTCACAGAAAAGTACAACCTGGATCTGTCCCGAGATGACCTTGCCAACATTAAGGCCCTTGATGACGCCATCCAAAACCGTGACTACTACGAACAAACCGCTCTGGAGCGAAATCTGGTCACTCCTGTACGCGATGCCCTTCTCAGCATTCGGTCTGCCTTCACCTCGCAGAAAGCCGCGGCCAATGCTCCGGTAATTCCGGTGCTCGAGCAAGCTGAGGAGATCCTGCAGACTCAGGGCCGGGAAAAGGCCCGTGAGTGGGCCCAAACAGACGAGCGGGTCCGTGAGCTCGGCATTCACTCCAATGTCGATTACTTCCTCAGACAGTCGGAGGACAAGCGCCAAGAGCTTCTTGGATACCGCCAGCAATCAGCCACGGAGGCCGCACAAGCGACCGTAGAGACTGAGACAGAGCGCCAGGGACTGCCGAGAAACCCGCGCCTGACAGAAGCTGAGGGCCTCACCGGTGTTGCCAGTGCAATCTTCAATGACCCCGAAATCATCCTTCAGGAAGCCACCAGAGCCGCTGCGCTATCCGTGCCAATGCTCACCATGGGCGCCGCCACCTTTGGTACTGCCGGTGCCGCTATCGGATTTGAAACTGAACGAAGTCTTGAGATCCTTGGCCGACTGCAGAAAGCTGGGGTGGACGTTACAGACACCAATGTACTGCTGGCGGCCTTCGCAGATTCCGACCTAATGGAAGAAATTGGGGGCGAGGCAGTTCTGAAGGCGGGAGGTGTAGCCGCCATGGATCTGCTGAGTTTCGGAGTAGCCGGTAAGCTGTTGGCACCGGCCACCATCGGCTCCAGAGCGCTAACAGGGCCGCAACGAGAATTGCTGAACGTCATGGCCCAGGTTCCGGTTCAGTCAGCCTTTGAGGGCGGTGGTGAGGCCCTTGGCCAGCTGCTGGCGGATGGTGAAGTAGATGGGGCTGAAGTCGCCATAGAAATGATTGCTGGCGCTGCCACGTCCACGCCCGAAGTCGCTGTGTTTGGTGGCCGTCGAATTGCTGAGACCTTCACCCGCAAAGCGCTGGACTACCGCACGGCAAAGCGAGACAGAGCGTATCTCACCAATGTGAAAGAGGCGGTGAACCAGACCAAGCTCCAGAAGCGTGACACCCAAGCCTTGAAAGAACTGATAGCCAAGCTGAACGAACAGGCGCCCGCGAAAGAAGTGTTCATTGGCGCCGAAGATTTCCGTGAGCTCTTCCAATCCCGGGACATGGATCCGGATGAATACGCCAAACGCATGGACTCTGTAGGCAGTCAGTACACCGAAGGACTCGCCACCGGCTCTGATATCGCGGTATCCATGGAGGACTTCGCCTCAATCATTGCGCCCCTGGAGCTGGCAGAAGACTTTATTGAGCTCGCCAGAACGCAACCGCTCGGCATGAGCCCGGCAGAGGCTGAGGCCTGGATGAGCGAGGAAGCGCGGCCGGCGCTGGACGATGTACTGAGTGCGCAGAAGGATGAACTGCTGGCCTCCGGTGACCGAGTTTTTCAGGAAGTTACCCAGGCACTGAACGCAACCGGCATGGAGCGCCGCACCGCTGAGCGCAACGCCACGCTCTACCGGGCATTTTTCGAGACTCAGGCCGAAAGCGAAAGCCTGGATCCTTACGAGCTGTTTCGCTCTTACAATCTCAACATTTCTCAACAACTACCTGAGGCTCTGACAGCCAACAATCTGGACTCGCTGGACCCCTTACTCAATGAGATACGCGAGAAGGCGACAGCTGAAACGGACACCGCCCCTGAACAACAGACCCAAACATCAGAACCGCTGAACGCCGGTGAACGCTCGCAAGACGTGGCCGCCATCGCTGCCGAACTGGAACGCCTTGGCTTGTCAGTTGCCGAGATGGACAACGACTCTATCAAGGCCGCGCTGCGCCGCATGGACAGCCGGGGCCCAATCGACTCTGAAACGATTCTCTCTCAGGGCTCAGAGGGTGACGAGACCAGTGCAGGGAATCGCGGCCGCATTCGATTTAACCGGGAAGACAAACGTTTTCAGATTGAGCTCATGGAAAACGCCAACCTGTCCACGTTCCTCCATGAATCAGGGCATTTCTTCCTGGAGGTATTGGGAGACCTGTCGAGCCGGGACAACGCCAGCGAGCGGGTCAAAGCTCAATACCAGAGCCTGCTTGAGTGGCTGGAAGTCCCAGGCCGCGATTCGATAGCAACCGAGCAACACGAGCAATTCGCGCGCGGCTTCGAGGCTTACCTGATGGAGGGCAAGGCCCCTACACCGGAGCTGCAATCCATCTTCTCCCGGTTCCGTGCCTGGCTGCTCTCGATCTATAAACGAATCAACCGGCTAAATGTTCAGCTATCAGATGAAGTGCGCCAGGTAATGGACCGGATGCTTGCGACTGATGAAGCCATCGCACAGGCCCGGGAAGGCGCCGCCTATTCCGCCAGCCTTGCAGATATCGAGTCGTTGAACTGGACCGAACAGGAGCGCGCCCGATACCGGGATCTGGTGACCCAGGCAAGAAACGACGCCGAGGAGACGTTGACCCGTCGCCAAATGGCCGATTTGGACAAGGTCAATCAGCGGTGGTGGAAACAGGAGGCCAAGCGAGAGCGAGAGAAAGCGCTGAAGGCCATGAACGAGGAAATGGCATACGTTGCCAGCTCCCTTCTGCAAAAAGGCGTCATGCCTGACGGTAGCTCCCTTCCTGAACCTCTGCGGGCCATGAAACTGAACCGGCAGGCCCTGGCGGATATGTACCCCGCTGACAGCGACGTCTGGAAGCAGCTGAAGGCGATGAAAGGCACCTACATCTACACCAGAAAAGAAACCGGAGTGCACCCGGATATCTTGGCCGAGGTGCTTGGTTTTGGCTCAGGTGATGAACTTGTGAAAGCCGTTATCCAGACCCAGCCGATTGCGGACGAGGCACAAGCCAGAGCGGACGCCGCAATGAAAGCCGCCTATCCGGATCTCAGTCTCAGCGGTGAAGCTTCACAGGAAACAGTTGAAGCCATCCATAACGAGAGGCAGGCGGAGCTGTTGCTTACTGAACTGAAGAAGTTGCACAGTTTGGGCAACCGAACCGGACGCCCTCTCACGCCCGCCAGGATGCTGAAAGAGACCGCCGCCTCCGTTATCGCCGGCACACGTGCCAAGGACATCAGACCTGACCTCTACCGTCGTGCTGAGGCGAAGGCCGGACGAGAAGCGTTTGAGGCCGCCGTTCGGCAGGACTTCGAAAGCGCCTACAGAGCAAAACAGCGCCAACTGCTGAATCACTATCTATACCGAGAAGCCAGGCAGGCTCAGGAGACCTCTGAAAAGGTTTACCAGTACGCCAAAGGCTTTAACCGCAAGGCCACACGCCAACGCATTGCAAAGGCTGGGGGTGGTTACCTCGAACAGATTGACGCGATTATCGACCAATACGAATTCCGGCGCGTTTCCGTCCGACAGCTTGAACGGCGTCAATCGTTGCGCGCATGGACCGAAGAGCAGCAGGCAAACGACCTACCGGTAGATATCCCTGAGGAGGTTTTGGAGCGCTCACAACGGGTGAACTATCGGGAACTGACCATGGAGGAGCTGCAAGGTGTCTACGACTCCATCCGGAACATCGCACACGTGGCAAGCCTTAAAGGCCGGTTGCTCAAGGATCGTCAAAAACGTGAGCTGGAAGAGGCACGCCGCCAAGTGGTGGAAGGCATCACCGAAAACGCCAACCGAAAGGCCAAGGACGATGTAGAGACCCGCCTCCCCTTCCAGGAAGCCCTGTATATGGTGGGCAACTACCTGGCATCTCACCGGCGCCTCTCCAGCCTGATACGCGAGATGGATGGCGGCAAAGACGGTGGGACGCTCTGGCAGATGGTGATGCAGCCATTGAATGAAGCAGGCGACCTGGAGACCGAACGGACACGAATCTATAACGAGGCGCTGGCCAGATTGTTCAAAAAGTACAATCCGGGCGAGCTCTCCCGCTTCTACCGCAAAGAGTACATTCCGGAACTCGACTATAGCTTGAGCAAGCAGGGCCTCCTGATGATGGCCCTCAATGCCGGAACCGCGGATAACTGGCAAAAGCTTGTCGCCGGCTATCAGCAGCGCAAAGGCTGGACGGAAGAACAGATGCGGGCTGCCATCAACCGACTTGAAAAACGAGACTGGGAATTCGTGCAAGGCGTCCTGGATCTGGTGAACAGCCTTTGGCCAGAGATCGAGGCGAAAGAGAAACGGGTAAAGGGTATTGCCCCTGAGAAGGTGCCAGCCCAACCGATCCAAACGCCATACGGCACTTTCCCGGGTGGCTACTTCCCTCTTTCCTACGACGAGCGCCAGAGCGAAAAGGCCTACTCCGACCGGGTGAAGGAAATGGCCGAGAAGACGATGCAAGGCGCCTTCACAGCCGCCACCACGAAGCGAGGATTCACCAAGGCCCGGGTTGAAGGGGTGGTTCTTCCTGTGCGCCTGGATTTCGGCACTATCTTCGAGCACTTCAACGAGGTCATCCACGACCTGACCCACCATGAGGCGCTGCTGGACGTTAACCGGATTCTACAGTCACAGTCGGTTCAGGAATCGATCTACAGCGCCTACGGAAACAATGTCTACCGGACGATGAAGGCCGCTGTTGACGATATCGCGGCCGGTGACGTGCCCGCCATTCACGCCCATGAGAAAGCGCTCAAGCATCTGAGAAACGGGGTCACGATTGCCTCAATGGGCTGGAATATCGGAACCGCCGCAATGCAGCCGTTGGGTATCACGAACTCCATTGTCCGGGTAGGCCCCAAATGGATTGGCCGGGGCGTGAAGCGCTGGATTGGAGACGCTGCCAAGATGGAGAACACGGCAGCCTGGATCTTTGAAGTCTCTTCATTCATGAAGGATCGAGTGTTCACGCAAAGCAGGGAGATAAACGACATCCGCAACCAGATGCGGGGACGCGGAAAGCTCTCATGGGTCGAAGATTCCTACTTCTGGTTCATCACGCGTATGCAGATGACCGTTGATATTCCGACTTGGCTTGGAGCCTACGAAAAGGCACAGAGCGAAGGGGCAACGGAAGCAAACGCCATATCCATGGCCGACCAGGCAGTCATAGACGCCCAGGGCGGAGGACAGATTAAGGATCTGGCCCAGATTCAGAGAGGCCATCCAGCTCTGAAACTGTTCACGAATTTCATCAGCTACTTCGTGACGACCTGGAACCTGATGGCAGAGCGGTACCGGCTGAACAAGTTTGAGAGCATGGCCGATGCCGGCCGGTTCGCCTCTGACTTCCTGCTGCTCTATACCGTGCCCGCCGTGTTGGGCTACTTTGTTTCCGGCGCTCTCCGTGGGTTTGGCGGTGATGACCTGGAGGATCCAGAGGAAATGGCTGGCGTCCTCGCCAGAGAGCAGCTCTCCTACCTGCTCGGCGGCTTTTTCGGGATACGTGAGCTGAGCTCTGGCATCCAGGGTTTCTACGGATACTCGGGCCCAGCCGGCACCAGATTCTTCAGCGAGGCTGTAAGCGCAATGAATCAGGCAAGCCAGGGTGAAGCGGACGCAGCGCTGGCGAAATCACTTAACGATATGGGCGGGATACTGTTCCACTACCCAGCCGGCCAAGTAGAACGCTCAGTGGAAGGCGCCAGCCTCATCCTCGAGGGCGAGACCATGAACCCCTTCGCTCTTCTGACAGGCGAAAAGCGAGAGTAAGGAAATTTCGGAATCCATAAAAAGGCAGGGACGCCTTCATTCTCAGGATTTAAAGAAACGCTTCCACCACCAAAAAACGGACAGGAACAATAGCGGCGGAAGAGTGAACCAGAGCGCCATGTTGATGTAATCCGATTCGAACATCCTGGAGCCATAAGGCTGAAATAGCAGAACAACTACTGTTACACCTGCAACCCATAAGATCCATCCGATAAGAACCGCTGTAGCTGAACGCCTTTGAGAGCGTGAGGCTCTCTTGTGCCACCTCGCTGCAAAGATTGATGTGATGATGAGCGCGATAATTATTCCCGAAATCATCCCTACCTCTGCGCCGTGTCGATCCCAGAATGAGCGCTCTACAGGAACATAAGCCTCGGGACATTCAATCATTGGAATGCCTTGTTTTTCACAACACTCTTCCCGGGTGACACCTGTAGGCAGGACTTCACACTCAGCAATTAATTGTTCGTGAACACTCGAATATGGGTTACGAGGGCTATCGGCCATTTCGCCTCCCTTCAACTTTTTTGGCGCGGCTGCTTTCAATCAAACACAAAAGTTGGCCCCGGGCCAGCCGGGGCTCATGCCTTCAGAGAAACTGGTTGAGAGTCATGCAGTATTTCCCCGGGTCGCCCCACAGGTGCATCCAGAGCTTCGCCTCAAATGGCTGACTGAAGAATGGCGAAACAGGTACGCCACTCACTCTGCCATCGTCCTGAGCCACGTAATACATGGTGCCAGTGTATTTTTCAGGGTTCACAATCATGACTCACCCCCGGCCTCAGTCTCGGGTGCATACTCCGAGGCATGAGAGACTACCCGCTCGAACTCGAACAGCGATCGATCCACATTTTGCGCCAATGCGATAATTCCCCGCTGAAGCGCACCTAGCGAGACCGGATCGATATAGGGCTGGCTGTCGCCGTTGCCCTCTAAGTCCGCGCTCATCTCTTCATAGAGCCTGGTGAGGTTGGACAGGCTGCCCGCATTCAAGACCAGCTCAGTCAGAAAATCAGAAACTTCTTTCTTGTCGAGGATGATTTTTTCAGTTTTCATGATTTGCATCCCCCCTTCAGGCTTTCACTGAGAGCGCATGAGGCCTCTATGGCGCGGTCCATGTTGTTTACCAGTTGCCAGGTGTAGCTCTCCAGATTCGAATCGCTCAACGCTTCCTCGCCCTGGCTGGCCCGCCGATGGTTGAGCATCAACATATGAAGCAATGACCGACTCTGTTCGTGGATCTCGTCTATCGTGTCGAGGTGCTGAACGATTGAGGGCCGGCTGGCTCTTTGCACTTGAGAAGTGGCCCCCTGCAACTCTTTCGCTGCTTCATGCAGCTCTGCCTTGAGATCCTCGTCGCTGGCCTCTGTCATGGCCTCACAGTCTCCGCTAGCACTGCCGACTAGCTGCCAAGCTTTATCTATCATGGCGCCAATCGTAACTTCTGGTGAGCACTCTTCTAGCAGATGAGCGAGGTTTTCCGGTTTGTGTAGATGGTGGAGAATTGCCTCAGCATCAAGCAGGCGAGAACGGCAATCAGTCAGACTGTTTGAGAATTTGTTCATGGTCACATTCCTTTTCGATTGTTGGACCCGAGTTGGGCAAAACAAGCGATTCAGGGATGTGGGCCTCGATGTGGGCCAAAACTTAGAGGGGAATTTAACTGTTTGATCTGAAGGGAAAAATGGCGGTGGGCCAGGGATTCGAACCCCGGGAAGGCTACTAACCTTCGGCGGTTTTCAAGACCGCTGCATTCAGCCACTCTGCCAGCCCACCGGTTTTTCCATTCGCCGCCATTGCGACAGCGGTGTGCATGATACCGGAATTGCCTGTGCTGTCAACGCTCTGCATAAAGCCCGCCGTATTTTTCAACATTAACGGTTTTTAATGGAATCCGGGAGCCGGTTTCCTGTCGTAAATGATTGAAAGTTGCGTATCTGACACTATTATGGGACACAGTATCCAGTCGTTATAAACGGAGAAGACAATGGAAGACAGACGATTCGGCGTTCAGAACTCTCAGGGAGCCTATTCGACTCCCCAGACCGAGCGCGCGACCACTGGTATCAGCGATGACGCGATGAAGGTGTTGCGCAACACCTACATGCTCCTGGGCATGACCCTCGCCTTCTCGGCGCTCACCGCATTCCTGAACATGAACGGAACCCATCCGGGCTTCCTGATCACCATTGTGGGATACATTGGCCTGCTGTTCGCAACCTATAAGTTGAAGAACAGCCCGTGGGGCATCGTGACCACGTTCGCGCTGACCGGCTTCATGGGATACACCCTGGGCCCGATCATCGGCGCATTCGTAGCCGCCGGCGCTTCCCAGATTGTTGCCCAGGCTCTGACACTGACGGCTGTCGCCTTTGTTGGCCTGTCTGCCACGGCAATCATTACCAAAAAAGACTTCAGCTTCATGTCGAGCTTCCTGACCGCTGGTGCCTTCGTATTGATCGGCGCCATGCTGCTGGCCTTCCTGATGGAGAGCTCTGCTCTGCATCTGGCAGTGTCTGCTGGCTTCACTATTTTCGCCTCCATCATGATCCTGTTTGAAACCAGCCAGATCATCAAAGGTGGAGAGCGCAACTACGTGATTGCCACCGTTGGACTGTATGTATCCATCTACAACCTGTTCGTCAGCCTGCTGCACTTGCTGTCTGCGTTCAGCGGCGAAGATTGATGCCAGACTGATTAAGCTGGCTCGAAACCCCGGCAGTTGCCGGGGTTTTTGCTTTCGGTAAACTGAAAGCCCTGAACGACAGATCAGGAACACACAGGAAATATGGCCGAAACTGCTTCTGAAAGCTTCACCTTGGTAATTACCGGCGCACCCTACTCGTCCCAGGCGCCCCAGACCGCCCTTGGCTTTGCTCAGGCTGCCGTTAACGCCGGGCATCGCATCGACCGGGTTTTTCTCTACGGGGATGGCGTGCATCTTGCGTCAGCACTGTGCGCACCGCCATCGGACGAAACCCACTGGCCCGAGGCGTGGTCGCAGTTTCTCGCCGAGCACAGCATTCCCGGTGTTGCCTGCATTGCCTCTGCGCTGCGTCGTGGGCTGGTAAACGAAACCGAGCAGAAACGCTACGAGTTGCCCGCATCCAATCTGCGCGCCCCGTTTGAAATCGCAGGGCTCGGCGAATGGGTCGAAGGACGGATAAAGTCCACCCGAACTCTCTACTTTCACGCTGGAGACTGACCGTGAGCACTCTGATCATGATTGACCAGGCTCCTTACGGCACCTGGAGCGGGCGGGAAGCACTGGATATGGCGTTTTCGCTGGCAGCTTTTGACCAAGCGGCGTCACTCCTATTCACCGGAGCTGGCGTCAACTGGTTAAAAAAGGGCCAGGAAGCCGGAGGCATTGGCCAGAAGTCAGTGGACAAGAATCTCGCGGCTGCGCCTATTTTCGGTATAGAAGCCATCCTGGCGGATCGCGCCGCATGCCGCACCTACGGACTGGATGAGAACTCGCTCATTGAGGGCGTAACTCTGGTAAATGCAGACGCCGCCCTACTTGCCGCCTATGACCACACCGCTTTCGCAGGTTGATCCATGACTGCCATCCAGACATTGCACATTCTGAACAAGTCTCCGGACCACCCGCGTGCAACCCGCTGCCTTGAGATGGTCGCTGAGGAAGATTGCCTCTTGCTGATCGGCGGGGGCGTTCTACTTCTTGCAACGGATAATCTGCCTGGGATCAGCAGGGTATTTGCACTCACGCAGGACCTCGATGCCCGGGGACTGGCCAATCTGGCAGGTAACGTCAGCGCTGTGGATTACGCGGAGATGGTTTCGCTGTCAGTTCAAGCACAACGGGTAATCAGTTGGTAAGCCATGACCAATACCACAATGCCGGAACGAAATAACGAAGGTTTTCTTGAAGACGCCCGAGACTGGACGGAAGATGTCGCGGCTACCATAGCCGCTGAGGACGGAATGGAGTTGACCGAAAAACATTGGGAAATCATAGAGTTTTTGCGGTCTTTTTATAAGGAACATGAAATATCGCCACCCTCGAACCGCCTGTTCGTGAAAGCGGTCAAAGAGGCCTTGGGCGAGGACAGGGGCAACAGCATTTATCTGATGCAACTGTTTCCCGGAACTCCAGCCAAGACCGCCTGCCGGATAGCCGGGCTTCCCCGCCCCACCAATTGCCTGTAGCGCCGCGCAGCAGCTCACATACCGACAAAGGATAGGAACTGAAGCAGCCCTGCCAGGGCACCGAAAATACCGCCCACGAGCATCAGTTGGAGTTCCTCTTCCCTGAACGCCGGGCGAAGAATGTCCTGGAATTCATCCGGTTTCAGTGCCTTCATCTGCCCCGACAACACTTCCGCCACCACCGGCGCCCTCTCCCGGTTAAACGCGGGGTCGCTAAAGACATCTCCGGTGGCCAGAACCGCCTTCTGGTTCATCACCCGTTGCAGTTCGGTGTAACCCGTCATGCCCATGGTCACCTGCGCTGTCAGTTTCATGATGACGGAATTGTCCAGCAAGGGGCGAAGATGTTTCTGGATGATCGCCCGGGTCCTGTCGCCCTGGCTGCCATTGATCATGGCATCGGCAACTTTCTCAACCGTGATCAGTTCTTCGGCCACCAACTTTGCCCAGACATCGCTGATCTCTGGTTGCCTGCGCAGAAACAGTCCCTGGATTTTCCAGAACAGAAACCGGCGCGGCCTGAGCGGGGAGAAGATCAGGTTGATCGCAATCCAGTTGGTTAAGAACCCGACCACAAAGCCCCCGAGGGGCAACAGCCAGGGTTCTGGATAATGGGTCCACAAAGGCACGAGGACTGCCCCGAGGATGCCGCCGATAATCGCGCCACGGTTGATCACGGACTGGAGTTCCACCGCCCCGGCTTGCTGGAAGATCCGGTTCATCATATCCGGCTGCTTCTCCAGTTCCCGGCTGAGCAACGCCTTGAGATCCACCAGCTCATCCAGATCATCGCCAAAGTCCTCGACCAGCTCCTCCACCCGGGACGGCAATTGCTCCCGTGCCCACTGGTAAATCCGATTCCTCAGAAACAGGGGTAGATTGTCCCAGAGGACCGGCTGAATCTCGTACATGACTTCATCAATGTACTCATCCATTCTGGGTGTGACCTGGGAAACAACCTGATCAACGATGCGCTGGGGTTCGAGCTTCTGATAGACGGCGTTGAGGTCGCCGAACTGCTGGAGGGTCCTGTCGATGCAGATGTGCGCCATCTTTTCCGCCTTGCGGGGAATAACCCCCTGCCAGCCCACCAGGCCCACGCCGATGAATTGAACCGGGTAAAAGGACATCTGGATGGCAAGCCAGTTGGTCAGCCAACCAACAACGGCCGCCATGAGTGGCACAGACAGAAGCGCAACGTCGTACAAATTTGACCCCGGTGTAAGAGTGTAATCCGTTCAAGCCGGTGATAATGCTGTTAACAGGCAGCCAGGATGGTACATGCCTGATGTTTCTGTGTATGTGACGAATGATGAAGTAATTGAAATGTCACAACATTGGCCGTGTAGCCAGGGGGATGAGGGTACTGCGGCAGTCTTGGGTGGGCGCCGCGCCCTGAGGGCGCGGTCCACGGGAAAGAAAAGATCTTGGCGCTTACTGGTAGTAGGCGTTTTCAGTGTAGGAGTGGTCGGTCACATCCCTTACGGCAGTGATTTCCGGAACACGCTCCCGAAGGGTGGTCTCTACGCCCTGTTTAAGGGTCAGACTAACTGCAGAGCAACCCTGGCAGCCGCCACCAAAACGCAACACCGCCACTGATTCGTCAACGATCTCTACCAGAGACACCTCGCCGCCATGGGCTGCCAGGTTGGGATTGATTTCGGAAGCCAGAATGTAATTCACCCGGTCCGGAAGCGGCGCATCGTCATCAATCTTCGGCACCTTTGCGTTCGGTGCCTTGATGGTGAGCTGGCCACCCATCTGGTCTTTGGAGTAATCCACGTACGCTTCTTCAAGGAACGGAACGGAATTGTGGTCCAGATAAAGAATGAACTTGTCCAGATCCACCTGCTCGTCCGTCGGTACCACTTCGTTGGGTGGGCAGTAGGCCAGACAGGTCTCGGCGTTCTTGGTGCCGGGCTGGGTAACGAATATACGCACACCCATGCCTTCCACATCCTGTTTTTCGATAAGTTGTGCAAGATAGTCCCGTGCGGGATCTGTCACAGTAACCTGAGCCATGTTTTCAACCCGTTTGAAAGTTTGAGTTTATTTTAAGGGAGTTCGCGGGAACATGAAAGACCAAGTAAAATAGTCGGGCTTTACGAAGGTAATCAATTTCCCGTAGTGGCAGGTATTTGCAGAAGGCAGTTGATAATCGTCATTCGTACTAAGACGGGCTCAGGCATTTTTGCTATGATCCCGCGCCATTGACATTAATACTGCGTTATTAACGACATCCGGAAGTACTTCTATGACCGATCGCACCACCCGTCTCGACCAGCTCCATAAGGCCCTGCAGGAACGCATTGTGATCCTTGATGGCGGCATGGGCACCATGATCCAGAATCTCAAGCTGGACGAGAATGCGTTCCGTGGTGATCGGTTTGCCGACTATGATCGGGAAGTCCAGGGTAACAATGATCTTCTGAACCTGACCCAGCCTGCCCTGCTCCGTAATATTCATGCCGATTACCTGGATGCCGGCGCAGATATTATCGAAACCAACACCTTTAACTCCACCCAACTGTCCCAGGCAGATTACGGACTGGAGGCAATTGCCAAGGAACTGAACGTAGCCGCTGCCAGGCTGGCCCGTGAGATTGCAGACGAATACACCGCCAAAAATCCGGACAAGCCCCGTTTTGTGGCTGGCGCCGTCGGGCCCACATCGCGCACCGCGTCCATTTCACCGGACGTGAACAACCCGGGCTACCGGAACGTCGATTTTCAGACCCTGGTCGATAACTATTATGAAGCTGTCGAAGGACTGGCCGAGGGTGGTTGCGACCTCATCCTGATCGAAACCATATTCGACACCCTGAACGCCAAGGCGGCGATCTACGCCACGCAGCAATACTTTGAAGACAGTGGCATAACCCTGCCGATCATGATTTCCGGCACGATCACCGATGCCTCCGGTCGGACCCTTTCCGGCCAGACCACCGAAGCCTTTTGGAACTCGGTAGCACACGCCAAACCCATTTCAGTAGGCCTCAACTGTGCGTTGGGTGCAGACGCTTTACGCCCATATGTGGAGGAGCTATCTGACAAGGCGGAAACCTTCGTCAGCGCTCACCCGAACGCTGGTCTTCCCAACGAGTTTGGCGAATACGACCAGACCCCCGAGGAAATGGCCGAGATTATCGAAGGCTTTGCCCGTGATGGCTTCCTGAACATCATCGGCGGCTGCTGCGGTTCGCGACCGGACCACATTGAAGCGATTGCGCAGGCGGTGGCCAAATACCCACCCCGGAAAATTCCAGAGCGTCCGAGAGCATTGCGCCTGTCTGGCCTCGAGCCGTTCACCGGCGACGACAATGTTCTCTTCATTAACGTGGGCGAGCGAACCAACGTCACCGGCTCCAAACGTTTCCTGCGCCTGATCAAAGAAGAACAGTACGAAGAAGCCCTCAGCGTAGCCCGGGACCAGGTTGAGAACGGTGCCCAGATCATCGATATCAATATGGATGAGGGCATGCTGGAGTCCAAGGAGGTGATGGTTACCTTCCTGAACCTGGTTGCCTCCGAGCCCGATATCTCGCGGGTACCGATCATGATCGACTCCTCCAAGTGGGATGTGATCGAGGCAGGCCTGCGCTGCATCCAGGGCAAAGCCGTAGTGAATTCCATCAGTCTCAAGGAAGGCGAAGAGGAGTTCATAAAACGGGCCAGGGACTGCATGCGCTATGGAGCCGCTGTGGTGGTGATGGCCTTTGACGAACAGGGCCAGGCCGACACCTACGAGCGCAAGACAGAAATCTGCAAACGCTCTTATGATGTACTGACCGGTATTGGCTTCAACCCGGCGGATATCATCTTCGACCCCAACATCTTCGCCATTGCCACCGGCATCGAAGAGCACAACAACTACGCGGTGGACTTCATCAACGCCACCCGCTGGATCCGGGAAAACCTGCCCCACGCTTCGATTTCCGGCGGCGTGAGCAACGTTTCTTTCTCGTTCCGGGGCAATGACGTGGTCCGGGAAGCCATCCACTCGGTGTTCCTGTATCACGCCATCAAGGCCGGCATGAACATGGGTATCGTGAACCCCGGCCAGCTGGTGATCTACGATGAAATTGATCCGGAGCTCAAGGAACTGGTGGAAGACGTTGTCCTGAACCGGCGCGATGATGCCACCGACCGCCTGCTCGAGATTGCCGAGCGCTACAAAGGTAAAGGCGGCAAAACCCAGGAAGAAGACCTCGCCTGGCGTGAATGGCCTGTCGAAAAGCGCCTCGAACACGCCCTGGTGAAAGGAATCACAACCTATATTGTCGAGGACACCGAAGCCTGTCGCTTAAACGCCAGCCACCCCATCGAGGTGATCGAAGGCCCGCTCATGGACGGCATGAACGTGGTCGGTGATCTCTTCGGCGACGGCAAGATGTTCCTGCCCCAGGTGGTCAAGAGCGCCCGAGTGATGAAGCAGGCCGTCGCGCACCTGATTCCCTACATTGAGGCAGAAAAGACCGAAGACCAGAAAGCCAAGGGCAAGATCCTCATGGCCACGGTGAAGGGCGATGTCCACGACATCGGCAAGAACATCGTGGGCGTTGTGCTCCAGTGCAACAACTACGAGGTGATTGACCTTGGCGTGATGGTGCCCTGCGACAAGATCCTTGCAGCCGCCAAAGAGCATGATGTCGACCTTATTGGCCTGAGCGGCCTGATCACGCCATCCCTGGACGAGATGGTCCACGTGGCCCGTGAGATGCAACGGCTGGATTTCAATATCCCATTGATGATCGGCGGTGCGACAACATCGAAGGCTCACACAGCGGTGAAAATCGAGCCCCAGTACAAAAATGACATTGCCCTGTACGTGTCGGATGCATCCCGCTGCGTGAACGTGGCATCCCAGCTTCTCAGCAAGACTGCAAAGCCGGAATTTGTCGAAGCGGCCCGCACCGAATACGACGAGATTCGTGAACGCCGGAAAAACCGCGGCGACCGGACCAAGCTGGTGTCTTTGAAAGAAGCCCGCTACCGCGCTCCGGAAATCTCCTTCGAAGGCTACCAGCCTCCCAAGCCGGCATTCACCGGTATCCGGGTATTCGAGGAATATGACCTCACTGAGCTGGTGGATTACATCGACTGGACACCGTTCTTCCTGTCCTGGGACATTTCCGGCAAGTACCCGGCCATCTTTGATGATCCGAAACGCGGCGAGGCGGCTCGTCATCTGTTCGACGATGCCCAGAAGATTCTTCACCGGATGATTGACGAAAAACGGGTCCAGGCCCGTGGCGTTATTGGTTTCTGGCCAGCCAACCGTCGGGGCGACGATATTGTTCTGTACACAGACGAGTCGTGCGGAGAGGAGCTGACCACCCTGCACCACCTCCGTCAGCAGGATGAAAAGGCACCCGGCAAACCCATGATGGCACTGTCTGATTTCGTTGCGCCTGAGGGCTCCGGTACTTTGGACTACGTGGGTGGTTTCGCTGTGACCACAGGCATTGGCGCGGAAGAGTTCTCACTGGAATTCAAAGACGCCAACGATGATTACAACGCCATTATGGTGAAGGCGTTGGCCGACCGACTGGCGGAAGCGTTCGCGGAACGCATGCACGAACGGGTCCGACAGGAGTTCTGGGGCTACGCGGCCGATGAAAAGCTGGCCAATGAAGACCTGATCAAGGAAAGGTACCGCGGGATACGGCCTGCACCGGGCTATCCGGCGTGCCCGGACCACACCGAAAAGGCAACCCTGTTCAACCTGCTTGAAGCCAGTGACTCGGCAGGTATTGAACTGACTGAGCATTTCGCCATGTTCCCGACTGCGGCCGTATCCGGCTGGTACTTTGCACATCCGGAATCCAAGTACTTTGCAGTAGGCAAAATTGGCGTTGACCAGGTTGAGGACTATGCTGAACGCAAAGGCATTTCCAAGGCCGAAGCAGAGCGCTGGCTAGCGCCAAGCCTGGCGTACGATCCGGCAGAATAAACTTCGGCCAACGCACAGACCAGGGGCGGATGTATGACGGAGTCTTCAAAGGCAGAAAGAAAGGATCAAGAGAAGCAGCGCGGGCCCGGCGTTTTGAAAGTCATGCAAAGCATTCTGGCCGGCGCTTTCGGGGTACAGTCCGACAAGCGCCGGGAAGAGGACTTCTCAAGCCATAGCCCCTGGCCCTATATCATCGCCGGCATTCTGTTCACAGCCAGCTTTGTGGTTGGCCTGATCGTTATCGTGAATCTGGTCCTGGCGAGCCAGTAAGATTACTGGCCAGCCACCCAGACGACGGCGAACGCAACGGCAAGCACCACCAGCAGAACGGCGGCAACGGCATCGGCCTGACTATCTGAGCGTACGGTCTTTTTCATGTCTGTTCCTCTTTCCGAGTTGGGTCTCGTGTTTTTCTTGTTTTCACACAGCCCGGCACATCGGCCCGGCTGCCTTTGTTAAGTTAAGCAGTTAATTGATATTCGTCCAGTCCATTGTTCCGCTTGCTTATCGCCTGAATCGATAAACATATTTTGAAATAATCATTTTAAGAATAAAAACCCGCTGTTATCCTTCCCCCCAGATATAAGGCCGTCGGCCTCGATATGTCGCTTTCAAGCAGGATCTTCCCACTATGTACGTATACGATGAACACGATCGGCAAATGGCTGCCGAGAGGGTTGCCCAGTTCCGTGACCAGACCGAAAGGGCTCTGGCCGGTGAGTTGGCAGAAGACGAGTTTCTTCCCCTTCGCCTGCAGAACGGCCTGTACGTTCAGCGTCTTGCCCCCATGCTCAGGATCTGTGTTCCCTACGGCATGATGCGTTCGGACCAGCTTCGCCGACTTGCCCGGATTACCCGGGACTACGATAAAGGCTATGCGCACTTCACCACCCGCCAGAACGTTCAGCTTAACTGGCCGGCCCTGGAAGACGTTCCGGATATTCTTGCGGAACTCGCCGAGGTGGAAATGCATGCCAACCAGACCAGCGGCAACTGCATTCGTAACACCACCACAGACCAGTTCTCCGGTGTTCAGTCCGATGAAATCGCGGATCCGCGTCCCTATTGCGAAATCATTCGCCAGTGGTCCACGTTTCACCCGGAATTCGCCTTCCTGCCGCGAAAGTTCAAGGTTGCCGTAAATGCCTCCGAGCATACCGATCGCGCCGCCATTCAGGTGCACGATATCGGCTTGCAGATGGTGCGTAATGAGGCTGGCGAACTCGGCTTCCGTGTTCATGTTGGTGGCGGCCTGGGTCGGACACCCATGGTTGGCCCGGTTATCCGCGAGTTCCTTCCGGAACTGGATCTGCTGACCTACCTCGAGGCCGTGCTACGGGTTTATAACCGCTACGGTCGTCGCGACAACAAATTCAAGGCCCGGATCAAGATTTTGGTGAAGGCGCTCACTCCCGAAGGCTTCGCCGAGAAGGTGGAAGCCGAGTGGCAGCACATCAAGGATTCCCCTACCCGGCTGACACCGGAGGCGATTCAACGCATCCAGGCTTACTTTACCGAGCCGGATTACGCCGCGCTGGATAATGCCACAGACCTGCTGGCCAGCCAGCGCTTTGAGAACCGGGGCTTCGATCAGTGGCTGACCCACAATGTGGATACCCACAAAAAGCCGGGCTACGCCATTGTCACCCTGACCATGAAAAAGACCGGCACACCCCCGGGGGATGTCAGCGACAAACAACTGGAGCAGATTGCCGATCTAGCGGACGAGTTCAGTTTTGGCGAAGTTCGGGTCACCCACCAGCAGAATGTGGTGCTGGCAGATGTGCGCCAGGATCGCCTTTTAGAGTTGTGGCAGGCCATTACTCCGATGGGTTTCGGCACCGCGAACCTGAACACCCTGACGGACGTCATCTGCTGCCCCGGCGGCGACTACTGCGCGCTGGCTAATGCCAAGTCTATCCCGGTAGCCGAAGCCATCCAGCGGCAGTTCGATGATCTGGACTACCTGTACGACCTGGGCAACATTGATCTGAACATCTCCGGCTGCATGAATGCCTGCGGCCACCATCATGTCGGCAACATCGGAGTTCTTGGCGTCGACAAGAAGGGTGAAGAGTTCTACCAGATCAGCCTTGGCGGTTCGTCCCACCACGACGCCTCGATTGGCAAGATCCTGGGGCCGTCATTCGCCCGGGACGAGATGCCCAAGGTGATTTCCAAGATCATTGATGTCTACGTTGATAAGCGCACGGAAGAAGAGACCTTCCTGGATACTTATCGTCGTGTAGGAATTGATCCTTTCAAGGAGCGGGTATATGCCTAACGTTATTTCTCCGGACGGCACCATCCGTCAGGACAACTGGGTTGTGGTCCCCCGCCCGGCTGAGGGTGAATCACTGGACATTCCGGCTGACCAGCCGGCATTGATCCCGGCGGATCTGTGGCTGGCCGGTTACGAGCATTTCACCGGCAGACAGGATATCGGCGTGTGGTTTGACAGCCACGACGAACCGGAGATTCTGGATAGCCATGTGAATGAGCTGCCGGTAATTGCCGTGAACTTCCCGAAGTTCAGTGATGGCCGGGGTTACAGCATTGGCCGGTTGCTGCGGGAGCGCTTTGGCTACGTGAACGAACTGCGTGCCATTGGCGACGTGCTGCTGGATCAGCTGCAGTTCATGAAGCGCTGCGGATTCGATGCCTATGTGCTGAGGGCCGACAAGGACATCACCAAGGCGCAAAAGTGCCTGAATTTCTTCAGCCAGGGCTACCAGGCCGCTACCGACACCGACATGCCTCTCTTCCGCCGTCGGGCCTCCTGATTTAGACCGGAAGAATGAAGAGAGGGGTTCGCCCCTCTCTTCACTCCCAATTACTTGGCGTGATCCAGAACAATCTTCCCGGACGACTCACCTTTTAGAAACGCCTTCAATGCGCCATCCAGATCCTTCCGGCCAATATCTCTGGCTGAAGCTTCCGTTTTAGGACACGCCCACTCCCCTGCGAATTTCTTCCAAACGGCTTCTTTCTCCGCCAGCGGAATCTCTACCGAATCCACACCCAGCAGATTCACGCCACGCAGGATAAACGGAAGTACCGTGGTCTGAAGACCGGGTCCCGCGACAAGGCCACAGCAGGATACGGAGCCGCCAGGCTGAATCTGTTTGAGCAGTTCGGCCAGCGGGCCGCCACCCACCGTGTCCACCGCATTGGCAAACCCGGGTTTGACCAGAGGTTTCTTTTCTTCTGCCAGGGTCTCACGACCCACCACTTCGCTGGCACCCAGGGCCTTGAGATCATCCGCGTGCTCGGCCTTACCACTGATGGCGACGACCTCGAACCCGAGTTTGGAAAGCAGCTCAACGGCAACGGTGCCAACGGCACCGGAGGCACCTGAAACGGCAACCTTACCCTGCTCCGGTTTGGCGCCCATGGTAAGAAGCTTCTGGACACAGAGGCCTGCGGTGAGACCGGCGGTGCCATAGATCATGGCGGTACGGGCGTTCCAACCGGCAGGCATGGGGACGCACCAGGCGGCAGGAACGCGGATGTATTCGCCAAAGCCACCGTCGGTGTTCATGCCCAGGTCATAGCCAGTCACGATAACGGGACTGCCGTTAGACGGCGTTCCCGTAGCTGACTCAACAACCTCACCGGCGGCGTCGATACCCGGGGTATGAGGGAAAGAACGGGTGACCCCCTTGTTGCCGGAGGCGGACAGCGCATCCTTGTAGTTGAGCGAGGAATGGCTGACCCGGATCAGGACCTCGCCATCGGGCAGATCACCGGTGCTCAGGGTTTTCTCGGCGCCGACATACTCTCCGTTCTGCTCTTCGACACGCCAGGCTTTGAATTCGGTATTGGTTGTCATCGTTGTTCCCCGTTTTCAGTGGTCTACTGGAACTTCTGGTTGCGGAAGGCGCCCAGTACTTTCCAGATCGTATGTTCAAGCGCCGCACTGGTTGCCAACCCGAGCTTTTCCGGAAGGCTCCGTTTGCGCTGGTATGCCACTGAGACTACGTCTGCGCGGTCGCAGGCTTCAATGAGATATTCGTCGGAGGTTTTGATCTCATCGATCAGCTTTACCTCCAGGGCCCGCTTGCCAAACCAGATATCGCCATTCGCAACTGCAGCGATATCCAGGTCCGGCCGTCGTTCACTGACATACTCCTTGAACAGTCCGTGGGTGTCTTCAAGGTCTTCCAGAAATTTCTGACGGCCTTTATCGGTGTTTTCACCGAAAATAGTCATGGTGCGCTTGTGCTCGCCGGCGGTCAGCACTTCGAAGTCCACATCGTTTTTCTTCAGGAAACGGTGGAAGTTAGGGAGCTGGGCAACCACGCCAATGGAGCCCAGAATGGCAAACGGGGAGGCCACAATCCGGTCGGCCACACAGGCCATCATGTAGCCACCGCTGGCCGCGACCTTGTCAACGCAGGCGGTGAGGCGTACACCCTTGCTTCGAATACGATCCAGCTGGGCGGCAGCCAGACCATACGAATGAACCAGTCCGCCACCGCTTTCCAGGCGGATAACAACTTCGTCCTTTTCCGGATCGGCGATGCTCAGTACGGCGGTAATGGCGCGGCGAAGCGGATCGGTGTCGCTTGCCTTGATATCGCCATCGAAATCGAGAACGTAAACTCGGCCGCGACTGTCCTCATGCTCGTCGCTATCTTTCTTGGCCTTGGCCGCCTTTTTTTCGGCCTTCTGTTCTTTCTTCCGGGCCTTCTGGAAGAGCTTGCGTTGTTGATCCGACATCAGCCGGGATTGAATCGTTTCACGCAGTTTCTCGTATTTCTCATTGAGCTTCCGGATCTTGAGCTCTCCCTCGCCCTCATGATCACCCCGATCCTTTTGGGCGGCGGACATGACGACAGAGATCACCACCAGAGCCGCCACCACGAAGGTAACGATCTTGGCCAAAAACAAACCGTATTCTGTCAGGAACTCCAAAGTGCTTCTCCAACTGAATGTACAAAGGCAAGAGTGTAACTTACCGAATTTATGGTGATAAGGAGAGCAAAAAAATTAAAACAAGCGTTCGATCGATCTTGACAGACCGGACCACTAACCATAAAGTCGGATTGCGAGGTCGGCTCTACCCGGGCAACCGAACAGGCTCGTGCAGCCAGGGACATCAAGCCGTCGTGATCATGACTAGACAACCATCAAAAGGGTAAAACAATGTCTGTAGCTCAGGTATTTGAACAACTCGAACAGAATTTCAACGCAGACGCAGCTCAAGGCCTGGACCTGGTATTCCAGTTCGACATCGAAGACGACAAAACCTATCACCTGGTCATCAATGACGGCACCTGCAAGATGCACGAAGGCGCCCATGACGATCCTTCCGTCACCCTGATCATGAATTCCGAAACCCTGCACGGCATCGTTTCCGGCGAGACCGACGGCATGCAGGCATTCATGGCAGGCCAGCTGCGCGCCGAAGGCGACATGATGCTGGCAACCAAGCTGGGCGAACTGTTCAAGATGGGCTGATTGGCCCCGGCAAGTGTTGTAAAAAAACCTGCGTTTCGACGCAGGTTTTTTTGTACCCCGGGATTCTACTGGTTCCAGAACTGGACGGCTGCCCTCGCCTGATCGTTCACCGGAACGGCCACCAGTCCCGAGGCGGAAAGTTTAACCTCGAAAACAGCCTCATCCCGCATTGGCATGAAAGTCATGCTGCCGTCCACCGCCTCCAGAAACGGCAAGTTGTACTGCTGATCCCACTGCCATAGATCCGGCCAGATGTCCTCGGAAAGCCCTACGGCTGTTCTTGGCGCAGACCGCTCCTGCTCAAGAGACGTGTAACGCCCGCTCAATCGTTCCAGCCGATAGCCGGGAGCAATATCCAGCCATCGGAACGGGCCGGTAAACCGAATAATCCTGGCATCGATCTGCCACTGGTCGCCCTGAAGTGTCCGTATGGCGGCTATGTCATTCTGGCCCTGGAGAGAAACCTCCCAGATTTGCTCGGCCTGTCGTTGGGTAGAAATGGTTGCCACTGTCTGCATGCCGACCAGCGATTGGTAGCTGGTGAGGTTTACCGCAATAACAAGGACGTAAAGCCCGGCAAGGATAACGCCGAATACCACCGTACCCTTCAGCCAGGTCAACAGCCATCCGGGGTGTCTGAAAAACAGCAGGCCCGCGATAACCGTCACCGCGCCTGCAGCGGCAAGGACAATGGTCGCGAGCGTATGGGACATGGAACTACAAACCTACATCGTCCAGCGACGATTCTGCCAACTTCAACAGGTCAACATTACGGTCCTCACTCTTGCCGATGTTCTCGATGTAGTACTCGAGTGACGTCAGCGCGTCGGCAAGGGCTTCAAGCACCTGAGCTGCGGGGGCTTCCTTGGCATCCAGCAAACGCTCCTGGATAGAGGCTGCCACACGCTCAAGAACGCCTGCCGCCCCGGGGTCGTTAACCATCTGCAGGCCGCCCCAGATACTGTGCAGGGTTGCCGGCAGATTCGCCAGATGGAGTTTGTCGTAGTCGGATTCGATAAAGGCAGTAATCGCTCGTTTGGCCAGGGTCAGAGCACCACGGGCTTCATCGGCAACCACATACAGCGCTTCCCGAAGGTACACAGACTCTTCACGCTTGCGCCCACCACTGGCCAGGGCATCGGTTTCCGACGTAATACCCCGGGTGACAATCTGCATTACCGCATCTTCAATGCCCAGAACGGAATCCGCCAGCCGGTAAAGCTCATCATCACCAGGCAGCCGGGACTCTTCTTCCCAGCTCCGGAGTTTGCCCGCCTCTTCCCGTGAAACGCTCGCCAGCTTGTTCAGGTCGAGCATAACCAGGGTGTTTGCCAGACGCTCTAGGGCATCAGCAATGGAAGACAACTCGGCCAGATCCGGCTCTATGCCACGCTCGATGATGTCCAGCTTGTCTTTTAACTGGTTCAATTCATCCTGCAGCGCTTCTGACAGGGACTTGAGAACGTCGCTGCCGGGGCCATATAACCTGCGGGCGTGGGCCTCGAGCATGGAGTCGGGAAAATCGGCTGGCGCGAGATGATAGGCGGACAGCACCTGGGTGACTTCAGGGTTGGCGGAGCCACTGCGATACAACAGATAGACCAGGTCGCGGATCAGGGAATCCGGGGCGTCTTTGCCGGTGGCGACTTTGCCAACGTAAACCACTTCCCGGGCGTATTTTTCGATCCGCATGAACATGCGCTTGCGGGCCTTGGTGAACACCATCGCCCGATCAAGCATGGTGTCCGCAACTATCCCGACAAGACACCACATCTGCCCCATGGGCGCTCCCTGGCACAGGCGTGCAAAACCACGAGACGCTCGCCCGATCAGCTTTTTATTCACCACGTCGTTTCGATCGCGCAGAATGCCCAGAAGCGCAACCTGGAAAGTCAGCCGCATGCGGCGGGCCATAATTTCGTAATCGGCCTCATTGCCGTCAAAGGCCCGCAGCGTCATGCCGGCACAGAAATCCGGGCGCTCCTTGACATCGACATCAAAAAAACAGGATTCGGGATAAGGTTTCTCCCGCCGGGCTTCCCGGAGATCATTGATAACAGGAAGCAGCAGTTCGGGATGATCTTCCCTTTGCTGGTGGTAATACTCTACATAGCGGCGGAGAATAAATAGCGCGCTGTTCAGTGTGGTCAGGAGGATGTTTTTGTCGTCGTTGGCACCAACGGGTACGTCGTTGGCCATGGTGACCGCTTCCTGGCACAGCAAAGTGCCGCCCCGAAGCTCCACCAGGATAAAAATGCCCCGCAACTGATTGATGAAATCAACACAGTTCTGGAGATCCTCACCCCTTTCGCGGTTTTCCTGAAAGCGTTCAAGGCTGGATTCTGCCTGCTTGATGGTCTGTTCGATTTCACTTTTGACCAGATCAAACGACTGCGATTTCGTCGCGAGAGACGACTGAACCATAAACGCTTCCCGTTAATATTGCGGAGACTACCGCATCCTCTTTGGTGGTCTCTGGTCCGGCTGCAGCGGACCAGGCCTTTTTGTTCTGGGCCGGTTAACCCCTTATCCGGCCAAAGACAGTTCGCAAAAAACTGGCGAACTTATCATTACTTATAACATAAAACTCAAGTACCTCAAGAAAGGCGGAATGTAACATTTAGTACAGGCCGACCCAGTTCTCATTCTGCGCTCTGGAGTTTACCCCAGACGGTTTCACCGGCCTGTTTCTCGAGCAGCGACATGAACTCGTCATGGGCTTCTTTTTCAGCACTAGAGGCCCGAACAACGGAAAGCGGCTTTCTGTCAGCCGGAAGCCGCCTGATTCCGCCGTTGCCGCCACCACTTTCGGAGCCGGCATCCAGTGACAGCGCGGTCTGGCCGCCGGTGAGCAGCAGGTAAACGTCGGCCAGAATTTCCGCATCCAGCAAAGCGCCGTGAAGGTCACGGTTGCTGTTGTCCACGCCATAGCGTTTACAGAGCGCATCCAGATTGTTCTTCTGCCCGGGGTGGCGTGCCCTTGCGATGGCGAGCGAATCGACGATCGAACAGTGATCAGCGGTCTTACGCACCGGCTTCACCCGGGCGAATTCCGAATCCATGAAGCCAACGTCGAAGGCGGCGTTATGGATAACCAGTTCCGCTCCCTTGATGAACTCGAAGAATTCGTCGGCAATCTCGGCAAATCGGGGTTTATCGGCCAGGAACTCATTGGTAATGCCGTGAACCGTGATCGCCTCGGCCTCAACCTCTCGGTCGGGATTGATATAAACGTGGTAGTTGCGACCGGTGAGCTGGCGCTCCATAAGTTCAACGCAGCCGATCTCGATGATTCGATGGCCTTCTGCGGGATCAATACCCGTGGTCTCTGTATCCAGTACGATCTGTCTCATTGCCTGTACCTGGTTATCTGCAGTTATGCGTTGGAAAGCTCTTCGACACCGCGATTGGCGAGTTCATCCGCCAGCTCATTGTCGGGCACGCCGGAATGCCCCTTGACCCAGTGCCAGTTAATCTTGTGCCGGGCGACTTCGGAATCCAGCTCCCGCCAGAGATCCTCGTTCTTGACGGGTTTTTTCGCAGAGGTTTTCCAGCCATTGCGTTTCCAGCCCGCCATCCATTCAGTAATACCCTTGCGCACGTATTGTGAGTCTGTGAATAACTCCACTTCACACGGGCGCTTCAGGGCCTCAAGGCCCCGAATGGCCGCCATGAGCTCCATACGATTGTTGGTGGTTCTGGCTTCGCCGCCGTGCAGGGTTTTGCGGTTATCGCCATAGCGCAGAACCACTCCCCAGCCTCCCGGGCCCGGATTGCCTTTGCAGGCGCCATCAGTGTAAAGGGTTACCTTTCCGGCCATTCAGTCTCCTGGTTCGATAATCAATGGATCACTTACGCTTGCTTGGGGACGAACCGCTCCGGCTGCAGCCCCGGGAGGCGCCAACGGTGCCAGTCCCCGGCAAGGCAATGACCTTGCTTTGTCGCCAGACAGGGCGTCTTGGCAGCCGTGCATGCACGCGTTTTTTGGCAAGGATACAGTAATAGGCGCCCACTGGCAGGAGTCGATTTCCCGACAGGCGATCATCGATACGGGACCGTGGCTTTCGTCCGGCGCGTTGGAGAGGCGCTCGGAAGAACCTCGTGACGGACGCCTCGACATTGAAGCCCAGCAGGTGAAGCCAGTCTTCCATCCGACCGCGCAACAGGAAACGACCGCCCCAGGGGCCTTCGCTACTCCTGGTGATCAGTTTCCTTGCTCCCCAGAGGCTGAGCGGATTGAAGCCAAACAAAGCCATGGTCCCTTTTCCGCGAAGCACACGCGCTGCCTCCCGAATCACCTGATGCGGATAGGGTGAAAAATCCGCAGCGTGGTGCAGCACCACCAGATCCATGGAGTCGCCTGGAAAGGCCAACTCGTCAGCATCGCAAATGGCGACGCCCTCGGGGATGTGGGGATACCATCGCGGCGTTGTCATGATCTTCTGGGAAAAATCCGTTCCCGTAGCCAGGGGCAGGCGGTGGCTGATGCTTACCTGCAATTGCCTCGCGCCAGTAAGGCGCTGCAGCTCGGCATCCACAAACCGCCTCTGGTCTGCCAGAAGGGCCCGCCCCAGCGGGGTCTGGAACCAGCGCTCAAAGCTTTCATGTCTGGCGGAATAATCAACTGCGTCGGATTCACTCACCAAAGCGGCACTCCCGGAAGCCGGAACCTGTGGTTGGGGCCTTGTATTTAATGCTCTATCATATCAGTCACATTCGATAAGCACATGTGGGGCCCTATGTTGACCATTTCTGCCATACCCGCGTTCAGTGACAACTATATCTGGTGCCTTTCGGACACCAACAGCGATAAAGCGTTGATTGTGGACCCGGGGCAGGCTCAACCGGTTCTGGACCACCTGGCCGCGAACAACCTGACACTGGACACCATCCTTGTGACCCATCACCACCCGGACCACGTTGGCGGCGTCAAAGAGCTGGTTTCCCGTTTTCCGGATTGCCGTGTCACCGGCCCCGCGGACTCCCCCTATAAAGGTAGTACCAACCTGGTTCACCCGGGCGACGAGGTGATCTGGGGGGAAATCACTTTCCAGGTGCTGGGCGTACCCGGTCATACCCTGGACCACATAGCCTATTTCACGGATGTAGAGGTTCAGGGCCGGCCAGTTCTGTTCTGCGGCGATACCCTGTTTGTCTGTGGTTGCGGTCGCCTGTTCGAGGGTTCTCCTGAGCAGATGCGCCAATCGCTCCAGACCCTGAGGGCCCTGCCGGGTAAAACCGCGGTTTATTGCGCCCACGAATATACCCTCGCCAATCTCCGTTTCGCCAGAAGCTGGCTCCCTGAAGACGAGGGACTGCGGGATTTCGAGCAGCAGTGCCAGGCCGCTCGTAATGAGGGAAGGCCCACCGTCCCCTCGATACTGGATGACGAGAAACGGCTGAATCCATTTCTCCGCTGGGATGATCCGGCTGTCGTGGATTCGGCCCGAGCCTATTGTGCGAGCCACGGTTTGCCGGCGGATTCCGAAAACGCCATCTTTGCGGCCATACGCCACGGCAAGGATAACTTCTGACGGCCTGCGCTACGCACTTAACAAATCCTCTCAGAGCCGTAACGAGAGGTTTCTTGACCCTTTAAAAAGCGGTCCCATAGAATCGTTTCAACTTTGTTACCGTAAATTATTCAATACGCCGGGTTTTCAGTTGCTGAGTCCGGCCTCAACCTGAAACCGGATGCCTTTATGTCGGTCAGTCGATTGTCCTTGATGTTTTTCGCCGGAGCCTTGGCCAGCGGCTGCAGTAGCCTGATCAATCAGGGCGAGGAAAGCCCCCTGAACACTCAGGAAGTTGCCGTTGCCGCTGGCGACGAGGGGCTGAAAAAAGCCGTTGAAACCGGAGAGAACGTCGACGTCGCTCGCAACGAGCCGCTTGACGAAGCCATTGCGCCCGAACTCAAGGACGCTGCCAGGGATGCCCGGGAGAAGCTCGACAATCCGGTACAGAAAACAACAGAAGCAGAAGCAGAAGCGGTCGAGCAGGACCTGTGGGCCAGGCTTCGCTCCGGATTCGCACTGGATCATGATATCGACAATGAGCGCGTCCGGGACCAGTTAAACTGGTATGCCCGCCATCCCGGTTACATCGACCGGGTGGTGGAGCGTGGTAGCCGCTACCTCCACTACATTGTCAATGAGACTGAAAAGCGCGGCCTGCCGGCCGAGTATGCCCTGCTCCCCATTGTTGAGAGCGCCTTCGATCCCTTCGCCTACTCCCATGGCCGGGCCGCCGGTCTCTGGCAGTTTATTCCGTCGACAGGAAAGTATTTCGGCCTTACCCAGAGCTGGTGGCACGACGAGCGTCGGGACGTTATTGCCGCCACCGACGCCGCCCTGACCTACCTTGACCGTCTGGCGAACCGGTTTGACGGCGACCATACCCTGGCCCTGGCCGCCTACAACAGCGGCGGTGGCACGGTTTCCAGCGCCATGCGCCGGAATCGTAACAGCAACAAGTCCACCGACTTCTGGTCATTGCAGCTGCCGCGGGAGACCCGTCATTACGTTCCCAAGCTGATTGCTTTGGCGAAAATATTCGACAATCCCGAGGCCTATGGCATAGAGCTGCCATCGCTGAAAGACGAGCCCTATTTCGAGATTGTTGAAACGGGCTCCCAGCTGGATCTCGCCCAGGCTGCTGAATTGGCCGGTGTCGATGTGGATGAAATCTACCTGCTCAACCCCTCCTACAACCGTTGGGCAACCTCCCCGGACGGCCCTCACCGGCTACTCGTTCCGGTTCAGAACGCCGAGAAATTCCGCACGGCATTGGCGCAGATTCCCGCAGATCAACGGGTCTCCTGGCGCAACTACAAGGTCAAATCCGGCGACAGCCTGAATTCAATTTCCCGCAAATTCTCGACGACGCCGTCTGTATTGCAGCAGGTGAACAACCTGGACGGCGATCTGATCCGCATTGGCCAGCGCCTTATGATCCCGTCTGCGTCCAAGGGTAGTGACGCTTACGCCCTGAGCGCCTCCCAGCGCCTCGAGCGCAAACAGGAGCGTAAGCGAGAAGGAAACAAGGTGCGCTACACCGTTCGCAAAGGCGATACCTTCTGGGACATTGCCCGGGATCACCGGGTTTCTGTGCGTGAAGTAGCTGCCTGGAATGGTATGGCTCCCGGTGACCCGCTGATCCCGGGCAAGGAACTGGTCATCTGGTCCAAAACCAGTCAGCCCACGATGGTGGCAGTCAATAGTACTCGCGGCAAAGCCATGGTGCGCAAAGTCGGCTATCGGGTACGCAAAGGCGATTCTCTGGCCCGGATTGCCAGCCGTTTTTCCGTGAATGTGCGGGACATCGCAAGCTGGAATGACCTGAATACGGCCCGTTATCTGCAACCCGGGCAAAGTCTGGTACTCTACGTTGATATCCGAAACAGTCCCTGACGTGCGAGACTTATGACAAGAACACGGAAAGCCTCATCCCTTACGTCGTTTTTTTCAGCCCTGGCTCTGATTGCCACACCGTTCATTTCTCCATTTTCCGCCGCCCAAGAGGCAATGCCAGCACACGGCATTGCCATGCACGGCGACACCAAATACCCCGCCGGTTTCACTCATTTTGACTACGTGAATCCGGACGCCCCGAAAGGCGGCACGCTGAAGATGGCCGTGGTGGCCAACGGTTTCGACTCCTTCAATCCGTTCGATATCCGGGGCGTGGCTGCAGCAGGTATCAGCACCTATCTCTACGATACCCTGCTGGAATCCTCGGATGATGAACCCTTTTCTGCCTACGGCCTGATTGCCGAATCCCTGGAAACCCCTGAAGACCGGAGCTACGTGGTGTTCAATATCCGGGAACAGGCGAAATTCCAGGATGGCGACGCCATTACCGCAGAAGATGTGAAATTTTCGTTCGAAACCCTGACAACCAAGGGGCACCCCTTTTTTCGAAACTACTACGCAGACGTCAGTTCGGTGACGGTAGAGGGCCCCCGCCGGGTACGTTTTGATTTCAGCGATACCAGCAACCGGGAGCTGCCGCTGATTCTGGGCCAGATGCCGATCTTGCCGGCGCACTACTGGGCCGATCGTGAGTTTGGCAAGAACGGGCTCAATCCGCCGGTGGGCAGTGGCCCCTACCGGATCGGCGACTTCGAGGCAGGCCGGTCCATAACCTATGAGCGGGTAAAGGACTACTGGGCCAAAGACATCGGGGTCCGGAAGGGCCGGTTCAACTTCGACCAGATCACCTACGATTACTACACCGATGACACCGTGGCCCTTGAAGCCTTCAAAGCGGGCAGTTTCGATTTCCGTCTGGAGTCTTCCGCCAAGAACTGGGCAACGGCCTACACTGGTGAACGGTTTGAAAATGGCACCATTATCAAGGAAGCCATTGAACACCACCGCCCCTCGGGTATGCAGGGTTTCGCCTTCAATACCCGCCGTAAGGTGTTTTCCGACCCACTTGTGCGAGAAGCCCTGGCCTATGGCTTTGATTTCCAATGGGCCAACAAGAACCTGTTCTTTGACCAGTACACCCGCACGGACAGCTATTTCGAGAATAGCGACCTGGCTTCCTCTGGGCTGCCAGAAGGTCGGGAACTTGAGATACTGGAGCCCTACCGGGATCAGCTCCCCGAAGAGGTCTTCACAGAAGAGTATCAGCCGCCCACAACAGAGGGTCAGCAGGGATTGCGAGAAAATCTCAGGACAGCCATGGAGCTGCTGAAGTCAGCGGGCTATGAGATCCGGGACGGCAAAATGGTACACGGAGAGTCCGGCGAACCACTGGCGTTCGAAATACTGCTGTTCCAGAAGAGTTTCGAGCGGGTGGTGTTACCCTTCAAGAACAACCTCGGCCGGCTTGGCATTGATATCACTGTCCGCCTGGTAGACAGCAACCAGTATATCCAGCGTTTGCGGGAATTCGATTTTGACATGATCACCCAGGTGTTCGGCCAGTCGGATTCACCGGGTAACGAGCAGCGGGAATACTGGCATTCTTCTACCGTGGACGCCAAAGGGTCACGGAACTACATGGGCGTGAGCGATCCGGTGATCGACGAGCTCGTAAGCATGGTGATTCAGGCGCCCGACCGCGAGGAGCTGGTGCACCGGGTTCGTGCGCTGGACCGGGTTCTGCTGCACCACCACTACGTGATTCCCCACTGGCACCTGAGAAGCGATCGCGTCGCCTACTGGAACCATCTGCAACGTCCGGCCGAGACGCCCAAGAACGGCATCGACCTGGACAACTGGTGGGCGAAGCCCTGAGGAAAACGCCGCTAAATGGGCATCTATATACTCAGGCGTCTGGCGCTGATCATTCCCACGCTGATTGGGATCATGCTGCTCAACTTTGTTATCGTGCAGGCCGCTCCGGGCGGACCGGTTGAGCAGTTAATTGCGGAAATGGAAGGCCATGGAGGCAGCGCCCTTGCCCGGGCCTCTGGCGGCGGCACCGGTGGCGAGGTGGCCGATTCTTCCGGCGACACCCGTGGCTCCCGGGGCATACCGGACGAACTCCTGAAGGAAATCGAAGTCATGTATGGCTTCGACAAGCCGGCCCACGAACGCTTCTTCAAGATGCTCGGCGATTACGCCACCTTCAACTTCGGCGATTCCTTTTTTCGCGAGAAAAGCGTCATTGAGCTGATTCTCGACAAGATGCCCGTATCCATCTCACTGGGCCTCTGGTCGACGCTGATTATCTATTTCATATCCATTCCCCTGGGCATCCGCAAAGCGGTCACTGACGGCTCCCGGTTCGATGTCTGGACCAGTTCGGCCATTGTGGTGGGCTATGCGATCCCCGGCTTCCTGTTTGCCATACTCCTCATCGTGCTGTTCGCCGGCGGCAGTTACTTTGACTGGTTCCCGCTTCGCGGTCTGACTTCGTCCAATTTCGACGAGCTTACCTGGTACCAGAAAATCGGGGATTACTTCTGGCACCTGGCGTTGCCAGTGACTGCAAACGTGATTGGCGGTTTTGCCACCCTCACCCTGCTCACCAAGAACTCGTTCCTGGATGAAATCGGAAAACAGTACGTGGTGACCGCCCGCGCAAAAGGGCTGGACCAGAAAGAAGTGCTCTACGGGCATGTGTTCCGCAACGCCATGCTGATCGTGATTGCCAGTTTGCCGGGTGTTCTGGTCGCGCTCTTCTTTACTGGCTCACTGCTTATCGAGGTCATCTTCTCCCTCGACGGGCTCGGATTGCTGGGTTTTGAGGCCGCCCTGAATCGTGACTACCCGGTGATCTTCGGCACCCTGTACATCTTTACCCTGATGGGGCTCATCCTGAAGCTGATCAGCGACATCACCTATGTCCTGGTCGACCCCCGGATCGATTTTGAAAGCCGGGAGGGCGCGTGAGTTTCCGTTCCCTGACTCCAATCCAGCAGAGACGCCTGCGTAACTTCCGGAAAAACCGGCGTGGTTTCTGGTCGTTGTGGATCTTTCTGGCTCTGTTCGGTCTGTCACTGGCGGCCGAGCTGATTGCCAACGATTCTCCGCTGATCGTCTCCTATAAGGGTGACCTGTATTTTCCAGTTATCCAGTCGGTACCAGAAGAGACCTTTGGTGGTTTTCTGCCCACGGAGGCGGATTATCGGGACCCGTTTATCTCAGATGAGATCAGTGCCAATGGCTGGATGGTCTGGCCACCCATCCGGTTCAGCTACAACACCATCAATTACGATCTTGAGGTGCCCTCACCGGCGCCACCCAGTGCCGAGAACTGGCTCGGCACCGACGACCAGGGCCGGGATGTTGCCGCCCGGGTGATTTACGGCTTCCGCATCTCGGTTCTGTTTGGTCTTACCCTGACCATTGCAAGCTGCATTGTTGGCGTTGTTGTCGGTGCTATCCAGGGCTTTTACGGCGGAAAGATCGATCTGCTGGGACAGCGGTTTATCGAGATCTGGTCTGGGTTGCCGGTTCTGTATCTGCTGATCATTCTGTCCAGTATTGTGCAGCCAAACTTCTGGTGGCTGCTGGGCATCATGCTGCTGTTCAGCTGGATGGGTCTGGTGGATGTGGTCCGGGCGGAATTCCTCCGGGCCCGCAACTTCGAGTACGTCAAAGCGGCCCGAGCGCTCGGGCTGGACAACCGCAAGATCATGTTCCGGCATATCCTGCCAAACGCCATGGTGGCCACCCTCACCTTTCTGCCGTTCATTCTTACCGGAGCGATTACTGGGCTGACCTCCCTGGATTTCCTTGGCTTCGGTCTGCCCTCTGGTTCGCCCTCGCTGGGTGAACTGATCGCCCAGGGCAAGGCCAATCTGCATGCCCCCTGGCTGGGCATTTCTGCTTTTGTCTCGTTGTCGCTGATGCTCACCCTGCTGGTGTTTGTTGGCGAAGCCGTGCGCGATGCCTTTGATCCCAGGAAGAGCTGATATGAACCAACTGCTTCAGATCTCAGATCTCTCCATCTGTTTCGATCAGGGGCCCGCAGCGGTCGAATCGCTATCGCTGGCTATTCGGGAAGGAGAAACCCTGGCGCTAGTAGGCGAAAGCGGCTCCGGAAAATCCATTTCCGCGCTTTCGATCCTTCGGCTTCTTGATGCACGCCACGCCAGCTACCCCAGCGGGCAAATCCGGTACCGGGGCGAAGACCTGCTGGCTGCTACAGAAAAGCGAATGCGCCAGATTCGTGGCCGGGAGATCGGCATGATCTTCCAGGAACCGATGACATCCCTGAACCCGTTGCACACCGTGGAAAAGCAGATTGGCGAAACCCTGGAGCTGCACAAGGGGATGCGTGGTCCCCAGGCCAGGCAGCGATGCCTGGAACTGCTGAACCTTGTGGGGATACAGAATCCGGAGTCCAAGCTGTGTGCTTACCCTCACCAGTTGTCGGGCGGACAGAAGCAGCGTGTGATGATCGCCATGGCCCTGGCCAACGAGCCGGACCTACTGATCGCGGATGAGCCCACCACCGCGCTGGATGTTACAGTCCAGAAGCAGGTTCTGGAACTGCTCCGAGATCTGCAGAAGAAACTGGGAATGGCCATCCTGCTGATCACCCACGATCTGACCATCGTACGACGCTACGCAGACCGGGTGGCGGTTATGGAGCGCGGAAAACTCGTGGAAGAAGCTGATACCAACACCCTTTTCGCCAGCCCACAGCATGCCTACACCCGAAAGCTGCTGGATGCCGAACCTCCGGAAGCGCCCCTGCCCCCCGGAAACCACGCAGAGCCGTTGCTGGCCGTCGAAAACCTGGACGTGCGCTTCCCGATCCGCAAAAGCCTTCTGGGCAAGGTAAAGGAATCCTTTCACGCCGTACAAGGTGCGGATTTCCAGCTCGGTCGAGGAGAAACCCTTGGTATTGTCGGGGAAAGCGGCAGCGGCAAAACCACCATAGGCCACGCCTTGCTGAAGCTTACCGCAAGCACTGGAAGTATCCGCCTTGCCGGCGAAGAACTGGCATTTCTCAACCAGAAGGAATTCCGGCCCTGGCGGCGGCGTGTCCAGATCGTCTTCCAGGACCCGTTCGGTAGCCTGAGCCCGAGAATGTCCATCGCAGAAATCGTCCGTGAGGGGCTGGAAATTCACGATGCGGAAAACGCCGCCGAACACGATAGGAAAGTCATACGTGCGCTGACCGATGTCGGCCTGGATCCCGAGGCGCGTCACCGGTACCCCCATGAATTCTCCGGCGGCCAGCGGCAGCGCATTGCCATTGCGCGGGCACTGGTACTGCAGCCCGACCTGATCATTTTGGATGAACCCACCTCTGCCCTGGACCGCACGGTACAAAAGCAGGTCATTGAACTGTTGAGGGATATCCAGACCCGTTATGGTCTAAGCTATATCTTTATTAGCCATGACCTGGCCGTTGTACGCGCCCTGAGCCACAAACTCCTGGTTCTACAACACGGCCGGATCGTGGAATACGGTAATGCGGATGAGATCTTCCATTCAGCTCGCGCGGACTATACCCGTGAGCTGCTGAGTGCCGCGTTCTTTTACCAGAATACAACTACGACTATTTGAGCGTTACCCCGGCCAGAGCACTCAGGGATAATGCACCCAAATCAGGAACACAGGGAGAACGACCCATGGGAATCCTCAGTGGCAAAAAAGCACTGATCGTTGGCGTAGCCAGCAAACTGTCCATTGCTTACGGCATCGCCGAGGCATTTGCCCGCGAAGGCGCTGAACTGGCTTTCACCTACCAGAACGAAAAACTCCAGCCACGTGTTGAGAAATTCGCCGAACAATGGGGCAGCAAGCTGACCTTCCCCTGCGATGTCGCCAGCGATGAAGAGATCGAAAATGTCTTCAAGGAACTGGGCAAGCACTGGGACAATATCGACATTATCGTTCATGCGGTTGGCTATGCCCCGGGTCACGAGCTGGACGGCAACTACGTTGACGTTACCACCCGTGACGGGTTCCGTATTGCACACGACATCAGCTCATACAGCTTCGTGGCCCTGGCCAAGGGCGCCCGCAGCATGATGCACGAGGGCAGCTCGCTGATTACCCTGAGTTACTTGGGCGCCGAGCGGGTTCTGCAGAATTACAACGTCATGGGCCTGGCAAAGGCATCCCTGGAAGCCAACGTTCGTTACATGGCTGCCAGCCTGGGCCGTGATGGCATTCGCGTGAACGGCATTTCCGCCGGCCCGATCAAGACCCTGGCTGCCTCGGGCATCAAGAGCTTCCGCAAGATGCTGGCTGAAAACGCCAAACGCGCGCCGCTGCGCCGCAACGTCACCATCGACGAAGTGGGCAACGCGGCCGCGTTCCTGGGCTCCGATATGGCTTCCGGTATTACCGGCGAGATCATGTACGTGGACGCGGGATTCAACATCACGGGAATGGCGGAACTGGAAGAGTAAGTTTCCGTTCCCGGATAGAAAGAGCCGGCTTTATGCCGGCTCTTTTCGTTAGGCGGGGTGGTGCTTCGTCAACCCTGATCCATCGCGGAGGCCACAGCCTCTACCCATTCAACGTAGGCGGTTTCATCGGATTCGATGATCCGCGCGCCCACCAGAAACCCCGACTCATTCGGCCTGCACCAGACCACCTCGACCATCAAGGTGAAAGGCTCGTTATGGTTACCGAGTGATACGCTTGCTGGTAACAGGGCGCCCAGGGACAGGGGCTCCCCGGAAGACAAACAAAGACCGCTCGCAGAAATATCCCGAATACCGCAGACAAGCTCCCTGGCCTCGGGCGTTTCCTCTTCCGGTATGCCGGATTCAAGTTCGAGAACTGCACGGGCTCTGGCGGTCAGGCGGTAATCGGTACGGTTGTCCTTCTCAAAGGGAGGATCATTCCGGGTTCCAAAGGTGTAATCGTTATCTGCCATTGTTATTTTTCCTGCTTCGGCAATATCAGTTTCGGCCCACACGGATTCGGCCAACCACCCTGCTGAGGGTGTCATCAAATTCTGCGGAGGTTCCCAGAACCCGGATCCGACCTTCGACAATACCCTCTACAAGGGCGTCCTCAAGAAATTCACGACGATTGAGGCCCAGGCGGTCGACAAACACCAGCTTTCTGGACGCATTGATGCGTACGGCCAGCTTCAGGCGGGCCGGCTCATCCGAAGTTTCATCCGGTTCAACCACGATCCAACCGCCCAGCTTGATGGCGTCTACCTGTTTTTCAGCCAACAGGGTGCGCTCCTTCCGGATCCGCGCCTCCTCGGCCTTTTCATCGGCGATGCGCTGCTCTTCGGCCGCCTGACGCTGGCGCTCCAGCTCTGCTTCGCGCTCCGCTTCCTCCGCCCTGCGGCGAGCTTCTGCGGCTTCTTTCTCCCGACGCAGCTCCTCGGCCCTGAGCCTTGCGGCCTCTGCAGCCTGTTCCCGCTGCCGGCGCTGTTTATCGCAAACACCCGCGAGTAGTTCGACGGTCTCCGCCAATACGGTTCCAAATGGCGTCAGTTTCGGCAGGGGGCGGATCTGTTCTTTTTCCAGAGCGGCCTGGAAATCAGTCCAGGTCTGCAGGCCCAGTTTTACACCAGCACTGTTAGTCCAAAGGATCTCTGCCGATTCGGTCAGAAAGGCATAGAAATACCGGCGCTGCTCCGCTCCCCCTTCGCCTTCGACAAACCACTGCCCCTCGAACGGTTTAAAGGCTTGCTCAGTCGGTACCTCAAAGCTCAGCCAACTGCTATCCCAATGAAACCCACCTGCTGCGGGTAACGCATCGACCAGCTCTGGCGTTTCTCCTCTGAGTCGCGAGACCATCACGCCTTGAATTCCTGCCAGGGAGTCCGCCGGAAGAGCCTGGTTATACACCCGTTTCCAGACATCAAGAAGTCGGTCGCCGATCTGTTCGCCAACATGATAGAGGCGATTTCTGTCTTTGTCAGAAAGCGAAGGATCACCGATCCAGACCAGCCACTCGAGAAGCTTGCTGCCATGCCGAAAAGTCTCACCTTCCAGACCGGCGTCCCAGACGGACTGCTTGAGCAGGCCCTGCCAGTAATCGAGGATAAACCGCACGATCGGCATGGGAAGCCTGCGACCCTGAAGAGCCCGGCCAACAAGAGCGCGGGCAGTCTGGTCGGCCTTGCGCTGTTTGGCAGCACCATGCTCCGTCTCCAGCAGGCGTTGGCGGAGCTTTCCGGCCTGGGCGTCCCTTCGGGCCGACTCTTCCTGCCATTGGTGACAGAAGGCTTCCACGGGGTCCGTGCTGCCGGATTCAAAGCTGGCCGACACCGCAATAACCAGCGAATCAAGCTGGTCCAGAAGCACCCTTGATGAACGCCCGCCAGAGTCGCTCCAGCCCCGCCACTCCTGCAAACTATCCAGCCAGGAAAGCACGGGCCCGCTGAAGGCCTTCTTGCCCTCGAGATCCATGCGCCAGGCAAGATAAAACCGCAGTCTCGCTACGCGTCGCGCGAGACTTGGGTGCAAACCACTGGTTTTCAGGAAGACATCCATGATCCGGTCGGCAACATAAGCCGCGTTCACCTGACGCGCTGACCACTCGAGATGGACGGACCGGATGAGGTGGGTGACGCGCTCGTCCCGTTGTTCGGACCAGCATGAAATCAGAAGCGGACGCCAGTCGCTGACAGACTCTGGTTCGAGCTTGCCCGCCGGGTACGGGAGGTCAGGAACACGTATGCCGGCCAGGACATCGTCTATCTTACCTGAAACCGTTGCAACGGAAGGCACATCCTTCGGTCTCTGCCTGTTTTGCGACATCCGTTCCCCATACCTAAGAAGCGTTGAAAAGGCCCTGTAAATAACGCAGTATAACCAACTCGCCGGGGTTTACCGCAACCGTGCACCGGCGCTATTCGCGTTAATCTGCAACCCTGTTGGCATATTCCATGGTCCACCAGGGCTGCAACGATCAGAATCGGGGAAGCAGAACAACATGTCGGGCAACAAACTAGAGAATCTGAATGTGGCGAGCCAGGAAGCACTGATCACTCCTGAAGCGCTAAAGAAGGAGATGCCACTCTCCGACAAGGCCGCAGAAACCGTCTCAAAGGGCCGCCAGGCCATCTATGACATCATGGACGGCAAAGACCACCGGCTATTCGTGGTGGTGGGCCCCTGCTCCATTCACGATGTAGAAGCGGCCCGGGATTACGCCGCGCGCCTGAAGAAGCTTGCCGATGAAGTCAGCGATACGCTGCTGATCGTTATGCGTGTCTATTTTGAGAAGCCTCGTACAACCGTTGGCTGGAAAGGTCTGATCAACGACCCGCACCTGAACGACACCTTTGATATTGAGCAGGGCCTCCACATCGGTCGTCGCCTGCTGCTGGATATCAACGAGTTGGGCCTCCCCGCAGCCACCGAAGCACTGGATCCAATTTCCCCACAATACCTGCAGGACACCATTGCCTGGTCGGCCATCGGCGCCCGTACTACTGAATCACAGACCCACCGGGAAATGAGCAGCGGCCTGTCCATGGCAATCGGTTTCAAGAATGGCACTGATGGCAGCCTTGATGTTGCCGTGAACGCCATGAAGTCGGTTTCCCATCCCCACAGTTTCCTGGGTATTGATCAGCAGGGCCAGGTGGCGATTATCCGCACCAAGGGCAACAATTACGGGCACGTTGTTCTTCGCGGCGGCGGTGGCAAACCCAACTACGACTCGGTAAGCGTCGCCCTCTGCGAGCAGGCGCTGGATAAAGCAGGCTTGCGCAAATCGATGATGATTGACTGCAGCCACGCCAACTCAAGCAAGGATCCGGCTATCCAGCCTCTGGTCATGCAGGACGTAACCCACCAGATTCTGGAAGGCAATACCTCCATCCAGAGCCTTATGGTAGAGAGCAACATCAACTGGGGTAACCAGTCCATTCCCGAGAATCTGGCCGATCTCAAATACGGCGTGTCGGTGACCGACGCCTGTATCGACTGGCCAACCACGGAGAAGGCGATCCGGGACATGCGGGACAAACTCAAGGATGTATTGCCCAAGCGCAAGATTGGCTGAGCAAAGCATGATGAGAAAACGGGGAGCTCAGCTCCCCGTTTTCATAACCCCACCTACCCAGTCCAGCCTTTCTCTCAGCGCTACCACGTGACCGATAATCACCAAGGTTGGCGGTTGGACAGCTTCAGCCCCTACCCGTTCGACGATATTGCACAAATTCCCTGTCACCACGCGCTGATCCCTCGTTGTACCCTTCGAGACCAACGCCACGGGCATATCCTGCGACATTCCGTGGGCGACCAGCTGCCGGCAAATGATGGGCAGGCCCACCAGCCCCATGTAGAACACCAGGGTCTGGTTGTTCTGGACAAAGTCCTTCCAGGGTAGATCACAGGTATCGTTCTTGAGATGGCCGGTCACGAACCGAACCGACTGTGCGTAATCCCGATGGGTCAGAGGAATTCCAGCGTAGGCGGCGCAGCCGGAAGCGGCGGTGATACCCGGCACTACCTGGAACCGGACACCGGCATCGGCAAGGGTTTCAATCTCTTCACCACCCCGACCAAAAATAAACGGGTCTCCGCCCTTCAGACGAACCACTTTTCGTCCCTGCCGGGCCAGATCCACCAGCCGCTGATTGATCTGATCCTGGGGCAAGGTGTGGTTGGCGCGCTGCTTGCCAACATGAATCATCTCGGCAGTTTCCGGGATCATGGCCAGGATTTCCGGCGACACGAGACGATCGTAAAGTACTACTTCCGCGGCGGTGATCAGCCGCCAGGCTTTGAGTGTCAGCAGTTCAGGGTCCCCGGGGCCGGCCCCGACAAGAGCCACCTCACCCGCAGAGCTGTTTGGGTTCGAGGTTACCGGATTGACCCTGTACCTTACTGGTGCGGAGGTTGCACCAACGCCCTTCCCTGGTGCGCTATCTGGCTGATCACTCATTGGATTTTTTCAACGCCTCCCATATACGGCCTGAGAACCTCCGGAACCACAATGCTGCCGTCTGCCTGCTGGTAGTTCTCCATGACCGCAATCAGTGCACGGCCAACGGCAAGACCCGATCCGTTCAGGGTGTGGACAGGCTCGGGCTTTCCGGTTTCCGGGTTACGCCAACGGGCATGCATGCGGCGTGCCTGGAAATCTCGGGTATTGGAACAGGAGGAGATCTCACGGAATTTGTCCTGCCCTGGCAACCAGACCTCCAGGTCGTAGGTCTTGGCCGCGGAAAAGCCCATGTCGCCGCCGCAGAGCGCAACCACACGGTAAGGCAGCTCCAGCAACTGAAGCACCTTTTCCGCATGACCAGTCAGGGCTTCCAACGCGGCATCTGAATCCTCCGGGCGAACCACCTGTACCAGCTCCACCTTGTCGAACTGGTGCTGACGGATCATACCGCGGGTATCCCGGCCGTAAGAGCCTGCTTCACTGCGGAAGCACGGAGTGTGGCAGACCATCTGCAACGGGAGCTCAGCGGCATCCAGGATGGAGTCCGATACCAGATTGGTGGCAGGCACTTCTGCAGTGGGAATCAGGTACAGCGGATGCTCGCCCTCAGTCTTGAACAGGTCTTCCTCAAACTTGGGCAACTGGCCGGTTCCGTACAGGCTGTCTGCGTTCACCAGGTACGGTACGTAAGTCTCCAGGTAGCCATGCTCGCGGGTATGCAGATCCAGCATGAACTGGGCCAGCGCCCGATGAAGCCTTGCCACGGGGCCTCGCATGACGGCGAAGCGAGAATGGGCCAACCGGGTCGCGGTCTCAAAATCCAGACCTTTCAGCCCCTCGCCCAGGGCAACGTGGTCTTTGGGCTCGAAATCGAAGGCCTTTGGGGTGCCCCAGGTGCGAATCTCTACGTTATCGTCTTCACTGTCACCCGCCGGTACATCTTCATCCGGAAGATTCGGGATACCGGCCAGAAACGCGTTGAGCTCTTCCTGAAGGGCGCGGAGCTCGTCTTCGGCTTCAGACCTCTGCTTCTTAAGGTCTTCCACCTCGTCCAGCAGCGGCTGGATATCCTCGCCGGCCGCTTTGGCCTTCCCGATCGACTTGGACCGCTTGTTCTGCTCGCTCTGAAGGGTTTCCGTACTAACCTGGAGTGCACGACGGCGCTCCTCAAGCTGCTCGAAGGTGGCGGTATCGAATTCGAAATTCTTGATGGCCAGCCGACGGGCGATCTCTTCTGTCTGGGTGCGGACACGTTTGGGATCGAGCATGATTATCCTGAATCTTCCGGTTAGCGATGATTTGAATGACTGGCCATTATACCTGCACTGGCGCTCGTGGCTACCGCAGCACAAGACTCAGTTGTAGCGTTTTCGGGGGCTTTCGGCGTTGCGGGTATCCAGACGCTGGCGTTTCTCGGCCAGTTTGATCTCAAGCCCTCGATTAACGGGCTCATAGTAGCGGCGTTGATGAATGGCCTCGGGCAGGTAGGACTCCCCGGCGGCGAAGGCCTCGGGCTCATCATGGGCGTACCTGTAGGTATCGCCGTGGCCCATGCTTTTCATCAGTTTGGTCGGGGCATTGCGGAGGTGAACTGGCACCTCATAGTCCGGGTCTTTGCGGATATCCGCCATACACTGATTAAAGGCGTTATAAACCGCATTACTTTTGGGAGCCAGCGCCAGATAGGTCACCGCCTGGGCCAGGGCCAGTTCCCCTTCCGGTGTCCCCAGCCGCTCCTGGGCATCCCAGGCGTCCATGCTAAGCTGCAAGGCACGAGGGTCAGCGTTACCAATGTCTTCGCTGGCAATGCGCACCAGACGCCGTGCAACATAGAGCGGATCACAGCCGCCATCGAGCATCCGACACAGCCAGTACAGCGAACCGTCCGGATCGGAACCGCGAACGGATTTATGCAGTGCAGAGATCTGGTCGTAAAACACATCTCCGCCCTTGTCGAACCGACGCAGGCTTGTCTGCATTACCTGTTCGAGCTGATCAGCCGTTACCCGGTCCATTCCGGAGCCGTCCCGCTCGGCCAGATCCGCCGCCACCTCCAGAATATTAAGGGCGCGACGGGCATCGCCGCCGGATGCTGCCGCCATCAGGGTCAGCACGTCCTCATCAACCAGCAGGCGGCCTGCGAAGCCCTCGTCGGCTGCCAGCGCACGACGTAACAATTGAAGAATGTCCTCTTCTTCAAGGTTCTTAAGCACGTAGACCCGGGTACGGGACAGCAGGGCGCTGTTAAGTTCGAAAGAAGGGTTTTCGGTGGTCGCACCCACGAAGATGAACGTTCCGTCCTCGATGTGGGGGAGAAACGCGTCCTGCTGGCTCTTGTTGAATCGATGCACCTCATCGACAAACAGCAGCGTGTCCCGCCCCTGGGACTGTTTTCGATTGCGCGCCCGCTCTACTACAGCCCGAATCTCTTTCACACCGCTCAAAACGGCAGACACCGTCTCGAAGCTAAGATCGCTGACGTTCGCCAGAAGCTGGGCAAAAGTAGTCTTACCGACTCCGGGAGGTCCCCAGAGAATCATGGAGTGAAGCTGGCCCTGCTCCACCGCACGTCGAAGAGGTTTTCCGGGCCCGACCAGGTGTGCCTGGCCCACGTAGTCATCCAGTGTTGCAGGCCGCATTCTTGCGGCCAAAGGCCGGAAACCGGCGGATTCCCCGAACAGGCTATCCTGCATCAGGCCCCGTCCCGGATAATATCCACACCCTCCGGGTAGTCGAGGGTGAAGGCACCGGCTTCCACCGGTTCATTGAGCCTGATCCGGTCAAAACTCAGAACACTCAACTGGGCAAGGGAATCCTGCATGCGCATCTCCTGAAGCTCGCCCTTAAAGAAGGTCAACCGGAGTGACGTGAAAAGGGAATCAGGACTCCTTGGCTCCAGGGTGAATTCGCGCGTGTTTTCACCGATCTGGCGCCCGGAGACCTTGTAGGTGTCCTGCAGGTTATCCACTTCACCGCTGAGCAGCAGTGCCGGGGTAGATTGCACCCGGTCATCGAGCTTATGAATCGTAACCTGCTCCAGATCAGGATCGTAGACCTCCACGGTTTCGCCATCGCTCACAATAAACTGCGATAGGGGCGCGCTGGTTTCCCAGTAAAACAGTCCCGGGCGTTTTGCTTTCAACGAACCACGGGTTTCCTGGACCTTGTTGCCATTCTCGTTGACAACAATCTGAATGAAATCCGCCTGATAGGATTCATAGCTCTTCAGTAACGAAGCCAGCTCGTCGGCTCCCTCTTGGCCCTCACTGGCCGTCGCAGGGCTGAAGAAAAACACCGTCGCTGCCATTACTAACAGGTATTTCAGAAAAGACTGTGCCATGGCTCGTTACTCCTAATCTCTGGGTGGCGGCGGCGCCAGAACTTCACGGGCGCCGTTATGGCCTGCGGCGCTTACCACGCCGGATGCTTCCATGGCATCAACCAGGTTTGCCGCCCGGTTGTACCCGATCTTGAATTTTCGCTGCACCGAGGAAATTGAAACGCGGCGCCCTTCAGTCACGAACGCAACCGCCTCGTCGTAGAGCGCATCGCCTTCGCTATCTCCACCGCCTTCTGACAGGTTGGGTACCCCGGGCAGACTCTCGCCTTCAGCTCCGTTGAGGACATCGTCCACGTAGACCGGTTCGCCACGTGCTTTCCAGGCACTGACAACGCGGTGAACCTCATCGTCGTCCACAAAGGCTCCATGCACCCGAACCGGCAGGCCCGACCCCGGTGGCAGATAGAGCATGTCGCCATGCCCCAGGAGCTGCTCGGCGCCGCCCTGATCCAGTACCGTCCGCGAATCGATCTTGGACGACACCTGGAAAGACATCCGGGTGGGGATGTTGGCCTTGATCAGGCCGGTTATCACATCAACCGACGGCCTCTGAGTAGCGAGGATCAGGTGAATACCTGCCGCCCTTGCCTTCTGTGCAATGCGGGCAATCAGCTCTTCAACCTTTTTGCCAACGATCATCATCATGTCGGCAAACTCGTCGATCACGACCACGATGAATGGCAGGGTGTCCAGCTCGGGACGTTCCTGTTCATCATTGGCGAGATACTCGTCCGGCTTCCAGAAAGGATCCAGAAGCGGTTCACCGGCGGCCACGGCGTCTTTGATCTTGCGGTTGTAACCGGCCAGATTCCGGACACCGAGGCTGGCCATTAACTTGTACCGGCGCTCCATTTCAGCGACACACCAGCGCAGGGCGTTGGCCGCCTCTTTCATGTCGGTGACCACCGGCGCCAGCAAATGTGGAATGCCATCATAGATGCTCAATTCGAGCATCTTCGGATCCACCATGATGAAGCGAACATCTTCCGGCCCCGCTTTCAGCAGCATGCTGAGCAGCATGGCATTGACGCCCACGGACTTACCGGAACCGGTGGTACCCGCCACGAGGAGGTGCGGCATTTTAGCGAGGTTGGCCACCATCGGGTTACCACCGATATCATTACCCAGCGCCAGGGTCAGAGGGGAGCTGGATTCCTGGAACACACGGGCACCAAGCACTTCGCTCAGGCGGACCATTTCCCGTTCTTCGTTCGGAATCTCGATACCAACAACAGACTTGCCGGGAATCACCTCGACAACCCGAACACTCAGTACCGCCAGGGAACGGGCCAGATCTTTGGCGAGGTTGGAAATCTTGCTGACCTTAACGCCCGGGGCCGGCTTGATCTCGAACCGGGTGATGACCGGGCCCGGATTGACCTCGACCACTTCCACGGATACCCCAAAATCACCGAGCTTTTCTTCCAGCAATCGGGACATGTGCTCCAGCGATTCTTCCGAGTAGCCTTTTTCCTTATGCTCCTCCGGCGGGTCCAGCAGGGAAATCGGCGGGATCGGGCTTTCTATGTCTTCCAGCAACGAAGGCTGCTTGTTCCCCTTGTCTTTCGACTGTGACGGCTGTTCGTCTTTCTTGAAAGGCGAGATCTTCACCGAGCGCCCCGTAGGCTGAGGGGATTCCTCAGGTTTGGCAGGCTTACCTTTAGCCACAGGCGCTTCGTCCCGTGAGCTGAAACTTTCAAGCCGCGCCGGTTCCGGATCAACTTCGGCCGAGAGGCCATCCAGTGCCGGTTCCTTTCGAGCGGTGTCGGGCTTTGAAGCAGCCTTCGGGGCCTTGGGCTTCTTCGGACCGAAGCCGGGAATCCGATGCCACCAGCGAGGCTTGCTGTGATCTGGATTTTTCAATGCGCTGTCGACAGCTGGCACACGATCCTTGACCACTGGGGGCTCTGCTCTTGGCTCGACCTTGGCCTCTGGTTTTTCCGATTTTTTCGGTTTCTCAGGCTTCGGCTTGCCCTTGAACAGACTGCTGATCGCCAGCCCTGTCCGAAGGGTCAGGCCACCGACCTGATCCATCAGCCAGAACCACGACAACCCGGTTGTAACAGTCAGTGCGAACAGAAAGATCGCGATCAACAAAAGGGTTGTTGCCGGCAGATTGAAAAACCGAACCATGGCATCAGCCACAGCCGTACCAAGCACCCCGCCCGAGGAAGCCCCGAGACCAAACACGGAATAGAGCGACAACAGGCTGGTTGCCGAGAGAAGGATCAACAGGAAGCCACCGAACCGCATCATGAACAGCGGCCAGTGCAAGTCCAGGGAATCGTTGCGCCGCCGGATAAGCATCAGCGCGTAGCCGGCGATCATCACCGGAAACAGATAGGCGACGTGGCCGAAGAAATCCATGAACAGGCTGGCGAGCCAGGCGCCGGTACGTCCGGCATAGTTCTGGACGCTGATGTCATGACCAATGCTGGCCCAGCCAGGATCTGAGGGACTGAAGGTCACCAGCGCCATGGAAAGATAAATACAGAGCGCTATCAGAGCAATAACGGCGCCTTCCCGGGCGCCCTGGGCTGCCAGGCGGCGAAAGCGCAGCTGCTTCTCTGTCAGTTCCTGTGGTGCTTTCTTCGCTTTTGCAGATTCGGCCATGAATGCTCAGACGTTATCGGTGCTTGCGTTGCGAAGCGCCTGGAAGCCCCTCTCCAGATCGGTTTTCAGGTCTTCGACAGCTTCGATGCCCACGGAAATCCGGATCAGGTTTTCCGTAATCCCGGCCCGCGCCTTGTCCTCCGGCGATAAGCGCCCGTGAGTGGTCGTAGCCGGGTGCGTGATCGTGGTTTTGACGTCACCCAGGTTTGCTGTGATGGAAATCATTCGGGTGCCATCAATGAAGGCCCAGGCCTCTTCCCTCGCGCCCTTGAGCTGGAATGACAGCACGCCGCCAAACCCGGTTTGCTGCTTTTTCGCCAGCTCATGTTGGGGATGGCTCTGCAGACCGGCGTAGAACACACGCTCAACCGCCGGCTGTTGCTCCAGCCACAGCGCCAACTCTAACGCATTGTCACAGTGGGCGCGCATACGAATTGGTAAGGTTTCCAGACCCTTCTGGAACACCCAGGCGTTGAAGGGGCTCATGGTGGGACCAGCAGACCGAAGGAAGCCATAGATCTCTTCCATCATCTTCTCGGCCCCAACCACAACACCGCCCACGCAGCGGCCCTGGCCATCGAGGTATTTGGTGGCCGAGTGGATCACGATATCCGCGCCCTGCTCCAGCGGTCGCTGGAGCACAGGCGTACAGAAACAGTTGTCCACCACGAAAAGTGCGTCGTTATCCCGGGCCAGCTGCCCGAGGGCCGCCATATCTGCAACTTCGCACAGCGGGTTGGATGGCGTTTCAATGAACAGCATACGGGTCTCGGGGCGCACCGACGCCCGCCACTCTTCCATGTCCGTCAGACTGACAAACGTGGTTTGGACTCCGAAACGGGCCATGTATTTCTGGAACAGCACGTTGGTGGTGCCGAACACACCCCGGGAGCAGATTACATGGTCGCCGCTCTGCAGCAGCGCCATGCAAGTGCTCAGGATTGCGGCCATACCGGAGGCGGTAGCAACTGCCCGCTCTCCACCTTCCATGGCGGCAATCCGGCCTTCGAAAGCCTGGACCGTCGGATTGGTAAATCGGGAATAGATGTTGCCCGGCTCATCACCGCCAAATCGCGCCGCTGCCTGCGCGGCACTGCCATAGACGAAGCTGGACGTAGGGAAAATGGCATCGCTGTGCTCGAGCTGCCCGGTGCGGATCTGCCCTGCCCTCACTGCCAGTGTGTCCACCGACATACCATCAAGGTCCGACTCGGGAATCCAGACAGTCTCTTCACGGCGAAAGGTCATCAACTACTCCTGCCTGCTACGGCTCTTTCAGTCTTCGTCATTGTACAGATCGATAATACCGTTATCGCCAGATGTGGCGCCGGCGCTCTTGAAACGTTTGTCATCGTTACGCAGTTCTTCCAGACGGTTCAGATACGCTGCATCAACATCGCCGGTTACGTAGTTGCCGGTAAACACGGAACATTCCCAGCCTTCGATGTCGTCATTGACATCACTGACACAGGTTACCAGATCCTCCAGATCCTGATAGAGCAGCCAGTCGGCCCCGATCAGTTCCCGGATTTCCTCAACGGTGCGGTCGTGGGCGATCAGTTCACTGGCCGAAGGCATATCGATCCCGTAGACGTTCGGGTAGCGAACGGGGGGTGCCGCAGAGGCAAAATAGACCTTGCGAGCACCGGCATCGCGGGCCATCTGCACGATTTCCTTGCAGGTGGTGCCACGCACGATGGAATCGTCCACCAACATGACATTCTTGCCACGGAACTCCAGATCGATCGGGTTCAGCTTCTGGCGCACCGATTTCTTACGCATTTTCTGGCCGGGCATGATAAACGTCCGCCCGATATAGCGATTCTTGATGAAGCCTTCCCGGAATTTCACGCCCAGACGGTGGGCCATCTGCATGGCTGAGGTGCGACTGGTATCAGGTATGGGCATCACCACGTCGATGTCGTGGTCCGGCGTCTCGCGAAGCACCTTCTCGGCCAGGGTCTCGCCCATGCGCAGACGGGCTTTGTAAACCGACACCTTGTCGATAATGGAGTCCGGGCGGGCAAAATACACGTGTTCGAAAATGCACGGGTACAGGTGGGGCTGCTCGGCGCATTGCTGGGTATATAGCGTGCCGTCGGTTTCAATGTAGACCGCCTCACCCGGCGCAATGTCCCGCACCAGTGTGTAACCCGCCGCATTGAGGGCAACGCTTTCCGAGGCAATCATGTATTCCTTGCGGCCATCTTCGGAGGTGCGCTCGCCGTAACAGGCCGGACGTATGCCGTTCGGATCACGGAAGCCCACAATGCCGTAACCGGTAATCATGGCAATCACGGCGTAGGCACCGCGGCAGCGTTTGTGAACGGCTCTCACTGCGGAGAAAATCTCGTCCTTGGTCGGGTCGAGCTTGCCGAGCTTCTGCAGCTCGTGGGCAAACACATTCAGCAGAACTTCCGAATCGGAGTTGGTGTTGATGTGCCTCAGATCGGTCCGGAACAGGTCCTTGCTCAGATCATCTGCGTTAGTCAGGTTGCCGTTGTGGGCCAGGGTAATGCCGTAGGGACTGTTTACGTAAAACGGCTGGGCTTCAGCGGAACTGGAACTGCCCGCTGTCGGATAGCGCACGTGGCCGATGCCCACGTTACCCACCAGCCGGCGCATGTGCCGGGTATGGAATACATCCCGCACTAGGCCATTATCCTTGCGCAGGAAAAACCGATCATCCTGAAATGTCACAATGCCCGCCGCGTCCTGGCCCCGGTGCTGAAGTACAGTCAGCGCATCATAGAGCGACTGATTGACGTTGGAAGTACTGACGATGCCGACAATGCCACACATGGATAAAGGTATCTCCGAGTGTTAAAACTGAATGTTAGCGGGACGCGGACGCAGCTTCCACGCCTTCCTGCTCTGTAACGGGTTCCGGTTCCAGCGCGTTTTCCGGTGCAGGCCCCAGAAAGCGTGCAAATTCATCGCCCAGGGTCCGTCTGGACCAATCTTCCACCACGGCCAGGCGATCAATGATAATTGAGGTTCGCCACCAGGTGTCCTGTGCCAGCGGCGTATACCGCGTAAACGCAATGGCCACAATCACCACCACCACACCGCGCAGAAGTCCAAACCCCATACCGAGTACCCGGTCAGTGGCCGACAGCCCAGTGGCCCTGATCAGATGGCCAATCATGTTATTGATGATCGCGCCAACAATAAGGGTTCCAAAAAAGAGTATGGCAAAGGCAGCGATCAGCCGGACAAGTGGCGTTTCAACCGTACTTTCCAGCAGAGACTGCATCTGGGGGTGGAAGGTTCTGGCCAGGATAAACGCGCCCACCCAGGTCACCAGCGACAGCGCTTCCCGAACAAAGCCCCGTTTCAGACTGATGAGAGTGGAAACTGTAATGAGGGCGATAATGACCCAGTCAATCCAGATCAGCGCTTCCATTGAAAACCCGGTGGAGAAAAGGAAGCGCGAATTCTATCAGGAAACCCCTGCTCGCCAAACCGCCAGACACACATTAACCGGACCCCGAGCGTTATTTTTCGCCGGAGGTGACCAGGCTATTGAGCCCAAAGGCATCGTCCAGAGCCCTCTTGGCAGATTCAGCTTCGGATTTGGATGCGAAGGGACCACTGAATACCCGGGTTAACGTGGTATCGCCCCGAACAACTTCCTGCAGATGGGAGCCATAGCCTTTTTCTCGCACCTGGTCTCTGAGCCGGCGGGCATTATCGGAATTGCCGAAGCTTCCCAATTGAACCACCCAGGCGCCTTCCAGGGATCGTTCGTACTCAGCGGTTTCCGTGACAGAGCTCTCCGAGGCTTGATTGTCGGTCTCGGCGGAAGCGCTGGACGGTTCCTGAGACGTGCTGGCTTGGGACTGCGGGCTTTCGGACGATGGTGCATCCCCGGAGGCTGTCTCCTCGCCCGGGGATTCCTCAAGGATCCGATACCCCGGCGAATCGGCGCTTTCTTCCTCGACAGCAGGTATCGTTACACCGCCTTCACTGGTTTCAAGGCCGTAAGATGGCGGGGGCTCCACCCCGGATTCAGGTGCTTCAACCTCGGGAAATGGCGGTTCCTCTGGAATCTTTATGGTGGTGGAAGTGCGCTCGGAATGAGGCTCATCGAAGAGCATGGGAACAAAGATAACCGCCAGGGAAACAAGGACCAGCGCCCCGATTATTCTCTGTTTCAGTCCATCCACGTCGTAAGGCTCCCAACTGTTATGACTGCGCCCCGAGAGGCACCTATCCGCAGATACTAACTGCCCGAAAGCCGGAACTCAAAGTGCTACCCGCTGCCATGGACAAAGTTTAAGGGGGTTTCGCCTGGCTTCGGCCTGATTCTTCAGCGAAGCAGAATCTCGCGACCCTCTGCGACCGTGAAGAACGAGCCGAAAACGACCACGATATCCTCGGGACTGCAGGCTGACAAAGCTGACTCGAGGGCCTCACCTACGGACTCGAAAGCCGAGGCATCAGCGATACCGGCGTTGGCCAACCGTGCCTGCAAATCATGGGCAGACAGCCCCCTCGGCAACTTGAGACTGGATAGATACCAGGCATCAACCACACCAGCCATTGCTTTTCCGACACCTTCCACGTCTTTGTCTGCCAGGGCACCGTAGACCGCATGGACTCGCCGGCCAGAGGACTTCAGGCTATTCAGTTGTCCGGCCAACCATTCTGCGGCATGGGGATTATGCCCGACATCCAGATAAACATCCGGGGAAGATCCCAGACGCTCAAATCGGCCGGGAACGCTCAGACTTCCGAGCACCTGCTCAATGGCGGAAACCGACAGACCCGGCTCAAGCTGCCGCACAGCAACGACGGCCGCTGCCATGCTTTTGACCGGCAAGGGCCCTGCCGGCAGGCGTACCGGCTGGTTTTCATAGTCCAGAATCACCTCAGGAAACCCGGAACCAGACTGCGGTTCTGAACTTAACTGATAGTCCCGCCCCAACATCGCTAACCGGATCTTCTGAGCCGCCGCCTGCTGAAGCACCGACCGCGGCGGATCGGTATCCGCATAGACCGCCGGAATACCCGGTCGGAGCACCCCTGCTTTCTCAAAACCGATGACTTCCCGGTTATCGCCAAGAAAAGCCACGTGGTCGATGTCCACCGATGTCAGTATGGCGAAATCTGCATCCAGAACATTGACTGCGTCCAGTCGTCCGCCCAAGCCAACTTCAAGGACCCAGTCGTCCAGGCCTGAGTCGGCAAAAGCCACAAACGCAGCAAGAGTCCCGAATTCAAAATAAGTCAGCGACACACTGCCGCGGGCGGCTTCAACCGCTTCAAAGGCCCGCACCAGTGCGTCGTCGGAGATATCGTCACCATTGAGGCGCACCCGTTCGTTATAGCGCTGGAGGTGAGGCGAGGTATAGGCTCCGACACGACGACCGGCAGCGCGCAAAAGCGCTTCTGTAGCGCCTACAGCGCTGCCTTTGCCATTGGTGCCGGCCACCGTGATGATCCGGGCTTGCGGCTTTCGCCGGAAAAGCCGGCGCATAACCACGAGCACCCGATCCAGGCCGAGGTCAATCTCTGTTGGGTGTATCGCTTCGAGGTAGGCAAGCCACTGATCAACAGTGGCGCCAGCCCCCGGTGAAGCCGGGGGCTGGGCAGAAGGGTTACTCGGCGGGGGCATCGGTTTCAGGCTTTTCCGTCACTTCAAACTCGATGGGCTCTTCGGTTCCCGGACGTTCCTGGCCAGTGAACTTGGCCAGCACGTGGGCAATACGTTCACGCATCTGGTGACGATGGAGAATCATGTCGATCGCGCCATGCTCCAACAGGAACTCACTGCGCTGGAACCCTTCCGGCAGCTTTTCACGCACGGTCTGTTCGATGACTCGCGGACCGGCGAAACCAATCAATGCATTCGGCTCGGCAATATTGAGATCACCCAGCATGGCCAGACTGGCGGAAACGCCACCGAACACGGGATCGGTCATTACCGAAATGTAGGGGATCCCCTCCAGTTTCATCCGCTCAAGGACCGCCGCCGTTTTCGACATCTGCATCAGCGACAGGATGGCTTCCTGCATCCGGGCACCACCACTGGCGGAGAAACAGACCAGAGGAATTCTTTCTTCAAGGGCAACATTGGCAGCCTGGACGAATTTTTCACCAACAACCTGGCCCATGGAGCCGCCCAGGAAACCGAATTCAAAGGAGCAAGCAACCAGAGGCACGCCAAGTGTGGTGCCTTTCATGGCCACCAGAGCGTCTTTCTCACCGGTACCTTTCTGGGCCTGGGACAGACGATCCTTATAGCGTTTGCTGTCTTTGAACTTCAGACGATCCCAAGGCTCCAGCTGGGCAGCAATCTCTTCCCGACCATCCGGATCAAGAAAAACGTCCAGACGACGGCGGGCCGTCACCCTCAGGTGGTGATTGCATTTGGGGCAAACATCCAGGTTTTTTTCAAGTTCCGGCTTGTAGAGAAAGGCACCGCATTTGGGGCATTTCTTCCACAGCCCCTCCGGCACTCCGGTTCTCTGCTTGGATTCCGAGCGAATCTTGCTCGGCATGATCTTGTCCAGCCAGTTACTCATGGTCTCATCCTGTCCTTTGACGCCTGTTTGCCCCGCTCCTCTCTAATCAGGAGGCGAGACTGTCCAGTGCTTCACGCATCGGGTGGAGCAGATCCGTCAATGCCCGCTTGAGCTGGTCGGTATCTGCCTGATTTCTGGCTATTGTATCGACCAGGACACTGCCAACAATTACACCATCGGATACCCGACCCACGGCGGCAGCCGTTTCCGCATCGCGAATGCCGAAGCCGACACCCACGGGAAGCGCGGTCAGCTCGTGAATATGATTCACTTTCTGAGCGACCTCATCCACGTTGATGGTGGCGGAACCTGTCACACCCTTGATAGAAACATAGTACACATAACCGGATGAGTGCTCACTGATTGCACGGATCCGGTCATCGGTCGTGGTCGGTGCGAGCAAGAAGATGGCGTCGAGATTTCGCTGGGTAAACAGCGGGGCAACCTCGTCAGCCTCCTCTGGCGGCAGGTCCACGGTCAGGATCCCATCCACGCCGGCCTCCTTGGCGGCGTCGGCAAATTGCTCGTACCCCATGGCTTCCATCGGATTCAGGTAACCCATCAGAACCACCGGGGTGGCATCATCCGTCTTGCGAAACTCCTTGACCATGGCAATCACCTGTCGCAAGGAGGTGCCATGAACCAATGCCCGCTCGCAGGCCAGCTGTATAACCGGCCCGTCCGCCATCGGGTCGGAGAAAGGAACACCGAGCTCGATAATATCGGCACCTGCTTTCACCAGCGTATGCATCAGATCAACCGTGACATCGGGATGAGGGTCACCGGCGGTAATGTAGGGAATAAGTGCCTTGCGACCCTGTCCTTTCAGGGCCTTGAGGACCCCTTCAATTCGGCTCATGCCTGCTCCTGTTAATTCTTCAGATCTCGATGCCTTCAAGCTTGGCAACAGTGTTGATGTCCTTGTCTCCGCGGCCGGAAACGTTGATCACGACGGTCTGGTCTTTGTCCATGGTCGCAGCCAGTTTGATGGCATACGCGACAGCGTGAGCCGTTTCCAGAGCAGGCATGATGCCTTCCACACGGGTCAGCTTCCGGAATCCCTCCATGGCTTCATCATCAGTGACGGACACATAGCTTGCCCTGCCGATATCCTTCAACCAGCTGTGCTCTGGCCCCACACCCGGATAGTCGAGACCGGCGCTCACTGAATGCGTACCCGCAATCTGGCCATTCTCGTCTTCCATCAGGTAGGTTCTGTTGCCGTGGAGCACGCCCGGGCGACCGGCACACAGGGGCGCTGCGTGCTTGCCGGTATCAATACCAAGGCCGCCCGCTTCAACACCATAGATTTTGACTGACTCGTCAGCGAGGAACGGATAGAACATCCCGATTGCGTTCGATCCACCACCCACACAGGCCACCAGCGCGTCCGGCAGTTTCCCGGTTTTCTCCAGTGCCTGGCGGCGGGTTTCACGACCAATCACGGACTGGAAATCGCGGACCAGCAGAGGATAAGGATGCGGGCCTGCAACGGTGCCGATGATGTAGAAGGTATCGTCCACATTGGCCACCCAATCACGCATGGCGTCGTTCATGGCATCTTTCAGGGTTTTGGTGCCACTTTCCACGGCATGCACGGTTGCACCCAGAAGTTTCATACGGAACACGTTCAGGGACTGGCGCTGGACATCTTCCGCACCCATAAACACATGGCACTCCAGACCAAGACGAGCGCAGACCGTGGCAGTGGCAACACCGTGCTGGCCGGCGCCGGTTTCAGCGATGATCCGCTTTTTGCCGAGAAAGCTTGCAAGCAGGGCCTGGCCGATGGTGTTGTTCACCTTGTGAGCGCCCGTGTGACAGAGATCTTCGCGCTTCAGCCAGATCTGGGCGCCACCGGTTTCACGGCTAAGACGCTCGGCGAAATACAGCGGCGTTGGCCGACCAACATAATCGGCGAGCTCTTTGTCGAACCGCGCCTGGAATTCCGGATCCTTCTTCAGGCGGGCATATTCTTTCTCGAGGGTCATCAGGGAATCCATCAGGGTCTCGGAAACAAATCGCCCACCAAAGGCCCCGAAGTGACCCCGCGCGTCCGGCAGTGCGCTCAGCATTTCTTCAGTCAGTTTTACAGACACGGTGAACCTCTTTAATGAAATGAGAAATTTTCTGGATGTCCTTGATACCTTTGGCCTGCTCAACACCGCCACTGACATCCACAGCCCAGGGTTTCACCTGCTCTACAGCGGCAGATACGTTATCAGATGACAACCCACCGGCCAATACGATCGGGAGTGGCCGATGGTCGGGAATCAGGTCCCAGTTGAACGACTTTCCGGTTCCGCCATACCGGTCGGGATCCCAGGCGTCTACCAGCAAACCAGAAGCATTCCGGAACTCGTCAAACGCGGCTTCTATCTGGCCGGCCTCACGAACCCGAATAGCCTTGATCCAACGGCGTCCAAAGCCGCCACAAAACCCGGCCTCTTCGTCGCCATGGAACTGCAGCAAGTCTAGCGGCACCTGTTCCAGAACACTCTCGACAAACTGCTGGCTGGGGTTTACGAATAGCCCCACGACCGACACAAACGCCGGAACGCGTTTTGCCAGTTCCACGGCCTGCTCCACAGTCACGGACCGGGGGCTGGGCTCATAGAACACCAGGCCCAGGGCGTCGGCGCCGGATTGAACAGCACCATCAATATCCTCGGGACGGGTGAGGCCGCAAATTTTAACCCTTGTACTCATTGGCTCGGAACCCGCTGCTTGACATGGATGTGGGTTGGTCTGACCGGGCTGTTTTCGGCCTTGGTGAACCATGGCCGCAGAAACCCCGGCCCACATTCTGCTGCTGGTATCCCGAGCTCCTCGGGATAGCCCACATCGACCAGGTACAAACCATGGGGAGGCGCGGTGACACCCGCAGCTGTCCGGTCCCGGGCAACCAGTATCTCATGAATCCACTCCGGTCGCTCTTTTCCAGAACCAACGGCCATGAGGGCACCGGCAATGTTCCGGACCATGTGGTGCAAAAAGGCATTGGCCTGCACGTCTATTACGACAAAGTCCTGTTTCCGGGTTACCGTAATCCGCTCGAGAAACCGGATGGGCGTCCGGGATTGGCAGCCGGCGGCCCGAAAGGAGGAGAAATCATGTTCCCCGGCAAGTACCTGCGCCGCATCATGCATGCGCTCGGCATTGAGGGAACGAAATGTCCAGCTAACCTGCCCTCTTTGAATGCCGGGGCGCACGGGGTGGTTATAAATGATGTATCGGTAACGCCGGTACGTGGCAGAAAACCGGGCATGAAAATCGCCAATGCCATTTCCGGCCCAATGAACTGAAATGTCTTCGGGTAAAGCAGTATTGATTCCCATTACCCAGGAACGGAGATTACGCACCGACGGGGTATCAAAATGGGCTATCTGATAACTGGCATGGACGCCGGCATCGGTTCGCCCCGCGCACACCAGCTCGACCGGATGATCCGCAACCCTCGCTACAGCCTTTGTCAGTTCCGCTTCCACCGAACGGACGCCGGATTTCTGCAGCTGCCAACCATGAAAGCCTCGCCCATCATATTCAAACGCGAGGGCGACACGCCCTGCTCCGATGGCATTATCCGTAGTCAGTTGCTGGGTTTCGAGAAACAAGTGTGAATCCGGAAAGAGTGTTGCTGTAAAAACAAAACGCCGGCTTGTTGCCGGGTGTTTACCCGGCAGCCGGCGCTTGCTGCCTGTCAGATCAGATTATAACGAATCAGGACAGATTTTTAAGGAGGTCCTGCGCCTCCGCTTTCTGATCTTCGTTTCCTTCCAGTGCAACTTCCTCAAGGATATCGCGGGCTCCATCAGCATCACCCATCTCGATGTATGCCCGTGCAAGATCGAGTTTGGTGGCCGCCTCGTCGGTGCCTGCGAGGAAATCAAAGTCATCTTCGTCACCGAGTTCGCTTTCTTCAATATCAGCGGTCTGTGATTTACCTGATCCATCAGAAACTTCATCGGAAGCCACCGGGAGATCCAGATCTTCTTCCGAAGTTGCCTCGTCACTTGCCGCGGCGTCAGATTCTTCCAGTTCCTCGGTGATGCCCTGCTGTTCGAGTTCCTCGGCACCCTCTACAGATTGCTCTGGATTGGCTTCGTCCGCATCGCCCTCACCAAGGGCATCTTCAAGACCAAGCTCTTCGTCGAGAGACGCTTCTTCAGTTTCCTCAGGATTGGCCGAATCTGCAGAGTCGGAGAACTCCTCCATCAGGGCCAGATCTTCGTCAGAGACATCAAGCTCAAGATCGTCCAGCGAAGATTCTTCAATCTCGCTGCCGCCGAGCTCGTCTTCTTCGCCGGCGACCTTGTCCAGTTCTGCATCCAGTTCATCCAGGAAGGATTCGTCCAGTGAATCAATGTCCGCCTCAGCATCCGACTCTGCAAGCTCTTCAGTCGACACTTCAGGCTCGGTCGTTGATTGCTCCTCAGACAGATCGCTGTCGGCGAGATCACCCTCTTCGAGATCCAGGCTCAGGTCTTCTTCGGATTCACCAAGCTCTTTTTCTGCGACAGATAACTCTTCAGAACCCTCGTCGAACTCGGAAGACAGGTCCCAATCACCGGATTCTTCCAGTTCCGAGGCGTCTTCAGCCTCAGCCTTTTCTTCATTAGACTCCAGTTCGAGGCCCGACAGATCGTATTCGATCATGTCGTCGCGGCTCTCTTCCTTACCGCCTTCAGCCTCTTCACCTTCGGAAGCCTCGGCAGTCTCCTGCTCGTCGAATTCATTCAGCTCGAAATCGGAAAGGTCTGTTTCGGACAGATCAGAGTCGAAGTCACCGAACTCATTCTCGACGGGCTCTTCGCGCTCGGAATCGAATTGATCCGCAAGAAGCTCCTCGGATTCCGGCTTATCCTGCGTTTCTTCCGGTTCTTCACCAGTGTCTTCCGAGTCGTAAGAGGTTGCGAAGGAATCCGAACGCAATTGCGATTCGAGATCATCGATGCTGGGCATCGACTCGGCTTCCTCCAACCGAGCCCGCAGTTCGTTGGCACTTGTCAGCGCCTCGTCGTCTTCCAACGCCTCAATCTCACCGAACTGCTTCTCAAAGGAATCGCGGTCCTGGGTGTCTGCATAGACACCCAGAAGCTTCAGGCGCAGATCAGTACGGCTGGGCTCGCGAGAGATTGCAGTCTCCAGGGTTTGCGCCGCCTGATCATGCTGGCCATAGGCTATGTAGGAATCCGCCTCTGCAAGGGCGTCGCCTGCGGCCGATTCCTGATCCTCCTCATCCAGGCTCAGGTCGAACGAGTCAGTTCCCTCGTCAGCTTCACTGTTGAGCTGCTCATAAAACGCCTTTTCCCGGTTTGCATTGCGACGGGCAAGCAATAGAAGCAGCAGTAGCAGAAGAATCAGACCGCCACCCAGGGCAATCTGATACATCGGATTACCTGTAATGGCATCGATGACGTTACCCGGGAAGCCCTTATCCGCCGCGGGTGCCTGGGGTGCCGGTTTGGGTGCAGGCTCCTGTGCCTGATCTGGCTCCGACGCAGCTGGCGCTGCAGCAGCGGTTTCCTCAACGGGTTCATCAGCTTCCGCACTAGCCGGCTCTTCTGCACCTGCCATCGCTGACTCTTCCGGAGCTTCGCCAGCCTCCGCAATTGCCTGCTCATCAGTTCCTTCACCCGGCTCAGCCATGGTGCTGGTTTCATCAGCCATGGCAGCAGACTCAGCCATTTCTGCAGGTTCGGCAGAGCCTTCGGAATCTTCTGCGTCACCATCCGTCATGTCGGCATCAACGGCTACGGACGCTTCTCCTTCAGGAACCTCGTCTGCTGCTTCGGCACCTTCCGGAGCCATCGTTTCGTCGGCCGCCGAATCCGCAACCTCACCTTCAACGGGCTCGGCCGGCTCAGTAGGTTCGGCGCCGGTTGCCTGCTGCATTTCAGCAAGCTGAGTGTTCTTCAGTTCAAGCAGCCGCTGAAGGGTCTGAACCTGATCCTGAAGATCTTCTACGCGGCTGTTCAGCTCGTCATTTTCGCGACGAGCGCTTTCAAGCTCTTCCATTGCGACTGCAGTGCCCGCGTCAACGCCGCCGGGCAGTTCGCTGTCACCGCCCGCAGAGCCACTTTCGCTCGACTCGGTGCCGGTTTCCTCGGAGACCACCAGTTTCAGTTCATCGCCACCGGAAGCAGCGTCTTGCTGAGCTGATTGTTCTGGCTGCCGCTGAGCGGTTGCATCCACCGTACGCTGAGGAGCCTGGAATGCTTCATTCTGCTGGGCTACCAGACGGGTCGCCTCAGCACGGGTCCGGCTCTGGATTTGATCGAGAGAGGGCACGCGCAGGACTTCACCGCGCTTCAGGCGGTTAATGTTATTACCAATGAAAGCGTCTGGATTGAGGTCCTGGATTGCCAGCATGACCTGCTGCATGGAAACGCTGTTGTCAGGACGCACCTGGGAAGCGATGGTCCAGAGAGTGTCCGACGCACCGGTGGGCCCGAAGGTATTGGCCTGATACCCGGTGCTGAGGGAGCGCTCGGCCTGTTGCTGACGACGCACTGACTCGGCACTGCGGCTGGTGCTCGGCTGACTGGTTGCCCGAGTCGTAGTGACTGTTGGAGTACTGACCTGCCCCTGCACGCCAGACTCTTCCGCGTAGACAGGCGGATCCACAAGCACCGCGTATTCCCGCATTAACCGGCCGCTTGGCCAGGTCAATTCAAGCAGGAAGTTCAGGTAGGGTTCCCTGAGCGGTTCCCGGGAGGAGACATTGACAATGAGACTGCCATCGTTGCCGGTTACCACCTGGAAACGAAGCTTGCTGAGAAACTGGTTGCGATCCAGCCCCACCCGCTCGTATGCCTGTTCCGAAGCAATGTTGACGAACACGTCCGCTGGATTGACGCCACGGCTTTGGGGCAGAACAATTTCTGCATCCAGTGGCTCGTTCAGATAGGACTGAAGTTCAATTTCACCCAGCCCCAGGGCCTGTGCGACGCCGGATCCGAGCCCTCCCGCCAGAGCCAGGGCAACCGCAAGCTTGCGTACCTTCATGCTTTTTCCTTTCCAGTCTCCGTTATTCGTTACTGCTCTCTTTCAAACAGAATCGGACGAGGTTGGATGACTTCCGTCTGGATCATTCTCGTTATTATGAGTTCTTTTTAATTTTCAGTCCGGCAAGTATTGTTGATAAAACCTCTTTTATCAATCAATCAGCCGCAATCCTTGTACCATTTTTTTATCAATCGCGCGGAACTACCTAGCGCTCTTGAAAATAACAGGGGCGGAGGCTGAAATCAGCCTCCGCCCCATTACCGGTTCACTGAAACCGGACACAGTTGGCATTTATTGCCTCTGTGTAACAATTTTTAACGCTCCTGAAGGATCCGGAGCATCCGACGAAGTGGCTCAGCGGCACCCCAAAGCAACTGGTCGCCCACGGTGAACGCAGAAATGTACTCCGGTCCCATGGTCAGTTTACGGATGCGGCCAATCGGCACGCTCAATGTGCCTGTCACCTTCGCCGGGGTCAGTTCCTCGATGGTCGCATCGCGATCATTGGGGATGACCTTCACCCAGTCGTTCGCTTTGGCAAGGATCGATTCGATTTCAGAAACCGGCAGATCCTTCTTGAGCTTGATGGTCAGCGCCTGGCTGTGGGAGCGCATCGCGCCGATCCGCACACAGATACCATCAATGGGAATCGGGTTATCGGAGCGACCAAGAATCTTGTTGGTCTCAACACCCGCTTTCCACTCCTCCTTGCTCATTCCGTTGTCGAGCTGCTTGTCGATAAACGGAATCAGGCTGCCCGCCAGGGGCACCTGGAAGTGCTCGGTCGGGAAGCCATCCGAACGCATGGTTTCGGTTACCTTGCGGTCGATCTCCAGGATCGCAGAGGACGGATCATCCAGCTCGGATTTCACGCTTTGATTGAGCTCACCCATCTGGTTCAGCAGCTCGCGCATATTCTGTGCGCCAGATCCGGAAGCCGCCTGGTAGGTCATGGGTGAGACCCACTCAATCAGATCCTGCTCCAGCAGGCCACCAAGGGCGAGCATCATCAGGCTCACGGTGCAGTTGCCACCGATGTAGTCCTTGACGCCTTTCTCAAGGGCAGCATCAATCACGTTACGGTTGACCGGATCCAGAACAATCACGGAATGGTCGACCATCCGGAGCGTGGAGGCTGCATCTATCCAGTAGCCTTCCCAACCGGCGTCCCGCAGCTTCTGATAAACCGCACCGGTGTAATCGCCACCCTGACAGGTCACGATCACATCCATCGTTTTCAGAATCTCGACGTCAAAAGCGTCCTGAAGAGGCGGAACGTCTTCCTTACCTACGTCCGGTGCAGGCTTGCCAGCCTGGGAAGTGGTGAAAAACACCGGTTCGATGTCGGCGAAATCGTTTTCTTCACGCATGCGCTGCATGAGGACCGAGCCCACCATGCCACGCCAACCTACAAGTCCAACTCGCTTCATGTGCGATCTTTAGACCTCGTTTTATGCCCGCCCTCTACCTTTATCGCTGGCAGGGACAGGATGGATGATCCCGCGGCAACTGCGTCCCGTTGCCGTCGGGTCTCAAATACACTGGCCGGGGCCTCGGCTTTACAGCGCTGCCAGAACCGCCTCACCCATTTCCCGGGTTGAGACCTTCTTCGCGCCCTCGGACATGATGTCCGCAGTACGCAGCCCCTGATCCAGAACCTTGCTGACCGCCGCTTCAATAGCTTCAGCGGCCTTTTCCTCATTCAGACTGTACCGCAGCATCATGGCGGCACTGAGGATAGTGGCCAGCGGATTGGCAATACCCTGGCCGGCAATATCCGGCGCAGACCCGTGGCAGGGCTCATACATACCCTGCTTTTCCGAGTTCAGCGACGCCGATGGCAACATGCCAATGGAGCCGGTGAGCATAGCCGCTTCGTCCGAGAGAATATCACCAAACATGTTTCCAGTCACAATCACATCAAACTGCTTCGGTGCGCGGACCAGTTGCATGGCGGCATTGTCCACATACATATGAGACAGCTCGACATCCGGATATTCCCGGCGCAAATCGTTCATGATTTCGCGCCACAGAACAGTTACTTCCAGCACGTTGGCCTTGTCCACAGAGCACAGTTTCTTGCCCCTCTGCTGGGCGGCCTCAAAGGCAACGCGACCAATACGACGAATTTCCGATTCGGTGTAGGCGTAAGTGTTGTAGCCCTGGCGTTCACCGCTCTCAAGCTCACGCACGCCACGAGGCTGACCGAAATAGATTCCACCGGTCAGTTCGCGGACGATCATGATATCCAGACCGGAAACAACCTCGGGCTTCAGGGAGGAGGCAGAAGCCAGCTGCGGATAAAGAATGGCCGGGCGCAAATTGGCGAACAACTCGAGGTTGGAGCGCAGGCCCAGCAGGCCTTTTTCGGGGCGTTTAGCCATGGGCAGGCTGTCCCACTGTGGGCCGCCAACAGCGCCCAATAGAATCGCATCGGCCCTGGTTGCCTTCTCAAGGGTTTCATCCGGCAGCGGCGTGTCGGCCTCATCAATCGCCGCGCCGCCCACGAGGCCGGACTCGAAGCTCAGACCCAGATTGAACTGATCGTTAATCTTGTGAAGTACCTTTTCCGCTTCGGCAACGATTTCCGGACCGATACCGTCGCCTGGGAGCATCAGGATTGTTCTGGACATGTTGTTTCCTTGTTCTATTCCTCAATGTCGGATTACGCCACCGGCTAATCCGACCTACGTTTTCGGGTATTCCTGCGAGATGACAGGTAGGTCGGATTAGCGCCAGCGTAATCCGACACTAAGATCAGCTGCCAGCGCCAAATAACCAGGGCGCCGTCTTCCGGCGGCTTTCCTCGTAAGATCGGATCAACTCCGCATCTTCCAGAGTGACCCCAATGTCGTCGAGGCCGTTCAGCAGGCAATGACGACGAAAATCATCCACCTCAAACGTGAAGGTTTCCCCGGCTGGTGTGGTCACGGTTCTCGCTTCCAGATCGACGGCCAGCTGATAGCCTTCACTCTGTTCGACTTCCTTGAACAGTTGACCAACTACTTCCTCCGGAAGAACAATGGGTAACAGCCCATTCTTAAAGCAGTTATTATAGAAAATATCGGCAAAACTCGGGGCGATGATCACCCGGAAACCGAAATCTTCCAACGCCCACGGCGCGTGCTCCCGGCTGGACCCACAGCCAAAGTTACGCCGCGCCAACAGTACACTGGCGTTCTTGTACCGATCCTGATTCAGGACAAAATCCGGATTGATCGGTCGGGTGGAGCAATCCTGGTCCGGCTTGCCCTCATCCATATATCGCAGTTCATCAAACAGGTTCGGACCAAAGCCGGTGCGCTTGATGGACTTCAGAAACTGCTTCGGAATAATCATGTCCGTATCCACATTGGAACGGTCCATGGGGGCGACGACGCCCTGATGTTGCTTGAATGCGCGCATGGTTCTCTCCTGTGGATCAGTTCATCAGCTCACGGACATCAACGAAATGCCCGGTTACCGCGGCAGCGGCAGCCATCGCCGGGCTTACCAGGTGGGTTCGCCCACCGAAGCCCTGCCGACCCTCGAAGTTCCGGTTAGAGGTAGAGGCACAATGCTCACCCTGACCCAGCTTGTCGGCATTCATGGCCAGACACATGGAGCAGCCCGGATCACGCCATTCCAGACCGGCCTCGATAAAGATCTTGTCCAACCCTTCCTGCTCCGCCTGGGCTTTTACCAGCCCGGATCCCGGCACCACCATGGCCTGTTTCAGGATTGGAGAGACCTTGCGGCCTTTGACCACGGCGGCTGCCTCGCGCAGGTCTTCAATCCGGCTGTTGGTACAGGAGCCGATAAACACCCGGTCCAACTTGATGTCAGTAATTGCCATATTGGGCTGCAAACCCATGTACTTGAGGGCGCGAACGATGCCTTCCCGCTTGATCGGATCGGCTTCCTGTTCTGGGTCGGGCACCTTACCATCGATTCCGGCCACCATTTCCGGCGACGTACCCCAGCTTACCTGTGGCTGGATTTCCGAGCCTTCCAGCTCGACAACCTTGTCGAAAACTGCATCGCTGTCGCTGTGCAGGGTACGCCAGTACTCAACAGCAGCGTCCCACTGCTCCCCTTTGGGCCCGAACGGACGATTGCGGACATACTCAATGGTGGTGTCATCAACCGCGACCATACCAACCCGTGCACCGGCCTCGATGGACATGTTGCAGATGGTCATCCGCCCTTCCATGCTCAGTCCCTGAATAGCCTCGCCGCCGAATTCGATGGCGTAACCAGTTCCGCCGGCAGTTCCGATCTTGCCAATGATGGCCAGCACGACATCCTTGCCGGTAACGCCAGGCCCCAGCTTGCCGTTTACCTTCACCAGCATGTTCTTCATCTTCTTCTGGACGAGACACTGGGTGGCCAGCACATGCTCAACCTCACTGGTACCAATACCATGAGCCAGGCAACCAAAGGCGCCGTGGGTAGAGGTGTGGGAATCGCCACAAACGATGCTCATCCCTGGCAGGGTTGCACCCTGTTCGGGCCCGATCACGTGCACAATGCCCTGGCGCTGGTCCTTTATCTTGAACTCAAGAATTCCGAACTCGTCGCAGTTCTTGTCCAGCGTTTCCACCTGAATTCGGGAAACCGGGTCTACAATGCCCTCGACACCGCGGTCGCGATCCGTGGTGGGCACGTTATGGTCCGGCGTCGCAATGTTGGCATCGATCCGCCATGGCTTCCGTCCAGCCAGCCGCAGGCCTTCAAATGCCTGAGGTGATGTCACTTCGTGCAGCAACTGGCGATCGATGTAAATCAACGCCGAGCCGTCATCGCGCTGTTTGACGAGATGATCGTCCCACAATTTGTCGTATAAGGTCTTGCCCGCCATGGTTCTCTCTCACTCTCTGGGGGTTTCTGGTTCTGACGTTTGATGTTGGTATCTTACCGCCTGGAGCCGGATAACCTCAATTCATGTTTTTTATCTTTGGCATCCTTTTCGGTTATACTTCGGTGAAGGTCCCGGGTTGGGACAGCACTTTCAAAACACGCCTACAAGCACATCCATGTGGGCTCGAATCGGGCCATCCCTGGCCCTCTACGGTTTTGAAAGTGCTGTCCCAACCCGCTCCCCAGACAATTGAGCAGCCCGCAATAATGCCCGGGGCGCCTGGTGGGGCGAACCTCCCAAAACCGTGGAGCGCCAGGGATGGCGCGACCGAGCCCTACAGGGATGTATTTACGGGCGTGTTTTGGGAGGTTTGCCACTCCAGGCAACCTGCTCCCAAGCTCCAGGCCAGAGGACCCTTCCGTGGACTCAAACGCATTAAAAGCTTTTCTGACAATCGTCGACCAGGGCTCCTTTTCAGAGGCCGCAGAAACCCTGCACCTGACACAGCCGGCGATTTCCAAACGCCTGGCGGCCCTGGAAAACCAGCTTGGCACCAGCCTAATCGACCGGAGCCACCGACAGATTCGGCTGACCGATGCTGGTAGCCGGTTACTGCCGCATGCGCGTCGAATACTGGATGAAATCCACAATGCCCGGGTTGCGTTGTCGCCGGACTCCGGGCAAGTGGAGGGTGAGCTTCAGATTATCGCGAGCCACCATATCGGCCTGCACCATTTGCCGAACTGGCTCCGACGGTTCAAGCGGGAATACCCTCAGGTGTCCATCAACCTGCAATTCATGGAATCCGACGCCGCCTATGAACAGATGCGAAAACGCAACGCCGAACTCGCGTTTGTGACACTCAGTGACAGCATGGAACCCAGTTTTCATGTTTTCGCCCAATGGCCAGACCAGATGGTATTCGTGGCCGGTGCTGAGCATCCTCTGGCGTCACTAAAGCGCCCGGGATTGTCAGATCTCGCAGGCCACCCTGCACTTTTACCGGACACCAGCACCGCAACATACCGCGTGGTCAGCCGGCTGTTTCTGGAAGCGAATCTACACCTGAATCCGCAGATGCCAACCAACTACCTGGAAACCATCAAAATGATGACCAGCGTTGGCCTGGGCTGGAGTGTTCTTCCCCTGCGCATGGTTGATGACAGCCTGAGGGTGCTTGAGGTGGGCAAGCCGGTTTCGAGGGTGCTTGGTGGAATTGGTCTCTCTGGGCGGCAGCTCAGCAACGCTGCCCGGGCACTGCTGGAAATAGTCCAGGAAGAGGAGAATGCCTGAAGCTCAACCCTCAACAGGCCGGGGTGGCGGGCGCAGGCCCCGCCAGGTAATCACGATTGCAATGGCCATGGCGGCTGCACCACCCCAGAAGGCCGCAGAGGTGCTGAAGCCATCCACCAGAAATCCCGACAGCCAGGCACCCAATGCGCCGCCAGCTCCAAACGTCAGGCCGCTGTAAAGGGCCTGCCCCTGGCCGTGATGATGCTTGCCGAAAAAGCCCTGGATGTACTGAACCGAAATCGCATGCAATGCGCCATAAGACGCCGCATGCAGCAGCTGTGCGAACAGCAGCACGACAACAACATCGGTGACCTCGGCAATCAAGATCCAGCGGATCATGGTTAATGTCAGAGCGCCAACCGCAATCTGGCGCACCGTAAAAATGCGAGTTAACCGATGCATCACCAGAAACAGCGCAATCTCTGCAAAAACACCCAGAGACCACAACAGACCGATCGACAGTTTGCTGTATCCGTGCTGTTCCAGATGAATGCTGAAGAAGGTGTAATAAGCACCATGGGATACCTGCAGGAGGAAGTTCATCATAAAGAAGGTCACCACCGCCGGGTGCGTGACGATGGCTTTCAGGCTACCCTTCGGTGCCGGCGGCTTTCGCTCGCCCCGCTCGGCAGGCACCAGAAAGGCTGACACCGCAATGCCCGCAAATACAGGCAGTAAAAGCCATGGCAGGTTCTGAATCGGCACCAGCTCCAACAATCCGCCAACCAGCGCTACCGCTCCGATAAACCCCACCGAGCCCCAAAGCCGAACCCGCCCGTATTTCTCCTTTTGCTCGCCCAGGGTACGCAGGGTGATAACCTCATACAGCGGCAGGATGGCGTTCCAGAAAAACGTGAACGCCAGCATCACCAGCAGCAACCCATAGAACCCCGATTCCATGAACACACCGGCAAAGAACAACGAACCGGTAATGGCGCCGAACCGGACCAGAAGAACCCGTTGTCCGGTTTTATCGCCTAACCAGCCCCAGACACTGGGTGCAATAATTTTGGTTAGCTGGATCGTCGCCATCAGGGTGGCGATCTGGAGATAGGAAAATCCCTGGCCTTCGAGGTAAAGGGACCAGTATGGCAGGAGCCCACCAAGGAGAGCGAAGAACCAGAAATAGAGGTTGGAAAGGCGCCAGTAGATAACGAAACCTCTTATTGGGTTTTGTCGGATTACGCCTTTGGCTAATCCGACCTACATCGACCGTAACCGAGCCATCAGAGGAGAACAGGAGGGCATCGATATAGTCTGGCTGGTGTGGCGGGATTGATTGCCCAAAAATGTGGAGCGCCAGGGACGGCGCGACCAAGCCCTACAGGGACGTATTTACGGGCGTTTTTTGGGTAATCAATCCCGCTACACCAGCTCCACCAGATATCAGAGTCAGAGCCAGAGTCAGAGCTGCCCAATCACCGGCGTAGAAACCGACACGTCGGCGTTCTGCCCACGGTGCCGCAGATAATGGTCCATCAACACAATGGCCATCATCGCTTCGGCGATGGGCGTAGCCCGGATACCAACACAGGGATCATGCCGCCCGGTGGTGATCACTTCACAAGGATCGCCGTTCACATCAATACCCCGCCCCGGCAACCGCAGACTCGACGTGGGCTTCAGCGCAATACTGGCCACAATGGGTTGGCCCGATGAAATGCCACCCAGCACACCACCCGCGTTGTTCGAGAGGAAGCCTTCGGGCGTCATCTCATCCCGGTGCTCGGTGCCCTTTTGCTCAATACAATCAAATCCAGCGCCAATCTCCACGCCCTTCACGGCATTGATACTCATGAGTGCATGGGCCAGATCTGCATCCAGACGATCAAAGATCGGCTCGCCAAGCCCTGGCGGCACGCCCTCGGCAACCACGTTAATCCGGGCACCAATGGAATCCCCCTCCTTACGGAGCGCATCCATGTAGGCTTCCATCTCGGCAACCTTGTCCGCATCCGGGCAGAAAAACGGGTTCTGATGAACCTGCTCCCAATCCAGTTTTTCGGCCTTGATAGGGCCCAATTGAGACAGATAGCCGCGAATCCGGATTCCCAGGCTTTGCTCCAGGAATTTCCTTGCAACCGCTCCGGCAGCCACACGCATGGCAGTTTCCCGGGCAGACGAACGACCACCACCGCGGTAATCCCGAACACCGTACTTGTGCATGTAGGTATAATCGGCGTGAGCCGGTCGGAACTGTTCGGAGATCTTGGAATAATCCTTGGAACGCTGGTCGGTATTCTCGATCACCAAACCAATCGGCGTGCCTGTGGTCTTACCCTCAAAAACACCGGACAGAATCCTTACCTCATCGGCTTCCCGACGCTGGGTGGTATGCCTGGAGGTGCCAGGCTTGCGGCGATCAAGATCCCGCTGCATATCTGCCTCAGAGAGCTCGAGCCCGGGAGGACAGCCATCAATAATGCACCCCAATGCAGGCCCGTGGCTTTCGCCAAATGAGGTGACCGTAAACAGTTTTCCGAAAGAATTTCCCGACATAATTCAGTATCTTGTTCAGCTTTATTGAGAATTCAGATTAACTGGATGCCTGCCACTGACGCAGATCCGGTTCGGTAATCAGAAAGACGCCATCACCGCCATTCTCGAACTCCAACCAGGTCAGCGGAAGATCAGGATAGGCCTCATCCATTGCCACCCAACTGTTACCAACCTCAACAACCAGAAGTCCACCAGGGGTAAGATGGTCAGCCGCACCGGCAATAATACGGTGGGCGATATCCAGCCCATCTTCGCCTGCGGCAAGGCCGAGTTCCGGCTCATGGCGGTATTCATCCGGCATGCCGGACAAATCTTCCGCATCAACATAAGGCGGATTGCTTACGATGATATCGTAACGGCCCTTTATATTTTCAAAGACATCCGACTGTACGGTACGAACGCGTTCCCGGACTCCGTGCAGTTCAATATTCGATTCCGCTACCTCCAGCGCATCGGCGGAGATGTCCGAGAGGTCCACTTCCGCTTCGATGAAAACGGATGCAGCACCAATGCCAATACAGCCGCTTCCCGTACAGAGATCGAGGATCCGTTCAACCGGCTTATCCGCCAGCCAAGGCTGAAAACCGTTTTCAATCAGTTCACCAATGGGAGAGCGCGGCACCAGTACCCTTTGGTCCACATGGAACGGCATGCCCATGAACCAGGCCTCTCCCAACAGGTAGGCCAATGGCACTCGTTCGTTTACCCGGCGGTCAATCCTTTCCAGAATCAGCTCTCGCTCTTCACGGGTCAGGCGGGCATCCAGGAACAGGGTGTTGTTTTCCAGAGGGAGATGCAGGCTACGCATGACCAGCTGAACCGCCTCATCCCAGACGTTATCCGTTCCGTGGCCGAAAAACAGAGGCGAAGCGGCAAACTTTGAGGAGGCGTAGCGAAGGTAATCCCGAACGCTGTGAAGGTCGTCAATGGGGCTGGTCACAAACATAAATCCTGTGCGAGAGCGTGTCAGCGCAGGATTATACGCTGTTTATCCGCCCAACTGCAGCCCACGCGCAACGGCTGTCGCCAATTGCCTCAGATCGCCAAAGGGCCAGAGCTGTTGCGGCTTTCCTCGTACCGATCCAGGGCAGCTGCCATTCGCTCCCTGCCCAGTTGAATCAATTCCGGCGCTTTGTGGTAATCGTAGCTCCGACAGGCATTCTTGGGGATATTAACCAGCAAATCGGGTGGGTATCCGGCAATTTTGTACTGCACCAACGCACTCTGCATCGTCTCGATGGTGAGGTTCATCACATCAAATTTCCCGATGCCAAGCTTATCCCAATCGATGGTTTCGTGCTCTTCCTGACTCTTCTTGTCAGTTGGTTTCTTGTCGTGCTGCTTCTGATGTTCTTTCTTATGCACCGCTCGGCTGATTTTTTCTTCCGGGCTGTCGCCATTATCCGGCTTTCGGGCCGTCAGGGATTTCAGGGTGTCCCAGTCGAACCAACGCGATGCTTTCTCGCGGATCGTATCCACCCACTCGTCCATGTCCGTGTGATCATCCCCCGCGGGCGCGAATGCGGCGTCTGGAATTCGCCGTCTACGGTCATCCTCACCGCTGAGGTTAACCGCCACGATCATATCGGCGTGGGACGATATGGTTGGGATGATCGGCAGCGGATTGAGCAAGGCCCCGTCAACAAGCACCCGGCCGTTGAGAACCAGTGGCGTGACAACGCTTGGAATGGCCACTGAGGCCCGAATCGCCTGATCCAGCGGGCCTTCCTGGAACCAGATTTCCTTGTGGGCAAGCAGATCGGTGGCAACAGCGGTAAAAGCGATAGGCAGGTTCTCGATCCGGGTGTCGCCCAGCATTTCCCTGACCACCGAAAAGATTTTCTCTCCGCGAATGGCGCCAACAGAATTGAAAGTAACGTCCAGCAGTTTCAGGACATCAAACTGGCCCAATCCCGTGACCCAGTCCTTGTAATCCTGCATCTTGCCGGCCCCGAACATGCCGCCTATCAATGCGCCCATGGAGCAGCCAGAGATGGCAACAATGTCGTAGCCACGCTCTACCAGAATTTCTATGGCACCGATATGGGCATACCCACGGGCGCCGCCACTTCCCAGCGTCAGAGCGACGGTTTTGCGAGGCTTGTTTCTGTCATCCCCTTTTTCAGGATTGGCCGGTGCATGCGTGGAAGAAACATCCGAACTTTTGAGAACCTTGGAAACATTATCCTGAGGATCATGCTCTGGGGGCTTGTCCTTCTGCTCTTTATCGTCGTCCTTTGATGGGCCCATGACCATTACCTCGTAATCACTATCACTTCCACCCGATCGCCCTGCCTGTCTGGATCACTGAAAACGCCTGCCGGGCCAACCACGATGATCTCCTGCTGGTTACGTGAGACACCTGTCTTCGACAGCACCTCCGCAAGCGACTCAGTGGCCAGACGGGCACGCTCCATCGACTCAGCGAACGATTCATCGGTTTCCAGTACAGAATAGCCCACCAGGACAACCACTGTACCCTCTTCACGGGCCAGGTCGGTCACCCGTCTGCGGTCCGTTGCCTGCCAGTCAAACCGATAGGTCATACCACCTTGCCAGGGCACAATGATCGGCCCCTCAACTCGACTGGTCCCAATGCCAAATCCCGGAATCGTAGCTCCGGATTCCACCTTCAGGTGTTCCACCCAGACATACTCCCGCAAGTTGCCCCGGGTAACCGTATAAACCAGGGTCAGCCAGCGAGAGCCATCCTCCGCAACGGTGCCGGCAACCAGATAATCCTGCGTTGCATCACGCCCATAGAGAACGGCCTGGTTGAAAATCTGGTTTGCCCAGACGTTGCTTCGTCCACACCGGATGCTGGAACACTCGAAAAGAATCTGGGCATTCCTCTGCCGCAACAGGCCCAGATAATGGTCCCGCGCCTCTTCCCGACTGGAGTCCCGGGCAATCCGATACAGGCGCCCTTCGCCAGTCACAGGTAGCCGAGCCAGGGATTCGGAGCGGATTTCGTTATTGATCTCTCTTACAGGGCTGAACAAGACCAGATGCCCCGAGGATTGAATCCGGACGGTGCCCTCAAGCGTCGATTGCGGATACGCCTCGGGCATATCCTCCGGCGCAGCCTGTGAGACAGTCGAAAACGCCAAGAAACCGAGAGTTAGAACAAGAAAACGTTTGAACAGTAATTTCAGCAAGCGATTACTCATTTTCCAGGAATTGTCTGATGGCTGTTACAACCGGACCGGTCTCGCCATCAAGATGGCAGTGGTGACCCCCGGGTACTTTCACAATCTGGAGGTGCGCAATGGCTTCCGCACGTTTGTCCAGGTCCTTTCTGTACGACAAAAGACCCCGATCGGCTCTGACAAAAAGCACCCGGGTGTCTATCGCTGCCAGCGAGGCCAACACCTGATCTTCGGTCATCATCAGCGGCGAGGGGTGTCGCAGCCGGGGATCGGTCTGCCAGACGTAACCATCTCCCTCAGGTTTCATATTACGTGGAATCAGGGTCAGAGCAGCTTCGGGGCTGAGCGGACTCAATCCGCCCTCGCGGGCTTTGGCTGCGGTGGCGATATCCGGGTATAAAACCTGCTTACCTGAGCCTGCAATGCGTTTTTTGATGGCCTTGCGCAGCTGGGGAATGGTCTCTTTGACCGGCCGACTGAGGGCACCCAGGCTATCGATCATCACAAGATTCTGAACCCGTTCCGGGAACGCTGCCGCGTACAGGGCGCCAACAATTCCACCAAGGGAATGACCAATAATGTTGATCCTGCCATGCGGGGTTTCCTGGAAATAGCGCTCAACCAGTTCAGCCAGATCGGCAACATAATCCATCAAGAGATAACTCTGGCCTTCCGGGCGGTGTCCGGAATGGCCATGCCCGGCGAAGTCCAGGGCGTAAACCGGCCCAAGGGATGTCAGTTCCGGTGCCAGCTTTACAAAGGTAAGACTGTTGTCAAGCCAGCCATGCAGCATGAGGATAGGAGTATTGTCATGACTCTCTGGCTCGGAGGGCCAACTGAGACCGGCCAGGGTGATGTGCCGGAGTTTCCAGGCAGACTCACGGAATGCCGGAGTAGTTCCCTGAGTGTCGCTAGGCTCTGGCTGGCTGCCGGAAGCCTCCGTGGGAATCACCATATCGTTCATCCGACTCCCGCCTTCACATTGTGTGGGTTGGGCGATCGGAACTCAGCGAGCCTGCCAGATAGGATTCAATCTTGGTCCGGGCCGTTTCATCGTCGCCATTGAACTGGACACCGATGCCCGCCGCGCGGTTACCCTGGGCCCCCTTGGGCGTTATCCATATGACCTTGCCGGCAACGGGGATCTTTTCAGGCTCGTCCATCAGGTTAAGAAGCAGAAACACCTCGTCGCCCAGTTGATACTGCTTCTGGGTCGGGATAAACAGACCACCCTGGCGGATATAAGGCATGTATGCGGCATAGAGCACTGCCTTGTCCTTGATTGTCAGGGTAAGTATGCCACTGCGCGCGCCAAATCCTGGCCCCATAACTGACACCTTTCTCTAAGATCGTATTGAACGTTTTCGGGATCAGAAAATCCCTTTCATTCCGGAATCATAGCAGCTGTTGCCCCGAAAGGGGCAATCTTGCAGGCAATGATCACCTATGCCGCAGGGCGTTTGACTGGCATCAGCTTTTGCCAGGCAATCAGAAGCCGACTTGCTTCCAGCTCCGGGCTGGCGTTGTACACACCCGCTGCCCTTGAATCCTTTACCATATCGAGCAATTCATGGGCCCGCCAGGCAGGTGTGGTTCTGGCAAGGAAACCGAGCATATCAGCGGCTTCGCTATCCTGGGGACTTCCGCCGGCTATCAGGCGGGCCAGGTCGGCGGCCCAGGTCTCAAACAACCACAGGGTATCCTCCAGCCCCATCGACTTGAACGCCTTGGCGGCCTCGCCCACCGGAATTCTGGATTTCATGAACTCCTTGAAGCGCTCCAGAGCCGTATCGCGAAGGCCAATAAAATCACCGGTAGCATAGTCGAGGGCTAGCCTCGGCGCGTTCCCGGCGAGCATCAGGGCTTTTGCCAGCACCTCAGCAGAGGGCTGGTCGTCTTCTGGCAGATCCCGCACGCGGCTGGCGAGCCATTGATTAGCTTCCTTGTTGCCCGGCACAGGAACAGTCAACGTCTGGCAACGGGAACGTATGGTAGGCAGGACAGGACGCCCGCTCTCCTGCAACAGGATCAGAGTGACATCGGGCAGCGGTTCTTCCAGGGTCTTGAGCAACGCATTCGCTGCGTTGATATTCAATTGGTCCGCCCGATCGATGATCGCCACTTTGTGATGGGCCACCTGCGGAGAGGCTACTGCAAAAGACGAAAGTGCCCTCACTTGGTCAACCTTCACCATTCGGGATTTTTCCGGCGCATAAACCCGGATATCAGGGTGGCTGGCAGCCGCCAGGAGTTCACACTGCTTACAGTGCCCACAGGCAATCGGCTTACCCGCATCACTATTCACAGGCTTTTCACACAACAACAGTCCGCCAACAGCCTCGGCCCAGGCCCGCTTACCGATTCCCCGCTCTCCCACGAGGATCAGGGCGTGCGGGAGTCGATCTTCCGCTACACGGCTTTGCACGGTTTGCCAGGCGCGGGTAAGCCACGGCATATCTTGGGCAATGTCAGTCACTGGATTTTCCTGTCCGAGTCCTGGATCTGCGCAGCGGGCGCTTCCGCAGTTGACGCTTCATAGTGGCGAGGAGACGGCGCATTCGCTTTACCTGTTCACCGCCTTTTTCGTCTTTACCAGCGCCATAGTAATGGCTGTTGACCATACGGGCAAAAAGCCTGGCCGAATCTGCCGCGGCCGGTTCTGCTTTCGCCAGTCGTGACGCCAGCACCGATGGCGTTTCACCATGGCGAACAGGCACCCCGGCGCTGGCGCACAGCCGATGCCAGGTATCAACCACTCTCCGAAACGCGTCTCGCCGTTCTCCCCGGCGCATCTGGAGCGCCGAAATCAACCCGGCGATCAACAAGCCGGCGCCAACGATACCTGCTGTCATGTACCCCAGCTCCCGCATGCCGAACCCGCCGGGTAACCGAGACATAAAATCCATCTGAGTCTGGCCCTGGTAACCGACCACCCAGCGCTGCCACTGGTAGTTGATGCGATCCAGCTGCAGGCTTGCCCATTGCACCAGGGCTACATCGGCGTACCGCTGGGGTGAGGCCCAATTGTCTTCCAGGAAAGATCCCTCTTCGGCAACGGCATCCCGAAGGCCAGATTCAATCCGGTCCGGCGCAATGGCCGCTGTAGGATCGACCCTCACCCAACCTCGCCCATCAATATAGGCTTCAACCCAGGCGTGGGCGTCGTACTGGCGCACGATCAGGTAATCCCCGCCGGCCCCGCTTTCTCCACCCTGGTAACCGACCACAACTCGCGAGGGAATCCCCGCAGCCCGAAGTACGAACGTGGTGGCGCCTGCGTAATGGGCGCAAAAGCCCCGTTTTTCGTCGAACAACAGGGAATCAATGCCGTCATCTGGCATGGCAGGTGGTCTAAGCGTGTAGAAATATTCCTGTTCACGGAATCGTTGCAGCAGAGTCCTGACAATCTGTTCATCACCCATCGTACGGCGAAGCTCACCGGCCAATTTCCGGGCCCTGGGGTTACCTTCCGCCGGCAACTGGAGGTACTGCCGCAATTGGGCAGGGCTTTGCTGCTCAGGGGATGAACCCTCTTCCTCCAACGCCAACCGGTAGCGAACCGGGCTGTCAGCTGGCCGCCGAAACCGGAAAAGGTCAGCCATACCCTCGAAGACGTTATCCGAGACTGCACGTGAGTTTTCAAGTGCAAAGGCCCAACGTTGATCGGTTGGCTCCAGCAGGACGTCATACTGATTCGGTTCCAGGTTTCCTATCCCGCCATCAACCGCTACTTGGCCGAGAGGACGAAAACCCTCTCGCTGCCCCTGGCGCCAGGTCTCTCCATCCAGATAGTCGAGAATAAGGCCGCGCCAGTATCGGTCGCGATAGGCGGGCATTTCGCCTCCAAACGTTACCCGGAAAGCCCGTTCACTGCTCTGGGCCAGATTGGAAATGTCGCCGGGTCTCATAGTATCGCTGATACCGGTGCGGGCCTCACCCGAAACCAGCGGAACGCTCCACAGCGGGGACATTCTGGGGAAAAAGATAAACAACAGAATGACTATCGGTAATGTCTTCAGGAACATACCGCCCAATCTGCGCCAACCAGAGGTCATTCCCTTAGGGAGTTCCGGTGCATTCAGCACCTGCAACCCGACAAGCAGCAGCGCTATCCCCGTGAAGTTCACCAATGCCCAGAGAATCTCCTGGTGGAACAGGAAATTCACGGAAGCCAGATAGGTGAGAATAAAGAACAGGACATAAAAGTCCCTTACTGAACGGGTTTCCAGCCATTTGAGGCCCACTGCCAGCACAAAAAACGAAGCGGCGGTATCCACCGTAAACCGCCCCTGTACCGTTGCGACATAGACACCAATCAGCACAAGCATAATGCCTGTGCGCAACAAACGACCGGGAAGCCGCACACGCCCATACTGTGCAAGCCACCGCCAGGCCGCCAGTACGGCACAGGCGGCAATCAGCCACACGGGCAAACGGTCCCATTGGGGCAACAGAAGCAGACCAAAACCGGCAATCAGCCAGAGCAGAGCTCTCGCGGGCAAATTGTTCCCGCTAGCATCGTCTGATTCTTTGCCTTGCAGACGGTCCATAATACTCAAGCCTGACCCTCCGCAGCCCACCTTTGCGCCCCATCCTTGGGCTTCCCCCGCGTTCCGTGGGGCTCGGCCATCGTATCCCTTGGCCGCTCCTCGCCCCAGGTCGCCAATACCCGGAGACACCGGGCCACATGGGCCGGGCCGGAGTCCGGCTCGATGATCTGGCCCGGGAGGTTCAGCCCGAACCGCACGCCAGTACGCCCTCGCTCATTCACCAGAAACGCCAGGTAACTCAGCCGCAACTCATGGTCTGCTCCGGGGTAGGCGTTAAAATCCAGCCAGTAGGGACTGCCCTGTTCGCCCTCCCAGTCGGCGACCACCATTTGCCCGGTTCGTGCGAATCGTTTCCAGAGCACCCGCTGGCTGAGATCGCCCTCCCGCCACGGCCGTATATCGGCGTGATCGTTGCCTTCGACAGATCTTGCCTCGGCAGACTCATCACCATCCGCGACCGTGCTGAATGCATCTGGCGCCGCAATCGGCCTTGGAAATACGACACCGGCGGACACTGGCCGAAGCCAGGACCAGGCCTTCAGCAGGCCGAACGGAAACCGGGTCTCAATTCGAACCCGATCAGGACGCAAATAGCCCCGATGAGCGGAATGAACCGGCAGAGTGACATCCTGCGCCTCGCCTGAATGGACGTGCACTGGAGCAAGTCCCGATTCTTCGCACGAGAGAAGGATGGCGATGGCGTCATCCCGCCCTGCCTTCAGGCGTAGCCGGAAAGGAATATCATCGCCAGCAAAGCCCTCTCCTGGCTGAATCAGGGTGAGCTCAAGGCCGGACAGATTTCGATGGGTCTGATGCATAGCGCCGACAAACACAGCGCCCAATAAAAAGGTGCTCAAGTAGATAAGGCTGTTTTGGTAATTTATTCCGGTCAGCAACATGATGACCAGCAAAAGGCCAAATACCAGGCCGGCGCCGGTAGGCAGGATAAAAATGTTTTTCTGACTGAAGGTCTGAAGATCGGACCGCGGAATGCGGCGGTTGATCCAGCGACGAAATCGGTTTTTGAACGGCTTTTTCATGGTGTCACTGAGGCCCTGGGATGCCGAAAAAGTTCATGGTATTCGAGCATGTTTTTGCTGTGATTAGTAACAGTACCGAAAAATCGACGATTTTGATCACAAACCCGGACCTTCCAGCTTGAATTCCTGTCCTACAAACCGAATACTCGCTTCAGGGAGCGTATTTTTTATACAAAAGGGGCCAGACTATGAAACGCCGACACCTGCTCACCACCGCCATCAGCGGTCTGGTTGTTGCTTTACCTGCCTTTGGTGGCGTTCAGACCATGACCTCGGACGAGATGGTGGAAACCTATGTTAAGGATTCCGCCGTTATCGTTGTGCCCAAGGAGCGCAAGAAATCTGAAGCCGACCGGCAACGTATTCTGCGCTCTCTCACGATCTCCCCTGGCGAACCAGTCCTGTCCGAAGCGGAAGAGGAAGCCTACCGGGACGCACTACAGCGGTATATTGACGAGGGCAAGACCGATGCCCTCGAAAGCGCAGAAGAGGAATTTCTCCGGCGCGCCCTGCTCCTGCCCCAGGAAGAAATCGCCAGGGCACAGCCGCCGGCCGAGTTTACGCCAACGATTCCACCAATCATTTTTGGCCAGCAGGCACAGATTCCGGAAGAGCCTTTCACACAGACGTTTCTCAACGATCAACTGGGAATTGGCTTTGATGGCCAGAATCTGAACTTCAGTATTGGTAACCCGCCGGGAATTGACCAGATACAGATTCCGCAGGCTATTAATGAAGGACCCATTACACTGACGCCGCGGCCGGGTGGCGGGTTCGATCTTTCTATTGCGGTGCCGGATCAGTAACGCAGAGTAAGTTGATTCGATTTGAAAACGGCAGCCCGGAATGGCTGCCGTTTTTTTGTTGGCTCGGGTTTTCTTTTGGCCAATAAAAACGCCCCGCGAAGCGGGGCGTTTCACCAACTTTGGTGTTAGGTCAGATTAGTCGTGACCGTATACAGCCAACCTGGTGTCGGAGATGTGGAGGTTATCGATTCCAATGGTACCGATGTTGGTTCCACCAATGCGAGTTTCAGCAATATTCACGTCCATCAGGACATCATCAATATCGACCCGAAGGACTTCAGTCCTCGGATTAGCCTGGCCAGTCGCGGCGTACAAGCTGTCACCTTTATAGACATCAAGACGGGCAATAGCGAACCCCGCTGCGGCGAGTCCTCTCATGCGTGCGTCCTGAGCATCGCCCGCAGCAGTTCCGTCTGATTTGTTGAGGACACTAAAATCTATTGTGTCTCCGTCAGCCGCAGCACCCCTGATTTCCATTCCGGTGATGCCAACTGCGAGGAAATCAACCTCGAAATCCATTTGACGTACATCGAAAGCGACGTCGAGTTGCAGACTGCCAGTGTTTGCGTAGCCGGCCACATCGTCGGTATCGACACGAATATCCAAGGCGCCCAAAAGCCCCCAAGCTTTCATGTCAGAAACAAGAGTAGTGTTCTCGCCACCTGTTCCGCGCAGTGACATAGAGTCAACGCTGACACCCCAGTCGATAGGAACTGGCTGGCCGTTGTTTTCATCGAGAGAAGCTACATGAATAACCGCATCACCATCACTCTCTACGTCGATTTCAATAGCCAAGCGATCCAAGAGATTACCGGCTGTCGGCGCATTAGCGGCAGATGCCAATCCGCTGGCAGTCGAACCACCCAGTTCAATTCCGCTAACTGCAAAAGTACCTTCATCAGTGTAGGTGAACTCACCAATGGAAACGCGGGTTTCCAGCTCAATGGTCACACCTTTCTGACCGGTTACGTTACTCATCGCGCTGTCATCCAACGCTTTTAGTTCAGCATTAGCTGCAAACGGAGCAGCAGCAACAGCTGTAGCAAGAGCAAGTTTCTTCAGGCCTTTCATTATTATCTCCTTGTGAACTCAATTTCTTGTTATCTGAGTTTCGTTAAATTTGCAGGGCTACTTGCCCCACACATCCATTTAAGATTGTTTTACACTCCTATTCCGTGACTGCACTCACAAACCGTAACATTACGTTACTGAAGCCCAAGCTAAGCCACTTGAATCGCACATCTCTTTTCATTCGTCATAGAAAATCTTGAATGGCTTCTTCTGAGATAGCGGATTTGCAAATTGTGCATTCCCATTTTCCAAGTGCAAAGGGATAAGCTTTATCCCCGCGACACCGAGACGATGTTCGTGCTCTACTGCAACCACTCGTCGTTCATTGCCGTCTTGCTTAATGGTCCCTGGGTATACGATAAGCGCTGCATCAATCTTATTATGGCGAGCAACGGAGCGGAGGCTGGCCTCAAACAGTTGCAGCTTTATTTTTGGTGGCGCAGCTTCAGCCTCTTCGCCCAATCGAACCTCTTTAATAGTCCTGTCCTTCATTTGCATCCAGGCTCTTGGAGCAAAGAAACCTGTGCTTTCGACATCAACCTCAATTTCATCTACCGCCGTTTCAAGTAACTTTCTAAGATCCTGTTCAGCAGTCAACATCGCTGCAGCTAGTTCTTCTTTAGTCAGCGATCCATCGGACAAAACACCCGACTCTCCAACTTGTTGCTCCTGAGAAAACGCAGGTAAGGAGATCAACGCAAGACAAATAGTAAAGGTGAGAGCATTGAAACACTTCAGGCGAGAACTTTTCATGGCTACTCCATTTGCAGAGGAATGGTCTTGCCTCTCCGGGCAAGCACTTTCATTTTTTATGGGTGTAGACGCCTTATCAACTCGGAAAGTATGCCGATCAACCGTATAATCGGCCTCTCCATAGAGGGCTATGCCATTAGATCAACGCACTCATAAAGCCTACAACGCCTGTTTTGTGTTCCATTTATCATTTCTCGAAGAATCCGGAGGGACCTTGAATCCGGCAACCATGCGTGAACTCACCCAGGAGGCCTACCATCGCCTGCTCAGCCATGCCAGCCGGGAAGCGGATTTCGCCTATATTGGGAGTGTCGGTAACGGCCCGGCCCGGGGCGTCTTCAGCGGTTTTGCCGCACGCGCACTTGCCACCGAAATTCTCCACGATCCTGTTCAAACGGATTTCTGCTGCGACCAGCTTGTGGAGAAAATGGAAAGCCTTGTCCGAAAGTTCCAGATCGCAAAACACGCGAGTCCAAAATGCCTTTCCGGCGGATGGATTGGGTTTCTTGGGTATGAGCTTGGATATGTCAGAGAATCACGTCTCCGGGAACTTTGCCCGTCACTGGATGTACCCCTCCTTTCGGCAGGATTCTTCCTCTGGACCGCCAGTCACAATAGAAAAACAGATCAATATTGGCTCTGGATTCATCCTGAATGCCCTGACGAAACACGTAATTTACTGGAAAAGTGGCTGTGCTCGGACCACTCAGAGGCTACCTCCGGGTGGTCTATGGTTGCCCGCTTCCAGCCGAGGCAAACACCGGATGCCTTCAGGGCGAGCGTAGAAAGGGTTCGCCATTATATTGAAGCCGGTGATTGCTATCAGGCGAATCTCTCGCAGGAATTTTCAGCCCAATTCACCGGGGATCCATGGCAAGCATTCCAGGCTCTTGCCGATGCAAACCCCACTCCCTACAGCGGCTTCATCCGCGCCGGCGGGGCATCCATCCTGTCGGTTTCCCCGGAGCGATTTCTCGAGATACACGACCGAACCGTGACCACCAGTCCGATAAAGGGCACCCGGCCAAGAGGGTCTACTCCGGAGACGGATTCCGCTTATGCCTCCGCACTGGAAGGCTCCGAAAAAGATCGGGCCGAAAACCTGATGATCGTCGACCTTCTCCGTAACGATCTGAGCTTGAACGCCAGTACAGGCAGTGTGAAAGTCGACAAACTGTTTGCACTGGAATCCTATAAAAACGTTCATCACCTGGTCAGCCACATCCGCGCCGAGCTGGCCGAGGGTGTAACACCCTTGAAGGCTCTTTTTGATGCCTTCCCGGGCGGTTCGATTACGGGTGCGCCCAAGATCAGGGCAATGGAAATCATCCGGGAGCTGGAGCCCCATTGGCGCGGCCCCTACTGCGGTTCTATTTTCTATCGCGGACTGGACGGCACGCTGGACAGCAATATTGCGATTCGCACCATGCTGTGCGATGGCGAGGGAACCATTCGTTGCTGGGGCGGGGGCGGGATTGTTGCGGATTCGGATCCCGAGGCCGAGTATCAGGAGACGCTCGCGAAGGTCGGGCCTTTGATGCGTTTTCTGGAAGAGTTGGTGATCGAGTAAAATAGATTCAGTTGAAAACGGGGTCAGTAGAAGGCTCTCTTCTGACCCCGTGTTCAGAGTTCCGATCAGGCGTTATGGATCGCGCTGGCCTTGAGAAACTCCTGCCGGAGATCGTCGAAGTTATGAACCGCCGGGAACTGCGGAAACTCGTCGATCACGTTCTGCGGCGCATGGAACAAAATACCGGCTTCCGCCTGCCCGAGCATGGTGGTGTCATTGTAGGAATCTCCAGCAGCAATCACACGGTAATTCAGCAACTGGAACGCTCTCACTGACTGGCGCTTGGGATCGCGCTGGCGGAGCAGGTAGTTGGTGATCTGGCCGTCGTCTGCCACTTCCAGTTTGTGGCACAGCAGCGCCGGGTAACCCAGCTTCTTCATCAGGGGCATGGCAAATTCGTAGAAGGTGTCGGAAAGAATGACCACCTGAAAACGTTCGCGCAACCAATCCAGAAACTCCCGTGCGCCGGGCAGCGGATCCAGCTCACCGATTACTTCCTGAATCTGCGGCAGGCCATAACCGTGCTGGTCCAGCAGTTTCAGGCGCTGCTTCATCAGTACGTCGTAATCCGGAATATCGCGGGTGGTGGCCTTGAGCTCTTCAATACCGGTCTTTTCGGCGAACGCGATCCAGATTTCCGGGATCAATACTCCTTCAAGGTCAAGGCATGCCAGTTCCACAACGATCTCCTGCTTCAATTGGTTAAGGGCGACCACGGTAAGTGCGTCTGCCGCTATTCGGAGCGTATGATAAGAAAAACCGGGCGGGATTGCATCGTGGAAGTGTAAAGCCAGGCTTTTATGCGCGGAATAACCATATAGATTGTCATTCCTTCAGGATATTAGGCGTTTAATGATAGCCTTTTTATCAACTTAGATTTCCTAGCACACCAAAATAAGGCAATGCCGGGCCATGACCGATATTCAAACCCTGCGGGAAGAGCTCGAAGGCCAGAGCCCCCGTTCGATTCTCAAAACTGCTCTAAAGAAGTACGACAACATCGCCATTTCCTTCAGTGGTGCCGAAGATGTCGTGCTGATCGAAATGGCGCACAAGCTCACCGATAACCTGAAGGTGTTTACCCTGGATACGGCCCGTCTGCACCCGGAAACCTATGAGTTCATTGAGCGTGTTCGCAAGCATTACGGCATCGAGATCGAAGTTCTGTTTCCAGACGCTCAGGAAGTCCAGGATCTGGTGAACAAGAAAGGTCTGTTCAGCTTCTACGAGGACGGACACAGTGAGTGCTGCGGCATTCGCAAGGTCAATCCCCTGCGCCGAAAGCTGGCTACGGTCGATGCCTGGATTACCGGGCAACGGAAGGACCAGAGCCCGGGCACCCGCAATGACGTGCCGGTCATTCAGGAGGACACCGCCTTCTCTACCGACGACAAAACGCTGGTTAAATTCAATCCGCTGGCGAACTGGACATCGAAAGAAGTGTGGGATTACATCCGGATGTCCGAGGCGCCCTATAACGAGTTACATAAGAAGGGCTTTGTAAGCATCGGCTGCCAACCCTGTACCCGCCCTGTCCTGCCGGGACAACACGAGCGAGAGGGTCGTTGGTGGTGGGAAGAAGCCACCCAGAAAGAATGCGGCCTGCACGCCGGCAACCTGATCGCCCGGGAATAACCCGGGCGCAGCCTCCCCGCTCACTCTCTAGTGAGTGGGGAGCTCGACATCCTTGAACAGTTCCTCGATTTCAGACCGGCTGCCCTGGTGGGACACAGCTTCGTCCACCTTCTCCTTGGTGAGGTGGGGCGCGAAGCGATGAATGAAGTCATACATATACCCCCTCAGGAAAGTCCCCTTCCGGAAACCAATCCGAGTGACACTGGGACGGAACAGCTTGCGCGCATCAAGCGCGACCAGGTCCGTGTCGGTTTTGGGGTCAAATGCCATACTGGCGACAATTCCGACGCCGAGGCCCAACCTTACGTATGTCTTGATAACGTCCGCATCCGCAGCCGTGAAGACAACCTTGGGCGTGAGCCCCTGGGACTGGAACGCCTCGTCAAGCTTGGATCGACCGGTGAAACCAAAGACGTAGGTTACCAGCGGGTATTCCGCCAACTCCGGTAGCGTCAGTTCCGACAATTTGGCCAAAGGGTGATCCTTGGGAACAATGACGCTCCGGTTCCATTTGTAACAAGGCATCATGATGAGATCGTTGAAAAGCTCCATGCCCTCCGTCGCAATCGCAAAGTCGACCGCGCCGCTGGCGGCCATCTCGGAGATCTGCATGGGCGTGCCCTGATGCATATGCAGGGAAACGTCAGGGTACTCCTCAATGAAACCGCTGATGATCGGTGGCAACGCATAACGCGCCTGAGTGTGGGTTGTGGCAATACTCAGATCGCCCTTGCGCTGGTTGCTGAATTCCTGGGCAATTTTCTTGATGCCCTCAACCCGCCGCAGGATCTCTCCCGCCTCACGAATAATGATTTCGCCGCCCGGCGTGATTCGGGTCAGATGCTTGCCGCTGCGGGCAAACACTTCCAACCCCAATTCGTCCTCCAGCAGGCGAATCTGTTTAGAGATACCGGGCTGCGACGTAAAGAGGCTCTGGGCGGTTGCGGACACATTCAGATCGTGATGCGCAACTTCCCAGATATAGCGCAACTGTTGTAGTTTCATTGAATCTGCTGCTCCCTGGAGATCGAAGGACCTGGTAGAAGAATACGCATAAAAATACAGGCTTTCATTCTTTTTTAATATAGGTGACTACTTTCACACAGTTTAGACCAAAAATGCATTTACGCAGTCATTGATAAAACCTCGGCGAGGTGAACGTGGTTTCTTAGCCCTTGACTTGGTCATTACAAAAGACACAATCCCTAATGCCCAGCCGGGGCAATTCCATACTCCATATATCCAGGGAATCCATGCTGCTCACCACCAAGTTTCTCAGGCCTACCTCCGATGCTCGCGCAGTCAAGCGCGACCGCCTGAGCGACCTGCTCGAGCCCCATGGCCCCAAACGACTGAACCTGGTGATTGCTCCAGCCGGGTTTGGAAAGACCACACTGGTCGCCCAGTGGTGCGCACGAGTTACCTCACCCACCGCCTGGTTATCTCTGGACGAGCACGATGATGAGCCCAGGCGTTTCTGGCAATACGTTATCGGCGCCTTCGAACAGGCCGGGCTGAACGGCGCCGCCGAGTTGCGTAAACAGCTGGCGCACCAGTCTGACGAGTCCTTTACCGAGGCCATCACCGGTTTGATCAATATCCTGGCTCAGGACGGCAGTGCGTGGGGCCTCGTACTGGACGATTTCCACTTTGTTGGAAACCCGGCTATCCACCGGCAGTTTGCCTACTTCATCGACTATCTGCCGCCGGGAATCCTGGTCACCCTGGCGTCCCGAACAGAGCCGCCCCTGCCGCTCGCACGTTGGCGCGTCCGCCGCTGGATTGAGGATATCCACCCTGGCCTGTTGGCCTTCTCAGAGGGCGAGTGTCGGCAGTTCTTCCGCGAAACCATGGGGCTTCAGATCTCAGACGAAGATGTCCACACCGTTTACCATAAAACCGAAGGCTGGGTAGCCGCCATGCAGCTTTCGGCCCTGTCTTCGACATTCTCCGGGAAGGAAGCTGCGAAGTCAGGGAGCCAGATAAATCTGGATGAGCGCTACATCAGCGATTATGTTTTGAGCGAAGTGCTGGAACAACAACCCCGGGATATTGCGGACTTCCTGCTTGAAACCGCCTGCTGCCCCCGGCTCTGCGCTTCCCTGTGTGATTCAATCCGCGAGTCCAGCGACAGTCAGGAAATGCTTGAGAGACTTCTGGGTCAGAACCTGTTCCTGATTCCACTGGATACTCGTAACGAATGGTTCCGCTATCACGATCTGTTCCGGGATGCGCTGCTGCTCAGGATCAGTCATACAGAACCGGAAAAGGCAACGCGCCTCTGGCAACGCACTGTGGAGTGGCTATTGGCCCACGGTCATGTCCAGGAGGCCATTGCCCAGATCGTCCGTCAGACGGACTGGCCCTGGCTCGCCCGGGTACTGGCCGAACACGGGAACAATCTGATTCATGGTGGCTACCATCTGCCCGTTCTGGGCTGGCTCGATGCCCTGCCACAGTCGCTCGTCAACGATAACCCACAACTCCAGATGCTCCGTATCTGGGGATTATTCTTTGCCAACCGCGTGGATACTCTGGAACCGCTGCTATCGGCCCTTGAGGATCTGCTCGACCGTCAGGTGGCTGATTCACACCCGGATGCCGAAGGGGCTCTCGGACTACAGAGTGAGATCTCGTTGATGCGCTCGTATCTGGCCCGTACCCGGAGTGACGACAAGAGCGCCGCCGACCTCACCCGCCAGGTGCTCCGCGAGATAGATCACACCCGCATACCGTTGAAATCCGTGACCTATTACGGACTGGGCCTGGATTACTATGGCAAGGGTGAGCTTACTGAAGCTGAGGACGCACTCCAGTCAGCCGTTCGATACGGGCAGGTCGAACATAAACCCAGCACGGTGCTCTCGAGTGGCGGACTGTTGGCCTGGATTCAGTACAACCGGGGCGATATCGATCTGGCGCTGGAAACCTGCACTGACATCCGGCAATGGGTGGATAAGCATTACGCAGACCCGAGCCAACCAAGGCTCATTTCCTGTTGGCAAAACAGCACCCTGTGTGAAATCCACAGGGAGCGCAACCATTCAGAGCTCGCAGCGATGCATCTGAAGCCGCTTCTGGAGCATGTGGAGCGGGGTACGGAACCGGGGCAGCATGTGATCATCCAGTACGTTCGTGGCCATCTTGCCTTCAGCGAAGGTAAGCTTCAGGAGGCAATTGAGGCACTGGAGGATGCCTCCCAGACAGGCCGGAAACGCCGTGAACAGATCGTATTCGAACCACCGGCAAGCACGGCCCTTCTTGCGCGGTGCTATCTCGCCACCGGCCACCCGGAAAAAGCCAGGGCCTGCCTGGATGCCAGAGCAGACGGCGAATTTACCAACCCGCTTCACCTTGAACAAAGCCGAATCAGCGAAGCACGTGTACTGGTGGCACTGAATCAGCCAGAACGTGCCCAGGAAATACTAAGCGCCCTGCTGAAACCGGCTGAACGCAATGCCCACAACCGTCACCTGGTGGAGATACTGTTGGTTTATGGCGAGGCCCTGGCACAGCAAAAGCGGAACGACGAATCGCAACAGATGCTGACCCGGGCATTAAATCTGGCCGCTGAGGCCGGGTTCATGCGACTGTTTGCCGAGGAAAGCCCGGATCTTCGCGCCTTGCTGCTGAAGCTGCCCGCGCTGAACGGCCCTGGCAGCTGGAACACCAATCTCAGGAAGATGCTTGTTGATCAGAGCCAATCGAGACAGGTGAATTCTGACACTCGAGAAACCCCAACCAGCCGTTCGGCTGATAAGCCGGCACAGCAACCAACAGCGCTACCCGAACCACTCAGCCAGCGCGAGCTGGAGGTGCTGGCCTTGATTCATGAGGGGCATGCCAACAAGGAAATCGCCTCGAAAATGAAGGTCGCGCCGGCGACCGTAAAAGCCCACATTCGGAACCTCTACGGCAAACTGGGCGTCGGCCGCAGGACCGAGGCCCTGGCCCGCGCCCGGGACCTCGGGCTTTTTGAAGCCTGAGTTCGAGGCAGTCAGAAATGTGACAGGCGTCACATTCTGCACCAACAATCTAAGCCCGCTACGCCCTTTGGACGATCCGACTACGCCCTCTAATCCCCTATGATTGTTCCAACGGTGAGAGAAACCTCACCAGGAATTCTGAAACTTCAGGCCTTCAGATTTCTTGTTCCGCGTTGTTTCGACGCCCGGGTTCGAAAGAACCCCTTTTGACGAGAGCCACCCCATCCGGGCTGGCTCTTTTTTTATGCCCAGGTAACCCTAGGCCAAGCCCTAGCGCTCGATCATTCGACGGAACGGAGGCAAAGCGTCCAGTAAAAGCTGACCATAACGCCTGGTAATTATACGTCGATCCAGAATGGTCACCCTGCCGGTATCCTGCTCGGTTCGAAGCAACCGCCCCACCGCCTGGACCAATTTGATCGAAGCATCCGGTACCGTGATTTCCATAAAGGGATTACCGCCTCGTTGCGTCACCCACTCCGCCAGGCTAGCCTCAATGGGATCGTCCGGCACAGAGAACGGTAGACGGGTAATTACAACGTGGTGCAAGTACTTTCCGGGCAAATCTATGCCCTCTGCAAAACTGGCCACACCGAAAAGAACACTCGGTCGACCCTCGTCCACCCGGCTGCAATGCTGGCGAAGCACTTCGCCCTTGGCCATATCGTCCTGGGTGATGATGAGATCCGGATAGTCCGGGGCCAATGCGTCGCGCACCTGCTGCATCTGGCGGCGCGAGGTGAATAAGACCAGGGTCGCTTTCTCTCCCGCCCAGAGGTCAGGCAATCGTCTTATAAGCTCATCAGCAAAGCCGTCATCCGTTGGCATGGCAGACATCGCCGGAATCTCAACCGTCGCCATCTCACCGTACCGGAAAGAGCTGGGTACAACGAGAAAACGGCTTCCCTGGGGCAACCCCGCCCGAGCATTCAAACGATCAAACCGTCCAAGTGCAGTCAGCGTGGCACTGGTGAGAACGGCTCCGTAGGCACGGGACCAGAGCCTCGAGTACAACAGGTTATCCGCCAATACGGGAGAACTGTAGAGGGTAATGTCCTCCGCGTGATCCCAACGCTGGCGTACTGCCCATCTGGCCGGTGGCGGGCTTTTCTGTGTTTGTGGCCTGGGCGCGGGCTCCTCAGCCGCTTCGCTGTCAGTTTCTGGTTCACTCAAAGGTTTGGCGCTGCCCTGCTCGCACCAGGCCGTCCACAACCTTAACTGGTCTTCTGCCCGGGCGTGAAACGAGCCGATCACCGGATACCAGGCTTCCGCGGTTTCCCGGTCGATCTCATGTTCCTTGCGTTCGTCGAAGGCGCCCTGAAGCTCATCCGCCAGGACACCCAATTGCCGGACCATATTGGCGGTTGCAATACGGCTCTCGGCCGCCAGCTCCGCCATAGCCTCCGGTAACTCACCTTCCGGATAACGCCATTGGGCCGTCCGGCGCTCCTCGTTGAACTCCCATCCGGTATTCTGCTCAGCTTCCTCGTAGACCCGGTTCAGCACGAGATCCACCTCCCGCGAAGCGGAACTGATTCGATCCAGCGACTTCGCGGCCTGGGTACCAGCCGCGAGGTATGGCTGCATTTTCACCAGCGCCTGGGAAAGCTGTTTTAGCCATTGCCGGGTAGCGTTCAGGGGAAGCGATGCGGCGAAGTGATTGAGCGCCTTGTCCGGAAGGTGGTGAGCCTCATCGAAAATATAGAGAGCATTCTCCGGCTCCGGCAGAATCGCCCCGCCGCCGAGCGCCAGGTCCGCGAGCACCAGATCGTGGTTGGCGACCACGATATCCGCATCGTCCAGGTCTTTACGGGCATCGAAAAACGCACAACTGTCGAAGTAGGCGCAGTGACGGTTGGTGCATTGACGGTGATCTGTGGTCACCTGTCGCCAGACATCGTCCGGGATCTGCTCCGGCCAATGGTCCCGGTCGCCGTCCCACTCCCGGGACCCATAGCTCGCCAGCATCTCTTCAAAAAACGCTCGGGTACCGGGCTCTTCGTTTTTGGGGCCGTCCAGCAGGAACAGGGGCATGGTATCGCTGTCGGTATTACCCTCATCGTGCAGACGGGCTTCCAAACGGGACATGCACAGGTAGCGGCCCCGACCCTTTGCCAGCGTCCAGTTGAAATCCATTTTGCTGTGCTTTTTCAGGTCTGGAAGGTCCTTGAGTACGATCTGGTCCTGAAGAGCCACGGTCGCGGTGGAAATCACAAGGGTTTTGCCCAGAGCTTTTGCCACCGGAATGGCAGCGATCAGGTAGGCAAGGGTCTTGCCGGTACCAGTGCCTGCCTCCACAACACAGGCCGAGGCCGGTGAGGTTCTCTGGCCATCGTTCTCGGTGATATCGCCCATGTACCTGGCGATTTCAGCAATCATCAGACGCTGACCATAGCGCGCCCGGATGTCCTTGCCGACGAGCACATCGCGATAACCTTGCTGGATGGATTGTTTGATGTCGTCGGTCAGTGGCATCAGCGGGGGCTCACCCAGTCCCGCACAACGCCAACCCGGAAACGGCGCCCGTCACGACTCAGCACCACGCCCTCTTCGGTGATATCGTCCACTCGCAGGCCCTCGAAGGTATCGCCCACCCGAAGGTATGTATTGTTGATCATCACCCGGCGAGATGCGGGTGAGGACGAATAGATATGGCTGTTAAAGGTCAAATCCGGGACGCTCTTCTGGAATGAAAGCGGCAACTCTACCAGATGAGGCACTCGGTCTGCCTGCCGCTGCTCCACTACCGGCACCCTGGTTTCGGATATTGCGGATGAGGGCACGATTACCGTTGCCCGCTCCCTGCGCTCAGGTTCAGGCGTTTCAGTGGCAATTGGCGGAGGCGTTGAATCAGCGACGTCGGATTCCGGAACTGCCCCCGTCTCGGCAACAGGGCTTTCCGACATCGGATCCGATTCCGCATCGGGCGTCACCGAAACCGGTTCCGGTGCGTTCTTCACAATATCCTGTCCGGGTGACACCTCTGCCTGATCCGCAGAACCCCAGGGCAGCGGCGTGCCCGGCCAGAACAGGAAGGCGAGAACACCCGCGTTAAGCATCAGTGCCAGCGCTACCCAGACAGCCGGCGACACCCGCTTTTTCTTCGGACGATGTATCAGCTGAACCTGCTGACCGAGGTCAGGAACGCGCCCCTGCTGCCGCTCGGTTTCAGATTTTCGCAATGCGTCAAGAATGTAAGACATGGTTACTCTCGACCTTCAGACTGCTTGGGCTTAAGGCGAGGAATGGAAGCCTCCAAATCATTGTTGATCTGGATGATCGTCATGGCGCCAGCAATTCCATCCACAGTGAGCCCTGTAATTGCCTGATACCAGCGAACCTGCTCTTCCGCATCCATTCGTTTAACGCGATCGCTTTCAGCACGGGAATCACTGTGCATATCCGCCAGGTCCATCATTCGCGCACCGATCCAGAGTTGCTCACCACCGCCATTACTGTAGAACCCGTCTCCCGTCAGGTATTCGGGCAAGCGCCAGAGTACCCGATATTCACCGAACCAGTGGCGCTCGATACTGGCAAAGGAAACAGTCTGGTTGCCAGACGGTAGGGCCACCTCTGCCGTATCGCCATCGAGTTTGCGGAGCACGACAAAACCGGTGTTGCCGGCCTCATCCTGAAGCTGAAGCATGGCCGGGCGGTCGAGAAACTCCAGGCTTCGGCGGCTGCCTTGCCGATCTAGACACCCCAGCCCGCTTTCTCGGGCCCATTCGCAGGCCACGGGCGCCTCCGATGGCTGGTAGTCCCTTCCCCAGATCCCGAAAAGCACCTGGAACGCCGAAACGGAATCCAGAAGCTGATCCGGTACGGCCAGCTCAGGAGGCCGAGTCGGCTCTTCTGTCGCCGGTAATGGCGCTTCCTCAACTTGTCCGGATTGCTCCTCCACCCGCTCAACTGCCCCTTTCAGCGGCTCTGGCGACGACAGACCTGATGAGACTGCACTGTCGGGAGACCACCGCTCGAACAACCAGGCGGTTCCGATAATGGCCACCAGTATTGACGCGGCAACGATCAGGTACTGTGTTCTGTCAGCGGATCGGCGTGATCGTGAAGGCACGGGACCAATGGAAGCGCCACGCACTTCCTTTGCTGCGTGGCGGATATGATCAGCCGTGATTTCATGTTCACCTTCCGCGTAAGCGCCCAGTAGAGCCCGGTCGCTGATCAGATTGATCAGGCGAGGAATGCCCTGACTCTCCCGAAAGAGACGAGTCATCGCACGCTGAGAAAATATGTCGCCGCGCATGCCGGCCACGCTGAGTCGGTAGCGAAGATAGGCTGGCAACTCCTCCCGACCGATGGCGTCGAGGTGGTAGCGTGCGGTTACCCGCTGGTTCAACTGTCGCAACTCCGGCAGCGCCAACATTTCCTGAAGCTCGGGCTGGCCAAGCAGGACAATCTGAAGCAGTTTCTTCTCTGCCGTCTCCAGGTTGGTCAGAAGCCGTAGCTGTTCCAGTACCTCGGCCGACAGGTTCTGAGCTTCGTCAATCATCAGCACTTTGTGGCGCCCAGCCGCATGAGCCTTGAGCAGGTCCTGGTTTATCAGGTCCACCAGTTCCTTGATGGTGGCACTGATCTCATGAGGGATTTCCAGCTCGTCACAGATGGAGGACAACAGCTCCCGGGCAGAGAGTCTCGGATTCAGGATCAGCGCGATATCAACGTTGTCCGGTACATTTTCGATAAAACATCGGGAAACGGTGGTTTTTCCGGTCCCCACTTCACCGGTGATCACGATAAAGCCACCCTGCCCCTGGACCCCATACATCAGGTGCGCCAGCGCCTCCTTGTGGCGATCGCTCAGGTACAGGTAACGAGGGTCCGGGGCAATGGAAAACGGCGGTTCGCGAAAGCCGAAAAAATCGTAATACATATCAGGACGTACCGGAATCCGCGTTACTGATCAGTCTGAGTTCGGCGGTGCGCCGGTTCTGTTGTTTAAGCCTTCGCACACACCGCTCCAGGGTTTTGGAGATGCGGGCATGGGAGCGGATCATGGAGATCTTGGGCCAGGTGGCGCGTTCGCCCGCCAGAATCATCTGACGCACGTAGGCCGGATCCGGGTTAGCCAGCATCCTGCTGTAGTCCCTGAACGAGTACGAGGGTGCAATAGTGACGTCTCCGGAATAGCGCTGGGCCATAATGGTGTACAACTGGCCTGACATCTGCCTCAAAAGTTCCGGCCGTAAGCGCTTTCGGAGGTAATCGAACACCCCCTGGCCGTGGAACTGAATTTCGGACTTCATCAAATGCATCGGCAGGTTGCCAAAAGACAGCTTTTCATCACGACCGCGCTGGCTCAGGAAGGGCACCACATGGGGGTTGGTCTGGCTAACGATGGTGTAGTTCACATCGTACAGGTGCATCAAGCGCTCAATTGGCAGATCGCTCACCACGGAGCCATCCACAAACTTCAGGCGTGGCATATAAGGCAGCGTGTTGCCCTGAATGTCCTTTTTCATCAGGGTAACCGGCGGGAAAATACCCGGAACCGCGGCGCTCGCCAGTACCGCACTCCAGACCATCAGGTAAGGCGACGTATATCCGCACAGCAGGCGAGCCTTCTGGTGAGCCTGTACCGGAGAAACACTCACGTTGATCGAACGGCCGGTACGCTGGTATGCCTCCTCAAAGGTGTATTCGCCAATATTGCCCCGCAGACAGTTGCGAAGCTCTTCCTGATCCATCAGCCCGTCTCCGCGAACGGCACTGAGCAGGCCCCGCCACTTCCACGCTTTCAGGTTATGGTTTTCCGGCACCAGCATTTCGGGGATTTCCGCGTCGGTATGAACACCGAGAATGCCCGCGATAATGGCACCGATACTTGAGCCGGCGATAACCTGCGGCAAGAGCCCTTTTTCCCAGAGGGCCTTGATGACTCCGAAATGGAAAACACCAAGGGTAGCGCCGCCACTGAGCAAAAGCGCCGGTCGACCATAGCTTGTCAGGGTATCGCGAAAGAATTGCAGCTTGTCAGCAACGGGAAAACCGGGGACGGGTTGATCACAGAGGTAATCCAGGGCTTCACACACCTGGGTAATGTATTCTTCGATCAGGTGTTTGGTGCCAACGCGTGATCGCGTGTAGAGTGCCGGGTTGCCCATGTTCCCGAGATCGTGGTGCAGCCCCTCCCTCAGGGCCCGCTTCAGGCGTTCGACATCATTCTGTTGGCGATACTGTTTCAGGTTGCTAAGGCGGTCATAAATCAATTCGTAGTGATAGAGATCGGAAGCGAAATCCTCTTTCCACTCGGCGTTACCTTCCAGAAAGTCCAGCTCCAACGCTGCTGCCTTCCAGACTTCATAATTCGGCGCCTCGGCCAGCATCTTCCGGAATTTGGCTATTCTTGGATCCTTCAGCACCGCTGACCTCCTATCAATCCGGATGACGCTCAGAAATCCTCGAGCATCAGGTCCTCATCATCACCGCTGGCAAACGGATCGTTGACCACCTTCCCGTCATTGATCAGGAATTCCCGACGCTGCAGGAAGGCATTTCGAACAAACACGTAACTGTCGCCAGAGATGAAGCTCTCCGCAGGAATCAAATCCGCGCGTTTATCAACAATCTGGAGGGCGCGGGCGTAATAAACTTCCGGACTGTCCACAGTATCCCAAGCGGATGGCAACGCAAAGCCGTCAGTTGCAAACCCGGTCAGGTGCCTTGGCGTGGAAGGCCCGAGAAACGGCAGCATGAGGTATGGCCCCGAACCGACACCCCAGTAGCCCAATGTCTGGCCAAAGTCCTCGGGCCGTTCAGGCAGGTCAAAGGCGGTTGCCACATCAATCAGGCCACCCAGACCGAAGGTAGTGTTGTAGGTAAATCGACCCACAGCAACCACTGCCGACTCCCCTTTCAGCTGCAGCACGCTGTTGGTGAAGTTCCGGAGTTCAGTCAGGTTGTTAAAAAAATTGGTAATGCCACGATCAACGATCTGAGGGGTAAACGTCCGATAGGCCTGAGCCACCGGTTTCAGGAACCATCGGTCGATCGTTTCGTTAAACGTATACACCTTGCGGTTCCAGTTTTCCCAGGGGTCTTTGGGATCAACCGGTACCGAACCTTCGGGAGGCGGTTCCTGCATATTCTGGGCAATAGCCTTGCCCGATGGCACAAGAGTAGCCAGGGACAACAACAGGCAAAACGTAACAAGCCGGCGCCGGATAAAAAAGTGTTTCATCATCTGCTCTTGGGTTGTTTAATTCGTTTCAATTCGTCGAAAATACCGGCGCTACTTTTTTATTATTAAACCGTTGTTCCGGAGAAACCGATGTCAGTACCGGGAAATCTTGTAAACACGATCACCATGCCCCTTCGCTGGGGAGACATGGATGCATACGGCCATGCCAACAATACAGTCTACTTCCGATTCTTTGAGGAAGCCCGTATTGTCTGGCTGGCCTCACTGGAGCTGGGCGGTCCCGAAGAGCCGACCGGCCCAGTTATTATAAAGACCAGTGCCACCTTTCTAAAGGAATTGAACCACCCGGCAACGGTTGAGGTGAAAACATACGCCGACAAGGCAGGTAACACCAGCCTCGACACCTACCATCTACTGACCGATGTCGATACCGGCGCTGTTTACGCGGAAGGTTATGCGAAGATCGTCTGGTTCGACCGTAAAACACGCTCTTCGGCTCCGCTGCCAGAAACCCTCCGGGCCCTGGCAACGTCTTGAACCAGAGAACGTCTACCGGCGGCGTACCACCACGCTGCCGATGGAATAACCGGCACCGAACGAACAGATAACCCCGAGATCACCACTGGCAAGATCATCCTTGTGTTTGTGGAAGGCGATGATCGAGCCAGCGGAGCTGGTGTTGGCGTATTCATCCAGGATGACCGGTGCCTCTTCCTCAGTCGCATCCCGACCCAGCACTTTCCGGGCAATCAGCTGGTTCATATTCAGGTTGGCCTGGTGCAGCCACATGCGGCGGAGATCATCCGGGGCCAGAGACAGGCTTTGCAGCTGCTTCTGGATGGTCTCGGCAACCAGAGGCGATACTTCCTTGAACACTTTCCGGCCCTGCTGCACGAAGAGCTTGTCCGGTTTACCAACGCCTGAATCGTCTGCACGGTTCAGGAACCCGAAATTGTTCCGGATGTTATTCGAAAATTTGGTCTTCAGGCTCGTGCCCAGAATTTCGAACCCTTGCCCCGCACGGGTATCTTCTTCACGCTCAACGAGGATGGCCGTGCAGGCGTCACCAAAGATGAAGTGGCTGTCACGGTCTCGGAAATTCAGGTGGCCGGAGCAGATCTCCGGGCTGACCACCAAAACAGAACGGGCACTGCCGTTCTCGACAGAGTTGACCGCCGCCTGGAGGCCGAACGTAGCTGAGCTGCAAGCAACGTTCATATCATAGGCAAACCCCTCGATACCAAGCGCTTCCTGAACCTCGATGGACACGGCCGGATAGGCCCGCTGCAGATTGGAGCAGGCGACGATTACGGCATCGACATCCTGTGCCGATTTGCCCGCCTCCTCCAGGGCCTCACGGCAGGCGGTCACTGCCATGTCGCATTGCACCGAAGGTTCCTCGTTGCCGCGCTCGGGGATATAGGGTTTCATGCGTTTGGGATCGAGAATGCCATCCTTGTCGATCACATGGCGTCGTTTGATGCCGGACGCTTTCTCGATAAAAGAAGAGGACGATGGCTGCAGTGGCGTCACATCGCCGCTGGCAATAGCATCTGCATTCTCGGCGTTGAATAGTTCAACATACTGGTTAAAGGCTTCGACCAGTTCGTCATTATCAATGGTTGCTGGCGGTGTGTAGAGACCGGTCCCGCTAATAACGGCTTTAATCACGCTAACCCCACGTCATGATTGTGAAAACGGGACACCAAGCGTCCCGTTTGGTTAATTCGTTGACCCACTGCCGGAAATACTAACACAGTCTCTGAGTTTTGCCCGTCAGGAATCAGTCACGGGCACCAGTCTGGTGCACGCGGTGTTCTCTAAACCCGGGTTTTCTCCCATTGCCGGTCCAGGCGTTTAACCGATACCGTCATCACCGTGCCCAGTTGCTGTGCAAAGAACGACACCCGGAACTCCTCCAGCATCCAGCGGTACAGCACAAGCTCCGGATCTCGAATCCCCTGCCGCTGTTGTTCGTCCCGCTTCACCGCGTAGCGGGACCAGAGGGGCTCAATGGTGTGAAGAAACTCCCGCTCACGGCCCATTTCCCGGGGCATTTTCTCAAGGCGAATCAGAGCGGCCTCAAAATAACGACCAAATTCCGCCAACCACTCTGGCGGCGTTTGCACCAGAAAACCGGGATAGACAAGGTTCTGCAACTGGAACTTCAGGTCGGCCATGCTGTTAGCCAGCGCCAGGTTGATTTTGCCTTTTAATTGCTTCGCCACTTTCTGGTAACCGGACATGGCCTGATACAGCCGTTCGTCTGCGTGCTCCAGGGTCGGAATGAAATCACCCCGGTGAGTGTCGAACACCTTGCCGAAATCCTCTGCCGTCCTTGGAATTTCGCCCGCGAGAAAATGCTGCATGGCTGTGGCCAGCAGCAGATCGTCCAACAACACTTTCGACTGGCCCACCGGCGCAAACATCAGCGCCGACTGTTTGAAACGAGGCAGTTTGCGTTCAAGATCATCAAGCGTCTTGCCGAACCGGTTGAGGATAAGGCGGGCAATGGCTTTGCGGGTGGTATCTTCAGCGGTCAGCCGATCCAGACAGCGTATCTGGCGCACCTGTTTGCCCAGATCCTCCAGGGCGGGATAAACGGTCACCTGCATGCCACCTTTTTCCGTCTGGACCTCTTCCGGCAGTGAACCGAACTGCCATTCGGTGTACTCGCCGCTCGGTTCTGCTGGCGAATCATCCTGTGTTGCCGAGGCCAGTGCCTGCTCAGCCTGACCTTCAAGCTGGTGTTGCAGATCGCCGGTCTCGCGACTCTCAGCAATGGTGCGACCGCCGTCGCCCATGACCCGCAGGTTCATTCGGAGGTGTTTGGGCAATTCCGAGTCGGACCAGGCCTCGGGATCAATCTGCACACCGGTCATGCGGCGCAACTGCTCACCCAGCTGAAGCGTCAGCGGCTCGTTGGAGGGTTGCAGATTCTCAAGAGCCGCATCCACAAAATCGGGTACCGGCACGAAGTTCCGGCGCAGAGCCTTGGGCAGAGATTTCACCAGGGCAATACACTTTTCCCTCAACAGCCCAGGAACCAGCCACTCCAGACGACGGGACGGAATCTGTTTGAGAGCCATCAGCGGAACCTGAAGCGTGACACCGTCTTTTTCGCTGGTGGGCTCGAATTCATAGCTCAGCGGATAACGGACACCCTCCCATTCCAAAAAGTCCGGATACAGGTCGGCGGCCTGGGCATCCACCGGGCGCTGGAGTATGTCGGCTTCGGTGAGCTCCAGTTCCTTCAACTGTTCAACCGACAGCCCCTTCCACCAGGTCTCGAAATGCCGACCACTGATAATGTCTGCAGGCAGGCGTTCGTCATAGAAAGCCACCAGTACCTCATCATCAACGAGCAGGTCCCGGCGCCGGGTCTTCTTCTCGAGATTCTCAACCGTATCTAGCATCTCGCGATTACGGGCGATAAAAGGCGCCTTCGACCGGTAATCACCCTCCACCAGCGCACGGCGGATGAACAGATTCCTGCATTCCGCCGGATCCACTTTGGCGTAGGGGATGCGGCGCTTGGCAACAATGTCCAGGCCGTAGAGGGTGACCTTCTCGTAGCCCATCACCTGGGCACGCTTTTGCTCCCAGTGCGGCTCGAAATAGTGGTGTTTGACGATGTGACCGGCCAGGGGCTCGATCCATTCCGGCTGAATGGAAGCCACCACCCGGGCAAACACCCGGCTGGTTTCCACAATCTCGGTCGCGACGATCCACTTCGGACTCGTTTTGGCCACCTTGGAACCGGGAAAGATCAGCACTTTCCGGTTTCGTGTTGCCAGATATTCCTTCTTCTCCACTTTCATTGCGACCTGGCCCAGAAGACCGGCCAGAATCGCCTTGTGCAGGGCTTCGTAACTGGCGGCGTCCTTGTTCACCGTCAGCTTCTGTTCACGACAGATCAGAGTCAGTTGGCGATGGATATCCCGCCATTCCCGCATTCGCATCCAGCTCAGGAAACTTTTCTGGCAGACCTTTTTGAGCTGATTCTGGGACAGTTCCTGACGCTGTTCTTCATAGAAGTTCCAGATGTTCAGCAGAGTGACGAAATCCGATTCCTTGTCGTTGAACGGTGCATGAGCCTGGTCCGCTGCCTGTTGTTTATCCTGGGGCCGCTCCCTCGGGTCCTGGATACTCAACCCGGCAATAATCACCAGTGTTTCCGCCAGACTGCCCAGCTCTGCGGCCGTGACCAGCATCCTGGCCAGTCTTGGATCAAGGGGCAGCCGGGCCATTGTTCGGCCAAGCCGGGTGACGCGGCGCTTATCATCCACCGCGCCCAACTCTTCCAGGAGCTTGTAGCCATCGTTGACCTGGCGCTTGTCCGGCGCCTCAAGGAACGGGAACTGCCGGATTTCGCCCAGACCTGATGTGGCCATTTGCAGAATGACGGAGGCCAGGTTGGTTCGAAGTATCTCCGGATCGGTGTATTCCGGGCGATTGATAAAATCCGTCTCATCGTAAAGCCGGAAACAGATACCCGGCGCGACCCGCCCACAACGGCCCGCCCGCTGGTTGGCGCTGGCCTGGGAAATCGGTTCCACCGGCAGTCGCTGGATCTTGGAGCGCACGCTGTAGCGGCTGATCCTGGCCACCCCGGTATCGATCACGTAACGGATGCCTGGCACCGTCAAGGAGGTTTCCGCCACGTTGGTGGAGAGCACAATCCTTCGCCCCTTGTGGGACTGAAACACCCTGTTCTGCTCAGCATTGCTCAACCGCGAATACAGCGGCAGCACTTCTGTATGCCGCAGATCCACATGGCGCAACACCTTGCTGAGATTGCGGATCTCGCGCTCTCCGGGCAGGAATACCAGAACGTCGCCAGGTGGCTGCTTCTGGCTGCGCTCATGCTGTTCAATTTCATCGAGGGCGCCCAGAACACCATCGGTCCAGCCCTGATCGCGATCGTCCTCATCCCCGGTCAGCGGCCGGTAACGCACGTCTACCGGATAGGTGCGGCCACTCACCTCAATCACCGGCGCCTTGTCGAAGAACTCGCTGAATCGCTCAACCTCGATGGTCGCCGAGGTGATGATCACCTTCAAATCGGGACGCTTGGGCAGCAGCTGTCGCAGGTAACCGAGCAGGAAATCGATGTTGAGACTGCGCTCATGGGCTTCATCAATGATGATCGTGTCGTAGCGGTCCAGAAACCGGTCATGCTGGACCTCCGCCAGCAGGATGCCGTCGGTCATCACCTTTACCCGGGACTGCTCCGAGGTGTTGTCGGTAAAGCGAACCTGATACCCGATCTGCTGGCCGGTCTGCTCCCCAATTTCCTCGGCAATGCGGGCCGCCACGCTGCGTGCGGCAATTCGGCGCGGCTGGGTATGACCAATCAGCCCCCGGATACCTCGGCCGCTGTTCATACAGATTTTCGGGATCTGTGTGGTTTTACCGGAACCGGTTTCCCCGGCAATGATTACCACCTGATGGTTTTCGATGGCCTCCCGGATATCGTCCACCCGCTCGGAAACCGGCAAACCCTCCGGAAAACTGGCCGGCTTATGCAGAGCCTGTCGTTGCTGAACCTTTTCCAGTCCCCGTTCCAGCCACTTCGCCATTTTCTCCAGGTCTTTCTGCCCGGGCTTTCCCTTGGTGCGGGCAACGGCCTTTACAATGCGGGCGGCTTCCTGCTGGTTGCAGGCATCCAGCTGCTCCATCATGGCTTTGACAGCGGCTTCGCCATCGGGTTTGGGTGTCGGTGTGCTTGGAGTATCGGAACGGGTGTCAGTCATTGAATTGCCGGAATAGCGCTCTCTCGGATTCGATTGGGCGACAGTCTATCGGGAAAGTCGGTTTCTTAAAAACAGAAAAACCCCGCCGCAGCGGGGTCTTCCTTGATCAACTGCCAGAGAGGCTTACTTGTTGTTGGCCTCGTCCCTCAGTTCACGGCGCAGGATCTTGCCCACGTTAGTCTTGGGCAGTTCATCCCGGAACTCGAACTGCTTGGGAACCTTGTAGGCGGTAAGCCGCTCGCGACAGAATTCCTTGAGCTCGTTCTCTGTCACGCCCTCAGCCGTGGGCACCAGATAAACCTTGACCGCTTCACCACTCTTGGCATCGGGTACGCCAACGGCAGCACACTCGACCACCTTGGGATGGCTGCTTACCACATCTTCAATCTCGTTCGGGAACACATTGAAGCCCGAGACGATGATCATGTCTTTCTTGCGATCCACAATGCGGATGTAACCGTCTTCCTGGATCAGCGCAATGTCGCCAGTACGCAGGTAGCCATCGTCGGTGAAGGACTTCTGGGTATCTTCCGGACGCTGCCAGTAACCGCGCATGACCTGTGGGCCTTTGACACACAATTCGCCGGGCTCGCCCAGGGGCGTCTCATTGCCCTCTTCATCAATGGTTTTAACCTGCGTGGAAGGAATCGGAAGCCCAATGGTACCGATCTGAATAGCGCTGTGCGGATTGAAGGTCACCACTGGCGACGTTTCGGTCATGCCGAAGCCTTCGCAAATCTCACAGCCGGTTACCCGCTCCCACATTTTGGCGGTGTCGCTGGTCAGCGCCATGCCGCCCGATGAGGTCAGTTTCAGGCTGCTGAAATCCAGGTCCTGGAACTCTTCATTGTTGCAAAGCGCAACGAACAGTGTATTCAGGCCAAGGAACGCGGAGAATTTGTGGTTCTTCAACTCTTTCACAAAGCCCGGGATATCCCGCGGGTTTGGAATCAAGACGTTGTGAGCACCCGCCTCAAGCATGATGCCGCAGTTCAGGGTAAAGGAATAAATGTGATAGAGCGGCAAGGGGGCAATCACCACTTCCTGCCCCTCAACCACCATGTCTTCCATCATCGGACGGGTCTGCAGTAGATTCGCAACCAGGTTGCCGTGGGTCAGCATCGCGCCTTTCGCCACACCGGTAGTGCCACCGGTGTACTGGAGCACGGCAATGTCGTCCTGCTTGCACTCAACCGGAGTAAATTTCTCTCGGGCGCCCGCACTCAGTACTGCCGGCAGTTTGTGCGCCTGGGGCAGATTGAAAGGCGGAACCATCTTTTTGACATGCTTGATCACCGCATTCATCAGGGTGCGCTTGATAGGCGAGTGCATGTCCGCAATTTCAGTCACAATGACATGTTCGATGCCAGTGTGCGGCAGCACCTTCTCGGCGTTCTCGGCCATGTTGGCCAGAACCACCAGGGCCTTGGCACCGGAATCATTGAACTGATGTTCCATTTCCCGCGTGGTGTACAGCGGGTTGGTATTCACCACAATCAGGCCAGCTCGCATGGCACCAAATACAACCACCGGATACTGGCTGACGTTCGGCATCTGCACAGCAATACGGTCGCCAGGTTTCAAATCTGTCTTGTTCTGGAGCCAGGCCGCGAAGTTACGGCTCTGGGTGTCGAGGTCACGGTAAGTGAGCGTTGCGCCAACAGCACTGAATGCGGGACGGTCAGCAAATTTTTTGACCGACTGCTCGAACACATCCACCATGCTTTTGTACTTGTTCAGGTCCACCTCGCGGGGCACGCCGGCGGGGTATTTATCCTGATAGAACTGCTCAAAATCCATCACCATCTCCTGTTTGGCGCTTTTGATTGTAATGATTTACCGATGTCAAGTTGTTTAAAAAATCAACCCTACAAAAGTATCAGCCTCAAAAAAGTGGGGAGAGAATAGCAGTTTTGTAACCGATGAGGTAGTTTTCGAGACTCTGACCCGAACACCGACCAGAACACCTGTACTTTAATGCCAACAGCACGGAGCACGCGATGAGCGATACCCTTGATACTCTGGAGAATATCACCTACGACGAGCTGAATGAGGGCGACACCGCCACCTTCACGCGCACCCTCACCGAGGATGAACTGGTGCTGTTTGCAGCGGTCTCCGGTGATGTAAACCCGGTACACCTGGACGCCGAATTTGCAGCCGGCTCCATGTTCAAAGAACGGATTGCCCATGGCATGTGGAGCGGCTCCCTGATCTCGGCGGCGTTGGCAACGGTAATGCCTGGCCCCGGCACCATCTACCTCGATCAGAGCCTGTCCTTCAAGCGCCCCGTGAAACTGGATGACACACTCACCGTAAAGCTGAAAGTCCTTCGGAAAGAACCGAAAGGCCGGGTCGTGGTCGAGTGCGATGTTCGCAACCAGAACAATCAGCAGGTGGTCATAGGAGAAGCGAAGGTGATTGCGCCATCGGAGAAGGTTTCTCTGCACAAGCCCCGGTTGCCCAAAATTACCATCGAAAACTGAGTTTCTTGCATCGGGCAGTTCTCACTGACTGCCCGATCAGCCGGTTCACCCGGGCAGGAAGTCAATCGGAAATCTGACCTTCCGGGCTTCAACACTGTCAGCCCCGAAATTGAACAGCCTCACCCGCATGGCAATCCGCTGCTCGAGTTTGGGATGTTCAAGCTCTGAGCTGACCACCTCACAGGCTGAGACGGAGCCATCAGGCTCGATGACCAGTTCGAGCAAAACCTTGCCTTCCAAAGTCGGGTCCTGCCGCAGTTCCCGCTGGTACATGGAATAGAGCGCCGATTTCTGGGCATCGAAGACCTTCCGGATATTGCTCATTGCCCGTTCGCCGACCGATGGCTGGGCCTTTACGGGTTTCGCAGCCACTTCCCGGGGTTCCTCCACCGGCGCATCCACTGTTTTGACTTCATGTTCGGCCACAGCGACGTTTGTCTCCGGGGCGGTGGCGTCTGCAACACCACCACTGCCAGTCAGAACCTGCTCCGAGTCCGTGGTTGTTCTGTTTCGTTCGACGGCGTCCGTCTGTGTATTGACCGCAAACTCCCTGGCTGGTGTCTGTTCGGGCGACCTCAGTGAAGCCAGTTTGTCTCTCATGGCAAGCAGGCCGGACCGGGATGCTTTCTCCCGGGCCTGCTCGGCGGTCTGTTTCGGCTCCGGCTCAGATACGGCCTTAGGCTTGGTTTCCGGTTTCGGGGCAGGCACAGGATCTGGCTCAACCCTGGCGACCTCCGGTTCCGGCTGCTTTGGTTTCTCCTTCACCACTTCCGGTTCGGGCTCGGGCTCAGGTTCCGGCTGGACCGGCTCCGGTGGCACGACCGGTTTCGGCTTTTCCACCAGGCGCGCCAGCCGGGGCGGAACCTTCTCGGCCTCGCTGCGTTCAATCTCCGGCACTTCCAGCATCGGGACCAGCAACGCCGGCGGCAGAAACAGCGCCAACATCACCACCATAATAACCGAGAATCTTCGACGTTCGCCGAGGTCACTGCTCCATGGCAACCCCGAACCGGCCAACGGGGAATGTGCGTTATCAGCCATTGCGGACCTCCCCTTCCACGGCCAGACGCACCCGCCGATATTGTTCATCCACACAGGTCTGCATGACCTTGCGAAGCAGCCGATAATCTGTATCCCGCCCAGCCATAATGGTCACCTCAAGCCCCTCCTCCGGGATTTGGGACCAGCGATTACGGCGCCAGGAAAGCTCTTCCGAAAGGCCGGAGATATAGGTGTCACCGGTCTCGATACCCTCCAGTCTTGCCACTTCGCTGCCCTGGACCAGAATGGCATTGCCCGTTACCTGAACTGTCAGGCTCTCAACAGCCTCCTGTTGGGCCGTGGACTTGGGCAATGGCACATCTGCGGTGTTCTGCATCACTTTCACATCCGAGGAATTCACCATCAGGAAAAAAACCAGGATGGTGAAGATGTCCATCAGCGATACCAGGTTCAGACCACCGGGCTTGTGCATCCGGCCGTAATGCCGATGAATTCTTTTCGCCTTGCGGGACGTTTTCATGCCCCCTCTCCTGCTTGGGCACTGGCGTTTGCCGCAAGTTGTCTGTCTTCAGGCGCATCCATCAGAGAGACATCAGGAAACAGCTCCCCCTCCACCACGCTAGCCGCAACAACGGCGGGATACGAGCGAACGGTATCCGTTGCCGTAACCAGTGTCTGGTAATCGATGTCCGGCCCTACCTCGAGCACCACGTCGGTTTTATCCGGCACCCGATTCTTGATCTGGCGTAGAACCGCTCGGAGAGCCTCGAAATCCTGCCCCTGCTGATCCACGGGAAGCACCCGGATCAGACCTCGACTGCTATCTGCGATCTCGATACCTTCCGGAATGAGGGTAACAACAAGCCGTAACTCCTCTGGCTCCGGTGTCTGCCCTGCTTCCATACCCGGAAAACTCAGCTCGATCATCCGGACCTGGCTGAACACCATGCCAAGCAACAAAACCGGAACCAACACAATCATGAGATTTAGAAAGGCGGTGATATCCAGTTCCGGCGATGTACTTAACCTGCGGTGACGGCGTCTCATGGCATCGACTCAGGCAGCGGATGGCCGGGCGGCACTGCCCGCAACAGGGGTCGAACCAGAATCAGAGACCATGTTAAGCAACTTCACGCCGGCCATCTCGAAACTGTCCACAATCTCATTGGTCCGTGTTTGCAGTACTGCATGGAACATGAGCAGAGGGATAGCCGACATCAGACCGAAGGCTGTGGTATTCATGGCCACTGAAATACTCTCGGACAGCAAGCTGGCTTTCTGGGAAGGGTCTGCCGCCGCCACTGCGGTAAACGCCGCAATAAGACCAATAATGGTTCCCAGCAGGCCAAGCAGAGTGGCAATATTGGCCAGGGTCGCCAGGTATTGGGTGCGTTTCTCCAGGCGCGGCAATACTTCCATCAAGCCTTCTTCCATGGCGTATTCAATATCCTCTCGCCGGCTGTTGCTAAGCAATCGGCCGATCCCGGCCCCCATGATCGAGGCAATCGCACTATCGGAATTAGTGGCCGCTTTCATGGCCCTCTGATAATCCCGCTTCCTGAGTAGCGGCAGGATGCCTTGCTCGAAGGCAATCCGGTTGCGCCGTCTCACCGCCGAGAGATAGAAGAACCGTTCCAGAGTGATGGCCAGCCCCAACGCCAGTACGATGGCAATGGGGTACATGAAAGGCCCGCCTTCCTGGAAAAAACGTACGATGGTGTCCAGCATGATTATTCTCCCGTTATTACTGCGCAGTCACCGCTGAGCCCCCAAGGGGACTCAGGATCAGAGGGTTGAGGTTTTCGCGGAACAGACGGTGTCGCTCCAGGGCGACCGGATCAGCCGGACGCACCAGTTCCGGCGCTTCATCATTCAGATCTGCCCTTGGTCTCCGTGGCAAGCTTGGCGCCTGCCAGGGCAATATGTAGAGTACCCGGGGCTCGTCTTCGCCAAGACTTGCAGACAGGCCTTCAACACTGAGCCGGACCGTGTCACCCTGATCCGCCTGTACCGGCGTAATAACCAGTATCTGAAGGCCTGCAAACACCAGTGCGGCAAAGACAGCTTTGGCGGCTTTTTGGATTTCAACCATTTATTCCAGCCTCCGTTCCAGATCCGCAATCCAGCCGGCCACTTGCTGGTCGTCTTCTTCCGTCAGCTCCCGGTAACGGCTGTAGTGCACAAGGGCTGTTTCCAGATCCAGCAGATACAGTTCAGCGATTACCGCCAAATTGAAATGCAGCTCCGCCACATCTGGTGAATGGGCGAGGCCTGTTTCCAACAACTTGGCCGCTTCTGCGAACCGGTGTTGGTCCTTGAGCACGAGCGCCAGGTTGTTCACGGTTACAGCGTTGGTCGGGTCCAACTCCACGGCTTTTTTCCAGGCCTTTACAGCCGTACCTTTCCGGCCCTCTTCGAAGGCCGTGCGACCTTCATATTCAAACTTTGCGGCCAGTTCCGGATCTGTCTTGACCGACTCCTTCGGCTGTCGGATTTCCTGGCCGGCACAACCACCCAGCACCAAGAGCAAAAGGAGTACTGAGCGCAGTGCTGTTTTAGGAAATGGATTAAACGCCATCTTTCGACCTCATGTTCCAACTGAGCCATTTGACGCTTCGCTCGTAACGACCTGGATGCAGTTCCGCAAGAACGCCAAGGCTTCGCCCGATCCAGGCATCGTAGCCTTCCGATGCGATCCGGCGGTGGTTTTCGGTGTGCAGTTGAATCGCCTTTTCTTCGAAGGGGTAAGCCTCCTCTTCCAGCAGCATCTGGTACTGCATGGCCTCAAGCTCATTCAGGTCCGAAGGGATGGTTGAGGTCATCAGGTCTTTGGCCAGGCCCCGGTAGAGCTCTGCCCTGCGGAACAAAGACTCAGACAGGACGCGCTCGCCACCGAGGGCTTCGGCATCGAGAAATCGCTGTCTGGCCGCTTCCAGGGCCTTCTGTTTGCGGTCCAATGATTGTTCCAGAGGCTGGCTCAGGCTGATACTGGTGAACACCGCTGCTGCCCGGGCGCCAAGCACCAGGGATGCACGGGATGACCACTCAAGTGTGTCTGCACTGTGCCAGGCACTGTCCAGCTCTGCCTGAACCAGAGCTTCCCGCCAGGAGTCCGGATCGTCACCCGTCTCTACCAGGCGATAACGGAATGTCTGAAGCCGCTCATGCTCAGATCCGTCGGCAGCTTCCGGACCCGTTGCAAGGTAATCCACGTACAGGGCATTCCGTTCGGCAATATTTCCGGCCTCATTCAGCAATTCTGCGGCGCGCATCCGCAGGCCCCAGGGGTTGGCGCTATTGTCAGCGGCCTGAAGTAATTCTGATGCAGCCTGGGTCGGTTTATCGGACTGAATCCAGGCATGTACCAGCTTGTCACTGATACCCGCAGCCAGTTCGTGTTGCGGGTGGTCGGCACGAAACGCCTGCAGGTCCGCCACAGCGGCTGCCCAGTCTGATGCCTTCAGCAAGGTATTGGCGGCGTCGTACCGTGCCCGAATGGCGATTTCCGAGCCGGGTAACACTGAATCAACCCGCCGGAAGTGACCTACAGCCTCTCTGAACCTGCCGCGAGCGGCTGCCATCTCTCCCTGGCGATAGACCGCCGTCGCCAGTTGCCGGCGAACGGCCGCCCGCTGTTCGTCGGTCACATCTTCTAGCTGATCGCCCTCCGCAAGATCCAGCGCCTGATTCCAGGCCCGCTCTGCCAACCCATACTCACCTTCCTTCTGGCGAATCCGGGCCGTCACCTGCCAGGCTGTATATTGCTCCGCCGGCGATGCCCCGGCTGCCGTGAGAACCTGCGACGCGTAATGCAGTGCCCGCTCATGGTTGCCTACTGCAAGCCAGCGGGAGCCCAGATCCGCCATGAGGCCTGAAATCCGGGCATCATCGGCGAAACGCTTTTCAAAGCGATTGGCCTCGTTTGATAGATCCTGCAGTTCGGGCCTGAATTCAGCAGTCGGGAGCTTTTGGTCGACACCATCTCTTAACAGGATGACTGCGGCCCAGGCAGCATCAGCCGCCTCGTTGTAACCGGGCGCTTCGTAGGCAGCCTTTCGAGAGTTCACCAGCGCCTTCGCAAACTGCCCGGCCTGAAGTCGAGCATCTCCGGCTAGGCGCAGGATCTCTCCACTCTGAGCTACCCTGGGCGACAGTCCTTCATAGTAGGCAGCGGCAATTGCGAAGGCCTGACCGGAAGCTGCAACCTGCCCCTGCTGCGCCGCGCGGCCACCCAGGTCATAGTGATAGTCCGCCAGGCGCTTGCTGTAACTCCGCCATTTGTCTCGCTCGTCCCCACTCAGCTCAGCAAAGGCCGATTCCGCCCCATAAGTCTCAACGAATCGAGCCCGGGCAGCGCGAACCTGCTCAACGTCACCGGCTGTCTGCCAGACATCCACCACCTGCAACAGGAAGGCTGGAACCGAGTTGTGATTGGGAGAATACTCAATGAACGCCGTGTTGGCGGCGACACTGCCCCGGGTGTCTCCAAGGATGGCGTAATAGTCCGCGAGGCGGTCAAACAGAAGATGCTCCCAGGGACGCGGCCGTTCTCTATCCAGCCAGGAAATCAGGGTGTCCGGGCCACTGTTTCGTGCGGCCATCAATGCCAGGACACGGAAGGTATCGTCGATGGTATCAACGCTGGACTCACTGACCGACTCCAGGCTCTGTTCCTGCGGCAAAAACTCATCCAGAACCTCGACGAAGGTTGCGGCAGCCCTGTTCCAGGCAGACGGCCCCTGCTTGAACTGGCTCCAACCAAGCATGTATCTGGCCTTTGTGCTGAACTCTTCGCTGTCATCGGATGTAACCAGGTGCCGGTAGCCGTTTTCTGCCTCGGCGTACTGGCCAGCGGCAAAGGCGGATTCTGCCAATCGGAATCTTGCCTCCGTTACCAGAGGCGATTGAGGGTATAGCCCGATCAGCTGTTTCAGCCTCTGGATAGACGCATCCTGTTGTCCTGTCAGGGCATGTGCCTTGGCCATCTGGTAAAGCAGTTCATCCAGCCGGCCACCATAGGAGCCGCGCTCCAGAATCGACTCGTAACTGCTGATTGCCTCGCTGTAGACCCTTTCCTCTTCAGCCGGAGAGAACCCGATATCTTCACCTGAACGATCCCGGATATTGCTCAGACGGTTAAGGGCATCAATTCTCACCTCCGGTTCGTCAGATGTCCGGAACAGGCGGTGATAACGCCGGGCAACTTCCGAGGGCGAGATAGCCGGCATGGGCCGGCTTTCAAAGGTCAGGAAAACCGGACGCATATCCCCGATGGTCTCGCCGTCCCTGCCCAGCTCCACACGGAAGGATTCCTGAGCCATAGCCGGCGCAACCAGAAGCAGGGAGAGACAGAGGCTCTGGATCGGCCGGATCATGGCTTTGTTTCCTCCAGATTCTGGAGGGCAAGATATTCATACAGGTGAGCAATCTGTTGTTCAGTTTTGTCCAGTGCAAAGGCCATCTGCCGGTCCCTGGCCTCGACATAATCCAGAGCCAGGTCGTCCAGCGCCGCTTCAGATGCCTTGAGCAACTGGTCAATAGACGAAGCCAGCGCTTCATTGCGCTCTGTCAGCACGGCAGCTGTGTGACGTAAACGTTCCAGGATTTCAGGTTGCCCCGATGCATTGCTCCTGACCTGATTCAACCGCGTCTGGGCGTCCGAGAGGGTTTTCCGGAGGGCCTGGATACGGGCTTGCCCGCCAGGACTGGCGTTATCCGCGAGCCGCTGCAGCCGTGCACCGAGCTCTTCACCTTTAGCAATCAGATCAGCTGTGCGTTGCCTGGAGCCCTGCTCCTGAATGCCGACCAGCTGTTCGGTCAGCGCTTCCTGAAATACCTCAAGATCGTGCCTATAACGTTCCAGTTTCGCGGCCATCAAGCGAAGAGCTGCCACCCTCCCCGCAGCGGTCTGGGCATTTGTCTCTTCCAGGAACCCCAGGAGATAGGCCATCCGCGGCTGGGTCAGTGTGCGGCTGTCTGCAAGAAACCAGTCGACCCCGGTTTCCCGGGCATCTTCCACCAGGGTTTTGTAGGCCCCTTGTTCGCGAATCTTCCCCGCCAGTTTGCGGAGAGTCACTCGTTCACTCTCAAAGGCGGCGTTGGCGGCCAGATAGGCTTCACCGGCCTGCCCCAGATAGCCGGAAAGGTCGTAGCCCCTGCCCATGCCAATCCAGGCGTCAGCGACACCGGGGTACGCCAGAGGATACTTCCGGGCCCGATGCCAGCTCTGCATCGCGGCCCGATGATTGCCTCTTTCAGCCAGGGCGAGACCATGAAGATAAAGTGCCCTGGGGGTGTTAAAGCTATCGAGATCGACCTTCTCCAGGAAGCTTATCGCCTTGTCAAACTCGCCGTGCTGGTAAGCAAGGTAGCCCGCCCGAACCAGCAGATTATTCTTCAGGTGCTCGCTGCGGCCGGAATTGTCGTCGCCCTCGGACATGGCTAACGCTACCCGCAAAGCAACCAGCGCCCTGGCCGGGTTAAGATCGGTTTTCGCGTAATCGCTGGCAAGATTGAGGTATCCCAGAGCCGCCCAGTAGCCTTCTTTCATTCCGGCCAGGATTCGCCCGGCCGCATCGGTACGACCCTCAGCTCTTGCCTTTTCCGCGGCTTCGAAGAGCGCTTGCTGTCGGCCATCACCAAGGTTGACGCCAACATCCCCGGCCTGTCGGAATTCCGTTAGGCCAGAACAAAGTTCGTCCGGCATTGACGACGTAGCCGCCAAGGTAAACCCGCAGACAGTCAGAAGTACCGGAACCAGCAGGACCCGCAACACCATGACGCCCTACTCCCACTCCACGAAAGAAACCCGGGGTTCGTAATCGGGAGCCCGGGCTTCAAGGCTCAATTGCAGACGCAGAACGCCGGGGCGTTTTCTGAACCGGTGCGTGGATTCCCGACGCACAAAATCATCGTCGGCAGAGCGAGCGGTAATGACCGTTTTCAACTCATGCTCGCCGTTTTGCAGATTCCCGGTGAACAACTGCTGTATTCCGCCCCGTTCAAGTGAAGCCCGCTCTCTGTCGGAATACAGGTGGGAGGCCACTGGCTGGCCATTCACAAACAGCTCGACGGAATCGAGATCGAGGGCATCCCGGCTTTGAAGTGTCAGAAAAACTGCCAGCCGGGTATTGGCTGGGTGCAGCACCTTTTGTTCGAGGGCAAACACGCGCTCGGAGTGACTGGCGACCTCGGCGCTCAGGCGCTCGAGCTCTTCATCAAGCCCGGCCGCTGGTATTGCGGGAGCGGGCAGCAATGCAAGAATAACGGATCCGATGGCCACTACCCTTCGATGTGCTATCCGGCGCCTTTGTGTTTGTTGTGTGCCGAACATAAGCCTCCTGCCTTTGCAGCCTCTGTAACTCACGAAAACTTCTGTAACAGATCGGCAGAAAGCGTAACACTTGGTAACCGCCAAGAACGGTATCCAGATCACCAAATGAAAAACGCGAGTTCGGCAGTTCGAAATTGAGAAGAGTGTCGAGTTATTTGACGGTATTCAGGAGGGGAGGAAAATCAGAACCCGGAATTCGCATAACTGGATTTTTAAACGACTGTTTTAACAGCCTTTAATCCAACTGGCCCTGTATTTGCTATCTGGAAAGCGGCGGGAAAGCCTTCAGGCAACCCCGCTTGATATGCCGAGCTTTGCCGATGCCCTCAACCGCATCGGCTTTTTTTATTTACTCAGTTGCTTCATGGCCGATTCGAGGCCTTCAACCGTTAGCGGGTACATGTGGTCGTTAACGAGTTGCTTCGTCATTCCCAACGATCCCCCATTGCCCCAATAACTCTCCGGGAGCGGATTAATCCACACAACCTTCCGGAAATGTTCGGTGATGCGCTGGAACCAGGTGGCGCCCGCTTCCTCATTCCAGTGCTCGATGGAGCCACCGGGGTGGGAGATCTCGTAGGGAGCCATCGTTGCGTCACCCACAAAGATCACCTTGTAGTCGGGCGTGTACTTGTGAAGGATGTCCCAGGTGCTTGTGGTTTCGTTCATGCGGCGGATATTGTTCTTCCAGACACTCTCATAGATGAAATTGTGGAAGTAAAAATATTCCATATGCTTGAACTCTAGCCGGGCAGCAGAAAACAGTTCCTCGCACACTCGGACGTGGGGGTCCATGGAACCGCCGACATCAAAGAAGATCAGCACCTTCACCGCATTGTGTCGTTCGGGCACCATTTTCAGGTCCAGATAGCCGGCATTGCGAGCTGTCGAACGGATGGTGTCATCCATATCCAGCTGGTCCGCCGCGCCCTGGCGGGCGAACTTCCGCAGTCGGCGCAGCGCCACCTTGATGTTGCGGATGCCCAGGGTCACGCTGTCGTCGAGATCCTTGAATTCGCGCTTTTCCCAGACTTTCACGGCCCTGCCGTGACGACCATTCTTCTGGCCGATCCGGAACCCCTCCGGGTTGTAACCGTTAGCTCCAAAGGGTGAAGTACCGCCGGTACCGATCCATTTGTTCCCGCCAGCGTGACGCTCCTGCTGCTCCTCCATCCGCTTTTTGAAGGTCTCAATCAGCTCCTCCAGGCCTCCGAGAGAATCGATCTTTGCCTTCTCTTCCTCAGACAGGTGCTTCTCGAACTCGGCCCGCAACCAGTCGTCCGGAATCAGGGCTTCAAGCAGGTCGTCGAGATTCTCGATTCCTTCAAAGTAAGCCTGGAACGCGCGGTCAAACTTGTCGAAGTGGCGCTCGTCCTTGACGAGGCAAAGACGGGACAGGTAATAGAACTCCTCCATATCCGCAAAGGCAAGCCGTTTCTGCAGGGCTTCCAGAAGATCCAGAAACTCTCTCAGGCTGGCAGGCACTCTCGCGCGCCGGACTTCAAGAAAAAAATCAATCAACATAAAACGTGACTCTTGCCAATGAGCTTGCCGAGAATCAGCTGCGACGACGGGCCATGAAAGCGAGCTTCTGCAGCAGGTGCACATCCTGCTCGTTCTTCACCAGGGCCCCGTAAAGCGGTGGCAGCGCCGAGCTGGTATCCTTCTCCTGCAACATTTTCGCAGACAGCTCATCCGCCATCAGCAGTTTCAGCCAGTCAATCAGCTCCGAGGTAGACGGTTTCTTCTTCAGGCCCGGCACCTTACGCACATCAAAGAAAACTTCCAGGGCATCGCGAACGATTTCCTGCTGCAAGCCCGGGAAATGTACGTCCACGATATTCTGCATGGTGTCGTGGTCCGGGAAGCTGATGTAGTGGAAGAAACACCGGCGCAGGAAGGCATCCGGCAATTCCTTCTCGTTGTTACTGGTGATCACCACGATCGGACGCTTCTTTGCCTTTACGGACTGCTGGGTCTCGTAGACGAAGAACTCCATCCGGTCGAGTTCCAGCAACAAGTCATTGGGGAATTCGATATCGGCCTTGTCAATCTCGTCGATCAGCAGCACCACCTGCTCGTCCGCCTCGAAGGCCTCCCAGAGCTTGCCCTTGACGATGTAGTTGCTGATGTCCTTGACCTTTTCATCGCCCAGCTGGGAATCCCGCAGACGGGAAACCGCATCGTATTCGTAGAGACCCTGCTGTGCCTTGGTGGTGGACTTGATGTGCCAGGGAATAAGTTTCATGCCCAGGCCGGCGGCCATTTCCTCCGCCAGCAGGGTTTTCCCGGTGCCCGGCTCGCCTTTGATCAACAGCGGGCGCTGAAGCGCAATTGCTGCGTTGACGGCCATTTGCAGGTCATCGGTGGCTACGTACTTCTCGGTACCGGTAAACTTCATGCTCTGGTTCCTGTTGGTTACTTTTTCTGGTCTTTCTGATCTGGCTTTTTCTTCGAATCGTCTTCGGGCAATCCGGACTCATCCTGATCATAATCGGGTAAATCGTCGAACTCGGACAAATCGAAATCCTCAAGCCCGAACTCTTCCTCGTCATCTTCTTCCGGCTCATCAGCGTCGGAGGGATCGGCGACATCCTCCAACTCAGGGATATCCTCATCCGTCTCTGCAGGCTCTTCTTCCACCGGCGTATCGGCCACCGGGATGTCCTCTTCCAGGTCATCGGCCGATTCCATTTCGGATTCAGAAAGCGCTTCATCTTCCGCTTTCAGAGTGGCCTCATGCTCATCAATCACGGCTTCCAGCTCGGACATATCATCTTCTGGCGCCTCCTCGTTGACCTCCGGAATCTCCTCGGTCTCGGCATCCTCGTCCGGCTGAAGGCTCTCCTCCAGATCGACGCTAGCTTCTGGCTCGGGTTCCGGCTCAGTTATCTCCTCAGGCTCTGGTTGGGGCTCCTCCTGCAGGTCCTCAAGCGTTTCTCGTTCTGCGGCGGCCTCTGCCTGCTCCTGCTGGCGTTGCTTCCGCTGTCGAAATGCAAACCACACCAGGCCGCCGATCAGAACCACACCACCGCCAGCTGCTGCGACCATCCACAAGGGTACTGCAAAGGCGGTTTCCGTATCTTCCGACTGCTCAGGCGCCGGCTCAGGCTCCTGTGCCGGCGGCGTCACCGGCTCCTCTGCCTGGCTTACATCGATGGGCGATGATATCGCAGGTTCAGGCTCGGATTGCTCCGGCTCGGATACGGGCGGCTCCGGCTCAGATTGCTCGGAGGCGGGCTCGGATTCAATTACCTCGGGCTCCACCTGTTCAAATGGCTGATCGGCAGGTTCCGTCCCTTCAGGTACCGTGAACCCGACAGTCGCACTGAACTTGCGGCTGAAGGTCTGGCCGTCGGCAACGACATCAAAAGTGTAGAGGCCAGCGGCCGGCAATCGACTCACCGTATCCCGATAGGTGCCATCTTCTGGCGGCTGTTCACCAGACAATACTTTGGTTCCGCTCCGGCCATCTTCCGAGGTGATACTGAGGCTGACCTCAATCACACCCAGAAAATCAGGATTGGTGATTTTCTCCCCTTCCTCGAAAAAACCAACCCGGATGTTCAGCGGGTCCTCTGCGGTAAACGACGGTGGTAGTGGATTAACCACCATCCTGAGATCGCTGACCACCGTTACCCGGCTGCCCTCGCCCAGCTCGCCATTGATACGCCATTGCCCGGCCAACGGCTCTTTGACCGTGATCAGGTCATAGCCCGCTTCCCTGGCCCAGCGGACATTATCGGGAAATTCAGAAAGATTGACGGTCTGCTCATCCGGGCGCACCAGGGCAAGCTCCCGTGTTGCCGAGGTCTCGGACTCGCCCCAGAAAATCAGGGCGGTAAATTCACTGACTCCCTCGTCTACAGTGAAACCGTTGCCCTCAATCGGAATCTGCTCCTGGGGTACCGCGGTGTTCAGGGCCTGGAGAAACGCCAGGTTCAGTGCATCCGCCGTATCGGCCACCTGGAAACGGCCACCGGATTCCGTCGCCAACGCCTTCAGAAAGTCAGTATCGGCAGCCTCTGACAGGGCTACAGGGTGAAACGTGGCGCCCCGCTCGATGAGATCCGTCACAATCGTGTCCAGAATCCGTTTTTCTTCTGCCGTATTGGCGGCGGCATCGTCGGAGATATCGACCTTGCCATCAGTTAGCAGGATAAAGTGGGTCTGCCCCAGATCGCCATCCGTGAAATAGTCATCGCTTGCCGTCTCAATAGCCGCGCCAAGGTTGGTTCTGAGGGCAACGGAATTGATCTGCGCGGAACGCTGGATGGCCATATCCCGCCAGGTATCGGTCACCTCCTGGTGCGGCACCAGCATGTTGACGTACTGTCCGAACGTCCAGACACCGGCACTGGCTCCCTCTGGCAACAGCCGGGCGAGCAAACGAACGGCAGGTTGACGCAGATTCTCCGGATCGGTCTCTTTCATGGAACCCGAGATATCGACAATGATCCGCACGTCCGACTGTTCTGGCAGTTGAACGTCGTCGCTCTCCTGGGCGCCAAGCCCGCCAGACAAGCTGAGCGCGAGAAAAGCCGCGAACAGGCCCAACCATCTCGATGTCATCTCTCTCAAGGCATCCATCCTTTTATTGTTTTCCCGATTTACTTGCGAACCAGGCGGTAACGAACCAGATCCAGTACCCAGACCAGCAACATTACCAATCCAGCCAGACCGAGATTGAACAGCGCCCGGCCTGAAGCGTCGGCGTCGCCGAGAATCATTTCGTAACCGCCAAACAGCCAGGCCGGAATCCACCAGCCGGCCAGTTCCGGCGACTCCACCGGGGTAAGCAGCAAGGCCACCAGGGCGGCAAGAATCAGGGTACGAACCCCGTAAAACGGAAGGAAACGCACAAGGCTCTTCATCATGTAAAAGAATACGACAAAGGCGATGGCGTAGGCGGCCCAGAATATCCCGTAGGCCAGTTGTGCATCAGTATCAATCATTACAGGATCCAGTGAATGATGTGTTCTTCCCAGTCTTCTTCCGGCACGCGGTCCTCTGAGATGACCTTGTGGCGAATCGAAACACCTGCCTCGTGTACGGAGCCCGGATCCCCGCTTCGCAGAGGATGCCAGTCGGCCAGCGGCCGGTCTTCAGCCAACGTTCGGTAGGCGCAGGTATATGGCAACCAATGGTAGTCGCTGACGGTATCCGGTGTCAGCACTGTGCAGCCCGGCACTTTCTTTAGCCGTTCTTCATAAACGGTGCACTGGCACGTTTCCTCGTCCATGTAACGGCAGACAAGGTCGGTGTGGTAAACCTCACCGGTGTCCTCGTCTTCCAGTTTGTTGAGGCAACACTTGCCGCAACCGTCGCAGAGAGACTCCCATTCCTGCGCCGTCATCTCATTCAGGCGTTTACGCTGCCAGAACGGCACCTGGGCAATCATGGATTGCGCTGCTCCAGCTTACGCTTGAAGTCCACCACATAGCTTTCCTGCTCTTCCGGCATCTGCAGAAAAAAGTCCTTCTCGTCGATCGCTTCCAGAACCTGCTTTCCAGTGGTTCGTGCCAGCTTACGGTCGGGTGTCAGCACGAGGTCCATGGAGTGGACCGGCTGCCCGAAGATACCCCGGAGGCTCTCGGGAAGATCCTCCCAGTTCTGGCCGCGGCGAACGAAAAGGTAGGTGTCGTTCTTCTTGCTGCTGCGGAAAACGGAAACGAACTCTCGCTCTTTCATGACTTCAGCAATTCCTCGATATCAGCGCGAACCGGCGCGAGAACTTGCGCCCGCCAGCCCTGGAAAAATTCATGTTTCGCCAGATCGGGATGCTGCACAACCTTCTCAAGACGCTTCCTGGGCGCCAGCAATTCCATCGGAATATCAGCATCTTCTGAAGCTTTCCTGAAAAGACGCTTTAACTGTTTGAAGAAGCCCTGCTGATCCCGTGACAATGGTGGCGCGATCCTCTCAAGGGAGGAATTATCCGCGGTCGCCCCCCGGCTAACAAGCTCAAGGATGGTTTCACCGTATCGGCGGACAGCGCCGGAAGGGACACCCTGAATGTTGGAAAGCTCCTTGAGTGAACCGGGCAGCCTTTCCGCAATGGCAATCAATAGAGGGTCAGCCAGCACCCTGTTCCTCGGCCGGTCCCGCCGCTGACATTCCAGTTCGCGCCAACGAACCAGTTCTCTGAGCACCCCCTGCTGCTGGGCAGAAAGCGTCCAGCCTCCGCGCAGCTTCAGGTAATGGTTGTCCGGATCTTCCTGCCCCGCCAGCTCATCGGCAAAACGAGCCGACTCCTCCACGAGGGCCGCCTCTAGCCCGCGATCACGCAATAATTGGCTAACCCACTGGTACATCGGCTCCAGAAAACGGATATCGTCAATCGCATAGCGTTGCTGGGCGTCGCTCAATGGTCTTGCCAGCCAGTCGGAGCGGGTGGCGGACTTGTCCAGCGTCTCGCCAAAAAGAGTTTCCACCAGCCTGGCGTAACCGAGGGAAAACCCGGCTCCGGCCATTGCAGCACCAATTTGAAGGTCTATCACACCGGCAGGCTCAATGTTGAGCCACTGGCGGAACAATTCCAGGTCTTCGCTCATGGCGTACAGGAGCTTAGGGGTGCCCGGATCTGCCAGTATTTCCCGGAAACGTCGGGATTTCTCCGCAACGGAAGGGTCCACCAGGCAGAACTCACCACCAAGTCCCAGCTGAACGAGGCCCGGAATCGGATAGAAGGTGTTTACCCTCTCGAATTCAGTGTCCAGAGACAGAGGTTTGCCAGGTGATCGTTCCAGCCATTGGTCCAGCGCCTGCGGCTCCCGGACCCAATGAATGCTGGCCGGGGCCGGGGGAACGTCAACAGCCATCGAGGCGTGGGCAGAAATATCCATAAACGTGCCTGGTAGGATTATTTGTTCTGGTTCAATCGGAGAGCGGCTTGCGGCCACGGAATGCGTGCGTCAGGGTAAATCCGTCAACATAGCCCAGCTCGCCACCCACCGGAATGCCATGGGCCAGCCGGGTAATCAGGATCCCCTGGCCATCAAGACGATCCGCTATGTAGTGGGCGGTAGCCTCGCCTTCCACGGTCGGGTTGGTCGCCAGGATCAGTTCCGTAACACCTTCATCGCGGATCCGTTTCAGCAGGCGTTCGATGCCGATTTCTTCAGGCCCCACGCCATCGATGGGCGACAGGTGTCCCATCAGGACAAAATAACCACCCCGGTAATCACCCGCCTGCTCGATGGCCAGCAAATCCGAGGGACTTTCCACCACACACAGCGTCCCGGTGCGGCGCTGAGGATTTTCACAGATGCCGCAGACTTCGGTGTCCGCAAAGTTCTGACAGCTTTCGCAGCGACGTACACCGGTCATGGCCTGGCTCAATGCCTCGGAAAGCCGGGTACCGCCCGAGCGGCCACGCTCGAGCAAATGGAAAGCCATGCGCTGGGCAGTTTTCTGACCAACACCGGGGAGGCAACGAAGGGATTCTACAAGCTCATCAACCAGCGGGCTGAACGCCATGAAAGGTCCTCAAACGACGGCAGGGTAAAATTCAGAACGGCATTTTGAAGCCGGGTGGCAGGCCCATGCCCGACATCATACCGGACATCTTCTCCTTCTGGTTTTCCTCAACGCGGCGAACGGCATCGTTTACTGCAGCGGCGAGAAGGTCTTCCAGGATGTCCTTTTCCTCTGACATCAGCGATGAGTCGATGTCCACTTTACGAACGTCGTGGCGGCCATTCATGGTAACCTTGACCAGACCGGCACCGGCTTCGCCAGTCACCTCTGCCTTGGCAATTTCCTCCTGGGCCTTCTGCATCTCTTCCTGCATTTTCTGGGCTTTCTTCATCATATCGCCCATATTGTTCATCATAACTTATCTCCTGCTTGTCTCGGCCGGTCGGATACTCTCTTCGACTACCCGCGCCTCGAATCGTTCAACAATAGACTTTACGACCGGATCCTGGCGAATGGACGCCTCCGCCGCTTCCTGGCGGGCCTTCCGCTGACGCTCCTCATAGGCTGCCGGCGTGTGTGGGCCGGGATTACCGTGCTCGGTACGTAACTGAATGGAGTCGCCAAAGCGGTTTCTCAAGGCAGCGAGAATCTTTTCCTCGTGCCGGCTGTTCAGCAGCCGGGCGTGGCCCTCGTCGATTGTCAGGGTAATTACATCCCCATCCCGCGACATGGCGCCGTGACTGGCGAGATTACCGGGCATACCAACAATGCCCAGACTCCGGAAATCCCGGTGCCAGACAAATTCGCCCTCCGGCACAGGCTCTTGCTCAACTGCTGATTCTATCGCTGGTTCGGGCGCTGGCTCCGGCTCCACAAACGCGGGCTCCGGAGCCGGCGCAGGCTGATCAACCGGCTCGTCGGCGACGTCAGGTGGCGGCTCTTCCGTCACCGGCGCGTCATCGCTTAGAGGGTAGTTTTCTTCATATTCTCCAGCTGTCTCGGCCTGGGCATCAAGACTGGCCAGCCAGGATGCATCCTCCTCCGCAACAGGCGGGGCGGCCGGCATTTCGGGCTCGGGCTCATGTGTGGGTTCCGGTTCCGGCTCTGGCTGTGCGGGAGCTTGGCTGGCCTCTCGAACCGGCTCCTCAGCTACTTCCGTCTCCGGCTCAGACTGTGGCTGCTGCGTTTCAGGCTGTTCTGATTCTGCTTCTGGTCTCGGCGCCGGGTCGGGCTCATCCCGTGGCTCGGAGGCGACAGACTGACCACCAGAACTTATAGCGGGCGGCTCTCGCCGGTCAGCACCAGGCCTGAAGGCAAGCATGCGGAGCAGGGTCATTTCGAAACCCATACGTGCATCCGGCGTAATGGTCAGGTCTTTCCGGCCGATCAGTGCAGACTGGTAGAAAAGCTGGGCGTCCTCGGCACTGAGCTTGCGAGCCAGGGCCTGGACTTGCTCGGCATCACCCAGCGCGTTATCGGCACTGCCCGGAACCACCTGCTCCATGGTGACCCGGTGGAAGAGCGACAGCAGATCGGCAAGAATCACACTGTAATCCGGCGCAAAATCGGAAATCCGGCTGATTTCCGACAGCAATGCCGGGCCGTCGCCCTCAACGAGGGCATCAACGATCCGCTCGATATCCCTCTGATCAATGGTGCCCAGCATGTTGCTGACATCACTGGCCGACAGCTTCTGGTTACCGAAAGCGATGGCCTGGTCGGTCAAGCTCAGGGCATCACGCATACTGCCATCGGCAGCCCGGGCCAGCAGCCACAGGGCCGGCTCCTCAAATGGAATATCCTCGGCACCCAGTACATGGCGGAGGTGGCCAGCGATATGCTCTGGCGTCATTCGCTTGAGGTTGAATTGCAGGCACCGGGACAACACCGTAACCGGCAGCTTCTGGGGATCCGTCGTCGCCAGCAGGAACTTGACGTGTTCCGGTGGCTCTTCAAGCGTCTTCAAGAAGGCGTTGAATGATTGATTCGTCAGCATGTGCACCTCGTCAATGAGGTACACCTTGTAGCGACCGCGAGTGGGTGCGTACTGGACGTTATCGGTCAGTTCCCGCATATCATCCACGCCGGTGCGAGACGCCGCGTCAATCTCGATCAGATCCACAAACCGGCCTTCCTGGATTTCCTGACAACTGGAGCACTCACCGCAGGGATTGGGCGTGACGCCGGTTTCGCAGTTCAGGCAGCGGGCGAGAAGCCGACCAATGGTGGTCTTGCCTACCCCACGGGTACCCGTGAACAGATAGGCGTGATGAAGACGCTGGCTTTCCAGGGCGTGGATCAACGCCTGGAGCACGTGTTCCTGGCCCACCATATCCTCGAAGGTGCGTGGGCGCCATTTACGGGCAAGTACCTGGTAGCTCATGTTCCGCCAACTGCAGTGAAAAACGGGTTTAACCTTAGCACGGACGAGGTTTCAGAAGAAGCAAACTCGGTCTCGGAAACGGGCACGCCAGGTCCGGACATAAGTTCATGGCAATCAAGGATAATCAGAAAGATAAAAACGAGAGGGGGAGAGAAAACTGGGGGTGACTCCACCAGCGACACCCCGGCACACAATTCCACCGCTGCGGCTGCTCCCTTCCGGGCCTGACCGAGTTCACGGTTTCATGTTGCGGGGGCACCAATGGAGCCACCATAACGGCGTTTCAGAACAATTCCCTGAAAGCGGCGCGCATATTAGCAAAAGGGTTTGCACACTACAATGACAAATCGGCGCGCCCTCCCGTATCGGCATTAGAGGGGCAAGGGCACCTCGTCCTGGCGGAACCAGCAAGCCAGACTGTAACGAGTGCGGTTTGCAGGTAACACCTCGTGCGGTATTTCCTCGCTCATGAACAAAGTCATGCGCCCGGCCTCGGGCAATACGGTTCCGCAAACTTCCTGATCGTTGTCGCGATTGAAAACCTGGAGAGCTCCGCCATCGGCTGCTTGCCAATCTTCGTTGAGATACAACACCAGACTGACAACGCGAGACGCCCTGCCCCGGAAGCTGTCCAGGTGCCGCTTGTAGAAATCACCAGGGTGATAGGTCGCATAATGGGTTTCAAATCGCTTCAACCCGAGAAACAGCCTCTGGTTCAACCCCTGGCGAATCGTCTCGAAAAATTCAAACAACGCAGCCTGGGGTGCTGTGACACCTTGCAACCATGCAATCTTGTCGCGTCGAACCGAGCGGTCACGCACCAGATCATTGCCACGGCCAATACCGGCTTTTTTCATCGCATCCGTACGATCCAGAATCTGCACTTCCTGCTTCAGCGCGGCCAACAGGTTTTCACCCAGCCGTGAGCGGGCATCAAGCGACATCCAACCATGCTCACTCAACCCCGAAGCCAGCTCGTCCAGCCATTCCTCGGACAACAGCTCCCGGTGATCCGGCGCAAGGTCGGTTGACTGAGCATCACTGCCTGCTACTGCATCGTAGGCGCTACTCAAGGGGGTGTTCACGGGATCGTTGATTGGGACTATTACCGGCGTTTCCATCGTCGGGCCTCGTGCTTAATTTGAGCGTATTTTAGGCGCAATTCTCGCCGGAGCGGCAGTTTTAATTTACTCTCTGTGTAGGCAAATACACTTAACCGGTTTCACTCAGCAGATTCCCATTAGCAGATAATCATGTCAGAAAGCAGTAACAGGCCACCGCTCTCACTATCGCCGGGCCAGTGGTCCTTCACGCGCTGGAAAACCATCGGGCAACTGGAAGCCCTCGAGGTACATCACCCTCTGTTTCAGGCAACCCTGTTTCTCCAGGGAGCCCACCTGGCAAGCTTCAAGCCCCAGGATGAGTCCGATTGGCTGTGGATGAGCCCAACCGCCCGCTACGAACCAGGCCGCGCCATCCGGGGTGGCATTCCGGTGTGCTGGCCCTGGTTCGGGGATCCTGCCCGCAATGCGCCGGAAGTCCGAAAGCGGATCCATACCGACAAAGCCCACGGCTTTGCCCGCACCGCCCTGTGGAAACTGGAAGACGTCAGGGAAAACGCCCACGAAGTAGAGATCAGCCTGTCCCTCGATGCCAATGAAGACTTCAGTGATGTCTGGGTCGGCCACGCACTTGCGCTGTTTACGTTCAGCTTTTCTATTCGGGGCTGCCAGCTGGCTCTGACCACGACGAATCTTGGGAAAGACCCCCTCGCGTTTACCCAGGCACTCCATACTTATCTGCCAACGAGTGACATAAGCCGCACACGAGTACTGGGCCTCGGAAACAGCCAGTACATCGACACCCTGGATAACTGGGAATACCGTAACCAGGAAGGCCCAGTGTATTTTGACGGCGAGACGGACCGGATCTATGAGAGCGGCGAGCCCCTGACCATCGTCACACCACGAACAGGCCGCAAACTGACCTCGGTGGGTAGCGATTCGACCGTCGTATGGAACCCGGGGCCGGCGAAAGCGGCAACACTGTCGGACTTTCCGGATACGGCCTGGCAGTCCATGCTGTGCGTCGAAACCGCCAATGCCGCCAGCGACTATCGGGTGCTAAATAAAGGGCAAAGCCACACTTTAGGCGTATTCATCGGAAGGAAATCATGAGCCTGGCATCATTTCTCAAAACCCGACTGGTTCCCGCGGAGCTGGACGAACATATCAACCGCATCCGCAAACCCATCGGAAGCCTGGGCTACGATCCCTGGGGATATAACAACGAAGCCATCAAATACGGGCTTTCGATTACCAAACAGATTTACGAAAAATACTTCCGGGTGCAGGCGCACGGCGTCGAGAACATTCCCGCCGAAGGTCCGGTGCTGATAATTGCCAATCACAGCGGGCAATTACCCATTGATGGCTTGCTGATCGGTTACGCCCTCGCCTCCCGGGAAAAAGATGCCCGCATTCCAAGAGCAATGATTGAGCGCTTCTTTCCGACTGTGCCCTGGTTGGGAAACCTGCTGAATGAAGTAGGCGCAGTACTTGGAGACCCGGTCAACTGCGCCAAGATGCTCGCCAACGATGAAGCGGTCATCGTGTTCCCGGAGGGCGTTCGCGGCTCCGGAAAACTTTACCAGGACCGCTACCAGCTCAAGCGTTTCGGCAATGGCTTCATGCACCTCGCCATGAAATACAAAGCGCCAATCGTGCCCGTGGGTGTGGTTGGTTGTGAGGAAACCATCCCGGCCATCGCCAACATCAAGCCCCTGGCAAAGGCCCTGGGCATCCCATACGCCCCGGTCGCCATGCCGGTAGTGCTACCGGCAAAGGTACATCTGAATTTCGGAGCCCCAATGTACTTTGACGATCTGGAAATCCCCGAAGAACAGGTCACCGAGCGCGTGGAGAAGGTGAAAGCGGAAATCAGCCGCTTGATCGACAAGGGACTGAGCGAAAGGAAAAGGCTTTTCTGATGACCGAACAACGCAGACCGCACATTCTGATTACCGGTGCCGCCGGCGCCCTTGCCCAACAGGTTATTGAGCAACTCCGCGACACCTGCGACCTGGTCGCCGTGGATTTTCGGGAACAGGTCTACCTGGGCGACGACATTCCCAGCTACTGTATCGATTTCAACAAAAGGGTTTTCGAGGATCTGTTCCGGCGCTACCAGTTTGATGGCGTGATCCACATGGGCCGGATCATGTCCAGCCAGCTCACCCGTATGCGCCGCTACAACGCCAACGTACTGGGCACCCAGAAACTCCTGGACCTGAGCCACAAGTACGGCATCAAACGGGTAGTGGTGCTCTCAACCTTCCACGTATACGGCGCCGTGGCCTACAACCCGGCACTCATTGATGAATCTGCCCCGTTGAAAAGTGCGGGGCTCAGTGCCGATCTGATCGACTCGGTTGAGCTGGAAAACCTTGCCAACATCTACCTGTGGCGCTACCCGGAGCTGAACATCACCATCCTGCGGCCCTGCAACATCGTGGGCCCCGGCGTGCGTAATACCATCAGCACGCTGCTGGCCAGTGAACGGGCACCGGTGTTGGCGGGCTTTTCCCCCATGATGCAGTTCATCCATATTGATGACATGGCCGGTGCGATTGTACTGGCGTATAAAAAACCGACACGTGGCGTGTACAACGTTGCACCGCAGGACTGGGTAGCATACCAGCACGCTTTGAAGCTCTGTGGCTGCAAACGGATTCAGGTGCCCTCCATCCCTCCGATGGTTCCGAAGATGATACTAGGCACGCTGAAGTTGAAGAGCTTTCCATCTTACCTGATGGCCTTCTTCAAATATCCGGTGGTGATTGACGGGCGGGCGTTTGTCAAGGAGTTCGGGTTTGAGCCCAAGCGACCGCTGAAGGAGATTTTTCGGTTTTATCGGGAGAATAAGAGGCCGGTTTAGTCAACAGCGGCTACATAAGTTACGCTGGATTATAAACAAGACTATTCTTTGATAAGGAATTCACTCTTCGGGGTACTCAGGCATGTTCAGCAACATGGACGTACTCAGCTACTCGCTGGCAGCGATTACCTTCGGGCTCTTGGCGATATTGATAGCAACGCGGTACTTACGTCGCGGCGTCGACAGAGCACTTGCGCTTGCTTCAACCGTCACGACCGTATGGGCGCTTGCGCTGGTAAGCCAAAGTATTTGGGGCTACCCAGGCTTTAACGTTCGTTACCTCATCGAGCTGCTTCGGGATGCGTCTTGGATCTACCTGCTATTTGCGTTGCTTAAAGACCGACTGCGGGAAAACAAGCTGACTGGCAACGTAAAACACGTCCTGAGTGCGAGCGTAGGAATCCTGCTCTTCGTTTTACTTGGTATTGGGCTTGCCGAAAACTTCACAGAACTCGACTTGGCCAGCGGCAAGATCAAGCTTCTAGGCCAGATTGGCCTCTCCCTACTGGGCCTCTCCCTTGTCGAGCAGATCTGGCGCAACTCCCCCAGTTTCGGTAGATCAAGCATCAAGTATATTTGCATCGGCATTGCGACGATTTTCATGTTTGATTTCTTCATGTATGCCGATGCCCTCCTTTTCGGTCACGTAGCCGATCCCTTCTGGAATGCCCGCGGCTTCGTTAATGCCCTGCTTACGCCCCTATTTGCTGTCAATGTTATCAATACCCGAAAGCAACCCGTGGACTTCCAGTTGTCCCGCTCCGCCGTCTTTCACGCAGGCACCCTCATTTTTGCCGGCGGTTACCTGCTTTTCCTCGCCCTCGGTGGATACTATGTGCGCGTGCTTGGTGGAGACTGGGGAGACGCTCTGCAAGTTCTATTTTTCACCATATCCTTAGTCTTCCTGACAACACTGCTTTTATCTCGGCGAATCCGTTCCAAACTAATGGTTCTAATTAGCCAGAATTTCTTCGATTACAAGTACGATTACCGGGAAGAGTGGCTTAAAATGACGAAGGAACTTGCTGATCTCAGTGACGATCCCCCTTTACCTCAGCGGGTAATCCGGATGCTGGCGGGCCTCGTTGAGAGTAATGCCGGAGCAATTTGGGTGATTGGCGAGCAAGACGCATACGTTCTCAAATCCTCGGTAAACCTCTCAACACCCAAGTACACCATGATTGACGGAGACTCAGAGTTGGTCCGGTTTTTCCAGGAACGGGAGTGGATACTGGATCTTCATGAATATGAGACCGATCCCGTTAGCTATAACCTGCTTGAAATACCGGACGCAATATCCAAGACGCCGGACGGTTGGCTGATCATCCCCCTCTACCTCGGAAACGAACTGTATGGATTGGCTCTCGTCGGCAACCCGTACACTCGCCTGGAGCTTAATTGGGAAAACTTCGACCTCATAAAGGTTGTCGCGCGCCAGGCCTGCAATCTTCTGGCCCAGGCAGATGCACAACATCGGCTCTCAAGAGCCATGCAATTCGAAGCAGTGAGCAAGGCATCCGCCTTCATGGTGCACGATCTCAAAACTGTGATTGCCCAGCTGTCACTGCTGGTAAAGAACGCACCAAAACATAGGAACAATCCCGCCTTCATAGATGACATGATCAACACAACCGAGCACGCCGTGCGAAAAATGACCAATGTTGTGGAGCACATTCGCAGGCCAAATACCGATGACGGCGACGAGTGCGAATCAGTTAACCTTACGGAATTGATCAACGATTTGGTCGTCCTTCATCAACACCAGTCGCCTGTGCCTCAGCTTGAGGAGCCCCTCCCCATCGCTACGGTAAAAGCGGATTCTGAGCGACTGCGCAGCGTTCTTGGACATCTGATCCAGAATGCCCAGGATGCTACACCAACAGATGGCGAAATCACCCTCACTCTCAAGATCGCCAAGGGGAATGTAGTTTTGTTTATTCAAGATACGGGCTGCGGAATGACCGAAGAGTTTATTAATAGTCATCTTTTCAAACCCTTCGAAAGCACCAAGGGCCTGACAGGCATGGGGATTGGGGCTTATCAAGCTCGAGAATATATTCAAAAGCTTGGAGGCAGCATTGATGTGACCAGTGAGCCAGGCCTAGGCTCCTGCTTTTCGGTCCGAATACCCCTCGCTCCGGGCGAGGTTCCAAAACCGCTAGAACAACGTTTTCCACAGATCTCTGACGCTACTATTCCAAAAGAAAGCGCCAATTAACCGACACCTGAAAACATTGAATAAAACCAGCATTGCAAAGAGCCAATGTTCGGTTAAGAATCAGAGTAGAGGAAATAGATCAAAAAAGGATTTGGTACGGTTGTGACTAGACGACTTTTAATTGTCGAGGATGATCCCGGCCTACAGAGCCAGATGCGGTGGTGTTTCAGTGAAGATCTGGAAGTAGTCGTCGCAAATGATCGGGATTCCGCACTGACAGCGCTGAGAAGAAACGAACCAGACGTAATTACATTAGATTTAGGCCTACCTCCTGACCCCGGTGGTGCGTCCGAAGGTTTTTTGTTGCTTGAAGAAATCCTGCGGCTCTCACCTATGAGCAAAATCATCGTGGTTACTGGACGCGAGGACAAAGAAAACGCTGTTAAGGCCATTGGTATGGGCGCGAGCGACTTCTATCAAAAGCCCCTCGATGCTGACATCCTCTCCTTTGTGGTCAATCGCGCCTTCCGACTGGCCGAGTTAGAGCGGGAAAACCGGGAGTTGGCACGCCAGCGCAGCGGCACCTGCATCAAAGGTATTGTTGCCGCCAGCCCGCAGATGCTTGCCGTATGCCGCACTCTTGAGAAAGTCGCCCCGACCGACGTGACCACTCTCATTACAGGTGAAACCGGCACTGGCAAGGAGCTGTTGGCACGCGCCCTTCATGACTTGAGCCACCGTTCGGATAAACCGTTTGCGGCCATCAACTGCGCCGCGATTCCCGAGAATCTGCTTGAAAGTGAACTGTTTGGATTCGAAAAGGGCTCTTTCACCGGCGCCACCCAAAGCAAGAAAGGCAAGATCGAAAGCGCCAATGGCGGAACTCTGTTCCTGGACGAGATCGGCGACATGCCGATTCCACTGCAGGCAAAACTATTGAGGTTTCTCCAAGAGAGAGTGGTAGACCGTGTTGGGTCCGCCAAACCAATTCCGGTCGATGTCCGAGTAGTCTGTGCGACCCACCGTAACGTGCGCCACCTCATTGATCAGGAAACCTTCCGCGAGGATCTTTACTATCGCATCAGCGAGATAACCTTAGATGTCCCTGCTCTTCGGGAACGCGAGGGTGATGCCATTGTGGTTGCCCAATCCCTATTGCAGTCATTGGGAAAACAAATGGACCGTCCAAATCTGGCATTTGATGAAGATGCTATCAGGGCGATAAAAGCCTACCCATGGCCTGGAAACGTGCGTGAAATGATCAACAAAGTGAAGCGGGCCACAATCATGGCTGAAGGTAAAAAAGTCACCGCTAATGACCTGGAACTGGATAGTGGTATTGAAGGGCCGGAAAGTCAGATCAACCTTCGCCAAGTTCGGGAGAATGCGGAGCGCGCTGCAATTATGCAGGCTCTTCAATCCTGTAATTACAATATTGCACGGGCATCTCGTCTTCTCGGCGTTACGAGACCCACACTTTACAATCTTACCGACAAATACAAGATTGACACCTCTTCAGAAGCTTCTGAGGCATGACCAAACTCGAACAATTAAAACACTGGACCGTCCAGGGAGTAGTACGACATGAATACACGGAGTTCGAAGTTGAGTTACCTGCTACGCCTAATTCTCGCAAGCACTGTTCTTTGCTCTTTATTTGTGCTGCCAGGGTGCGGTAACCAAACGGATTCTTCAGGCGCTACTTCCCACATAAATCGCGCAGAAACCTACGCGGACCAAGGACAATATCGCTCGGCGCTTATCGAAGTCAGAAACGCGATCCAGGCCGAGCCTGATAACGTCAAACATGTCGTCAAGCTGGGTGAGCTCTACCTGGAAATCGGCGCTGTAGAAGAGGCTGCTGATCTTCTCGAGCCCTGGCTGGACGACTATCCGAGCTCTGTGGCTATTCCACTTGCTCGTTCTTACGTAGACCGAGGAAAGCACCTGTCTGCCACGGAAGCCCTGGAAAAGCACACGAACTACACGCCAGAGCAAGAATTCAAGGCATCGCTGATCCGAGCCGAGGCATCAAGACTGTCCGGTAGTCCGGAAGAGTCGCTCACCCGTTTCCGGGAACTCATGAAGAGTGATGAATCCAGCGTATCGGCCGTAACTGGAACATTGGAAACACTGATAACATTGAACCGAACCTCCCAGGCTATTGGCATAGCTGATGAGTGGCTATCCAGAAATCAAGACGAGCCTTCTGTTCTTTACTGGAAAGGCTATGCGCAATATCGTGAAAACCAACTTGAAGCATCGTCTGCAACGTTAACTGATGCCGTCACCGCACTCCCCTCTGCAGACATTTTCTTGCCGATTCGCCGGAACATACTGACCACACTGTCAAGAGTGCTTACTGAACAGGGTAAAATCACTGAAGCGCAGGTTTACAACCGCGTTCTTGCAGAAAACACCAACTCAGAAGCACGAGAAAGGTCCGAGTCGGCCATCGAAGCCATCGCTCGTGGAGATCTGGGTGAGGCACGTGAGACCCTTGAGGATCTGATGCGTCAGGATCCTGACAATCAGATCATTGGCCTGACTCTGGGGATGTTAAACCTGCAAGAAGGGCGAAAAGAGGAAGCACTGGCGTTGCTGGACGAAAACCTCGACGCTGAAATCACGCCAACACCATTCATTCGTGCCGCCATGATGGCAAAAATCGACAGCGGCAAACGAGAGGAAGCCCTGGCCACACTTTCGCGCGCCGTTGAATCCCGCCCCAATGACGCGGATCTACTAGCCATGCATGGCCTTCTCGCACTATCGCTACCCTCTCACTCAGAAGAAGGCATTGCCAGCCTCAGCAAAGCTCTGGATCTCGACAGCTCTCGCTCCCGCCTTCGGCTGGCCCTGGCGCGGCATTACATGCAGCAGGGCAAACAGGAGCAGGCACTTGGTCAGATGCGGGTCGCACTAACTCAAAGCCCCACCGATTGGCCCGTCACCCAGTACTACCTTTCATTGCTGCTGAATACCGGCCAGGAAGCTGAAGCCAAAGACGTTAAGGACTCACTGCTCAACGGTTTTGCCGACGAACCCAAGGCCGTCACCCTGGCTGCGATGACAGAGTATCGCCTGGGCGATGTGGAATCAGCCCGCTCACGCCTTGAACAACAAATTCAGAATGATCCGGACAACGCCACAGCATTAGCCACTCTGGCGCTGGTTTACCAAGGTGAAGGCAAAAACAAAGAAGCTGTGGCAACGTTGGTCAAGGCTGCACTCTTGAGCCCTGACTCAATTGGCCCGATTCAGGGCGCCGGACAGCTTTACGCTCGCAACCACAGCCCTGAAGAAGTAGCTTCCTGGCTCGTAGGTATAGCTGAAGAGCATCCGGAGCTGGCTGTCAACAGCACCGCCCTTGCGGCGCAGATCCAGACACAGCAGGGCAACCTGACCGAAGCTCGGCGTCTTCTGGAAAATATTGCAGACGAAGATCAGAACGATACCGCCATCCAGGTAGAGGGTCAGTTGTTGGCAGCCGAAGCGGATGCTGCCGCCAGCAGTGAAAACTGGCCTGAAGCCCGCGCAAAGGCAGCGGAAGCCGCCGCACTACGACCGGAAAACCTACGCTTTGCGCTGGTTCCGGTAAACATCTATGGCCAAGAGGGCAAATACCAGGATGCGCTAGATAGTCTTGAAGAACTCGAATCTGTCCATGGAGAAAACACTGCCATCGACCTAATGCGTGCGCGCTTACTTGCCTCCTCTGAGGGGCAGGAGGATGCCTGGAACTATCTCCAGAGCCGGTGGCAGGAAACCAAGGAGCCGAAGCTTCTCCCCGTCCTGATAGACCTGGCGAGGGCCCGGTCATCCCATGATGTGGACGAACTGACCAAGGCCTGGGTTGAGGCACAGCCTGAAAGTGCTTCAGCTCTTCTGAGTCGCGCCGAATATCAGATGACCAGCGGAGATGAATCCGGCGCAATCACCAGTTACCAAGCCGCCATTGGTTACCAGCCCGACAACCCTGTCGCCCTCAACAACCTAGCCTGGCTGCTGAGGGAGCGGAATCAGGAGCAGGCAATCAACCTTGCCCGTCAAGCGCAGGAACTGGCGCCGGAAAATGCGGCTATTCTTGACACGTACGGATGGATCCTGCACCTAGCGGGGCGTCATGAAGATGCCAAGCCTTTAATTGAAAAAGCCTTGGCGCTGTCGCCTGACAACGAAGAAATTCAGGGCCATCTGGACACCGTCAACCAAGCACTCTAGCCTTCCGATCGGTTAGCCTGGGTGGGGTGTCGAATTAGTTGACACCCCTTTCCTTTTTGATTTCTTTTTTCTCCCCTTCCCTCTCCAGAGCATTCACCTGATCACGCCCTCAGTTAAAGAGTTCACCTGAGTTTATTGCTCAGCGTCAGCTTTATTTACACATCCCCCAGAATCTATCCATAACCATCTGTTTTATATATTAAATATTATGGGCATGATTATAGCATGGGTACGAACAACGCCCGGTTCTACCTGGTCGTGTGCCATACCTTCCGTGAGGAAGGGACGGAAAGCTACGAATCTCACACAGTGAGATAGTCGAGCTGCATAGGAACGCAAATCTTTTTCACGGAGATGTAGTATATGAAGTATCTCAAACAAACAGCGCTTACTTCAGCAATACTAGTAGCGTCGTCATTTGCCAACGCCGCTGAAATAAAGTCCAGCAAAGAACGAACCCTCGAGGGCTTTGTTAACGAAATTCTACTGGTCGACGGGAGCACCGTTAATCTGGCGGGTGATACGGCGACCAACGACGCAAGCACTAATAGCTACTTCAAAGGTTCTGGAGACCAAGGCTCGTCAGCCTCATTCCTACTCGAGATAACTAGCAGATATCAAAATCAAACATTTGGGATTTACAACGGACAAAGCCATGTACAGCTTTTGGGTGGTAAAAATACCGGCCTGTATGGCACTCCACCTGGCGATTACAATGGAAACGTTGAGGACAATAGCCTTTATTCGCTCGTGAGTTTTAATATGGCTGGCGGTGGATACGAGGTCTACGTCAACAACCAGCCAACGGGAGAGCTTTTCGGCTCCTCCGAATTCGGTTTTTACCTGGGCAACAGTGACGGCCCCAGAATTTACTCTGATGCTTCATTAAATCAAAACCAAGAAGATCGTTTCATAGCGACTAAAGGCAAGGGCCAGTACCTTGATCTGGGCTCAGTCATGGACCCGAACTGTACACAAGAGTCGCTGAGCGATTGCACTCACTGGGAGAAGGACGACTGGATTGTCGCTTTTGAAGACGGAACCGACTTCGACTTCAATGACATGGTCGTTTACGTTGAAGATGTAGTGCCAGTTCCAGAGCCGGGCACGCTTGCCCTTCTGGGTTTCGGTTTGGCAGGTCTTGGTGCTGCGCGCCGTCGAAAAGCCTGATTGATCTCCGGTAATGATCGAACGACGGCCGAGCCGGAAGCGGAACGCTTCCGGCTCTCTCCGTTTTTCAGCCCGCCATTCAGAGTCAACTATAAAAATCCTTTCGGCTAATTCCCCCCCCCTATCAAAAAATGGCTCGTCAGCCTTGATCGATCAATTCTAGTTGTGTCGGATCTCTTTACACGCACTCGGCCCAACGCTGCCTGACTGTAGCGTATTTAGTTGATAAATAAGAACCTAATTTGATTGGCATTGCAATTGCTTCAGTCTACGTGTGGTTGCGGTTCGGCAGCTTCAAGTCTGAAAAATTTGAATGTGAATTGATCAATGGAGAGCATCATGGATAACTTCAAAAGGATTATAGGGGCAGCAGTATTGCTGGGAATGAGCGGTGTTGTAGCAGCCGTTCCGATGACTTGGGAAGATAGCTACTCGCCAACCGGTGGTGATATATATATGGAAGGGTCAGTTTTCGGCCCGAAAGACACCCACAGTTGGATCTTCGATATCACAAACGATGGCTTCAACGCGGTCAGCGATTGGGTCACGAATTACAGCATAAAGCTGGATCTGTACGATGACGGCGATCGCGACAAATTCCTCTGCTACAAGGGCTGTGAATTCGCGTTTTTCGACCAGCCTGGCCTTACCGGAGACCGAGTCTTTGAGGTCGGTGGTGGCGACGAAGAAGCGGGGTTTTCCTTGCTCGGACTGCTTAGCCTGAACGATAATGGCATGCTTGACGTAGAGCTTACTGCCAAGAGTGGTGACTTCTACTTCGCTGGTGCCACACTAAGCGCCGACGGCTACGCCAAAAACGTCCCCGAACCGGGCACGCTCGCCCTACTGGGGCTTGGCTTGGCAGGTTTAGGTGCAGCCCGTCGCCGCAAAGCCTGATCTTCGCTTTTTATTTGATGAACAAGCCGGGGCTTTATCAGCCCCGGCTCTAACTTTAACGGCAAACAAATTATAGGCTCTTAAAAATCAATCAGAACTATTGTGAAAGCAGTAAACCTGTAAATCAGATAAAATTCCCAAAGGGATAAGAGAACGTCCTGGAATGCTGTCAGGAGCATCATGTTAAGGAAAACGCTGCATGAATTCCCGCAATCAAGGCCTTATCTGGTAATTGTTCTAATTTCCATCGGCGTGTTCTGGCCCTCCTCCTTTCGACTAGCTCAGGAGTGGATACAGTTTGAACAGGTTTTGGTCCATGGTCTGCCCACCTTTCTCATCTTTATCGGCATATTACTAATCCACCCGCCAAAACCCGCCAAACAGGGAAGCAAGACCATCTCCTGGCTTGGAGGAGCAGTGCTAATCCTTTCGGTGATTGTGTGGGGCCTCCTTGAACTAGTGCGCATTGACACCCTCTCATACTTGATGCTGCCCGTAGGACTGCTCGCAGTGTGCTGGACTCTGCTTGGGCTTAGCTCGGCAGTGCGGTTCTTTCCCTACGTTCTTCTATTCGGGTTGTCATTACCTTTCTGGGCCGACATCGTGCCGTTTCTGGTGACCCTGGCCACCATCGTGGTAGGTAAAGCGATCTCATTGATGGGCATGACAGCCCTGATCGAGGGAGCAAACATCACCCTGCCCTACGGCCGCCTGGTTATCGCCGATGGTTGCTCAGGCATCCGGTATTTCGCAGTCTCCATTCTCGTGGCAACAATTACCGCCATTCTCAATGATTACCACTGGAAAGGCTGGCTAGTTGCACTCACCATCGGCGCGGGCCTGGCACTGATCGTAAACTGGGTCCGAATTGCGGCGCTGGTTGTCATTGCGTATCAGAGCAACATGGAGAGTGATCTTGTTACAAACCATGAAACCTTTGGCTGGCTTGTGTACGCGGGCTTTATGATACCGGTCATGCTGCTGACTCCAGTCCATCGCAGAGGTTCTATCCCTGGCGGGATGCCGCCTAGAATGACAATCGAGCCCTACAGTTTTGTTGTTCTGGCACTCCTGATTGGCCCCATCGGTATCGCCCTTGCCCATTCCGCAGCTTCCGATGCCTCACCCTGGAGGCCAGCCGCCGGAGGGCTGCGATCAGGGGATCCAGGGGATCTGCCTCTAGCCGTCAATGTCCCGTCGTTCATGAAACACCAGGTCTGGACAACCAGTGATGGCAATTGGCTATCACTCGCGCAGAGCACCAGAACTCCTAAAAATGAAAAGCTGGTGCCCTATCTGGCCGGGCCAATTGATACCAGCAACTGGTTTCTGGCGAGTGAACATCTGCAGGGAAGAATACGCGTCTACCAGAATCTCACATCACGACGTCAGGTAGCGGTTTATCAGCGTTATTTGGTAGGTAGCTATAGCACCAGCAGCTACAGGACAGCGAAGCTTTTGCAAATACCGGCCACACTGAGTGGCCAAGGACGTTTCGCACTCCTGACGCTGCAAGCGAGTTGTGAGGCCCGCGAATGCGAAAGTGCCATTAAACGACTGTCTCAGCAGATTGAGGATAGATTGGTGACCAATCCATCTCGCTAGCCATAGATACATCGCGAGGTAGGCTCGAGATCACTCAGTAATAAACCGTTATACTCCGAAGAAATTGTTCGTCCTTAAGTTGGTTCCAAGCGAATGGTAGATTCTCAAAAAAAGGTCAGAATACTTCACGTTACCTTTAACATGGGTTTCGGCGGCACCGAGCAAGTCATTCGCCAACTCATTACCAACCTTAATCTGGCACGCTTCGAGTGTGAAATTGCATGTATTGACGGAGAAACCGGCGCTATCGGCCAGGCACTGGAAGCCGAACACGGAATAAAAATACACTCCAGGCAGCGAGCCGCGGGCCTGGACTTCGAGACAATCTTCTGGCTAAGAAAGCTTCTTAAAGACGGTCGCTTTGATATCGTCCATTGCCATCAATACTCCCCGTACACTTACGGATGGTTTGCACACTGGGGCACTGGAGCAAGGGTCGTTTTTACCGAACACGGTCGCTTTCATCCAGACCATTACCGAAAAAAGGCAAAGTACATCAATCCGTTCATCGCCCGCACAACCCACAAACTGGTCGCCATTTCCGCGGCCACTCGTGACGCCTTGGTTGAATACGAATATCTCCCCCGCGACAGAATCAGCGTAATCTACAATGGCATCGCGCCAATAACGATTGACGAGAGACCACGCTCAGCACTGAAAGCACAGCTGCAAGTAGAGTCGGATGAAACCGTTATTGGCACCGTGGCCAGACTGGACGCAGTCAAGAACCAGGCACTGATGTTAAAAGCTTTAAGAGCTTTGCTAGATCAGAACTTCAGAGTGCGATTAATATTGGTTGGCGATGGCCCTGAGAGAAAAAATCTGGAAAGGCTGGCAATCAATTTAAACCTACAGGAGTCAGTCATTTTTACGGGCTTCCAGTCACAACCCGCCGACTACCTGAGTCTGATAGACATTTTTCTACTTCCCTCGTTTACCGAAGGCACCTCAATGACTTTACTGGAGGCCATGAGCCTGGGAATTCCGGCTGTGGCCACAAGGGTGGGAGGAACACCAGAAATTGTCACTGAAGGCGAAACCGGGCTTCTAATTGAAAGCAACGACCTTAAAGGTTTTACCAGCGCAATACAGTTATTACTGGAAAATCCAGACAGGCGTTCGGCGATGGCTCAACAGGCAAAAAGGTCCTTCGAAAAAAGATTCTCCGCTCAAAAAATGGTCGAACAGTATGAGTATTGCTACCGATGATTTCCGAGGACACCTACTAGTGTTTCCGTTGGCGAACCAACACAGAGCTTCTTTGAGCGCTATTACAAATAGTGATGGAATGGAAATCGGCACCCTATTATGAAGATACTTCTGCTGGCTCCACATCCTTTTTACCAGGAACGCGGCACACCTATCGCAGTCGACCTGCTGCTAAAAAGCCTTTCAAGCTCAGGACATCAGATAGACCTGATAACCTTCCATGAAGGGCAGGACAGGTATTATGAAGGTGTCAATACCCATCGAATAAAACCGTTTGGAAAGGTTGCGAATATCCGGCCTGGGTTTTCAGTCAAGAAAATATATTCAGACTTTTTCGTTTTCTTTAAGTTTCTGATGCTGTTAACCCGAAACCGCTATAACGTAGTTCATGCGGTAGAAGAAAGCGCCTTTATGGCTATGCTCCTCTGCCCCATTTTCAGGACGCCATTCATTTATGACATGGATTCTTCAATGGCAACCCAGGTCATTGACAAATTTCGATTTACCAGGAAGGCAGAGGCGTTACTTCGTGCCCTGGAATCCTTGCCTGCCAGGGCCGCAAAAGTAGTTGTACCTTGTTGCGACGCCCTCGAGCGAGATGTTTCCGTTTATCGCAATCCCCATACAAAACCAATAGTAGTGTTAAAAGACATTTCATTGCTGGACAAGAGTTCGTCGATACCTTCTAGCGGTATTAACCTAAAAGAAGTTATTGGAGAGTCTCCGGAAACCTGCAATAAGCTTCTGATGTACATCGGAAACCTTGAAAGCTACCAGGGCATCGATTTATTACTCGAAGGTTTTGCAAAGGCTACTCACACTTCTGAAAAGCTTTCACTGGTTATCGTCGGTGGCGAAAGTGAAGATATTGAGAAATACCGTGACAAATCTATTCACCTGGGCCTGGAAAACCGGGTTTACTTCCTGGGAAAGCAACCGGTTTCTGACCTGTATGCACTAATGAGACAGGCCGATATTCTGGTGTCACCACGCACTCACGGAATAAACACCCCGATGAAGGTCTACAGCTATTTGGATTCCAACATTCCTGTACTCGCAACACGTTTACCCACACACACTCAGGTAATGACGGACGAACACGCCTGCCTGGTCGAAGCGTCGGCTGCGGGGATCGCAGAAGGCATTGATCGTCTTGTTAAAAACCCGGAGTTAGGTCAAAAATTAGCGAAGAACGCACAAGACCTTATCGAAGCCGAACACAGCTTTTGTGCCTTTCATGAAAAGGTTCAGCAGATTTATACGCTCATTTAGAAAGGGTTTAAAAACCCTGTAAACCCTCAGCAAAGCAGCAATAATCCCGGCGCTTTAGTTTTCAGCTTTCGTCCCGGCTTTTTTCCCGCCGAACGCAGCGGCCAAGAACATCAACATCAACCCGGGTACGATCATCAGTACCTGGGCGCCATAAAACAGAAGACCAGCCGTGATGCTCTGCTCCAGCGACACACCCAGTGCACCATAAAGCAAAAAGATCGCCCCTTCCCTGACACCGATACCGCCAATCGAAATTGGGATAAGCATGACAATGAACACAATAGGCGTAAAAGCAAAAACGTAAATCAATTCAAGTTCGATGCCCAGGGCCATAAAAATAAACGCGAAGATGCCGGCGCGCAGTAGCTGCATGATCAAGGATAGGGCGAGCAGTTTCGAAAAAATGTCTTTACCCAGATCGCGGGCATCAAACAAGGTCAGCAGTTTGCTGATTTTTTTGCCCAAAAATCCGTCACCCGAGAATAGCCTTCGAATGGGTTGTTCAAACCAGAAGAGACACAAAACCCCAAGCACCATTCCAACCAGAGCCAAAGCAGATAACCAGAACACTCTGAAAACAATCTGGCTCGTCTGGTCCTGCGCCAAAACAAGTATGAAACTACTCAAGCATGCCACGATGAGCATTGAGAAAACGCCTATCAACCGGTCAAAAACGATCGCCGAAGCAACTGTCATCAATTCTTTTTTCTTTTGATAGGCATGATGGCCACGCATCAAGTCGGCACCGACGCCACCGGGCAACAGAAAACCCACGGAATGACTGACAAAATTGATATAGATGGATTCAGCAAGGGAAATGGAAATCGAGCGACTGTGCAACAGTACTTTCCATCGGACAGACATCAGCAACCGCACGCAAACAACGAGCAGACAGGCGCCTCCGACAAACACCAGATCGACGTTGAGAAACGCCTGCAGCAAGGTCTCGAAGTCAACAAGGAAATAGAAGGCGACCAGAAAACTGATGGCCATAAGGTATTTTAAATACGTCAAAAAAGGAGTCTCAGGTCGCCTACCATCGTTTTTCCTCGGAAAGTATCACAATCAAATCCATACCGGCGGTGTCAAGTTCAATGGCCTTTCCGGCCTGCATGGCGTGCCATTCAGGAACCACATCTTTATCCGGTTCAATCACTGCGTAATACTGATATTTCTCCGGCTTCGCGGGCTCGATTAACCAAGTCTTGCTGCGTGCAGTATTGCCATCCTTCAGCAAATAATAGACCTCAAATCCATCCAATCGGGTCCCGTAGTGCTGATAGCCCGGGCTATCCGACAACCCGGAATCAAAGCGCTCCCGAGCATTGATGTTCGCCGGCAGACTCTGAACGAATTTCGCCAGTCTCGAATGATCATCCATCACGGCCAAAACCGCCTCATTCAAGGGCTCACCAATGTTCAGCCAGGTCGCTTCAAAGCTACCTGTGGTGCCGATTGAAAAATTACGCCAGAAAGTGCGGCGAAAAGCGAGGCGGTTTTCCGGATCGCGGATCACATCATCCCGCCAAAGCGGTGGCGTGTCGTCCGAGAATACCGGTTCGTTCATTACCATAGGCCGCGGGTCATCGGGCATCACAATAAAATTACGCTCGCGCGTCTGATGCAGAAAACCCACATCCACATCTGTCTTCAACCAAACGCTCTCTGACAGACCAACAAGATGATCATAGGGGTCAAAGCCTCTAATCCACGGCAGATAATATTCATTCGCATAGTAAGCAAAACAATCACCGCAATTAGGGCTATGCTCCATTTCATTACCCAGCTCCCACATAATATTGGGGAAAGCAGCAAATCGTGCCATCAGTGTTCGCAGGTAATTCTTGATTCGTGGCAAATCTTCCTCCGTCGGTTGCCAGGCATTCATAACCTGCTTGTCACCATCTGTATTGTTGAGCACCTTGTACCGATGATCGCGACTCCAGGTATCCAGCAGGTTGATCTGCACATACAGCCCCCGGGAAAGTGCCTCCCTTACCACCCACTCAGCTCGATTTATCCATAGGAGATCCCAGGAATAGCCATCTGACTGTAAGGGAAATTGCGCGATTTTAAGCAAGAAGCTGTTATGGTCTGTTTCAACCAGCAGATCCATGTATTCAGTAAAGTCCTCATCGGTCAGTGGCCGATGGCGAACCTTGCCGAAATTGTTCTGATCTATCGCGCAGGGTGAATAATTCGAAGCCGCGACCCATTTTCCACCCACCCAGTGGAAAGGCTCGTCTGCAGCCGTCAACTTGTCCGAAAATCGTTTATCGATACTGAGCTGCCCCATTTCTGGCTGCTCGCTTGCCACTGCTTCAAAACGGCCATCTTCAACCGATATGCCATCCCGACCCGATATCTGGTATGTCCATGGTCCCGGACGCTGGGCCCTGAGGCGAAACTTGACTAATACAGTTTCGTCGTCGTAAGCATCCACAAAACCGGAATGTTCAATCTTGTGTCCGCTACCCACATGCTCAGCTTCGACCGTCAATGACATTTGTTCATAATCAAAAAGCGCTCCGGTGTCTTCAAGGGATTCGGGGCGGTCTACATTCAGGTGAATCTCCACAACCTGGCCCGCCGGCACTTTATTTCCGGTCGCCCGGGATCGATAAGCAGCATGCTGTGCCGCAAGACCCTCGGCATCAAAATCACACAATTCCGAAAACAGAGGCGTTGGCAACATTTCCTCAGGGCTGTCATCGGATAAAAAAATGTAGCCGCCGAAAGCAACTGCCAGAACGACCACTATCAGAATCAACTTCCTGTATCTCATTGCGCTTATCCTATGACGTATCTTTCTGATCCTATACGCTTAATCCAGCTTCGGGGTTCGCCGGATTAATCACATCATTTTAACCTATCGACACTCCAAGCATTCCGTTCTCGAATGTAATATAGTGAGCCAGTCACTCAAATTCGAACCACCCAAACCTACATTGTCAAAACATGCATATTAGCAAAATAATCAAACGCTTTTTAATTCCAGGGCCGGTAAAAACCCTCTATTTTCTATTCAAACACAAAGCGAAAGTGAGCCCGAAATCAGAGATTGACCTGTCCCCCTATCTGGAGATCGGTGAAAGCTGTGTCATAAGTTCTTACACTAAAGTGAAAGCGTCAGATGGCCCTCTAAAAATTGGTCAACGCAGTAGCGTTGAGTTCGGCTGCTTTATCGCGTCCGGCTCAGCTGGCATTACCATTGAAGAAAACTGCCTGATCGGCCCCAATGTATCGATCATCGGTAATAGCTACCGGTATGATCAAAAGGGCGTCCATCTAGAAGACCAGGGCACAACCTCCAAAGGCATCCGCATTGGCAAAAATGTCTGGATTGGTGCCGGCACGGTTATTCTTGATGGAGCAGAAATCGGTGATAATACTATCATCGTAGCCAACAGCCTGATAAACAGACGATATAAAGGCAATGAAATTCTGCAAGGCGCCCCCGCAAAGTCGATAATGAAACGATAAGTCCGGCGCAACCTCAAAGGAGAGCGAACGCGTGAAAGATCTGGTACTGACGGAAATCAAAGCCGCCATTGAGGAGCTAAATGAGGATCTGGATTACGAATCATTGGAAAATGTTTCAGAGAGCACGCCTCTGTTCGACCAGAGCGGAGACAGTATCGATTCTCTCTCGCTGGTCACGCTCATCACAGATCTTGAAGCTCGTCTGAAGAAAGCGCTGGGTAAACCCATTGTACTGGCAGACGAGAGCGCCATGGCCATGGAGCAATCGCCTTATCGAAATGTTGGCACATTGCTTGACTTTATTATTGAAAGAACAAAAACCTGATCAATAGTCAAAACATATGGAATTGCATCGAATCTTAAATCAACCAGACACAACACTTGCGACGGTAATGATCCAGGCTTTCAATGCCCATGCGGATCAAACTGCGTTGATGTTTGCCGATGGAAACAGTGTCAGCTACGGGTCTCTGGCAAATCTATCCCATTTAGTTGCGGCGAGGCTCGATACCGGAGCGCGCATTGGCATACTGGCATCCCGAAGTATCTCGGCCTACAGCAGCATCTTGGGGGCTGTTGTAAAAGGTGCATGTTATGTACCTCTAAACCCGCGCATTCCAGCATCTCGAATGGCGTACATTCTGGATGAGGCAGATTGCAAAGCCATTGTTGTTGGCGAGGAATGTGCAGAAAACCTGGCAGCCTTGCTGCCAATTGCCGACAACCTAAATATTTTATGCCCTGATCCGGGCCCTGAGCTTGAACGACTAAAGTCGCAGCATCCGCTTCATAACTGGCAATTTCTGAGTTCAAATCATTCAGCCAAGATAGAAAGTTGCGTTTTCCCGCCCAGCCAGGAAGCTTATGTCCTGTTCACATCCGGCACCACCGGAGCACCCAAAGGCATCATGATTTCCCACAGCAACGTGGTTGCCTATCTGGGGAATATCTTTCGTAGCTATGAAATCGGTCCTGGTGACAGAGTCTCACAAATTTTTGATATTTCCTTTGATGTGAGCGTCCACGACATATTTTTTGCCCTGGTCTCTGGTGCCACTTTGTGCATTATCCCTGAGGACGCCGTGTTAGCGCCGGCCAAATATATCAGGCAATACCAACTGACGGCCTGGCACTCGGTTCCATCAGTGCCAATGTTCATGGATAAATTCAGAATGCTAAATCCTGATGCCTTCCCCTCGATCAGATTAAGCTTTTTCGCTGGAGAAGCCCTGCCGGCCAGAACCGCCATGCTGTGGAGACAAGCAACACCAAATTCCAAGCTTGTCAGTATGTATGGCCCTACCGAAACGACCATCGTCATGACAGAATTTCCTTGGCGGGACGATAAAGATGTGAACGATTTTGAAAATGGTATTGTTCCGCTTGGACACCCATTCGTCGATGCAAAATGTCGGATACTGGACCCACAGGCTAATTCTGTACCAGACGGCGAAGCGGGCGAACTATACATCGGGGGCCCTCAGGTCGCTTTGGGGTACATCAACAATACAAAACTCAATCGGGAGAAATTTGTCGAACTCGATGACGATGGAACCAGATGGTTCCGCTCGGGAGATCTGGTCAAGAAAACAAAATTCGGCTACGAATTTCTGGGTCGCATAGACGACCAGATTCAGTTGAGGGGCTTCAGGGTTGAGCTGGTAGAAATCGATCGCGCCATTCGGGCAGCAGCGAACAGCGACCTTGCCGTGGCGGTACCACTTGGCCTGAATAGCGGGCGCGCTGAGAACGTAATAGCTGTAGTCGAAGGAGAAAACAACAAAGAACTGCGAAGAGCCATACTCGCGTACTGCAAGGGAGCGTTGCCGGATTACATGGTGCCTGCCAAAGTAAAGTTTGTTGAAAAAATGCCGTTGAATATCAACGGAAAAATAGACCGGAAGGCGCTAATGCAATTGTTTGATGTTGCCTAGGAATGCAAATTTGTCTACTACGTCTCCCACGAGACCTAATCACAAACGATTAAACTTTCTTCTGAACTTTATTCCTTCAATGCTCAAAAACTCCTTCTGTCCCTGTGTGTCTTTCGCCCGGGATACAAATCGAATAGCAGGCGACTTCAGATACTTCAGGTAGTTCAACCTGGCAGATGGTAAAGGACCGAGCTTGTTAGCTGTCGTGTACCCAAAACGGTTCAAAAAATCTCCGGCAACAGTCTCGAATTCCTGCAATTCCTCGGCACTCAAATTTTGACGCCATTTTTCTTGATTATCCGAAATCAAGGGCTTTCTGAGGTTTTCGAGGTTGGTTTTGTCAGTTTGATAATTGGTGTCTTTCTCGAAAAAGTTGAGCATCGATTCCGAGTAGCTGACGCCCAAGAGGTCACAGATCTTTTGCAGATTATCCTGCGGGGTAGCCAACAGGGATTCGTAGCGCACTTCAACAAACTGATCAGCAGCGCAATCCTGTTTAATTGTCTCGATTTGTGCCAGATAGTCCCGCCACATTTGGGCTGCGGCACAGTAGGTTTTGGGTCCCATGCGGGCATTGATAATGGAAGAGGCCACATCACGCCCGTCCCGGACAATATGTATCACTTTGGCTTCCGGAAATTCACGCTTGATTTCATTCCAGTAAAAAACATGACCTGGTGATTTCTCTCCCCAGGCTTTCAGGTCTTTGCCTGTTGCTGTGGAACAAATCAAGGCCTCAATCACGCCGGCAAAGCCCGGGCGCTTGATCAGCCCCAAAACCGTCTCAAAATCAGGCTTGGGCTGCCAATAGCGAATCACACGCGTCGCCAATATATCCTGGAGCAACACGCTCTGGTTTTCCAACTGAGACAGATCGCCGTAACAATCGATGAAAGAGGAAAACATTTTAAAGATCAGTGACTCATTAGGCACCACCAACTGCTCATGACTATCGACCATGCGGCTGAGCAAAGAGGTGCCTGAGCGTGGACTGCCAAAAATGAAGAAAGGCGTCAGTGCGTTTCCTTGCGGCATGTTTCGTTCCTTTGTGTCGCTCATATCTATTCCCTTAGAGATAGGTTTGTCTTCAGATAGAAGCTTCGCAATTTGGCCTGCTCCAACACCAAATCCTCGTCGGTCAGTGACTGGCCAATATGCTGAAATAATACATGGGCGCAGTAGCGGAGTGTTTCATTATTCGGGCATTGCGCATTTCCAAAAGGCATACGTCTAACGAGCAAATCTTCAAGCGATAGCACGGATTCAAACTCAATGGCATATCTGATCAACCCACGGATACAATTAGCTTCTCCGGGTACAGGCTCAAGCAAATCGGGATTCTCTTGGCAAAGCGCCAGAATCTGCTCTCCAGCCGCAAAGAAATACTGCTTGATATATGCTAACTGGGCCTCTGACAAACCAAGCTCTTCAAGCGCCGCCAAGGCGTCTATCTGAATCCCATTTGCTCGGGTATTGTCGAAGGTTGTCGAATCTACCGATAGGCCATGGTTTTTGACCAAACGATCCAGAAAAACTGAGGCCTCGTATCGCGCCAGAGTCCACTTGGTGCCAACAATACGATAGGCGCCGCTCAAATTCGGATCATGTGCTTCCAGTGACTCAATTCGGGCATGCTTCAAGAGCGAAGCATCAGCGTTGCTGTGCGACAACGTATTATGATCGGCAGGAAGATGCCCCACGTGCACGTGCACAATGTCTGCTAATGCAATCTTCGGCGTGTCAAAGGCGCTGTTCACCTGATCTACAATATCCTGCAATATCTCGGCGCTAACGGTGGTTATATCCGTATCAAAGTACCAGGTCCCAATGAGACAGTAATCTTCACTCCATGGCGCCATAAACATAAGTCTTGACTTGCCAGCTGCGTCTTTCATATTCAAGCCGATGGCATTCTTCACCAAGGCTTTGGCGACCACCACGTTCACTGCCTGAACGTAGCTGACTGAGTCCGAAAAACCAAAGCACGATCGGGAAAACTGCGCCCGCGCACTGCAATCGGCAAAGTATGAGGCGCGTATTTGCGCTCTATCGCTCCCCTTATTCACATCATTCAACTGACAAACGAAATCTCCGCGGGGTGAATCCTTCCTGACTGCAACAACTTCACAATAATTTCTGATGTCAGCGCCTGCCTCCTTCGCCTGCATTAGCAGAGAAATCAATAGCCGTTCCGTACTAGTCGCTTGAGCATCATACCAGTAGGCGCCACCTGTCATGCCTTCGCTTATTATATCTTCGGTGCAACCCTGAAGGGCATCCAGCGAACACAAGCCACCATTGGGGATCGCTGAAACATTGGACATACCACGATTGCGCCACGCTGTAAGCAGGTTGTAAAAAACAATACCGCCACCGACTAATAGCCTGTTCTTATGCAATTTTTTTGTGGTGGGCATGAAACACCGCATGGGCTGCACCAGCTCCGGCGCAAAGCGGAGCCAGTCCCGGCGCGCCCGAGCGGATATAAAAGCGTACTTCACATCGAAGGACTGCAAATAACGCAGGCCGCCATGAATCATTTTAAGGCTGTTGGCGGATGTTGCGGCCCCGAAATCCTGCTTTTCAGCCAAACAGACCTTGAGGCCTCTCTTGGCCGCCTCGTATGCAACGCAGACACCGAAAATGCCACCGCCACACACAAGCAGATCATAGACATTTTCTGAACCAGATGGTTTGCTGCTTAATTCTGGCATTGCATCAGCCAATAGTTGGAATTCATCATATTCATACCGAGCCGCAAAAAACCGCCAAGAGATCACAGAATCTACCGGACTCAGAAATATTCGCAATAGATTATTCCTGAGTCCGATAAACGCCTACTAACATGATAATGTTACTCAGATTCGAGAACCACTTTCTTAATAACGGAGCCAACAATAATGGAAAAAGGATTAATCGCAATCAGCGGCGCAACCGGGTTTCTGGGTACTGCCCTGGTCAAGCACTTTCTGAGTGAAGGTTATCGCGTTCGCGCACATGCACATACTGAAGAAAAAGCCGACCAGATTGACAGCGGCGTGGAGAATATTGTTGTAGGAGAAATATCAGACGATGCAATGATCGCAAAACTGGTCACCAGCGCCGACTTTGTCATTCATACGGTCTCAAACTTTCGTTATGCATCGGGAAAGGCCGAAAGCTATCGGCGTATCAATGTTACCGGCACTCAGCTTCTGATTGATGCGGCAGCCGAGGCCGGCGTAAAACGCTTCGTGCACTGTTCAACAATCGGTGTTCATGGAGACGTTGCGAAAACACCAGCCGCTGAGGACGCCCCCTTCAATCCGGGCGACTTGTATCAGGAAACCAAACTCGAATCAGAAGAATATGTGCGTTCCAAAGTGGGCCAGAGCGATATGGAGATTGTGGTTATTCGCCCCTGCTCCATGTATGGTCCCGGCGACTTGCGGATGCTGAAAATGTTTCGAATGTTATCCAAAGGACGGTTTTTCTTTCTGGGAGAATGCCAGGAAAACTTTCACGCGGTTTACATTGAGGATGTGGTGTCAGCGTTTGCAAAAGCACTGGAATTAGAAGGCATCGATGACGAAGTCTTTATAGTGGGCGGTCCCGATGGCTATCTGGCGTTGCGTGACTATGTGGGCGAGGTGGCCAAATCGCTGGGTGCAGAGCCGCCAAAGCTGACCTTTCCCTACAGTTTATTCTATACCGCGGCGACACTTTGCGAATTGATTTGCGTGCCCTTCGGTATAGAACCGATCCTCCACCGACGAAGGGTCAGGTTCTATAAAAACAACCGGGCGTTTGATACGAGCAAGGCCGAAAATCGGCTCCAATACCATCCATCGATATCTCTGCAAGAGGGCTTGAGAAGAACAGTTGCCTGGTATCGAGAACAGGGGCTGCTTTAAGCAGTGATTTGGAAACCTTCAAGGGTGCGTTCACACCCAGGGTCCGACACTATTCACAATGAATTAAAGGTTTTATTGGACGGTTTCCGTATGCGCAGCCCCAGCTGTTCACGAATAAAAGTCAAAGTCGAAACTCGCCGGCCGAATGTGTCTGGAGATGCCGTCAGCCCTTTTACTTGCGCTATCCATTCATGGCCGCTGGTGAATTGACCCGGGAAAACGTCACCATAGCCAAAGGCCCTTTCAGGGTATTGTCCTACACGCAGCGGATCAGAACCCGCCAGAATCGGCATACCGATGGCGTTGGCCTCGTGAAACTGCGGTACGCGCCACCATGAGGGCCTACCGCCGTTATCTCCCAGCACAAACTTCTCTTTATGGGTGTGAATCAAACGAGAAACAATTCGCCCCCTCTTGCCCAACCATTTTCCAACGCCCCAGGGCAAGATGACCAGTTCGGAAGCACCGAATTCCTGAAGATAGTGCGCAACTGGCAAACTCTCGAAAACGTGTTCTATGTTGCCTACAACAATCACTTCCAGCTTTTCCCGGCTGTTTACCTGCCGGGCACTGAACAGCCTGATATGGCGTTCCAAACCACCGGCATGCCAATTAAGCTGCAAAGAAGACTGATCGACCTCCTCTAACACAAGCTGGTTCCGAATACGGCTCGAAAGCGCTTTCAACGCCTCTCCGGACCTGATTGCCTCAAACCACCGAGAGCCCCCCATTTCGACTATACAAAGAGCAAAGTCTTGACTACCCTCACATCCAACCAAGCGTTCGATCAAGTGACCAAAACTCTCTGGATTGTGAATGTGACAGTGGGAATCGATGAGGGTCTTTTCAGGTGGCGCGCTTAGCGACATTGTCTGGCTATCCATGCTCTGAACACACCCGTGGATGAAAGAGTTGCACCCCTTGGTGTATTCATTTAGATTTCGTAAGTATCTCTCAAATAATAACACGGAAGATTATATACGTGCTGATCGACCAGCCACAATTATCCATAGTCGTTCCGCTGTACAACGAAGAGGACAGCGTCTCCCTGCTTTATCAAAAGATATGTGAAGCTGTCGACCCCATGGAGATCACTTACGAAATCCTGTTCGTGAATGATGGTAGCCAGGATCGCACATTCGAAGTTGCCTCCGGAATTGCGCAATCCGACCCGAAACTACGGGTCATAGAGTTGCGAAAAAACTACGGTCAGACACCCGCCATGGCGGCGGGAATCGATACAGCCCGGGGCAAGGTACTCGCCACCATGGATGGCGACCTGCAAAACGACCCTAGCGACATTCCGATGATGTTCGCCAAGCTTCATGAAGGCTATGACATCGTCGTCGGATGGCGGCACAAACGGCAGGATAAACTGATCACACGCAAAATCCCGTCCATGATCGCCAACTGGCTCATTGGTAAGGTCACAGGTGTACCGATCAAAGATAATGGCTGCTCACTCAAGCTATACCGTGCAGAGCTCATGAAGCAAATGCCGTTCTACAATGAGATGCACCGATTTATTCCCGCATTATTGTCGGTTTCCGGCAGCAAGGTTGCACAGGTTAAAGTCAAACACCATGCACGGCAGTTTGGCGAATCCAAGTATGGCCTGTCCCGAATCTACAAAGTACTACTGGACTTACTGACCATCAAAACGATTGGCTCAGTCGCACATCACCCGAGTATGTGGTTTGCAAAGTTAGCCGCGGTACCTTTGATTTTATCGCTCATTATCGCCTTGATCAGCATTTACCATCTGTTTGGTGAAGATAGGAGCGTGGTCCTCCCCACAATCAGCGTGTTATTCATGTTCACCAGCTTTTTCCTGATTAGCCTGGGAATTCTTGGCGAACAGATTTACAAACATGGCTCCATTCAGGTAAGCAAGCTCTCAACGATTACCTCAAGGATGACCAATTTGCGACCTATAGACCAGCAAGCCTCAGGGAAAGAAGAGACATGAGCCGCGATAATTCGATTGGCAAAATCAGTGTGGTAGTCCCCGTCTGCGAGCGAGTAGAACACACCCTCAAAAACTACCACGAATATCGAAGCGCAGTTGAAGCACTGGGACAGGACTTTGAATTTATTTATGCGATCAACAGTCAGTTCAGCGATATCGCCGATGCCTTGAGAGACATCGCCAAAGAGGACAATCAACTGAAGTTGCTGGAATTATCCAGAAACTACGGAGAAGGCACTGTTCTCCAGGCAGCTTTTGACCACGTCACCGGGGATTCAACGCTTATTCTACCTCCCTACAAGCAGGTCGAGCTGGATGAACTCCCAAAGATGTTCGAAGCACTAAAAACTGCCGATGTTGTCCTGGCAACGCGCTGGCCCCGACTGGACTCCAAATTCAAGCAGACCCAAACACGCATTTTCAGCAATTTGATGGAAAGACTCACCAACCAGAAATACGCTGATGCTGGATGTCACGTTCGCTTGATGAGAACTAAGGTCGCAAAAGAGCTTAACCTTTATGGGGATCAACATCGTTTCCTACCTTTGCTTGCTTATGAACTCGGCTATATCCCGGTTGAAATCAAGCTTAAGCAGTCTCATGAAAATGTTGCCAGGAGCCAGCACAAGCCAGGCGTCTATCTGCGGCGCATGCTCGACCTGCTCACCATCGTTTTCCTGACCAAGTTCAACAAGAAACCCTTGCGGTTCTTCGGAATCCTGGGCGCATCAGCTATGGTCATCGGCTTTCTGGGCCTTATCTACATGACCTATGAAAGGTTTTTCCTGGACGTCAGCATGGCTGATCGCCCCCTGCTGGTGTTGATGTCTTTATTCCTGGTGCTCGGTATACAGCTAATCGGCATTGGACTAATTGGTGAGACTATTATTTTCACCCATGCTGAGCAGAATAAAGAGTATCGTATTAAACAGATTATCAATTGAGCCATCATGATAGATATTTCCAGGCGTGCCAGATTCTGAGACAAACTGGCTTCAACCCTGCCAGTGCGGGCATATTGAGGTAGAGTTACTTATTCAGGTCTATTACAGGGGGAAATCATGAACAACGCCAATACCATTAAAATGGTTTGGGATGGCAGCTCGTCAAGTACCATATTTGTCAGCCTGAGCTTATTTTTGTTCTCTTTTCATTTATAATTTTAATTTAGACCATGGCATATATGTGAATAAGCTATACCAGCTGCTGCCCGCTCAATCGATTTTAGCTGATAACTCACTGACCGTGGCTGAGGGCGAGTATAGCCGGGCCGAGTTGTATACCCGATTTGTGGCATCTATGCAGATTCTGTTTGGTGAGTCGGTCGAGATCGTGCGTGCGTCATCCGCTGTGACAGTCAGTTCATTTGTTAAGATTGCGGCAATGGATTCTACCCCGTTACTGCGGAGTCGTGCTGTTCAGCATCGTATTGTTCAGCGATATCCAGCTACCGAATCCTCTTCGCAAATCCGCGCTTTATCTGAGCAAGATTCCCTGCAGCCTGTACCTCTACCAGAACCTGCTGATCGCCGTTGCCGTTCTCGGGTTTACTCATTTTGAAATACAGTGCGACTGGGCCAGCCCCCTCTGGGCTTGTGCCTGCGCATTTGGTGGGACGTTGGCTTCAGCTGAGCTATTATATCGATGGATTGAACGGCTTGGCATTCTCCTTGGGAGACACTTAGCTTTGCATAAGAACCAAGACCGAGTTCCTGGGGATCCATTAGCGACCCACCCGCCGGACTCAAACAACACAACAGCGAGTACTGCTTTTGGCAAAGGCATTCGCCAAAAAGCGGAAAACCATAAATCCTAATTGCGCTTGCAATCTTTAGGCGACTATCACGGAACGACAATGATTTTCAGCTCTTTTACTTTTCTGGTTTTCTTCACCATATTCTTCACCATATATTTTTTGGCTAGAAACAATCATTTCGTTCAGAATCGAATTATTCTCGCTGGTAGCCTGATATTTTACGGCTGGTGGGACTGGCGATTCCTATTTTTAATAGCCATAACCATTGTCATGGACTACCATATAGGTGCAAAACTCCACGCCACGGAGAATACATCCCAAAGAAAACGTCTGGTCGGTATAAGCGTAGCTTTAAACCTATCAATATTAGGATTCTTTAAGTATTTCAACTTCTTTTCAGACAGTTTATCAAGTTCACTGAACTATCTTGGCATTGAAGCCAGCTACGTAACTCTTAACATCATTCTTCCAGTAGGAATCTCATTTTACATATTTCAGTCACTAAGTTACGTCGTAGACATATATAGAAAAGACGTAAAACCAGCAAAATCACTCGTAGATTATGGCGCATACGTCGCATTATTTCCCCAGTTGGTTGCAGGACCTATCGAGCGTGGCTATCACCTCTTGCCCCAAATTACAGCTCCAAGAACCATAACTCGCGAAAAAATATACGAGGGAAGTTATCTTATTCTTTGGGGTCTTTTTAAAAAGATATTTATTGCCGACAACCTCGCTCAAATTGTCGACCCAATATTTAGCGGACCCGGATCGCCCTCCGGCTCACTTGTACTAATCGGTGTTTATGCCTTTGCTTTTCAGATTTACTGTGATTTTTCAGCTTATACCGACATTGCTCGAGGAGTTGCCAAATGGATGGGCATAGATTTGATGGAAAACTTTCGAATTCCTTACATTTCAAAAAATCCCAGTGAATTTTGGCGAAGGTGGCACATAAGTCTCTCATCCTGGCTTCGCGATTACCTTTATATTCCTCTCGGAGGCAACAAAAGCGGAACAGTCAAAACTTACAGGAACCTGATGATTACGATGGTGTTGGGTGGCCTATGGCACGGAGCGCAGGCGAACTTTGTATTATGGGGATTATACCAAGGCGCTATACTGGTCGTTCATAGATTCTTTACTCGAAACATTTTCAAAGCTAACAATGAGAAGAAAGCCAGCCCCATTGTATCAGCGATTCAGATAGCTCTGTTCTTTCACGTAGTCTGTTACGGATGGCTGCTCTTCCGAGCTGAATCCATGCAGCAAATAGTCGAATTTTCGCATCTTCTCGTGACTGATGTTGTATTTGAGGAAGTTTTATCGAATATCACAAAACTTGTTTTCTTCACTACTCCTCTGGTTATCATGCAAGCGCTTCAAATTAAAACTGGAAAAATGAACTTTTTATTAACCTGGCCGACATCAATAAGGGTCACATTTTACTTTGGAATAATAATTATCGCACTGCTATTCGGTAAATTTGGTGCATCAGAATTTATTTACTTTCAATTCTAGGACGTTTATATGAAACTTCCCGTTTCCAAAGCTGCATTAATAACGGTATTTTTATTTATATTATTCGAGCTAATATTCTTTAGTTTAACAGTTCCTCTGACCGGTTATCCCTTGCTTCAGCCAACAGCCGATGACGCTACCGTAATGGCTAAGCGTCATCTTTTGAACAGTGCAGGGGGGCGCGTGGTTATTGTGGGTGACAGCAGCGCAATGTTTGGCCTCCAACCTTCAGTCATCGAAGAAATCACAGGAAAGCCGGTAATAAATCTAGGTGCCCTCTCTTCCTTTACTCCCCTTGGATTTACGGAATTGGCAATCTCTGCGATGGAAGTTGAACCTAAGCCAACAGCAATTGTTTTCTCAATTCTACCGCAGTCTATTGAAGTTAACTCTGAACGTGCCCGTAGTTTCAACCTGTTAGGAAGATATTTACTAGCTTACGGAAACAATTCAAATATTTACACTCCGGACATTTCAGAAATCCGCTCATATTGGCTCAAGAAGCACCAATTTAACATTTTTCCACCCATATTCGGTGGCAGTTATAGTAATTTTTTGAAAATTTTAATGGAGTCCGATGGATGGCTAGAGGAACAAAGTAAATCATATGACAAAAATAGCTCCAAATTACAGTCAAATATTATTTTTAGTGAATTGAGTTTAAAATCTATGAACGCTTTAAAAAAATCGTCTTCATTCCATGGCGTCCCTATTATCTTCTTATTTAACCCGAAGCCAGCAGACCAGGTAGACGAACAAGCCTATAGATTTTCAACCTTTCAAATTCTTGAAAAACTCCGAAACGATTTAAAATTTATCGTTCCTCAACAATATGCTCCAATATGGGAAGATAGATATTTTGGAACGGTTACACATTTAAAAAAAATAGGTTCAGAAAAATATTCCAAAGATATTGCGTTAATATTAAGGAATATTTTATAGAACTGTTTTGGGGTTCTTTAAGGATGTTGGCTAGCTTAAAAGTTGTAAAAAGTGCAGAACTTCTGCTCGCCCTCTAGGTAGTCCAGAGAGGGCTCGGCATAATCAGCACGCTGATTCTGGCGCGACTGCTAACTCCTGAGCACTTCGGCATCGTTGCCCTTGTCACCATTGCTCGTCAGTTTTTTGAGCTGCTGGTAGAAACGGGTAACCAGCAGTACATCGTGCAGAAAGCGGTTGTCGACAAAGAGGACCTGAATACCGCCTGGAATATGGATATCCTGATCAAGACTTCCATTGCGGTACTGGTCATCGCCTGCGCGCCCGCCCTCGCCCTCTGGTTTGAGGAACCGGATCTTACTTTGGCATTGGCAGTAGCTTCCCTTGCATTGCCAATACGCGCCCTGAAAACACCTGGCATGATGCGTCTTGCCAGAGAGATCAACTACCGCCCGCTATTTCGACTAACCCTCTGGCAAAAGGGACTGTCATTCACCACTGTACTCACCATCGCCTTCATTGAACCCAACTACTGGGCCATCATTATTGGCAACCTGGTCTCCGCGTCCATTCTCGCAGTTGGATCCTATCGGGTTGATCACCACCGGCCTGAATGGACGCTCAGCCGGTTACGGCAACAATGGGGCTTCTCGCAATGGTTGCTGTTACGGGGCATTGTCGGTTTTACCCGATCCTAGATCGACAACCTGATGGTATCGAAATTTTTCGGCACCACTCAGCTCGGTGGTTACAACCTGGTTCGGGAAGTCAGCCTGCTACCGGCCCTTTCAGCCATTATCCCAATTGGTGAGCCGTTACTGGCAGCAATCGCGGAAGGTAAAAACTGCGCTGATGTTCTCGCCTATCGAGTGAGACTCAGCCTAGGCTTTATGATCTCGATACTGACTACATTAACTGTATTCATGTACCTATACCCCGAACTGATCATTGAGGTATTGCTCGGAAGGCAGTGGAGCGACTATGCATCACTCCTGCGCCCATTCTCCCTGTTCTTTCTAACATTCTGCCTCTTTGCCCTGACCAGCGACTCCATCATCGCGCAGGGCCGTGTCAAAATTCTGTTCTGGTTTGATGTAGGATCAACGCTGGCCATCATTGCCATTCTTGTCCAATGGGTAACCACCAGTCTGAATGACATGGCCTGGTTGCGGGGGTGGCTGGCCGTCGCCACGACTGCCGCCCTTCTGGTTTTCCTGAACAACCAGGCTGACTTTGGGTTATTACGCCTTGCTTACCTGTGCACGCTGGCGATAGTAGCGTCAGACGCTGTTGGCTGGTATGGCAGATGCCGATGTCATCAATTCCCCCTGCTGGAATTTGTCGCCCGTGGACTCGTATTTGTAGGGCTGGCATCGGGCCTGACCACTGGTTTTGCCTGACTTTTGCTGCATAAATGAGAGGAATGGCACCAGATAAAAAGCCTGACGATAACAGCCTGCAGGAAGGTCTTCTGAAAGTCGCAAAGTCCCGGTAGAATCAGATAATGCACTGATTCAGGCAGGCACACAGGGAGTTGGCAGTGACTGGCATGATGGAACCGATAGCGATTCAGCTCAAGGAACATACCAACGTAAACAGGGCTGGGGAGCCCCTGCGGTTTGGAGTTCCGCTGCACCAAGGCGCGGTGAAGAATGTGAACAATTTGCAGCTATCCACAGCTGACAACGGATTGTTGCCAACGCAATCCAGGCCGCTCTCCCACTGGCCAGACGGTTCCGTGCGCTGGGTCTGTGTCGAAACCATTCTCCCCGTCACTGAAGAGCCCCCGGCCGCAGCCACCCTTTCCGATGGTTCAACTGAAAGCCAGAACTCCGCTTTAATCGCTCAAGGTGAAAACCTGCTTCAGGTCAGCTACGGCAATTATAAACTGGCTGTAAACTCCAACTGCCTGAACTGGCAATGGACCGGACCGGATAACAAGAGGTTTTTATCCAGGCTGAGGCTGGATGACCAAGAAGACCAAATCTGCCTGGCCAAAATGGATGAACACTGGCGAATCAAAAGTACAGGGCCGGTCGTTACCGTTCTTGAAGCCACCGGTTGGTGGAATGACAGCCGGAATGAACGGTTGGCACGCTTCCGTTGCGAACTGAATTTTTATGCCAACGGCCTTGTAACCGCAGAAGCAGCGATTCATAACCCACGCCGTGCCCGACATCCAGGAGGCCTCTGGGACCTGGGCGACCCTGGCTCAATCAACTTCGGCGCGATGGCCGTTGAGACAGAGACCGCCGAAAGCGAACACTACCGACTTGTCCTAGCAGCAGATCAGCCACCAAGGCAATTCGATGCTGCGAAGCCCCTGTCTCTGCATCAGGAATCCAGTGGCGGCGATAACTGGAACTCCCGTAACCACACCAACGCCGAAGGGGAGGTTTTGCTTCGGTATCGTGGCTATCGGCTGCAGTACGGCCACCAAGAGCGGGAGCAAGGCCTTCGAGCCGAACCCGTGATCGAGGCCAGAACAGCGGAATCGAAAGTCAGCATCAGCCTGCCCCATTTCTGGGAGAACTTCCCTAGTGCCTTGGAAGCAGAGGGTACAACCATTCGAGCATGGCTTTTCCCCGCCAACAAGCCGGAAGCCTATGAATTACAAGGGGGGGAACGCAAAACCCAGCGTGCTATCTTAGGCTATGACTTACCTCTGGAGCAACTAATCTGGAGCCACTATCCACTGGTGCCGGTACTGGCGGCCAAGCATTACGAGGCTACCGAAGCATTCCCCTGGTTTCGTGCCAATCAGCCCGCCACACCTCTGGATCACCTGATACAGGAAGGTCTGGAAGGCCCCTCCAATTTCTTTGCCAAGCGCGAGGTGATCGACGAGTATGGCTGGCGCAATTTCGGGGAGATTTTCGCCGACCACGAAACCCTTTACCAGGACGAAGGCGAGCCACCGCACATCTCCCATTACAACAATCAGTACGATGCCATTTACGGCTTTGCCCGCCAGTTTGCCCTGACCGGCGACCCGCGCTGGTTTGAGCTGATGGATGACCTTGCGCGACATGAGGTGGATATCGATATTTACCATACCGACGAAGATCGGGCGGAATACAACAACGGCCTTTTCTGGCATACCGATCACTATCTCGACGCTCACACCTGCACTCACCGAACCTTCACTCGGCATAACAGCACCAGCTCCACGCCTGGGCAAACCGGGGGCGGGCCTGCCGCCGAACACTGCTATACCACAGGCCTTTTCTACCACTACCTGCTAACCGGGGCGCCTGCCTCAAAAACTGCTGTACTCGACCTGGCACAGTGGATGGTCAACATTCACGAAGCCCCCGATGGGATGCTATCCCAACTTCTGGCGCTAAAAAAGCAGGAAATTCCAAAATTGAAGGCGCTACTCAAAGGTAAACAACCAAGCCCTCACCGTTACCCATTTACACGGGGGACTGGCAACTATCTGACTGCCCTGCTGGACGCCGCTGTGCTGGAACCGGAGGATAACTGGCTAAATCGGGCCGAGCAGGTCATCCGGGATTCGATACACCCGGAAGACAACATCGACCAGAGGAACCTGCTGGATATTGAACTCGGCTGGTCCTATTTGATCCTAATGGCATCGATTGCCCGCTATCTCTGGATCAAGCGCCAACTGGCTCAAATTGATGACGCCTATCACCACGCCAGGAAGTCGCTGCTGCATTACACCAACTGGATGCAAATTCATGAACGGCCTTTTCTGCAGGAATCCGGGCAACTGGAATTTGCCAATGACACCTGGGTCGCCCAGGATGTTCGCAAAGCCATGCTGATGTTTAACGCAGCTGAACTTACCCAATGCCAGGAAGCGGAGAGCTACATCGCCAAGGGAGAAAAGTGGCTAGGAAATTCCTGCACATCACTTGCGAAAAGCCGGGAAAAACACTTCTCACGCATACTGGTCATACTGGCCCAGAATCATGGCCCGCAGAGTATCCAACCCGCAACTTGCTGTGTCGGTAACCAGAGCCAGAAAACTGAACAAACGAGAGAACAACCGCTTCTAACCTGGCAACAACTGGTAGCCCGCATCCTGCAGCGACTTCGTCTAGGACTTACCCAGTTCCGGCCAGCCCGGGAAAAAGCTTGGCTGACTGCAAGGATGAACCGTTGATGAGCTCCAAAGCCCTGATAAAACGCACTATTAAAAATATGGTGCTTCTCCTGATATTCCCAGTATTCATCCTCTACTGGCTTATGAGTTATGGGGGAAAGAGCGATGGAGTCTTTCAGTCCTACTCCCAGTTCTTGAGCCTGCTTCCCGGGAAGACCGGCGTTTATATTCGCGCAGCGTTTTATCGTTTGGCCACCCCAGGCACATCGGACGAAATGTCAGTGGGCTTCATGACCATACTGTCCCACCGCAACACAAGTATCGCGAAGGGAGTTTATATCGGGCCACAGTGTAATATCGGGATGTGTTCCATTGGAAAAAACACTCTGATTGGAAGTGGTGTGCATATTCTGAGCGGTAGTCGTCAACACCAATTTCAGGATGTTCAAACGCCCATACAGCAGCAAGGCGGTGTCTTTGAAAAAATCCAGATCGGATCCGACTGCTGGCTGGGAAATACTTCACTCGTAATGGCAGATCTCAAAGACCACAGCATTCTTGCAGCAGGCAGTGTACTGACAAAACCATCATCCAAGGGAGATATCCTGGCGGGCAACCCGGCTAGATGCATCAACAATCGTTTTGATTCGAACCCGCGACCCTCTTTTCAACCTATGGGGAGGGTCGTTGAATGATGAGGTCACTCACGGAAGCAATTTACTACCGCTCACCAGTCTTCTTACAGAATATTTTGGTATCCGCTTATGGGTACAAGCTTTACCATGGACGCTACTCAGGATCTCTTTCCCGCGAAATTCTAGAGCAAGTTCGCCGCTGCAGATCATGGAGCTCAGCTGAAGTCGAAGCACATCAAAGCGAGCGCCTTCACAAAATGGTTAAGCACTGTCGCTCAAACATTCCCTATTACCAGCAGCAGTTTGCAGAGTATGGGCTGCATGAGAATGACATCACAGCAACAGAACACATTACTCGCCTGCCCATCCTCGACAAGCAGACGCTCAGAGCGCAGTCGGATCTATTCAAACAGCCCGGAGCAAAACCTTTCATGCTCCAACACACCAGTGGTAGCACCGGCACGCCATTAACACTGATGGTCAACGAAGAAACCTATAAGCTTGCTATGGCTCTGCTGGTGGACCACGAGGAGCACCACGGTGTTGCTTTCGGCATGAAGCGAGCAACCTTCGCCGGAAGAATGATTCAACCCGCTAATAACATGACACCGCCGTTTGCAAGAATGAACTGGGCAGAGAACCAGAAACTGTTTTCCAGTTACCACCTGAATAGTCAGACATTCCCTTGGTACCAGACAGAACTGGACCGGTTCCAACCGGCTGAAATTATAGGCTATCCCTCTGCTATCTGCGATCTCGCAGCACAGTATAAGGAAGCAGGTATTTCGCCCGCGTTCCGCCCGAAGGCAATTGTCACTAACTCCGAAACCCTGCTTGAGTGGCAAAGAGCAATTATTGAGGACGTATTCGATTGTAGAGTCGCCGATTATTATGGCACAGCGGAGTACGTGCTTTTCGCAGGCCAAGACAAAGATGGAAGTTATCGCCTAAACCCGCTTATTGGAGTCACCGAGCTACAAGAGCACTCCGATGACCGGACTACAGGGCGATTGATAGCAACGTCACTAACTAACACAACAATGCCTTTACTCCGATATGATCTCGGTGATACCGCGGAAAGTCACACCGCAAGCCACTTGGGAGCCGTTGTTCAACAACTGAAAACAATCGAGGGCCGGATCGACGATTATATCAAGACTCCGGACGGACGAAAAATCGGCCGAATCGATCACATTTTCAAGGGGCTGAACGGGGTTTTGGAAGCTCAGGTAATCCAGGATGGCCCGGAACATTGCACGGTTAAATTAATCGCCTCATCTGCATTGCAAGAAGAAGAAATGGAAGCTCTCAAGCGCAATTTTTCAGCCCGCACAGGCGGAAGACTTCGATTGACGGTAGAAAATGTCGCCTCAATACCTCGGGGGCCCAACGGGAAGTTTAAAAGTGTTCTCCGAAAAACGCTTCAAGGTTAATTAAACTATGCGCATCATGTTTGTCGGTGACATTAACCTCGGTGAATACTACACATCCTTTGGGCATGGACCAGCAAGCTACCTGAGGCACTCGGACATATTCGAGAACGTTCGTGATGTATTCAGGCGAGCCGATTTTGTGGTCGGAAACCTGGAAGCCCCACTCACAACCCACAACCTGAACAAGACTGACCCGGAAAGCGTTGTATTACGTGGCGACCCCAAACATGCTGGCGAACTCAAGGATGCAGGATTCAGAGTTCTTCAAGTCGCGAACAACCACACCGTCCAGCATGGATCAGAGGGTTTCCAGGAAACCCTAGAGGCCCTGTCCAGTTCTGGCATCACAGCGGTTGGACTGAATCAACAAGAGCCGCAAATCCTAAATATTGGCGGAGAAACCATAGGATTTCTTGCGGCGTCGGACGTTCCAGATAACACCGACAAGGCCCAAAACTCTTATCAACGTCTTGACGATGCATTTGTTGCAAGCGCAATCAAAGCCGTTCCGGAAGTTGATCACTTGTTTGTGTTACTTCACTGGGGCCTAGAGTCACGGACGTCTTCTATGGCATATCAGGGAGAGCTCATAAAAACCCTAAGCGAGAGTGGTGTCCGCGGCGTTATAGGAAGTCATCCGCACCTGTTTTACGAAGTCTGGTTAGAGAACGGCACAGTTGCAGCTCCGTCACTAGGGAACTTCATTTTTGACCTCTGTTGGGATAAACGTCTTCTGCAGAGCGGCATACTTGACATCACCTTCGACAAGGCAGGTTTAAAGAATGTCCTCTTATGGCCTGTAGAGCTAAAAAAAGGCGGATGTTGCCCAACAATTTCCGGGTCAGCTATTCATGTTGGAGAATCCGTCAAGCTATACGATCTAGGCAAAGACATGAGTGGTGAGCAATTAAGAAAGCTGAAATTTTTCTTTAGCAACTTTTATCGAGGCAATTCCCGATTGAAGGCAAAATTTATCGCCAGGAAACTATTTGCGCCATTTGCAAAAATTTTTGCGGGTAGTCACACATGAGTAATGGACCATTTTGTTCCGTGGTAATTCCGGCCTTTAATGAAGAACAAAATATTGAAGAAAGCCTGGTCTCTCTTGTAAACCAGTCCTACCCGCGAGACCGTTACGAAATTATAGTGGTTAATAACGGATCTAGTGACAGAACTTCACAAATAGCCTCTGCCTATGCAGATTTGGTACTCGACAAGCCGGAAGGCAATGTCGGGGCAGTAAGGAACTACGGTATTGCAAACGCTTCGGGAGAAGTCATCATCTGCACAGATGCAGACTGCTTGGTGCCCCGAGATTGGATAGAGAAAGGAGTCGTTCCTTTACAGAAGAAGCCACACCATGCTTTTGGCGGGGGGTTACGGACCCGAGAAGGAGCGGGCTGGGTTGAAAAATACTGGACATTGAATGAATCAGGACAGTCTACACAGCAGCGAGCCCTAATGGGCAGCTCTATCTTTATCTGGAAGAAAGACTTCGAGGAACTCGGCGGCTTCAATGAAATCATCACTTCCGGGGAAGACTCTGATCTATACGAGCGGGCACTTTCCAATGGGATAACGGTGACGATTAATGCAGATCTTTCTGTAACACACCTGGGCTGCGCAAAAACAATCAACGATTTCATTAGGCGACAGAGTTGGCACTCTGAAAACTATATACCTGATCTCAATAACTCTCTAAAAGATAGGGTGTTCTGGCTAACTCTCATTTATCTCAACTGCTTAGCTACTGCACTAGTCATGTTTTTCGCGGCCAACTTTCTATTTGCAATCATTGCGCTCACTTTTGCCCAAATTCCAGCTGCTACTCTTAGCGTGAAGCGAATCACACGATCGGCTTGGCGGTTAAACTCTCTAGGCGAATTGTCCAAGATAATTCTGCTCGATAATTTCTATCTGATAGGTCGCAGCATGGGGCTTCTGAAGAGTGCTTCAAAAACAATAAGCCGACTCGGGGGCCGGCTTAATCGGTAGACATTCATTGAATATTAATGCTAGTTGGAGGATTAGGAGCAGACGGCGTATCCTCGGCCAGCAACGCTTCGGGTATTGAAGTCCGGACTACCAAGTCGTCGATTGAGTACCAATCCTCAAACCGCTGATCGCTGGGGTAGGGGTAGAAGTAGTCGTTGCCGCCAAGAGCTATAAAATTCCAGCCGACCATTTTATTTTCGGGGTTCTCTCCAACCCAAGGCACAGTAGTTTCTAGCTTGATGCGTTCATCATTTAGCCACATCATCATCAAACCATCGTTGACACCCGGAGCCGAATTCATCTTCACGTAGAAGGCCACCTTGGTCCAATGTCCTGCCGGTCCCCACAACCGATCATGGTTAAGGAAATCGTATCTATCAACGTCCGCGAGAAACCCTCCGTTGACTTGATCAACTACTTGCGGATTACCCCCACCAACAGCCATCCCAATTGTATCGTTAGTGAAGTTACTCTGGTTCGTTACCCCTTCCGCGCTTGGGTCCATATAGTAGTTATAACCGGCAGGGCCACCACGGAAAGCAAAAGTATTTCGCTGACCGTAGTCGTTTTGGTTGTAATCCCAAAACAGCACTGGACCTAACCCTCCTCTTGCACCGTCGAAGGGGCTACCTACTCCGTCGTGGTAGCCAATACGTGCAAACTTAGAAATACCTCCGTTTTCAAGGGTTCTGGCAGCCCAGTTTGGCGAAAATGAAAGCCAGAACTCCATGTAAATTTCGTTATATTCCGTATCAAATATTACTTGTAGCTGACCGTCTGAATTCCATTGAGGGCTAGATGACTCGCGCCAATTAACCATCGACTTGCCCGTTCCGTTACGCGTCTTGTCGGCGTTTGCAGCGAGAATCTCTACTGTGGCGTGTTTGTCCGGGTAGCCAGTTTCAGGTGACCAGCTTGTGGTCTGATACAAATTAGTCCAGCCATCTGGAAGCTTGTACCCTTCAGCTCCTTTTTGGGACTGGTCTGTAGTGTGCATAGTCGATGTGAAGTCTGGCTGGCTATCGAAATCTTCTTCAAAAATTACGTCTGCGGTTACTGAATAAGACATCACAATCAGTGATGCCACCACTGCAAGTCTAGTCACGTGGGTGATTGCACAATTCACACTAATCTCCTTTCATTATGCCTCGATTTAATTCGGAGCTTAGCCCTATTGACCAAAAACTGCGTGACAAGTTCGAGCTTTCTCGGTAAATCTAGGTGACCAGTTGTTACGAATTGAATACTAGTATCTTAGTATAGAACTCTCGGAGAAGGTTGGCTAGCTTCCAAAAGAGGCTCAGAAAGGACTAGTGTAACCGACGCGGCAATTGTAGTAGCTTGCCCTTGCTGGCAGCCCCTTGCAGAAGGTCTGATGGAATTTGATGCCTTCATCCTGAGTAAGCTCAACCAATTGCAGGTGGCAACGGCCCCCAAAGCGAGCATCACTCAAGTATGCAATCGCCTTGGGTAAGGTCGTCGCCACTGCGTGCTAGCCGCGCCAGTTTGATGCCATCACTCCGACTGGTCTTGATCTGCTCACCAAAGGCCTTCGGAATTCGTGAAGGCGCCACCGCCTGGACGTCATGAGCCACTGGCCAGCAATTGACGATACAGGCCATAGTCGTCGGGGGCGACCGCATAGACAAGATGCAGCAGGCCACCGCCTTACCGCTCACTGGGTTGTTGGATCTTTCGGTCAACCCGTTTGGGCATGTTGGATTCTTACCTTCGTACCCGGACTCTTGATGCTTCGGCTCAGCTACCGAGATGGCAATGGTTTCTTAATGCCCATCCAGGCCCGACGTAAGCAGTATGGACTGGCAATTGCTCTGGTTCGACGGCAGCGCGAGCAGTGTGAATTCAAGTAGATTCAGCGTTAAACTTGGTCATGGCCTGCCCTCCTCAATCTGGCTCTGTCCAAGGGTTGTTTATGCAACCCCAACGATAACCCACGGTCGTTGAGGACGGCAGGTGAAAAAATCATGTCTAGGAGTTAAATGCATTATATGCTCATGAAAATTTTTTTTTGTTTTTTATAATCTTTAGAATTTCTTCAAGTAAGGGGTGGTTTAGTAACCGAAGACAAAATATCCAAAATACTGGCAACACAGAGGCATATATTAAAAGACCGGACACATAGTGCATTTCATTTATACTAAATGTCATCTTCAGGATGTAGGCCACACTCCAACACGCTACAATTATGATGAAATTGGGAAAAAATTCTTTTAACATTCCAAATATTCCCAACCCAATTTTTACTTTAATAATAATCGAAGTAATAACAAAATCAATAAGCGAGGAAATTAACATAGCCCAAGCGATAGCTAACAACCCAAACTGAGAAGAATATGCAATAAGAGCGAAATAAGTTATAAACGCTAAAATTTCCTTCAGAATTAGGCTGGTTTCAAGCTTCAGTGTTAGAAGTAGTGGTTGAGAAAAACCGTGGATAGATCTAATTATTGACCAAAAAGCTAAAACTGATGCAATAGGGGCCGCGCTGTCCCACTGGTCTCCAAAGAAAAGCCTAATGGCAGGTAAGCTTGCAACACTTGCCACAGCTAGAACTGGCCAAGTAAATGCGCCAAGTAATTTTGTTGCCTTAATATAGGATTTCGCAACGTTCCCGCCGCCTCTTGAAACACTCGATAAATATGGTAAAGCAACAGGATTAACACCGCTAACGATCAATTCAGACAAGAAGTCAATAAAACCTAAACCTCTTGAGAAAATTGCAACATTGGTTGTAGTACTTGCTTTTCCTATAATTATGTCGGGCAGACTCTTTTGAGTTTTAACAAGTATGTTTGCTAAAGAACTATAAATACCAACAGCTGCAATTGGCCTTAGATTATTAAATCTTGGGACCCATACCGTTTCCTTCGGAACGAGAATATATGTCGCTATTACCTGGACAAACATAGAAACTGTATTGGCAAGCGCAAGCCCATAAAAACTGAGCTCAAGCTTTATGAAAATAAAAGTTGATATTAGAATTGTTAGCGAACTTAGCAATCTAATATAAAATAGTTTATCGAAATTATAATTTCTGGAAAGTATAGCTGCAGGGATACTTATAAAAGGAGCGAGAATGAACCCGAAGCAAAGTATCCATAAAATAAGTTCAATCTCTTTAATTTCATAAAAATCTGCCATGTAAGAAGATGCTATAAAAAGAATCAAACCTAATGACCAAGATATTAATATCGTTAATCCAAGAGCTGAACGGACATTACTTATATTTAAATCCTGACTTCTTATTATATATACGCCAGCTCCCAGAAGGCGTATCTCCGCAAGCAGCATTACAACAGCACTGGCAATCGCGTAAACACCTATCTCGCTTGGCGTCATTAGCCTCGCAATCATAACAGTTGTTGCAAGACTGATAATACTCATCAAGTATTTATTTACTGCAGAGTAAAAAATTGCGTGTTTTATAGTGGGCATCTTCTCTACTTACAAGTGGCCAGTAACATTTGATTATTGGTCTTGGTCTTGGTCTTGGTCTTGGTCTTGGTCTTGGTCTTGGTCTTGGTTAGCACAATAAATGCAGTTTTCAATAACCCCCAAGATCAGCAATAATCTGGTTTTAGCCAATAGTATAGGATTAACTGCCAAGTTACATCAGGTTAGGAAAACGCTGAATAACCCTCAGAATCAGCGATAATATGGTCATCGTCAACCGCACAGTGTTCGTTGCCATCGTGCATCAGATCACCCTCTCCGAAGCCGAGCACCAGACCAAGACACGCAAGTTCGACCGCGAGATCGTTCTGGAGCGGATGGACAAGCTGATTCTGTGAACTCCGCTGGAGAACAAGGTAGCTCGTTTTTCGCAAAGTGCCAGACTGGTCATGTCTTATTGAATTTAAATAGGTAAAAAATGATGACAGTTAGGCTGAGCCAATTAACTGGATAAATGCTTTCTGGGCCTGCCTGTAGTAGCCCCCATTTAAACCGGACACCTTGGTAGAAGCAAAGGCCTAGGCATAGACCTAGTGCAAAGGAGTGTCCAAGGTGGAGAGAATCGAAGTCATAACCGGAGTGCAGCGCCGTCGCCGGTATTCCGCGCAGGAGAAAGCATTCATGGTTGCAGAGTGTGAGCAGCCAGGCATGTCGGTATCGCTTGTCGCCCGGCGTCATGGTATATCAGCAAGTCTGTTGTTCCGTTGGAAGAAGCTGATGAAAGACGGTGGCATGTCCGCGATTGAATCCGGTGATGAGATTGTAAGCGCATCTGAGGTGAAAGCCCTGAACAAGAAGGTTCGGGAGCTGGAGCGGATGTTGGGCCGCAAGACGATGGAAGCTGAAATACTCCGGGAAGCCCTGGAGGTGGCTCAGTCAAAAAAGTTGATCTCGCGCATGCCGTTGCTGCCACCGGACGATACCCTCTGAAGCGGCTTGCGGAAGTGCTGAAGGTATCGCGCTCCAATCTGTTGGATCGCCTTCATGGTCGCCAGAAAGGCCGAAGCCCGAGATACAGCAAACAGGACGATGACCGGTATTTACCGTTTATCCGTGAGCTGTGCGAGGCCCGTGCGGCCAATGGCTATCGAAGGATCACGGCTCGACTGAATCGGTTGCTCGCAGCCAACGATGAGCGAGTAAACCACAAGCGCGTGTACCGACTGATGAAGCAGGATGGGCTGCTGTTACCCCGGTATACAGGGCGACCTCAAGAGCGCTGCCACAATGGCCAGGTTATTACGTTGAAGCCGGACCTTCGCTGGTGCTCGGATGGCTTTGAGATCCGCTGCTGGAACAAGGAGGTTGTCCGTGTAGCCTTCAGCCTGGACTGCTGTGATCGCGAGCTGATGCGCTATGTAGCGACCACTGGTGGCATCACCGGTGAGATGATTCAGGACCTACTACTGGAAAGCCTGGAATACCGGTTCGGTCAGTCAGAGAGGGTGCCTCATCCGCTGGAGTGGCTGACAGACAATGGCAGCTGCTACATTGCCAAAGAAACGCGGACCTTCGCGTCCTCTCTGGGCTTTGTGGTGTGTACCACGCCCGAGAGAAGCCCTCAGAGTAACGGCATGGCGGAGGCCTTCGTGAAGACGTTTAAGCGGGACTATGTGTACCTGAACGATCTCCCTGATGCCGCCACGGTGATGGCCAGGCTGCCGGAATGGATCGAAGATTATAATCGCAGCCACCCGCACAAGGGGCTGAAAATGAAATCGCCCTGGGAATATCGGGCAGAACTGGCATCAAACGAATGAGGTGGTGTCCGGTTTAGCGGGGGCAACTACACTGCCAAGTTGGGTGTCGCCGTCAACCGGGTAGCTGTCGGAATTTTTAAGGTATACCTTTCCGATACATTCTTTGGTCTCATCTTTGTCACCCACCAATGTACTGCTCAGGTCTAGGTCATGCTGGGGCTTTTGTTTCGCCCGGTTGCGAGGTCGTTCACTCCGTCCATCAGTTCACTTGACCCGCTATTACCGTGCTGTCATGGTGCTCCGGAGGCCCGGGCCGGCGCTCTAGCTCGCAGCTCACTGGTCAGGCCCCAGTGTAGTGGTTCAATGATTCCGGACACCAACGTAGGTGGTAATATCGCCACCATAAGCGAGGTGTCGATGACCTGGAAACGACGATCTTTTACACCAGGATTCAAGCAGGAAGCCGCCTGTCTGGTGCTTGACCAGGGCTACACTGTTGCCGAAGCCGGCTGCTCCTTGCATGTCGGCGAGAACGCTCTCAGGCGATGGGTAAAACAGCTTTCCGAGGCACGTGGTGGTGTTACACCCAAATCCAAAGCGATGGCCCCGGAGCAGCAGCGGATCCAGGAATTGGAAGCCCGTTGCGAACGCATGGAACGGAAGAAATCGATAAAAATGGCTACCACCGCTCTCTTGATGTCGGACGAGATGAATCGTACGCGCTGATAGACCAGTTGTGTGAGCAGGAGCCTGTTGAGATGGTCTGTAAAGCGTTTGAAGTACGCGGTCCAGCTATTATAGGCGGTCCGTGGTGGACGCCGAACGAGTAGTTCTGCGAGCCGATGTGAACCGGATCTTTCGCAACAGCCGAAGCTCAGCGGGAAGCCGTATGATCACCACCATGCTTAATGAAGAAGGCGTTGTGATCGGACGCTTCAATTCGCCGCCTCATGAGTGAGCTGGGACTGATCTGCAAACAACCTGGCCCACACGCTCACAAGCAGCCCCCCACTGTGGAAAGGCCAGACATTCCAAACCGGCTGAATCGTGAGTTCAGCGTCAGTCACCCGGACCAGGCTTGGTGCGGTAACGTCACCTTCATATGTGCCGGTCAGCGATGGAGCTACCTGGCGGTTGTTCTCGAGCTCTATGCTCGCCGGCTTGTCGGCTGGGCGCTATCAGAACGGCCTGATGCTGAGTTGGTAGTGAAAGCTCTGGATCATGCCTATGAGCCACGAGGGAAGCCCACTGGAGATCTGTTCCAACTCCGTCCAGGGCAGTCAGTATGCCAGTCGATTATTCCTTCAGATACTCTGACGCTACCGCATGGAGCAAAGCATGAGTCGCCGGGAAAATTGCTGGGACAAACGCTCCGATGGAACGGGTCTTCCGAAGCTTGAAGAGCGAATGGATCCCTTCACTTTGATATCGGTCGATTCCTTATGCCAGGAAGGATATTGGCGACTACCTGATGGACTACTACAACCGGCAGCGTCCTCATACGTTCAATGACGGCATGCCGCCGGTGGTTGCGGAAGAAAAACTTAAAATACTGTCCGGGATTAGTTGACCAATACACAATTACACTACTAAATTTGATATATTTTCACCCAATAATTCTTCCGAAGAACCACAAAATGAAATTAAATCACTCGCAACACAATGTTACTCAGCTCTCACTAGTGTTTATTGTGCTCATTTTAGGTGTTTTTTTTCGTTTCTATTCACTCGACCACCTTAGCTATTGGGGCGATGAAGAAACCTCAAGCCTGCCTGCTAGGTCGCTAGCACTTGGAGAAGGGCCAAATTTTCCAAGCGGCATGGAGTATAGGAGAGGATTACCACATACCTATCTGATGGCTCACACTGCAAATACGCTGGGAACTGATTCAGATTATTCTTACAGGTTACCTTCAGCAATCATGGGTAGCTTAACTTTATTAATTTTCTTTTTCTTCGTTTATCATTTTTTCGGAATTAATATCGCTCTAGTCGCCACCATAATTCTATCCTTTTCTGAGTGGCACATACTGTTATCGCGCACGGCAAGAATGTATGGTCCCATGCTACTATTTACTGTCATCTTTTATTATTTCATATTCTTATGGCACCAACAGAAAAGGCTGATCTACATTTTTGGGTCTGCTTTATCTTTCCTTGTTTCGGTGAGCTTTAATTTTCTTGCAGTTCTTGCACTACCACTGTTTTTAATCCCGCTGCTGTATAAACGACTAGGTTTTAAGTATCTGACAATAAGTGCCATCGCATCAGTTTTTGTCACGCTTGCTTCAATCGCATATTTCAAATTTTATGTTACAGAACCATATAAAAAAATAGTTCCTTCAGATTTAAAAACTCAGGACATTTCGGACTCACCGAATACAATAGACCTGATAATCACTCAAATTAGCCTCAAAATGGTTGCAGCTGCCTTAGGTAGCTTGGTGTTGGCTTTTTTTACCTATCGAAGGCTGGATATTTTAAACAACTACAAAAATAACTTTATGTCTTGCATATTTTTGTTCTCTAGCATCTTGGGCGCTTACCTATTTGGCTTATTAGGTAATTTTTTTGCATCATTCCTATTTATAGTATTTATCCTTAGTGTAATTAAAATCAGATCATCCTCAACGATCGCTGCTCTTAAACTTCCAGTTCTTGTGTTACTTTCCGCTCTGTCTTTTTGGTTATTATTTAATATCATTGAACATGGAAAGATTGAAGGATTGAAGCAACTGCTTAGATATCCTTTTCCAACTATTTTGTATCAAGCGATATCCTTCTATGGTTTAGTTATATTCTTTTTTATCGGTTTATTTTATTCTGTGTTGTCATCTGGCAATAAACAGAACTTGGTATGCTCGGCAGGAGTTTCATACCTAATTGTATCTCTTTTTGTAGGCATGATGTTCGATTGGCCCCCCCCTCGATATATGATTACAGTTTATCCACTGTTAATTATCGTATCCTCCTATGGGCTCGTTTGTGTATCTGACCAGATTCAATCACTATTCGGTAAAGCAAAGTATCTCCGCTATTTGTTGATTCTTATCTTGCCCGCCTCCGGGGTATTGGGCGGACATGGTGTTCCTCAGGCGATGAAGAGTGTGCCTGGTGCTCACGGAATGCCGATTTATTCAAATCATATTCAGGGAATCATTTATCCAGACCACAGATCTTTAGGTTGTTTCGTGAGAGGTCATCTGAAGGATGATGACATAGTTGTTGCTCAAGATGCTCTTCAACAGTATTGGTATGTTGGTAAAGTAGACTATTGGTTGAGACAGACTGCCAATATTGATTCGTTTTTATTCAAGACAAATGGAGTATGGAGAGATATCTACGTCTTGAGTGAGCCGACATCCGATGAGATTATCAATAAGCTCAAAAATTCAAAGGAACGTATTTGGGTGATTACATCAGGTGAAGTATATAATTTTAAAGATCATTTCTTAGGTGTTAACACCCCTCAAAGAAATTGGATAGATCACGTTGAAAAGACCTACAGACCGATAATAAACGGGTTGGATAACGCATCAGCGGTCTATTGCATTAATTGTAGTAGTGCATTAGCAGCACCGGAGTCAGCCATAAACGAAGCATGCTCTGAAAATACTTATTAATTAGCCCTACCGCTGCAAAAAACCGGAAAACACAAAATCCAAAGGCCTTATATTTATGGTCTCAATCCTGCACCTAAAAGCGGCGCCCATGGTTTACCAATGGTGAAGCAGGCGCTGCAAGAAACCTGGCAGGCCAACGTGAGATGATACGGACAGGGCTTCAGATCTGTTTATCACACCTACCCCCTCTGTCAGCCAAGCCGAGTCTGGCTGGACTGGAATTCATATCGAATCTTGCGGTTCCCAGCCTTTGCGGCAATACGAGTGCGGCGAGAATGGTCGCCGGCTATGGTAAAAGGTGTCTATTCCTTCGCGAGTCTTAAGTTTTTGTTCTAAAGAGTTACTTTGTTGGTCAACATGCCTTTTAAAATACTACACTTTTATGATGCATGTGTTTTCATGTTCTGGATTTTACCATTTATCCGAAATATTTTTTTATTCTACATTTCAATAACTGAATTTTTTCATTTATTGCGGAGACGTCATTTAAATAGAATTCTCCTTCTGCGAGGGCCTTCAGTTCACCTGCCGCTTTTTCGTAAATATGATCATCGCTTGCAGGATAAATCGGAGGGGTTAAGTTAAAATTCGGGTAAATTGAAAAAATAACTTTCTTTATCGTATTTTTGAGTATGCGGCCTTCAGGGATTTCAAGGTTATACCAAACTGGGCTTACATGACTAAATTTAGCTGTATTACCAAATGCACTCAACCAGTCGTCCCATTTATTAGTATTAATATGATGGTAAGCCTTAACAGGTTTCCACGGTATAGCATAGCAGTCTGCGATAATTGCTCCATGCATTGCCTCAGTCAAAATCTTTTGACAACTGCAAAGCTCTTTCAGAAAATCGTCTAAACCCAATCGCGGATCAACAAATCGTATTCCCGCGAGCTCACAGACTTTTTCCCAATCGCCATAATCAAGACTAGTCACATGCGGTATATATCCAAATTTATGAGTAATTTTAACATCTGGCCTTTCATAACAATCCTTGAGTAGATAGGCCCCGTCTAGCAAAATAACATCATCTGGTAAATCAAATGATTTTTTGGAGAGCTCACCTCTCACTGCAAGAAATGTGCAAGAGTCACTGAGCTGTGGCAGCCTACCGTATCCGATTCCAGAAGAAATGATTGTGTATCTTTTTGCTCTTGGAAGATGGTGGTTCAGCAGACTTCCAATGCCGACCATCAAGTCATCAGCGTCATCGTCGAGGTTTTTTATGTAATGCGGCCAAATATATTCGTTTATATCATCGCCGATATTGCCATGAGGCATTTTACAATAATAGAGTTTCATCGAAGTAGCTCATTAATCGTAAATTCAAATCCGGATCACAATGGTTTTAGCTAAATCATAAAGCAAGGTTTCAAAATTAATTCATCTTAAGCAAAAAAATTTTGACAATCAACACTTCTGTAAGACAGGCTGTGATTAAATATTTGCTAAGGAGGCACTGATTAAGGGCCGATTTTCCATTGAATCGCTTTTCAGATTGAAAAAAGCCATTCAACCGCAATCCGGGCATGACCATCCCCGCTGTTTGCTTTTTCCCGTTTCCCGCCGTTTTGACGGAATTCGGGCGCACTAGCCCAAAGCCAGTAGATATTTTTTCACCAGTCAGCAGGCGGCTGAACGCAGCCAGCAAGTGTAGGCGACCCTTACTCACATCCCGCTTTTAAATGCCAGGAAAACCGGCCTTGAGCGGTCACGATCGTCCGGAATGAAAGGTCAGTTCAAACGGAATGGGTGGACACGATGGTGCTAAATACCCCCCCTTTGTGACTTATCACTTCCTGGATGGTTTTTTTGGCCATCTACCTTTTTCAGTCCGTCAATCAAGCTAAACCAAAGGATGCCTTTACGTCTCTGCTTATGGGCGTATAACGAAAAACCGACTTGACGATTTTTTTGAATTTCTTATACGGTGTATTGCAGTAGGCGTCATTACTTATGTTCTCACCGTTATCACGAACATACATGATCACTCTTTCAGTAGGCACACTTATTGACCATCCGTCAGCCTCTAAACGTTGTTTCATATGCACATGGGAGATGTTGCCAAAGGGAGTGCTTCTAAAACTTTTGTCGTCCACTCTATCTGGAAGGTTGAAAACTCTGTCCGAAACCACAGAGCACGAGCCACAGTACGCGCTGAATTCATTTTCCTTATTAATGATTCCTGTGCTCTTAAAGTAGAAATAGCCCTTATCCAATATGATCACATCGGATTCTTCGTATTTTTCAAGAGCTTTAACAAAATCATTTCGGATCAGGTCATCTGCATCCAGTGCAAACCAATGTGTGATTAACGGATGCTGATTTCGAAGGTGCATTATGCCCCTCAGAATTTTTGTGCAACGATCGAATTCATATTTCAACTGATTTTCCGCCTCGTCCTCTCCGGCAACAGGTGGCTCGAAATCAGAGTACTTCAAAAACTTGCAGTTTGAGCTTTTGTAAAAAGCATCTTTGAAAAACTCAGGGCATTCATGCCCGACGACCACCGCATTAAAATTATCAGAACTTTGAGCAACAACACTGTCGACGGTCGCCTGTAGGTTACCAACGGTCGTATCCCAATTTTTAGCAACTTTTTTTGATTTTAAGGGGATAACAATTCCAATTTGCATGACCTTTCTCCTATGACGATCTCACCAATGTGAGGGAATTCTACAAACCACGTCGTGCGGTTCCGTTGAGCCCAGCTAACCGGCTTGTTAGGATTTGGTACTGATAGCAGTGACTGGCGAATCAGTGCGCCCCTTCATACTGCTGCCACCAAAGCTCAAACGCCAACAAAGACCATAATTCCTGGGTGTACTGGCTGTCGCCATTCTGATGCTTCATCCAAAGCTTCTGGATACCTTCCCTATCAAAAAATTCCGACAAGCCGCTGCATGGGTTCAATAAGAGCGCCTCTGCAGTTGGTCGGATTTCATTTCGTAGCCAATCTGCCAGGGGCACTGAAAACCCCATTTTTTTCCGATAAAGAATGTCATCCGGCAGCATCTTCGAGAAGGTTTTTTTTAGTACGTATTTCTTCTCTTTTCCATGCAGCTTAAAAGCTGAAGGGATCTGCGCGGCATATTCCACCACCCGGTAATCCAGCAGCGGGGCCCTCGTTTCCAGGGAGTTGGCCATGCTCATACGATCCACCTTTACCAGAATGTCCCCGGGAAGATAGGTTTTGATATCTGTGTAAAGGATCTTCGCCAGATGATCTTCGCTATCTGCCTGGTTGTAGCGGCGGCGAGTTATCTCGCCAGGATCATATCCTTCGATGTCTTGCTTGAACTTACCCCTGACAAGATTGTTCCAAACGCTCTGACGAAAAAAGCAGTTTGTCCTGAAGAATGCGTGATCAGGCTCCAACGCCAGGGTTCCCAGTAACGACTGCGCCTTCCGCAAGATGGGGTTGTTCATCCGACCCGCCATCCGGGCCATTCCCGGAAAGACACTTCTACGCAATGGCCCGGGAAACAATCGGCGGAAGCGATTCTCGAGCTGGTCGGTGCGGTATTTGTTGTATCCTGCAAAGTTTTCGTCACCACCGTCTCCTGCTAAAGCCACGGTCACTTTTTGACGCGCTAACTGTGAGACGAAATACGTCGGGATGAAAGAAGGATCGGCGAAGGGTTCGTCAAAGTACTTTGCTATACCAACCAGGTTGTCAGCAACATTCTCCCGCACCGTGAATTCATGGTGATCAGTCTTGAATTGCCTAGCGACCTGGCGGGCATACTGAACCTCATCGAACCGTTCCGAATCGAACCCAATGGAACATGTGGTTACGGGGCGCTCCGACTGGCCCGCCATCAGACCAACGATGGCGCTGGAATCCACGCCTCCGCTCAGAAAGGCTCCAAGGGGAACATCACTGATCATCCGCAACCGAACGGCGTCTTCTATAAGCTCATACAGGCCATCCTCTATGTCTTGAATAGTTCGGTGCGCCGGGGTTGCAAACGACAGGTCCCAGTACTTATGGAGTTCTGTTTTTTGGCCATTCGTCTTTAACCAATAGCCCGGCGGCAGTTTATGGACATTGGCATAGATGGTTTTAGGGTCCGGTATGTACTGGTAAGCAAAAAAATCTTTAATCGCATCTGGCCGGACTTGCCGCGTGAGGAAAGGCAGCTTCAGCAAAGCCTTGATTTCAGATGCAAATGCAAAATCCCCCCCGGACTCATAATAGTAAACAGGCTTTTTACCCAGGCGGTCACGGGCCAGGAAAACCTCCTTCGTGCGGGTATCCCAGATCGCAAGCGCAAACATTCCATTCAGGTCATCAAGACATCGGAACCCTTTTTGCTCAAACAACTCGACGAGAACTTCGGTATCCGTTCCGGTGGTGAAAGTCCTGCCTTCCACTTCAAGGTTTTTCCGAATCTCACGGAAATTATAAATCTCGCCATTAAACGCAATGATGTAACGGCCGCTGGAGGATTTCATTGGCTGGGTGCCTGCATCGCTGAGATCAATAATACTCAGTCGCCTGTGAACCAGGCCTATGTGGTCATCCAGGTACACACCACCGGCATCCGGACCCCGATGAATAATTGCCTGCCCCATGTCCTCCAGCCATTCACGATGCGCATCACGATTAGGCACCGCCGGGGACCGAAGAAACCCTGCAAAACCACACACAGTTAGCTAACCCTCACATTTTCTGAGGGAAGTGGCATGTCAATTCCCAGTAGATCTGCGAATAGATGTTCGTATTCTTGCGCCATACGCGCGGCCGAGTACTTCTCATCAATCAGCTGGCGTGCATTGGCGGATAGAGTTGCAACGAGCTCGGGGTCGTCAAGGAGCTGACGACAATAACTGGCGAGGGCGGCCTTATCGCCGTACGGAGCCAACAACCCGGTTTCGCCATGGGTGACAAGCTTGTCCACACCCGGGATATCATAGGCAACCATCGGGACCCCCACCGCCATGGCCTCCATCATGCATCGGGGAATTCCCTCCAGGGAGGAGGTCATGACAAACAGGTCAAAACGGGACAGAAGCTCAAGCCGGTCGTTGCGGAAGCCTAAAAACTCGATGGCTTTGGCACTGCCCAGTCCGGCGGACTTTTCTTCGAGTTCCTCGCGCTGACGCCCGTCGCCGAGAAGCTGAAGCTTCAGATTTTTGTCTTCCCGGTACAGCTGGTCGAAAACGTCAAGCAGGTCCGGAATGCCTTTGCGTGGAATCATCTGACCGATAAAGCCTATTTTCCGGTCTCCTCCACTTGATTTATCCCAGTCTTTAAACTCCTCAAGAGCAGTATCAATTTCTGTGAGATCAACGCCATTGCGGATGAAGGTTATTTTCTTATCCGGAACTCCAAACCGCTTCATATCGGACACAAGCTCTTCTGACAACGGAGCCACGCGATCGAAATACCTTAGCATCCAGGTACCAATTCGAATAAATGCCGCAAGCTTCAAGCCCACCTTTCCGGAAAAGCCGTGAGGCGTGCTGACACAGCGAATACCTGCTCGCCTGGCTGCAAGAAGCCCGAGGATATCTGACTTGTAGCCATGGGTGTGAATGACATCGATGCCCCGTTGTTGAATCACATCACACAACTGCTTCACTACTCTGAAGTCGAACCTGCCCGCCATATTGAGGTAGTGAACCTTACCAGCGGTCTGCGGATAAAGTTCAGCCACCGTCAGGTCTTGTGTAGAGCTTTCCCGGGTGACCGCAAGATCACAGACCATGTAATCCGGATTCAGGTTATTTGCCAAGGCAAGCACCCAGCGTTCGGCACCATAGAAACCGGCTGGTGTGATGAACTGCAGCACCTTGAGGGGTTTCATGAGGACTCCGCCCCCTCGGGCTTTTTAACAATTTCGTGCGCCATTCGACTCTGCTTGTGTTTGGTGACATACCGCAAGTAATAAATATTGGCAGCGGCAGCAATGAACAAAAAATTCCAGAAGAATATTTCCGCCCTTATACGGTCTATAAATGTCGCTGTAACCATAAAAGCTATCATCGCACACTGCAGCGAAATCATTTGGAAATAAGCCTCATTCCTTCCCTGGTTGATCAGATATTTCTTTGTGTTTTGCAGCAGTCGCCAGGCTGAAAACAGAAGTCCAAGAAAAATGGCGGTTCCAAGCCAACCAACCTCACTCAACATCTGAAACCAGCTGGAGTGGACTGCCCGGTTTTCAACGTGATAGGTTACTACTCCTTCATCAAGATACAGGCCACTGAGCATCTGGTAGCCGCCAATCCCCATACCCATCGGATAGTCTTCCAGCATGTCAAAGGTCCCCCACCAGAAGTGCATGCGTCCGGCCCCGCCACGATTACCATCTTCATCTGCCTGCAGTGTTTGCATTCGTTCCCAGAACGTGTCGTCGGTAACGTATATGCCCCCGGAGATTCCCGCTATTATGATAACGACAGCCGTAGCTCGTTGGCCCGTCCTCTGAAACCGGGAAAAGAGCATGTAGCATATGAAAAGCCCGCTACCCACCACAACGCCCAGAAATGCCCCCCGGCTATTGATCAGCACCAAGCAATTTACAATCAAAGCGCCGCAAAAAAAGCTCAATAACCTGATTTTCTTATTGCCCATCCAGGCCTGATAGATCAACATCACTGCCGCCGGCACCAGAGCTGCTGCTGTGTGGTTGCCGTCGCCCCCAGTATCGACCATTCCGATTCCTTCTACTCTGCCTGCAGAATTCCGGCCCACGCTGTAGGCAATGTAGCCCACGTAGGTAGCCCCGATGATATAAGCCCATAAAACGGCGTTGAGAGCTTTCTCCGAATGAATCAACTTATAGGCAATTGCAATTATTATCACCAGTTTGGTGAAGTCGAAGGTGAACTGCTTATGAAGTGGCAGATTGAGTGCAAAAAAGAACATCAGGTAATAGACACCTAGAAACAGAACAATCCATTTGGTTAGGGGTTGCCGGGACCAAGGGCTGAGTGGCGATAGTGTCTTATAGTTTATTGCCAGAGCCATCATCATCAGAATAACAGTGAAGAACGAATAACTTAGCCCTGGAATTTGTCCCGACCACCAGCGAATATCCGGGTTCACCATATAAACAATCTGGTACAGCAAGAACGAGGCAGTGGCACTGTAGAAAAAAGTCGCTACGATACCTGCGAACAAGACTGTCAGGAACAGAAGGGCAAACTTCGACATTAAATTTACTCCCGTCCCGGCCTTGCGCTACTCCACGCAACGTAAGTTTCACCCCGCAGTGCTTTGATAATGCCTTTCAGAGAATACAGATTCACCATCACAAAGTAATAAGGCAACGAAAGCCACATGGGTAGCCGATTCTTATCTCCTGTGCGATGGCCCGCCCAGGCCAGCAGCAGCAACGTGACGGCACCCAGAGTAATCATCTGAAAAAGGCCATAACCGCGCAGCGCAAGGATGGCACTGCCAAAGGCCCCAATTGCCAGGAAAAGGGGAATCAGCCACCGTAACAATTTGTGAGAAATCACCTGCCAGGAAAATACCCAAGACCTGAGCGGGTTCATGGTCGCTTTAACCCGCATCAACCCTGTGATGCTGCGGTTTACAATCCGTTCCTTTCTTGCCACCTCCCGGTCGAAGTCACCTGCGGTTTCTTCGAAACACTTGGCCTCGGCATCAAAAACGCCACGATAGCCCTTGACAACGATCTGCAGTGGATTGACGAAATCATTGATGTCCTGCTGCTGGAGGGGCTCCCATAGTTTTGTCTGAATGGCGTAAATGGCCCCATCGCCACCCACTACGGAATGCAGCCTGGATTCCATGGACTTGATGGCGAGCTCGTAACGCCAGTACAGGTTTTCATTCTGCGCGCTCGCACCACTACTGCCGTCTGTATATAAAGCAGCACCCACAACATAACCCACAGACGGGTCTGCCAGGTTTCTGACCAGTTTTTCGATTGCGTCCGGCGCGTACATTGCGTTGGCATCGCTGAACACGGTTACGTCCTCGGAAACCTGCTCCATGGCCAGATTCAGCCCCATGGTTTTACCCAGGCGACCTTCCTGCCTGATCAGTGTTACCCGGGCGTCTGTGAATTCTCGGACCAGTTCATCGGTACCATCGTCGGAGCCGTCGGAAACCACGATGATTCGCAATAATTCCTTTGGGTAATCGAGTTCTAATGCATTTTGAACTTTTTCGCGGATAACCTTTGCTTCGTTGTAGCAGGAGATAATGAGTGCAACTGAGGGGAAACGATCTTCCCGAATGTGAGTAATGGCGGATTTGCCACGGGTAAGAATCCAGAGCAGAGCCGGATAACCAATATAAACATAAACCGGAACCAACAGGCAGATTACGGTGATAACGAGTACGAAGGTCATAAAGTAATGTAGCGCCTCAGTTTAGGGCCTATCCAGTTCGCCACTCCAAGGGGCAGCCTTCGCCACGCGCTCTCAATGAACGGGCGCAGCCGCGAAGCTGTTCCGGGCTGGTCCGCCCAGGCTAGCGCGTATGGCTTTGCACCCCACTGCTTTTTGAACCGGTAAGTGCCCTCGCCGATCGTGGACCGGCCAAAATCGAACAGCTTACAACCCTGATCACAAACGTGGCTTAACAGAGTCCAGTAGAGCAGCATGTTTGGAGCCAGATGGTTGTAATGTTCAAGCGTTGATGCCCAGGGAATGCAAGCCTGGCTTCCAGTATTCAGCACGATACCAGCCCCGACCGGCTGATCGTCCAGAAATACCAGGCCGACGATCATCTGGTCTCCATACGCCTGTTTCAGCTCGTGGAACCACTCCCTACTGTGTACCGGGGAACCCAACCGATGCATATTCCCCGCGAATACCTGGTAAAAAAGATTCACAGCTCCAATATCGGTGCGTATTTCTGCTCTCAGACCATTTTTCTCTGCTTTTCGGATCTGGCTTCGTAACTTGGGCTTGTAGCTTTTAAACAATGCGTCGGAGTTCTCCGGCAATGGGCAGAGCATGCGCACTTTTCTTGGAGGGGCTTTGTTACCCTGTTCCGCCTTTTCAAGCGCTGCGCCACCCTCTCGCAGCTCCGGAACATTGGCGCTTCTGCTGGCAGCGAATGTTCTGGCCTCTTCCAGCAGGCGGCACCTTGCATCGTCATCATCTGCAAGCGGACCGCCCAGGTCACAGAACGGCAGTGACACCAGGCTTTTTGAACCAAAAGGCGGCCTTACTTCAACCAAAGGTAATACACCACGTAAGGTGTCGCCACGATGTACCGTGATCAACCAGCCAGGGTGGTGGTAGGCCCGCGCCGTCGCCTCTAACCAAGCACTTCTATGATAAGGGGATGCATCCGGATGCGCCGCAACGTAGGCATCGTATTCTTCTAGGGGATACGCGCTTACCCGGGACACCAGGGCTTCTGGTTCGGCGTTCATCTCAACTTCCCGCCTCTCTTACAAAGCGGCTTCTTGCGCGCCGTGCCACATCTTCCAGCTTCAGTTTGAAACGGGCCCTCTGAAGTGAAATCTGCACCAGGTACCTGTGGGGTCGCCCCAGAGTTGATTTATAGCGCTCATCGCCGCCCATGAAATCGTAATAGTGAAAGCCGTGGTGGCGGTAATCCTCAATGCAGAGGCTGTGCCCAAGCAAACCGGGTTTTAAACGGTTGTCTGACTGGATTTGCATGCCCCCCAGGTAGAAGTAGACCACCTGGTTATAGGTCAGGTTGTAGAACGAGGCGATCTCTTTATCGCCAGCCATTAGCGAAACCAGGTCCACGCCGCCATGAGGCCACTGGGAACGGATCAATTCGCGATGGAATCTGACAAAATCCGGGTTGGCAAACCCACTCTGATCCGGGCCGCCCCCCCAACGCTCAAGGTGCCTCGGGCCGATGCGGTCAAACAACGCCAGAGCTTCTTTTACTGAATCAGGGCGTACCAGAGTCACTTCCCCGTAATCCCGATACAGGCGATAACAACGGTTGATCTGGTGGCGCGTGTTTCTGGAGAGCGTGTCGAGGTATCGCTTCCCAGTGCTTCGTAGTTCGTCGAGGTCAACGCCGTAACACGGTGCCTGCCAGCGAAGGTGTTTATGCAGGCCAGTATTCCTTGCGTACCGTTCTGCATCTTCCGCATCAATCGCACCAATAACAAATTCGTCCCAATCAGGCATTGAGTTGCACAGATACTGAAGACAGGCATCGGCCACCCCATCTTCTTTGCCATGTTCTGCCAGAAAGCCGTTGTACTCTATCCAAATCTGATCGAGCAGCTTGTGTCCGGTTTGATGCAGTCTCAGGCAGCGGGATTTCATGACACCATGACGGCGCTCATCAGTCTCAACCACTAACCCCAATCCGACCAGGCGCTCACCCTCCGTCACGCGCAATACCGAGGCACGGGGCTGATAAACATGAAGCCAATGGCCCAGCCATTGCCATGACAGAAAGACGGTTGGCGATGCACGGCCCTCGAGATCAAGCCAGTCATCACGGAGCTTAGCGCTTCCTTCCGCTGGTTCTCTTGTAACTGTCAGCAGTCCTGCTGTCATGACGGTCGCTTCCGTTAGCCTGGAATCAGTGCTGTGGGCTGGGGTGTTTCACCAGAAATGGACCAATGGCCAGGTAATCGAGAGCACCCTGCATAAAAGCACGCACCGCGTCTTCCGGAGAATCTACGATTGGCTCCTCATGCATATTAAAGCTGGTGTTGATCAGGCTCGGTATTCCGCTGAGTTTTTCGTATTCTTTTAGAATGTCGTAGTAGCCCGGATTTACTTCCCGCTGAATCAGCTGGGGTCGAGCAGTGCCATCAACGTGTACAGCAGCCGGGCAATTTTCTCGCATGAATTCCGTGCAATCAAAGGTTATGGTCATGAATTCAGCAGCGTGTTCTGCGCCACGAATGTTGTGATAACACTTTTCTCTCGCCTCGTAGAGAGTAACCGGCGCAAAGGGCATGAACTCTGTTCGACCAAGACGCTTGTTGAGCCACTGGTTAACTTCCGGTTCCCTGGCGTGGTACATGATGGATCGATTACCGAGGGCTCTTGGGCCGTATTCCATCCGGCCATCAAAACGGGCAACTACTTCACCGCCATGTATCAATGTGGCCACCGCTGCAGCGAGATTCTGAGGGCGCTGGAAATCCAGGCCTTCAGCCTGAAGGGCCTTTTCAATTTCCGCCTCCGAATAATCGGGGCCCAAGTAGGCACTGGAGATCGACGGCTTCACTCCGCCGGGCCAACTGTGGTAGAGGGCTGCACCAGTACCACAACCACCGTCGCCCATGTTGGGATACACGAAAATGTGGTTTACGCCTTCAATCTCAAATATCCGCTGATTAAGCTTCACGTTGGCCGTCACGCCGCCAGAGAGCACAATAGTATTTATGCCGGTTTTCTGGACCCAGTAGCGAATATAGTTCGTCGCTACTTTTTCCAGAACGTACTGATAGGCCGCGGCGACATCAATTTTCGGGAATTTGGAGGCAAGATAGCGGGAAAAGTAAACGTTATTCGCTTCGTAAATCCTGAAATCGCCGGGGATTTCATCGATTCGGGAGAGCAGAATATCTCCAAGGATTGAAGGGTCTCCGTAGGATGCCAAGCCTACAATTTTTCCTTCATGGCGGCTCGGTTTGAAGCCCAGGCTTGATGTCACATGTTCATAGAGCGTGCCCAGGGAGTTGGGAAATGGTAGCCCATGCAAACGACGGATCTTGCCGTCCCGCCCCTCGCTCACGGAACCGGCGAGGCCCGAGCCATAGCCGTCGAGAGTCACACAAAGTGCCCGCTCGAAGCCGCTGCAAAAGAAACTGTTGGCTGCGTGAGACAGATGGTGATCCATGCGCTTGACGGGCTTGGTCCAACCCATCTCCGCCAGGCCCTCGGTCAGATCCTTTTCCCAATGCTGAAAGGACTCTGTCGCTGCTTCACCCCACTGTCGGGAAGATTTCAAAGCGGCATTATTCGAAGCCATTTTCTGGGCGCCAGCCATACTGTAGTAGGAACTGTGAAAAAATCCCTTCTCCATAACGGCATTCGGGTGCTCCAGTCCATGGATAGGTTCGTTTCGATCAGGAACCCGGCCCAGTGCCTCTTTGACCTGCGGCGCCAAATCTCTCGGCTGGAACGCCTTGATGAACGCCCTTTCGTCTTCAAGATTCTTTGAAAACAGCTTCTGCTCATTTTCCCAGGTTAAAAACGGGTAACAGACCAGGTCGAAGTCTTTTATGGAGAATCCCGTATAGGCCAAAGCCTTCTCGAGCGCCAGTTTTGGAAAGCCATCTTGCTGCTTGACCCTGGAGAAGCGCTCCTCACCGGCAGCAAACAGGATTTTTCCATCCTCAACAATTGAGACAGTTGAGTCCTTGTCTAACGGGGAAATCCCGAGCACCTTCATGCCATACTCTCCATCAGCTTGCGAATTCGTGTGGGGGTTGAGGCCTTTCCGCCTAATTCATTAAAAAAGAAATCAAAATAGCGACGAAAGCTAGCAAGAAACTTCTGGAGCTGAGCATCTTCCTGAACATACGCGGTATTTCCAGGTACCACGCTCGGGCTGTGGAAGCTCCATGTGAACGTTCGAACGCCCTGTTTATAGAGCGCTCGGGTCAATTTGATGTGCTCAGAAGAACTGAACCCCTCAGGAGAGAGCATTAGCCTGTCTACCGCTCCCAATCTTGAAAGAATTCCCGGCGCTTTTAGCTTCCGGAATACCTGCGCGGCCTGAAATAAAGGAAGTGCCGCGCCACCTGCCCAGCCTACAAATCCTCCTGTGCACGGCAGTTCAAGAATTGAAGCGTTGCTGCCGCCAAACCAGAATGGGCGGGCGTCAAATCGGCGATAGTCCGGACCACCATCAGCACGGGAATCGAGAGGGGGACAAACTGATAGATCGATTCCGAACCCAAGCTCTTGCATGATAGTCGCCGTATTGGGACCGAATCCATAGCGACCAGCCTTGTAGGCAACCGGGGACGATCCAAAATTCTCAGTGATCATGTCCCGAAGGATAAGTAATTTTTCTCGCTCCAATTCGTATGGGAGATTACCCGGGTAAGTATTTGGCCTGGATAGTTCCTCCTTGAAAGGGGGATTCACCCAAGGATGAAGATGGGCCCCTATCTCGCACTGATCCTTCTCGGCAAATTGCTTTAGCAGCCGGTAACCCTCGGGCTGGCTGGCAACCGGGTAATCAATCACGTAGCAAGGCTGAATCCCATACGCATTGAAAATATTTTGTACGCGATCTATGTGTGCCATGGCGGAGACTTGGTTAGCGTCAGAATCTGGCTCAGCATTCCAATCAAACTCTTCCTCAGTGTCGATAACAACGATTAGTTGTGGAGGTGTGTCTGCCGGTAACCCAATATATCGCCTTTGATCAAACATGCTTCCCTTCCTGATGAATTCCCGAGCCTCTATCGAGGCTGACCTACAAGGGAGAATCCCTTCGACAAGCGGAGACGAAGTACAAACTGTTCTTCGTCGTTTCTCGCGAGTCGACTACGCAGATACGATTGATCCAGCTCCACGCTGAACGAAGTTTCTTCCGCGAGCTGTCGTATCCAACTGATATTGAATCGGTGGATCTGGTCGATGACTGTGCCTGCGTCTTCACCAGCATCTCCTTGCCAGCCATATACGAAGGACAACCGCTGCAGCGAGGTCAACTGGTAACCAAGAGCAATTTTTGCCAAGTATTCGTGAGTCGTCGCACCGGTATTTTCCGACTCCAGGATTGCCGCTTCCGCTGCGAGCTCGAGATTACAGGCACTGCACAACCTGGTCGTATTGTGTGACACTAGAATTGAGTCACTTACGACAAGGTCTCGAATGCGAATGGTATCCGGAATAAATTCGATATCTCCCGGCGGCTCCAGAGAGAGGTCTGTTGCGCTATCAGAGAGCCTCCGGTTGTATTCGACAGAGGTTTGCCAATCGGCAGCATCCCATGTCCTTTGCAAAAAACCGGTAACCGCTTCACTCTCTGTTAGCCTGCCATCAGGGTATTCGGTTTCTGCCTGACTGATACCAGCACCTACGCGAAAGGCTCCGTTTTCCAGAAAGTTGCTGTAAACTAATTGTGCGGAATCGATCTTGATGTCGATATCATCATCGTTCGACCAGCTCCGACTGATGTTGACACCGCCTGAAGACCGCTCGCTAAGCCTTCTGGAAAACTCACTCGCAGCAGTAAAAGACTCCCTGTCGTTTAACTGCCCGCTACCAAAACTTTTACCAGCCTCACCTGAAAACCGGAGAGTGGAGAGTTCACCCGGGAAAAAGCGAATTCCCGCCCCCGCATTTAACGTATTCTGGGTATCATAATCCGAGGGATTTACAACAAATCCAGTGTCATTCCTGACAGAGCTAACTGTATGCCCGAGATTAAAATCGAATCTGCTGCCGGGATCGAAATGAGAAAACCGAGATACACCGACAACAGAGCTGTTTTCCGTCTGCTCACCATCACCTCGGTCACGCTCTGTCTCAAGCGTCCCTCCGTATCGAAGGGCCAGAGAGTTCGCCCCACTCTGGAGTTGACCACCAACGTTGCCCGATATACCAAGGCTAGGCTCCGTATTTGTGTCTGTGCTCGTTCCCTGGTCGATCCGGGTATGTGTCAATGCAGTGAATACAGAGGCGGCCCCCGAGATCTCTGTTACGCTATCGCCAAGATCTTGCGCTGTTGCCACAAGGGGCCAGGCACAAGCTCCGAATAAACTAGAAGCGATCACTACAGTCGAATTCACAGACCCAGGTTTCATTCACTCACTCCTGAAAAACCACGCCTGAAAATTTATGGGATCCCAACGCATCTACGGATTCGGCGATCATTTCAGCAGTCACATCGCCAAACGGAACACCAAAAACTATCTGGTCAGCGAATCTTTCCAGAATCCGGGCCTCGGTCGTCTCGTGAAAAGGTGGGGCGTTCAGTACAATGCAGCGATCCGGGTAGCGGGACTTCAGCTCAGATACCAAGTCACGCATTCGAACGGACGAAAACAGTTCCACGGCAGAAGACACTTGGGTACCTGCAGGGATTACACTCAAGCGGGCAACCCCGCTTGGGTACAAAATATCTCTGATCGATAAGGACTTGTCTGCGACATAGTCAGTCACGCCAGCCTCCATTTCGACTGAGACCAGCTTCGATAGGTCTTGATTGTATGGGTCACAATCCACCAGCAGCGCAGACGTGTGCGAGTCCATCGCAAAAGATGCGGCAAGATTGAACGCTGTTAATACAGAGTTGCCTCTTTTGCCCAGACTACTGAACATTAACGCAAAGTTCTTCTCGCCGGCCCGGTTCCTTAGTTGGATGCGTAATTCCCGGTATGCGTCCATCACTGCCTTATCTGGCATTCCGGGATAAATGATCTTCCTCTCACGTAGTTGGTCACGACTCCACGGCCTTGGATTTCCAATCAACTCCAGAGATATCGAGGAGTCGTAGACTGTAGGCGGATATTCGCTGCGCTCCATATCCACTTTGGCCCAGTTCGGCCTTGCCCTGTCTGATCCAGCAAAGGGGCGCTCCGTACGAAATTGATCCTCAGACTTGGCTTCTCCATCCTTCTGCGATTGCCGACGGCGCTCCCCCTCACTCTTCAGAAGCGCATTGTAGAGCTTGTTGTCGTCCATTAGTTGCCCCCGAGCCCTGTTAGCTCCGCAATCTTATTAATCAATTGCTCAGGCGTAATCCCCATCACACTAAACACAAGAACCGATAAATACCCCACCATGAAAACCGTCAGTACAAACAGAATGGCCAGGGTATCCTTCCTGAAGAGGCGGTCTTTCCACGTGCTCCTATAATGAGGGATAGTCGTAAGGACCGGAATGCTTTCAGGTAGTGCTAACTGCAGCCCTCTTGGAGACCGAAGGCGTTGATCAAGCATTACCAGTAGCGTTACCAGCCCTAGTACCAACGCACTGCCAAGAAAGGGGCCGGCAAGACCCACCTGGTATAGCTGCAATCCATCCCAACGGGCGGGATAGGATGCCGGTTCCTGGATCTTGTAGCTAACGCCTTCCCCCTGCACATCCAGAGTCATTGATAACCTGGCCTTCTCGCGGCGCTGCAACATGTCCTCGTAAACTCCCCGCGTTACATCATAGTCCCGGGTGAGTTCTGATAGCTCAGCCTGGTTTTCTGCAACCCGTTGAGAACGCTCAAATGCTTCTTCCAGCAAGCGCTGGAGAGATGCAAGCCTGTTTTTTTGAACCTCAAGCCGTGTGGAGCTCTCCGAAAGCTGGATCTTCAGATTTTCGTAAACGGGGTTTTCCATTACTTCAGTGACGCTTCCCTCCCGGCTGTCGTCACTTTGCGTGGATACCTGATTTTCCAGATCGGCGATCTGGTCCTTGATACTCACGACGTCCGGGTGCTTTTCATGAAAACGCAAGAGAAGGGAGTCCATTTCTTGCCTGAGTGCCGCGAGACGACGCTCCGCAGAAGATCGACCGGGATCAACTGTAATTCTGCGTACCGGCTCCTCTTTTTCCAGCTGGGATCGGGTTAACCGAACCTCGGATTCAGTCTGCTGTATTTCCAGCTTGAGGTTTTCGATATCTCTTCTAAGATTTTCGATTCGCGCGAGAACGCTGCCTTCGGTTCCCTCCTGATTCTCGGATTTGAACTCCTTGAGTCGCTGCTCAGCCTCCTCAAGCTGCCTCTGATAGGACTTGACTTGAGAATCGATAAACTCGAAGGCACCTCGGCTCTCTGATCGCTTTTTACTGACTGTGCGCTCCAAAAAATTGTCCAAAACCGAGCTTAAAACCTGAAATGACTGATCGGGGTCTCCGCTCGTATACCTGAGCTCAAGAAAATTGCGATTCGAGACTCTCAGGTTTACCTGTTTACGGAGTTGGGATATTGCGTTATTTCGGACCTGATCAATCTCGCCCCCGGAAATAAGACCTGAATCCAGAGCCACCTGTTCCAGAAAGGAGCGACTCTGAAGCATTTCTCTTGCCTCATTAACCCGATCTATCTGGGTGACTTCTGCTTGCCCCCTCAGTAACGGTTGCAAAATGTTGGATTGATCGGCGTAGAGCAAAGCCTCAGATGTATATGTCTTCGGGGTCACATATCCGAAAGCCAAAACTCCAGCTGTGACCACCATAAAAACAATGACAGCCGCAACACGTTTTCTGTAAAGCTCAAGCTTCACTGCTCGTAAAACTTCCAGAATGAACTGGATGTCCATTAGAGCTCACCTCTGAATAGCTGCTTACGGGGAACGCTGATTACATCACCTGGTTGAAGCGCGTGGTTGGTCCGCATATCACCATCAGTAAGGATAGCGTCAAGGTCTAATTGGAAGCTTTGGTACTCGCCCTCAATCTGGCGGTGCAGAGTCGCACGACCATCTGCCGCAAAATCGGTGACCCCGCCGGCACTCAGAACGATATCCAAGACGGTCATCCCAGGCTGGAAAGCCACAGACTGAGGTTGAGCTACCTGGCCTGTAATCCGGATGCGGTTGCGGAACTCTTTACTGGCGGGGTCCGTTACCATAATCGTGACCTCAGGCGTTCTGATATACTCCCCCAGAGCTGCGCTGATCTCGGAAGCCAGGGCTTCAGGCTGTCTACCCTCTGCTTTCACGTCACCCATTAGCGGCATGGATATAAAGCCATCTGGTCGCACAACGATAGTCTGCCCAAGTTCGGGGTTACGCCAGACATGGATCGAGATGGTATCTCCCACACCAATCTGGTACGGCTCCGGCTCCAGTTCGGAAACAGGGGGCATCTCCGTAGAGGAAGGAAGAGCAGAGCAACCTCCGAGAATCAGAGCAAGAAAAACGACCAGTCCGGTCCGAATATTAGTGCGAGTGCCCATAAATGCTCTCCAAATTTCTGTTGTTTTGTTAGTCATCTCTAGCGCACACCTTTCCCAAGAAGAATTACTTCGACCGTTTGAATCATGATCAATAGATCCATTACAAAGCTGTGGTTCTTTGAGTAATAAAGATCATACTCAAGCTTTCCTCTGGCATCTTCGACCGATGCACCATACGGATATTTAAGCTGGGCCCAGCCCATTAATCCAGGCTTCACGTAATGACGGGTATCGTAGAACGGTATCTTGACTTTCAGCTCAGAGACAAACTCCGGCCGCTCCGGTCGGGGGCCAACAATGCTCATGTCGCCCCTTATGACATTATAGAGCTGGGGGAGCTCGTCAAGGCGTGTGTTTCGGATAAACGCACCAACACGTGTGACCCGATTATCGTTTGCGCTTGCCCATCTGGCCTTTCCATCTTTTTCGGCGTCCTGGCGCATACTGCGAAACTTGTAGATTCGGAACTCCTTACCCAGCATTCCCACTCGTTTCTGGCTGTATAGGATTGGGCGCCCGGTTTCAAAAAATATTGCTAACGCAGTCAAAACAATAAAGGGCAGAGTGATAACAAGGAGTGTCAGACTAATTGAGAGGTCAACCATGCGCTTGGCATAGGCCCTACTTTTTGACGCCTTAAATCCTTCAGAGAAGACGATCCACGATGGGTGCACCATATCGAGCTTCGCTTTCTTTAGCTCACGCTCATAAAAATCGAGGCCGCTTGTTACGGCAATCCCCCGAAGCTTACACTCCATCAATTCGGGAACCCGAAGCCCGCCCCCTTCTTTCCGGCGCCTCTCCTGTTGAGCAACAACGATCTCAGAGACCTTGTTTTGACGGCAAAATTCATAGAAGTCGTAAGGCGTTGGCAAAATCTTGTCTTCTGCGATAACTTTCGTTGGACTGTCGGCAATGCATCCAATAATCCGAATACCCAGCGCACGCATATTACGCTCGTACTCATCAAGCAGCGAGGCCGCGAAGTCGCCCGCGCCAAAGATGACGACCCTTCTAACTACTTGCTCTGAGTCCACTATGCGAAGAAATATCAAGCGAAGCGTGACTACTACAAACGACGCCAGCATTACGACTCCGAAGAGAGTTCCGCTTCCAGGATCCGCAGATGGCATAATTGAATAGAGAGCCGTAAGACCAATCCCGCCTACAAAACAGTAAGCTACTAGGGTCCGAAAAAACAGAGACGCCACACTCTCCTGGACCATGGCAAGGTAGCCTCCCATTGCCAGTGTGCCGCAGCTGAGTACCAAGGCGAACAGCAATGCAGAGACAATATCTGAGCCCATAGGGGCATGATCCACCCCGAGAAGCGCCAGGAAGAGAGAAAATAGAGAGAAGACCGCAAAAAGAACCGTGAACTCCAGTGCTCCCAGCACCAGATAGGGCAGATGTAAATAATGTTTTCGGAAACGTATATACGACACGCTGAACTTCCTTGTCGTCTGTTCGACCATCAGCGACAGACCAACATCAAATTCGGCCGGCAGCTACTACAGTTACCGCCGGATCCAGTGCCTCAGACATCATACTGCGCTGAGAACTTCACAAACTCAACCAGATTGTATCTTTGTGTAACGAACTTTTACATTCTTTTATACTTCAGTTTGCTTTCTAAGTTATCGGTAATTGTATTTTTCACGTCACTAGGTGAGAATCAAAGACTTGGTGCTAACCCGGAAAGGACCACCCATGGCAAGCCCGGATGCAAAATCACCTCTCCATGCAATGAGTATTGATGTGGAAGATTATTTCCACGTTGCAGCTTTATCCACCGTAATTCGTCCGGAACAGTGGGATGCCCTACCCAGCCGGGTAGACAAAAACACCGAGTGCTTGCTTGAGCTTTTTGAGCGTCACGATGTAAAGGCCACCTTTTTTGTGTTGGGATGGGTCGCTGAAAGATTTCCACAACTCATCAAAAAACTCGCAAGTCACGGGCATGAGATCGCTTCTCACGGGTACAGTCATCAACTGATCTACAATCAGTCCGTTGAGACTTTCCGGGAAGAAACGCTGCGATCGAAAGACCTCCTCGAGAACATTATTGGGAGAGAGGTCTGCGGGTATCGCGCCGCGAGCTATTCCATTACGCGAGAATCACTTTGGGCTCTCGATATACTCAGCGAGGCGGGATTTACCTGGGACTCAAGTATTTTTCCAATCAGGCACGACCGTTACGGCATTCCCGATTCACCCTCAACTCCCTACTCCATCGAAACGGCCAACGGGAACATCATTCGAGAATTCCCGCTGACTACCGCCCACGTTATGGGAATTGCGATACCCGCTGCGGGCGGAGGCTACTTCCGACAGTTCCCGTATCCCGTTTTTCGCTATCTTTTCCGTAATGCCTCTGGATTCGGAGATCGCCCACAGATGTTTTACTTGCACCCCTGGGAAATTGATCCAGACCAGCCCAGGTACAATAACGCAAGTTGGTTTTCTCGATTCCGTCATTACAAGAATCTTGACAAGTGCTACGGTCGCCTTGAGCGACTGCTGCGGGATTTTCGATTTGGGACAGTGAGCGAAAGCTATAATGCCTATGAGCCCGATAAGGCGCTCATGAGCAGCAATCAAGTGATACGCCTAGCTTAGGCGAAGGACGAGAGCAGACAATGTATCTGGAATTTTTCGGCCTGCACAGACATCCGTTTCGCATTACTCCGGAAGATGACTTCATCTACATGAGTCAGCAGCATTCACGGGCGTACGTCTACATGTCATCTGCAATCTGGAGCTCCGAGGGATTTGTCGTCATCAGTGGAGAGATAGGATCAGGCAAAACCACGTTGCTCAAGAAGACAATAAGAAATCTTGAGGGCGACCTGAAATTACTCAACATTTCCTACACCAACCTTGAGTCGAAAGATCTGTTCGGCCTTATCCTGCGCAAAGCTAGCGTCAAAGTTGATGACGACAGCAAGGTTGCCATGCTGTTCCAGATTACCGACTACCTTGAACGCATGGCTGCCGAAGGCACCCCAGTGGTGCTTACCATCGACGAAGCTCAAAACTTGACCCGTGAAAATCTCGAGGACATCCGCATGCTTACGGGGATGGAAAGTATGGGAGGGCCTTCGATGCGAGTCATCCTGCTGGGACAACCAGAATTAAAACAGTCCGTAGCAGCTATCCCTCAGCTTTCCCAAAGAGTAAAACTGTTTTTTCACCTGGAAGGTCTCACTGCCGCAGAAACCGCCGAGTACATTGACTATCGACTCCTTGTATCTGGGCACGGCGGCAATAAGTTATTTGATGATGAGACAGTCAAAGAAATTCATAACCTGAGCAAAGGCATCCCGAGACTGATTAACAAGCTCTGTGATGGGATGATGATGTGTGCCTATTCCGAAGATCGCCCTTTTATTGATCCTTTTGATTTAAAGGGCATTCGAAAGGATCTTCTGGGCGAAGACGTTGCCGATAGCGGCCGCAAAACTCCGATAAGGAGACGGAAAGAACCTTCTCGGTCGGGCTCCAACGTCAGTGAAGCTGGGGAGTGGACCGGTTCTTCCAAAGCTTTGCTTCGAATCGCCGAAGCTTTAGAGCGAATTGATCAACGCCTTTCCCAGATTGTTCCGGAAGAAAAACATCAGAGCAATCATCACTCCTCTGGAGATAACGTCAAGCCACTAACACCCGGGCGCAAGTAGAGAACCTTTAGTTTGCGTCGATTTAGACTCAAGAAGCTGCAAACAGAGCACCTCTCCTAAGTCTCCAAAGGCTATCGCTCGGGCGTAAGCTTCTGCGCCAGCCAATGTTGTAGCCATCGGAATCCTCACGCGTAGGGCTAGCTTCCGGAGTTCGGCTGAAGCAGCAATAGTCGCCCGCCCATCTGTAGTGTTAATTATCAGTTGTATGTCGTGATCTTTGATTATATCCAACACGTGTGGCCGGCCTTCTTCAATTTTGTTGACCCGCGCTACCGGAACCCCTTCCATCTCGAAATATGAGGCCGTCCCCTTCGTTGCTACCAATTCAAAACCTAAATTCACAAACCAACTCGCCACCTTGGAAGCACCAGCCTTGTCTTCATCTCGAACAGCAAAAAATATCCGCCCCTCCCGTGGTAACACTTCACCCGCTGCCAACTCAGCCTTCGCAAAAGCCTCGTCAAAGCTGTCGCCCAGACCCATGACCTCACCGGTGGACTTCATCTCCGGCCCGAGGATCGGATCCACGGCCGGGAACTTGTTGAACGGGAACACCGACTCTTTCACCGCGTAGTAACGCGGGATGATTTCCTGGGTGAACTCCAGTTCTTTGAGGGTCTTGCCGGCCATTACCCGGGCCGCCACCTTGGCCAAGGACACGCCAATGGCCTTGGAGACGAACGGCACGGTGCGCGAAGCCCGCGGGTTTACTTCGATCACGTAGATCTCGCCATCCTGCCAGGCCAGCTGCACGTTCATCAGGCCGACCACATCCAGCTCGATGGCCATCTTCTTGACCGCATCGCGCATCTCGTCCTGAACCTGCTGGGACAGTGTGTATGGGGGCAGCGAACAAGCGGAGTCGCCGGAGTGCACGCCGGCCTGCTCAATGTGCTGCATGATGCCGCCAATCACCACATCGGTGCCGTCGGAGATGGCATCGATGTCCACCTCGATGGCGGCGTTCAGGAAGTGGTCGAGCAGAACCGGGCTGTCATTGGAGACCAGCACCGCGTTGCGCATGTAGCGTACCAGCTCTTCTTCGTCATAGACGATTTCCATGGCCCGACCACCCAATACGTAGGACGGGCGAACCACCAGCGGGTAGCCAATTTCCCGGGCCGCCAGGATGCCTTCCTCGTGGCTGCGCACGGTGGCGTTTTCCGGCTGCTTCAGGCCCAGGCGGGTGATCATCTGCTGGAACCGTTCCCGATCCTCGGCGCGGTCGATGGCGTCCGGGCTGGTGCCGATGATCGGCACACCGGCCGCTTCCAGGCCGCGGGCCAGTTTCAGCGGGGTCTGGCCACCGTACTGCACGATCACGCCCTTGGGCTTCTCGACGTGGATGATTTCCAGCACGTCTTCCAGGGTGATCGGCTCGAAGTACAACCGGTCGGAGGTGTCGTAGTCGGTGGACACGGTCTCCGGGTTGCAATTGATCATGATGGTTTCATAGCCGTCTTCACGCATGGCCAGCGCCGCGTGCACACAGCAGTAATCGAATTCGATACCCTGACCGATCCGGTTGGGGCCGCCACCGATCACCACGATCTTTTCGCGGTCGCTGGCGTCGGACTCGCACTCTTCCTCGTAGGTCGAGTACATGTAGGCGGTATCGGAGGCAAACTCGGCGGCGCAGGTGTCCACACGCTTGTACACCGGGCGAATGTCCAGGTTGTGGCGCAGCTTGCGCAGGCTCACCTCGGAGATGCCCAGCAGTTTGGCCAGACGGGCATCGGAGAAGCCCTTGCGCTTCAGGCGGAACAGGGTGGCCTGATCAATGTCGGCCTTGCCGGCACTCTTCAGGGCCTGCTCTTCCTTGATCAGATCCTCGATCTGCACCAGGTACCACGGGTCCACGTGGGTATGCTCGTGCAGGTCATCCACCGTCATTCCAGCCCGGAAGGCGTCGCCGATGTACCAGATGCGATCGGCACCGGGCACGTTCAGTTCACGGGTCAGGGTCTCCCGGGAATTCTCGGAATCCAGGTCTTCGAGTTTCTCGTCAAAGCCTTCGGAGCCCACTTCCAGGCCGCGCAAAGCTTTCTGCAGGGATTCCTGGAAGGTCCGGCCGATGGCCATGACCTCACCCACCGACTTCATCTGGGTGGTCAGGCGGGCGTCGGCCTGGGGGAATTTCTCGAAGGTGAACCGGGGAATCTTGGTGACCACGTAGTCGATGGACGGCTCGAACGAGGCCGGGGTGACACCGCCGGTGATTTCGTTGCGCAGCTCGTCCAGGGTGTAGCCCACCGCCAG